>Ga0228702_1000004_pt1 | contig 479800 bp, 410 predicted proteins | sample McNCre217_Aug_MG_2_FD_178018 | JGI IMG/M metagenome (GOLD analysis project Ga0228702, IMG submission 178018) | Freshwater microbial communities from McNutts Creek, Athens, Georgia, United States - 20-17_Aug_MG | ecosystem: Environmental > Aquatic > Freshwater > Creek | place: USA: Georgia... | reverse complement strand
AGCAAATAAACGTGGGAACGTCTACGATCCTACAGTTTCTCTCTGCGAAAGGTCACAAAATTGACAATAACCCCAACGCCAAACTGAACTTTGAGCAGTTGACTTTGTTAGCGAAGGAATATGGTGCGAACCATATTTTGGAATCCTCTGTAGAGGCTCCTAAGCCAGCTCCAGCACCAGAACCGGTGGCTGCAGCTCCGGCACCTGCACCAGCTCCAGAGCCAGTGGTGGAGAAACCAGCTCCAGTCGTAGAAGCCCCTAAAGCTCCAGAAGCACCAGCTCCTGTAGTAGAGGCTCCTGTGGAAGAGAAGCAGGTGGGATTGAAGATTTTGGGAAAAATCGAATTGGACAAAAAAGGTAATCCAGTTGCTCCTAAGGCAGAAAAGGCTCCAGAGCCAGCTCCTGCTGCACCAGCACCAAAGCCTGAGCCAGTAGCTGAAAAACCAGCTCCAGTGGTGGAAGTGCCTAAACCGGTTGAGCCTGCACCAGCGGCTGAAGAGGTAGTGGAAGATATTGAGTTGATTGAAGCGAAGGGCGAAACCTTGAAGGGATTAACCGTATTAGGAAAGATTGAATTGCCTGCAGCAGGTGATCGCGGAAATAACGCGAAGCACAAGCGCAAGCGTATCATCAAGGAAGAGAAAAAACCAGCTCCGTCTGTTCCAGGTATGGGTGGTCGTCCAGGTGATAAAAAGGATTTCAACAAGAAACCAGCTCCAGGCGCTAAACCAGCCCCTAAAGGAGAATTGTCAGATAAAGACATCCAAGAGCAAATCAAAGCTACGATGGCTCGTCTGCAAGGTGCGACCAATAAGCAAAGTTTCGGTGCGGATAAGCGTCGGGAGAAGCGTAAAGGTCGTGCGGAGGCAGAAGAAGCTCGTATGATGGCGGAGGATGAGGAAGCAAAAGTATTGAAGGTGACGGAATTTATTTCGGCATCTGATTTAGCTTCTTTAATGGACGTTTCAGTGAACGAGGTAATCTCGGCTTGTATGAGCTTAGGGATGTTCGTTTCGATTAACCAACGTTTAGATGCAGAAGCCATTACGGTGATCGCGGATGAATTTGGTTTTGAAGTTAGCTTCGTATCTGCGGAAGAAGAAATCGATGTAGTCGAAATCGAAGTAGAAGATTCTCCAGAGGATTTATTGCCACGTGCGCCTATCGTTACGATTATGGGTCACGTCGATCATGGTAAGACCTCATTACTAGATTACATTCGTCGCGCGAAAGTAGCGGCAGGTGAAGCGGGTGGTATCACTCAGCACATTGGTGCTTACTCAGTAGAGACAAAATCAGGTAAGAAAGTTACTTTCCTAGATACGCCGGGTCACGAAGCCTTTACGGCCATGCGTGCTCGTGGAGCGAAAGTAACCGATATCGTTATCATCGTTATCGCAGCGGATGATTCAGTGATGCCTCAAACAAAAGAAGCGATCAACCACTCGATGGTGGCTGGTGTGCCTATCGTATTTGCGTTCTCTAAGATCGATAAAGACGGTGCGAATGCGGACAAAGTGCGTGAGGAATTAGCGACGATGAACATGCTTGTGGAGGATTGGGGTGGTAAATACCAGTGCCAAGAAATCTCGTCTAAGTCTGGTCAAGGTATCGACGATTTATTAGAAAAAGTATTACTAGAAGCTGAAATGCTTGAATTAACGGCGAATCCGAATAAGAAAGCCGTAGGTTCAGTTATTGAGGCCGAATTAGATAAAGGACGTGGTTATGTAACTACCTTGTTAGTTCAAGCGGGTACATTAAACGTAGGAGATATGATGTTAGCGGGTGATAATTACGGTCGTGTGAAAGCGATGTTTGACCACCACGGTAACAAAATCAAAAAAGCAGGTCCATCTACACCAGTTCAGGTGTTAGGTCTGAACGGGGCGCCACAAGCAGGAGATAAATTACTTTGCTTAGAAAATGAGCGTGAGGCACGTGAAATTGCAAACAAACGCGAGCAAATCCTACGTGAGCAAACTTTACGTACGCGTAAGCATATCACATTAGAAGAGATCGGTCGTCGTAAGGCTATCGGAACTTTCCGTGAATTGAACGTAATCGTAAAAGGTGACGTGGACGGTTCAGTGGAGGCACTTTCGGATTCCTTAATGAAGCTATCTACGGAAGAAGTTCAAGTTCGTATCATTCACAAAGGGGTGGGTCAGGTTTCTGAGTCTGATGTGGCTTTAGCCTCTACTTCAGATGCCGTAATCATTGCATTCCAGGTTCGTCCATCTCAAAACGCACGTCGTTTAGCAGATGCTGAACAAATCGAAATCCGTAACTATTCGATCATCTACCAGGCGATCGATGAGATTAAGGCAGCGATGGAAGGTCTATTAGCTCCTTCATTCGAAGAGGTGATTACATCGAATATTGAAATCCGTGACGTCTTTAAGATTACCAAAATCGGTACAGTAGCTGGTTGCTACGTATTAGACGGTACGGTGAAGCGTGCTCACAAGATTCGTGTCATTCGTGATTTCGTCGTGATTCACGATGGAGAGATCTCTGCTTTGAAGCGTTTCAAAGACGATGTAGCGGAAGTGAAGTTTGGCTACGAATGTGGTCTTTCAGTGAAAAACTTTAACGACCTAGAAGTAGGTGATATGTTAGAGTGCTACGAAATGAAAGAAGTCAAACGAACGCTGAAATAAGCTTTCAAATCAGAAAATGGCCTTCGGCATATTTTCTACGATTTGAAATATCATTTCAGTCTATTCTGAATCTAAAAAAGGGAGCATTGGCTCCCTTTTTTGTAACTAAAACTTCGGACATGCAAAGCTTTGGCGGTAGCGTTGGTAGGATTTTCTTTGGCCAAAATCCCAATTTAAGACATAGGAAAAGCTTAATTCATGTGCACCTCCGGAACCTACGCCTAGGCCTGAAACCGTGAAATCATAGGAGTAGCCAAAGGAATAGCGATTGTTTTGAATGCCAATAATCCCGATTAGCGATTCTCTACTAGAAGCTGATTCTGCTGTATTCTTAGTTAAGGGTAGACCTCGGTAGGAGAATCCTAGCACTAATGCGTCTAATTGAAGGGAAGTTCCTAAGTCAATTTGACTAAATGAACCTTGATTCTTCACATACACAACAGGTTTTAGATTTTTGTTTTCACCCAAAGGCAAACTTAAACCACCTTGTAAACTGTATTTAGGCGCAATTAGGTCATCACTTGTCTTGATGAGGGATTGATTAGGGCGGTTCAAATGATGAACGGAAGCTCCTATCCAATAATCAGTATGACTCAAAATTAATCCAGCGGAGAAATCTCCATAGCTGACACGATTGACAAATTGAGAGGCTGTAGGGTCAAAGGTATTGCCTAAAGATCCATTGATTAAAAAGGAACTTAATTGGTCGCCATACGTTAAGTGGCTATAATCTAGACTGCGAAATAGGACGGCTCCTTGAATTCCCATAGAGAGCAGCGTTTTCTCATTCAAATTCGCATGATAAGCATATTGAAGGCCTATTGAGGTAGTTTGAAGGCTTGAAAATTGCTTGTCAGAAGAAAATAGAATTCCTATTCCGCTATTTATTTTCCCTAGACTGACCTCGAGTGCGGCTGCTGCATATTGGTAATTGGCGGATTGATTAGGCCATTGATTTCGGTGACTTAGGTAGATTTTATTTAGATCTTGCAATCCTGCAAAGGCCGGAGAACTGAGTAAAGGATTAGCGAAGTTTTGGGATAATTGTGGGTCTTGCGCTGATAGCTGATGAGCACTCAGTGAAAATAAGAAACAGAAAAAAATGGATAAACGAGTCCACATAGCTCAGCAATTTACATTCATGCAACGCAATAACCAATTTATTGACTTATTTTGTGGGTAATTCCAATACTATGTACCGGATCTTGTTTTTTCTTTTTGTTTCCCTAACAGCAATCGCTCAAGTTCCTAAAACGATTGAGGTGAGGAACAATTGCATCAATCAGTGCAATAATTGTACGGATGCGCCGGCAGGAACAGTGTTTGAGATTCGGGATTTTTATCCGGTTGCAGCAACGTATTTGTGGGATTTTGGAGAGGCTGGTGCGAGTTCAACGCAAAGGACGGGTGTTTATCAGTATTGTACACCTGGTACTAAAAAGGTGTCATTGCGCGTGATTTCGGCCAAAGATACCTTAATTTATGGCCCTCAGAATGTGGTTATTGGGGCATTGCCTGATTTTATTTTGGGAAAAGACTCGAATGATACCACCTTGATGATTTGCAAAGGTGATCCGGTGGTGTTGAATGCTTTTGGTTCCGTTTCAAAACCTGCATTTCCCGTCGGAGTATCTTGGTTTCCCAAAGGACAAACATCCGATACTATTCATGTGTCAGCATCTGGTTGCTATTCTGTGATGGTGACCGATTTAGTATCGGGGTGTGCGGCAGAAGCGAAAATGGAAGTAAAGATTTGTGGAGAAAAACCGAAAGCGGGAGGAACGGATGGTTGGGATTTTGGGACGAATGTTTCACTTCGTTTTTCAGGTGGGTCCTCTACTCCTTCGGCGGCGAAAGGGCCCATGAAAACACCAGAAGGGGTCGCTAAAATGACGGATGAAAACAACGATTTAATCTTCTATACGAATGGATCCCGCGTTTTTACAAAAGATAATTCACTCGTTGCGACGGGATTAAATGGGGATACGACGCAGATTCAGGGCGTGGCTATCTTGCCCAAAACGACATGTAAAGGTTGTCAATCGGAGTATTATATTTTCACCTTTCACCGGAATGCAGCTGGTGAAAATCAAATTTACTACAGCATTTACGATCGAAAATTGAACGGGGGACAGGGTGGTGTTTCGATCAAAAATCAATTCCTGAGTCCAGCTCCATCAGCAGAACGTTTTGGCGTGGCGATAGGGGGTGGTGATTACTATTGGTTACAAACGCAAGATGTTAATTCTACCCTTTTGCGTACGTTCAAGGTGTCTAAAGCGGGAATTTCAGCTCCCATAGAGGCCAACGCGCATTCTGCCGCTTCTGGGAAGACAGCTTCCACTCATTTTTCGAGGGATGGGAAAGTGTTAGCTATTGCATATTCTGCTCCGCCTGCGAATCAGGTAGATATCTATGATTTTGATGTGGCGACCGGAAAGTCAACTTTTCGTTACCGAATTCCATTAGTGAGCAGTCCTTATGGAGTGGAATTTTCAGCCGATGGGAAGATGATTTATGTATCTATTCCGGGTGCTAGTACATCTCAGATTTGGCAGTATTCCATTGCCTCTAAAGATTCTACACTGATGCAAAAATCCTCCAGTCTATTATGGTCCGGGCCTGGTAAAATAGGGGCTTTGCAAGGGGATCCATCGAGTGGTTCGATTATTTATGCTGCTTTTCAAGGTAGTACGAGTTTAGGGAAAATCGTGAACCCAGATATCTCCTTAAAGGATTCGACGCGGGCAGTTCGGGCTTCTTTTGTGCGTAATGGGTTGAATTTAGCTTCCGGTACAACCAGTGGTTTAGGATTGCCAATATCGATTGTATTAACGCCTAAGCCCTCCTCTACGCCTAGTATACAGCAAAGTTGCGATGGTACGACGTATCACTTTAAGGTGAGCCAAGATTTGTGTGATCCTATTAAAAATGATCGTTTGGATTGGAAAATCTACCGAAGCACCTTGGATCCTGTTCGAAATGCGGATGGATTATTGGTGCCAGTTAATCCGTCAGGGACTCTGCTATATTCCTTTACGGGCACGGAAATGACCTATGATTTTAAGCAAGCAGGGGATTATGTGGTGACAGTTGCCATTAGCAATTCTTGTTTAACGAATTACTTATTAGATGCTTCAGCCTACCATGTGGAACTTTTAGACCCATTTGTTTTGCCGCCTACCTTCACGTTTATCTGTAAAGAAAATGGTCGTATTGGACCTACTTCTGTGCCTCCGGTGGCAGCATTCACGTATAATTGGAGCACAGGAGAATCAACTCGATTCATCCAGGTGCCTAAGCCTTCTGGAAAGTATTCTTTGCAAATTAAGGAAGATGCTTCGGGTTGTTCGATTACGAAAGATACACAAGTCGATTTTACCACTAATCCTTTATCGGTTGTGAAAGAGGATGGTATTATTTGTAATGATAAACCGATACAGCCTTATGTTGTTCATATCAAACCATCGCCCGCTACTCTTCATGTCAATTGGCAGGCGAATCCGGGGATTATTTCGGGTTGGAATTCGAAGGACTTGCAAATTAATCGAAGTGGTCTTTATGCCTTTACGTTAAGCGATAGCGACGGATGCGTGTTGCAGGATTCGGTTACGATTACGGATAAGTGCGATGCGATTTTGATCGCCCCTACGGTTTTTACACCCAATGGTGATGGGCATAATGATGTCTTTGAACCCTCGTATAATTGGAATGAAACGAATGCGACGTATCCTAAATCAAGGACGCAGCTCATTTCGCTTGAAATTTATAACCGTTGGGGAGAACAGATATATAGCTCGAAGGGACCTGTTTTTGCCTGGGATGGTTCCTATAATGGGGCCAAAGTCCCTCAAGAGACCTATGCCTATATCATTAGATACCAAGCTATTGACTATCCCGAAAAGGGGATTCAAGAGAAACGGGGTGCAGTCGTTGTCGTATTTTAGTACGCTCTTACTTCAATACCCTTCATGAAGTTCACGAATGATTTATTGACCACTTGATTTCCACCTTGTGTAGGGAAATTGCCGGTAAAATACCAATCGCCTAAGTGATCTGGGCAGGCTACGTTTAAATTCGCTACGGTTTGATAGACAATCGAAAGTTCAGCTTGTAATCCTTTAGGGCGAACGATTTCGGCAATTTTTTGCGAGATTTCATCGTCAGTAAACGGCGCATAAATAGCTTTTACGAAGTTTTCCTCTGAAGCGGTCCCATTTTCTAAGGCGTTCAAGCAACGTAAATTGACTTCGTCTAATATGTGTTCTAATCCACGTTCTTTTAATAAGGCTAATGCTGCGCGGAAAGCGACGAATTCCTTCATTTTGGACATATCGATACCGTAGCAATCTGGGTAACGAATTTGCGGAGCCGAGGAAACGATGACGATTTTCTTAGGCGATAATTTATCGAGTAACTTCAGGATACTTTTCTCTAAAGTCGTTCCACGAACAATGGAGTCATCAATAATCACGACCGAATCGACCTGTTTGTTAATCACCTCGTAAGTCGTGTCGTACACATGCGCCACCATGTCGTCGCGTTGTGCGTCCGAGGTGATGAAGGTCCGTACTTTCACGTCTTTTGAGATCAATTTCTCAACACGGGGACGGAAGGTTAATAATTCTTCTAGCTCTTTTTCGAACAGAATTCCTTCCATGATGGCCTTCTTGCGCTCTTTCGCTAAATGATCTTCTAATCCATCGATCATCCCAAGGAAAGCCGTTTCAGCCGTGTTAGGAATATAGGAGAATACGGTATTTTTTAGGTCATGGTGTACCTCCTCTAAAATTTGAGGAATTAATAATTGACCTAATTTTTTGCGTTCGTGGTAGATATCTGGATCGGATCCGCGAGAGAAGTAAATGCGTTCGAAAGAACAGGATTTTTGTTCCAGACGATCAATGAACGGTACTTCTTTTACCTCACCTTGAATATCAATAATCAGGGCATGCCCTGGTGTAATTTCTTTAATCTGATCGTATGCGCAGTTAAACGAGGTTTTAATGGCCTGCTTTTCGGAAGCAACTACAGCGACTTCATCATCTACATAATAGAAAGCGGGGCGAATTCCGGCTGGGTCACGAGCCACGAAGGACGCTCCATAACCGGTCATTCCGACCATCGCATACCCCCCATCAAAATCCTTGCAAGAACGCTCTAAAACACGTTTAAGGTCGATTTCTTGGGCAATGATATCCGATAATTCAGGATTCTCGTATTGGTCTTTGTATTTGCCAAACTGGCGTTGGTTCTCTTCATCTAAAAAGTGGCCGATTTTTTCCATTACGGTAACGGTATCCACTTTTTCTTTCGGGTGCTGACCTAGTGAAACTAATTTATTGAATAAATCATCCACATTGGTCATGTTGAAATTTCCCGCCATCACGAGGTTACGGCTTCTCCAGTTGTTTTGGCGCAACATGGGGTGGCAGTTTTCTATCTCGTTTTGACCGTGTGTTCCGTAACGTAAGTGGCCTAAAAGTACCTCACCAGTGAAAGCTACATTTTCTTGCCACCATTCCGCATCGTGCACGGCATCGATGCCTGTCTCTTTTGAAACTTGTCTGGCTAGTTTGTGTGCTTTACTGAATTTCTTGTTGATTTTTCCAAAGATATCTGCCACTGCTTGTGGCTCTACCGATCGGTATCTGGAAATGTAACGGTGCCCTGGTTTTACGTTGATTTTGATATTCGCCACCCCGGCTCCATCTTGTCCTCTGTTGACTTGCTTCTCCATCATCAGATAAAGTTTGCTTAGTCCGTACGTAGGTGTTTTGTATTTGTCTAAATAGTGCTGAAAAGGCTTTCGTAGGCGGATGAGGGCAATACCGCATTCGTGCTTAATAGAATCAGACATGGAAACGTGGGGCTATTTTGAAAATCAAGCCCAAAATTAGCCAAAATAAATGACCAACAAGCTGATTTTTTTATTTTTTTAAGCGCTTATTTCCAAAGGTTTGTAACCAGCCCTGGAAATAAGATAGAAACAATCAAAATGGCGGTCAGAAATCCATAGGAATAGATTTCTAGGGCACTTGTCGTCGACCAACTAGTGGATTTTAGGGTTGATTTTTTGAAATAAAGTTGGAATGGAATCTTCAAATAATAAAACAGCGATACGGCCGTGGTAAAAATAGCCACGAGTAGTAGAATAAGGATCCCTACTGACGGGTTAATTTCGTAGTTAGACCAGAGTAAACTGAAGTAAGTTAGCTTTGCAAGGAAGGTGCCGGCCGGTGGTAATCCGACTAAAGCTACTAGACCAGAAAGCAGGAAAAAGGACGACAAAGGTTTTGCCACACCTTGTCCAGCAAACGACGTCACATCTTCCGCGCCTTTTTCATCAATTAAATAGAATACCAAAAGACTGGCAATGCTATACAGGAAGCCATAAAATAAGATGGCATCTAGGGCTTGAGTGGGTTGAAAGAACCAGGCCATCGCTAAAAATCCGCCATGCGCGATGCTGGAATAAGCGAGAAGGCGTTTGGTTTTGTTTTGGCCTAATGCCCCAAAATTTCCGATGACAAGGGTTAATACCGCTAAAGCGGCTAATTCATTCACATACGAAACCGGTAAAATAGGGAGTATTCGAATACCTACGAAAGCAATGGCTAGTTTAGGGGCGGTAGAAATCCAGGTCATCCAAGACGCCGGTAAATTTTCCATTACATCCGGATTCCAAGGATGAAAGGGTGCCCACGACATTTTGAACAATAAACCCACGGCAAAAAGTCCTAAAGCCAAGCCACGCAAAAAGGGATCGGCAACCGAAATTCCCCGGGAGAAATCGACTCCAGAAAAATCCAGTGTTCCCGTTAAACCATAAATAAGCGAAATGCCATAGACGAAAAGGGCAGAGGATCCCAGGCCGAAAAATACATAAGGTAAACTTGCGCGAGAGGACTCCTTACGAAGACTGACTAATACATAAGTTCCCATCGACATAAATTCAATAGATAGGAATAAACTCAGACCGGAGGTACTCATGGTCACGAAAAGGGATCCAAGTAAAATGGACAAAAAGCCAATCAATTCTTCGAAACTGAGCGATTTTTTGTGGATTTGGTTCATCAAGATGAGCAAAAATCCGATACTTAAAATCAAGGTATTTACCGCATTGGACCCTAAATTTGCCTCAAATAAGCCAGAAGCAAAAGAACCCGTTAGCGCTAATTCATTACGCTGAAAACTCAGTGAAAGAGCGAGCAAAAGCGGTATTTGTAGGAAGAAATAGCGCCAGGAGGTGCTGAATTTCTCTGTTTTTCCGTGTAAAAATAACTCAATCAAGAGACTGAAAAGTACCGTGCCAGAAATAATCAATTCCGGAATCACCAGCTGGAGTCCAGCCGTGATGGACTGGATTCTTTCGTGGAGTAGGGAGATGTTATCAAAAAATGGCATAGACGAAATTAGAGTTTTTGGCTTAAATAATGCGCGGTTGGGTTATTTTTTAAACCTTTCATCTCCTCTGGAGTCCCCGTAAAACAGATTTTTCCCCCATTCTCACCACCTTCAGGTCCTAAATCAATAATATGATCAGCACATTTAATCACCTCCATATTGTGCTCAATAATCACCACAGAATCCCCTTGTTCTACTAGGTCATTCATCGCTTTTAACAGCTTTTTAATGTCGTGAAAGTGCAATCCGGTGGTAGGCTCATCGAAAATAAATAGCGTCTTGCCTTTGTTTGGATTTCCTTTTCCAAGGAAACTCGCGAGTTTCACCCGTTGAGCTTCCCCGCCCGAAAGGGAGTTCGAGGATTGACCTAATTTAATATAACCTAGACCCACCTGGAAGAGTGGATCAATTTTATCGGCAATTCGAGGGTGTTTTTCGCGGAAGAAATCAACGGCCTCTTCGACGGTTAGGTCTAAAATTTCAGAGATGTTTTTATCCTGAAATTTCACATCCAAAATCTCCTGTTTAAAACGTGATCCCCCACAGGATTCACAAGGCAGCTTGATATCCGCCATGAACTGCATTTCGATGGTAATTTCGCCCTCTCCCTGACAAACCTCGCAGCGTCCACCTTCCACATTAAATGAGAAGTGGGCGGGTTTGTAGCCACGCGCTTTTGCTACAGGTAGTTCCGAATAAAGCGCTCTAATGGCGTCGTAAGCCTTAATATAGGTCACAGGATTCGAGCGGGATGATTTGCCGATTGGTTGTTGGTCGACCATTTCAATGCTCGCAATTTTATTTGTGCTCCCTTTGATTTCGCGGAATTTGCCGGTTTCTTCGGTGCCTTGCTGTAATAATCGCAGCATTGCCGGATACAATATTTTACGGATAAGTGTCGACTTCCCGGAGCCGCTGACACCTGTGACCACCGTCATAATTCCCAAAGGAATCGCTACATCGACGTTTTTCAAGTTGTTTTCCGTGGCGCCTGTAATCTCAATTTGAGCTAAAGACTTGCGACGGAAATAAGGGACCTCGATGCGATCTTGGCCCGAAAGAAAACGCAGAGTATGGCTGTCCGTGGTTTTATCTGCTAATGCCTCGCTAAGGTTTCCTTGGAAAATCAAGTTCCCCCCGTGGCGTCCCGCTTCAGGTCCGATATCAATAATTTGATCCGCCGCCCGCATGACTTCTTCCTCATGTTCCACCACGATGACCGTGTTTCCCATGTTTTTCAACATCTCTAAAACGGAGACCAGTCGTTCCGTATCTCGAGGGTGCAAACCAATACTCGGTTCATCTAATATGTACATAGAGCCCACGAGCGCGCTACCCAGCGAAGTGGCTAATTTAATGCGTTGGAATTCGCCACCAGAAAGGGTAGAGCTTAGTCGATTTAAGGTTAAATACCCTAAACCCACGCGATCCATGTATTCTAGGCGGTTATTGATTTCGATTAGAATGCGTTTCGAAACTTGCTGATCATGTTCATTCAGCTGAAGGTTTTCGAAGAAGGCCTTGGTTTTCGATAGCGGCCAAAGCACTAAATCAACTAATGAAGTTCCTGCTATCTTGACATAGCCCGCATCCATCCGCAATCGAGATCCCTGACATTCTGGGCAATTGGTTTTACCACGGTAACGGGATAATAGTACTCGGTATTGAATCTTGTAGGTCTCTTTTTCAAGGTGATCGAAGAACGAGGTTAGGCCTGCAAAATATTTATTTCCAGTCCACAAGAGTTTCTTCTCTGCAGCTGTTAGGTCTTTATAGGGTCGGTGAATCGGGAAATCGAATTGAACTCCGTTACGTAATAAGGGATGCAACCAGTCGCTCATTCTTTCGCTTCTCCAGGGTGCGATGGCTCCTTCGTAAACAGATAAATCGTGGTCTGGGAAGACTAAATCCGGATCAAGGCCTAAAACCTTGCCGTAGCCCTCGCAGTTTCGGCAGGCACCGTAGGGGTTATTGAAAGAAAACAGATTTAGACTAGGCTCCTCAAACACCATCCCATCTAACTCGAATTTATTCGAGAAGATGGCGCGCTTTCTTCCTTCGATTTCGATCCAACAAACGCCATCTCCCTCGAAATAGGCCGTTTGTACGGAATCTCCCACGCGGAACTGCGTTTCCTCGTCGTCTTTTTTCGAAACTAACCGGTCGATTAAAATCGCGATTTCGGCCGGCTTTTTAGCTAGTTTTTCGAGCTGAGCTTTGTCTTCTACCAGGTCCTCAAGTGAGATAATTTCCTCTTGGAATTTCAACCGAGAATAACCCTTTTGAATAAGTAATTGACATTCGTTCTCCAGACTTCGTTCTACGTTATGAACTAATGGAGCTAAGATAAGTACTTTTTTGCCGTCCGCTTGGGCGATGAAATCGACAATATGAGAGACCGAATCTTTACGCACTTCTTGGCCAGAAACCGGGGAAAAAGTACGGCCGATGCGGGCGAATAATAATTTTAGATAATCATAAATCTCGGTGGTGGTTCCTACCGTAGAACGCGGGTTTTTCGTATTCACCTTTTGTTCAATCGCAATCGCTGGTGAAACGCCCTTGATATAGTCAACAGCGGGCTTCTCCATGCGGCCTAAGAACTGACGGGCGTAGCTGTTGAGGCTTTCTACGTACATTCTTTGGCCTTCTGCAAATAAGGTATCGAAAGCCAGTGAGGATTTTCCAGAACCCGATAAACCCGTAATCACCACCAGTTGATTTCGTGGAATCGCCACGTCCACGCCTTTTAAATTGTGTACTCGCGCACCCTTGATGATGATGTGCGTTTTCGGATCACAATTTTCGATGTTATGCTTGGACTGAGGCGTGTTCATTTTACAAAAATATCCTTTAATTTTGGTAATCAATTTAAGCCAAATGAAAAAACTACTTTTATTCTTTTCGCTCCTGACTTTCGGGGGAATTTCAGAGGTCTTCGCGCAAGAACCGGTGGTCATTAAAGAGGAGGGCGCAGAAGGGGATTTAGACGTCGAAAAAGACGTGCGCGAATTGCCTTTCCGTCAACGGTTGAATTTTGGTGGAGGTATTAGTGGCTTAAGTTTTGGTAATCCGACAAGTATTGGGGTTTCACCCATGGTGGGATATTCCCTAACGAATAACGCGATTGTTGGTCTGGGTTTAACCTACCAGTATTATTCAGCGAATTATGGTTCATTAGGGACCTATTCTAGTAATCTTTTAGGCCAAAGAATCTTCGTTCGCCAGCAAGTTCCCGCTTTAAGTCAAGTTTTGGGTCAAGCCTATTTGACAGGTCAAGTGGAAAACTACAGTAATTTGTCAAATAATACAGGGATCGATTATTCAAATCCGGTACTGATAGGCGTAGGTTTAGGCTCTAAAATTGGGATCAATTTCCAGGTCATGTACGACCTAAATTATACCTCAGGACGCTCTCCGTATGGCTCAGCACTTGTTGTCCAAATTGGCGGATTTTTCTTTTAAAATTTAAAACAATTTTAGGCCTTTATCAGTCTTGTATATCAGGTAGAATTTCTTAATTTCGAGTTCAATTTAAATTTTTATGTCAACGATAGCAGTAGAACCTTTATTGGTTGAGGATCCCAACCGTTTTGTGCTTTTTCCGATTAAGCACGATGATATTTGGCAATTTTATAAGAAAGCGGAAGCGTCATTCTGGACAGCAGAAGAGATCGATTTATCTCAAGATGTAGCTGACTGGAAAAAGATGAACGATGGCGAACGTCATTTCGTTTCACACGTACTTGCTTTTTTCGCTGCTTCGGACGGAATTGTAAATGAAAATTTAGCGAATAACTTCTTGAAGGAAGTTCAATACGCAGAGGCGAAATGTTTCTATGGTTTCCAAATCATGATGGAGAACATCCACTCAGAGACTTACTCGCTTTTAATTGATACCTACATCAATGACCCGAAAGAAAAAGACCATCTTTTACGTGCCATCGAAACAATCGATTGCGTGAAGAAAAAGGCGGATTGGGCGTTGAAGTGGATTGAGTCAGATAATTTCGTGGAGCGTTTAATTTCTTTCGCTGCGGTGGAAGGTATTTTCTTCTCTGGTTCGTTCTGTTCGATTTTCTGGTTGAAGAAGCGTGGTTTAATGCCAGGCCTTTCGTTTTCGAATGAATTAATCTCGCGTGACGAAGGTTTACACTGTGATTTTGCTTGTTTATTGTACGCGGATCACATTAAAAATAAATTATCTCAAGAGCGTATCTATGAAATCATCTTAGATGCAGTAGAGATTGAAAAAGAATTCGTAACGGTTGCTTTACCGGTATCCTTAATCGGTATGAATGCGGAGATGATGTGTCAATACATTGATTTCGTAGCGGACCGTTTATTAGTATCATTGGGTTGCAAGAAGCATTATAATGCGACGAATCCATTCGACTTTATGGAGATGATCTCTTTACAAGGAAAAACAAACTTCTTCGAGAAGCGTGTGGCTGAATACCAAAAATCAGGCGTTATGTCTGATAAGGATTCTATGTCATTCTCGTTAGACGAAGACTTTTAGTCAAAATAGTATTTCAGGAAAAGGCCTCGATGAAAATCGGGGCTTTTTTTATGGCCTTTAGTGACTAGCGATTAAGGCCAGCGTTCGATGATCATCGGTAATACTAAGCCGATGGTGATCCCTGAAAGCACGGCTATGGTCGTTTTTTGCTTCCACTGAAAAATAAGCGATGCTAGGGTAGTAAAAATTAACACGATAGATACGACGATGATTTGGCCTAATTCTAAGCCCAGATTAAAGGCTAAAAGGGGAGTGAATAGGGAGCCTTCCGCTCCTAATAAACTTTGTAGGTCGTTTGAAAAACCTAGGCCGTGGATCAACCCAAAAAAAGCCACCACACCGTACTTATACCGCTGCTGCGTCTGCATCAGATTGCTGATAGCTGCCGCTAAAATGGTGCAGGGAATTAAGAATTCCACCCAGGACACCTGAACTTCAATCAAATGTAAAGTCGCTAAGGCTAACGTAATCGAATGCCCCAGCGTGAAAGCGGTGACCAGCCAAAGCAGCTTTTTATAATCAGTAGCCACATAAACGCAGGTCAACGAGAGGATAAACAAGAGGTGATCTAGCGCAGCCCAATTCAGGATATGCCCTAGGCCCAAAGAAAAGTAGACCGAAAAATTGCTCACTTCATGTTATTTATTGCCCAAAAATAGGGATATTCAAAGAGAAAATAGTGACCTGTCTATGAAATTTGATTACATCATTGTGGGAGCCGGTACGGCGGGCTGCGTTTTAGCGCATCGTTTGTCTGAAAATCCACTGAATCAAGTGCTTTTAATCGAGGCGGGAGGGGACTTTAGAGATCCTCGCATTTCGATGCCCTCCGCTTATTCGCTGTTGAATCATACCTATTTGAACTGGAATTATTATACGGTACCCCAGCCTTTTTTAGGTGGCCGCAGACTTTACCAGCCTCGAGGTAAAACGGTGGGCGGAAGTTCGGCAATTAATTGCATGGCCTATATTCGTGGAAATAAGGCAGACTATGATCAATGGGCGGCTTGGGGCTGTGACGGTTGGTCGTACCAAGACGTTTTGCCCTATTTCAAAAAATCAGAGGATAATGAAGATTTTCAGAATGAATACCATGGTAGCGGCGGTTTACACCGGGTGGCGAAGAATCGGCATTTGACGATTTTTGGTGATGCCTTCATTCAAGGGTGTGGAATCGTAGGAATTCCGGCAAATCCAGATTTCAATGGGGCAAAGCAAGTAGGAGCAGGTTTATTCCAATTTAATATACAAGATGGGGTCCGCGCCTCGGGAGCAAAGGCCTTTATTCAACCAGCCCTTTCCCGCAAGAATTTACATATTCAATCTTCATTTCAGGTAGCATCCCTCGTGATGCAAGGCGAGAAGGTGACTGGAATAAAAGGCTACAAACTAGGATCAAAAAAGGCTACCGAATTCGAGGCAGCAGAAGTTATTTTATCTGCCGGCGCTTTCCAAAGTCCCCAAATTCTCCAATTATCAGGTATTGGCGATTCAGCTGAATTGCGCTCACTAGGTATTGATTCTCGCCTGGACTTGAAAGGGGTGGGTAAGAATCTATCTGATCATGTTTTTGTGAATATGAACGCGCAGGCGAGCACGAAGGGCCAGTCTTATAATGTGGCTTTGGGGGTAAAAAACTACCTAAATTATACCTTTAAAAAGCAAGGGCCATTAACCTCTAGTCCGTTAGAGGCAGCGGCATTTTATGATTCAGTTAATCAATCGGATGTGCCGGATTTACAATTTCACTTCTCCTCCGCCTGGGCTTACGATATGTACGATTACGGAAAGATGCCCTTGAGCGATGGATTTACCATTTTACCTACCTTGTTAAAACCGAAGAGCAGGGGTACGGTGAGCCTTCGTTCGTCTCGTTTCGACGAGGCACCGGTGATCGATCCTCGCTATTTATCAGCTGCGGAGGATCGGGAGACGCTAAAACGAGGCATGCGAATTGCGCGTGATATTGTCTTATCGTCTGCTTTTGATGGACTTAGAAAAGGGTCTGAATTGAATTATCCGGCAGGAGAGTGGACGGAGGATTTAATGCAAGAACACATGGAACAAGCCACGGAATGTGTATATCATCCGGTAGGAACCTGCAAGATGGGAACAGATGCGGAGGCGGTTTGTGATCCGAGCACCTTGCGAGTGAAAGGGCTGAAAGGGTTGCGCGTCGCAGATGCGTCGATTATGCCGGATGTGATATCCGGGAATACGAACGCTGCAGTGGTGATGATAGCGGAGAAGGCGGCTGATTTAATTTTGAGTAAATAACCGGCGCGAAAGCGTTTTAAACAAAAAGAACCTATGAAAAAAGTATTGATTTTAGGATGCCTATTAGCTTCCTTTGTTGGATTTGCCCAAAACGAGGAATCCTTAAAAGAAGCCGAATTAAACCGTTTTAAGGTGATGGTAGCGAAGGATATTCCTGGTTTACAATCTGTTTTACACAAAGATTTAGTGTATTTTCATTCGAGTGGACAACAGGATTCGAAAGATACCTACATTGCTTCGATCGCGTCAGGAAAATCTAGTTATGTGGCAATCACACCGGAAGAAATACAGCAACGTGTGTATGGCAAGACGGGAATTAATACCGGAATTTTATCGATTTTACAGCAAGCTGCTGACGGTACACAAACAACCGTTCGACTACGTTTTACCGATGTATTTGTTTACGCAGATAAGCGCTGGCAAATGGTCTCTTGGCAGTCGACTAAATTAGTCCCTGCGCAAAAGCCGTAATTTTCCCATAGATATACGCTAGATCCTCGTCCTCGATACAATAAGGGGCGAGGATATAGAGGGTATTTCCCAAAGGGCGCATCAAAACACCCTCTTTCAAGAAGTATTGATAGATGTCGTCCCGGATGGAGTGTAAATACCCATTGCTTTCTCCCGTCTCCACTTCCATGGCTAAAATGGTGCCGTGAACGCGTACATTTTTCAAGATGGGATGGTCTGTAAGTGTCCCAGCAAACTCGCGGTGTCGAGTTTCTACGCGAGCAATCGACTCCCACGTTTCTGGCTTTTCCATTAAATCTAAACTCGCATTGGCTGCCGCGCAGGCCAGTGGATTTGCGGTAAACGAGTGAGAATGGAACATCATTTTACGACGGTCATCTGAAAGGAAGGATTGGAAAAGTTGTTCACTGCAAAGGGTTAATCCCATGGCCATCATGCCGCCGGTTAGGCCTTTGGAGAAGCAAACGATATCCGGTTTTTCGACCAAATAATCCATCGCGAACCACTTTCCTGTTCTCCCAAAACCCGTCATGATCTCATCAGCGATACACAGGATGCCTTTATTGCGAGCTATCTGAATCAAGGTATCTAAAGTCGATGCCTCGTACATTTTCATGCCGCCGGCACCTTGAATTAAGGGTTCGAAGATGAAGGCAGCGTAACTTTCATCCGCAGCAGACATCGCGGCGATGCAAGCTTCCGCATCTTGTGGGCTGGGCAAGAATTCCACTTCGAAAAGCATATCTTGAAAAGGCGCATTGAAGGAACTAGGAGCCCCTAAACTCATCGCCCCAAAGGTATCCCCATGGTAGGCATCTTGAAATGCTAGGATCTTTCTTCGTTTCGTATTTCCCTGGTTATGGTAAAACTGAAGCGCCATTTTGATGGCCACTTCTACTGCCGTAGAGCCATTATCGGAAAAGAAAACACGTTCGAAATTCGCAGGTAAATGCGCTAATAAACGCTCTGAAAGTTGAACCGCCGGTTCATGGGTAAAGCCGGCAAAGATGACTTGCTCGAGCTGGAGGGCCTGTTCGTAAATTTTTTTCGCTAAATAGGGATGCCCATGCCCATGCGTATTTACCCACCAGGAGGAAATCGCATCGATGTATTTCTTTCCATCTGTATCAAATAAATGCGCTCCTTTTCCGCTCGCAATCGGAATCGAAATGGGTTCGATCTGATGTTGCGTAAAAGGGTGCCAAATCACCGCCGCATCCCGGGAAGCTAAATTCTGATTAGACATGGATTTTATCTGCATACGAAGCGATGACCGCTTCATTTAGTTCATTTTCTGTATTCACTCGTAAAACCAATGGCAAGCCCGTATGGTTTAAAATAAATTTCTCACCGGATGGATTTTCGGGTCCATTGAACACGATTCCAGCCACCTGAACCCCTTGTTGTTTCAGAATTTCGTAGCTCAACAGCGTGTGGTTGATGCTACCCAAGTAGTTCTTGCTGACTAAAATGACGGGTAAATTCAGTTGTTTGATTAGATCTAAATTGGTCTCGTGTTCATTCAATGGAACCATGATTCCGCCCGCTAATTCGATGATTAAGGTTTGGTCGGTAGGTACTTTAAACTTTTCGAGTTCGATTGTTATCCCATCGATTTCAGCCGCTGAATGAGGAGATAAGGGTTGTGTTAAAGCATAGGTCGAAGGATGAATGGTGACAGATGGGACCCATTTGCGGACCCAATAAGCATCCCCGGTTTCTATATCACCAGATTGTACGGGTTTCCAATACTCCGCTTTTAATCCAGCGGTTAAGATGGCAGAAACGACGGTTTTTCCAATTTCCGTGCCTATGCCGGCGATGATAAACTGTTTCATTCCAATGTTTTTATTAGTGATTGTATTTGTTCTTTTGTGTGCATCGCGCTCAGTGTGATGCGTATGCGTTCTTTTCCCTTCGGTACCGTGGGTGAGACGATGGGTTTGATGGCGAATTCGTTGGCTTTTGCGGCCTTCGCTCGAACTGCCTCGTTTCCCGTTACGAAAAAGGTTTGAATGGCTGTTTTGCTGTCACCCCAGGCATCGGATTTTGCATTTTCTCGGAAGAAAGCGATGTTCTCTAGTAGCTTTTTTCGGGCTTCGTTTTGGGATGGCAAATAGTGCAAAGTGCTTAATAGCGCGGACACATGGGCCGGAGCAGGTGCTGTGGAATAGATGAAAGGTCTGGCGAAGTTGACCAGGTATTCTTTGAGGGCCAAAGACCCCAGAACCACCGCCCCCGCATTCCCCCAAGCTTTGCCGAAGGTAATGACGCGCGCAAAAATCTCCTCATTCAGTCCTAATTCGAAGACAAGTCCTTGTCCTGCTGGGCCGTAAATTCCTCCTGAATGGGCTTCATCCACGATGAGTTCGGCTCCATAGGAATTTTTTAAGTCGACTAATTTTTTCAGTGGGGCGATGTCGCCATCCATCGAATAAACCGATTCCACGACGATCCACTTGCGTGTTTCGGCCGAGTATTGATCCAGTAAATGAACTAGATCCTCTAGGTTATTGTGCTTGAAGATGCGTCTCTCAGCTTTGGAAAGACGTAAACCATCAATTAGACTCGCATGCAATAGTTTATCGCAAAAAATCACGTCCCCTTCCTGTGGGAGGGAGGATATCAGACCCACATTCGCGTCGTAGCCTGAACTGAAAAGTAAGGCGGCTTCAGCACCGTGAAAGGCAGCACATTCGTTCTCGAATTGTTCGATTAAGGTGCTTTGTCCAGAGATCAGTCTGGAGCCGGTCGAACCGTTTTTGCGTGAGGCTCGGGGCAATGCCTCAAAATCCCTAGCGATGTTAGCTGCTAAGGTCTGATCTGATGCTAAACCTAGGTAGTCATTTGAGCAGAAATCAATCGAATGATCCAGTACTTGTAATTGCCTGAGCAGACCCTCTTTACGGCGGGTTTCCAATAGGTCAATAAGCTGTTGCTGACTATTTTTCATGGATTTTTCTGAAGCAAAAATACGAAATAATCGCTGTGGACGAGTGTTTTATCGCTTAATTGATAAATAAGCCCAAATTTTGGCCAGAAACTATTGTCAATTCAGGAGTATTTTGTAGTATTGCATGTCGATTCTGACAATTCAACGAGTAAACGTCCCCTAATTTTCTCATTTGACAAACATCCTGACATTTATGTCTGTTGTCAATCTTAATTAATCGTTCCCCTTTATGGAAGATAAGCCTATCAAAAGAGTAAAAAAAGCACAAGAAGAAGATTCATCATCAAACGAGCGTCCTAAGCGTCAACGAATTAAGAAGAGCAACGAAGAAGCACCTTTGTTACCCATGGAAGCTAAAGCGCAAGCTGAAGAGGCTCCAATTGAGTACAAAGAGGTAGCCGCTCCGGAAGAATTTATTGTAGATACGTCCTTCATCACCAGCACGGAGAACACAAAAGACGAGGTTTCTCCTACTGATGCACCTGTTGATGTGGATAAATTGCCTAAAGAGGAAGCGCCAGCGCCAGTTCATCACCACAAACCACGTTCGAATTACAATCAAGTTATCAAGGAATTGGATGGTTTGATCGAGAACGAAGGGGTTTTAGAAATTATGCAAGAAGGCGGTTACGGTTTCATGCGTTCATCTGATTACAATTATTTAGCGTCACCTGATGATATTTATGTGTCGCCATCTCAAATCAAAATGTTTGGTTTGAAGACGGGAGACACAATCTTAGGTAAGATTCGTCCGCCGAAAGAAGGGGAGAAGTATTTCGCTTTATTGAAAGTGGAATCCGTAAATGGAAAGACGACGGACGAGATCCGCGACCGGATTAATTTTGAATATTTAACGCCTTTGTTCCCAGAGGAGAAGTTGAACTTATCTTCTACGCCGGATAATTATTCGACGCGTATTTTAGATTTGTTCGCGCCTATCGGTAAGGGCCAAAGGGGTATGATCGTAGCCCAGCCTAAAACAGGTAAGACGGTTTTATTAAAAGACATCGCGAACGCGATTTCTCGCAACCACCCAGAGGTTTATTTGATCATCTTATTGATCGACGAACGTCCAGAGGAGGTAACGGATATGCAGCGTTCCGTGCGTGCTGAGGTGATTTCATCTACTTTCGATGAGCAAGCAGAGCGTCACGTGAAGGTGGCTAATTTGGTTTTAGAGAAGGCCAAAAGAATGGTGGAATGCGGCCACGATGTCGTTATCTTATTAGATTCTATTACACGTCTAGCACGTGCATATAATACTGTCGTTCCTTCATCAGGTAAAATTTTATCCGGTGGTGTGGATGCGAATGCACTTCACAAGCCGAAACGTTTCTTTGGTGCGGCTCGTAACGTCGAAAACGGTGGTTCATTAACGATCATCGCGACAGCCTTGATCGAAACAGGATCGAAAATGGACGAAGTAATCTTTGAAGAATTCAAAGGTACTGGTAATATGGAATTACAATTAGATCGCAAGCTAGCGAATCGCAGAATCTATCCATCGATCGATGTGACGGCTTCAGGAACGCGTCGCGAAGATCTATTGATGGATCCAGCAGTTCTACAACGTGTTTGGATCTTGCGCAAGCACATGTCTGACATGAACTCCGTAGAGGCGATGGAATTCTTGCAGCAACAAATGAAAGGGACTAGGAACAACGAAGAGTTCTTGGTTTCCATGAACAGATAAAAAGGAATCGCTAAAGGGAACAGATAGAAATGTCATCTACAATACAGCCAGTGTGGTTCATCGGGCACGGAAGCCCGATGAATGCTTTGGCAGACAATCCTTTCACGGCCTCTTTGAATACCTTGGGTGCATCTATTGCACCTCCTAAAGCTATTCTAGTCGTTTCAGCTCACTGGCTGACGAGAGGAATTACGCAGGTTCAGGCTTCGCCGATGCCGGAGACTATCCATGATTTTGGTGGTTTTCCACGTGCACTTCACGAATTTCAATACCCTGCACCGGGGAGTCCGGAAACGGCGAAAATACTCGCTTCCGGCTCGCAAAAAATTCAAGAAACCACCGAATGGGGTTTAGATCACGGTGCTTGGTCTGTACTTTGCCACCTGTTTCCGAATCACAATATCCCTTGCTTTGAGATGTCGATTGACTATTCTCAGCCATTGGCCTACCACGTGACTTTGGCTCAGGAATTACAATTCTTGCGGGAAAGAGGCGTGCTAATTGTGGGTAGTGGTAACATCGTTCATAATCTGCAGGCCAGCATCCCTAATCTATCGATGGGTCAGGAGCATTTTTCGTATGATTGGGCACAAGAATTCGATGAATGGGCAACGCAGAAATTACTAGATAAGGACATCAGCAGTTTAGTGGATTATGCGCGTGCGCCGGGCGGATTAAAATCTGTTCCTACGCCGGATCACTACATTCCGATGTTATATGCCTTGGCTTTGGCTCGTAAAAATGAGGAAGTAAGATTCACGTACGACGAACTCGTGTACGGCGGCATCTCTATGCGTTGCTTCGAAATCGCTTAATATCCCAGAAATACTTTGTCGATAATACTGCAAGCCTGATCCATCTCCGCACCCGTGATGGTCAACGGTGGAGCTAAACGGATTTTATTGCCGTGGGTTGGTTTCGCCAATAATCCCTTTTTCATCAGATCCAGGCAAATTTCCCAAGCCACCGGACTGTCTTCTGGCGTATCGATTTCGATCGCACACAACAAACCTTTACCTCTCACCGATTTAATTAAGGCCGTTTTATCACGCAAGCTTTCCAGGAAAGTCAGTAATTGTTGCCCGCGAACCGTGGCATTCTCCACCAGATCCTCGTCCTCGATGATATCGATGGCCACGTTAGTGACAGCACAGGCCAAAGGATTTCCACCATACGTGGATCCGTGTTCTCCCGGCTTGATGGTGAGCATAATCTCATCGTTGCAAAGCACCGCTGAAACCGGCATAAATCCGCCTGAAAGCGCTTTTCCTAACAATAAAATATCCGGATGAACTAATTCATGGTGGCAGGCTAACCAGGCGCCAGTTCGGCCTAAGCCGGTTTGGATTTCATCCGCAATGAAAAGTACGCGGTGTTTTTTACATAAGGCAGCCGCTTTTTTCAAATAGCCAGGCGATGGAATGACCACTCCAGCTTCTCCCTGAATGGGTTCGACCATGAAGGCTGCCACATTGGGGTTTTGTAATTTTTCTTCTAATGCTTTCAGGTCATCGTAAGGAATTCGGCTGAATCCGGGAACAAAAGGACCGAAATTATGATAAGAGGACGGGTCATTCGAAGAGGAAACAGCAGCGATGGTTCTCCCCCAAAAATTTCCTTCCGCGAAGATGATTTCGGCTTGATTTGCTGGAACGCCTTTCACCTCGTAAGCCCATTTTCGGGCTAATTTGATGGCCGATTCTCCCGCTTCTACCCCCGTATTCATTAATAAGACTTTCTCGTAGCCGAATTTCTCCGCTAACTTCTTCTCCGTCGAACCTAATAGATTCGTGTGAAAAGCGCGGGAACTCAAGGTTAGTTGAGCAGCCTGATCGGAGATGGCTTTGACTAAACGCGGATGGCAATGGCCTTGATTCACGGCGCTGTAGGCCGAAAGGAAATCGAGGTATTTTTTGCCGGTTACGTCATACACATGAACCCCCTCGCCGCGTTCTAAAACGACTGGTAATGGATGGTAATTATGTGCCCCAAAATCAGACTCTAACGCAATATACTCTGCTGGGGTCATAGCAATTCGTAAATTCCAGCTACCCCTTGACCGCCACCTACGCAGGCCGTGACCATGCCGTATTTTTGGTTGCGAAGACGCATTTCATTGAATAATTGGATCGATAATTTAGCGCCGGAGCATCCCAGTGGGTGTCCTAAGGCTATAGCTCCACCGTTAACGTTGACAATGTTTGGGTCGATTTCTAAAGTTTTCATCACCGCTAAAGACTGCGCCGCAAACGCCTCGTTCAACTCGATTTGTTGAATATCGTTGAGCTTTAATCCGGCCTTTTTCAAAGCGATCGGAATCGCCTCTACCGGCCCTATTCCCATCAAGCTCGGTTCCACCCCTGCCGTGGCATAGGAAACCATGCGAGCAATCGGCTCAAGGTTTAATTCTTTCACTAACTTCTCTGAAACTACTAGAACGAAAGCGGCTCCATCAGATGTTTGGGAGGCATTACCCGCGGTAACGGTTCCGCCCATCGCGAAGACAGGTCTTAATTTTCCAAGGGCTTCGATGGTCGTGTCTGCACGTGGACCTTCGTCTTGTGACACGGTCCAGCTGCGAGTTTGTTTTGTACCTGATTTGGCATCGAAATAATTCTCTGAAACCTCCACTGGAACAATTTGCGAAGTGAATTTACCTGCTTTTTGTGCCGCTAAAGCTTTCTGATGGGAAGCAAAAGAGAACGAATCTTGCTCATCGCGTGTCACGTTATACTTCTTGCTTACTTCCTCTGCCGTTAGACCCATACCGATATAATAATCCGGATGTTCGCTCGCGATGCCGTAGTTCAAGACTGTTTTATGGCCCATCATCGGTAGCATCGACATCGATTCTGTTCCACCCGCAATGACACAATCGGCCATGCCGGAGGCAATTTTAGCGGAAGCCAAAGCGATCGCCTCTAAACCTGAACCACAGTAGCGGTTGATGATGAAACCAGGAACACTTTTTGGCAAGGACAAAAGCGAGATATAACGCGCCATTTGCATGCCTTGCTCCGCTTCCGGAATCGCATTTCCCACGATTAAATCTTCGACACGCGCCGGGTCCAAACTTGGCACCTGCTTCATCAAATGTTTAATGACTTCCGCCGCTAAATCATCTGGACGCGTCGTTCTGAATCCTCCTTTATTGGCTTTCGCAACTGCTGTGCGGTAACCTGCTATGATATATGCATTCATCTTCGTAAAATTTAATTTCTGAGTGGTTTACCGCCACCTAATAAACTTTGGATTCTGTCCATGGTCTTTTTCTCGCCGCATAAAGAAAGGAAGGCCTCTCTTTCTAGGTCGAGTAAGTAGGTTTCGCTCACGACTTGTGGAGCGTCTAAATCGCCACCGCAGATCGCGTAGGCTAATTTATTGGCGATTAACGCATCATGCTCGGAGATGTAACGTCCCATGAGCATGCCTTGGATGCCTGCTTTGAATAGGGCCAAACCTTGTTTTCCCTCCACCCAGACATCGTTGCGTCTCGCTTTTTGGACATATCCTGCGTCTGCTAAGGCCAAAGCCTCCTTTTTCGCCTCCGAAATTACCTGGTTGCGATTCAACACAATGCGATCCTGAGCTCTTAAATAATTCATCTCTCTCGCTTCATGCGCCGAAGTACTCACGCGCGCCGTCGCAATATTCATGAAGGCCTCTTGCAAACGGTTCAATTCTACGTCACCTGCGCGACGAGCATCTCCCATTCTCAAAGCCATTTCTTTCGTACCACCACCGGCAGGGATTAAACCCACGCCCACTTCCACTAAACCCATGTATAATTCCGAATGAGCGACTATCTTATCTGCGTGCAAGTTGATTTCGCAACCCCCACCTAGCGCTAAGGTATGCGGTGCTACCACTACCGGAATGCCCGAATAGCGTACGCGCATCATCGTTTCTTGGAAGGTCGCGATCATCGTATTGATGTCGTCGAATTTCTGTTCCATCGCAAACATGAACAACATGCCTAAGTTCGCTCCGGCAGAGAATGCCTCGTTCGACTCGTTTCCGATGACTAAACCTTGGAAATCTTTTTCTGCCGTTGCGATTGCCTCCTGAATGCCCTCTAGCACACCTTGGCCCATCGTGTTCATTTTCGAGTGGAATTCTAATCCCAAAATGCCATCGCCTAAATCCACGATGTGCATGTCGTCGTTCGACGCAACTGTTTTCGTAGGCTTTAAGATCTGCAAATTGATTTGCTTCTCCGCACCTGGAATGGCTTGGTATTTCTTAGTAGCGATGTCGTAGAATAATCGCTTGCCGCCTTCTACTTTGTAGAAATTGGTATTCCCAGCGGCTACCATTTCGCTCACCCAAGCTGCAGGCGCTAAACCTTCCGCTTTCATTAACTCGATTCCTTGCACGACACCGATGGCGTCCCAGGTTTCGAAAATTCCCATCTCCCAGCCAAAACCCGCGCAGATGGCTTGGTCTATTTTGACTAGATCATCTGCAATTTCCGGAATGCGATTCGATGCATAACGGAAACCGTCTAAGATGGTTTTGCGGTAGAATTCACCCGCTAGATCTTTTCCCGCAAGTAAAAGCGCGAAGCGATCAGCTAAATTGTCAATCGCCTTCGAGCGATCCAATGTTTCGAAATTCACTCGTTCCGCGGCGCGGTATTCGAAGGTATTCAAGTCTAGGCTCAGGATGACCGTTTTGCCTTTTTCGTCTTTGGTCTTCTTGTAAAATCCTTGTCCCGTCTTATCACCCAGCCATTTGTTTTCCATCAAACGCTGTAACATCACCGGTAGGTTGAAAATCTCTTTGCTTTCGTCGTTTACGAGCGCGGCTTTTAGATTATTCGCCACGTGAACCGTCGTATCTAAACCGACCACATCCGAAAGACGGAAGGTGCCTGATTTAGGGCGACCTACCACTTTAGAGGTTAATTTATCCACTTGCTCCACCGTAAGGCCTAATTCCTCTACGACTTTCATCGTCTGCATCATCGAATAAACACCGATGCGGTTCGCGATGAAGGCAGGGGTGTCCTTACAAAGAACAGCGGTTTTGCCTAATTGTGTTTCGCCGTATTGAAGCAAGAATTCGAGGATAGCCGGATCCGTTTTTGGACCAGGGATCACTTCGAATAAACGCAAGTAGCGCGGAGGGTTGAAGAAGTGTGTTCCACAGAAATGTTGTTGGAAATCAGAGCTTCTACCTTCTGACATCAAATGAATTGGAATACCTGAGGTATTCGAAGTCACTAAGGTGCCCGATGTGCGGAATTTCTCTACTTTCTCGTATAGGGATTGTTTGATGGCTAGGTTTTCTACGACTACTTCCATGATCCAATCAGCTGAACTGATTTCGGATAGGTTGTCATCGAAGTTGCCTAGCTTGATGTTATTCGCAAAGCCCGCCGCATAGAGCGATGCAGGCTTTGCTTTTATAGTTTGTTGAAATGCTGCGTTGACGATTCGGTTACGTACCGAAGGGTGTTCTAAACGAAGTCCTTTGGCCTCTTCCTCTGGGCTCAAAGTCTGTGGTGCGATGTCCAATAAAAGGACCTGAACCCCAATGTTTGCGAAATGACAGGCGATTCTGGAGCCCATAATTCCTGAGCCTAATATGGCTACTTTTTTAATGGCACGATTCATATCTACGTTTTTAAATCTCGTTGCGTAAATATAAATAAAAGGAATTATGTTATGCAAGCATACTAATTTTTATTTGCTTAAAAATCCAATCTGCTTACAAACAAAAAAGGCGACCGCGCAGCGGTCGCCTTTTTTGTAACTAGTGGTTAGGCGTCCGCAACGGTCGCCCTCCAGAATCAAATACTACACATAACTCTCCATCGGCTCGCAAGCGCAAACTAAGTTGCGGTCTCCATAAGCGGAGTCGATACGAGATACCGTTGGCCAAAACTTATTCGCCTTCACATACGCCAGCGGGAATACCGCTTTCTCGCGTGAGTAAGGACGATCCCAATCGCCTAGTAAAACAGCCGATTGTGTGTGTGGAGCGTGCTTCAATACGTTGGATGCTTTGTCTGCCTTGCCTTCTTCGATCTCGCGAATTTCCGCACGGATGCTTAATAGCGCGTCACAGAAACGATCTAATTCGTCTTGGTTTTCCGACTCAGTAGGTTCGATCATTAAGGTTCCAGCTACGGGGAACGAAAGGGTAGGTGCGTGGAAACCATAGTCCATGAGACGTTTGGCAATATCCTCCGCTTCCACTCCAGCCGATAATTTAAATGGACGGCAATCCACGATCATCTCGTGTGCGCAACGTCCTTGTGATCCAGTATAGAGGATAGGGAATTCCTTCTCTAAACGTGCCTTGATATAGTTTGCGTTTAAGATTGCCGTTTCAGTCGCAGTCGTCAAACCTTTTCCGCCCATCATCGCGATATACGCGTAAGAGATGGCTAAAATACTCGCAGATCCCACTGGTGCGGCAGAAACCGCGCCTGATGTTCCATCATTTACGTGTCCTGGCAAGAAAGGAACTAACTGTGGCGCTACGCCGATAGGTCCCATACCTGGGCCACCACCTCCGTGAGGGATACAGAAAGTCTTGTGTAAGTTTAGGTGACAAACGTCCGCTCCGATGCGTGCTGGTGAAGTTAATCCCACCTGAGCATTCATGTTCGCTCCGTCCATATAAACTTGACCTCCATTTTCGTGGATGATCGCACAAATCTCTTGAATCGTTTCCTCAAACACACCGTGTGTACTTGGATACGTTACCATCAAGCAAGAAAGATTGTCTTTGTGTTCGATGGCTTTGGCTTTCAAATCTGCCACGTCAATATTTCCGTTCGCATCGCATGGCGATACAATTACTTTCATGCCGGCCATAACCGCAGATGCCGGATTTGTTCCGTGTGCGGATGATGGAATGATCGCAATGTTACGGTGGTGATCTCCGCGAGAGGCGTGGTAAGCACGAATGGTCATCAAACCAGCGTATTCGCCTTGTGCACCGGAGTTAGGCTGCATGGACATTTTGGCAAAACCCGTAATCTCACACAACCACTCATTTAAATCAGCTACTAATTGTTGGTAACCTTTTGTCTGTGAAGCAGGAGCGAAGGGGTGCATTTTGCCTAATTCTGGCCAAGTCACCGGAATCATTTCCGTCGTCGCATTTAATTTCATCGTACAAGAACCCAACGAGATCATCGAGTGAACCATCGATAAATCCTTCGACTCTAATGATTTCAAATAACGTAACATTCCGTGCTCGGAATGGTATTTATTGAAAACGCTATGTGTTAAGAAAGTCGACGTACGAGTTAATGCCGCTGGGATCGCCCAAGTAACATTTTTCTCTGACGTTTTCGCTCCTTTTAACGTTTCGAAGAACGAGATGATCTCGATCACATCTGCTTCCTGCGTCGTCTCATCTAAAGAGATGCTTGTCGTAGTCGAAGTGTAACGTAGGTTACGCTCTGCTTTTTCTGCCAAAGCACGTAATTCCGCCGTTTGCGCTCCCGTTTGAATCGTTAGCGTATCGAAGTGATTCGTGTTTTCTAACACGAAACCTAGTTTACGTAGATTTACCGCTAGTAATTCGGTTAAACCGTATACTTTTTCAGCGATTTTCTTCAAGCCTTGTGGGCCGTGGTAGATCGCGTAAGAGGCTGCCATGATAGACAATAAAACTTGAGCAGTACAGATATTAGATGTCGCTTTTTCGCGGCGAATGTGTTGCTCGCGGGTTTGAAGCGCCATACGTAGGGCGCGGTTTCCTTCTGCATCTACCGAAACTCCGATGATACGACCCGGAATATTACGCTTGTATTTTTCTTTCGTTGCAAAGAATCCAGCGTGTGGACCACCGAATCCCATTGGTACCCCAAAACGTTGAGATACACCCACGACCGCATCGGCTCCCATTTCACCTGGAGGCGTCAATAATGTCAAGGCTAATAAATCCGCTGCCACCACCACTTGTAAGCCGTTTTCTTTCGCTGCTGCGATTAAGGCGCTGTAATCGAACACTTCACCGTTTGAAGCTGGGTATTGCAACATCATTCCGTAGAAACGGGAATTCGTTACATCGAAGTTACGGTGGTCACCTACGACGATTTCAATGCCAATAGGTTCTGCACGCGTCTTTAATAAGTCGATCGTTTGTGGAAGGCATAATTCAGAAACGAAATAGGCTTCGGCTGCATTGCGTTCTGCTGGACGTTGTCCATATAACATCGTCATGGCTTCCGCTGCCGCAGTTCCTTCATCTAAAAGGGACGCGTTCGCTAATTCCATGCCGGTTAAATCGATGATCATCGTTTGGTAGTTTAATAACATTTCCAAACGACCTTGTGCGATTTCCGCTTGGTACGGCGTGTAGGCCGTGTACCAGGCTGGATTCTCCAAAATATTTCTCAAAATGACCGTAGGCACAATCGTATCAGAGTAACCTAAACCGATGTGTGATTTAAAAATCTGGTTTTGACCCATCATCGCCTTAAAATCGCGTAAGAAAGCGAATTCAGTTTTCGGATCAGGTAAGCGAAGGCCCTGCTCTAAACGAATTTTTGCAGGTACTGTTTGTTGGATGAGTGTGTCTAAACTATCTACACCGATGGTTTTCAACATGGCGGATACATCAGCAGGCTCTACATTGTTATGACGCAAAGAGAAGTCTTCCTGATAGCTGTAATTTGGGGTCATGAATTCTGAGAATTTGAATGATAAAATCGCCACAAATTTAATCTTTTTTTAGGGATTTATTTTTAGATTCTTAACTTCGCTTTCCTAAATTTTGTTTCAACAAATGAAAAAAACTAACATCTATGTTTTAGGGCTATTTTTAGCTACTAAATTAATCCCGATGAGCGCTATTGCTCAGGGAGATCCAGTTCCTTACGCGCTATCGATTAGAGCGGATGATCTGAAAAAGCACTTGACTTTTATCGCTTCAGATAGCTTAAAAGGTCGTAATACAGGTTCTGCAGAGCAAAAAGTAGCTGCGAACTATATTGCGGATCATTTTAAGAAATCAGGAATCGCGCCGGTGAATGGCTCTTATTTCCAAAAAGTGGACTTAGTGAACCGCGCTTGGACGAATGTATTTATTTCTGCCAAAGGAAAGAAATACGAATACCTAAGCGAAATGATGGCGAACGCTTTAGCGCCAGTCGCAGCTAATTCGAAGTTTTCCGTGGTATTTGCTGGTTTTGGAGTTCAGCAAGGGGGCTACACGGATTTTGACAAATTAAATGCAAAAGGCAAATACGTGTTAGCTTTCGAAGGGGAAGCGAAAGACGCGGCAGGTCTTTATGTACTTTCAGGCTCAAAAGATCCATCTGTTTTCGGTAAAGGCGATGGCTGGAAAGAAAAATTAAAGCGCGCACAGGCAGCTGGAGCGAAAGGTCTACTCTTGATCGCGGACCGCGATACGAAATCTTTTGGCAACCAAGTTCGTCAACGTCAAGTAATGATGAAGCGTTTTGGTAATGAGCGTATGGCCTTCGCTGACGCGGCATCTGCTGCCAACGAAGCACCTGTTTTATTAATTTCTTCAGAAGCAGCGGCTGAATTATTAGGCACGACAGAAGCAGAATTAGTAGCTTACAAAGCGTCTTTAGCCGCTGCGAAAAAATCAGTAGCGTCTAAATTCAAAGCAGCGCCCATCGAAGTAACGATCGAAAGAACGGAGAAACCGGTAGACACGTATAACGTAGTAGGTTACTTAGAAGGAACTGACAAGAAAGAAGAAATCGTTGTATTAACGGCGCACTACGATCACATCGGTGTTTCGGCTGACGGCCAAATCAACAACGGCGCTAACGACGATGGTTCAGGAACCGTAACGGTGATGGAATTAGCGGAGGCTTTTGGTAAAGCAGCTGCGGAAGGAAAGCGTCCACGTCGTAGTATCTTATTCATGACCGTGACAGGTGAAGAAAAAGGACTATTAGGATCTGAGTGGTATGCAAACCACCCTTTATTCCCATTAAAGAACACAGTCGTAGACTTAAATACGGACATGACAGGTCGTTATGATGACGAGCACAAAGGCAAGCCGGATTACATCTACGAAATCGGTTCAGACAAATTATCGTCTCAATTACGTGAGGTATTAATCGAGCAAAACAAGAAGCACATCGGTTTAGAATTGGATTTCCGTTTCAATGATCCGAACGATCCGAACCGTTTCTACTACCGTTCTGACCACTATAACTTTGCGAAGCACGGTATCCCAGTCGCTTTCTTCTTCAACGGAGTACATGACGATTACCACCAGCCAGGTGATGAGGTAGACAAAATCGAATTTGATCAAGTCCAAAAAGTAGGTCGCTTAGTGTTCTACATGGCTTGGGAAATCGCTAATAGAGAGCAAAGATTGGTGGTGGATTCTAATAAGCCATAAAAATGGCGGTGCCATTTTAAAAGCACAAAGAGCAAAGCACAAAGCACAAAGTTGGAATAAAAAATGGGACCGAGGTCCCATTTTTTATGTCTTCGTAAATATTTCTTAAACGTATCTCCAGAGGAGATTCCATCTTTATTCTTTAACTCTTTCAGAGTTCAAAGTACAAATAGCAAAGCACAAAGCACAAAGTTGGAATAAAAAATGGGACCTCGGTCCCATTTTTTATGTCTTCGTAAATATTTCTTAAACGTATCTCCAGAGGAGATTCCATCTTTATTCTTTATTCTTTATTCTTTATTCTTTATTCTTTAATTCTTACTCTATGCTTTATTCTTTAAACCTTCTAGTTTTTCTTTGAAAATGCTGAATCGCATTTTCGCCTCCTGAATAAACTCATTATCTTTCACCTCACCGATTACGGCATCGAGTTCTTTTGCATTGCCAAACATCGCTAAGCGGAACGGATCTTCGTAGTCTTTTGAGCGAGAACGTTCGATACCGGCCGTTAGGAAATCAGATGTCGCGATGGCGCGATCAATCCAGGCTGGAATATTTTCGAAAGCTTGTGGGTTGATTTGCAATAGGCCGTTCAAGGCATTTTCGAATTTTTGTTCTGGGTACAAGGCCGCCTGCTTTTCGTAGAATTCGTGTACTTGTTTCCAGCGGGTAATTTTTCCAGTTTTGACATCATTTTTCATGTCTTGGATCACACCGGATGGAATGAGTTGACCACCTAAGTTTTCCCATACTTGGATCGCGGTTGCATTCTTCAAAGTGGCTTGTAGAAGTTCTGCAGGCGATTTAGTTGGATGACGCTCGGAAGTGGCTAGCCATTCTTTGGCGGCATGGTAATTCAATAAGTCATGGAAAATCTGGTAGGCTGAATGCGCCTTCGCGATGCGTGTTCTGCGTTTCGTGTTTTCGATGCCCGTTGCGTAGATCGCTAGAGGGTTGGAAGCGTTTGCCGGGTCTTGTAACCAGGCTCTGCCGTCTCCTCCGCCTAGGGATTCAGAAACCCATTTTTCCAATAATTTAATTCCTTGCAAGATTTCAGATACCGTGTCTGGTGCTAAGAAATCGAATTCGAGCAACATGTCTTTGTCCGTTCTTTGGTCTCTAGCCGCGAATTTCCAAGCGTTGCGGGCTAAAGCGTACATATTGTACTGAAACCAATAGCCGGCGATGATCAATAATCCACCTTCAGAATCGTCGTTTCCGATGAGCGAGAAGGGTAGTGGATTGTGGATTTCGCCTGGATAATTTCCTTTCGAAATCAAGTTAAAGGAAGCGAATTTCGAATTGTGTTTTAAGGCGACGGATAAGCCAGGCCAAAATCCACGTCCCGCCTGCAATTCCCCATCCGCCCCACGTGAATTGTGGTTAGAACCGAGGGTGGCACCGGCAGCCATGTTGCTTTGGCCTTTTACGATCGCAGCACACAGGAACGAGTTGTTGTGGTGTTGCTCATGGGCCGGGAAAATCAAGGCATTTAATACCTCGCAGCAGGAAATAGTCGAATTACTACCTAAAAAGGAGTTGATCAAACGCGCGCCATATTTCAGTTGCGAGTGCGCCGCTAAGATAAAACGAACCGCTTTCACACCGTAGAAAATGCGGCAGCCCTCGTGGATGATACCATTAACGATTTCGCAGCCTTCGCCTATTTGGGTGGAGGCTTCAGCGTTCGAAATGATCGTTAAGTTCTTTAATTTGTTTGCGCCTTTGATATAGGTATCAGTACCCATATTGACGTCTTTGATGATCCCCGTGTTTTTGATGACGGTGCGATCACCGATTTGGCCGTAAAAACCTCGTTTAGAAGAGAATTCCTGGATGGTCATCTCTTTGTATTTCGCTTGCAATAGGCTGTCATCGCGGTCTTGGGTCCATAAGAATGCATCGGCTGGCTTCATTCCCACGAATGGAATGACCTTGCGGCCACCGTTTTCATTACCTAATTCCATCCAAATTCGGATACGTTCTTCCTCTCCCTTTTTTACAATACCGTTTCCGAATTTCGCCGTCGCGGTGGTCGCTAATTCGTTCACTTGGAGGATCATGACCTCATTCCCGATTTGGTAATGAGATAATAAATTCACGCGATCGATCGCCACATTATCGCCAAAATCACAAGAAATCAAGGTGCTATTGTATAAGCCCACCGGCATGCGCAGGTTCTTGAATTCGAGGTAACAGCTTTCCAAAACGCCGATGCGATTTACGCCGAAAAAGCGGCAATTCTTCACCAAATAAGGATTAAAACCTTCTTTCACCCACACATCTTTCCAGTTTTCTGCCTCGTTCAGATTTGCCTCCAGAATACTAATTTCCCGAGGTGCTAAAGCACGGTAAGCGGCTAAGTCGATGGTAGAATTTCGGTGGTCGAATTCGGTTTGGCCCTCTTCTAAATAAGCAGGCGTTACGAATTCAAATCCGAGTTTGGAAAGGGGTTTTTTATCAATTCTATTCATATTTCATAAAATTCAAGCGGCAAATCATCCGGATCTGCGATAAAGGTAAATCGCTTTCCAGTGAATTCATCGATGCGAATGGGCTCCGATGTAATGCCTTTTTGGGTTAACTCCTGAACCGTAAAATCCAGGTTTTCTACTTGAAATGCTAAGTGCCTTAAGCCCGTGCTTTCCGGCCTAGAAGGACGGGCAGGCGGGTTAGGGAACGAAAACAATTCGATCACATAGTGCTCGTTCAAAGCTAAATCCAATTTATAGGAATCGCGTTCCGCACGGTATACTTCTCGGATGATTTCGAGTCCTAAGTCCTCCGTGTAGAAGGCTTTCGAACGCGCATAATCCGAGCAGATAATGGCGATGTGGTGGACGCTATGTAGGCCTAAATGATTCATTATTTAATGGAAACAGCAATTTTAGAGTCTGCAGTTCCATAATAGAGGAACCATTTATTTTTAAAGGGCACGAGGCCTTCTACAAAACATACTTCATTTACTTCCCCGATTTTTTCATAGGGTTTATCTGGCCAAATAAAGGCTTGATCCGTACGCGCTACAACCTTGTAGGGTTTACCTGCATCAAATAAAACTTGGCCAGCGGCATAAGTGAATTTAGGGAAGCGTGCTTCGTTATAATTGGCCGCATTTGAGCTATTATAAATAAGCAAAATACCTTCTTTTCTGAGTAAGGCATAAGGTCCAGGTTCCACTAATCGGCTATCGAAATAACCCGCACGCGGCTTTAAAACAGATAATCGAACGCCTGATTCCGCATTTTCTAGGATGTCCCAATGACGCAAATCCTTGGAAGTGGCAAGGAACAAATCAGTATCACCAAAATACATGTAATATAATCCATCCATCTGATGAGCCACTAAACGACTGCCCTGCTGGACTGTAACGAGCGCTCCTGATTTCGACCACATATTCAGGTATTTTTCGGAGCTAAATAAGGGTCCTATTTTCTCCCACGTTTGTAAGTCTTTCGAAAAGGCGCCACAAAGGCGAGCGATTTTTCCATCGTAGGAAGTATACGTGAGGAAATAGCCTCCGTCCGAAGTCTCCACAATTCGAGGGTCTTCGATTCCTCCTGGCCATTCGAAACCGCGAAAGGCGTCATTTGCAGGGAAAAGGATAGGGGAAGGATTCTTTTTGAAATGAATTCCGTCAGAACTCGTGGCTAAACCGATGCGGGAGGTTCCGAGTGAATCCTGTGCGCGGTAAAGTAAATGAACGATTCCGTTGCGAATAAGGGCAGTCGGATTTAAGACATTTTTGTTTTCCCAACTTACTTTTTTGCCGGAGATGGGATCTAGGAATCGGGCCTCTAATGAGGGTTGTAAGATGGGGTTTTCAGCATCCGCTTTTTTGAAACCCTGCAGCTGCCAATTTTGAGCTGTGGTGGTAAGAGATACACCTAACAGTATCCATACAAGAAAGCGCTTCATTTAATTTCGTTTTAGGAATCTAAATTACGAAAAAAGAACGAAAGCAATCGGCAATATAGTACAAGAAATGGAGGCTAGTCTTTGAAGATTTTGTCTTCTATGCCTTGGTTGATGACGTAGTTTGTGAGTAATAAGTGAATTTGGCCTGTTTTGCGTGTATTCACCGGTGCCACGGCGGTACGGTTGATATCGACGACCACGCCTTTAGGGATCTTGAATTTTTTTACGTCCACGGTAATGTTCATTTCAGAAGGCAGGCCAAAAGCTTTCTCTGAACCATATTCATAGGTCGATAAAACGGTACCATTGCTGCGGGAAGTTATTTGAGATTTTAAAATGACATCAGCGGCTGGATCCACCCAGATTTTCGCTAACACAATCTCCCCAGAATCATCCGTAGGCAATAAAGTAATCGACTCCGATTTTATCCCATCGATCACCTCGTAGCCCGTAAACAAGGCATTGTAGGCTGCTTTGTTTTTTAGCAAGGCAGTTAAGTCGGTAAAACCTTTTTTGGGCAAAATAGCAATACCCTTCGTCATCATCCGAAATTTTTCTGGCTGTTTAAAATAAATCGTAGCCTTCGCCGGCATTATTTTGATCAACGGGATATCCGATTTTATCTGCGTCTCCACCCGGTAATCACGCACCTTGTTCATACGTGCTAACACCTGAGCTACGGTCTTGTTCGCATCTTGAGCGAAAAGGGAAAAAGAAAGGAATAGGAAAATGTACCGCATTAGGATTGAATATCTTTTCTATGAAATGTATAAAGTGAAACGGAAATGAGCACCACATTGTGCGCCACTAAAACGGCACAGGAACGAAGGATGTCAGCAACCGGCAGTGGATCTTCAAAAAACGAACGCCAGGACGCCATGTGCGTGGTAAATAAATAAGGTTTAATGGGATCAAAAACCCGCACATCCAAGGTTCCAATAATCGTAAATAACAAAATCAAAGCCATCGTCGCCACAATAGGTCCGATGGAATTGTCCGTAAAACACGACAGGCAAATAGACAAAGAACTGACCGTAAATAAGGCTAAGAATGCCACGGCAAAACCACCCAAATAACGCCAATTGATATCAGCCTCTTGTAAAATGACTAAGCCGTCTGAGTTCAGAACCATCATATCCCCCGTTCCAAAAAGCACTTTGCCAAGCACAACCGACATCATCCCTAACCAAATAATGACAAGTAGCGTGTATATACCGCCAGCAATAAATTTTGAAAGTAGTAATTGAATTCGGGATATGGGCTTAGTGGCAAGCATTCGAATCGTACCCATCGCCGCTTCGCCAGAAACTAAATCGCCCGTCACTAAAGCGATGAGCAAAGGGATTTGAACGATGAGCATCTGTAAAATGATGAAGGCAACTAGGTTACCATTCAACACATTGCCTTCGAAGCTCAAGGTCTGCTCGAAAGAAGACGTGACAAAAGAGATGATCGACATGCCATCTGCCTTCAACGCAAATTGAATCACACCTACTAAAACAGTGATCGCCGCTAAACCTAAGTAAGAGCGAGGCTTCAGCGCGATCTTAATAATTTCGTTGTATATGCTGTTAATGAGGATCATTGGTTCACAATTTTGATGAAATAATCCTCCAGTGTGCGTTTCGCTTCCAGGGAAAAAATCTCGATCTTATTTTCCACGAGTAATTTAGTCAGTGCCGGTATTTCGGACTTTTCGATGGGAAATTGTATGGATGAATCCCCTACATTATCCCACAAAAGGCTAGGTTTCCAAGCGAGTAATACATTTTTAGCAGCCGTCATCGGGCTTGCTTCTAGTCGTAGAATCAGGTTTTCTCCATTCATTAATTCGCTCACATTTCCTTCCACAATGGACCGGCCCTTGTTAATGATGACCATGCGGTTGCAGATCAATTCGATTTCGGCCAAATTATGAGACGACAACAACACCGTTTTATTTTGCTCGTTTTTTAAACGCAAAATCAAGTTTCTGATATCAATAATTCCTTGGGGATCTAAGCCTGTGGTAGGTTCATCTAATATGATCAGGTCAGGATTGTGTAAAAGTGTTTGGGCGATGCCCAGGCGCTGTTTCATCCCGTGTGAAAAACCTGCAAATTTGTCTTTTTCGCGACCTCCCAGACCTACAAAATCTAACATTTTATAAATCTCTGCTTTCGTGGAAGGCTTTCCTGAGATGCGAGAAAAGATCTCTAGATTCCGGTAAGCAGATAAGTATTTATAGAAATCAGGCTTTTCGATAATGCTCCCCACGCGGCCTAAAATAGACTCCCGGTGGGTAGAGATGGATTCTCCAAAAACCTTAACTGTTCCGCTGTCTGGTTTGATAAGCGAATTTAGGCAACGAATACTCGTGCTTTTTCCGGCGCCATTCGGTCCTAAAAAGCCAAAAACATCCCCTTTGTAAACAGTAAAGCTTACATCGTGAACGGCTTGGAAGGACCCGAATCGTTTCGATAGATTTCGGACTTCAATAATTTTCTCAGGCATGTGTGTTAAACACCTGAAAACAGAAAAAGGTTTTATTTTTTAATCAAAGAGTGAGACGTGCGGATGAATTCCAATACTTTATTTTGCGGTAAATAGCGATTTAGGTACATCGTATTCCAGTGTTTCTTATTCATGTGGTATCCCGGGAAGACAGAATCCGGGAATGCTTCTCTTTGAGCCAAAATATCCTCTGGAACGGCCTTGTAATTAATTGTCGTGGGCGAAGAAATTAAATCTAACAGTAAGAACATTTTTCCTTTCGTCTTAAATACCAGGTGGTTAGGCCCAAAAGGCTGGCATTCCTCCGTATCTGGAAGGTTTAAGGCAAAATCACGGAGGTCTAAAATGTCCATAGTGTTACCGAATAATAAATTTTAAAAAAATATAAGAATAATTATATAGTACTGTATAGTAGTGTGAAAAATTATTTCTAAATTTTCGCAATACAAGTTAGTAACTGCCTTCAGTTATTGACTTATCACTCAAACCTTTTATTTATATGAAAAACAATTTCTACGTAAGCAGAGTGGTCTTTCTACTAGCGCTGATGCTCACCTTATCCTGGGTGGCGTTTGGTCAAGACCGAAAAGTTGCGGGAACAGTCTCGGACGCCAAGGGCGGGGGAATTCCTGGAGTTTCTGTAGTCATTAAAGGTACAACTACCGGTACCACTACAGATGTAAATGGTGCATTTAGCCTGAATGTGAAGGGCAATGCAGAGTTAGTGGTATCCTCTGTAGGATACAAAGCGGTAAACGTTTCTGTTGGAAACAGAAGTTCGTTAGCGATTACGCTAGAGGATGATGTTAGCCAATTGAACGAAGTTATCGTTACGGGTTATGCGTCTCAACGTAAAAAAGATATTACGGGAGCGGTAACTGTGGTAGGTGCGAAAGAATTGACGGCGGTTCCATCTGCTTCATTAACTCAAATGTTACAAGGTCGTGCGGCCGGTGTGACGGTAGGTAATGATAACTCCCCTGGTGGAGGAACGATGGTTCGTATCCGTGGTTTTGGTTCGATTAACAATAACTCCCCACTTTATGTAATTGATGGTGTGCCTACACAAGGTACCTTGAATCAAATTAACCCAAGTGACATCGAGTCGATGCAGGTATTGAAAGATGCGTCTGCAGCGTCTATCTACGGTGCCCGTGCGGCGAATGGGGTTGTGATCATCACGACAAAACGTGGTGGTGAAGGCGAACCTAAGATTAATTTTGACATGTACACTGGTATGCAAGATGTGGGTAAGACCTTGGATCTTTTGAATACCAAAGAACTAGGTCAATACTACTACGAATCTGAAATCGGTGCAGGTAAGGCAGCGGGAACATCTCCTTCAGCTCAATACCGTTTTGGAGCGGATGGTTCTCAAACGATTGCGGATTATATCTATCCAAACGTGTACGGCGACCTTCCTTCTAACTATACGTATACGAATGATATCGCAGATCCAGCTTTAGGAAAAACAGCTTTCAACATCACGAAAGCGAATAAAGCAGGAACAGATTGGCAACATGAGATTTTTGGCCCAGCTAAAATCTCGAACTACCAATTGAGTGCAACTGGCGGATCTAAATTTGGAAAGTATGCTATTTCAGGTAGTTATTTCAATCAAGATGGTATCTTGAAATATACTGGTTACACACGTTACTCCGTTCGTGCAAACACAGAATTTAAGAAAGGCAAGTTGACTTTTGGTGAGAACTTTACGGTTTCTTATGATGAGAAAATAGGTGTTCCTTCTGGTAACAACAACGAATCAAACCCAATCATGTTTGCGATACGTATCCAACCTATCATTCCGGTGTTTGATATCACGGGTGGTCCCAAAGCCTTAGGTGGAACGAATACCTCAGATCTGAATGGTTTCGCTGGTTCTCGTGGTTCTAACTTAGGTAATGCTCCTAACCCATTAGCGCGTCAATGGAGAGAGAAAGATAATCCAGTGAAGGCAACGCACATGTTTGGTAATGTGTTTGCTGAGGTGGAAGTTATTAAGGATTTGAAAGCACGTACTAGTTTAGGTTTTGAATACAATAACTACAATCAGTCTGCGTATTTAAACCGTGATATTGAAGCAGCTGAGCCTCGTTCAGCCAATTCATTAACAGTTTCGAACTCTTATGATCGTGCGATTACTTGGTATAATACCTTGAATTATAATAAGACAATTGGTGATCATACCGTAAACGTATTAGTGGGTACTGAATCAGTTTCTACGTATGGTTTTGGTTTCAATGCCGCTCGTTCGAACTTTGCTTTTGACGATCCATCGTACCGTTATTTAAATAATGGATCTGCAGCAGGTTTAACGAATGCCGGATCTGGTGCGACTATTACGGCCTTGTTCTCTCAATTCGGAAAAGTGAACTATGCTTACAAAGATTTCTTGTTAGCGGACTTTACTATTCGTCGTGACGGTTCATCTCGTTTCTCACCGGCTTATCGGTATGGTGTGTTCCCTGCGTTCTCATTAGGAGCTCGTTTAACGGAATTAGCTTTCATGAAAGATTTAACATTTATCAATGACTTAAAAGTTCGTGGAGGTTGGGGTAAAACGGGTAACCAGTTAATCCCGAACGTGTATAATGCGTATACGTTATTCACTCCTAACCCGGATAACAATGCGTATGATATTGGTGGATCGGGTAACTCAATTGCTGCCGGTTTCGATATCTCGCAGTTTGGAAATACGGTAGGTCGTTGGGAGACGAATACATCGACCAATATTGGTTTTGACGGGGTATTCATGAACAGCAAGTTAGATGTGACTTTTGACTGGTATACACGTACGACATCCGATATGTTAACGCAAGTACCTATTCCTAAGACAGCTGGAACGGCAACGATTCCGTATGTGAATATTGGTGAAGTGAATAACACAGGTATTGACATCAATGTGACTTACCGTGATCGCATAGGAGATTTCCGTTACAGCGTTTCAGCGATGTATTCTCAATACAAGAACAACGTGGTTAAATTAAATGATGACCCGAATGCGACGGTTTTTGGATTCTCTACTCGTCTTCCAGCTATCTCTGTAACGAAGGCAGGTTTACCTATCGCTAGTTTCTACGGATATATCGTTGATGGTGTCATCAAGGATGATGCGGAGGCAGCTTCAGCACCTAAATTTGGAACCTATACTCGTGCGGGTGTATTTAAATTCCGTGACGTGAATGGAGATGGAGTGATTACAGCAGCTGATAAAACAATTATCGGTAATCCTCACCCTGATTTCTCTTATGGTTTAAACCTGACTTTAGGATATAAAAACTGGGAGTTAACAGCGTTTGCGCAAGGTGTTCAAGGAAACGAATTATTTAACTACTTGAAATACTGGACTGACTTTAACACCTTCCAAGGTAACCGTTCGAAAGATATGTTATACAACTCATGGAAGAAGCAAGGGGATGTGGCATTATTACCTCGCTTGAACTCTCAAGACGGTACGTCACAACAGATCTCCTCTTATTTTGTGGAGGATGGTTCATACATGCGTATCAAGAATATCCAGTTAACGTATACCTTACCTAAGAGTTTATTGAGCAAGATTAAGTTAAGCAGTGTACAAGTGTATTTACAAGGCCAAAACTTATTCACCTTCACTAAATACAAAGGTTTAGATCCGGATATTAACTTAAGAACTTCAGGTAATGATAACCAAGATATTCACATGGGTATCGATGAAGGCGCATTCCCTGTCGCTAAGTCATATAACGTAGGTCTAAGAGTTGGATTTTAATTAGAACAAAATCAGATATAAAAATGAAAAAGTTAATCATCATCAGCGCTTTAGTAGCGACCGTCGGTATCAACTTTTCTTGTACAGATAATTTCTTTGAAATCGAGCCTCAAGGTGCGGCTTCTTTGACATCATTAAGTAACAAGAATGGGGTGAATGCCTTGTTAATTGGAACTTACTCCCTAATGGACGGAGTAGGGGCAGGAAATACGGGACGTCAGTCCACGATTTCAAACTACGTTTTTGGAGGTATTACTTCTGGAGACGCAGTAAAAGGAACGGATATTGGTGACCAGCCAGAGCAAGAGTACATCGAGCAGTTTAACTGGTTATCAGATAATACCTACTTCTTAGGAAAGTGGCAACATACCTATGATGGGGTGGCTCGTGCGAATGAGACGATCTTATTAGCGAAAAGCACAGACGTTAAGGACATGACGGACGCGGAAAGAACCCAAGTGGTGGCTGAAGCTCGTTTCTTACGTGGTCACTACCATTTTGAGGGTAAAAAGATGTGGAACAATGTTCCTTACATCGATGAGACCATCTACAAAAGAGATGATCCTAACTCGACGAAGATTCCAAATGACAAAGACATTTGGTCTAACATCGAGGCAGACTTCAAATTTGCAGCGGATAACTTACCTGCTACACAAGCTCAAAAAGGTCGTGCGACTAAATGGGCAGCGATGACTTATTTAGCAAAAGCGTATATCTACCAAAAGAAATGGGCAGCAGCTAAAACATTGCTTTTAGACGTATATGCTAATTCAGGCAAGAAGTTAATGCCTAACTACCATGACAACTACCGTAACATCACGAACAATAACGCAGAATCTATTTTCGAAGTAGAATTCTCAGTGAATGATGGTTCAACTGGTAACAATGGTAACGCAGGGGATAACCTAAACTGGCCTTATTCTGCGAACTCTCCAGGTCGTGGATGTTGCGGGTTCTACCTTCCATCTCAAAACCTAGTGAACGCATTTAAAACAGATGCAGATGGTTTGCCGATGATTGGTGATAAAGCTGACGGAACAGGAGATACGTATAACTCGGTAGACGTTCCTAACGATCAAGGTTTAAAATCAAACGTGGCGTTCGATTTAAAGAAAGATGTTCCTGTAGATCCACGTTTAGACTGGACGGTAGGTCGTCGCGGTGTGAAGTTCTTAGACTGGGGCGTGATGCCAGGATACGATTGGATTCGTAACCAAAACTACTCTGGACCTTACATCGGTAAAAAATGGATGTATTATTTAGCAGACGAAGGTAGCTCGACTCACTCGACTAACAAGCGTGCGGTGAATAATAACTACCGTTTATTGAAGATGTCATCGGTTATCCTTTGGTTAGCAGAATGCGAAGTTGAATTAGGTAATCTTGCACAAGCGGAGACTTATGTAAACTTAATTCGTAACCGTGCGAAGACAGGTTCTGTTCAAGATGCTTCGGTGACTTATTCCGTGAATCCTTATCCTGCAGGTACATTTGCTGCGAAAGGGGTGGATTATGCACGTAACGCTGTTCGCATGGAGAACCGTCTAGAGTTTGCGATGGAAGGACACCGTTTCTTCGACTTAGTACGTTGGGGAATCGCAGAACCATACTTGAACAAGTACTTGAAGGAAGAATCTGTGAATGGTACAGACTTAGCTGGACGTACGTACAACAAGCGTGGTTACTTAGTAGGAAAAACATTCAAAGCGGGTCGCAATGAATATTTCCCTCTTCCTAACGACGAGATCCTAAACTCTCAAAAGAATGGGGCTGCTACCTTAAAGCAGAATCCTGGATATTAATCGTTCAGGTTTACAAACTAAAAAAGGTCAGGGCTGCGAAGTCCTGACCTTTTTTTATGACACTCATTTGAGTCTATTTTATCACACTATTCCACAGTAACAGACTTCGCTAAATTTCTTGGCTTATCCACATCCAATCCTCTTAATACTCCGATGTAGTACGAAAGAATTTGGGTAGGAATTACGGAGATAAGTGGAGCTAATAATTCGTCTACTGCCGGAACTACCATAACGTGATCTGCCATGTCGCGAATTTGGGTATCGCCTTCTGAGATGACCGCGATCACCATGCCCTTGCGGGCTTTGATCTCTTGGATGTTCGATACGATTTTCTCGTAATAAGCATCCTTCGTTGCGATGAATAAAACCGGTAGGTTTTCGTCCACAAGGGCGATAGGACCGTGCTTCATTTCGGCAGCTGGATAACCCTCTGCGTGGATGTAAGAGATCTCTTTTAGTTTCAATGCACCTTCTAAGGCCACAGGGAAGTTATATCCACGACCTAAGAATAGGAAGTCACGTGCATCTGCGTAGTGTTTTGCTACTTCTTTGATGGACTCGTGTGTTTCTAAAACAGTCTTTACTTTTTCTGGGATTAAGGCTAATTCAGCTAAATAGCGATTGTATTCTGCTTCTGTAACGGTCTTTTTCTCGCGACCAATTTTGATGGCCATCATAGCTAGCACCGTTAATTGTGCGGTGAATGCTTTCGTACTTGCTACGCCGATTTCTGGTCCAGCATGTGTATAAGCTCCTGAGTGAGATAAACGAGCGATGGATGACCCTACTGCGTTCACTACCCCAAAAATAAAGGCTCCCGCTTCTTTCGCTTTTTCGATGGCAACTAGGGTGTCGGCTGTTTCGCCACTTTGGGAAATAGCAATCAATACATCGCCTTCGCCTACCACCGGATTTCTGTAACGGAATTCTGATGCGTATTCTACCTCTACTGGAATGCGGCAAAGGGTTTCGATCATGTATTCCGCCACTAAACCAGCATGCCAGCTCGTTCCGCAAGCCACGATAATAATACGTTTTGCTTGAGAGAACACAGACATGTGTTCTTCCACGCCCGCTAGGGTCAATGTTAAATTTTCCATGTCCAAACGGCCACGTAAACAATCCGTTAAGCTGCCTGGTTGGTCAAAAATCTCTTTCAACATGAAATGGTCGAAACCGCCCTTTTCGATTTGGGCTAATTCCATGTCTAATTGTTGAATATAGGGCGTAATAGGCTCGTTACCCAAGTTCTTCAAGATGATCTCATCCGGAGAAATGATCGCTAATTCGTAGTCGTTTACGTAGATTACTTTCTTCGTGTACTCGATAATAGGGGAGGCATCAGACGCTAAAAAGTGCTCGCCTTCGCCCACACCGATCACTAAAGGAGAACCTTTGCGAGCTGCGATTAGGCGGTTAGGGAAGCCTTCTTCCATCACGATGATGACGTAGGCGCCTACTACACGCTTTAGAGCAATGCGCATAGCCTCTTCTAGTGAAGAATTATTGTTGATTTGGATGTCTTCGATGAAGTTTACTAAAACCTCCGTATCTGTCTCACTCTTAAACGTGTAGCCCTTTTGAACTAATTCTTGCTTCAGAGAACCATAATTTTCGATGATTCCATTATGTACCAAAGTCAGCCGTCCACTGTTCGATGTGTGTGGGTGCGCATTCGCATCAGATGGTTCACCGTGGGTTGCCCAACGCGTGTGACCAATACCTACTGTCGCTTCTGAAATGATTTCCTCATTCCAAGCCTCTAGCTCAGCAACGCGGCCTTTTTTCTTAAATGTGTTTACCGTTTCACCGAATAATGCAATACCTGAACTATCATATCCACGGTATTCTAAGCGCTTTAAACCCTTAAGAATAACAGGAAATGCTGGCTGTTTTCCGATGTACGCTACGATTCCACACATAAAAGCTAAAATTTATATTTGTATTATTTGAATAATCAGTCTTTAGGGCCTTGAAGGCTTATTTACCTAGCAAATATCTCTATTTTGGGATATAATACCAAATTAATCGGGCATATTTTACTTATCGGTCAAGGGGCATAATAGGATTCTTCCGGGAAGGCTGCGCCGTATCGCGATTTTTGCCTATTTTCGTTCAAGCTAATACAAAGCCCATCAATCATTAAAAGTATTTTAAAATTATGAAAAAAGTCCTTTTTCTAGGCCTGTTATTTTGTGCCTCATTCTCTTTATTATCACAAGATCTTCGTGTAGAACCCCTCAACTGGTGGGTGGGAATGAAGAACCCGAATCTACAATTATTAATCAAGGGGAAAGACCTTTCTGGTGGACAAGTTAGCTCATTGAAAAAGGGTTTAACGGTTAAGAAAGTGACGAATGGCGATAGTCCTAATTATTTATTTGTTGATTTAATCGTAGAAGCAGGGGCTCAGGCGGGAACATATCCTTTAGTCATCAAGAAGAATGGCGCCGTGATTCATACAGTAAATTATAGCCTAGAAGCTCGTGCTAAAAATTCAGCGAATCGCCCCTCTTATTCGACAAAGGATGTCATCTATTTGATTACTCCTGACCGTTTTGCGAATGGGAATCCAGCAAACGATAAAGTGGCTGGAATGCGAGATATGTCCTTGAACAGAGGAGCCTTGTATGATCGCCATGGGGGAGATTTGCGTGGGATTTTAGACCATTTGGACTACATTAAAAATATGGGTTTTACGGCGATCTGGAATATGCCGGAAGTGGAGAATGACCAAACACTTGAAAGCTACCATGGATACGGAATTACGGATCACTATAAGATTGACCGCCGTTTTGGTACGAATGAAGACTACCGCGAGTTAGGTATGAAGACCCAGGCAAATGGGATGTATTTAATTAAAGATATTATTTTGAATCACTGTGGCAACGGTCACTGGTGGATGGAAGATATGCCGTTTAAGGATTGGATTAATTACGGTGGCAAATTTGTGTCTACGACGCACCGCCGCGAAACGGTTCAGGATCCGCATGTTTCTAAGTACGATGCGAAATTGCAAACAGAAGGTTGGTTCGTGCCAGCTATGCCAGACTTGAATCAAAAGAATCCATTCATGCAGCAATACATCATCCAAAACACGATTTGGTGGATTGAATATGCGCATTTAGGAGGTTTACGTATTGATACTTACCCGTATTCTACGAAGGAATTTGCGACGATGTGGTCAGATGCTGTTTTGAATGAATACCCTAATTTAAATATGGTAGGCGAGGAATGGTCATCTAACCCGATCATTACGTCGTATTGGCAGCGCGGAAAAGTGAACCGCGATGGCTATAAATCTTCTTTGCCGGCTTTGATGGACTTCCCATTGCAGAATGCGATTTCTGAGGCGATGAACGAAAACGATAAAGACTGGGGCAAAGGATTGAATAAAATCTATAGCGTGATTTCGAATGATTTAGTGTATGCGAATCCGGATAATTTAGTGGTGTTTGGTGATAATCATGATATGTCACGTATCTACACACAAGTGAAACACGATCAAGCCTTATTGAAGATGGCGATGACCTATATTTTCACAACGCGCGGTATTCCACAGGTATTTTATGGGACAGAAATTTTAATGTCAAATCCGAAATCAAACGAACACGGCGAGATTCGTGGTGACTTCCCAGGTGGCTGGGCAGGCGATACGAAGAATGCCTTTACAGGAGTGAATATGACAGCGGACGAAAAAGCAACGCAGGATTTCTTTAAGAAGATTTTGAGCTGGAGAAAGGGTTCAGAGGCCATTCATAAGGGTAAATTGTTGCATTTTGGACCAGAGAATTCAGGTGAAGGCAATGGCGTGTATGTGTATTTCCGCTATACTGATACGCAAAAAGTGATGGTGGTGTTGAACAAAAATGCGGAGGCTCGCAACATTGACCTTAGTCATTACGAGGAGATTTTACCTGCAGGTGCGAAAGCGCATAATGTGATGGAATCGACGGATGTCGTTTTTGGAAAGACCTTGAACGTTCCTGCTAAATCGGCACAAATTTTTGAAATCCGATGAGGTATTTGTTCTTACTTTTCTTCTCTTTTTCCGCCCTCGCGCAAGTAAGCACCGAGGAGGTTTTTCCTACCGGGGATAAAGAGATTACCTTAATTTTTGATTTGAAGCTCGCGAAAGACTCGCGGGCTTCTGGTCTTTTAGGCAAAACATCCGATGTGTTTTTATGGTCTGGAGCCGGTGATGCGGATGCGGGTGACGCCTTTAAATACCAGCCAGCGGGCCAAACCAATTTCAGTGTTCCTTTCGACAAAGGAAAGATGACCTCTTTAGGAAACGATAAGTGGTCGATTAAACTTACCCCACGAGCCTATTTCAATGTGCCAGCTGGAAATCCGATTGTGAAGTTAGGCTTGCTTTTAAAAAGTGGAGACGGGAAAGCGCAGACGGAGGATTTTATTTTGAAACTCTATGTGGGTGCTTATGCCTTGAAATGGGTAGCTCCTACGGAGTCCTTTACTTTGGCAGACGCTGGAACCTCGGTTTCAGTTCGCGCTAAATTTTCTGCGACTTCTTCGATTAGTTTGAAAACGGGGGGGACGGTTTTATCGACCGTGAGCTCTTCGGATTCTATTAATTATACCTATAGCTTGGGTGCAGAAAAGGGCAAGCTTCATACCTTGATTCTAGAAGGAACATCGGGTTCGAATACCTTGAAAGACTCGGTGAGAATTCTGACTAAACCCGCGGTGGTTACAGAGGCTTTACCGGCTGGTATTAAGGATGGAGTGAACTATGTGGGCGATCGGGTCGTCCTGTGTTTTTATGCGCCTTCCACTTCTTTTGTCTATGCGATTGGTGAGTTTTCTAATTGGGCGGCCTTGCCGGCTTATCTGATGAAACAGACGGCAGATGGTTTGCGTTATTGGGTAGATTTAGGTCCACAGGTACCTAGTAAAGAGGTGGCTTATCAGTTTTGGGTAGATGGGAAATTAGCGGTGGCTGATCCTTTGACTGAGAAGATTCTAGATCCTTCGAACGATACCTACATTTCTGCGACGACCTATCCTTCGCTTAAAACCTATCCAACGGGAGCAAAAGGAATCGTGTCTGTGTACGAATCTGGGGCAACTCCTTACGTGTGGAAGACGACTAATTTTACGCGTCCAGCCTCTTCCAATCTACACGTTTATGAACTTTTAGTGAGAGATTTTGTGGCGGATCGACGCTACAAAACGGTGGCGGATTCGCTGGGGTATTTGAAGAAATTAGGGATTAATGCGATTGAATTAATGCCGGTGGCGGAGTTCTCAGGAAATGATTCTTGGGGGTATAATCCCATTTTTTATACGGCGCCGGATAAGGCGTATGGGACGAAAAATGAGTTGAAGTACTTGATCGACAAATGCCATGAAAATGGAATGGCGGTCATTATGGACATCGTTTTGAACCAAGCGGATTACGAAAATCCCTACGTGAAGATGTATTGGGATGGTTCGAAGCCTTTAGCAACTAGTCCGTTTTTTAATCCTTCCGCGACGCATCCTTACAGCGTTTTCTTTGACTTTAATCACGAGAGTACGCACACGCAGTGGTTGGTGGATGTGGTAACGAAGTTTTGGCTTCAGGAATACAAGATAGACGGTTATCGTTTTGATTTGTCCAAAGGTTTTACCCAAACCCCGTCTGGTTCAAACGTCGATCTTTGGGGGCAATATGACGCGTCCCGCGTGAAAATTTGGAAAAGAATCTATGATAAAATTCGTTCGTATGATGCGTCTGCTTATGTGATTCTAGAGCATTTTGCAGCAAATAATGAGGAGAATGAATTAGGCAATTACGGGATGCTATTGTGGGGAAATTCGAAATTCGATATGACGCGAATCGCCCAAGGCTACACGCAAGATTTCAGCCAAGCCTCTTATAAAATGCGGGGATTCACAAATCCAAGTGTACTAAACTATATCGAGTCGCATGACGAAGAAAGGTTGATGGTGGAAGTGACAACCGGGGGTAAAAAAATCTTTACGGCTCAAGAGAAATTAGAGCGAATGAAGCTGGCTGCAGCCAGCTTATTGACTATTCCGGGGCCTAAAATGATCTGGCAGTTTGGGGAATTAGGCTACGATGTTTCCATTAATGAAAATGGTCGTACAGGTTCTAAACCACTAAAATGGTCCTATCAGCAAGATTCAGAACGGGCTAAATTATTGAAAGTATACCAGCAATTAGGGGTTTTGAAATCTTCTAAAGCCATCTTTACTTCCACTGATTTTACTGTGGGAGCCGTAGGAGTGGTGAAACGAAATTTAATCACGAAAGGAACGGATTATGTTATGCTGGTGGCGAATCCGGACATTACCTCGCAAGCCATTTCGGCTAGTTTTCCGGCGACGGGACTTTGGTATGATTATTTCAGTGGAAAGTCTTTCGAAGTGAAAAATGCGGAGGCAAAAATGAATTTATTGCCTGGTGAATTTCACCTCTTAACCAATGTCTCTTGGAATACGACTGACCTTGGTTTAGCGCCTTGGTCTGTCCCTGATTTTAACATCTTAGGTGTAGAGTCAGAGTCTATTGCTCTTCAGGTGTATCCGAACCCGGCAAGGGAAATGGTGAAAGTAGACTGGGAAGCTTTTGAAGCCGGTGAAACCAGTTTAAAATGCATGGACGCCATGGGAAGGGAAGTATTTCAGAAGAATTTACCTCAGATAAAAGGAGTAAATTCCACGACCTTATCCACTCAAAATCTACCCAAAGGGCTTTATTTCATCCAAGTTAATACTCAGAGTAAAAAACTACTTCTTCAATAATCATGAAAAAAATCGCCTTTCTTTTGCTGTTTGCTTTTTCGGCATCCGCTCAAACAAAATCTGATCTTACCGGTGCGGCTTCCCTTTTTGATCTTCAATTCACGACACAGGAATTGGACACCCTGTATTCGGATGTGGTGGATAATCTAGCTAATTATAAGGCGATGCATGCGCTATCGTTGAACAATCATGTGCCTTTGAGTCTTTGGCAAAATCCAAAACTTCCGGGCATGAAATTCGATCAAACACAGCGTCCGGTTGTATGGCCAGCGGTTAAAGTGACACTTCCAAAAAACCGGAACGATTTAGCGTTTTACTCCATCGATCAACTCGCGCAGCTACTAAAGACAAAGCAAATCACCTCGGTCGAGTTGACGCAATTTTTCATCGAGCGAATCAAAAAGCACGGCGAGACTTTGCAATGTGTCATCAGCCTTCAAGAGGACCTGGCTCTAGCACAGGCACACCAAGCAGACAAAGAAATTGCAGCTGGAAAATACCGGGGCTTATTGCATGGGATTCCTTATGGATTGAAGGATTTGTTTGCGGTGAAAGGCACGAAGACGACCTGGGGTGCGGCTCCATATAAGGATCAGACCATCGACGAAGATGCTTATGTGTACTCGAAATTGAAGGAATCAGGCGCTGTTTTGGTGGCTAAATTTACTTTAGGGGCACTTGCCATGGGAGATTATTGGTACGGAGGAAGAACGAAAAATCCTTGGAATTTAAATTACGGATCGTCCGGCTCTTCCGCTGGTTCTGCATCCGCTACGGTCGCAGGTTTAGTTCCTTTCGCGATCGGTACAGAGACCTGGGGAAGTATTGTTTCTCCCTCCACGACTTGTGGAGCGACGGGTTTACGTCCTACCTTCGGAAGTATTTCGCGCTCAGGAGCGATGGCTCTGAGTTATTCCTTGGACAAAGTAGGTCCGATTTGCCGCTCTGCTAATGACGCCGCCATCGTATTTAGCTATTTGCACGGAACGGATGGCAAAGATTTGGCAGCTGTGAATATGCCCTTTAATTATCAAGCGAATCGTCCCATTAAAGGAATGAAGATCGGCTATGCGAAGAATTATTTTGACAAAATTAAAGACACCACTCGCAGCGAATGGAAGGTGTTAGCGGATCTGCGCAAACAAGGCGTGGAATTAATTCCGGTCGAATTTCCAGATGAGAAAGTGTACAAAGTAAACATCATGGACGTTGTCATTGGTGCTGAATGCGCCGCACAATTCGATGAGATGACACGTAAAAATATCGATGATCAATTGACTCGCCAAACCAAATACGACTGGCCTAACCAATTCAGAACCGCTCGTTTCGTGCCAGCTGTCGAATACATTAATGCGCAACGCCATCGCTACCTGTTAATGCAAGAAGTGAACAAGGTCGTTTCGCAATTTGATGCCATTATTTGCCCATCACGCGGAGGCGGAAATCAATCAGCGATCACGAATTTAACCGGCCATCCGGTGGTTTGTGTGCCTACAGGATTAGATGCGAAAAGCGGTTTGCCTACAGGAATTTCTTTTGTAGGGAAATTATACGATGAAGGTACTTTATTGCGAATTGCACAATTTTACCAGGATCATACAGGGCACGAAGAGTTGCATCCGAAGCCGTTTTTATAATGAAGTACCTGCTGATTTTTTGGTCTTTTGCTGCCTTCGCTCAGGAACCTAATTTCCACTACAAAGGACTTACGCTGCAGCTTGATTCCGTCGATGCAGGATCCGAAGTGCGCAAAATTCAGACATTACTTGTGGTGGAAAAAGACGTTGCAAAACGGGTTCTTCTTCAAAAAGCCGCTCAAGATTACGCCTGGTTAGATGCCCTGCGCAAGGACCGAAAGGTGATTTTAGTGAATATCCCGTCTGCTATGATGCGTGTGTATTCTGGTGCGGACCAGACCTTGCAGATGAAGGTAATCGTGGGCAAAAAGTCGAATCAGACTCGGACCTTGTTAAGCAAAGTCGATCAATTGACCATTAATCCATATTGGTTCATCACTCGTCGAATGGCGACGGTCGAATTATTGCCTAAAATTCAGAAAAATCACCAGTTTTTAGATGATAATCAAATACAGGTTTTGAATACCAAATACCGGGTGGTGGACCCCCATTCCATTAATTGGTCTCACCTTAATAAGGATAACTTTCCTTACATTTTACGCCAAAACAGTGGCGAAAACAATGCCCTCGGAGCCTTGAAATTTCATTTCAACAACCCCTTCAGCCTCTATTTACACGATACGGATTCGAAGAAATTATTTGCTGCGCCTGAACGCTTCTTTAGCCATGGCTGCATCCGTTTAGAAAAACCTAAAGACCTCGCGCGCCTATTGCTGGCCGAAAACCACATCGCCCTAGACACCGTGAAATTCAACCATCACATTAAAAACCCGAAACCTTTGGCCCTGAAAGCAAAAGAAGAATACATCCTCGTGATCTGGTATTCGTTAGTAGACTTCGACGAGAAAGGGGAGGTGGTGTATTTTAGGGATATCTACCGATAGTCGTTCGCCGCAGGCGAAGTCGCCGCTGTGCGGCTTAGTCGCGACTGCGTCGCTTAGTCATCGCTTCGCGATTTAGTCGTCACTTCGTGACTTAGTCGACTTCGTCTTAGTCAAGGAGTCTGGTTTTGCCAAGATTTGTGATAATATCCGACGCGACTAAACTCGATTTCGATTGCGTTTCGACCGCGATATCCGCCGCCAAACCATGCACATAGACTGCTAAACAAGCCGCATCACCATTCTCATAACCCTGCGCACAAAGCGCTGCTGTAATTCCAGTTAACACATCGCCAGAACCTGCCGTCGCCATTCCATCGTTCCCTGTTGTATTTGCAAACTGCTGACCAGAAGGCAAAGAAACCAAGGTAGGGGAGGATTTTAAAATTAAATTAGTCGAATGTGCATGCGCGAAGGCAAAACTCTGCTGTTCGCTGTTGCCGGAGAATTTTTGGATACGAGCAAACTCGCCAATATGAGGGGTCAAAATATGGCGCTCATTTAACAGATTTAATAAGTCAGGGTTTAATCCCAAAATACTCAGCGCATCCGCATCAATCACTAAAGACCCTACATAGGTCTCTAATAAATAACGGACATTATCTACCGCTTCATCCGAAAATCCGATTCCCGGTCCAATTGCAATCGCGTCAAAACTGCTAAGGTCTAATTCGCGTAAAGTACCCGTACTATACATGATTTCAGGACTCCCCGCTAATAAAGCCGATACTCCCTCTGCAGGAATCATCGCTGTCACAAGACCGCAACCTGCGTGCAGCGCAGCGCGTGCACAAAGAATGCCGGAACCTACTTTGCCCGGACTACCCGCGATAACTAAAACGTGTCCGAAGGTTTTCTTATGTCCTTTTTGAAGGCGATGTTTTGTGTGGGCAGCTACCCAGTTAGCGTCGATCTGATTCATGTTCTCTTAGGTTGTGGAGAGCAATGTAATGAAATTTACACGAGAACATTATATTTATTAACAATGCCTTAGCTTATTTAAACAAATTTAATGTGTAGATTTACATCGCCTGTTTCACATGAAGGTCGGCTCCATGCCGTTGAAGGGTATCCTTCTTAGTGTGTTGATGGGCATTTTTTATGTCTATAAATCGAACTGGTAGGATTTAATCTTATCCTCCAGAAAATTCACGTATCTATCTTCTTTTCTTTCTACCCACCTCTGAATGGCCCACAGGTAATAGTCTGCCATATTTATAATGGGTTCTCCCGTAGGTTGTTGAACATTAAATACCACATTCGCATTTGTGTTGAATACGATATTTTTATTCCTAGCAATTATAATCGCTTTTTGTAATCCTTTTTCCAGGTTATTATGAGTCGTACATCTGCTTCGGTGAGCAATATTTAATACGATTTTAGGTTGATTGTCTATCATATTATGAATTAATCTAGAAAGCATGTCAGCGTAAAATTCAGACTGATTACCATTGTGTTTCTTCTCATAAATCTGATAGTCTTTTTTCTCAATGACCACATCAAATGTCGCATCTATCGATTTAATCATTTCAAATGCCATTTTTCTAACTTCAGGAATATCATCTTTGGCATGCAAGAAATAGCCTGATAAATTTTCTTTTTTTCGAATACTAGGAATTTGGTCAAAGTAGGGGTCCACAATAATCGCTTGTTGTAGCGCAAGTATTTTTTCGCGAACTATTTCCAAAGGTTCATGAAGCGTAAGCATTCCAAGTATGAAATAATTTGACACTCCATGCGTGCCTAAAATGGGTGTTTTATTCTTCCCAAAAAAGGTTGTGTCACCTGCTTCGTCTAAAAAACGGTGGTATGTGTGTTTGAGCACATGGAGGCTAGAGTTCACGAGTTATTAGTGGTTATTTCTTGTAATTTAGCCTTTTAAAAACAAAAAAAGGACACCTCTTTCGAAATGTCCTTTTTTAATGGAGTAGCCCCGGAAGGAATCGAGTCGGGCGCGACCCCGGCCTCATCTTAGGTACTGGAAACCTACATTATTACAAAACATGTGTTTATTTCATTTAAACACTATTTGGGGGTCTTTTTGTGTAGCAAAATGGTTGTTTTTGTGAAGTTTGCTTCACAAGTGCTGCACAAATTTCAACATCCAAAACGTCTTGTAATTTGGGGGATGTTTCAGAGCTCAATAAATTTGTTTGATGAGGTTGGAAGATTGTTTCGAAGTATCAGTTGATGAGATAGAGAAAAGGACAGGAATCGATTTCTTCCCACAATTGGAAGATGGAGCGGAGAGTCAAATAGAGGGTGTGGTGAATTATGTTGTTTGGAATTTATTATTAGGTATTCCTCTTTATAAATAATCCTCTAACTTTAAACTTAGTTGAACTAATGTTAAAGTAACACAACTTATAATAATGTTTAAAAACATCTTATTCTTATTTTTCTCTTTGCTGTTTCTGGCATGTTCAAAGGAGATTGTTCAACAGAAATTAACAGTTGATGTTACTCCAATTAGAGGAGGTGCTGTTTCACCACTTACTAATGCGTTTGAAAAAGGTACAATAGTGTCATTGGTTGCAACTCCGGCACCTGAATACATCTTCAAACAATGGCAGGGTGGTGTTTCTGGCACCAATAATCCGACTTCAATTACAATGGACACGGATAAACAGGTGACAGGTGTATTTGAAAAAAGGCAATATCCATTAACGTTGACAATAGAAGGTAATGGAACGGTCAAAGAAGAGATTTCAGCGGTCGCACCTCAATCTCTATATCCACATAATACTCTTGTAAGAATAACTGCTCAACCGGACCTTAACAATGTATTTGTAGGATGGTCTGGTGATTTAATAAGTCCTGCTAACCCATTTGAAGTAGTTGTTGATAAACCTGTCAACCTTAAAGCTACTTTTAAACCATTAGTTTTTCCAGGTTATAAAGTTCAGCCGTTTACAAAATCTGATGAACCTAATTATTGGAGAGATTGTGGTGTTATGTGGGATGTAATTGGGGACAAATTCTTTAAAAAACCCAACGGTACAACAGGTTCTTGCTTCTTTCCTCAGGTCATTGCTGGAGATTTTAATAAAGATGGATGGATAGACATATATAACCCGGGCACAGGCTCATATAATGGTAAAGTTGTAGATAATAACCAATGGTTAATTTGGAATCCTACTCTTAAAACCTATGAAAATAAGAACTTGCTTAATAACAATTTAACATCTTTTGGAGGTAATCCAAGAAGAACCATATCTGTTGACCTTAACAAAGACGGTTACACTGACGCCATAATTCTTGACCATGGTGATGATGTTCTTCCGAATGCACCACTTCAGCCAATTAGAATAGTTTTATCTGATGGAAGAGGTGGATATGACCTAAAGGAAATAAGTGTTACGCCAAGTCTTATGTACAATCATGGAGGAGATATTGGTGACCTTAATAATGATGGAAATTTCGATTTAGTTGTAGCCACAGGCAGTATTGTTTATATCACATGGGGCATACCTAATTATCCTTACTTCGGTACTAATATTACAATGTTCAATATTTGGGATAATAACAACTCGTTTCCTGAAGCTGCCGGTGGAGTAAATAATATTACCATCGCCGATGTTAATAATGATGGTTGGAATGACATTATTGAAGGGAGCAATGAAAACTCTAAAACGATAGAGACAACTTTACCATTTGACCTGCAGAATCGAGTACTTATAAATCAAGGGAACGGTGTTTTCAATAAAAATGGACTTAAGTTATTACAACCATATTTTAGTACTCCTGTTGCAAATATCAGCGCAGCAACGAATCATGATATGCGAGCCTTTGATTTCAATGGAGATGGGTTGAAAGACATTTTAGTGGCTGGTTCTGTTGCTTATGATAATTATTACTTCGTTCTGCATATTCAACAAAAAGATGGGTCATTTAAAATAGGAGAGGATAAAATTTTTTATTCTAACAACGTAATTCGTAAAGTAGGTAAGTCCCCTGGATTTTGGAAACCATGGTTAGTACTTTATGACTTCAATGGTGATGGGAGAAAAGATTTTTCATACATTGATAGTGAGAATTTTAGTAAAACTTTGACCACCAAATCCGTATTTATTAGACTTACGGACATATTTTTTGAACAAGACTTTTATCAATTTGATGAGTATGCCAAAAGTATAAAACCATAATCGCTAGTCATCTAAATCATTAATTGAATAATCCTCTAAATTGAGTTCTACGTGTAAGTGTCCCAAAATAATAGACAGTTTTTTATTATAATTTTCACTTGCTACACAAATCTGCTACACAAGTTCAGTTTTTAACTAAAATACAAAAGGACATCTCGTTAAGAAATGTCCTTTTTTGTTGACTATTAGTCATTTTGTAGCCTCGGAAGGAATCGAACCTTCATCTTAGGTACCGGAAACCTACATTCTATCCATTGAACTACGGAGCCAGGGCTGTAAAATTACGAATACTTCTCCAAAGTCTTGACCAGCACATGGAAATCTTTTGGATAAGGTGCCTCGACGGTAATGGGGTCGCCATTCATCAGATTGAAGGATAAACTATGGGCATGTAGCGCGACGCGGCGCATCACAGGAAGCTCCTCTGTATCCTTTTTCAGGTGGAAATTACGCTTTAAATCAGACAGGTAAATCTCGGGTCCGCCATACATCGCGTCTGAAACGATCGGCGCTTTTAGGCAGGTGAGGTGAATCCGGATTTGGTGCATGCGTCCTGTGATGGGCATACATTCGACCAAAGTATAGCCACGGTACACTTTCAATGTGCGGAACCAGGTTTCGGCATGCTTGCCTTTAGCCCGATCAATCACGACCTTTCCATCTTTCAATGGCAAAATGGGTAAGTTGACTAAAAATCCATCCCAGTCGTGCATGCCCTCCACGACTGCATGGTAGCGTTTTGCCGTCTCGCGGTGTTCGAATTGCATGGAGATGTGGCGGTAGGCCTCTGGGTTTTTGGCAATCACTAAAGCCCCGGAAGTCTCCTTATCTAAACGGTGACCCACCTGCGCATCCGACGAATATTCCTTCGCTAAACGCAGGATCGCCGGTGCTAAATCATCCTTCCGCTCATCCAGCGTCGAAATGCCAGAGGGCTTGTTAATCACAATAAAATCTTCATCCTCAAACAGGATGGAATCGGTAAATTTGTATTTCATAAATCTCGCCACGCTGTGGCTCGTTAGTCGCTGCTTCGCAGTTTAAAAGTCGCCATTTCATGGCTTAGTCAATGAGTCGCCGCTGCGCGGCTTAGTCCGGAGGACAATATCTCTACTCTATTCTCTCTAATCTATAATCTAATTTTTTTCTAAATGCATCGCCACAGGCGATTCCAACTTTATTCTTTGTGCTTTATTCTTTAAATCTCTACTCTCTACTCTATAATCTCTACTCTAAAATTTTGGAAAAATTTCGTCACAACGAAATTTTTCCAAAATTTACCCACGGCGAATCACCCAACCTATCCGTACTAGGCGAATCCGCCAAGGTCTCATTCGCTAATAAAGCAAATAAAACGGCCTCTTTCGCTGCTGAAGGCATGCCTAACTCGTCACTTTCGCAAACTCGGAAGGGTAGAAGCTCGGCTAGGCGGGCCATGATTAGGGGATTTTTGCTTCCGCCACCACTAACGTAAACCGTTCCTGCTATTCCAGAAGGGATGTAGGTTTTCATGGCGAGGGCGATGCTTTGGGCGGTGAACTCTGTTAAAGTCGCGATTAAATCAGCGGGGCTGATGGAGCCGTGGACGATGTCTAAATTAAAATATTCTGGGCCGGTGCTTTTCGGGAATGAATCCTTGAAAAAGCTCAGGCTCATGAGTTCTGCTAAAATACTCGTATCGATTTTTCCGGAGCGGGCGATGGCGCCATCTTCGTCGTATGCCTTATTGAAATAGCGGCGAACGGCTGCGTCGATCAAGGTATTTCCTGGACCCGTATCGGTCACTAAGATGCCAGCTGGATCTCCAGATGCAGGTAAATAGGTAAAATTTCCGATGCCTCCGATGTTTAAAAGTATTCTATTTTCGCCTTTTTTCGAGAACAAGAAATAGTCGCCAAACATCGCTAAAGGCGCGCCTTCGCCACCTGCCGCGATGTGTTTTTGGCGGAAGTCGGAAAGGGTGATGATGCCGGTTAGTTGGGCGATGTGATCTCCGTCGCCTATTTGCAAGGTCGAGTGTGGTAGTTTGCCGGTTCTGTCGGGGCGGTGCATGACGGTTTGGCCGTGGGAGGCAATCGCGTCTACTTCGGATGGATCCACACCCCAAGCCGCTAAGGCTTCTAGAATAAGGGAAGCATGCAAACGTCCAATTTGGGCATTAAGCGTGGAAAGGGTGGGGAAATGAATGGTTTCTTTGGCAAAAACCGAACGAATCGACTCCTTAAAATCTGCTGGATAGGGGCGGGTGTCGTAATGCAAAATCTCATAGGACGTGTCCAGCCCGAAACCCGTGAAACGAACCAAGGCCAAATCCAATCCGTCCAATGACGTACCTGACATCAAACCTAAAATGGTACGAGTCGGGGCTTTGGCAATCTGATACAGACGTTCGATCCGGGGATTCATTCTTCAAAGCTACGAATAATTCTTTTTACCATCGATTCGACGTATATTTGTTGTTCAAATTTCATTTTATGGCATTAGACGTAATCATCGTAGGCGGCGGCATCGTGGGCCTCGCAACGGCGCATCGCTTATTAGAGGCGCGACCTGATCTTCACATCGCTTTGTTTGAGAAAGAAAACATGGTTTCGATGCACCAAACGGGCAATAATTCCGGCGTTATCCACTCCGGATTGTATTATAAACCAGGTTCGTTGAAGGCTAAAAACTGTATCGAAGGTTATCATCAATTGATCGATTACTGTACGAAAGAGAACATTCCGTTCGAATTAACGGGTAAAATCGTGGTGGCGACGACGAATGAGCAACGTGTCCAATTAGAGAATTTATACCAAAGAGGTCAACAAAATGGCCTAGATGGATTGAAAAAATTGAGCCTGGCAGAAATGCAAGAATACGAACCGCACGTGACGGGGGTAGAGGGAATGTGGGTGCCACAAACGGGTATTGTAGATTACCGCGCGGTGGCTGCGAAACTTGCTGTAGGAACCCAAATCAAGGGTTGTGAAATGCATTTAGGCGAACAAGTAATCGACATCAAGAAAGGCTTGACTTTCTCTATCGTGGAAACAACGAAGTCGGTATATGAAGCAAAATTAGTGATTAACTGTGCCGGACTTTATTCCGATAAAGTGGCTCAAATGACACAAAAAGAACCTTTGGATGTGCGAATCGTTCCGTTCCGTGGGGAATATTTCAAATTGCGAAAAGAGAAAGAATACTTAGTGAAGAACCTGATTTATCCGGTGCCAGATCCTAATTTTCCTTTCCTAGGCGTCCACTTTACGCGCATGATGCGTGGAGGCGTGGAGGCAGGACCGAATGCGGTTTTGGCATTCAAGAAAGAAGGATACAAGAAATTAGGTATCAATGCGAAGGAATTGTGGGATACCTTAACCTGGCCAGGCATCCAAAAAGTAGCCATGAAATACTGGGAAACCGGTTTAGGTGAAATGTACCGCAGCTTCTCGAAAGAAGCCTTTACGAAAGCCTTACAAGAATTAATCCCAGAGGTCCAAATCAACGATTTAGTCGAAGGCGGCGCAGGCGTTCGTGCGCAGGCTTGCGACAGAAACGGCGGATTATTAGACGATTTTTCGATCGTGGAAGACGCGAAAGTGATCAATATTTTAAATGCGCCTAGTCCAGCGGCGACCTCGTCCTTATCGATCGGTAAGACGGTGGCAGAAATGGCACTAACTCGATTTTAATCAACAAACATGAAATTATTACTGAATTATTTGAGTGTATACCGCTGGCGCGTGGTAGGGGCATTAGCCCTGGCAGCCACGAATCAGATCTTCTCGTTAATGGATCCCTATATTTTCCGGAAGATCATTGACGATGTTGCAGCGGTGTATCGCTCGGATACGCACACGATGGACCAGTTCATCGCGGCGATTTGGCCTTTAGCCTTAGCGTCCGTGGGCGTGGCATTTGTGAGCCGGGTAGCAAAGAATTTTCAGGATTATTTCATTAATACGGTAACCCAAAAAGTAGGGGCAAACCTCTATTCCGATGGAATTCGCCACTCCCTAGAGCTGCCTTATGAGACGTTTGAGGACCAAAGATCAGGCGAGACCCTGGGTAAACTCCAAAAAGTCCGTACCGACGTCGAAAAGCTGATCACCTTAGGTATCAACATTTTATTCCAATCCATCATCGCCTTGATATTCATCTCGGTCTATGCCTTTTCAGTACATTGGATGGTGATGCCCTTGTTTTTAATCACAGGACCCTTAATCGGCTATGTTTCCTCCGTTTTAAGTAAAAAGATTAAAACGATTCAAATCGAAATCGTGAAAGAATCGACAGGCCTTGCCGGTTCCACCACGGAATCGTTGCGCAATATCGAGCTAGTAAAATCACTTGGTTTGGCAGAGCAAGAAATCGCTCACCTAAATGCGACGACAGAGAAAATCTTAAAATTAGAATTGAAGAAAGTACGCTACGTTCGTTCGATGGCCTTCGTTCAAGGTACCTGCGTAAACTTATTGCGTATGTTGATGGTGGTCGTTTTGATCTACCTGATTTATGAGGGCAAGATTACGATCGGTCAATTCTATTCGTTAAATATCTATTCATTCTTCTTATTCAATCCATTACAAGAGATTGGAAATGTGGTGAATACCTACCGTGAGGCCGAGGTTTCCTTACAAAACTTCGAGCAGGTATTAAGCATTCCTTCGGAAAAGAAGCCGGCTAACCCGAAAGCGATTTCATCGATTCACGAATTGAAATTCGATCAGGTTTCCTTTAAACACCAATCGGCGACGACGGAGGCTTTGAACGGAATCTCGTTCTCGGTTAAAGGAGGGGAGACGATTGCTTTTGTAGGGCCATCGGGCGCAGGAAAATCGACCTTAGTGAAATTATTAGTGGGCCTTTACCGTCCTAAAAAAGGGCAGGTATATTATAATGGCGAACCTGGCGATGCGATTGATTTCGATCAATTGCGCAAGAAAATTGGTTTCGTGACGCAAGACACGCAATTATTTTCTGGTTCCATCCGCGAGAACTTGTTGTTCGTGAACCCGAATGCCACAGACGCACAATGTATGGCCGTATTAGAAAAGGCCGCTTGCCAAACCTTACTAGCCAGAGCCGACAAAGGACTCAATTCCTTAATCGGTGAAGGAGGGGTGAAAGTGTCTGGTGGGGAGAAGCAGCGTCTAAGTATTGCGCGCGCGCTGTTACGTGATCCGAACTTATTGGTTTTCGATGAGGCTACCTCCGCTCTAGATTCTCTAACAGAAGAAGAAATTTCAGAAACCATTCGTTCTTTATCCGTTGATACGGAGCATCTTACGATCTTGATTGCCCACCGTTTATCGACGGTGATGCACGCGACGCGGATCTATGTGTTAGAGAAAGGTCAGATTGTGGAAGAGGGCTCGCACGACGATTTAGTGGCGAGCAAAGGATTGTATTTTGCGATGTGGAGACAGCAGGTTGGAGAAAACAAATAATTAATTTTGCTTTTTCTATAATCGCCAAAGATTCTTTGGTATAATTAGTCTCCCTACAAATCGAATTGTGTATATTTGTTGTTTGAAAAAATTTCTTAAACCCTATGTCATTAAATAAGTATTCACGGACATTAACTCAGGAAGTATCTAACCCTGCTGCGAAAGCGATGCTTTACGGTATCGGCCTAACTAGCGAAGATATGAATAAAGCCCAAATCGGTATCGCAAGTACTGGTTACGAAGGGAATACCTGTAACATGCACTTGAATGGACTTTCTGTTCACGTGAAAAAAGGGATCCAAGAGAACGGAATGGTGGGTTTGATCTTCCACACGATCGGGGTTTCTGATGGAATGACGAATGGAAATGACGGGATGAGCTACTCGTTACCATCTCGTGATATCATTGCGGATTCAATCGAAAACGTGGTGGGGGCACAATGGTACGATGGCGTAATCGCGGTTGTAGGTTGTGATAAGAATATGCCAGGCGCTATGATGGCGATGGCTCGTTTGAATCGTCCGGGTATGTTAGTGTATGGCGGAACGATTCGCAGCGGATCATACAAAGGAGAAAAATTAGACATCGTTTCGGCGTTCGAAGCGTTAGGAAAAAAATATGCAGGAACCATCTCTGACGAGGATTATGAAGGCGTTATTCGCAATTCGATCCCTGGAGCGGGTGCTTGTGGCGGTATGTACACAGCGAATACGATGGCTTCTTCGATGGAAGCAATGGGCTTAGTACTACCTAATTCATCGACTTATCCAGCGACACACGAAGGAAAGAAAGAGGAGTGCTTAGCGATAGGCGCGGCGATGAAAGTCTTATTAGAGAAAAACATTTGTACTCGTGACATCATGACGCGCAAAGCATTCGAAAATGCGATGACCGTGGTGATGGCATTAGGTGGTTCTACGAATGCGGTGCTTCACTATTTAGCGATTGCACATGCGGCAGGAATCACATTTACGTTAAAAGATATTCAAGATATTTCGGATCGTACCCCTTTAATCGCGGACTTGAAACCTAGTGGTAAATACTACATGGAAGATGTGTTAGCGATCGGTGGTATGCCTGCGATTTTAAAGTATTTATTGAGTGTGGGCTTGTTGCACGGCGAGTGTTTAACAGTAACGGGCAAAACGATGGCGGAGAATCTAGCGGAGGCTCCGGACTTGAATTTTGACACACAAAAAATCATTTTCCCTATCACACAACCTTTGAAGCCATCAGGTCACTTGCAGATCTTGTACGGTAATTTAGCGCCAGGCGGTGCCGTGGCGAAGATTACGGGTAAGGAAGGCGAGCGTTTTGAGGGTATTGCCAAAGTTTGTGAGCGCGAGGAAGAGGTCATCGAATACATCTCTAAAGGGGAGATCAAAGCTGGTCACGTCATCGTGATTCGAAACGAAGGACCTAAAGGAGGACCAGGAATGCCTGAAATGTTAAAACCAACTTCAGCCGTGATTGGTGCAGGTTTAGGAAACTCGGTAGCGATGATTACGGATGGTCGATTCTCTGGTGGAACACACGGATTCGTAGTGGGTCACGTGACTCCAGAAGCGCAAGAAGGCGGACCTATTGGCTTAGTAAAAGACGGTGATAAAATCACGATTGATGCGGTGAATAATACCTTAGTATTGCACGTATCGGACGAAGAATTAGCAGAACGCAAAAAGAATTGGAAGCCAATTGAGTCTCCATTTAAGCAAGGCGTTCTTCGAAAATATATTAAAAACGTTTCCTCTGCTAGTCAGGGTTGCGTGACGGATTTATAAGAAAAATATTTTTTTATCTATCCAGAAGCCTTAATTTAGGTTTTCTATTGCCTTGAGACAAAATTTTTGAATACACTGTTAACCATGGGACAAACCCAAACTCAAACCGAAGCAGCTAATCAACCTGACCAGAAGAAATTTTTGTCAGGCGCCCAAGCTATCATGCAATCATTGGTAGAGCAGGGGGTGGATACGATTTTTGGCTATCCAGGTGGGGCGATTATGCCCACGTATGATGCGCTTTACGATTACCAAGATCGCCTAAAACATATCTTAGTTCGCCACGAACAAGGTGCGGGTCATGCCGCTCAAGGTTATGCGCGTATGTTAAATAAGGCAGGAGTTTGCATGGTAACGTCTGGCCCTGGTGCGACGAACTTGATCACACCTATTGCGGATGCGATGTTGGATTCAACGCCCTTAGTGTGTATTGTAGGTCAGGTTAAAGGAAATTTATTAGGAACAGATGCGTTCCAAGAATGCGATTTGATTGGTATTTCGATGCCAGTGACGAAGTGGAATTACCAAGTGGTAGACGCTAATGAAATTCCAGAGATTATGGCGAAAGCCTTCTACATCGCAGAAACGGGTCGTCCTGGTCCCGTTTTAATTGATATTACGCGTACAGCTCAAACAGATTTGATGACTGTGCCTTTTGAATACAAGCCTTGCACTTCGATTATTTCCTACAAGCCACGCGTAGAGCCTAAAGCTGAACACGTGGAGGCCGCAGCGAAATTAATTAATGGAGCAAAACGCCCCTATATTTTAGCTGGACACGGTATCATCATTGCTGGTGCAGAGAAAGAATTAAACGATTTCGTGGATAAAACGGGTATTCCAGTAGCCACTACCTTGTTAGGAATGTCTTCAATGGATGCTGATCATCCCTCTTATGTGGGTTGGCCAGGTATGCACGGAAATTATGGCGCGAATGTCTTGACGAATTCTTGTGATGTGTTGATCGCGATCGGGATGCGTTTCGATGACCGTATTACGGGTGATTTAAGCACCTATGCGAAACAGGCGAAAGTCGTGCATATCGAAATCGATCCAAGTGAAATTGATAAAAACGTGAAAGCAGATGCTCCGGTAGTGGGTGATGCAAAAGCGGCATTACAAGCTTTGTTGCCCCTGGTAAATAAGGCTGATCACAGCGCTTGGAGAGCAGAATTTAAGAAATACGACGACGAAGAATACGAGAAAATCACGAAAAAAGATTTATTCCATGAAGGGGATAAAATCAAAATGGGTGAGGCCGTTAACTTATTGTCGAATAAAACGAAAGGAGAAGCTGTAGTGGTGACTGATGTAGGTCAGCATCAAATGATTACGAATCGCTATTACCGTTTCAAAAAACGCAATTCGATCGTTACTTCGGGTGGCGCTGGAACGATGGGCTTTGCTCTTCCTGCGGCTTTTGGCGCGAAGGTAGCAGTGCCGGAACGCGAAGTGGTGGCGATTATTGGTGATGGTGGTTTCCAAATGACTTTACAAGAACTAGGTACTATCGCACAGAGCGGTTTGCCAGTGAAAATAATCATTTTGAATAACAACTTCTTAGGCATGGTTCGCCAGTGGCAACAGCTATTCTTTGATAACCGTTATTCATTCGTTGAATTACAGAATCCTGATTTCATTACCATTGCGAAAGGTTTTGGTATTGCGGGCCATACCGTTTCGGATCGGGCAGATTTAAGTGATTCATTAGATACTTTATTGAATTCAGATAAGCCTTATCTGTTAGAAATCATTTGTGAAAAAGAGGAAAACGTATTCCCCATGGTACCTGCGGGTGGCTGTGTAACAAGTGTGAGGCTAGAATAATTATGTTAACGAATTACACCATTTCCGTTTTTACGACGAATACAGTCGGGTTATTGAATCGAATTACGATCATTTTTACGCGTAGAAGAGTAAATATTGAGAGTTTGACGGTTTCAGAGACAGAACGTAGGGGCGTGTCTCGTTTTACGATTGTGATTAAACACGAGAATCGGGAATTCGTCGAAAAATTAGTTCGCCAAATCCGTAAAGTAACAGACGTTCTCGCGGTGTTTGGATACCTAGATGACGAAATCGTGTTTAACGAAATCGGTCTATTTAAAATTGCGACACCTCTAGGGGGCGTTCCTGTAGATGTGAAGACGATTAATTTAGATTGGAATGCGAAGATTGTGCACTTTGGCCTAGATTATGTAGTCGTAGAAAAGAATGGCTCAGAAGAAGAAATTCAAGAGTTCTATACCTATTTAAAGAAATGGGAAATTTTAGAGTACGTTAAGTCAGGTCGTGTTGCCGTAGGTAAAACCGAGAAAGGCTTAGTGGAGTTCTTGCCGGAAGAGGGCAATTGGGAAATCGTATAATCGAAAAAAGAATATAAATTAAATAACAAAAAAATGGCAAAGATTAATTTCGGTGGAGTTGTTGAAGACATCGTAACAAGAGAAGAGTTTCCATTAGAGAAAGCTAGACAAGTATTAGCTGATCAAACGATCGCCGTGATCGGATATGGTGTTCAAGGTCCAGGACAAGCGTTAAACATGAAAGACAATGGTCTGAATGTAATCGTAGGTCAACGTAAAGGTAAAACTTATGACAAAGCTGTCGCTGACGGTTGGGTTCCAGGTGTCACTTTATTTGAAATCGAAGAAGCGTTAGAAAAAGGAACGATCATTTGTTACTTACTATCTGATGCTGCACAAATCGAGTTATGGCCTACAGTGAAGAAATATTTAACGGCTGGAAAGTCACTATATTTCTCTCACGGATTCGGTATCACGTACAAAGAAAAAACAGGAATCGTTCCTCCAGCAGATGTGGACGTATTCTTAGCTGCACCGAAAGGTTCAGGTACTTCATTACGTCGTTTATTCGTTGCAGGTAAAGGATTGAACTCTTCGTTCGCTGTTTACCAAGATGCGACAGGAAAAGCACGTGAGAAATGTATCGCGATGGCGATCGGTGTAGGATCAGGTTATTTATTTGAAACAGATTTCTACAAAGAAGTAACGTCTGACTTAACAGGTGAGCGTGGAACTTTAATGGGAGCTATCCAAGGTATTTTCGCCGCACAATACGAAGTATTACGCGAGAACGGTCACTCACCATCAGAAGCATTCAACGAAACTGTGGAAGAATTAACACAATCGTTAATGCCATTAGTGGCTGAGAACGGAATGGATTGGATGTATGCAAACTGCTCTACTACGGCACAACGTGGTGCATTGGATTGGTGGAAGCCATTCCGTGATGCTTCTAAGCCAGTATTCGAGAAATTGTATAACTCAGTTAAAACACAAGCGGAAGCGGCTCGTTCAATTGATTTGAACTCACAACCGGATTACCGTGTGAAATTAGAAGCTGAATTACAAGAAATGCGTGATTCAGAAATGTGGAGAGCTGGTGCTGCGGTACGTAGCCTACGTCCAGAGAACAACTAATTTTCCTCCAAGGATTGAAAAAGGGTGGGCAAGCGATTGTCTACCCTTTTTTTGTTAATTTTGGGGCGCATGGAATTCAACAAACTACAACACGTTCCAAGCGTCACAGAAATAAAACAGGTTGCGGAGCAGCTAATGGGGGTGATTTCAGAGACTCCTTTAGAATACTCGGCCTCTCTTTCTGCGCGCTATGGGGCAAAAATCTATTTAAAGCGCGAAGATTTGCAGGTCGTTCGCTCCTATAAAATCAGGGGTGCCTACCACAAAATTTCGAATATTCCTTCCGAGTTAAGGTCAAAAGGCGTGGTCGCGGCATCTGCTGGAAACCATGCGCAGGGTGTTGCCCTTGCTTGTGCTTTGCTCGATATTCAAGCTCATATTTTTATGCCCAAGTCGACACCCTTACAAAAGGTGGCGGCTGTTCGGTTTTTCGGTAAAGAAAAGGTGCGCATCTATTTAATAGGGGAAACCTACGATGAGGCCTTTGCTGCTTCTCGAAAGTTTTGCGAAACGAATGGAGCGATTTACATTCCCCCTTTTGATGATTTTGATATTATTGCCGGTCAGGCGACGGTAACTCTGGAGATTTTGGCGGCTCAGGTTCCTGACTTTCTTTTTGTGGCGATAGGAGGAGGAGGCTTGGCTGCTGGAGCGGCCTTAGTTTTGCCCTCATCGACCTCGTTGATTGGGGTGGAGCCAGCGGGTGCGCCTTCTATGCAACAGAGTTTAGCGGCGTCTGAGGTGGTTGTCCTTCCGGAAATTGATCGATTTGTGGACGGTGCATCCGTGAAGCAGGTAGGTTTGAAAACCTTTTCTATTTGCCAGCAAGGTCTTTCGCGCATGTTAACGGTTTCAAAGAAGGATTTATGCCAAACCATGTTAGACCTCTATGCCCTCAAGAGTATGATAGTCGAGCCCGCAGGAGCTTTAAGTGTCGCTGGGCTCGCCCAGATGGCCGACGAAATCAAAGGTAAGACAGTGGTTTGTGTTATCTCCGGCGGAAATTTCGATCCAAAACGCTTTCCAGAAATTAAATCGCTTGCTTCTTCTTAAAAAAATACAAAATTTTATATTCTGCATGTGTTTCACATGTTAGATTAATAGTCTTAAATATTGTTTTAATATAGATTTTTTACAGTATTTTAATCTAATTTTAGTAATATGATAGACTAATAATCTATACTCTCTACCCTATACTCTCTTATCTCCTTGTTTCCAACACGGAATTCTTGTAATTTCACACCGAAATAAAACACCCATAAGATGAGTAACCGCATTCAAATTTTTGATACCACATTACGCGACGGAGAACAGGTTCCTGGCTGTCAATTAAACCGCGAGGAAAAAGTAGAAGTAGCGAAACAACTTGAGTTGTTAGGGGTAGACATTATTGAAGCAGGTTTCCCCATCTCTTCCCCGGGTGATTTTGCCTCAGTTCAAGCCATTTGTGATGCGGTTAAAGAGCCCACAGTTTGTGCTTTAACTCGCGCCAAAAAAGAAGACATCGATGCAGCCGTTGCTGCTCTAAAAACTGCTCGTAAGCCTCGTATCCATACAGGTATCGGTTCTTCAGATGTACATATTAAGCATAAGTTCAATTCTACACGTGAAGAAATCATCGAACGTGGTGTTTGGGCAGTTAAATATGCCAAATCCTTCGTTGAGGACGTTGAATTCTTTGCTGAAGATGCAGGTCGTGCAGATTTAGCTTTCTTAGCGCAATTAACCCGCGAAGTAATTAAAGCAGGTGCTACTGTGGTTAACCTTCCAGATACTACCGGGTATTTATTGCCTCACGTGATGCACGATCGTATCAAATATTTGTACGAAAACGTAGACAACATTCACCAGGCGACTATTTCCATGCACAACCACAACGATTTAGGTTTAGCTACAGCGAACACGATTGCAGGTATTCAGGCGGGTGCTCGTCAGGTGGAGGTAACGATTAATGGTATTGGAGAGCGTGCTGGAAATACTTCGTTGGAAGAAGTAGCCATGATCCTAAACGTTCACAAAGATTTAGGATTTACGACGGGTATCAAACCAAAGTATTTATATCCAACTAGTACCCTGGTATCGAACTTAATGGGGATGCACGTTCAGCCTAACAAGGCAGTTGTAGGCGCGAATGCATTTGCTCACTCCTCTGGTATCCACCAAGATGGTTTCTTGAAGCATGCCCAAAATTATGAAATCATGAACCCAGAAGACGTAGGAGTATCTTCTTCGGCGATTTTATTAACGTCTCGTTCTGGTCGTGCCGCTTTACGTCATCGTTTGACTTTATTAGGCTTTGATTTCGAGAAGCCAGAATTAGATAAGATTTATACCCGCTTCTTATTGATGGCGGATGAGAGGAAGATGATTCATGATGAGGATCTCCGTGAATTAGTGGGGTGATTATTTGTTATTTAATACTGAAATCGTGCTGCGCAATGATTTCTAGTGTTAAATACCAAAATAATCACTACTATTTCCCTCCGGACTCAATTTCTAAGGATACTATAGCTAAAAAAGGGAACCTCAGTTCCCTTTTTTATTACGATTTCTACTAACTGACCACTGACGACTGACTACTGTCGTAGCGAAGCTACGACCTAGCCATCACAATTTTCTCCTGCTCTAGCACCTTCAAAATCCCTAGATTGATCGCTTGTTTTGTAGATTGAAACTTAGCGAAGTCCTTGGTTTGGACGAAATAAGTCACCGAAATGTCAATAGAATAGGCACCAAATCCTTCGAAGATTACTCTCGCAGGTTTTTTCTTGCACAGTGGATCTTCTTGGATGAATTTTTCGATGGCCGCAATAGCAGCTTCGATTTGAGTGGGCTTCGTATTCAACTCACATTGAATCGTGTATTTGGCTCTTCTGAAATCCCTTTCACTCATATTTTCAAGTGATTGAGAGGTTAATAGTCGATTAGGAACTAGGATCAAATTGCCATCAGCGCCTCTTAATCGCGTACTTCTAAATCCGATTTTTTCAATATCCCCACTAATGGACCCTATTTGAATGCTATCACCTACAACGAAGGGAAGGTCTAAGAAGATTGTAAAGGAGGCAAATAGGTTTTCAAGGGTCTCTCGAGCAGCTAATGCCAAAGCCAAACCCCCAATTCCCAAACCTGTAATTAGGGCAACCACATCGACTTCAAATATGCGTCCCAGAAAAACAAATCCAGCGGCCGTGATAATAAAGACCATGGATAGGTCGTTTAGGAAGGGAATGAATTGTTGTTTGGATTTTTGGTCTGCCCCATTCCATTTTTCTTGAGCGACTAAAATAACCACTTTCATGAGTCTAACAATGACCCAAGTGATCGTGAAAATGAGAGCAGACTCGAATAATTTTTCGACTAAATACAACAGTCCAAAATTCTCCCTGGGTTGAATATTCCAGGAGGATGGTACGTGCAGATTTTGGACGGCAAAGTATAGAAAGATCCAGAAAATGAGTAGTTCAAATGGTTTTCTGATCAATTGAACACAATCTTGAATGGAGATGGATTCGTCAGGAATGAAGCGATAAACAATTTTAGAAAAGGAGTTCGAGAAAAAACGTCTCAAGATAAAACCGATTAATATAATCCCGCCGAACAGGATTAAATCCCAGGCTGAATTATCTAAGTAGATTCCATTTTTTAAATCGTCAATCATTTTGTCTTTAATTTTGACCTCAAATATAGCTAATAACTTAGTCGAATGTGAAATAAAATTACGACCTTTACACACTAGTATTCCCAAAAGGGAGGATTTTAAATTTATGAATTTTATTTCTTTGTATAAGCCTACAGCCCTTCCGAAAACGCTTCGTTCTCTCCTAATCGTATTTTTATTATCGATTACCCCCGCATTAAAGGCGCAAACGATCCTGAATTCACCTTATTCCTATTTAGGTATGGGGGAGATTCAAAAAGGGGAGAATGTAACCCAAATGATGATGGGTGGAGTAGGTGTTTCTACTTCCAATGGAATCTATACTAATGTCGTTAATCCCGCTTTATTAGCTAGAAATCGCTATACTAACTTAGAAGTAGGCGTAAATACTGAATACAAAACATTGCAAGATTACCGTCAACAACAGAAAGTTTTTGGTGGAAATTACCAATCATTCAATTTAACATTACCCGTAAGCAATCGCTGGACTTTATCCGTAGGTATTCGTCCTCATTCAGCTGTTGAATATGAAACGAGATCCTATCGTCGCTTAAATTTATTAGGGGTGGATAGTTTGATTTATTCGTACAAAGGCTCAGGTGGCGTTAGTAAAGTCACTATTTCCAATGGAGTACGAATCTCTAAAGAGTTCTATGTAGGATTACAAATGGACTACTTGTTTGGTCAAGTCAACCGCAATGTAGCGACGCAGAACATGTCCGATGGGCAATATTATAAGGTTCAATTAGAGGATTTAACATCTTATTCAGATTTCCAATTTAAAGCGGGTTTCGCCTACAGAGCGGCTCTAAAGCCTGATTTATTTTTAAATTTAGGTGCTACCTTAGATTTGACCTCTACCTTGAATGCAAAACAAGTGAAGCGATTTGCTACGATGGATTTGTCTGGAATTACAGTTATAAATGCTGATACACTGGAGAAATCTACCGCCTTTGTGCAGCAAATTCCTGTGGCGAAGCGTTTTGGTTTGAGTCTTGAAAAACCAGGTAATTGGATGGTGGGTATGGATTATACTTTCACCGATTGGAGTAAGGTAAATAATAATTTAGGTCGCTCAGCTGCCTTGCCTTCCTCTCATAAAGTGTCTATTGGTGGGGAGTTCACTCCGGATATTGAATCGATTTCAAGTTATTTAAAACGTACCACCTATCGCATGGGGGCTTCCTATGAGAAAACGCCTTATGATTTCTTAGGGAATGGCAATTATGCGGTGGATAAGAATTTAAGTTTTGGATTGGCTTTGCCACTTAGAAATCTATCGTTATTAAACATTGCCTACCAAGTGGGTCGTCGCGGTTTAATAACTGAGAATGGGATGGAAGAGCAATACCACCGGTTAACTATCGGGTTGACCTTTAGTGATTTGTGGTTCCAAAAGCAGAAAATCAACTAATTTTCTCGCATGCGCAATTCGAGCCTACTCTTTTTGCTCTTCGTTAGTAGCACATTTTTTTCCTGTAGAGAAAAAACAGATGATTCTAAAGCGGTCTATATTGGACCTAAATCAGAATTGTACGGTATCGATATGGTGTATTCGGATTCTGCCCGAAAAGTGGTACGAATGGTAACGGAAACACAATTGACCTTGGCATCAGAAGACCGGATTTACCCTAAAGAAATGAAGCTTTGGTTTTATGACAAAACGGGCAAAGTGACCTCGGAAGTACGAGGAGATTCTGCTCACTTTTATCGCCAAAAAAACACCTACAAACTCATCGGTCACGTAGTCATTCACAACATTGAAAAAGGCGAAACCCTGAAGACAGATGAATTCAATTGGCTGCCGGTAGAGAAGCGTATCTTTACAGATAAAGCGGTCCAACTCCGAACTAAAACGGAATTAGTGAATGGGGTCGGCTTAGATGCGGCCCAAGATTTTTCTAGCTATTCCTTACGCCAGGTGCGTAATTCTGTGGTAGCGGTTGAAGGAATGCCTACGAATTAGGGGCAATTCTTTAAGGCAATTTGGACACTATCTGTCGGATAGATTTGCTTTTTAGTTCCCCATTTCTCTCGCATGTAGGTAATTAATTCAGCGATATCTAATGCTTGTAATTTCGAATTAGCGGGCATAAATCCATTCCCCTTTTTACCATTTCGGATTAAGCAAGTTAAGGCTTCGGGACTTAAAGTTGATTTTTGAATAGCGGGATATAAGTCTCGTAGCCCCGCACCATCTGCCTGATGGCAATTTTCGCAATGCGTTTTGTATAAAGCCATCCCCTCTACGGAGTATTGTTTTTGCGTGATTTCTTCCTTGCTTTCACAAGAAAAAAAGAAAATTGAGGCGAATAAAAGAAGTATGTTTTTCATATTTTTTTAGATTAGAGAGTATAGAGTAGAGATAAAAGATAGGAGAGTAAAGTAATTATAAATCGCACACTTTACTCTCTACTCTATAATCTCTAATCTATTTTTAAAAGAAAGGTAAAATTCCAGTTGGGAATTTTACCTTTCTTTTAAAAGTATTTCCATATCCTCCAGCAAATGATTCACCTCTGCTTCCACGGTACCATCATAGATACCGCGAACATGCCGGTTTTTATCTACTAGAATAAAGGCACCGCTATGGACAAATCCACCGGCTTCGTTGGGATCTTGTTGGGCAGAAACCATATAGCTTTTTTGGCCTAAAGTATAAATGGCCGCCTTATCACCGGTTAAAAAATTCCATTTAGGTGCTGCTACGTGCAAGCGTGCGGCATAATCTTTTAATACGGAGGTATTATCAAAATCAGGGTCAATACTATGAGATAAGATGCGCACCTCATCTCGGTCCTTATAACGCTCATAAATGCGCAGCATTTGAGTCTTCATTTTTGGACAAATGGTAGGGCAAGTCGTAAAGAAGAAGTCTGCTACGTACACTTTTCCAGCCACATCCTTTTCGCTAACAAATACGGAATCTTGATTCAAAAAACGAAAAGAAGGTATCTGGTGATACACGGTGTCTCCTTTCGCATCGACGGATTTAGGACCTAGTAATGGCAGTTTCTTCTCCTGAGAACAGGATAAAGTGATCGATGCTATCAGTAAACTAAGGATGATAAGTTTGTGCCGCATGGAGGGTAGAATCTGTCAGTTTTTGAAGATCGGTTAATTGTTGGTATTGAGTCTTTAAGTAAATTACCTTGGTGTTTACGTCCATTTTGTCCAGGCTATCTATCGAAAATTGATGCATCCAATCCATCATCGACTGATCTGCCTTATCAAGAGCACCTATCAGCTTCTTCACATGAACAGAGTCTGCGCCAGTTGATAGGCTTTCTAATTTCGTTTTAAGTGAAACGATTTGCTCCGTTTGAGGCATTAATACATCGTGTAAACCTAGGACTTTGGCTTGTAATTCCTCACTTAACTTTTCTTCTGCTTGCGAGCATCCTAAGGCTAGGAAACAAAGGATTAGTATTTTTTTCATTCGTTAGACTGGATTAAATTTCGAACGTTAGCTAACAGATCTTTGTAGCCTTGTTGTCCACCGATCATTTTAGCAATTTCTTCTACCCGCTCTTCCTGTTGTAACTCGCGAAGGTTCGAAACAGTTTTCGATCCGGCATGATCTTTGTAAACAAACCAATGTTTCGATCCTGCAGCGGCGATTTGGGGCAAGTGGGTGATGGCAATTATTTGGTGTCCGTGACCCATCTGGCTGAGCATTTGGCCCATTTTGATAGCAATCTCCCCGGATACACCTGTATCAATCTCATCTAGGATTAGTGTAGGTAATACTCTTTTCTTGGCTAATAAATGTTTGATGGATAACATCAATCGGCTCATTTCGCCTCCTGAAGCAATTTGCTTGAAAGGTTTAGGGGCAAGACCTTTATTTGCCGAGAATAGTAATTGAATTTTGTCAGAGCCGTTTGCAGCTAGTTCTTTCGCCGTATGCTCCCAAGACAAAGTCGCATTAGGGATACCCAGCGATTGCAAGGAGATAACTAAGGCAGAAGAAATGGACTCTAAGACCGATGAACGAGAGGAAGAAAGGGCTGCTGCCGCATCGGAGGCCTGTGTAAAATCCGTTTCCACTCGCGTGCGTGCCTCTGCTAAAACCGTATCCATGGATGAATACTGAGAAAGGCGCAAGTCTAATGAGCTCAGCATTTCGATTAAATCGAAAACAGAATTCACTTGGTATTTCTGCAGCAAGCGATTCAATAAGTCTAATCGCTTCTGTTTTTGTTCTAATTCTAAGGGATCGTATATGAAATCTTCTGCCTCACCCTCCACTTCAGCACCTAAGTCCTTTAACTCGATCCAGATGGATTCAATGCGTGTTTTCCAATTGGCAAAATTCTCGCCCCATTTGCTTAAAGCAGTCGCCTGTTGCAAGGCAATTCGACTCTGTTGCAAGGCAGATACTTCGGATACACTTAGTGCTTGCGCTAGGATCGCTAGTTTTTCTTGAATTTGTTCGGCGTTTTGAAGCTTTTGAACAGCCGTATCTAAGGCTTCGTATTCTCCTTCTTTCAGTTGTGCTTTGCTTAATTCATCGAATTGAAATTGAATAAAATCGATCTCTTGTGATCCTTTCGAAGAGGCAGATTCCAAGTCGCGCAAATTGGAAACGCTGGATTGCCAGGCTGTAAAGGCACTAGCATACGTTTTTTTCAAACCCTCATTTTGCGCGTAAGCGTCAATCATATCCAGGGTAAAGTCTGGATGAGACATCCACCAGGTGTCCTGTTGGGAATGAATATCGACTAATTCGTTTCCGATTCGTTTTAAGCATTCCAGCGTAACCGGAGTATCATTAACGAAACTGCGTGATTTTCCTTGGGGGTTAATCTCGCGGCGAATCAGGCAAGGTTCTTCAAAATCAATTTCTTCTTCCTCGAACACCGCTTGAAGGTGAGGGTAGGAGGTTAAGGAAAATTGGCCTTCAATGATGCATTTTTTGGAAGCATCGAAAAGGCTTTTGCTGTCTGCTCTTTGGCCTAATAACAAGGAAATAGCTCCTAATAAGATTGATTTACCTGCACCCGTTTCTCCCGTAATCACCGTCAATCCACCTGTCAAATGCAGGTCGAGTTGTTCGATTAACGAGTAGTTTTGGATATGAAGGTGCTTCAACATAGGATGGGCATCAAAGTTCGAATTTACGCAAAAAAAATTGTTCGCATTTTTATTTCGCGTATCAATCAGGATTTTGATAATTTTTATCAATATTTTGTACCTTTGGAAAAATTTTTCGCCTACGTTATTATAACCCCTAGCAAATGAGTGTTTTAGTAAATAAGAATTCAAAAATTATTGTTCAAGGTTTCACAGGAACTGAGGGAACTTTTCACGCGGAGCAAATGATCGCTTACGGCACGCAAGTGGTAGGTGGTGTTACTCCCGGAAAAGGTGGTGCTAAGCACTTAGATCGCCCTATTTTCAATACAGTAGCGGATGCGGTTGCTTCTACAGGAGCAGATACATCGATCATTTTCGTTCCACCAGCGTTTGCTGCGGATGCGATTATGGAAGCTGCAGATGCAGGAATTAAAGTGATCATTTGTATCACGGAGGGTATCCCTACGAAAGATATGATCGTAGCGAAAGAATATATTTCGAACTTCGAAACTCGTTTAATCGGACCTAACTGCCCAGGCGTTATGACGGCTGATGAGTGTAAAGTTGGTATCATGCCAGGCTTTATCTTCCAAAAAGGTCGCGTAGGTATCGTTTCTAAATCAGGTACGTTAACATACGAAGCAGTAGATCAATTAACGAAAGCAGGTTTAGGCCAAACAACTGCCATCGGTATCGGTGGTGATCCGATCATCGGAACAACAACGAAAGAGGCGGTTGAATTATTAATGAACGACCCAGAAACAGAAGGTATCGTCATGATCGGTGAGATCGGTGGCGGTATGGAAGCGGAAGCGGCTCGTTGGATTAAAGCTGACGGTAACCGTAAGCCAGTCGTAGGATTCATTGCTGGCCAAACAGCTCCGAAAGGTCGTCGTATGGGTCACGCAGGTGCCATCATCGGTGGTGCGGATGATACGGCAGAAGCTAAAATGAAAATCATGCAAGAGTGTGGAATCCACGTGGTTTACTCTCCGGCTGATATTGGCGAGACAATGATTAAAGCATTAGCTGCTAAATAAGTTGAATTAATTTCAAGGAATGATTCCTTTCTTCTTAAAATCTGCTCATCTGATTTCTTTGCGAAAAACGGTGAGCAGATTTTTTTTATGGGCATTATTGTTGCTGGCTTTTACAGGTCAAGCAGCTTGGGAAAAGGTGTACTCCTTTGATCGGGATTGGCTTGTTTACCAGGAAGCCTGGAAAAGTTTCTTGCCCTATGTTTCCTCGAAGCATTATGCCTATCATTCGAAGTCTTTAGAAATTCACCCTGGTGATTTCCCCAAAGCCTACCTAGCGATCTACCCCTCAGAAAATTACCACCTTTTTCTACAAGGAACGATATTCAAGACCCTCCGAAAAGGAGAGGTTTATCGAATCTCTTTAGACAGCCTTCCTCCACAAGATAAATTGATTATCACGGTCTATTCGGAAGATTTACAAGGATTGCCTACTCTTTTCTCTTTGGAACGAAATGAACAGGTGGTCGAAGCAGAAAAAGCCGATTTCTTTTCCCTACAAACGAGATCAGGCGCTCCCTTTTCTAATTTCTTTTTATTGAGTTTACTCTCGATAATGACCTGTTTAGGGGTATTATTTGCTGCATATCCCCGTGTTTTTGGTTTCTTTTATCGCTATTCAGATTGGATTCGCTGGGAGGTAAAAGATGAGGTGTGGATGAGGCGCCCATTTGCACTGCCTAATCTATTAGTTTTATTTACCTTGAGTTTAATGACGGCCTGTTTAGCCTATTTAGTGGGGTTTAAAACGACGCAGAAAGATGAGTTTTTTAGCAACGCGGATAATTTTGTCGCGATGTGGCCCAGCGTCTGGTTTGTCTTTAAAAAGTTAGGACTATCTTTTTTGCTTTTCCTCTCCCGTTATTTTGTGTATTATTTATTTACCGATCTATTTAAACTGAAGGGTTTAGCGAACGTCCATTATTTCAAATCGCTGCAAACAAATCTGCAATTCTTTACCCTATTTTTTGCGGTTCTTTGTTTTTATGCGGTGTATGTGGGACCAGCCACTTCCATTGATTTCAGTTCCGTTTTATATGTAGTGGATTTCTATTTTTTGTTTCGGTTTATCTATTTTTTCCAAAGCTTCCAACGCAGCTTTTCCTTCCCTAAGTTGTTTCTATTCATCTACTTACTTATCATCGAAGGACAGATTATCTTGTTTGGTATCAGGGAATTAATTTTTCCTACTTACATCTAAAGCAGGATAATTTTCTGTGAAAAATTGTCGTATATTTGCACTCTGAATTTAAGGCTGGTGTTTTTCCTGCCCAACTAATACGATTATGAGTAAAACTGCTACCGAAGAAACGAGTCGATTAAAGAAAGTTAAGAGTATTCTAGTGACTCAGTCTGCACCCGCAGATGCGAAATCCCCTTACTTTGAGATTGAAAAAAAGTACAACGTAAAAGTCGATTTTAGACCTTTTATTGAGGTACAAGGTATTGCATACAAAGATTTCAGAAAGCAAAAAATCGAAATCTTACAACATACAGCTATCATCTTTACAAGTCGTCATGCCATCGATCATTTCTTCCGCATGTGTAAAGAGGCGAAACTGGAGGTTCCTACAGACATGAAGTATTTCTGTATTACGGAACAAACGGCGAATTATTTACAAAAATATATCGTGATCCGTAAGCGTAAAGTATTTACAGGAACGCGAACTGCGTTAGATCTTTTGGAAATTATCAAGAAGCATAAATCAGAGAAATTCTTATTCCCCTGCTCTAATAAGCGCCAAAAAGATTTGCCGGATTACATGGGAACAAACGACTTTCAGATTACGGAAGCGGTTATGTACGAAACCGTATCTGCCGATTTATCGGATTTAGAAGAAGTATTCTACGATGTGATTGCCTTTTTCAGTCCATCAGGAATCACCTCTTTATTCCATAATTTCCCAGACTTTAAGCAAAATAACACGCGCTTAGCTGCTTTTGGACCTACCACTGCTCAAGCAGTCGTGGATGCGGGCTTGATTGTAGATATTCAGGCACCTATGCCTAATGCCCCTTCGATGACCGGCGCACTTGAACATTACATTAAGCAAGTAAATAAATAATAAAAAAGCCTCATACCTTGAGGCTTTTTTATTATTTTAGCCTAGCTATTTTTCATCCAACGAATGACATTTAATAAGAGTCAACTGCTAAGGCTTTATTTTTCCCTTTTTATAGGGTGTTTATTTCTATTGGATAGCTCGCTTGCTCAGGCGCAGCAGAGTCCTCAATTCAGTATTTTTTCGGCTAATTCGAATATTATCAACCCTGCTTATTCTGGTTGGAAATCGAATAACTATGTCGCCCTTCAAATAAGGGATCAATGGTCTGGTTATACGACCACAAACGATGGTTCCGGTACCTTGGGGACGACCTGGTTAGCGGGTTCCTTTAGTATTGCTTCTCGAGCAGGTTTAGGTGTTCAGTTTTATGCTGACAAGACTCCTTCAGGCGTCTCACAGCAATTAATTCAATTTCAAGGGGCCTATCATTTGCCTAGAAATTCGGGTATGTGGTCATTCGGAGTTTCCGCTGGACTACAAACAAAATCATTTGACGGCCGAGCTTTTCGAGTAAGGGATCCCAATGATCCATTGGCAACCCTAGTTTCGGGGTCTCCGGTTAGTCAAACACAACCGGATGTAGGCTTAGGTGCGGTTTATTCGACAGATAGTTGGCAGGTGGGAGTGACGATAGATCACCTAACTTCTCCCTCCTTTGATTTCAATGGAGCCACTGCTTCGATGCCATTAGAGCGTGTATTTTCTGCGCATGGAAGTGCTGAAATACCATTATCTGACTACTTTGACGTATTGCCTTACGCACTAGTTCGGTATTATTCAGGTCAATTAGTGCCGGAAGGGGGAGCGAGAGTGTATTATAATAAACTACTTTATGCCGGCGCAGCCTATCGAAATGGGGATGCAGCCATGGGGCTATTGGGTGTTTCCATCCTTCAAAATAAACTAGATATCGGTTATGCCATCGATATAACAACTTCTAATGCGCTGAATAAGAAGCCTTTGTCGCATGAGGTGTTTTTAAGGTTCCGAATTCCAGAACGAAGTATAAAACAAAAGCCCGCTCCGATAAGAACGCCTCGATTTAGGATTTTATAGTGAGCACTTTAAAATTATTTTGAAACCTGTCATAATTGTTAGAATAATCCTTTAAATTTGAGGAATTTGTTAATTCTGTGAGGAGTTTATTTTTGATTGGAGGCAATAATGTAAAATGCCTTAACGTTTGAAAAACAGAAATTTAAATAGGTATATGAATTTTCATAATCTGAATAAAAAATTAGTCTGGTTATTTTCTTTGCTTGTTTTAGCCATAACTATACAAAGTTGCGGTTCTAAAAGCAACACGGGAGGTAAAACACTAAGTTCTACTAAGTCAAGTAAATCAACTAAATCAAAGGGTTTAAAAGGTTTGTTTTTCAAGCCAGCTACCGAAGATCCAGGCGTATTTAATGGTGAAATAGTGGCTGTAAATCGCAAGGGATGGTCTCAGCCTACCCCTTTTGGAATGGTTTTAGTGCCTTCAGGTAGTTATTTAATGGGCCAAGGTGATGAAGATCCATCTCGTTCTGCGATTAATTTCCCTCGCCGTGTAACCGTATCCGCTTTTTTTATGGATGATACGGAGATAACGAATTACGAATACCGTCAGTTTGTGGAATCACTTTTACGTGATTCGCTTTCCGTTTTAGGGGAGACAAAAATTATGTCAGATTACTACCCTGATACGACGCGTTGGTCAGAAGATTTAAAAATGCCAGGTTATCAAACACGTGATTTTACTTACGGCGATCCGATGACAGAAAACTATTACTCTAGTCCTGCATTTGATATGTATCCGGTCGTGGGAGTGAATTGGTCTGCGGCTAAGTATTTCTGTGATTGGCGTTCTAAATTGATGAATAGCTACCGGAAGACACAAGGATTAGCCTCCTTACCACGCTTCACCTTGCCTACTGAATCAGAGTGGGAGTGGGCAGCTCGTGGTGGACGTGCTTCCGCAAAATATCCTTGGGGAAACCCTTATTTATCTAATGCGAAGGGATGTTTATTAGCTAATTTCAAGCCTCATCGTGGTAATTATGATGCGGATGGATACGAATACACGGCGCCAGCTAATGCCTATAGTCCGAACGATTATGGTCTTTATAATATGGCTGGAAACGTGGCAGAGTGGTGTGAAGATGCGTTTGAAGAAAATGCATCCGCTGTTACTTGGGATTTGAACTCGATTAACCGGGATGCCAATAATCCTCGCAAAGTGGTTCGTGGTGGTTCTTGGAAGGACATCGGTTACTATTTAGAGACAGGTACACGTACCTTTGAATATGAGAAAAACAAAAGATCCTATGTAGGATTTAGATGTGTGATGCGTTACTTAGGCCGCCCAGCATCGAGATAATAAAAAATTGAAAATTTAGTTTTAAGCATAAATAAAATGGAAAAGTCGATTAATGTAATTGCCAGTTTTGGTGCAGCTATTGTGATTGTAGGAGCACTTTTTAAAATTTTACACTGGACTGGTGCGAATGAAATGCTGATGGTAGGTATGTTCACGGAAGCAGCTATCTTTATTCTATTTGGTGTTCTTTATTTAAAATCAGTTCCAGAAAAGCATTACGACTGGGAAAAAGTATATCCTGAATTAGCGGGTGAGGCTCCTCGTCCAGCGGCAGCGCGTCACACAGGTGATGTTCCAGGTTTAGACGCAGATGCAGTGGCTCATTTAACAAAGAGCTTGAAGTCCTTAACAGATACAGCGAATAGCTTATCTGAAATTTCAAAGGCTACGGGTGCTACACAGGATTTCGTTAAATCATTAACTTCTTCAGCAGAGTCTTTAGGCGGCTTAAACAAGTCGGTATCTGAGGCTTCACAATCATTAGCTACTATTTCAGCTTCTTCTACAGAAGCGGCTAAATACACGCAAAATTATGCGAAGGCTGGAGAATCTTTGGAAAAATTAAACGCTGTTTACGAGGCAGAAATCCAAGAAGCAAGCAAACATATGAAAGCGATCAACGGTTTCTATGGCAATGTGAATGCCAGCGTAGAGCATATTGCAGCGACTCAAAAAGATGCGGAATTATTCAAGGCAGAATTAGCGAAATTAAACGCGAATATTCAATCCTTGAACCAAGTATATGGTAGTATGTTAACAGCTATGAAAGGCTAATTATGGCAAGTTTAAAAGAGACCCCCCGGCAGAAAATGATCGGGATGATGTATTTGGTGTTAACCGCCTTGCTAGCTTTGCAGGTGAGTGATGCCTTATTGCAAAAATTTGCCCTGTTGAATAGTAGTTTAGAAATGGCAAATCAATCATCCTTGAATAAAAGTAAAGGCATGGTGCAAGGGATAGAGGAGCGCATTCAAGATCTCCCTAATCCGGCGGCCTATGCAGACGTATTGAAAAAAGCGAATGAGGTTAGACGTATGACGGATGCTTTAGTGGGACACATCGAAAACCTGAAAGGACAAGTCCTGGAGGCTGGTGGAGGTATTGATCTGGAAACGGGTAATATCAAAAACCCGAAAGAGGAGGAAAAGATTTATGAATTGATGATAGGTGGCGCAAAGCAAGGTGAAGCTTACAAGTTGATTCCTTTATTTGACAAATACGTAAAGGACCTTACTTTAGCGGCTGACCCGGGCACAAAATTCCCTTCTTTAGCGCTAGAGGCAAAGGATATTCCTTCCGCCCAAAAAGATCCTAACCAAGCGAACAAAGATTTTGCGGAATTTAATTTCGAACATACGCCTGTAGCAGCTGCTTTGGCAACTTTATCACAAAAACAATCGGAGATTCGTCGCTATGAATCAGAAGTTTTGAATCAATTAGCAGCTAAAGTAGGCGCTAAGGAAATTAAGTTTGATAAAGTTTTTGCGCAGGTTTCAGCGAATGCAAATACCGTAGTGGCAGGAATGGAATACCAAGCCGAAGTATTTATTGCGGCTACATCCAGTGGTTTTACTCCTCGCATGAGCTACAATGGTTCTCCATTACAAGTAGTAGATGGTCGTGGTCAAATCAAATTCAAAACCTCAGGTGGTGGATATGATGCGAACGGTTTAGCTAAGAAAACATATACGGCATCGGTTTCATACATGAGCCCTGCAGGTCCTAAAACAGAATCGATTACGAAAGAGTATTTTGTGTTAAAACCTACGTATAATATTGAGACGGGAACCTTGCCAGCGCTTTATTTAGGCTGCGCAAACCGTTTAAGTGTGGCCAGTGCTGGTTTAGGTGCTCTTTGGAATCCGAGCTTTACAGCAGAAGGTGGAGAGGCTATTGCCGGCTCTAACAAAGGTAAAGTAACGATTGTACCTACCTCTTCTACAGTTACGTTGAACGTAAATAATGCAGGAACTTTATTAGGTAAAGAGACTTTTAGAGTACGTCGTATACCTAGACCTGACATTAAAATTGTAGGAAGTAGTGGTGCTGAATTGAATGATAAGAGTGGCGAAAATTCGGCAGGTTTACGTTTTGTGAACGCGAAGGCCATTGCTGATGAGTCATTTGCTGCTACGAACCCAGAGGATGCGAATTACCGCGTTTCAGAAATAGAGGTAGCTCTTGCTCGTGGAACAAAACGCGTTGCCTCTATTACTTTACCTGGAGGAGGATCTATTTCATCCTTAGCTGGACAGGCTCAGGCAGGTGATCGGTATCGAATTGAAGTGAAAGGAGTACAGCGTAAGAATTTCAAAGGAACGGTGGAGACAATACCTTTTTCATTTGTCAAAGTAATTCCATTGAATTAATCGTATTGATTTATGAAGTTGAAGCATATTTTATTGGTAGGGATTTGTCTGGCATCATTCGGTGCATGGGCACAAGAAACTTCTGTTAATCCTAATCCAAATTCCGCGCATCCGATTGATGAGGCAGACATTCAATACCGTGCGCAAATTTGGCGTAGAATGGATTTGAATGAGAAAATCAATCAACCCTTTTTTGCGGAGAATAACCAAATTTCAAAATTCTTAATTGATGGGGTAAAGGCTGGGCTTTTAATCCCTTATTCGAATGATTCCTTAAATACGAAACTAAGTCTTGAGCAGTTTTTAGACCGTTTAAAGTTAAAAGGAAAGTTAGAGAATGGTGGATTGACTGCTGAGGAAATTGCCGCTGGTTTTGGTGGTGACACGAAGCCTGCAGCACCTGCAGCTGCTGGCGGCGCTGATGATGGCTGGGGGACTAAGAAAACGGAGACTTCAAATGCGGAGAAGCCAGCAGCGGATGATTTTGATAAAGGTCCGATTGTAGCTGGAGTGGAGTACTATATTCCGAAGCAATTATCGATTTTAGAAATCAAGGAAGATGCGATTATTGATCGCAAACGTTCTCGTTTGTATTTTGATATTCAGGCGATTACCTTGAAAATTCCTGCGTCGCAATCTGATGCCGGTTTAGAGGATATCGTAGCTTCTTTTCGATTTAAAGATGTGTATAAGTTCTTTAAGAATAATCCGAACTGTATTTGGTTTAATTCGACGAATGAAATGCAACACAGAAATATGGCAGATGCTTTTGATTTACGTTTTTTCAGTGCGCGTATTATCAAGAAAGGAAATGCAGCAAATAAAGATATTTTTGATCAATACGGAGATGGAAAAGCAGCGTTAATTAAATCCCAAAAATTGGAGCAACAGCTGCAAGATAAAGAAGCCGAAATGTGGGAGAATTAATCCCATAATCTTATTTTAATACAATTTAAACCACCTTTTGGTGGTTTTTTTTGTGTAATAAATGTAACTTGCAGAGTCATTAGAATCTTATCCATATTATGTCGTATCAACGCAAGACAAAAATTGTAGCCACAGTAGGTCCCACTTCAGAATCAAGAGAAGCTTTAATTCAATTAGCCAAGGCTGGTGTTAATGTTTTCCGCTTAAACTTTTCTCATGGTACGCATGAGGATCATCTAGAGCGCTTGAAAACGATTCGTTCTATCTCTGAAGAGATGGGATTGAATCTAACCGTTCTTCAGGATTTACAAGGTCCTAAAATTCGTACCCAATTAGTAGAGAATAATGGGGTGCCTTTAGTGGCTGGTCAGCAGTTGATTTTTGCAATGGATGAAAACCTGTTAGGCACATCGGAGAAAGTAGGTACTACCTATACGTCGATGTATTTAGATGTGAATCCTGGTGAGCGCATTCTAATGGATGACGGTAACTTAGAAGTAAAAGTACTTTCAGTTGATAAAGTGAAGAAAGAAGTGGTTACGGAAGTAATCTATGGTGGTATTTTGAAGTCGAAGAAAGGAATTAACCTACCAGGTACAAAGGTATCTTTACCTTGTTTAACACCGAAGGATGAGGCTGATTTATACTTTGGTTTAGACCACGGTGTGGATTGGGTAGCGCTTTCATTTGTTCGTAAAGCAAGTGATATCTGGGATATTAAAGAGAAAATTAAGGCTTATGGTAAGAATACTCGCGTGATTGCGAAAATTGAAAAGCCAGAAGCGATTGAAAATTTAGATGAGATCATTGCCGCTACAGATGCGATCATGGTTGCCCGTGGTGACCTGGGTGTGGAGATGGATGGAGCAGTAGTTCCTTACCTTCAAAAAGTGATGGTGGAGAAGTGTACTGCAGCTGGTAAGCCGGTGATTGTAGCTACTCAGATGTTAGAGTCGATGATTACAAATCCCGTACCTACGCGTGCTGAGACTTCTGACGTGGCCAATGCGGTATTACAAGGAGCTTCAGCCACCATGTTAAGTGGTGAATCTGCATCAGGGGCTTACCCTGTGAAGGCTGTGGAGACCATGGCTCACATTCACGAAGTAGTGGAGCAACAACAAAATGAAATTGAAATTGTACAAGGTAATGAAGCGGCGATCTACTTTAAGAACCACTCTTTAAGCACATCTGCCTCTGAAAATGTGCCCTTGCAAGATCGCTTAATCGCAGGGGCGTGTCGTTTAGCACGTGACTCGAAAGCGAAAGCTATTTTATGTATTACGAATTCAGGTTATACGGCATTCCGTTTATCGGCGCACCGTCCTAAAGCTGATTTGTTCGTCTTTACATCGAATAAAGAATTGATGTCGACAATGGGTCTTTTGTGGGGAGCGCGTGTTTTCTTCTATGATCCAGGAACAGGAAATGCAGAAAAAACAGTCGCTGCGATGGTCGATAAATTAAAGCAAGATAACTTGTTGTCTAAAGGAGATATCTTCGTGACGACTTTATCTGTACCAGCGAATCAAGACAAGAAAACAAATACAGTTCAATTAGGAGTGGTAGACTAAATCGTTGATTTAGGGCTCGTTTAGATTATGAAAAACAAAAGTTCTTTGCTTTCATCTGTTTTAAAGGGGCTGTATACATTCTGGGCTGGACTCGTTTTTGTTCTGATATTTTTAGCTTTATACCCGTTCATCTTTGTCTTTTTACAAAGACGTTCATGGAAAAGAGTTGCTCATCGGCTTGTCGGGCTGTGGGGGCAACTCTTTTTTCTTTTTGCCGGAATTCGAGTGAAGGTGACGCATCACTTTAAGCCGGATCCGAAGCAAACGTATGTGTTCTGTGCGAATCATTTCTCCTATGTCGATATTGCGGTGGTGGTGGTGATGATTCGTCATTACTTCTCGTTTGTAGGGAAGAATGCGATGAAGAAAATACCTTTATTCGGCTATTTATATGCTCGTTTAAATATTCTAGTTGATCGTTCTGATAAGAATAGCCGGGCTAGTTCCTTAAGTCGCTCTATTCGGGCATTGCAATCAGGACGGAGTATTGTTATTTTTCCGGAGGGAGGAATTGTTTCCAAAAACTTCCCCTACCTGGCGAATCCTTTGAAGGATGGAGCCTTTATTATGGCGATTCAGCAGCAGGTGCCCATCGTACCCATGAGTTTTCATAATAACCACCAGATCATGGATGACGATACGTTGATGATGCGTCCGGGGACCCTGCATGTTGAGATTCATCCGCCATTTGAGACGACGGGTTTGACGATGGAAGATTTGCCTGTTTTACGGGAAAAAGTGTTTGAATCCATACAAAATCCTATCTTAGCGTATTACGGTTTAAAATAAGCGAATATGCGACTTTTCTTCCTAGGTTTTTTGTTAACCTTGATTTCTTGTGGCAAAGCTTCGGAAGAGGAAAAATCGTCCATGCCAAGGCCCAAAGGCTACCCTGCGATGGATATCCCCCAGCATAGCTACCAATCACTCGAAAAAGGACATCCCTTTAGTTTTGAAATTTCCCGTCAAGCCATTGTTAAAAAAGACAGTTTTGCTTTCGCTGAACCACACTGGATGTATATCTATTATCCACGTTGGGATGCATTTATCCAGTTAACGTATAAATCAGTGGATGGAGATCGGAAACGCTTAGATAAGATGATCCGAGATTCGTATGTATTAGCCTCTAAACATCAGATGAAGGCGAATCGTATTGAAGACGCTATTTTAACGATGAAAGATGGCCGAAAGGCCACCATTATTGAATTAGAGGGAGAAGTGGCTACGCCATTTCAGTTTTTTGCCACCGATTCTACTACGCATTTTTTGCGAGGTGCCGTCTATTTAAATACGGCGATGAAGAATGATTCACTAGCTCCTGTCATTCGCTATATTAAACAAGATGCCCTTCACCTGATTCAAACGTTGCGATGGAAATAGGGGAGGAAAAAACGGTCTTTGTGGATGCTTTGCTTCCGCTTCCGATACCTCGGTATTTCACCTACCGGGTTCCTAGGGAGTGGGCGGACTATGTGCAGGCGGGTTTACGGGTGGTGGTCCCTTTTGGGACGAAGAAAGTACTGACGGGTGTGATCGTTACCGTCCATCACCATCCTCCTAAGGAATACCAGGCGAAATATTTATTAGAAATATTGGATGATGTGCCGCTGGTCACTGCTTCTCAAATCGCCTTGTTTCAATGGGTGGCGGATTACTACATGTGTTATCCGGGTGAGGTATTTCAAGTTGCTTTGCCCGCTGGATTAAAAATTTCGAGTCAGTCGAAGGTGCAGGTGAATCCGGAGTTTTCGAGCCCAGAAACATTAACCGATCGAGAGTTATCCATCTATGTGGAGATTCGAGATAAAGGCGCGATGAGTTATGATGACTTAGCTAAATTCGCAGAGGTAAAAAGTCCTTATCATTTGATCAAAGCCTTAGTAGGTAAGGATGCGGTGATTATCTTCGATGAATTAAAGGATCGCTATACGCCTAAAGTGCAACGGAAAATTCGTTTGGCGGCTAATTTTGAGGAAAAGTTGGCGCTCTCTGATTTGATTCAGTCTTTAGAGGAGAAGCCTAAACAACTGGCAATTCTCTTACATTACCTGCAATATATTCCCGTATTAAGAAGTCCAGAGACGAATCAGAAAGGCTTGGCTAAAAACAGTTTTTCGCAGACAGGATTATCAGAAAGTTCCTTGCAGACGTTGGTGAAAAATCAGGTTTTCGAGATTTTTGACGTCGTTGTTTCGCGATTCGATGAGGCGGATGATAATTTTATGCCGTCTACTTTTACGCTGAATGCTCCACAGGAGAAGGCTTACCAGTCTATATTGAATCAATTTCAGGAGAAGGACGTTGTACTCCTGCACGGAATAACGGGTTCAGGGAAGACGGAGATTTATATAAAGTTGATTCAGGAAGCCTTAGCGAATGGGGATCAGGTACTTTATTTATTGCCGGAAATCGCCTTGACGACACAGATTGTGGTGCGTTTGAAGCGGATTTTTGGGGAGCAAGTAGGGATTTATCATTCCAAATTCTCGGATAACGAACGAGTGGAAGTATGGAAGTCGATCGTGGAGGGGAAATATCCTTTTGTCGTGGGTGTTCGTTCTTCTGTGTTTTTGCCCTTCAAAAATTTAGGGTTGATCATCATCGATGAGGAGCACGAGACGTCCTTCAAGCAGGCAGATCCGGCGCCCCGTTACCAAGCAAGGGATGTGGCGATCGTATTAGCACATCAGCAAAAAGCGAAGGTTTTATTGGGTTCTGCGACGCCGTCGATGGAGACCTATTACCAGGCTAAACAAGATAAGTATGGCTTGGTGGTCTTGAAAGAGCGTTTTGGGGCAGCCCAATTACCGGCGATGCATTTCATTGATACGAAGTATGCGAATCGCATGAAGCAGATGAAAGGGGGATTTTCGGTGGACTTGATCGAAGTATTAGCCGATAACTTAGGGCAGGGCAAGCAGAGTTTATTGTTCCAAAACCGCCGTGGTTATTCCCCTTACTTACAATGCCAAGACTGTGATTGGATTGCGAGCTGTCACCAATGTGACGTTTCGTTGACTTATCACGCGCGGGAACAGGAATTGCGCTGCCATTATTGCGGACACCACGAATCATTGATTCACCGCTGCGGAGCCTGCGGCTCCGCGCAAATGAAGACGATGGGCTATGGAACTGAGAAGTTAGAAGAAGAACTGCAATTGCACCTTCCTTCGGCTCGCGTGGCTAGAATGGACCTCGATACGACGCGATCTAAGACGGCTTTCAATACATTGATAACGGAGATTCAAAAGGGGCAAGTGGATATTTTAGTGGGAACTCAAATGGTGGCGAAAGGGCTGGATTTTGAGGGTTTATCACTCGTTGCCATCTTTGATGCAGATAAGATTATTAATTTCCCTGATTTTAGGGCGCATGAACGGGGCTTCCAATTGATTACGCAGGTCGCGGGTCGAGCTGGTAGACGCGATGTACAGGGGAAAGTGTATATACAGACGAATCAACCGAATCACCGCTTATTTGGCTATATCCAGGAGGGTAATTACGAGCAATTATATGCGGATGAGATGATTGAGCGGGAGGGCTACCATTATCCGCCCTTCACACGCCTGATTAAAATTGTGATGCGCCATTACGAGGCACGCAATGTGGAAACCGCAGCAAAGGATTTAGGGGTGTTGCTGAAGGCTAAATTTGGCAATGGTCGTGTCCTAGGTCCAGAGAAACCTTTAATTGAGCGTATTAGAAACCAATACGCCATGGAAATTCTAATTAAACTGGAAAAAGGCGTGGCACTTGCCACCTTCAAAAAGCAGCTTCGGGAAGAGTTAGATACGCTCAGCACCAAGCCAGCCTTCAAAGGCGTTCAAATTATCGTGGACGTCGACTGTAATTAGCGAACGTGTACCACTTCTTCGTATGGAACGCGGAAACGGGGTCCCCAAACGCCCTCCTCTGTCCCTTTACCTACTGAGATAACCATATTAATTTCAGCCCCTGCAGGTAAATTCAAGTGTTTCTTCACTCGCTTTGCATCAAAACCCTCCATTGGACAAGATTCGAATCCTTCCGCAGCAATGGATAGCATGAAGGTTTGCGCTGCTAAGGCACACGATTTATGCACCATCACGCGTTGATCTGCTTTACCTCCAAAACGCATCATCGGCTTGCGTAATCCCATCCAGAAACAGATGTTCCATCGAATGAACGTAGAAATGCCAAAAATGTCGTTGCGGTATAATAACGGGATGAGCTTGCCATAATATTCCAAGCCTCTTTTCTGCATCTTTGTTGGCTCGCCTTCAATAGAATCTTGAACTAGCTTCAAGTTCCAAGCGGCTCTTTTCTTCCAAAGATCTTGACGCGTAACGAAAACCACCAGATGAGCGGTGTCTTTTGCGGCAGATTGGCCTAGACAAAGCTGGTGGAACGCTTGCTTTTCCTCCTCGCTTTTAATCCAATAGAACTCCCATAATTGCATATTGCTGCTGTTAGGAGACAATATGGCTCTTTGTAAGCTACGTTCAATGATGGCATCATCGACTTTAACCGCGGGGTCGTAACGTCTGTTTGAACGTCTCTTTTGAATTATTTCTTCGAATTGGGTAGAAAGCATCTCTTTTTTTTTGTGTCAAATATAGTAGAAAATCCCCGCTTTTGCCTCTGATTTGATTACCTTTGTGGTTCGAATGAATTTTTCAAAAAGCAACCCACATTTATATGCTTAATCTTGTTTTATTTGGGCCTCCAGGGGCAGGCAAAGGCACTCAGTCCGCAAAATTAATTGCGAAATATGGTTTAATTCACTTGTCTACAGGCGATTTATTGCGTGCAGAAATTTCAGCTGGTACGACTTTAGGTCTAGAGGCTAAGAAATTAATGGATCAAGGAATTCTAGTTCCGGATGCCGTTGTAATCGGAATGATCGAGAATAAATTGAACGAGAATAAGCAGGCAGCGGGTTTTATTTTTGATGGTTTTCCTCGCACGGAAGCACAGGCTCAGGCTTTGGACAACTTATTAGCAGGACATCAATTAGCGATCAATCACATGATTGCTTTAGAGGTGAGTGAAGAAGAATTAACGCAGCGCTTATTAGAGCGTGGCAAAACTTCAGGCCGTCCAGATGACCAAAACGAAGAATTAATTCGCAAACGCGTTCAAGAATACGGCGAAAAAACGGCTCCAGTAGCCGGTTATTATGCCGCACAAAATAAATTCTCAGGAATTAACGGTATCGGTGAAATTGAGGATATTTTCTCTCAAATTATCGCCATTATCGAAGGATAATTAAAACAATCGAATGACATCTAACTTCATTGACTACGTTAAAATCAATCTGCGCTCCGGCCGAGGAGGAAGCGGTTCATCCCACTTTCGGAGGGAAAAACACGTGCCTAAAGGCGGTCCAGATGGCGGCGATGGTGGTCGTGGAGGTCATGTGTACTTAGTAGGTAACCCTCAGCTTTGGACCTTAATTCACCTAAAATACCAGAAGCACATTATCGCTGAAAATGGTAATGGGGGTGAAGGTGGACGTCGTTCCGGCGCAGAAGGAGAGGATGTGTTTATTCAGGTTCCCTTAGGGACGATTGTGAAAGACGCGGAAACGAACGCGTTTATCGCCGAAGTAACCGAAGAAGGTCAACAGATTTTAGTCCTTCCAGGTGGTCGGGGTGGTTTAGGTAATCACAACTTTAAATCCTCTACCAATCAATCCCCTCGCCATGCTCAGCCCGGTGAAGCAGGTCAAGATCTGTGGGTCGTGATGGAATTGAAAGTATTAGCGGATGTGGGTCTAGTAGGTTTCCCGAATGCCGGAAAGTCTACACTTTTATCTGTTCTTTCAGCAGCAAAACCGGAAATTGCGGATTATCCATTTACAACCTTAGTTCCTCAGTTAGGGGTGGTTGAATACCGAGATGATAAGTCATTCGTGGTAGCTGATATTCCTGGAATTATTGAAGGCGCTTCTGAAGGTAAAGGTTTGGGATTGAGATTCTTACGTCATATTGAACGTAATTCTATCTTATGTTTTTTAATTCCATCGGATGCAGAAAACTGGGGAGAGGAATACCGAATTTTAACAGGAGAATTAGAGAAGTATAACCCTGAATTACTGGGAAAACGTCGTGTCATTGTGGTCTCTAAAATGGACCTTTCGATTCCAGAAATGGAAGAGGAAATGCGCGAAAGTTTACCCAAAGATATTCCCGTTTTATTGATTTCATCGGTGATGCAAGAGGGAATCCAGGAATTGAAAGACTTGCTTTGGAAGACCTTATTAGACGAAAATAAAGACTTCGCGAAGCCTAAAGAAACTCCCGTTGTTATTGATCTACCCGTGGTAAATCCCATGGCCGATGAGATGATGGAAGATCCAGAAGCTTTAGACTAAATCAGCCACTTGCTGCGCCATGATGGCGATACCTTCTTGAAAAGTTCTAGGTGCATAACCTAGGACTTTTTTTGCTTTATCGAGTACAAATCCGGTACGAGCTGGTCTCTTCGCCGTTTGCTGGAAGGTAGAGGAGTCTGCCTTTTGTAAAAGTGACTTATCTAAACCATAATAATCCGCCGTCATCACCGCCATCTCATATGGAGTTAAGAAATCAGAGCCGGAGATATTGAAAATGCCTTCCACTTCATCTTTAGCGAGTAACCAACAGCCCATCGCTAAATCTTCCGCCAGTGTAGGCGTACGGAATTGATCCGTCACCACTTGGATGGTTTTGCCATCCTCTAGGGATTTCTTCACCCACAGCACGATGTTCGAACGGCTCATGTCTGGAACGATGCCATAGACTAAAACCGTGCGTGCAATGCTCCAGCGAATTTTTGAATCAAACAATAACTGCTCCGCCTTTAACTTGCTTTCGCCATAATAGGAGATTGGATTGGCAATTCCTTCTTCTGTATAAGGACCATCTGCTCCATCAAAAATGAAGTCAGTGGATAAATGACATAAATAGGTGCCGTGTTTTTCGCAGGCCTCGATTAAAAAAGCAACGGCGTCCACATTTAATAGATCACATCCTTCGCGATCTGTTTCGCAGGTATCCACATTCGTCATAGCCGCCGTGTGAATAACCACTTCCGGTTTGAATTGATCAAAGATCGCATGTACTTCAGATGGAACCGTGCTATCTAAGGACGCATAGGTATAACCCTCGGTTACAGGCAAACGATTCGTACCTCGTGCCGTGGCGATTAAATCCACGCCTTCTTGACCTCGTAATAGTTCGACGAGTTTTTGGCCTAATAAACCGTTGGATCCTGTGATTAATATGCGTTTTTTCATGAACCTAATTCCTGTCTGATTTTACGTAATAATTGGTGCGCACCTAAGTGGATGAGCTCCATGGCTACTTCTTTTCCTAATAGCGCTGGATCGGAGCCCGTCGCTGAATGAACGATATTTTCGACTCCATCTAGGCTAAGTACCCCGGCTTGCAAAGTCAGTTGACCGTTCTGGTGTATCGCATGACCATACACTGGAACACTACATCCGCCTTCTAAATGGGCTAATAAGTGGCGCTCTGCTAATAAGGTAGCCTCCGTCGCTGGATGGTTGCAAGCCTTGCGTATTTGTTCTTTTACCTCAGCGTCTAAGGTAAGGGCGCATTGGATGGCTACCGATCCTTGACCGACAGCCGGAACAAATTGAGCTAAACTTAAGTGTTGGGTGATATAGGATTCCATTTCCATACGGTGCACGCCGGCAAAAGCAAGTAACATGGCGTCACATTCTCCGTTTTTTAATTTCTCCAAACGGGTCTGCAAATTACCTCGCATCTCCACCGCCGTATGTTGTGGGTAGAAATGGCGCAGAAAGGCACGTCTACGGGTAGAAGACGTTCCTATGCGCAAAGGCTCGCTCGAAGCTAAGGTCTTCGCTGGATCAAGGCTTAAAACGACATCTTGGGCCGCTTCGCGCTCCGTGAAGGCGATTAATTCTAGTTCTGCAGGCAAATGGGAGGGAAGATCCTTCGCCGAATGCTGAGCAATATCGATTTCGCCTGCGCAAAGCATGGCTTCTAATTCTTCAGTAAAGACTCCTTTTGATCCGATTTTAGACAGCGAACGATCCAAAATCTGATCTCCCTTCGTCGTAATCGCAACGATTTCGTAGCCTAAACCCTGAGTAGCCAGCAAAGCTCCCACGTGGTGGGCTTGCCATAAGGCTAATGCTGAATTTCGTGTACCTATGCGAACCGTCTTCATATTAAGAGTTTTTCGCGTGGAAAACGCGTAATAAATGGAGTGAAAGATCAAGGTGCACCATTTTAGCGCGCGCATTGCGTTCTAGATGGTAGTGAACCTCAGATATTTTTTCGGTCATCGCCGCAATCTTTTCGGTGCTCAAAGTCTTCGAGAAATTATCCACGAAGGCTTTTTCTTTCTCCAGCGATTTGATCAGGCTGCTCGCATCCGAAATTTTGTATAAACATTGTCTGAAAATATGCAGACTATAACTTAAAATGCTTTTTTGATTCTCCTTCGCTAAGCCGTCGAATTGGTCGGCTAACTGAACTAATTTCGATAGATTTCGGGCATATATGGCACGCATCCACTCCGCAAACCAGGTTGTTGTGCTCAGGTTATCAGAGTTCGATTTTTCCAAAGCCTCGGAGATATTTCCCTCACAATTCACCGCGATTTGATGTGCCTTTTCGGTGTCAATTTCAGCCTTTTGGACTAAATAAGCTGCTAAATCTTCGACATCTACAGCCCCTACGCTCACGCGCTGCGTTCTAGAAATAATGGTCGTTAATAACTTATCAGGCTCCGCACAAACCAAAATAAAGAGGGTAGAACTTGGCGGTTCCTCCAAGGTCTTTAGTAAGGCATTCCCCGCCGAAGCATTGAGTGTCTCTGGATTCCAAAGCATCACCACTTTAAAAGGCGCCTCGAAGGGTTTTAGGCTGATTTTTTGGACTAATTTACGCGTTTCTTCTACGGGAATATTTCCCTGGCGATTGCCCTCGGCGCCCATATAGGCGAGCCATTCGGGCAAGGTTCTGAAGTAAGATTCCTGTATGAATTTACGCCAATCCGGTAAGAATGCGTCGGATTCGGCGTCTTTGATTTTCTTCGTGATAACCGTCGGATAGACGTAAACTAAGTCAGGGTGAACACCGCGTTGCAATTTCTGGCAACTAGGGCAAACACCACAGGCGTCTGATTCGGAACGATTCGTACAAAACAAATAGGTGACAAACGCATGCGCCATCGCGAGCTGAGCTCCTCCCGGAGGTCCCACGAATAATTGGGCATGAGCGATGTGTTGATTTTGCACCGCCAGCGACAAGGTTTTCTTGGTTTTAGCTAGACCCGGAATGTCTTGAAATCGCATGCAAATGGCTTTTTAGAAAGAAAGAACTAATTTCGGAAAGATGTGTCCGCTTTCCAAATTTCTTCCATGCTTTGGCGTAGATTTTCGGGTATTTGTTGGTTTTTCAAGGTAATCCATGCGCAGGCCGCTGCATAGGCTTTCTCGAAATCAAAGGCCCGCAAGGATGGATACTCCCCAAAACTAAAAGAGGGGATGTAACGCGGCGGAAATCCCATGCTTGAAATGTTGCAATGGCTGCCTATCACGGTTCCCGTATTAAAGGAAGTGCTTACTCCGGTGGTAACAAAATCTCCGATGATTTGGCCTACCGACTTCAGACCCGTATTTCGCGGCGCTTTCAATGTATAATCATACAGCGAAACGGGTTGTATATCGTTTCGTAGGTTAGATCCATTCGTTAAAGCGCCTAAATTCGAGAAGGAGCCCACAATCGAATTGCCTAAATATCCATCATGTGCCTTGTTGCTGAAGGGAAAGAAAATGCTGTGGTTGATTTCGCCGCCTACTTTGCAGCCTGGGCCTATCGTGGTATTCGGGCGAATCTTTGCTCCGATATTCGTCGTTGCGTCCTTCAGGAGCGCAGCAGGCCCTTGAATCAAAGTGCCTATTTGTATGTTTGCTCCTTCCCCTATAAAGATAGGGCCATTACTCGCATCTAAAATACTCCCTTTCACGGAAGCGGTGGGATGGATGTAGATTTCTTCCGAACAGATAAACGTGTTGTTTCCGGGAGCAGGATTATTTCCTTTGATCTCCGCACGTAAAAACTCGGATTGAAAATTCAGCAATTCTTCGGGGTAATTCAGGAAGGGAAGGTGTTTCTCTATAGTAGTGGTGCCTTTCCCTCTTTTGGCCAAAATCTGCCCCTGATATACATAGGAAGAGTCCGCCGGAAGTTGATTCAAAATTTCGAATGTGCTAGGCAAAGGAAGCACCGAACTCATCACCTGAATGTCCGCCATTTCAGGACTCGAAACACGCGTAGGCCATTTACTTTCTAGGGTACTTGTACCCACCCATAATTCAGCGACTGCGCGGTGCTGAGTCAGGGGTTGTAGCGCGGCTTTAATAGCCTGATCCTCGAAAAGATAAACAGATAGCTGCATTGGACAAATCTAGGATAAAAAAAGCCTTCCCCCAAAAATGGAAGAAGGCTTTTTAATATAGGCGTAAGGAAAATTACTTCGCGTAACGCTTGTTGAATTTGTCCACACGTCCTGTTGTATCTAACAATACGTTCTTACCTGTATAGAATGGGTGAGATTGTGATGAAACCTCAAGTTTGTACACTGGGTAAGTAGCTCCTTCGAATTCTGTTGTCTCCGTTGTAGCAACACATGAACGAGTTAAAAACTTGTAATCAGCTGATAAATCGTGAAATACAACTTCTTTGTATTCTGGGTGGATATCTTTTTTCATGATAATGGATAATAGACGATTCCCTGCCGTCTTGTTTAAATAATTTTTCCAAAGGGGATATTTGGACCTCACAATAAGGGATGCAAAATTACAAATTGTATTCTATTTTCCAAATCTTTTCTGTAACAAAATTTTAGAGAATTCCATGGTCATTTTAGGGTAGAAAAAATTTAAAAAATATTTTTTTAGCACTTTTCTAAGAGGCGATACGGCTAATGAATTGAGTGACGGGGGTTTGCATGTGGTATTTCAAATACGCCTCTTTTTTATATTTTTTTTGGCCAAAAAATAGTTTGCATGAAGCCCGCATTTTTTCTAATTTTACCAAGAGCACAATCAGCCAAAGATGCTTCAATTTTTGGTTTAGGAAAGCATAAAAACAAAACCGCCACACACTCAAATTGTTAGCGCAATTTGGGTCCAAAAGCTAAGAAAAAAAATCTCTTAACGCAGGGAATCTATTGTCTTCTTTTTTGATGGTTGGTTTTTGCATTTATAGAGATTACAGTTTTAAAATATAATAGATAGATACACATGTACGTAGTAAAAAGAGACGGTCGTCGCGAATCAGTAAAGTTTGACAAAATCACCGCCAGAATTGAAAAGCTGAGTTACAGCTTAGATCCATTTTTTGTTCAGCCTCTTGAGGTTGCCAGAAAAGTGATCACTGGTTTGTTTGATGGCGTTAAGACAACTGAACTAGATAATTTAGCGGCTGAAACGGCTGCCTCTTTGACGACTAAACACCCTGATTATGCGGTTTTAGCGGCTCGTATCGCTGTTTCTAACTTGCATAAGAACACATTGAAGTCTTTCTCGGCCACGATGAAACGTTTATATACGTACATCGATCCTAAGACAGGTCAAAATGCGGCGCTTCTATCTAAAGAGGTGTATGACATCATTAAAAACAATGCAGTTGAGCTAGATGAAGCGATCATTTATGACCGTGACTTTGGTTATGACTATTTCGGATTCAAGACCCTAGAAAAATCGTATCTATTAAAGCTAGATGGTCAGATCGCGGAACGCCCTCAGCACATGTTAATGCGTGTGGCAGTAGGTATCCACGGAGCCGATATTGCAGCCGCTATTGAGACCTATAATTTATTGTCTGAGCGTTGGTTCACTCACGCGACTCCGACCCTATTTAACGCGGGTACTCCGAAGCCTCAATTATCGTCTTGTTTCTTGCTTACCATGCAGGACGATTCGATCGAAGGAATCTACGATACATTAAAGCAAACAGCGAAGATTTCACAGTCTGCTGGAGGTATTGGATTAAGCATCCACAACATCCGTGCAACAGGCTCTTATATCAAGGGAACAAATGGTACCTCAAATGGTATTATCCCAATGTTACGTGTATTCAATGACACGGCACGTTACGTAGATCAAGGGGGTGGAAAACGTAAAGGTAGTTTTGCTATTTACCTAGAACCATGGCATGCAGATGTGTTCGAATTCTTAGAATTGAAGAAGAACCACGGTAAAGAAGAAATGCGTGCACGTGACTTGTTCTATGCACTATGGATTCCAGATTTATTCATGAAGCGTGTAGAGAGCAACGAAGAGTGGTCTCTATTCTGCCCACATGAGTGCCCAGGTTTAGCCGATACACACGGAGCAGAGTTTGAAGCCTTATACGAAAAGTATGAATTAGCTGGTAAAGCACGTACAGTCGTAAAAGCACAAGAATTATGGTTTAAGATCCTAGAATCTCAAACAGAGACGGGAACTCCATACATGTTGTTTAAAGACCATGCGAACAACAAATCAAATCAAAAGAACCTAGGTACCATCAAGTCTTCGAACTTGTGTACAGAGATTATTGAATATACAGCAAAAGACGAAGTAGCGGTTTGTAACTTAGCTTCTTTAGCCCTGCCTAAATATGTGAACGTAGACGAAAACGGTGTTTTACGTTTCGATCATAAGAAATTATACGATGTGACTAAGATTGCCACACGCAATTTGAATAAGATCATCGATGTAAACTACTACCCAGTTAAAGAAGCGGAAAACTCGAACTTACGTCACCGTCCTATCGGTTTAGGGGTTCAAGGTTTAGCAGATGTGTTCATCTTGTTACGTATGCCATTCGAATCAGAAGAGGCAAAACAATTGAACAAAGATATCTTCGAAACGATTTACTACGCAGCGATGGAAACATCGATGGAATTAGCGAAAGTGGAAGGCCCGTACTCTACTTGGGAAGGTTCACCTATCTCGAAAGGAGTTTTCCAATTCGATATGTGGAACGTGACTCCGTCTTCAGGAAACTGGGATTGGGAAGATCTTCGTACGAAAGTAGTAGAGCATGGTGTGCGTAACTCACTATTAGTTGCTCCTATGCCTACAGCTTCTACTAGCCAAATCCTAGGAAACAACGAATGTTTCGAGCCATATACATCGAATATCTACGCTCGTCGTGTGTTATCTGGTGAATTTGCCATCGTGAACAAGCACTTATTAAAAGACTTGATCAAATTGAATCTATGGAACGATTCGATGAAGAACAAGTTAATCATTGCAAATGGTTCGGTTCAAAGCATTCCTGAAATTCCTCAAAACTTGAAAGAGTTGTACAAGACGGTTTGGGAGATTAAGCAAAAGACCATCTTAGAAATGGCAGCTGATCGTGGTGCGTACATCTGTCAATCACAAAGCTTAAACATCCACATCCAAGATGTGAACTTTGGTAAATTAACTTCGATGCACTTCCACGCTTGGAAGCTCGGCTTGAAAACAGGTATGTATTACCTACGTACGAAAGCGGCAACGGATGCGATTAAGTTCACCGTGGAGAAACAAGCAGAGCCAGCTATCGAGCAAACAAACTTAGTACACGAAACGGAGTTAGTGTACTCAGAAGCAGCAGCGAAAGCAGCGGCAGCTAGTTTTGATAACAGTGTAGAACAAAATAAAGCAGATATGACTTGCTCTTTGGATAATCCAGAGGCTTGTGAGGCTTGCGGATCTTGATCCACGCCAGGCTGAATTAAAAAGAAATCACTTGACCTTTTGCGTTAAGTGATTTTTTTTTGCCTTTTAAACCCTAGAAGATGAAAAATGTATTCTTAAAACTATTCTATGCGGATGCTTTTCTCGAATTAGCCATCCCTTTATTCTTCCCTGATTTTGCGGAGGCAAGATTGGTTACCAAGCCGCTATTACTGATCTTGTTGATGGGACACATAACAGTGGAAAATCCGAAACCCGCATTGTTCTTTACGGCTGTTTTTGCGTTGCTGGGAGATGTTTTTTTGATGATTCCCGGAGATAGTCCGCTTTATTTTCAATTAGGTTTGGCTTCCTTTCTGGTGATGCAGCTAAGTTATATTCGGCTCTTTGCGAAGCAAGCTGATGAGGTTTCTTGGATTCCCGCACACGCACGAAAGCCACTAGCTGGGATTCTGATATATGTATTTAGTTTTCTGGCCTTTTTAAATCCCTATTTAGCCGATGCGATGAAGATTCCGGTGTCCCTGTATGCCTTTGCGCTCGGGTCGATGTTGTATTTTGCGATTCGTTTAAAGCATCAAACAATCTTTTGGGGAGCCTTTTTCTTTGTGGTTTCAGATAGCGTTTTGGCTTTTGGTAAGTTTTATTATTCCTTTCCGGGGATATCGTTCGTGGTTATGAGTACTTATATAGTGGCTCAATTGCTACTAATCAGTGCTTTGTGTAAATTGCAGCTTAAGAAATAAACCATGACGACGCAAACCACCGATTCGCTTCTATCTTCATTAGGGCTTACTCTTCAAGGATCACTTCATACGGACACCGTGATGAAGACCTTGTATGCGACCGATGCGTCCGCGTACCGGGAGATGCCCTTAGGCGTGGCAATACCGGAGACGAAGGAAGATCTAGAGAAGATTATTCGGTTTGCGGACCAGCAATCGATTCCACTGATTCCAAGAACGGCGGGTACTTCCTTAGCTGGTCAGGTAGTAGGGAAGGCGCTGGTAGTCGATGTTTCGAAGTTTTTTAATCGAATTCAAGAGGTGAACAAGGCCGAATCCTATGTGTGGGTGGAGCCAGGTGTGGTACGGGATGTGTTGAATGTGGAGTTGAAGAAACACGGTTTGTTTTTTGGTCCAGAAACATCAACAGCGAATCGCGCTATGATCGGTGGAATGGTGGGAAATAATTCCTGCGGTTCTAATTCGGTGGTCTATGGTTCCACCAGGGATCACGTATTAGAGGTCGAAGGGTATTTATCTGATGGAACTCCAGTTCATTTTAAGGCGGAAGATCCTTTTGAAACGATTCAATCGATTCCCCATGGCAGCCGTTTGCACAGTATATATGAAAAAACACTAGCGGCTCTTTCAGATCCCAAGCACCAGAAAAATATTACTGAAGAATTTCCTAAGCCGAGTATCGATCGCCGAAACACCGGTTATGCGGTGGATATGTTATTGCATACGAAGGCATTTGAATCAACAGATGCGCCATTTAACTTTTGCTCTCTTTTAGCAGGATCGGAAGGCACGCTTTGCTTTGCAACGCGGATTAAGTTACACGTGGATGCTTTGCCTCCAGCCCATTTAGGTCTGGTCTGTGGGCATTTTCATACGATTGATGAGGCCTTAAGAGCGAATCTAATTGCCTTGCAATTCAATCCATCTGCTTCAGAGTTGATGGATCATTATATTCTAGAGTGTACGAAGGCGAATCCAGAACAACGAATGAATCGCTTCTTTGTAGAAGGCGATCCAGGGGCCATTTTAGTGGTAGAACTACGTTCTGATTCGGCGGAAGATTTAGCGGCTCAAGCTCAAGCTTGTGAAGCAGCCATGCGTACGGCGGGATTAGGGTATCATTTCCCTTTTGTGACGGGTGGAGATGTGAAAAAGGTGTGGGATTTGAGAAAAGCAGGTCTAGGCTTATTGTCTAACCTACCAGGTGATGAAAAAGCCGTAGCTGTGATTGAAGATACGGCAGTGGATGTCAACGATTTGCCTAATTTTATCGCAGAATTTAATGAGATATTACAGGCGAATAATTTATACTGCGTTCACTATGCTCATGCGGGTTCAGGTGAGTTGCACTTACGCCCGATTATAAATTTGAAAACGAAAGAGGGCCATCAACAATTCCGACACATTGCGGAGGAGATTGCTCGTTTAGTGAAAAAATACAAGGGTTCTCTTTCCGGAGAACATGGGGATGGCCGTTTACGGGGGGAATTTATCCCATGGATGGTAGGAGAGGAGAATTACCAATTAATGCGGGAATTGAAGTCTTGGTGGGATCCGAAGGGTATTTTCAATCCGAATAAGATTGTGGATACGCCTCCGATGGATACCTTCTTACGTTATGAGGCGGGACAACAAACCCCCGAATTCAAAACGGCTTTCCGTTTCAAGGATCAAGATGTCTTGCAACATGCGGAGCAGTGTAATGGTTCTGGCGATTGCCGGAAGACACCTGTTTCTGGAGGCACGATGTGTCCTTCCTTCATGGCAACGCGCAATGAAAAAGAGACAACTAGAGCCCGTGCGAATATTTTGCGCGAATTTTTAACCCGTTCAGAGCAGCCTAATCGCTTTGCTCACGAGGAAATTAAAGAAGTGATGGATCTTTGCTTAGCCTGCAAAGGTTGCAAGGCAGAGTGCCCTTCTAACGTAGACGTGGCGAAGTTAAAAATGGAGTTCTTGTACCAGTACCAAAAAGAAAAGGGACTGCCCCTCCGTTCTTGGCTGGTAGGAAACTTCGCTAAGCTTTCGAATATTGCTTCCTATGTTCCCTTTTTGTACAATATTGTCATGGGAACGCCAGCGATACGACGCATTTCGAATGCCCTAGTAGGCTTCCACCCAGATCGTACAATGCCATTACTGGCAAAACAGACATTATGGTCTTGGTTAAAGGCTCGTCAAAGCCCAGTTCAATCTAAATCGGTGTATTTATTCGTGGATGAATTCACGAACTTCAATGACGCGGAAATCGGTAGAACGGCGGTATTGCTTTTAGAGCGCTTAGGTTATGAGGTGAAAACATTGCCTCATCCGATTTCTGGACGTGCGTATTTGTCTAAAGGGATGTTAGATGAGGCACGTGTTTTAGCGATGCAGAACGTTCGCCTTTGGTCGTCCTTGATTTCTGAAAATACGCCGTTAGTGGGCATTGAGCCTTCAGCTATTTTGACGTTTAGGGATGAATACCCGGATTTAGTTTCAGAGGAGTGGGTAGAAAAAGCGCAGGCTTTAGCGAAAAATACCTTGTTACTTGAAGAGTTTATTGCCAGAGAGGCGGACGCTAAGCGTATTACTTCCGCGGCGTTTAGTTCGGAGAAGAAATTGATGAAACTACATGGTCACTGCCAACAAAAAGCGATCTCTTCGCTAGTGGCAGCGAAGAAGGCCCTTTCCTTGCCAGAAAACTTTGAGGTACAATTAATCCCTTCGGGTTGCTGCGGGATGGCGGGTTCTTTCGGCTATGAGAAAGAGCATTACGATCTTTCCATGCAGATAGGGGAACTGGTTTTATTCCCTACCGTACGTTCACAGCCGGAAGAAGTCGATATAGTCGCCTCGGGAACCAGCTGCCGTCATCAAATTCATGACGGCACGAAGCGGCATGCGAAGCATGCCGCGGAGATTTTGTTTGCCGCTCTAAAAGATTAGAATTTCCAACGAACAAAGGCTTCCATCGCTTCGTACTCAGCGAGGCCTAAAGCGTTGTAGATGGAAGCGGTTGCTCGGTTTCGTTCTTCCGCGCGTTGCCAAAATTCCCGTGAATCATCTCCTTGGAATACCACGCCATCTTTTTGGGATTGGTGTTTGAAGATACCCATTCTCTTTTTGAATACTTGATCCGGTGACATGGGAACTGCCATTTCGATTTGGTCGATATCCCATTCCGCCCAAGCGCCTTTATACAACCAAACCCAGCAATTTTTCATATATTCCCGGTGTTTTAGGCGCGTAACTGCTTCCATAATAGCATCTAGGCAAACTTTATGCGTGCCATGTGGATCGGCTAAATCACCGGCTGCGTAGATTTGATGGGGTTGGATTTCTTCGATTAAATCCATGACGATTTGGATATCTTTTTCGCCAATAGGCTTCTTTCTGATAGTTCCAGTCTCGTAGAATGGCATTTCCAGAAAATGGGCATTCTCTTTTTTTATACCCACAAAACGACAGGTATTTTTAGCTTCTCCTTTTCGAATCAGTCCTTTAATTTCCCTGACAGCTGGAATATCGATCTCCGAGTCAGGTTTATTTTTTAAAAATTTGATTGCCTCTTTGTATATGCGATTTGCTTTCGCGTTCGGGCTTTCAAATTTCTCGTTAAAGTCGACCACAAATTCAGCGAAACGTAGGGCTTCATCATCTGCCACTGCGATATTTCCCGTGGTTTGGTAGGCAACGTGTACGTCATGGCCTTGGTCATGAAGTCGTTGGAAAGTACCGCCCATGGAAATGATATCGTCATCCGGGTGTGGGCTAAAGATTAAAACTTTTTTCTTGGCTGGGAAAGCACGTTCTGGTCGGTGTGTATCATCTGCATTCGGTTTTCCTCCTGGCCAGCCTGTAATCGTGTGTTGTAGGTAGTTAAAGACCTCGATGTTTATTTCGTATGCCTGACCGTATAAGGAAAGTAATTCGGATAAGCCTTGTTCGTTATAATCCTTGCTGGTTAATTTTAAAACGGGTTTCTGAAGGGTCAACGAAAGGTGGGTTACCGCCTTTTTAATCATGTTTCGGTCCCATTTTACCGTATCCACTACCCATGGTGTTTTAATGCGCGTTAACATGGATGCTGCCGTCTCATCTAAGATGAAGGAAGCATTCGGGTGTAGTTGGAGATAAGAAGCCGGTATGTCGGAGGTGACGGTGCCTTCCACCGCTTTTGCCACACTATTCGCCTTGTGTTCTCCCCAGGCTAATAAAACAATCTTTTTCGACTTCATGATGCTGTCGATTCCGAGTGTAATGGCTTTTTTAGGTACTTTTTGTAGACCGCCAAAATCAGGGGATGCATCGATCTTAGTCGCAATATCCAAAGTCATCAAGCGTGTTTTCGAGTTGATGGTAGATCCAGGTTCGTTGAATCCGATATGTCCGTTGCGTCCAATTCCGAGTAAGTAATAATCAAATCCTCCTAGTCGTTCAATCTTCGCCTCGTAGTCTCTACAAAACTCTGGAATTTTATCTAAGGCTAGTGTTCCATCTGGCAAATGGTAATTTGTTACCGGTATATCAATATGATCGAAAAGTTGTTCCTTCATGAATCGGACATAACTTTGGATCGAATCTGGTTCCATGGGATGGTATTCATCCAGATTAAAGGTGATGACATTTTTAAAGCTTAATCCCTCTTCCCGGTGAATTCGGATCAATTCCTGATACACTTTTTTGGGCGATGATCCCGTTGCAAGACCTACTATAGTGGGCTTATTTTCTTGGTTATTTTTGCGAATAAGATCCGCCATTTCTTTTGCGACTGATTTAGAGGCTAAATCAGAATCGGAATAAATATGTGTTGGAATGCGTTCAAAGCTGATTTCTTGTTCCATGATCTTATTTTTGTGCGTTTTTAGAAGCTACGATGAGTAAGTCAAGTGAAAGGGCATCGAAGATGCGTAAAATTGTTTTAATAGCCGGATTTCCCTTTCCTAATTCGATGCTATGAATAGTCTTGATCGCTACACCGCTTATCTGGCTGAGTTCTTCTTGTTTTAATCCGATGGCATGTCGTTTTTCTCTAATGATTTGCCCGAATACTAGTAAATCCATTGTTGATAGGTTTTTGACAAATGTAGAAAAATTTATAATATAAAATACAAATCGGAAATATGTTACCATTTATGTGTAAAAAATGTTACTTTCCGTTCGTCAAATAATCAAGTTCTTGAAAAACAATTCACGTATCTTTGTGTTTTTATAATCATGCGCAAACTACTTTTCTTTCTTTTCTTACTAATCCCTAGTTTAGTATGGGGACAAAAATCTACTTTAAGTGGCTACGTTAAAGATGCGACAAGTGGAGAAGGATTGATAGGGGCTTCCGTGTATGTAAAAGAGCTGAAAACGGGAAATGTTACCAATACCTACGGTTTTTATAGTCTGACATTACCTTTAGGACAGTACACGTTAGTTTTTTCCTCTTCTGGTTTTACTAAACAAGAGCGGGTGATTCAAATTCAAGCACAAGCTCAACCCTATTCCATCGAATTAGTCCCTGCTTCCCAGGAATTAGCTGAAGTTATTGTGAAGGCTAGGTCGAATGATGAAAATGTCAGGGGGATTGAAATGTCGGTTAATAAAGTGGATATTAAAACGATTCGAAAAATTCCGGCTCTTTTAGGGGAAGTGGATTTAGTGAGAGCCATTCAACTATTACCGGGTGTATCGACTGTAGGAGAGGGTGCCTCTGGGTTTAATGTGCGTGGTGGGGGCGTTGATCAAAATTTGGTCTTATTAGATGATGCGCCTGTTTATAATTCATCACACTTGTTTGGATTCTTCTCTGTCTTTAATCCTGATGCCGTTAAAGACGTGAAACTATTTAAAGGGGGGATCCCTTCCATGTATGGTGGTCGCGCCTCTTCCATATTAGATGTGAAGATGAAGGAGGGGAACGCGAAAAAATTAGAAGTGAATGGGGGTATTGGAGTAATCTTTTCTCGACTCTCTATTGAAGCTCCCATCGTAAAAGATAAGGCCTCTTTTATTGTAGCAGCACGAAGATCCTACATTGATATTTTAGCAAAACCTTTTCTGACAGGTAATAACGCGAATGCGGCCTTTAATTTTTATGATTTAACGGCCAAAGTGAATTACACCATCAACACTAAAAATACGGTCTTCATGTCGGGTTATTTTGGTCGAGATGTTTTCGGTACCGGATTTGGCTTTGATTGGGGAAATACCACCTTGTCTACCCGCTGGAATCACGTATTCTCGAATAAACTATTTATGAATGCAACGGCGTTCTACAGCAATTATGATTACATGCTAGATTCTGATATAGAGAATAAGCGACCCAATGATGCCTTTAAGTGGACTTCGAACATTGAAAATCTAAGTATCAAGCCTGATTTCACTTACTATATCCGACCGGACAATACTATTAGTTTCGGCGGTCAATTGCTTTCCTATGATTTTACCCCTGGAAAGGCGAACGCTACTTCGAATGGGGAGAAAAGGGAATTTGGACAAGCGAATAAACAAGGAGTCGAGGCATCTGCTTATATAGGGCATGACTGGAAATTGAATTCAAGATTAACGATTCAATATGGTGTTCGTTATTCACATTATGATTACAAAAGTGTGAATGGAGAATATTATGACCGAATTCCGGTAGCTGTTAGCACGGAAAACCCATCTGGATATGTGTTGAAAATAAATCAGATAGATCCTAATGCAGTCGTTGCTGCGTATGGGAACTGGGAGCCTCGTTTCGCCTTAAATTTGACAGGAAACGAATCCACCTCTTTCAAATTGAGCTATAATCGACTGGCACAATACATCCATTTAATGTCGAATACGGCTGCATCTACCCCATTAGATGTATGGACTTCGTCCACTAATAACATTAAACCACAGATTGTAGATCAAGTGGCCTTCGGGGTATTTAAGAATTTTGGTGCGGATGGAAATAATTATGAGTCCTCGGTTGAAGTGTATTATAAAGATTTACAAAATCAGATTGACTACGCTGATCGGGCTAATTTGTTCTTGAACCCGTATTTTGAAAAGGACTTATTGTTTGGAAAAGGGAGAGCCTACGGAATTGAATTTTATGTGAAGAAAAATGTGGGAAAGCTGACAGGCTGGGCTAGTTATACCTTAGCTAGAACCGAGCGAAAAATCGAAGGTTTAAATAATAATGAATGGTATGCAAACCGATATGATCGAACACATACTTTTAACCTAGTGGGTCAATATAGCCTTTCGGATAAATGGTCTTTTGGAGCGAATTTTGCCTATATTACCGGAGTCCCTTATACGGTTCCAGTTCAGAAATATGTTTTCGATGGGATTGCCTATCCCCAAACTATTCCGGGTACTCGTGGAAATATTCGGGTTCCGGATTATCACCGGTTAGATATTTCTGCGACGAAGAAGAATAAAAAAGCCTTATTTGGGAAAGGTACATCAGAATGGGTTTTCTCTGTGTATAATGTGTATAATCGTAAAAACCCCTTCTCCATTTACACTAGACCTAATGAGGATAATCCGGTCCAAACCGAAGCAGTCCAATTATCCATCATCGGTTCCTTTGTTCCCGCAGTCACCTATAATTTTTCTTTTTAAGATGAAGCAATTCCTAGCCCTTTTTCTGGTAGTTCTGTTGACATCTTGTGAAGAGATTGTCAATTTACCTAGTCCAGTTTCAGATCACTACCTCGTAGTAGAAGCAAATTTGACGAATCAAAATACCCCTCAACAAATCACCCTATCACAATCGCAAGATTTCTTTGATCAAACGAATCCAATTAAATTAGGTGGCGCAGAAGTTGTGGTGACGGATACGCTCGGTCATACCTTTACCTTTAAGGAGAAAGTCGCCCTCAGTGGTGTCTATGTGTGGGAGCCTAGTGCCCAGCAGCCCACTATCGGAAAGCCAGGTACCACGTTTACTTTACAGGTGAAATGGCAGAATGAGCAACTAACGGCTAAAGCGAAAATGAATCGAGTTCCGCCCATTGATTCGATTCTTTACCAATATGACGAGGCTTTCGGTCGTCAAGCGGCATCAGGAAATCCTAAAAATGGTTATGATGCCCAGTTTTATGCACGAGATATTCGGGGGGCAGGCGATTGCTACCGGGTGAAAACCTACCGAAATGGAACTTTATTTAATGATCCCATCAATTTAACCTTAGTGTATGATGCGGGTTTTCAAAAGGGAGCTATGACTGATGGTTTGATGTTCATTCTTCCTATTCGCCGTTCCATTTCACCTTCCTTGTATGTGGAGAATGATAAAATTCGGGTGGAACTGTGGTCCATTTCTGAAGATGAATTTAATTTCTATTCACAAGCCCGTTTAGAGCTGAATAACGCAGGCTTGTTTTCGCGTCCAGCTGCAAACATTCCTACCAATATTCAGAATATCAATAAGGCTTCTAGGCTACAAGGGACAGGTTGGTTCGGTGTGTCAGCTGTCAGTTCGTTAGAGACAGTTGTGGATCCTAAGAAGGCTAAAACTGGTTTGAAATAGACTTATTCGAAGTTGAAAATTAAGCTGATGGTGTGCGAATTCAATTGGCTTAATTTTGAATAACTGTTAGCTGTTCCCGGTGGTACAAATAGGTTATTCAACCCATGAGAAATGCGAATTTCAGGGGAGAATTTGAAGAACCGATAAAAGCGCTCAAAGCCAATTCCGTATTCGAGTGATAATTCTGAGGTATTAGCTGTGACAGCCGTATTCTTTTTCTTTACATTCGCCTCTAAACCTAATTTTAAGCCTGAGATTAAATACATACGGTGGTTTTGACGACGCACGGAACGAAATTTCAATAACATGGGAATTTCTAACCAAGTCGACTCTCTCGAGATGAGGTCTTCGTTTGCAAATTGAATTTGGCGATCATATAAGGCAATATTCAATCCAGATTTAACCTCCACATGTTTGCTTAGAGCATAGTTAACAATACCCCCAATTTGAAATCCAAAGGTCTTAGGGGAAGTTAATGTAAGAGGTTCTCCAGTAACATCATTCACTAATACACTAGGATAGCCATTCGCATAATAATTACTGGAGGTTAATCCGAACATAAAGCCAAAATGCAGCGGTTTTTCATCGTAAAACTCATCATGCAATTGTATGTATTTTTTTCCTTGACCCAAGGCGCTGAACCCTAAGAGGAAAAAGAAGACGAATCGGATAAATGGGGCTTTTCTCACGCGTTTTTAGCTTTTTTATGTCCTAAATAGATAGAGCAAATTCCACCTGTCATAGGAATCCATTGGGTATCTATAAATCCACATTCCTGGTAAATTTTCAAGAAATCAGTACCATCCGGGAAGGCTTGCACTGATTCAGGAAGGTAGGTATAGGCGGCTGGGTCTTTGGAAATCAGTTTTCCTAAAACAGGTAAACAGAATTTCGAATAGAACGAATACAATTGCTTCATGGGGAAGCTTTTAGGATTCGAAAACTCTAAAATCACACAATGTCCACCAGGTTTTAAAACACGGTTCATTTCCTTTAATCCCTTGTCTAAGGTCTCATAGTTTCTGACGCCAAAACTAACGGTAATCGCATCAAAACTATTGTCCGAAAAAGGTATTTTTTCAGAATCCCCTTTTTGCAAGGTGATGATTTTATCGTAGCCTAATTTCTTGATTTTTTCCACGCCAAAGGCTAGCATTCCCTCTGAAATGTCGATTCCGACGATTTTTTCAGGTTTGATTTTTAAGGCTTCAATAGCGAAATCACCTGTGCCGGTGGCAATATCTAATACGGATTTGATCCCCTTATTTTGCAATAACTTGATCGCCTTTTTGCGCCAAATAATATCAATCCCTCCACTTAATAAATGATTTAGAAAATCATATTTGTGTGAAATTGAATTGAACATGTCTGCGACTTGTTCTTTTTTACCTTTGGACTGATCTTTATAAGGGACTACCATAATTTTAGCGAATTGGATATGAACTAAACCAGTTCAGTTATCCAATGTTTCATAAAATTACCAAAAAAAATGTTTAAATCGCGCTCATGTGGAAAACACTTACCATGATCCACATAATAGCGAAGCTGATGACAAGTGAAATATTGACAAGTGAGGCTGCTAATGGTGTATTTAGATTCAGCTCATCGGAATAGGTAATCACAGTCATTCCCACCGGTAAAATGAGGCAAAGGAGTAAAAGGTTTCTAAAACCGAGGTCAAAGGGCAAGAAATAAAAACAGAGTCCCCCTACTAAAAATCCCATCGTATACCGCAAACTAAGTACTTGAAAAACGCGGAAATACGACTTTTTAGAGAGGCGAACACTAAAATAGATGCCCATTAACAGTAGAACGATGGATTTATTCCCGGAAGCAATCGTGGAGATTAAGTCCAGGGCAAACGTGGGGAATTTGATTCCCATGGCATTAACTAAAACTCCTAAAACCATGGCCTGTAGGGGAGGGAGTGTGATGACTCTCTTAAAAATGTGTTTCGCTAAATGCTCGTTTTTAGGACCTCGACTGAAATAATTGCCCATTCCATAATTCACAAAGAAATTCACGACTGAATTCCCTAAATCAAACATGATGGCATAGGTCAATCCCTGAATCCCAAATATCCCCTCAATCAATGGATATGCAAAGATGCCGAGATTAAAGCCAGCGCTCCCGATGGTCATGACGCCTCTGTTTTCCGGTTCTGTCTGTTTGAATAAATGGAAAGCGGAAAAGGATAAAAACATCCCAAATAGCATCGCAATAAGCGGTAAGTAAATGAGATTCCACGTGATATTTATCCGAATCATGGTGGAGAATACCAAAGCCGGGAAGGTGGTATGCATTAAAAATTTGGAAATCGATTTTCCATCGTGCTCCTGAATAAAGCCGGCACTTTTTAACGCATATCCGATGGCAATAATGCACAAAGCAGAACCAAAAACGATATTAGGATCGGTCATTTATTCAGGTTTGGGTAAGGTAATGCGGAAGGTAGATCCTTTGTTGATTTCAGTAGACTTCAGAATCAATTTTCCTTGGTGGTAATTTTCAATAATACGCTTAGCTAAAGTAAGTCCTAAACCCCAGCCTCGTTTTTTAGTGGAAAAACCCGGTGAGAAAATTTTCGAGGTATTACTTGGCAAAATCCCTTTTCCTGTATCGGAAATATCGATATGTATCGAATTGTTTTTGCCTTCTTTTAACTCAATCCGCAATTGCCCGTGCCCACCCATGGCGTCCACTCCGTTCTTACATATATTTTCAATCACCCACTCAAACAGGTATTTATTCAAATTCGCGACCTGATTAGCGGCTAGGGAGGAATGGATTTCGATGGTGACTTTGGAAGAAATACGAATCTTTAAATAGCTGATAAACCCTTGAATGACGGCCTCTACATCCTCTAATTTTAATACTGGAGTAGACCCGATATTCGAAAAACGGGTGGTGATGGTCTCCAAACGTTGAATATCCTTCGATAATTCCACCACAATATCAGGATTAATATGAGGTTCATTCCGCAACAATTCCACCCAGGCCGTTAAGGAGGAAAGCGGCGTTCCTAATTGATGAGCCGTCTCTTTCGCTAATCCCACCCAAACACGATTCTGTTCTGCCCTTCTAGAATAGGAGAGGAAGATATAACCTAGAAATCCAATAATAAGGACGACTAACAGCTGTGATAAAGGATAGTAGCGCAATAGTTTTAGCAACTTCGAGTTACCATAATAAATGTATTCTTTCTGAAAACCCATGTCCATTTCGATGGGCTGGTTTTTTTCTGCGATAATTTCGAGGAGCTTTTGTTGTAAAATCTCTTGCTTTTTTTCGGTGCTCAAAGTCTCCGAAATAGGAATATTGATGGAATTTAAATGCCCTGATCCATCTTTCCAAATAACGGGAATCGTATTATTCTCATTAATTTTCTTAATTCGCTCAAAAAAGAAATTGATATCCGCATTGTTATCACTCGTCAAGGCATAGCGAATGGTTTCAGCATACAATTCAATTTGCTGTTTCTCCCGTTCCTCTAGTTTAGTCACTAAACCGTCGGTAAAGTACAAGGAGAATCCTGCCATCACCACGCTCACAGCGAAAAAGGCTACTTTCAACCAGGTATCCCGGTTGTAAAAGGCTAACGGTAAGGAGAAATCTTTAAATGGCATAGGAATCTTACACTCAAAAGGGTGCGTTCATCACAAATTACCTACCGTTTATCCAATTTCCCAAATAAATTTTCTAAGGTACTTTGCATTACATAGTACCTTGTCTATATTTGCATTGTCAAAATAAACAAACAACCCATGGATATTGAAAATGCCAAGGTGCAAATGAGGAAAGGAATTTTAGAATTCTGTATTCTTAAAATTATCTCTCAAGGCGAGGTTTATGCCTCTACCATGCTGTCAGAATTAACTTCAGCGAAGATTATGGTTGTGGAAGGTACATTGTACCCTTTATTAACTCGTTTAAAGAATGCGGGGTTTTTAGACTACCGTTGGGTAGAATCCGCTTCTGGTCCGCCTAGAAAATATTATTTATTAACAGAAAAAGGACAAGAGTTCTTAGCAGAAATGTCCGCAACCTGGGATGAATTACAATCCTCCGTTAACCAAATTTCAAACGCTTCGAAGCAGGCATAACGAATAAACACATGAAAAAGACTTTATCAATTAACATCGCTGGATTTGTCTTCCACATTGAAGAAGACGCTTATGCTACCCTAGACGCTTACTTAAAATCCATTCATGCGTATTTCGCTTCATTCGAAGGGTCTAAAGAAATTATCGCTGATATTGAATCGAGCATCGCGGAGAAGTTTTGGAATATTAGAGAAACAGAAAAAACCGAGGCCATTTCCCAAACACACGTGGATGCCTTGATTGCTTCTTTAGGAACCATTGCAGATTTCAAGCAAGTGGAAGAGGAGGAAGATAAAAAAGAAGGCTATACTGCTCCCTTGGGAGAGGATCGTCCTAAAAATTTCCGTCGTGATATCACCCGCAAAAAATTAGGTGGTGTTGCCGCGGGTATCGCACGCTATTTTCAGATAGATCCGATTTGGGTTCGCTTAGTTCTTCTAGCCTTATTGAGTGCGAGTTTCCCCTTATTTCATGTAGGAAATATCGTTTTCTGGGCTTACATCATTCTTTGGGCCGCCATTCCGGGAGAAATCAATACGGATGACGATAAATCGTATCGCAAATTTTACCGTGACCCAGAGAAAAAAGTGATTGGTGGTGTGATGGCTGGAATTGCCGCTTATACAGGCTGGGATGTGGGTTTATTACGTGTATTAGCTGTTTTATCGGTTGGCTTATTTGGTTCAGGTTTCGTGGCCTACCTCGTGATCATGGTGATTACACCGGAGGCGAAGAGTATGAAAGACAAAATGGAGATGACTGGCGAGCCAATTACATTGGAAAACATCGAGAACAATATTAAGAAAAGCGTTCAGCCTAACGAAACGGAAGAAAAAGCCTTAACGAAGGTATTATTATTCCCTTTCCGTATCGCTGCGACTGTTTTCAGTGCTTTGAAAGGACCTTTGAATATCATTCGTTGGATCGTTCAAATCTTCGTGGGAATCATTTTATTGATTTTAGCGATTGCCTTTATCATTGCCTTAGTGGCCTTATGTACTTTCGGATTCACCGGTATTGACCAAGGACAATTCGTTCACATGGGACCATTGCCTTTGTACTTGATTTCGAAAGATTTGCCTTTCTGGGCGGTTCCTTCGCTTGTATTAGCATTCTTACCTGTCTTTGTTTCGATTGCGATTGCGGGTGTTTCCTTATTAGCGAATCGCAAGTTTTATAATAAGACCTTCAAGATTGCTTCGACTACGATGATCATTGTAGGTTGGATAGGCTTATTTGCTGCTGCTGCGTTTTATGGTCGTAATTTCCAACGCTCTGCCTCCTACAATCAGGTGAAAGATATTGCGGTTTCAGATTCGACGACCTTTGTTTTGGATATCGATAAAAAGGACAATGAGACCATTTGGCAGATGATGTTAGGGGAGAAGGTGGAGGAATTCGCCTTTGATTTTGAAGAGGATGAAGATAACCACGATTACAATGAGGAGCGTTTTAATCGGGCAAATATCGAAATGGAGGGATATGATGGGAATACCATACAGGTGATTCAATACGCGAAATCTCAAGGATTGACTCGTAAAGAAGCGGAGTCGAATGCGAAAAAGATCCAATACCATTTCCTTCAGAATGGAAAGAATCTTCGATTTGACACCCATTTCAGTTTAGCTGAGCCGCGTTTCAGAGCGCAACGAATAAAAGTGAAAATCATGATTCCATACGGTAAATCATTCTCTATGACTCGTGATTTTGCTTATTACATGGACAATGTTTTAGAAGGTGGATATTTCCACGAAGAAGGTCAAGATTTATTCATTGGATCCTTATGGACCTTCTCCGCAGACAAAGGTTTAATTTGTTTGAACCGCAAGCCACATAGTGATGAAGAGTCGAAGGACGAAGACTTCTCTGATGAGAAGGTAGGTTTCACGATCACGAAGGACTTACAAAACTTTACTTCCATTCAAGGTTTGAATACGGAGTCATCGCAAATCAAAATCACGCGTGGAGATCTTCCTAAGATTACGTACAAAGGAAACCAGGCTTTAGAAAGTTCGGTTCACGTAGAGAACAATGTGTTAATAGTAGATAAAATTCAACCGGGTATCCAGGTGGAGATTGTGGTGCCGGAATTAACAAAGGTGGAATTAGGAGGTAATGCGAGTACAGAAATCGAAGGATTTACGTCTTCCACCTTCGATGTGGTTTTACGCGGATTTCACTCATTAACGCTAAAAGGTGGTGGAAAGCAATTAAACGCGGCTCTATTCGATTCGGCTGAATTAGTTGCGCCTGATTTTGTAGTTGAAAAGGCTTACGTAACGCTGGATAAATATGCTAAGATGGAGGTAAATGCGTCGAAATACGTACAAGGAAAGAAATACGATAGTTCATCCTTCGTTAATAAAGCGAGCGCTGGGGTAAGTTATAAATGGAACGTGATTAAATAGTCGTGCAACCTTTTTTAACAGGCCTGCATCTAGCAACAAATTAAAAAATCTATGAAAAAAATTCTGTCTTTATTCGCCGCCCTAGTAGTTGTATTTAGTTCGTTCGCAGATCCTGCGGTAGTGACTAAAAAATTCAAAGTAGCTAATTTTAATTCCATTGAGCTGGGAAGCGCTTTCGAGGTGCATGTCCATAAAGGGAATGTCTACGCTGTTTCTGTGACGGGTAGAGAAAAGGATATTGACGAGCTGGAGGTTAGCTCTTCTTCCGGAAAATTAGAAATAGGTTACGAGGCTGGTTGGAAATGGACTTGGAATAATAACCGTTCCAAATTGGTTGTCAATATTACCCTTCCTCGATTAAATTCGGGAGATTTCTCAGGTGCCAGCAAAGTAGATTTACAAGGCTTTACGAACGAGGAGGAAATGACGCTGATTTTTTCTGGTGCTTCGAAAGGCGTCATAGAGGGCTTACATACAGACAAGTTAAAACTTGAACTGAGTGGAGCGTCAGATTGCAAAATTAGTGGACATACGGACTATTTGAAGGTAGAGGCGTCTGGCGCGAGTCACTTAAAAGCCTTGGATTTCTTCGCTCGTAATGTCGATGTGGATGCGTCTGGAGCAAGCAGTGCTCAAGTGCATGTACAGAAGTCCTTAAAAGTAGACGCCTCGGGTGCATCCCATGTCAAGTACAAAGGAAGTCCAGTGATCGTTAAAGATTTGTCTGGAGCTGCTTCACTGCACCAGGTTAATTAAAAATTTTCTCACCTGCCTCTATGCGAATTGGGAGGGTGTTTTCCGCGGGAGGAATGGGACAGGCAAAATCTTCGTTGTACGCACAATAGGGATTATAGGCCAGATTAAAGTCCACCCGCAACCGATTGTTTTTTATGTTAGTTAGGGGTAAATCTAAAAAACGTCCGCCTCCATAGGTTTCTGTGGGGGCGGTTTTGTCTTTAAAGGGGAGGAAGAAATTGCCGTCTTCGTGCTGGTATAATTTTAATTTCAGGGAGAAGCTTTTGAATTCCGCCTTGATATATCCGAAAAAAATCAACTTTTCTGTCGTCCCATCCGTCATTTTCAATTCTACTGTTTCCGCCTTTTCTGCTTTTCCCAGTACAAAGTCTACGATGTAATCTTTATTAAAGGGATAATAGTTTAGGCCTTTGAAGGCTACTTTATCTTGGATAGGGGACTCGTCTGAGTTACGTAAGTTTTCGTCCTTATCTCGGCGAATTTTCAGCACATCAGCTCCTGTTTCTTCGACTGGTTTTGCTGTAGGAATACTAAAATAAGCAAGGATGGCGATAATGGGAATCAGAAAGAGGAACCATTTATTGAATTTCATCGGAATGGGTGTAATTTTGAGTTCGTAAAAATAGCAAATAAATCAGATGTTTACAGGTATTGTAGAGGCGATGGGTTCGCTAGTAAAGCAGGAAGGAAAGGGGACGAATGTGGAATTTTGGTTCACTTGTCCATTTACCCAGGAATTGAAAGTAGATCAATCCCTGGCGCATAATGGGGTTTGTCTGACGGTTGTGGAAATTCAAGGAGATCAATACCGAGTAACCGCCATCGATGAAACCTTGCAAAAGACGAACCTAGGGGATTTACAAATAGGCCAAAAAGTAAATTTAGAACGCTGCATGGCTGCGAATGCTCGCTTCGATGGACACATCGTTCAAGGCCACGTGGATATGACTGGAGTTTGTACTGAAATAACAGATCAGAATGGAAGCTGGGAATACCGCTTCAGCTATCCAAAAAGCAGTGGACATGTGACCGTCGAAAAAGGCTCGATTTGTGTGAATGGAACGAGTTTAACGGTGGTGGATTCGCAAGATGATTCTTTTACCGTGTGTATCATTCCCTACACCTACGAACACACCGTTTTTCATCAACTAAAAATAGGGGATCGCGTGAACTTAGAATTCGATATTCTAGGAAAGTATATTAAGAAATTAATGCAGCGATAGCCTTATTCACTTTTTCAAAGCCAAAACGCTTCCAAGCGATTTCTTTCTGATCTTGAATCTCTTTCAAGCCTAAATTACCGATGCTTCCTAAGTGCGAGTGATTGATCTCTCGTGTACTTCCGTCGAAAGCACCTTCTTCGATCTTTTTACCTACGATTTGGTAGGCCTCGCGGAATGGAATTCCCTGAACGACTAATTTATTCACCTCTTCTACGGAGAACAATAAATCGTATTTCGAGTCCACTAAGAGGTCTTTCTTCACTTTCATGTGGCTGACCATGTAGTGGGTGATCTCTAAACCGTCTAAAATTTCCTCGATAGCTGGCATCAATAATTCCTTCGTTAATTGGAATTCTCGGTGATATCCGGAAGGCAAATTGCTGGTTAATAACTGCAATTGGTTAGGAAGGGCCTTTAATTTATTGGCTTTTCCTCTGAGCAATTCGGCTACGTCTGGATTCTTCTTGTGTGGCATGATCGAACTGCCAGTCGTAAGCGAGCTTGGTAATTCGATGAAGCCGAAGTTTTGGGAATTGTACAAACACACGTCCATCGCTAATTTGCTCAGCGTAGTCGCGATCTGTGCGATGGCCGTTAAGACATATAATTCGGTCTTTCCACGCGATAATTGCGCATTAACCACATTCACGTGTGGTGATTCGAAGCCTAATAATTCCGTTGTGTATTTTCTGTCCAAAGGAAACGAAGAGCCGTATCCCGCGCCAGAACCCAATGGATTCTTGTTCGCCAGTCGGAAGGCCGCCTCTAATAATTCAATATCCTCTACCAGGCTTTCCGCATAAGCTCCGAACCAAAGTCCGAAAGAAGACGGCATCGCAATCTGCAAATGCGTGTAACCAGGTAATAAATCGTTTTTATGCGCTTCGCTTTTGGCGATTAATAAATCAAATAAACGCTCCATAGCATCCGCGATCTGCTGGATTTCTGCCCGCATGAATAACTTTAAATCCACTAAAACCTGGTCGTTTCTGGAACGTCCCGCATGGATTTTCTTACCTTGATCACCTAATTTCTTCGTTAATAGATACTCTATTTGGGAGTGAACGTCTTCCATGCCGTCTTCGATGGTGAAATTACCAGCATCGATTTGCGCATAAATAGCCTTCAATTCAGTGCAAAGCGGGCCTAATTCCTCAGCACCTAAAAGCCCTACTTTTTCTAGCATCGTGATGTGAGCCAGGGAACCCAGCACATCATAGCGCGCTAATTGCAAGTCATACACGGGGTCATTCCCAATCGTGAATTTCTCGATTTTAGCGTCTGTCGTCTGATTTTCTTTTTGCCAAAGTTTTGCCACAATCTTAAATGCTTAGGGTTGTTAGTAGATTTTGATAGGTTTGGATGCCCTGTTTTAGTTCATCCAAGAAGATATATTCGTCTGCCGTGTGCGATCTGCCGGAGTGTCCGGGACCGATTTTGACTGATGGAATCGTTAATAATGCTTGATCAGAAAGGGTAGGAGAGCCGAATAAGGAAATCCCTAATCCTTTCGCCGCTTGAACAAGTGGGTGCGTTTCCTCCATTTTGCTGGAATGTAAGCGCATTGACCGCGGAGTCAATTCTGCTTGAACGATGGTTTTCAACTCTGCAAAAACTTCTTCTAGCGAATAACATTCATTTACCCGGCAATCAATCACATAATCACAGATATCAGGAACTACGTTGTGCTGCTTGCCTGCATTGATGACGGTAACCGTTGTTTTTACAGGTCCTAAAAGCTCAGAAACCTTCGCAAATGAATGATTTTGAATGTTTTGGATATCCTCTAAAGCTAAATAAATGGCATTCACTCCTTCATTTCTCGCTGCATGTCCGGCAATTCCTTTTACTTGTGCATCCACTACCATCAATCCTTTTTCGGCGATAGCCATGGCGCAATCCGTTGGTTCACCTACGATGGCGAAATCGATTCGAGGCAGTTCGCCAGATTTTAACAGTGCCTCAATTCCACCTGTTCCGGAGATTTCCTCTTCGGCGGTGGCAGCCATCACTAGATTAAAACCTAGATTCTCTTTTTCGTAAAAGGACACGAAGGTGGCAATCAAGCAAACTAAACTAGCGCCGGCATCATTTGATCCCAATCCAATTAGTTTACCATCCTGTTCAGTAGCCTTGAACGGATCAAAGGTCCAAGAGGCATTTGCCTTCACCGTATCGTGGTGAGAGTTCATTAAAATCGTGGGTTTCGACGCATCGAAATGCAAATTAGTTGCCCAGATATTATTCCCTACACGTTTTGTAGGTATGCCCTGTGCCGCAAAAAAATCTTCCAAAATCTGCGCCGTTCCCTGCTCCTCCTTACTCAAGGAAGGGCAAGCTATTAGCTGAGCTAATAGGTCTTTTGCGGCTAGAAATTGAGATTCCTGGTACATGTTAAGCACTAATTTTTGTTCCAATTTCTGCTTTTTGCAGATGATCCGCATGGCACAATCTCACCACCGAAACACCGGCAGAGATGGCCTTTAAGGCATTTTCTAATTTAGGAATCATCCCCGCGGAGACAATACCTTTTTCTTTTAGGTCTTGAAAAGAGGCTGGGTTGATCGACGAAATGACAGAATCATCATCCATAGGATCTAATAACACGCCTTTCTTTTCAAAACAATACGTTAGCGTCACATCGTAGGCGGAACTCAGAGCGATCGCTAAAGCCTGCGCCATGGTATCCGCATTCGTATTCAACAATTGACCTGATGCATCTGCTGTGATGGGCGCGAAGACCGGCGAAAAACCAGCGGCTACTAATCCCGAAAGCGACGATGCATTCACGTGAATGATATCACCCACATAACCATAATCGATAGGCTGAGCGGCTCTTTTCTTAGAAAGAACGATGCCGCCGTCTGGTCCAGTTAAACCTAAACTATTGCAAGAAAGCGCCTGAAGATCTGCCACGATGGATTTATTAATCCAACCAGCATAGACCATCGTCACGATCCGAAGACTCTCCTCGTCTGTCACCCTTCTTCCTTCGATCATTTTGCTCTCGATTCCCATCGTCGCAGCCATTTGAGTGGCAATTTTACCACCGCCATGCACGAGTATTTTGGATCCTTGCAGAGAAGCAAAATCTGCCAAAAAGCTAGCCAAGGCGCTTGGATTGTCGATGACATTCCCGCCTATTTTGACCACCTGAAGAGTTGGCTTAGAAGACATATTAGAATAAATAAGGACTTTCTGTTCTCATTAAGGTTAAAATTATCTCTTTTAGAACGACTTGTGCCGCCCAAACCCGGTTCCCAGCCTGCTGGATTACAATCGAGTTAGGAGAATCAATGACTTCATCTGCCACGACTAAATTCCTTCTTACAGGAAGGCAGTGCATGAATTTGGCATTATTAGTCAAGCTCATTTTCGCTGCATCCACCATCCATGCTGGATCAGAGGAAAGAATTTTTCCATAGTCCTGATAGGATGACCAGTTCTTCGCATAGATGAAATCTGCCCCTTCGTAGGCTTCTTTCGGATCATAACAAATCTTCGCGTTACCCGCAAATTCAGGGGCTAACTCATAGCCTTTTGGATGAGCAATCGTGAATTCTACATCTGCGTGATTCATCCATTCTGCAAAGGAATTAGGTACACATTGGGGTAATGCCTTCACGTGTGGAGCCCAGGTCAAAACGACTTTAGGACGCGCCACGGTTTTGTATTCATTGATGGTAATTAGATCCGTCAATGATTGCAAAGGATGGCGTGTTGCTGATTCTAAGCTTATCAATGGCTTTCCGGTGTATTTCAAAAATTGATTTAATACTTGCTCGCTATAATCTAGTTCTCTGTCTACAAGGCCAGGAAAACTACGTACCCCTACAATATCACAATAGGAGCCTACTACGGCTGCGGCCTCAGAAATGTGTTCAGCTTTGTCGCCATTCATGATGACGCCTTCGTTCATTTCTAATTGCCAAGAATCCGCCCCCACATTCATGATCATTACCTCCATACCTAGGTTTTGAGCCGCTTTTTGGGTAGATAAGCGCGTTCTTAGGCTGGAATTAAAGAACAATAAACCAAGTGTACGGTTTTTCCCAATATGCTTATCAGCATAGGGAGTTTTCTTCATCAACAAAGCCTCATTGACTAAGTTTTGAATATTGTAGGCGTCCTTTACGGAGGTAAAATTTTGCATAGGATGAGCTGTCTAACAATGACAATTCAGTAAAATTACTCAAAAGATAATTAACGCGTGCGTTCCCAGGTGAAAACTTGCAGCGGGATTTCGAGCGGTAGGGTTTTCTCGCCGGTCTTTTTGAATGCGTTTTTGATCAAAACCCGTTGCGAACCTGCGTTATCCACAGGCGTTTCTGCTCGAAGAATTTGTAATCCAGGGTCTTGGAATGCCCACTCGCTCAGCGCCTGTACTGCTTCGGTGGCTATGCCTAATCCGCGGTATTTCTGATCTAATGCGTAGCCTATTTCTGTTGTCCCCTCATTATCCGGTAGGCCAGCTAAACCTAGTCCCCCCACAGAGCAGGACGAGGAGTTGAGGATTATTTCCCAATTTGTGTACCAATAGTAGTCCAAGGGGAATCTAGCTGTTTGAGGGATCCAATACTCCTTCAAAGCAGTAGAAGTTTCCTGCTCGTAGAACAATTCCAATTCCCAGGGGTTATGCTGAAGATCTAGTATTTTTTCCAGATCTTTGCGCCCTGATTTTTGCCAAACCTGCAATTGCTGGTGGTTAAGCGGAATCAACGTGAGCCGAGATGTCTGAAGTTTGAATAGCATATTGGACTACAAATTACCCATTTTGGTCGCAAAAAAGAAGGCCTTTAAATAGAATGTACAAATTTTGCATTCGTAAAACGAAGAAGTTTAAACAACAAACAATGAAAAAATTAATTACGCTATTGGCACTGATTTCCCTTTCAGTTTCAGCGATTGCTCAAATTCCTGGTGGAATGGGTGGTTTCGGTGCAGCGCCTAAGAAAGAAGCAGTTATCCCAGGAACGGCTCAAGCCACACCTAAAGGAAGCGCAAAAATTATCGGTTTTTTATTAGATTCGACCGATTCTAAGCCAGTGGAATTCGCCACTTTGGCCTTAATTAATACAAAAACAAATAAACCCGTAGATGGAACTGTAGCTGACGGCGTGGGTAAATTTACCTTGAATAAAGTCGCTGTAGGCTCCTACAAAATCGTAGCTTCGTTCATCGGTTATGAAAGTAAAATTGTTTTCGTGACGATTTCGGAAAAGAACGATGACCACGATTTAGGGGTAATTAAATTACAACAAAGTTCTAAAATGCTTTCTGAAGTAACGGTAGAAGGTCAGCGCGCCTTAATAGAGGAGCGCGTGGATCGCACCGTTTACAATGCAGAAAAAGATGCTTCTAATAAAGGAGGCGACGCAACGGACGTATTGAAAAAAGTTCCGATGCTTTCTGTGGATTTAGATGGCAATCCGTCGCTTCGTGGATCGACGAACGTTAAAGTATTAATCAACAATAAGCCGTCTACGATTATGGCGTCAAGCATCACGGATGCCTTGAAGCAAATTCCAGCGGATATGATTAAGACGGTTGAGGTGATCACGTCCCCTTCTGCAAAATATGATGCGGAAGGATCAGCGGGTATCATTAATATCGTAACGAAGAAAAATACCTTACAAGGTTTGACACTTTCGTTTGACTCTTCAGTAGGTGCACGTGGTTCTAATTTAGCCTTGAATGGTAACTTTAGAAACAAGACGTGGGGATTGTCATTGGGCGGTTTTGGTCGTTCAGAGTACAATGTGAATGGTAAATTTGAGAGTACACAGATTACCACGAGTAATGGTTTGCAAACTACAAACATTCAGACGGCTGAAACTCGTCGCCAAGGTTTATTTGGTAACTATCAATTAGGTTTTGACTGGGATATCAATAAATATAATTCAATTACGTCTAATGTACGTTTTGGCTTACGTAATGGTAATAACTGGCAAGACGGTTTGAAGCAGATCAGAAATGGAGCTGTTTCATCTCTTCGTAATACGAACTCTCTAGATGAGTCAGCTAACGTGGATATTAACGTAGATTATACGCATACCTTCGAGAAACCACAGAAGGAATTCTCGATTTTATCGATGTATAGCCGTAATAATCGTGCGAATGATTTCTATAACTTGATCATGAATCCTAGCTCGTCTATGAGCGAGATTATGAGCTCGATTAAGAACGAGAATACGTCTTATAATGAGGAGGCTACGTTCCAAATGGATTACCAAACACCGATCTCGAAGAATCAATTATTTGAATTCGGAGGAAAAGGCATCTTGCGTAATGTAACGTCTGACTATAAATCATTTACAGCAGGTTCGAACGGTATTTATACAGCTGCGAATACGGCTACCTTGCCTACTAACGTATTTGATTACAACCAAAATATTTGGGGAACCTATGGTTCTTATACTTTAACGACGAAGAATAAATGGAGTATCAAAGCGGGTGCACGTTATGAGCACACGGATATCACGGCTAGTTTCTTGAAAAAAGAAGGTCAAAACACGGTGATTCCTCCATACGGCGTTTTAGTTCCAAGTTTTAACATGTCTAAGACTTTCAAATCAGGCACATGGAGATTCAGCTATAACCGCCGTATTCAACGTCCAGGTATTGAGAACTTGAACCCGAACGTGAATGCAACGAACCCGTTGAACATCTCGGTGGGTAATCCAAACTTAGCTCCAGAATACACGAATAACTACGAGATTTCATACAGTAAGTTTATCAAGCAGACGTATATTTCTACGGCTTTATTCGTTCGTAATACGACGGGTTCTATCAACCGTATTCGCCAAGTAAAAGGGGATACCGTGAAAACAACTTCGGCTAATATCGGTAACGAAGATGCATACGGTATGAACATTAACTTAAACGTTAATCTTTCAAATAAATTGATGATTGGTGGTGGCGGGGACTTGTCTTACATGGTTTTAGCGAATAACGTACCAGATCCATTATTGAATGCGAAGAACGAAGGCTTGCAATCGAACTTCCGTATTTTCGGTAACTACAACATGGGCAATGGCTGGGGAGCGCAAATCTTCTCTTTCTACCGCGTGAACCAAATTCAATTACAAGGTTCTCAAGGAGGTTTTGGTATGTATAGCTTAAGCTTTAAGAAAGACTTCAAGAATAAGAAGGGAAGTATCGGTTTTGGTGCGGAGAACTTCTTGACTCCTCAAGGTTTTGTGATGCGTAATGAAACGAAAACTGCTGCGATTTACCAGTTGAGCGAGAACACGATGCGTAACATGAACTTCAAGATCAACTTGTCTTACCGTATTGGTAAAATGAGCTTTGGCCCTACGAAGAAGAAGAAATCAGTAAATAACGATGATACAAAAGGCGAAGGCGATGCAGCTCCGGCAGCTCCACAACAACCTATGGGTATGCCAGGCATGCGCATGGGAGGTGGCGGCGGAGGCGGCTTCGGAGGCCCACGTTAATCGTTACAAGTGGAGAGAAAAGGGAATCAGCAATGGTTCCCTTTTTTTATTTATTGCGTTCTATGGTGTAACTAATGAGATCGCCTAGTGAGTTTCGGTATGCTGAAGCAGGGAATGAGGCTAGGATGGCACGAGCTTCCTCAGCGATCTCGTTCATTTTTTGATGCGCGTAAGCTAGGCCTCCCGTTGATTTAACAAAGTCAATGACCTCGCGTACTTTATTGGAATCCTCTGATTCTTTTTTGATAATTTGTATGATACGCTTCTTCGTAGAGCTTTCCGTGTTTTGTAGGGCATAGATCAATGGAAGCGTCATCTTTTTCTCTTTGATGTCGATCCCTAAAGGTTTGCCTATTTCTGCATCGCCATAATCAAACAAGTCATCCTTGATTTGGAAGGCAATACCTACTTTCTCGCCAAATAAACGCGCTTTTTCAACCATCTCCGCATCTGCTCCTGCAGATTGGAATCCGACCGCACAACAAGCCGCGATGAGGGTGGCTGTTTTCTTTGTGATGATATCAAAATAGACTTCTTCGGTAATGTCTAGTTTTCTCGCTTTTTCGATTTGCAATAATTCTCCTTCAGACATTTCACGAACCGCCGTAGATACCGATTTCAGTAAGTCAAAATCTTCGTGTTCCACAGAAAGTAATAGTCCTTTAGAGAGTAAATAATCCCCTACTAAAACGGCAATTTTATTCTTCCAAATGGCATTGATGGAAAAGAATCCGCGTCTGTAATTTGAATCATCAACGACATCATCATGAACCAGCGTGGCTGTATGCAATAATTCGATCAAGGCTGCACCTCGGAATGTTTTCTCGGTAATCTCTCCCATACATCCTGCGGTCAAGAAAACGAACATGGGACGCATCTGTTTGCCCTTTCTTTGGACAATATAATGCATGATGGTGTCGAGCAACATCACTTTAGTCTTCATGAAAGTCTTGAACTTCCCTTCGAACGCCTTCATCGAATCATCGATAGGGGCTTGAATAGAAGAGATGGAATAGGACATGGGGGTTGTTTGAATCAGTAAATTGCGTAAATTTAATCAGATTTGTGGATAAAAAGGTATTATGAGTAAGATTTTAGTCTTAGCGGGGGGATCAGTGAAGGGGGCCTTTCAAGCCGGTGTTATCAAAGCACTTTTCGAAAAAGGGTATCAGCCAGATGCCATTTATGGTGTTTCGGCGGGTAGTTTAAATGCGGCTTATTTAGTGAACCAAATGGGTCAACAAGTGAATGCAGGCACACCTTTGTCTTATCCACAAGCCGCACAAGATTTATGGGATTTCTGGGAGCGACGTATTACACGACCAGAATGTTTGTCGAAACCATTTAACATTTTCCAATTAGGTTGGACGGCTCTAACAAAGAAGTTCCAAGGGCTGGTGGATACGCGTCCCTTGCGTGATTTATTAGCTGATGTATTACAAGATCGAAATCTCCATGCGAGTCCGGTGGGTCTTAAAATAGGAGCGGTCAATATCATGGAAGGGGTCATGCATTATGTGGACCCAAGTTTCGAGAACTTTCAGGCATATTTGATGGCCTCTTCTGCTGTGCCTATTTTGATGCCTGTGGTGAAGATCGATGGCCAAAAACAGAAATCCTACCTAGATGGAGGTTTACGTGATGTAGCACCTTTGCAAAAAGCTATTCAAGATGGGGCAACAGAGGTGGTGGTGATTGCCTGTCATACCGAAATGATCGAAGGAGGGGATTTTGACTCAGGGGATCTGTTAGCACTAGTTGATCGCGTCATGGATATCGCTGTGAATGAGATTTTGAATGCAGATTTACAGCGACCACGTTCGGATGTCAAAGTGCAAATTATCCGTCCTGCACAACCCTTGAGTATCGATATACAGCGATTCACGAAAATGGATATTCGTCGGATGCTCGAGATGGGCTACGTTCAGGGTAAGCAAGCATAAAAAAAGCCTCGAATTTCGAGGCTTTCCTTTTTACACTGACATGATGTCTTTTTCTTTTTCGACAAAAACCTGGTCGATTTTCGCGATATAGGCATCGGTTTTCTTTTGTATCTTATCTTCCGCATCCTTGATGGCATCTTCAGAAACGCCATCTCCTTTTAATTTCTTGATGCTATTATTTCCATCTTGACGAGCATTGCGGATATTGATTTTCGCAACTTCGATCTCTTGTTTCACGCGTTTGACTAAATCACGGCGACGTTCTTCCGTCAACGGAGGAATGGAAAGACGAATGATTTCACCGTCATTCATCGGATTTAAACCTAAGCTAGAGTTACGGATAGACTTTTCGATTTCTGCGAAGATTCCTTTCTCAAATGGCTTGATCGCAATCGTACGCGCATCAGGAGTCGTCACTGAAGCAGCACCAGAAATAGGCGTTTGCATGCCATAATAATCAATGGTCAAACCATCTAACATCGAAGTATGCGCTTTACCGGCTCTAATTTTCGATAATTCAATATTTAAGTGCTTGATCGCACCGTCCATGGTTTCGACTGCTGCGTCGATATAGAATTCGATTTCTTCCATTTTATCAATTAACTAATTAATGTTCCAACATCCTCACCCGATACTAAGGCGGCTAAATTCCCTTCTTTGTTCATATCGAATACAATGATAGGGACGTTATTTTCTTGGCACAAGGTAAATGCCGTGGTATCCATGATTTTTAATCCTTTCGAGATTGCTTCTGTAAAGCTTAGGTTCGTGTAGCGCGTGGCTGAGGCATCTTTTTCTGGATCAGCCGTATAAACACCGTCCACACGAGTTCCCTTTAAAACCACATCCGCTTCGATTTCAATTGCTCTTAGAGATGCAGTAGAATCTGTCGTAAAATACGGATTACCCGTTCCTGCACCGAAGATCACAATACGTCCTTTTTCTAAGTGACGCATGGCACGACGACGAATAAATGGTTCGCATACGGCTTCGACCTTGATCGCTGTCATCATGCGGGTATACAATCCTTGTTTTTCCAAAGAGGCCTGAACAGCCATCCCGTTGATTACGGTCGCTAACATACCCATGTAATCGCCTTGGACACGGTCAATACCAGCTTTCGCGGCACTTGCGCCCCGGAAGATATTTCCTCCGCCGATCACGATCGCGACCTCCACACCTAAATCATGCACTTTCTTGATTTCAGCGGCATATTGACCTAAAATCGCCGGATCAATTACTTCTCCATCTGTCGAAAGAGATTCGCCTGAAAGTTTTAGTAAAATGCGCTTGTATTTAGGTTCTTTCATGAGGGGATCGTTTATGTCGATTTTGTGCGATGCAAATTTAGGAAAAATCTAGGTCTAGGCAAGGCTTTCGTCCTTTGCTTGTGGTAATTTATACCAAGGCAAATAGGGATGCGCATGATGCTCATAATGATAGCCAAAAAAGTAGCAGGAGATAAAAGCCCACACATGATTTTTTCCCTGACTTCTGGATTGCTGTTTGTTATCCGGTGCATGCTCTCCCCGGTGAGGTAAGTATGTCCCAAAAATAAATAATTGCAGCGTGCTCAGAATAGCCGGTACCTCCCAAAATAAAATTAAATTCCACATGGGGAACCAGAATTTCAACACATTATAGGTAATGGCCATGGCGAGCACTTGTTTCCAGGTGACATATTGCCAAATAAATTTGAACCACCAGATTAAAAAAGGACCTTGGTGCACGTCAGGGTCACCTACCGTATTCACATGTACATGGTGCAAGTGGTGTTTCGCCCGTAAGGTGCTGTAATCATTAAAGGCAAAAAGAATCGTACAAAAACGTCCAATCGCATGATTTAGTCGAGAGTTCTCGGCATAAACCACGCCGTGAATGGCGTCATGGGAGGTGATAAATAATCCCGTATATAAATGGGTTTGAATCAGAATTGAAAGATAAACAAAGGGATCAGACCAGCTAAAATCAGCCTTGATCCAATAGGCTAAGTTGGCGGTCCACAAAGAGATCAACACCACGGCCCAAATAATTCCCTGAAATTTAGTTAATTTGCTCATAAGAAGGCCAGAATAAGACTGGCACCTATATGACCTCAAAACTATGAAAATTGTTCCAGCATTTTTGCTTTTTATTTTGTGTTTTGGCTTTTCGCTTCCTGCGCAAAACATTTCAGCGCAAACACCATCCACCTATTGCAATCCGATGAACTTGGATTATGGTTTTACACCCATTCCTAATTTCTCCGAACAAGGGAGGCACAGAGCAACCGCAGACCCAGTTATATCGTATTTTAAGGGTAAATATTATCTGTTTTCAACGAATCAGTGGGGATATTGGTGGAGCAAAGACCTGCTAAAATGGAACTTCGTTTCGCGCCGGTTTTTACAGCCTTACCATAAAGTTTATGATGAATTGTGTGCTCCCGCTACGCTAACGCTGGGGGACAGTTTATTAGTGATAGGATCGACTTATGCGAAGGATTTCACCCTTTGGTATGCCCAAAAACCGGAAACAGATACCTGGAAAGAGGCCGTTCATGCCTTTACGGCAGGCGCTTGGGATCCTGCCTTCTTTTTAGACGATGACAATCGCTTGTACTTGTACCATGGATCGAGTAATACGTATCCCATGTACGGCCAGGAAATTGACCGCCAGACATTGCAGCCCATTGGAGAGAGAAAAGATTTGATTAAGCTGAATGATGAGATCCATGGTTGGGAGCGTTTTGGTGAATACCAAGACAATACGTTCCTGAAACCTTTCATGGAGGGGGCTTGGATGAACAAATACAAGGGCAAATATTATTTGCAATATGGGGCACCAGGGACGGAATTCTCTGCTTATGGTGATGGGGTGTATACCTCGGATCATCCCATGGGGCCATTTACATATCAGTCCCACAATCCTTTTTCGTTTAAGCCGGGTGGATTCACTCGGGGTGCGGGTCATGGCGCTACGTTTGAAGGGGAGTATGGTAACTGGTGGCATATTTCCACGATTACGATAGCGGTGAAGAACAGTTTTGAGCGTCGTCTAGGGCTTTGGCCTACGTATTTCGATAAAGAGGGGATCCTATATACGAATACGGCCTATGGGGATTATCCGCACAAAATGCCGACGAAAAAAGTGGATGTTCCGTCCGAATTATTCACGGGTTGGATGCTCTTAAATTACAATAAACCAGTGCGTGTTTCCTCCAGTTTGCCGGGGTATTCAGCGAATTTTGCGGTGGATGAGCAGATGAAAACCTATTGGTCTGCAGCTTCCAATAAGAAGGGGGAGTGGATTGAGACGGATTTAGGCGAGGTTTCGACCTTGAAGGCCCTACAGATTAATTATGCGGATCAAGATGTGGATTCGAGTTTTTTAGGGAAGATGAATGGGATTTACCACCAGTACCAGGTGTTAGGCAGTAAGGATGGCAAAACGTGGCAGCTGATTATTGATAAGTCCGCGAATAAAACTGATATCCCGCATGATTATGTGGAACTTCCAAAATCGGTGGAGGTGCGGTATTTAAAATTAGTGAACTACCACATGGCGGCGGGTAAATTTGCGATTTCGGGGATTCGCGCGTTTGGTTTAGGGCATGGAAATAAGCCGGGAATCATTCAAGATATGATCGTACTACGTGGGGAGCACGATTCGAGAAGTGCTTGGCTTAAGTGGGGCCATGACCCTAAGGCGACAGGTTATGTGATTTATGCGGGAATAGCGCCTGATAAAATGTATACGTCGGTACAGGTTTTTGGGGCAAATGAATACTATTTCAAATCCATGGACCGCGCGAAGACCTATTATTTTCAAATCGAAGCCTTCAATGAAAACGGAATTGGGACTCGCGGGCCTATTATTGAATCAAAATCAAGCCTTTGATCGATTAATTTCATACACCCCGATTAACAAGACGATCATCGCGATAAATTGCGAAAGGTAGACCTGTTCGCCATCGAAAACGCCCCAGCCCACAGCCACAATGGGGATAATGTAAGTCACTGAACTCGCCACAATGGCATTGGTCCATTTGATCAACTGATTGAACAAGACCATCGCGATTGCTGAGCCGAAAACACCCAGCGAACAAGCCGCTAAAAACGGCCACCATTGAATGGGTTGAGCGAAAAATCCGGTGGAGGCTAATAAAATCAGTGACAAAGGGCCTATCGCCATAAAAATACCGGACGTAGACGTGAAGGGGTTAAGTCCGGATAATTTGGTCTTAATGATATGTAAATTAATACCGTACAGGAAGGTAGCTAACACCACCCAAAGTGCATGGTAATTGAAATCGATATTAAATCCCTCACCGCCCACGATTAAACCGAAACATCCGGCGATACCTAAAACGATACCGATCATTTGGCGCCATTGAAATCCTTGTTTGAATAATAAAATTCCCACAATCAAGGTAAATAGCGGCGTAAAGGCATTTAACATACCTGATAGGGCAGAAGTCAAATGCTTTCCGGCAATCGAAAACAAGATGGCAGGTAATAAATTTCCCGTCAAACCAGCTAATAAAAAACTTTTCCAATGCGTCGCTTTTACCTCGTGTCTTTGCTTCAGGAAAACGGGGATAAAGAAGATGAATGCCGCAAAAATTCGCAGAGCACCTACTTGGGGGGAACTATAATAAACCAGACTTTTCTTGACTAGAATAAATGAACTACCCCAAATTAAGGAAAGCGCCGTAAAAGCAAGGATGATTAATAAAACTGGGGATTTTGGCTTGTTTTCCATTAGACGTTTAAGGGTTCTCCAGCATAATGTGCTGAGATTTCGTTGAGGATTTCTTTTATTTCCTCAAACTCATAGGTGGTAACTAAACGGGTCCTGAAAGGTTTGAAATGATCCATTCCCCGGAAATAATTCGCATAGTGTCGTCTCATTTCGACGATACCGCCATGATTTCCTTTCCATCGGATAGAGAAATCGAGGTGATCTAAGCAAACTTGTAGTCGTTGTTGTAAAGTGGGCGGGGCTAAGTGCTCGCCCGTGGCTAAATAATGTTTGATCTCATTGAAAATCCATGGATAACCGATCGATGCACGACCAATCATGATGCCATCTACTTCGTATCGATCGCGGTATTCTTTCGCTTTCTCGGGTGAATCGATATCTCCATTGCCAAAAATCGGGATCTTTATCCGCGGATTTTTCTTCACTTTCGAGATTAATTCCCAATCCGCCGCCCCTTTGTACATCTGGACGCGGGTTCTTCCGTGAATTGTAAGAGCTTGAATACCAATGTCTTGTAGGCGCTCAGCTACGTCTTCAATATTCTTCGTAGAATCATCCCAGCCTAAACGGGTTTTAACCGTAACAGGCAAATGCGTAGCATCCACAACGGCCTTGGTCATTGCCACCATTTTAGGGATATCTTGTAATAAAGCTGCTCCAGCCCCTTTACAAGCTACTTGCTTCACGGGGCAGCCGTAATTGATATCAATCAAATCTGGCCCCGCTTTCGTGGCAATCTCTGCACAAGAGGCCATGGTTTCGATAGAACTGCCAAAAAGTTGAATCCCAATCGGGCGTTCATATTCGAAAATATCCAGCTTCTGCACACTCTTTGCAGCATCTCTAATCAAGCCCTCAGAGGAAATAAACTCAGTATACATCAAATCAGCCCCATTCGCTTTGCAGACCGCGCGGAAGGGTGGGTCTGACACGTCCTCCATGGGGGCTAAAAGTAATGGGAATGAGCCTAGCTCGATGTTACCTATCTTTACCATTGTGATTAAAAATTCTGTAAATTTACAAGCATTATGCTAGATAACAATTTTCAGGGCCCGGAACGTTACGTGGGATTACTGTCTAAAATTTTAATTTTATTCGGGTTTTTCCTTTTGGGAGGTTTCGTAGGCCAATTCATCGGTCTTTTATCCGTCGTATTAATTGTGGGTTTTCCTACGCAGGATGTTAACCAATTTCAGAAATCGGTGTTAGATTTCATGGCACATCCACAAGGATATGAAGGCGCTTTCCGTGCTATGATGGCCTTACAATGGTTTTCAGCCCTTTTTACCTTTGTGGGTAGTTCGTGGGCTTACTTGCGCTGGTCGGAGAAGCGGGATTTAAATTCCTTATCGGAAGGTCCCACACCGGATTACCGAATTTTCTTATGGTCTATTATCACCATCTTGGTAGGAATGCCTTTTCTGGAATATATGATTCAATGGAATGAATCACTTGTTTTGCCGGCGGGATTTGAGGAGACAGAGAAATGGATGCGCGCCTCAGAGACTCAGTTAGCAGAATTAACCAAGTTCTTAATTGATTTTCATAGTCCTATGGACTTTGCGATAGGTTTAGCGGTCATCGCTGGATTAGCGGCATTGGGAGAAGAATTATTCTTTAGAGGTGTTTTGCAATCACTTTTTGAGCGTTATATCGGAAATCACCATGTGGCCATTTGGATGTCTGCTGGGATTTTTAGCTTTATCCATTTTCAATTTTTTGGATTTTTTCCTCGCCTGTTTTTAGGGGCGTTTTTTGGGTATTTATACGTTTGGAATCGCAACATTTGGATTCCAATTGTGGCGCATTTGTTTAATAATGGATGGACATTGACGATGCAATACCTGTATCAGCAAAAACAAATATCAGTTGATCCAGAAAAAATGGGAGAAATTACCCCTTGGTGGTCCGTGGTGATCTCTTTGGCATTAGTGGTGTTTTACATTCGTCGTTTGCATGGCATGCGATTAGAAAAATAGCTTTATGGGATTAAGAGAGATGTCTAATTTGCAACAAAGGGTAATCGCTGCGATTATTGCGGTACCTTTTTTGCTGTTTTGTGTACTTTTCAGCGATTATACATTTTTGGGCTTGTTCCTGTTAATTGGCGTGGCTGCGCAGCTGGAATTTTACAAATTAGTGGGGAGCATTAGTGATAATTTACCACTAACTTTTTACGGCACTTTTTGTGGAGTTGTTCTCCATTTGTTAACGTTTTTTATCGAAAAGGGGGCGATCGCCTATTCTAATTATTACATTCTTTCGCCCTTATTGGCCTTAATTTTCTTCATTAAGTTGTATAATGCCAAAGACGAAAAGCCCTTCAAAAACATCGCCTATACCTTCCTAGGCATTATTTATGTGGCATTGCCTTTCGCATTATTGACGGTTTTGGCCTTTTTGAAAAACGAAACTTACGACCCCCAAATCATCTTAGGCTGCCTCTTCTTATTGTGGGCAAGTGATTCTGGAGCCTATTTTGCAGGAACGAAATTTGGTAAAACGAAATTATTTGAGCGCGTTTCACCTAAGAAATCATGGGAAGGTAGTATCGGCGGCTTAATTGCTGCCATGATTGTAGCCTACGTTTTATCGATCTACTATACGAATTACGAAGGTTGGCAATGGTTTGGAATAGGTGTGATTATTGTGGTGGCTGGAACGTATGGCGATTTAGTCGAGTCTCTTTTCAAGCGCAGTATAAATATTAAGGATTCAGCAGACACGATACCGGGTCATGGGGGCTTCTTGGATCGATTTGATGGATTACTTTTGTCGATTCCATTTATTATCACATTCTTGAAATTATTCCCCAAAATCTAAGCTTTAACAGGCTTTAACAAGGGGTGATTCAATTTTTGTTTAAATTCGGTTTCGAAATGAAACAAGTCATGCGATTTCTGGGGATTATAATGTTGAGTTTGCTGTCGTGGACGGCTTTCTCTCAAGGACAAGATAAAACGGTCCTCTTCCAAGGACGCGTGGTAGCTTCCTCGAATGCTGAATTTCTTCCATTAGCTTATATTTTCAATCCGCAAGCGGGCCGTGGAGCGCTGAGTGATAACTTTGGCCAAGTGGACATGTATGTATTCCCAGGTGATAGTTTAGTCATATCCTATGTGGGCTATAAGAAAAAATACTATATCGTGCCGCGAGATACCGAATTAGTGCATCAAGTAATTATCCCCATGGAAGAGATGACCACCATGCTCCGCGATGTGAAGGTTTTCCCCCATTCTAGCGAAGAGGAGTTCAAGCAAGCTTTCTTAGCGATGGACGTACGGAATGCAAAGGAGCGTGATAATGCCAGAAATAATCTAGAGCAGTCTAAATTAAATGTTTTTGCGCTGCAGGCCGGAATGGGAGCTTCATCTAATTTTAGAAATTTCTCGGACATGATGATCTCGTCTCAGGCGAACAAGAGCTTTTTTAATAGCCCTATGTTAGCCTTAACGAATCCATTTGCGTGGATCAGTTTCATTAAGTCCGTGAAGAATGGGGATTTAAAGCGGAAGGATTACCAAAAAGCCTATGAGCTACTTCCAAAAGAGAACATCAATCGTCAACTGTATCTACGAACGATTAAATCCAATTAAGGCTAACATTCGGCCCGTAGTTCCGTTCTCTTTTCGATGAGAAAAATAATCTGCATTGTTCGCTACGGTGCAAGCTGAATCGATTTCAATTTGATGTATTCCTAGCTTTGCTACTTGTGCTGCGTTCGCTGACTTCAAGTCAACATGCCATTTAGTGCCTTTTCGGGTTTTGAACTCCTCTGCAAAATGTTCCGCGACTTCATCACCTACTTCGAAGTGTGTTTGGCTAATGCAGGGACCGATATAGGCCAAAATATCCCCCGGATTCGACCCTCTGTTCTCTATCAAACGCTTAGCCGTTTTTTCTACAATCCCTGCCACCGTACCTTTCCAACCAGCATGAATCGCAGCACAAACGCGTGTCACCGGATCTGCCAGCAAAATAGGTGTGCAATCCGCAATTCCCACCCCAGCAAAAACACCGGGTTGAACAGAAACCATCGCATCGAAACCTGATTGATAGCCAGCACGGCCAGTTACCCAAATTTTATCCCCGTGGACTTGATAGGAACGAGCTAAATCTGCGGGTGAAATACCTACATCTGCGCAAAATAGAGTAAGGTTTTTTTCGATGGTTTCTGGAGAATCATCTGTATGAATGCCAAGATTTAAGGAAGTGAAGGGAGACTCACTTAAGCCGCCGTGGCGGGTGCTGACACCCGCCACGAGGCCTGGAATGGATTGGAAAATACGGGGTCGATTGACACGATTAAGCGTCATAACTCAAGCCATATTGTTTTAAAACCTCATCTGGAACGCCGTTCCATTGATTAGGTGTATTTCCTTTGTAATCTAAATCTGCGATTCCCATTTTAGAAGTAAAGAATCCTGTTGCCGTTAGATTACGCATTAAGGTAAAGAAAGATTCGCCTTGTGATAAATGCTTCGGAGTCTTTCCTGGGTAAGCGATATCATCTACGATATTAATTCGCTGTGAGGGTGTGATATCAATGAAATTCTTAGAGAAACGCTTGTTCGATTCCACGTCTAGCCAACGTAATCCTCCGCGCATTGGCGTTTTAAATTCAGGCTTGTCCTTTACAATGAATTCAATGAATGCAGTTACGCCAGATTGAGAGGCGCTTCCCGATTTCTTATCAGCCGGGATGATGATATCAGAAAGAACCGTAATGGTGGCTAATTCGTGCGCATTTAAAAAGACTTCCGCTTTTAATTTAGCCTCTAATTCGGCTTCGTCTTGCGTACGACCGTTTGGTCTTTTAACAGGTACCTTACCTAATTCTAAATTCTCAATCGCTTTTTCATCGGGATTGAAAACGGCTAAGCCCAGTGAACTTAAGCCCATATTTTTTAAATAGTCTCTTCTTTTCATCTTACAGGTTGCCTTTTTTACGTTGATCAACAATATATTCGGAGGTACGAAGGGATAGCGCTAGGATCGTCCAAGTTGCGTTTTTATCCCCTTGAGAAACGAACGGAGCTGCATCAGCTACGAACAAGTTTTTCACATCGTGTGCCTGGCAATTCGAGTTTAATACCGAGGTATTTTTATCATTACCCATACGCGCAGTTCCTACTTCGTGGATGATGCGACCTGGATCGGCTAAGCCGTAGTTATTTTCTGCACCTGGTTTTTTGCCCAATGCTTCTCCGCCCATCGAGTGAATAATCTCCTCGAAGGTATCCTGCATGTGTTTCGCCTGCTTCACCTCGTAATCGCTCCATTTGTAATTGAAACGTAATACTGGAATACCGAATTTGTCTACCACATTCGGGTCGATTTCGCAGTAGTTATCTTCGCGTGGAACCGGTTCTCCGCGTCCTGCAAAGCCTACGTATGCGCCGTAGAAACGGCGATAATCCTCTTTCAAAGTAGCACCATATCCACCTGCTGCTTTTTTGATACCATCACGGCTGAAATTCTCTTTGCCATTTAGGCCTTCGATTCCCCAGCCAAAACCATAGTTAGGCATTCCCATACCTCCACCATATTCGATGTGGTATCCACGCGGGAAGTCTAATTTTTTGTTATCCAACCACCAAGGTGTGTAGATGTGCATTCCACCTACGCCATCTTCGTTATAACGCTTTCGATCGAATAAAGATGGTATGATCGCTGAGCGAGATGCTCCAGTGGAGTCATTAATATATTTACCTACGACACCGCTTGAATTAGCAATACCGTTAGGAAAACGAGAGCTTTTCGAATTCAATAAAAGGCGGGCTGTTTCACCTGCTGATGCCGCTAGAACGACAATTTTTCCTTTTACAGAATACTCTTGCATTGTGCCTGTGTGTACATACGAAACACCTGTGGCTAAACCCGTAATCGGATCAGTCATTACCTCCCGTGCCATGGCGAAGGGAAGTAGGGTCGTATTGCCTGTTTGGACAGCGGGTTTCACTAAAACCGATGACGACGAGAAGTCAGCGTAGGCCGAGCAACCGCGGTTACATTGACCGCAATAGAAGCAAGAACCACGCTCGCTATTGATCGGCTTCGTTAGCATCGACATACGCGACGGATAGGTCGGAATGCCTAAGGCTTTATTTGCCTTTTTAATCATTAATTCGTGTAGACGAGGCTTAGGTGGAGGTAAGAAATAGCCATCTGGATCATTTCTTAGACCTTCATTCGTTCCAAAAACCCCAATCATTTTGTCCACCTTATCGTAATAAGGCTTCATATCATCATATCCGATAGGCCAGTCGTCGCCTAGACCATCAATACTTTTTCTTTTAAAATCATCTGGACCAAAACGTAAGGAGATACGTCCCCAGTGATTGGTGCGACCACCCACCATACGAGAGCGGAACCAGTCGAATTTCGTACCTTCTTTACGTGTATACGGTTCTCCTTCGATGTCCCATCCGCCATACGCCGCATCAAAATCGCCGAAATTACGTAGTGAGCTACTCGCTCCACGACGAAGTGATTCGTACGGCCATTTTAATTGGGTCATATCTTTCGGATCTGCCGGATCAAAAGGCTGTCCAGCCTCCAGTATGCAAACTTTTGCACCGGCCTTTGCTAACGTGTGTGCAGCCATACCGCCACCCGCACCGGAACCTACGATCACAACATCGAAAACCTCTTGTTGAGATTTAATGTAAATTGAGGAATTAATCATTTTGTTAATCTGGTTTAGAGAAATCAAAAATAGAAAAATTGGCTTATTTTTGTTCTACTAATTATTAAAATATTTGGCACGGAAAGCAGACAACGGAGAGGAGCCATTGAAAAAAGGGGAAACTCCACTTTCAAGGCAGTTTAATCAAATCAAGGCGAAATACCCTGGGGCTATTTTGTTGTTCCGTGTGGGGGATTTTTATGAGACTTTTGGCCAAGATGCGGTGAAAGCTTCGAAAATTTTAGGCATTGTGTTGACTCGCCGTAATAATGGCAATGCCGATGCCGAATTAGCTGGTTTTCCACACCATTCCTTAGATACGTATTTACCTAAATTAGTTCGCGCAGGTGAACGGGTGGCGATTTGTGATCAATTAGAGGATCCTGCGACCGTGAAGGGGATTGTGAAGCGCGGCGTGACTGAATTAGTGACACCAGGGGTGTCGTTTAATGACCAAGTATTAGATAATAAACGTAATAACTATGTGGCAGCCATTTCGTTAGATGAAAAGTCATCTACCTATGGAATTGCCCTGTTAGATATATCTACTGGCGAGTTTATGTGCTCTCAGGGCCCATTAGCCTATATTCAGAAGTTAGTCCAAAGTTTCTTGCCGGCTGAGATTTTGTATCCTAAAAAGCATAGAAATGCCTTCGTGGATGCCTTCGGCGAGCAATTTCACAGCTTCACGATGGAAGAGTGGATTTTCACCCACGAATTCACGTATCCGCTTTTAACGCAACATTTTAAGACCAAAAACCTGAAAGGATTTGGTATCGAAAATAGTCCGCTTGGCATCATTTCTGCCGGCGTTATTTTACATTATTTAGCGGAAACAGAACACCGTGCCATTGGTCATATTTCCTCTATTCAACGAATTGAGGAGGATAAATACGTCTGGTTAGATCGATTTACGATTCGCAATTTGGAATTGATTCATCCCACGCAAGAGGGGGGAGTTCCTCTGATTGCGCTCATCGACCAGACCCTGACTGCGATGGGTGGTCGATTGCTTCGCAAGTGGCTTGTTTTGCCTTTAAAGGAATTAAAAACGATCGAACAAAGGCAAGAAGGAGTTGCCGGTTTACTCGCTTCAGATACGTTGTTAGATCAAGTTTCGGACTTATTAAAGCCGATCGGAGACATGGAGCGGATGATTTCCAAAGTCGCCGCTGGCCGCATCAATCCACGGGAATTGAATGCCTTGAAAAAGGCCTTGCAACAGATTCCGGAGATTAAAACGCTTTTGTCTGCGTCTATTTCGCCTAGTCTATCAGGTCTTGCAAACAGTTTAGATTCCTGCACAGAATTAGTGGAGAAAATCGACACGATTTTGCGCGAAGACCCGCCTGTTTTGATACACCAAGGCGGAATGATAAAGAGTGGCTATTTAGCTGAATTAGACGAATTACATGGACTCTCTAGTTCAGGCAAAAACTTCTTAGCGGATATCCAAAAGCGCGAAATTGAGCGCACAGGAATTACTTCGTTGAAGGTCTCCTACAACAAGGTTTTTGGGTATTATTTAGAAGTAACTAATGCACACAAGGATCGGGTGCCTCCAGAATGGATTCGCAAGCAAACCTTGGTAAATGCGGAGCGCTATATCACGGAAGAATTGAAGGTGTACGAGGAAAAGATTCTCAGTGCAGAAGATAAAATTTCGGTGATCGAATTCCGATTATTCCAAGAATTAGTGCAATCGGCTTTAGACTATCTAACTCAAATTCAGCAGAATGCGCTTGGGATTGCGACGCTCGATGTGTTAGCCTCTTTCGCGACGGTTGCTAAGAAAAATGGCTATGTTCGTCCCGCTTTAAACGAAACGGAAATCATTGATATCAAAGGTGGTCGTCACCCGGTGATCGAAAAGCAATTACCTGCGGGGGAGAATTATGTGCCCAATGACATCTATCTAGACGATAAAACGCAGCAAATCATGATGATTACGGGTCCCAATATGGCCGGTAAATCTGCCTTATTGCGTCAAACGGCCCTCATCGTTTTACTTGCCCAAATGGGTTCTTATGTACCTGCTGAATCCGCTAACCTGGGTTTAGTGGACAAAGTGTTTACGCGCGTAGGCGCCTCCGATAACTTATCGAAAGGCGAGTCCACCTTCATGGTCGAGATGACTGAAACGGCGGCGATTTTGAATAATCTATCGTCTCGTTCGCTCGTTTTATTGGATGAAATCGGCCGCGGAACGTCGACGTATGATGGCGTTTCGATGGCCTGGGCGATCGCAGAACACTTGCATAATCATCCTGCTTATAAGGCCAAAACCTTATTTGCCACCCACTACCACGAATTAAACGAATTAACACAGGACTTCCCGCGCATTCAAAACTTTCACGTCTCCGTGAAAGAGGTGGGCAATAAGATCATCTTCTTACGCAAATTATTGCCGGGAGGAAGTGCCCATAGTTTTGGTATTCATGTCGCTCAATTAGCCGGAATGCCGACTTCTTTAGTTTTACGTGCCCACGAAATCTTGCAGAATTTAGAAAAGGATCACGTTCTAGAAGACAATATCGATAAGCTAAAAGAAATGCCGAAGGCGAATTACCAGCTATCCCTTTTCGGTGCTGAAATTCCAGAAGGACTTCAGAAAATTGAGGATCAATTGAAGGAGCTAGACGTGAATTCGTTGTCGCCGATTGAGGCGCTGTTGAAGTTGAATGAGTTAAAGAGATTGCTTTAACTTTTAATTCTAAAAATGTGCTGCGCAATATTTTTATGAATTAAAATTTAAATCAAATCTCTTCTCTTTTAAGCAGTTAGAGTAATTGATTTTATTCATTTTAAAAACATTGCGCAGCACGTTTTTAAATGAATAAAATCAATTTCTAACATCAAGCCCCCAATTCAACTTACTTCTCAACGTCTGCAGGAAATCATCTCCTGGAATCTTAATTAGTTTAGCTGAAAATGGTGCCTTTTTGACGGTGATTTTGTAGTGGCTGTCGATTACTTTGGAACGGGAATCCAACGAAATAAGGAAGTTTTTACTTCTTGAGCTGACTTCAAAAGTTAAAATGGCAGAACTGGAAACCAAGAGTGGGCGCACATTTAAATTATGCGGACTCATGGGGGCAATGATGAATATATCTGAGCTGGGTATGACCAATGGGCCGCCTACGGATAAGGAATAGCCTGTGGATCCAGTCGCTGTAGATACGATGAGTCCATCGGCCCAGTAGGAATTTAAATAATTGCCATCTACAAATGCCTTGATGGTAATCATGGAAGAGGTGTCTGTCTTCATGATTCCCACTTCATTTAATCCAAAGCCTTTTCCATCAAAAAAGTCCATATCTGATTCCACAGATACAAGACTCCTGTTTTCAATGCGGTAATTGCCTTGTAAAACGGTGTCTAATGCGGAACTAATTTCCGGTGGGGAAAGCGTGGCTAAAAAGCCTAATCGGCCCGTATTGATACCTAAAATGGGAATTTCTCTAGCACCTATCTGAGTGAGCGTCTCCAGAAGTGTTCCGTCGCCACCAATACTCCAGGCCATGTCTACCGATTCTAACCCTTTTTCAGCTGAATAAACAGGTACGTCAGCAACGCTAAATCCATGCTCCAGTAAATGATTTTTGAAGAAATCTGAGAGAATGGGTTGGCAGTTTTTGGCACAAATATCTGCCCACATTTTTTCCATCAGCGGCCGAGTTTCTGCCGAAAAGGATTTTCCGTGAATCGCTAATTGTACACTCATTATAGGTCAATAAAACGCATTAAATGGTCGAATCGGTCTTGATCTGCCTCTAATTGTTCACCAAAAACAAAGGCTTTCTCAATGAAAATGCCATGTCTTTCCAAGTTTGAAATAATCCTTCCAAACGTTTCCGTTTGCACCTGAATTACCACATTCGGCTGTTGGAAAAAACTGCGAACTACCACGCCATTTTCTTCTTCAATGATGCGAAAAATGGTGCTCAAACTATCGCGAGAGGCTTGAAATGGAATGCGAATAATGCCTCCATTTTTATTTTCCAGCCCTGAATTTAACAGGATGTTTCCTACCGAAACTTTGGTCAAGTAGCCTCTAAATTGCTGATCTGAATTCGTAATGGCAATGACGTCTGAGCTGTTCGCATCGAACCAAGGTAAACTAGCTAAAACATCCTCTTCTTCCTCCATGTGGAAGGAAGAAAAATGTACTTTTAAGTCTTCTAGTATTTGTTCTGGGGAAAAAGCTTGTTCTAAATTTTCAAGTGTAACAAGACCCACAAAAGCCTTGTTTTCTACCACCGCTAAGGCATTTACCCCTTGAAGGCGAAGCGTTTTCTGAGCTTTCGCTACAGAATCACTCATTCGCAACACCGGTAAATCATAATTTAGGTGCGATAGAATTAGCATTTTAGACGGGGTTCTGGTTTAACCACTCTGTTAATATCTCGTTGAATTCGACTGGTCGTTCCATCATGGGAGCGTGGCAGCATTTATCAATAAATTTCAAGGTAGAGCCTGGAATTAATTGATTGAATTCGTGACCCACTTCTGGCGGGGTAATCGCATCATTTAATCCCCAAATTAATAGGGTAGGAGCCTGTATTTGAACAATATCTTTGGCCATATTATTTCGTTGCGCCGATTTCGCAATGGCTATTATACGCATCACTTTAGGAATGCTATTCGTAATTTCGAATACTTCATCCACTAATTCCTTGCTGGCCGTCTTGGGGTCATAAAACGTGTATTCAACACGTTCTTTAATATATTCGTAATTGCCACGTTTCGGATACGAACCACCCATGGAGTTCTCAAAAAGGCCCGAAGACCCAGTTAAAATCAAGCGTTGAATCTTCTCCGGATGGCGTAAGGTGTATATTAAGGCGACGTGACCGCCTAATGAATTACCTATTAAACTGAATTTGTCTAAACCCTTAAAATCAATAAATCCCTCAATAAATTCTGTTAATCCTTCACATCCAGCCTCTTTTATGGGCATGTCGTGAATAGGCATGAGCGGGATGATAACTCTATACTTTGACTTGAAGTGATTAATCACTCCAGCCCAATTGCTCAATGCGCCAAACAAACCGTGAAGTAGTAAAAGGGTCTCCCCCTGTCCTTCATCGATATATCTGTACTCTCCTTCTGCCTTAATTAGGTACTCCATTCAGCAATTTTGTATTTATAAACTGCAATTTAATAAAAAGAATGTTAAACAATTTTAATTTTGCAGAGTTTTAAAAAATATAATTTATCTATGAAACCGATCATTATTGTAGGAGGTGGAATCGCAGGCTTACAGGCCACGAATATTTTACATCAAAACGGCAGAGACTTCATTTTGTTTGAAAAGAATACCTCTGTAGGCGGTCGAGTTTCCTCAGTGAAAAAAGATGGATTTATTTTAGACCGTGGTTTTCAGGTTTTACAGACTTCCTATCCTGAAGTCCAACGCTCGTTGGATTTACAGGCATTGGATCTCCACTTTTTTGAATCAGGTGCGATGGTAAGGGATCAGTTTTTTTACAATCCTTTAAGGCGGCCATTTGATTTGTTTTCTTCTGATCTTCTTTCGTGGAAAGATGCCTTTGCTTTAGCTCGAATCTGGTTTCGATTGCAAGGTAATGTGCCCGCACTGGATGGAAATAAGCTGAGCACAAAAGAATTAATCGAATCCTATTCCTTTTCTAATCGGTTCAAAACCGAATTTTTAGTTCCCTTTTTTCAGGGTGTATTTTTACAGGAAGAATTGAACCAACCGGCCTCGCTATTTTTCTATTATTTACAGCATTTTTTGTACGGAAATGCGGCGATTCCTGCGGGTGGAATGCAAGCAATTTCGGATCAAATGGCAGCGACTTTGCCAGCAGAATCGATTCAATTAAATCAAGAAATTAGCCAAGTGAACGCAACTAGCATCACCTTAAAGTCTGGTGATAAAATCGAAGGCGATGCAGTTATTTTAGCGGTGGAATTGCCGGTGGCGGCTAAGCTTTTGGGTTTAAAATCCCCTGCTACCTTAGGGTCAAAAACGTTCTATTTTTCTGCTAAAAAATCTACCAGCCAGCCTGCCTTACTTCGCTTAGTGGGCGATAGCAATTTGCTTCATTTTACGTGCTTAAGCGATGTAAATCCAGCTTTAGCGCCTACAGGAAAAGCGTTGTATTCTGCTACAACGTTGAAAAACTATGCTAATGGAGACGTTAAAAAAGCGCTAGAAAATCAATTGCCGGGAATTAAACTGACATTCTTAACCGAATTCGAGTTGCCTCATTCTTTACAAAAGGTAAACGCTTATGAGGAAATTAAAATGGCTTCGAATGGCGTAATTCTAGCCGGTGATTACTTAGAATTTCCGTCTCTGCAAGGAGCCTTGGCATCGGGTAGAAAGGCTGCGGAGGAAATTTTGGCAAGAACCTGATTTTCGTCATCGAAAAGTAGGCTGTTTTTCATACCTTTGTGAGGTTAATCAAACCCTCAATGAAAAAATTTATTGCACTCTTCGCCGTATTGTTCGTGGCCTCGTGTTCGAGCTCGAATAAAGACTATCAAAAAGCGGCTGCTAATCCAGAATTTTTAATCCGTGCTGAAGTGATGTTGACGGAAAGTATCATTCACGATATTTTCGCACCACCTGTTTCTTCTCGTATTTACATGTATGCTAGTTTAGCGGGTTATGAGGCGGCGATTCATGGAGAAAAAGGATATAAATCGTTAGTAGGCCAAATCAATGGCTTCGAAAAAGTAGCGCAGCCTGAAAAGGGCAAGGAATATTGCTACCCTTTAGCTTCCACGCGTGCCTTCTTAACGATGGGTAAGAAATTAACCTTTGCGCAAGAATTATACGAGGAGTTTGATAAGAAATTAGAAGAAGATTATCGTGCAACGGGTATTCCTGATGAGGTGTATGAACGTTCTATTGCGCTAGGTGATTCAATTGCTGAATCTGTTTTTAAATACGCGGCTAAAGATAATTACAAGCAAACGCGTGGATTCCGTTTTACCGTTACGAACGAACCAGGAACTTGGACTCCTACACCACCGGCTTATATGGATGCGGTAGAGCCGTTTTGGACAAAGATTCGTCCGGTGGGCTTAGATTCATCGGCCCAGTTTCAAGCTCCAATCCCATCTAAATTTGATTTAACGCCAGGTACTCCGTATTACAAAGAGGTGATGGAGTCGTATAATACCGTGAAGAATTTAACGGAGGAACAACGCAATATTGCGAATTTCTGGGATTGCAATCCATTCAAAATGAACATCACAGGCCATGCCATGTTCGCGACAAAGAAAATGTCACCAGGCGGTCACTGGATGGGGATTGTGGGCCAGGTTTCGCGTCAACTTAAGAAATCGCACGTTCAAGTGGCTGAGGCTTTTGTGATGACTTCGATGGCTATTTTTGATGGTTTTATCTCGTGTTGGGATGAGAAATACCGCTCAGTACGCATTCGTCCTGAAACGGTTATTAACAATAGTATTGATAAGAAATGGATACCTATTCTTCAAACTCCTCCTTTCCCAGAATATACCTCTGGACATAGTACTATTTCAAGTGCGGCTGCTACGGTGTTGACGAAATTGTACGGGGATAATGTGGCCTTTAATGACTCGACAGAGATTCCTTACGGTTTGCCACCGCGTAAATTTACATCGTTTGTACAGGCCGCTAATGAGGCATCCATCAGTCGTTTGTATGGTGGAATTCACTTCCGTCCTGCACTAGACCAAGGGGTAATCAATGGAGCTAAAGTTTCTAATTGGTTACTAGCTAAAGTGAAAACACATTAATGAAAAACGACATCGCTTCGAAGGCTGATATTAAAACATTTGTGGATGCGTTTTATGCTAAAATGCCCTCAGATGATTTAGTTGGCAAAGTTTTCATGGAAGTGATGCACGTGGATTTTTCGACGCATCTCCCTAAAATGTATGATTTTTGGGAGATGTTGTTGTTTCAGGGGACTTCCTATCAAGGAGCGCCTATGAGACCTCATTTGCAGATCAATCAGATTCATCCGATAACGCCCGCTCATTTCGATCGTTGGTTAGAAATGTTTAGAGCGACTTTGAGGGATTTGTTTGAAGGACCTAAGACGGAAGAGGCCATTACGAAAGCAGAAAATATTGCGGCGACGTGGGCCTATAAATTGGATTATTTAACGAAACACCCTGCTTAATATGATCGTTTCTACACCGGGTCGCATTTGTCTTTTTGGCGAACATCAAGATTACTTGGGTTTGCCGGTGATTGCGGCGGCTATTTCGAAGCGTATTCAAATCGAAGGGGATTTCAGAGAAGATAATGTGGTGCATTTTTCTCTGCCGGATATAGGAACGGAAGAGTCTTTCGAACTGCATTATCCCTTGATCTACACGAAGGAGCGCGATTATTTTAAGAGCGTATTGAACGTATTGCACCGCAAGGGGCATGTCTTGGATAAAGGCTTGAATTTGACAGTGAGTGGAAATATTCCCATAAATTCCGGAACCTCTAGTTCCTCCGCTTTACTCGTTTCTTGGGTGAATTTTTTGAATGAAATCTACGATCTGGGCTATTCCCAAAAACAAGTAGGTGAGATTACCTACGAAGCGGAAGTGTTGGAATTTTCAGAACCTGGTGGAATGATGGATCAATATTCGACGGCGGTGGGAAATGTGATATATTTAGCTAGCGTGCCTGAAATTCACATTGAAACCTATGCGAGAGAATTAGGAACCTTCGTGTTAGGGGATTCGATGGAGCCGAAAGATACCTTGGGCATTTTGAGTCACGTGAAGTTTGGGATGCTTGGAGGGATGAAAAAGATTCAGGCGAAATACCCAGATTTTGATTTAGCAATAGAAAGGGATCCAGCGAATTACCGCGAATTATTGACGGAAGACGAGTGGGTGCTTTTGCAGTCGAATATTAGCGATCGTGATTTGCTTTTAGAGGCGAAGGCGATGTTTGAGGGGAAAAGCCTTTGGTCAGATGAAAAATTAGGTTCCTTATTAAATGAACATCAAGTAAATTTGCGGGAACATAAACGAATCTCCACGCCTAAAATCAACCGAATGATACAGGCGGCATTGGATGCGGGAGCTTTGGGAGGGAAAATAAATGGATCAGGTGGCGGTGGCTGTATGTTTGCTTATGCGCCACAGCATCCTGAAAAAGTAGTCGCTGCCATCGAAAAAGAGGGTGGAAAGGCCTACATCATTACAGTAGATAAAGGAACAACGAAAATAATATGAAGAAGAGATTATTGATTTTAGCGGGTGGCATGGCCTCTCGTATGAAGAAAGCTTTAGCGGAAGAGAATAGTGATTTAGACCCCAAATTAGTGGCGCAAGCGAATGCAGTCACGAAGGGTATGATCCAAGTGGGAAAGAATGGTAAGACCTTAATTGACTATCAGTTATACAATGCACACTTAGCAGGAATCGAAGAGGTGATGTTATTATTGCATCCCACAGACAGCGTATCCCAGGAATATTGCGAGTCATTAATGGCGAAGGATGCTACCTGGGGAATGAAAATTGTTTTTGCTCGTCAGCAAATCGCAGCAGATCGCGAAAAGCCGGCAGGAACAGCAGATGCAGTTTACCAGGCTTTATCTCAACATGCGGATTGGCAAACAGGTCGCGTGATCGTATGTAATTCAGATAATTTGTACTCGGTAAATGCGTTGAAAACGCTTTGGGCATCCGAAGTTCCTCAGGCTTTGATTTCGTATCACCGCGATAGTTTGTTATACCCAGCAGAGCGTATTTCCGCTTTTGCCTTGATTCGTACGGATGAGGAAGGGTATTTATTAGAAATTATCGAGAAGCCAACGAAGGAGCAAGCGGATGAATTAATGGCGAAGCAAGGTCGTTTAGGCGTGAGTATGAACGTTTTTGTGTTTGAAGCGAGCACATTCTTACCTTACTTAGCGAAGACGCCTTTCCACCCGGTGCGCAATGAAAAGGAATTGCCTACGTCCGTAGTGATGTTTGGAGAAGGGGAGGGTAAAGGATTCTTTGCGATTCCATTAGCCGAAAATGTGCCTGATTTAACTTCGAAAGAGGATATTCTAGTGATGCAGAAATATTTAGAGGAAACGTATGGCGATTTTTAAAAGCTAACTAGTAAATTGGGAGTGATAACCTATTCACTCTATGACTTTATTCATTGTAATTGCAAGCCTTGGCCTTTTAGTACTGTTAATCACGTACTGGAAGGTCAATTCTTTTATAGCCTTTCTACTAGTTAGTCTGTTTGCGGGCGTTTGCCTGGGATTACCCCTGCCTGATATTGCGAAATCCATCCAAAAAGGATTAGGCGATACCTTGGGTTCCTTGGTTGTAATTCTGGTTCTTGGAGCAATGTTAGGTAAATTAGTCGCGTCTTCCGGAGCTGCGAAGCAGATATCCGGCACACTGATTGATTTGTTTGGCCTGAAGAATATCACCTGGGGCTTAATGCTGACGGGGTTTGTCATCGGTATTCCTTTGTTTTATAATGTGGGATTTGTGTTGATGATTCCGTTAATCTTTTCTTTAGTTCAGCAATATAAAATTCCCCCCTTAATGGCGGGTGTACCTATGATGGCCTCCTTGTCTGTGGCGCATGGTTTTTTGCCGCCACATCCTTCCCCTGCTGCATTAGTGGCACAGTTTCACGCGAATATGGGGGAGACTTTAATGTTAGGCATTCTGGTCGCTATCCCAGCCATTATTTTAGCGGGGCCTATTTTTGCCAAAACGCTAGCCCATCTTCCCGTCAAACCACTCAAAGCATTTGCCTCTGCTGAAATCGATTCAACTAATCTTCCATCTAAAACGGCTAGTTTCGTAGCTGCTTTGTTCCCGGTATTCCTTTTAGTAGGCACGACCATCGCGGAAGTTCAATTGCCGGATTCTCCATTCGTTAAATTAGTTGCAGATCCTGCCATGGTCATGTTAGTGGCCATAATCGTGGCAACCTATGTCTTGGGCATAAGAAGGGGCAAAAAAATAGAGGAGGTAATGAACGTGTATGGCGAGGCAGTGAAAGACGTAGCCATGATTTTATTGATTATTGCCGGCGCCGGAACGCTAAAAGAGATTTTATTGGTTTCTGGGGTTAGTAAGGAGATTGCGAACTATCTAGGGGGATTGCCTATTCATCCATTGGTATTAGGCTGGATGATGGCGGCCATCATACGGGTTTGTCTTGGATCTGCTACGATTGCAGGCTTAACAGCAGCAGGAATGATTTACCCATTAGTTGCCTCTGGATCCGTAAATGCTAATTTAATGGTCTTGAGTATCGGTGCCGGTAGTTTAATGTTCTCTCATGTGAATGATACGGGTTTTTGGTTATTCAAAGAATACTTTAATCTAACCGTTAAAGAAACGCTTCGTTCCTGGTCATTAATGGAGACGATCGTGTCACTGTCTGGCCTGGTAGGGGTGATGATTTTGAATCAATTCTTATAATTGTGCTATTGTATCAAAAAAATACAAAATTTTTTAAATTCTGATTTTTTGGATTAATCCAAATAATATGGCTGCAATGTGCTCAATAGCAGTATAAAAACTTGATTATTCTCATTTTTGAGGTGGATAATTCTTCATTTGATTCTTTTTTTTTGTTTGTTTATTAACATTTCGTTAATTTTCGCCAGATTGATTTATTTATCAACAACTTTTTTCAACCCTAACTTAAATGTTCATGAAAAAAAATTTACTCATGACTTTGCTGTTTACTCTACTATCGGTAGCGAGTTTATTCGCTCAAGATAGAAAAGTAACAGGAAAGGTGACCTCGGCCGAGGACGGTTCAGGTCTTCCAGGTGTTACTGTTCAAATTAAAGGAACAGGCAAAGGAACTCAATCAGATGTGAATGGTAACTATTCATTATCTGTTCCAAGTTCAGCTACATTAGTTTTCTCTTTTGTAGGATTAAACCCACAATCTGTTGCAGTGGGAAGTCAATCAGTAATTAACGTAAAGTTAGCTACTGACTCTCGTCAACTTTCTGAAGTGGTTGTAACAGGTACAGGTACAGCGATTGACAAGCGTTCAACGGCGATCGATGTACAAGCTATCACAGCAAAATCTTTACCATCCGTTCCGGGTGCTTCTGTGGATCAAGCCTTAGTAGGTAAGATTGCAGGTGCTCAGATTTCTTCTGGTAATGGTATGCCTGGTCAGCCAGTTAACATCGTTTTACGTGGTATTAACACCATTAACCGTGGTACTACTCCGATGATCTTGTTAGATGGTATTGAATTAGGTTCTACAGATTTGAACTCTATCGACTTAAACATCGTAGAAAGAGTAGAGGTTATCCAAGGTGCGGCTGCTGCAACGATCTACGGTGCGCAAGGTGCGAACGGGGTAATTCAATTATTCTCTAAGAAAGGTAAGTCAGGAAAAGTGAACATTGATTTCTCTTCTTCTGTAATCACAGGTACTCCTTTGAACGTAGGTGGTTTGAGCAAAGCTAACTTACACGGTTTCAAAACGAATGCTAACAACGAAGTTATTGGTGGTTCAGGAAATCCTCTTGCTTTAGATCCTGTATATGGTTCTTATGGTGAGAACGTAATTTTCGCATCTACGGATCCTACGGTCTTGATCAATAAGCCTTATGACAAGAACTTGCAATACCACGATCACTTTAAAGAGTTCTTTGTAACTACAACGAACTACAATAACTCATTAGCGATTTCTGGTGGTTCTGATAAGAGTGATTACTCATTAACTTTATCTAATTCAGATAACGCAGGTCCATTCAAAAACATTGGTGGTTTAAATCGTACAAACTTAACAGCTAACTTAGGTTTCGAATTAGCGAAAGGTTTGAAATTGCGTTCAATTACACAATTAGTGTACACGAAGAACACGATCAATGATGCGTCAGGTCGTTCAATTATCTACTCTGTATTTAACTCTCGTCCTTTTGCTGATTATGAGTTCAAAGATGCAGATGGTAACTATCCAGTATACTTCGGTGATGCGGTAGGTGTGAACGGTGCTAACCCTAACTTCGTAAATCAATACACGCAATCTTTGATCAACACAATTGATGTGAACCAAAGCTTGAACTTAAACTACGAGGTTAACAAGTTTTTAACTTTAGATGCGAAGTATGGTATTAACTACCAAAACCAAGCTGAGAAATATACGTACTTAAACCAATCAGGTAACAAGAACGTAATGGATCAACAATATTGGTATTCATACTATAACGGTAATGATGCAAATGGTGAATTAGTTAACTTCCAGTCAACTAAGACATTCCAAAACTTATTAGCGTCTGCTTATTTCAAAACAGACTTTGAAAAAGATTTTGGTATCAACATTCCATTACGCACTACGACTCAGGTAGCATTTGACTACAGAAATCGTTACAACACGGTATATGGTTCATATGGTATTGGTTTACCTAACTACACTCCTTTCAATACATCTCAAGCAGCTGAAACGAAAGTAGTGACAGATTACAAAACTCCGTTTATTACGTACGGTTACTTAGCGACACAACGTTTAGATTACGGTACTTTAGGTGGTTTATCTGCAGGTTTCCGTACGGATTATTCGTCAGCCTTCGGTGCTGCGTCTACACCACAAACGTTCCCTCGTGGAGATGCTTACTTACGTATCTCTGAATTAGGTATCTTCAAAAATTCTGCAATCAGCACAACTTTAGAAGATTTCAAAATTCGTGCAGCTTATGGTGAGGCAGGTATCCAACCAAATGCATTTGACCGTTACATCACTTTAAATACAGGTGTAATTGGTGGTGGTAACGCGTTCTTCTTCCCATTAACGCAATCTAACCCAGCCTTGAACGTAGAGATTTCTAAAGAATTAGAAATTGGTACAGATATCGGCTTGAACTTAGGAAAATCATCTCCTTGGTTAAACAGTGTTAACTTCTCAGGTTCATACTGGAAGCGTTCTACAGATAATGCGATCTTTAACGTAGATGCTGCTCCATCTTCTGGTGTAGGTACAGTAAAAGATAACGCGTTCTCTTTAGCTTCTAATGGTATCCAAGCTAGCTTAACTGCTCAAGTATTTAAGGATGCTGATTGGACTTGGAACTTTACTACGAACTTTGGTAAGCAAACTTCAGAAATCACAGCCGTACGTGGTGGTGCTGAGGTAGTTGTAACATCTGCAGCTGGTTCTACAGGTTATGTATTAAAAGCGGGTCAAAAAATCGGTCAATTATATGGTTTCTATGGTATTCACAGTGTAGATGCTTTATTACCTGATGGAACTCCAGCGATCGCTGAAGCAAACCGTGGTCTTTATGAGGTAGCAAGTAATGGATGGGTTGTGAAGAAGTCTACTAAGGCTCCTTACTTCTCTACGAAGCAATTTAGCTTTGGAGATCCTAACCCAGCATTCAATGCTTCATTCATTAACGAATTGTCATACAAAGGAATCCTTACTTTCAACTTACAAGTTGATTTAGTACAAGGAGCTCACTTGTATAACCAAACTAAAGAATGGATGTACCGTGACGGTATCCACGCTGATTACCAAAAGCCAATCACGATTAACGGTGAAACAGGAGCTTGGTCAGCATTCTACCGTGGTGTGTATGCAGAGGTTTCACGTAATGGTACGAAGAACTACTTCTATGAAGATGCTTCTTTCGCTCGTTTACGTAACTTATCTGTTGGAGTTGACTTAGTGAAAGCGTTAGGTATCAAAGGATTCCGTAAGTTACAATTAGTAGCTTCAGGACGTAACTTGTATACGTTAACGAACTACACGGGTATGGATCCAGAGATTTCTTCTGGAGCTAATAACTCAGCTTGGGATCGTGGAACGGATCACAATACAATGCCAAACCAACGTTCATACCAAGTTCAGTTAAACATTGGTTTCTAATTTCAGAATAGAAAAAGGTATTATTTAAATTCGAAAAAAATGAAAAATATAAAAATAACCGCGCTTTCCTTTCTGCTTTTAGCTGGATCGGTGATGTCGTGCAAGGATCAATTAGATGTACAAAATCCGAATCAACCTACGCCAGCAACGGCGTCTTCTGAGGCGGGTATTGTAGCATTAGCACAAGGTTCTGTTTACAAAAACGGATTTACTTCTGCAGGTGATAAGTACTATGATGGCGTTGTAGGTGCATTCTACAATGGTGTAGTAGGTATTCACGAATTAATGGGTGACGTAGTAGCAGCTGAGGCAGCTAACACGTACATGAATAACTTGTCTGCTCCAGACATGGTGACTTTGGATAACGGAACTCAAGTTCCTAACCCAAACAACCCTCCGGTACAGAAAACGTTATTACGTGCAATTAATACAAATGCACAACAAGGTGGTAACCCAGGTTTCCATGAGTGGGCATTAATGTATCAATTGAACAATGCTTGTAACACGATTTTAGATGCAGTTGATAAAACTACATTTACGGGTGATGCAACAGCTAAGAAAAATGCGATCAAGGCATGGGCTTATACTTGGAAAGGTTTAGCTTATTCTCGTCTTGGTTCTATCTACTATGCTGGTTTAATCGTGAACACTCCTTCAGCTACAAACAATACGTATGTAACGAAAGAGGCTCTTATAGCAGAAGCCACGTCTAATTTTGACAAAGCAGCTACAGCGGTTAATGCTTCAGGTGCTTCAGCTGATTTCACTAGCATTATTACAGCTTTAATTCCAGATTTCTTCCAAACAGCAAAAGGAGCAGTTCCTACTTCAGCTCAATGGATCAAGAATTTGAACACAATGAAAGCGCGTAACATTCTAGTGAATAATACAACTGCGACAATGACTGCAGCTCAATGGGATGCAATCTTGACGTTAACTAACGCAGGTGTAGGTGCAGCTGATCCAGTTTTTGCGGGTAACACGAATGCAAATGGAGATATCTTCTCTGCATCTGGTTACAGTGTTGCTGCTCGTGCAGTAGGATCAAACGCATCAGGTGGAACGTATAAAATCTCTGAGCGTTTAATTCAAGATTTCAATACAGGTGATAAGCGTTTAGCTCAAAACTTCAAAGTTTATGCTACTTGGATTGGTAACGCTGACCGTGGTAACGCGTTCAACACGCGTTATGGTATCAAAGACGGTGGTAATGGTTTAGCTGGTGTTTATACGTATGTTAACCGTACGGCTGGAAATGCTGAAATCTATTTGTTAGGTTCTTATGAAGAAAACGAATTGATGAAAGCGGAAGCTAAATTATGGAAAGGTGATGTAGCGGGTGCTGCGGCTAGCATTAATGCTGTTCGTGCTTACCAAGGTGCAGGTCTTGATCCTATCACTTCTACTAACGCAGCGGTAGTGAAAGAAGAATTACGTAAAGAGCGCCGTGTGGCTTTAGCTTTCCGTGGTTTATCATTCTACGATGCGCGTCGTTGGGGCGTGTTGGATAACGGTCGCACAGGTGCGGTAGTTATCTCTAAAGATGGTTCTTCTATCTCAACTAACGCAACAATCAAGTATGGTTATTTAGATTATTGGGATGTTCCAGATAATGAGTTAGCTAATAATCCAGCTGGCGCAGGTTCTGCACCTACTAAAAATCCAAAATAAGAATTTTAAAATTCTATTTGAAAGAGGCACTATCATGAGATGGTGCCTCTTTTTTTTGCGAATTATTTGGCGGTATATTGGAAAATTCATAATTTGCCAAACTTATTCTATTATTTTTTCATTAATTAAACTCAACAACATGAAAAAACTATTACTCATTGGGGTGTTGATGATGACTGTTTTCAGTTCATTGATGGCTCAAACAAGGCAAGTAACTGGTAAGGTTACGGCTTCAGAGGATGGTGCGGCTCTTCCAGGAGTTAGTGTCAGCCTAAAAGGTTCATCTCGTGGTACAACCACGGCAGCGGATGGTACTTACAAAATCACAGTAGGTGATGGTGCTGCAATCACTTTTAGCTTTGTGGGTTACAAGCCACAAACGGTTTCAGTAGGAAATCAAAGCTCAATCAACATCGTTTTAGCTTCAGATGCATCTGAATTAAACGAGGTTGTGGTAACGGCTTTGGGTCTTACTCGTACGAAGAACTCATTACCTTATGCTGCTCAGCAAGTGAAGGGAGAAGAGTTAACACGTGTACGTACTGGTAACGCGATTCAAGCCTTATCTGGTAAAGTAGCGGGTTTACAAATCATCCAAGGTAATGCGATCGGTGGTTCTACGAACGTTGTAGTTCGTGGTAACAAGTCATTAACTGGAAACAACCAAGCCTTATTCGTTGTGGATGGTGTTCCAGTGGATAACACGAACAAAAACTCGGGTAACCAACAAACAGGTCGTGGTGGTTATGACTATGGTAACGCTGCATCTGATATTAACCCAGATGATATCGAAAACATGACGGTATTGAAAGGTGCTGCGGCAACTGCTCTTTACGGTTCTCGTGCTTCCAATGGTGTGATCATGATCACAACTAAGAAAGCGAAGCGTGGATTAGGTTTAACAATCAATGCGGGTTTAACAGTAGGTACAATCGACAAAACAACGATGCCTACGTATCAAAACCAATATGGTGCGGGTTATTCTGATCCATACCAAAAAGATGGTTTCTTCTATTTTGATGCAAACGGTGATGGTACAAATGATTACGTTGTTCCAACTTCTGAAGATGCTTCTTATGGTGTGAAATTCAACCCTAGCTTAAATGTATACCACTGGGATTCATTTGATCCTGCTGGTCCTAACTACTTAAAGGCTCGTCCTTGGGTAGCTGCACAAAATACGCCTGTAACTTTCTATGAGACGGCTATTTCGAACAATACTAACATTATGTTAGACGGTGCAAACGATAAAGGAACTTTCAAATTAGGCTTTACGCGTAACGAAGAGCGTGGTACTTTACCTAACTCTGTAGTTAGTAAGAACATCGTTAACTTAGGTGGTTCATACAAAATCAATGACAAGTTAACAGCGAATGCGTCTGCTAACTTCTCTATTGTAGATGGTAAAGGTCGTTACGGTTCAGGATATTCTGGAGGTAACGTTAACCAAAACTTCCGTCAATGGTATCAAACTAACGTAGATATCCAAGATCAAAAAGCTGCTTATTTCCGTAACAACCAAAACGTTACTTGGAACTGGGCTGATCCATCATCTGCAGCTGGTTTAAAACCAATCTATACGGATAACTACTATTGGACTCGTTTCCAAAACTATGAGACGGATACACGTACACGTATGTTTGGTAATGCTTCAGTAGATTACAAAGCAACGTCTTACTTATCATTCTTAGGACGTATCACGGTAGATACGTACAACGAAATTCAAGAAGAGCGTACTGCGGTAGGTTCTCAATCGGTAGCGGGTTACTCTCGTTTAGATCGTACGTTTAACGAAACGAACTATGACTTGATGGCTAACTTCGATAAAGATGTGATAAAAGATTTAAACGTAAAGGCTTTAGCTGGTTTAAACTTACGTAAGTCTTATACTCGTGCGATCTCTGCTGGTACTAACGGTGGTTTAATCGTTCCAGGTTTATATTCAGTTGCTAACTCAAAAGGTACAGTAGCTGCGGCATCTGAAGGATATTCTCCACGTGAGGTATTCGGTATGTTTGGTGGTTTAACTTTAACATACAAAGGTTTCTTAACATTAGATGGAACTATCCGTCGTGATAAGTCTTCTACGTTACCAGTTGAAAACAACCAATATAACTACTATTCAGGTTCAGCTTCTTGGTTGTTCTCTCACCACATCGAAGATCTTCCTTGGTTGACTTCAGGTAAGTTACGTGCGAACTGGGCGACTGTAGGTAATGATGCTCCTTGGGGTGCGATCAGAAACGTATATGATCAACCAGCTCCATTTGGTTCAACAATCTTGTTCTCTGTACCTAGTACACAAAACAACCCAATCTTGAAGCCAGAGCAAACTCAGTCTCGTGAGATTGGTTTAGAAATGGCATTCTTACAAAACCGTTTAGGTTTTGATGCAACGTATTACCAATCAAATACATTAGATCAAATTTTACCAGCGGCGGTTTCTGCAGCAACTGGTTACACTTCATCTTATGTGAATGCGGGTAATATTGAAAACAAAGGTTTTGAATTAAGTGTATATGCTACACCAATCAAAACGGCTGATTTCTCTTGGAACGTAAATGCTAACTGGACTAAAAATGAGTCCTTAGTATTAAGTCTATATGGTGGTTCTCAAAACCTTCAATTAGGTTCATTCCAAGGTGGTGTTTCATTAAACGCAACTGTAGGACAACCTTACGGTGTGTTACAAGGAAAGACGTGGGTTTTAGTGAATGGCGAAAAGTCAGTTAAATCAAACGGACGTTACAACATCACTACCACTACAACGAATAATATCGGTAACATGAATCCAGATTGGATAGGTGGTTTGAATAACTCATTCAAATACAAAAACGTATCTTTCTCTTTCTTAATCGATGTGAAGAAAGGTGGTAACGTATTCTCACTAGATCAGTACTATGGTGCTGCAACTGGTGTTTATGAAGAATCTGCTGCCTTGAATGATAAGGGTAATCCTTCTCGTAACACAATCGCTGATGGTGGTGGTGTGATCATGCCAGGTGTGAAAGCGGATGGTACTCCTAACGATATTCGTGTAGAAAACGTATATGGTACGTATGGTTATGCTTATAACCCAGCTGCTGCCTTCGTTTACGATGCAACTTTCGTTAAATTACGTGAAGCGAACTTAACGTATTCTTTACCAAAATCAATCGTTGCTAAATTAGGTGGCGTGAAAGGTGTGGATGTGTCTGTTTTCGGACGTAACCTTTGGATCATTAAGAAATACGTTCCTTATTCAGATCCTGAAGAAAACTTGTCTTCTGGTAATATCCAAGGATATCAATCAGGTGCATATCCAACTACAAGATCGATTGGATTTAACGTTAAATTGTTATTTTAATCATCCTAAATTTTCGTAAAGATGAAAAATATGTTAAAAGTTTTTGTACCGCTGTTGTTATTGTTCTCGGCTTGTACAGAAGATATCTCTCAATTAAATATCGAGACAAAAAGGCCAGCAGCTGTTCCAGCTCCTACCTTGTTCTCGAACGCGACTAAGACCCTTGCTGGTTCTTTAGCGTCTGCTAGTGTGAACACGAACGTGTTCCGTTTTACAGTTAGCCACTGGGCTATGGCTGTATACCAAGATGAAGCGCAATATGATTTCGCAACTCGTGCTATCCCTCAAGGATGGTTTACTACAATGTACCGTGATGTATTAGCAGATTATGCTGAATCAGCAAAATTAATCAATGCTGATGCAACGTTAACTGCAGGTGAGAAAGCGAATAAATTAGCGATCATCGATATCATGCAAGTGTACACGTATTCAATTTTAGTGAATACGTTTGGAAATGTTCCTTATACAGAAGCATTACAACCAACGAACTTGTTCCCTAAATATGATGATGCGAAAACGATTCATGCTGATTTATTAGCTCGTTTAAATTCATCAATTGCTAAATTAAATACGTCCGCTGCAGGTTTTGCTTCAGGTGAGGATTTAGTTTACAAAGGTTCAGTAGCTGGATGGGTGAAGTTTGGTAACACTTTACGTATGAAGTTAGGTATGATTGTTGCTGACGAAAATGCGGCTGCAGCTAAAACTGCAGTAGAAGCGTCTGATGCTGGAGCTATTTCAGCAGCTGCTAACAATGGTTTATTCGCATACCAATCAGCATCTCCTAATCAAAACCCATTATATGTGGATATCGTAACAGGTGGTCGTCAAGATTACATCGCTGCGAAAGACTTAATGGATAAATTATTAGGATGGAATGACCCACGTACTGGATTATACTTCTCTAAAAATAACGCTGGTGTTTACGCTGGAGGTATTGTAGGAAAGGTTAATACATTCGTTGACTTCTCTCGTGCTGGTGCAAAAGTAATTGCTCCTGCTGATCCTTATGTATTTGCTGACGTGGTAGAAACAGAATTCTTACGTGCTGAAGCTGCTGAACGAGGTTTCACTGTAGCTGGATCTGCTGAGTCTCACTACAACAAGGCAATCACTGCTTCTATCTTATATTGGGGTGGAACACAAGCAGATGCTGATGCGTATTTAGCTCAGCCTGCGGTAGCTTATTCAACAGCTGCTGGTAACTGGAAGCAAAAAATTGGAACTCAAAAATGGATCGCTCTTTATAACCGTCCTTATGAAGGTTGGACTGAATTGCGTCGTTTAGACTTCCCTGTAATCTCTGCTCCAGTAAACGCGAAGTCTGGTTTTCCAACTCGTTTAACTTACCCAGCGAATGAGCAAACTTTAAATGGTCCTAACTACACTGCGGCTGCATCTGCAATCGGTGGTGATTTATTGACTACGAAGTTATTCTGGGATAAAAACTAATTCTAGTTTTTAGAATAGATGAAAAAAGGCGACCCGCAGGGTCGCCTTTTTTTATTGAGCAAGATTTGAACTTTGCTCTTTAAACTTTGCTTTTTGGAAAATTACCAAATCTTAATCCGATCTTCCGGCTTCTTGTACAACTTATCGCCTGGTTTTACATCAAATGCTTTGTACCACGCATCCATGTTTACTGGTGCACCGATGGTGCGGTATTGGTTAGGCGAGTGAGGATCGGTTAATACTTGTTGAGCTTCCGTTTCTGGAAGAGATGAACCTCTCCAAACTTGTGCCCAAGCCAAGAAGAAACGTTGATCTGGAGTAAATCCGTCGATTTTCTTTGTGGACTTACCTTGCTTCGTCATTTTGAATGCCTCGTAAGCCATGTTCAAACCACCTAAGTCACCGATGTTTTCTCCCATCGTTAATTTTCCATTTACATGGATGGTGTCTTGAACTGTGTAGGCATCGAATTGCTTGCCTAAAAGCTCCGTTCTTGCTTTAAATTTCGCTAAGTCGTCTTTTGTCCACCAGTTGCGTAACGTTCCATCTTTATCGTATTGGCTACCTGAATCATCGAATCCGTGAGACATTTCGTGTCCAATAACGGCTCCGATTCCACCGTAGTTGATCGCGTCGTCTGCGTCAGCTGCAAAGAATGGAAATTGTAGGATACCCGCAGGGAAAACGATTTCGTTCATCACTGGGCTGTAATACGCGTTTACGGTTGGAGGCGTCATTCCCCATTTGCTTCTGTCTACTGGTTTGCCTAATTGCGCTAGGTTTTCTTGGAAGCCCCAAGCACCAGCGCGGCGGATATTTCCGTAGTATTCGTTCGCAGAGATTTCTAAACCATCGTAGTTTTTCCACTTATCTGGATAACCAATCTTAGGTGTGAAGGCATTTAATTTTGCCAAAGCCTTCTCTTTCGTCTCCGCGCTCATCCAATCTAATTTGTTAATACGCACCGCGAATGCCTTGCGAAGGTTCGCCACTAATTCAATCATTCTCGCCTTAGCTTCTGGCTTGAAGTATTTTGCAACATATAATTGACCTAGTAATTCACCTAAGGTGCCATCTGTCATTGCTGACATGCGTTGCCATCTTGGGGCTTGTACTTTTTGGCCTGATAAAACTTGTGAATAAGCGAAACTTGCTTTCACGAAAGGCGAGCTTAAATAACCAGCGCTGCTACGTAAAACATTCCAAGCTAAATAAGTCTTCCATGTTTCTACAGGCGTCTCAATTAACATTTTATTTGCTGCCTCGAAAAATTTAGGCGCACCTACTAAAATAGAATCTGGAGCCGTTGTGCCAAAATCTTGGAAAGTCAACGCCCAGTTAAACGCAGGCGTCTTTTGGTTGAACTCTGCAAACGCAAACTTATTATAGGTCTTGTAAGGATCACGCATCTCGACACGTGCCATTTGAGCTTCCGCTAATTTCTTCTCTAATTGGAAAACGGTCTCTGCATTTGCCTTAGCTTGTGCCTCTGGAGTTCCCGTTAAAGTGAATAACGTCGCTACGTATTTCTTGAATGCCTCTTGAATTTTTACGCTACGCGCATCGTTCTTCAAATAGTAATCGCGATCTGGAAGGGACGTTCCACCTTGGCCTAATTGAGGGACCATTTTCTCCACATTCTTGCGGTCTTGACCGATATAGAATCCGAACAAAGGAGATGCAATACCTGAAGAGCGCAAACGAGCAATTTCAGTGACTACTTGCGATTTAAATTGCAAACCAGCAATATGTTGTAAATCGGCTTGGATAGGAGTGTAGCCAAGTTTTTCGATGACTAAACTATCCATTGCCGCCGCATAAAAATCTGCGACTCTTTTTTCTACCGAACCCGCAGCGGCTTTTGTGCCTTTAGTTTCATCTAGAATCGTTTTTATCGCATTGATATTGAAATCACGCAATTGGTTGAAGGCACCCCAGCGTGTTTCTTTCGCAGGAATTGGATTTCTCTTTACCCATGGACCGTTTGAATATTCCACGAAATCGTCTCCCGCTTTTACGCTGAAGTTCATATTGTCTCGGTCGATAAATTTGCCCGGTTTTTCTTGGGCATACAGGCTGCTACTGAAAAGGAGCGAACCTGCCATAAGCAGTTGGTAGTATTTATTTTTCATTTAAAAAAGGTTGATGTGACATTAAATTAACTAATTTAAAGTATCTAAACTACCGATATGAAGAAATTGTTACTACTCTTGTCCTGCTTTTTGACTTTTAGTGTTGCTGTGTTTGGCCAAAAGCCCATGACACACGAGATAATGATCAAATTAAAAAAAGTGGGGGCTCCTAAAATTTCACCCGATGGCCGCTTCGTCATCTATTCCAGAGTGGAGACTTCCTATAATCTAGACGAGCAAACGTCCGATCTTTGGATTTCAGCTGCGGACGGCTCTTCTGAACCTCGCAAGCTTACGAATTCAAAAGGAGGCGAGGACAATTACCAGTGGTCTGGTGCTTCAGATAAGATCTATTTTATTGCCAAAAGAGACGGCGACGATGCTCCTCAATTATACGTTCTTCCTCTAGCCGGGGGAGAAGCTCAACGCTTAACCACTTTATCGACCGGTGTGAGTGACGTAAAGTTCTCCCCAAATGGATCTAAAATGATCTTCTCTAGCCGTGTTTTCCCTACCGCTTTCAGTGATTCTGCCAGCAAGAAATTAGCAGACGAAAAGAAGAAAATCAAGACTAAGGCCAGAGTATATCAATCCTTCCCTGTTCGCTATTGGGACTCTTGGTTAGATGAAAAACAAGGTCACATTTTTGCGATGGACCTAAAAGCTGGCGCTCAACCAGTGAATTTAATGAAAGATATTTCGTTGGTTCAATCCCCTGGATTCCGTTTAGGTGCTTATAATTTTAGCCCAAATGGAAAATCAGTTGTATTTACTGCAACCACGGAATACAATACTACAGCCTATCAATCGGCGAAATCCAATATCTATTCCGTTAGCATTTCTGGTGGGAAAGAATCCGTTTTAGTCAAGGATGAAACGGATTACTCATCTGCGGAATATACCGAAGATGGTAAGTATTTAATCGCATCTGGTTCTGCTATCGGCAATAAAATCTACTATTTAAATCGCTTGTATCGATTTGATGCCTCGACTCATAGCGCTAAAAAAGAACTAGCAGCCACCCTCGATCGTCCCATTAATGATATGGAAATGGCCGGTTCCTCAATTTACGCAAGTATTGAAGACCAGGGCGTGGATCGCATCGTGGAAATTTCCATTACTGATGGATCAGTAAAACCGGTTTTAGGAACTGAAACTGGCTCTTATGCAGGGTTAAGCCATTCCGCTAAACCAAGTCTTTTTGCCTATCAATATCAAAATGTGGCAACGCCACCTGAAGTCTGGGTTTCTTCTAACGGTACATTGAAAGCTATTTCAAAAGCCAATGACGCCGTTTTAGCTGGATTGGATTTGCAGAAGCCGGAAGTGATTTGGACTAAATCATCACGCGGAAAAAACATTCGATCGGTGGTCTTGAAACCGACTGGATTCGATGCTTCTAAGAAATATCCTTTGTTTGTACTCATGCATGGAGGTCCAGCTAGCTCGTTCAAAGACGTCTTCGGCTACCGCTGGAATCCGTATATTTTAGGTTCAGCAGGTTACGTGATCGTCATGACAGACTATACCGGTTCCGTGGGATATGGAGAGAAATTTGCACAAGATATTCAGTTTGATCCCTTCAAAGGTCCGGGTCAAGAAATTCAAGAAGCGGCAGCAGATGCCATCAAACGCTTCTCCTACATTGATGGAAGCAAACAAGCAGCAGGTGGAGCTTCTTACGGAGGTCACTTAGCGAACTGGATGCAAGCAACTACGTCTCACTATAAATGTCTGATTTCCCATGCAGGTTTAGTGAACTCTGAAGCGCAGTGGGGAACGTCGGATGTGATTTGGGGAAGAGAATTGATGAATGGTGGCGCTCCATGGGTACCTACAAAAACATGGAAGGAACAAAATCCGATGCGCTTCGCAGCAAATTTCAAAACACCCATGTTATTGACGGTAGGTGAAAACGATTTCCGGGTACCCATTAATAACACTTTGGAAAATTGGAGCATTCACCAGCGCTTACAGATTCCATCCAAGCTAATCGTCTTCCCAGGTGAGAATCACTGGATTCTGAATCCAGATAACTCGAAGTTCCATTATGCGGAGATACAAAACTGGCTAGCGACTTACTTGAAATAGTAAGTCGTCACTGGACAGTGGGCAGTCAGCAGTAGCCGGTAATCAGTAGTCAGTTTCTAGTAGTAAGTTGACTATCCTCTGCCCATTGCCGACTGTCCACTGTCGACTGATAACTGTCCACTGTCTACTATATACTAATCATCTCCCCCGTCCTAACCGACTCATCACATGCAAAGGCGATGCGAAGGCTGTTTACTGCATCCTCCACGTGATCCGTTAGATCCACGTCGTCTTGAATGGAACGCAGGAAATAGGTCTGCTCGCGATCGCAAAGGCCTTGGTGATCTGGTTCATCCGTTAGATTCACCCATTCGTCTTCTTTCGTAAATTCGTTTTTTGAATCGATGTCTGCGTGATGTATACGAAGGGATTCGGTTTTGGTATGCGATTCGACATCATCGGATTTACCTTCGCCACCGGCGTTTTTAGCGACGATGGAAACCGAACCTTTAGGCCCAAAAACATCTTTCACAAAATACGCATTCTGTGAAATCATAGGTCCCCAGCCGGCTTCGTACCAGCCTACGGATCCGTCTTCAAAATGGATTTGTAGCTGACCATAATTATAATTTCCAGCCGGAATATCTTCGGTCATTCGCGCACCGATCGCTGAAACGCGAAGGGGTTTAGAGCGAGTCATTTGGCACATTACATCAATATAATGTACGCCGCAATCCACGATGGGACTTAGGGATTTCATCAAATTACGGTGTACATCCCACATGTAACCGTGGGATTGCTGGTTAAGATTCATCCGCATCACGAGGGGTTTTCCCATCGTCTTCGCGATTTCGATGAATTTAATCCAAGAGGGATGGTGGCGTAAAATATAGCCCACCACTAGTTTCTTGCCACTTTTTTGCACTGCCTCAGAGACGCGAATCGCGCCAGCTAAAGAATCGGCGATGGGTTTCTCTAAAAACACATGGCACCTTGCCTCTAGGGCTGCAATAGAATAGGCTTCGTGCGTATCTGGGTATGTGGAGATGCAAACGGCATCGGGTTTAGAATCTGCAAGGGCGGTGTAGTAGTCGCTGTAGAGCTTTTGGCCACCACCTAATGCTTCATTCAATACTTCTTTACTATTCCCTGGGGAAACGAGTCCACAGATTTCAAATCCCGCTACATTCTGGTAGGCTTTCGCATGAGAAGCCCCCATGTTTCCGCAACCCACCACGAGCACGCGTATATTTTTCATGTTAATCGATTTAGAGTTGTAAATTAGGAAGAATGATTAGAATAATCGAATCTTCGCCTTTACAAATTATGCGCAAACTCCTTCTTTTATTTCTGTTAAGTTCTTGGGCCCTTCATGCCCAAGACAAATCGGGTATCACTGGGAAACCAGATACCTCTTTTACGAATTATTCCGCCTTGAGAATGGTATCGAAGCAAGATCCTACGATTCGACTGGCTGATTATCAAAGTGCAAAGGTCAAAGTTCAGAGCTCAGTATACAGAGTGGTCGGAGCGAGAAAATTAGTGATAGATGAATATTCCATTTCCTCTCGTAAGCAACCTTCGCTAGTTTTTTTCCACGGGGGAGGTTGGCGCACCGGCCATCGCTCACAGCACGTTCCATTGGCAAAAGCGCTTGCCGATCGCGGCTATCGCGTATTTTTAGTAGAATACCGTTTGTCTACCGAAGCTTTATATCCAGCAGCCATGCTCGATGCCCAGGCTGCCTTGCAATGGGTAGCTAAGCGAAAAAATGTAGGTGAAATCTATGTCGGGGGTTATTCAGCAGGGGGTCAAATGGCTGCGCTTTTAGGTTCGGTTCAAGATGAGAACACCTATGGAAAGGGAGTGAAAATTTCTGGATCCATCGATGTGGATGGTATTTTAGCCTTCATCCATCCGGAGTCAGGGGAAGGGGATGACAGCAAACGTACTTCGGCGGCCACTCATTATTTTGGATACAACAAAGTAGCGGGAGAAGCGATTTGGAAAGAGGCCTCAGCCTTAAGCCATGTCACAAAAGGTGATCCCCCTGTTTTGTTTTTAAATTCAGGAGATGATCGAATGCACGCTGGTCGCGATGATTTTATGCGAAAAATGGCGACACTAGGCATTCATACGGAATACCATACCTTCGAGAAATCACACCACACTTTCGTATTAATGAATCACTGGTTTGACCAGGTGGTGGATCGGATGGACCGTTTTATGAAGACGCGTTTAGTCGTGGGCACGGATTTCAAAACCATTCAATCTGCCGTGGATGTGGCGCGCCCGGGACAAGAAATTTACGTCAAAAATGGGGTTTATCGGGAGAAGATTTTCGTCGATTCCTTGAAACATCATTTACGTTTTGTGGGGGAAAGTAGGGCAGGTGTGGTGATTCAGGAGACGATTGCGCGGGATATTTGGCGTTGTTCAAATCCAGATGATTACGGTGCAGGCGTGTTGAATGTAAAGGGGTATGATTTATCGTTTTCAAATTTGACGATTATAAATGACTATGGATTTAAGGCCAAAAGTGATGTGACCATCCCTTGTTTAACTGAGGCGGGAAAAGAAACGACGACCACGGTTCAGAAATATGCCCTGCCGCGTGAAAAAGGGGAGAAGGAGGGAGAGAAGATTGTGCGCGTGGATGGTCACCAGTTTGCGGTTCGGACGATGCCGGGAGCAACAAGATTGTCTTTTGAGCATTGCACCTTACGTTCTGGAGGTGGGGATACGATGAGTCCTTGGGATGTGAATACCGGGATGTATTATTTGAATGACTGTTTAATCGAAGGAGGAGTGGATTTGTACTGTCCTCGGGGCTATGCTTTGGCAGAAAATTGCACATTCGTTTGCCATAATCTGAGCGCGGCGATTTGGCATGATGGATCGGGTGACGCGAATGCGAAGACGGTTTTGAAGAATTGCCGTTTTGTAGGTGATCCGGGATACAAATTAGGTCGCTACCACCGGGAAGCGCAGTTTTATTTGTTCAACTGTTCCTTTGATAAAAATATGGCCGATGCGCCTATCTACCAATCGGGTGATCGAGTGCTTAATTGGGGACACCGCGTGTATTATTCGGAAAGTCACCGGGATGGAGGGGACTTCGCTTGGCATAAAAACAATACGACTATAAAAGCCACAGAGATGACATTTAAGTCGATTTTTGGAGAAAAATGGAAAAAATATTTATTGTATCAATAAAATACATTAACTTTGATCCATTACCTCTAAACTTATACTTTATGAACTCGAGAAGGAAATTTTTACAACAGTCTAGCGCATTCTTAGCGGCTAGCGTTTTTGCTCCTCGTTTTTTATCAGCCCAAACTTTCACAAGCCGTCCGGTAGGTATTCAATTGTTTACCTTTTTTGGCAAATTCGACCAAGATGTCAAAGGTAATCTGCAAAAAATCGCAGACCTTGGATATACGGAAATCGAATCAGCCTTCAGTATGTTGCCTGGTTTTTATGGAATGAAAGGGAAGGAATTTAAGGCTTTAAATGCAGATTTGGGCCTTAATTGGGTGGCACATCATGTGGTGGGCGCTCCTTTAAAACCGCGTCCAGGTGTGGATATGTCTCGTTTTCCTAAGATGTTGAATCTACGTGATGACGCACAGCAAGCAGTAGACAACGCTGCGGAGGCAGGGGTGAAGTATTTAGTTTGTGCGAATACGCCGATTGAGACGAAGGATGAAGTTTCGGATTCCGTGGTAACCTTGCAAAAGACGGCTGAGCTAGCTAAGAAAGCGGGTTTAACTTTCTGCTACCATAACCACGATGCGGAATTTAAAGTAGTAGATGGCCAAAAAGCGTTTGACGTATTCTCCTCTCAGATCTCAGCAGACTTATTGAAATTTGAATTAGACTTAGGCTGGGCTTCCAAGGCGGGCGTGGATGTAGTGGAATTGTTCAAGCAGCATCCGGGACGTTTCCCACTCTGCCATATCAAAGATTTTGACTCAGAATTTAAAAATATTCTCCCAGTGGGAGAGGGTGTCATTAACTACAAGCGCATTTTTGATGCGGCTAAATCAGGAGGATTAGAACACTTCTTTGTAGAACATGACTTCCCGAAAGACGCTTTCGAAAGCCTTCGCATTAGTAAGAAGGCTTTGGACGCAATTTTATAATCCGCCTAACGGTTTTTTAGTGTTTAATGATTGAATTTAGAATCTGGAAAAACATCCCCTTGTGGGGGATGTTTTTTTATTTTAGGATGTAAAACTGGTACGGCACAAAAGCCAAATGATCGTGATCCATTCCGATCTGTAGCGTTTTGCCTGACCATAAGTCTTTCAGCGAAGTGGCACGTTCTCCATAAGTACCGAGTACATAATAGGTCACTTCTTGTGGCGATGCGCTAAAGTTGAATAAGAAATATACTTTCTCACCCGCAACAAAGCGCTCGAATCCAATGATGGAATTGTTATGTATTTCTAACCAGTGAATATTTTTCAAATCAGCCACCGCTTTCAAAGATTTACGCAGCTTGATCAGCTTTTGTAAATTCGAGAATACCTGATTTTCCACCGTATTTTTAGCGTCCACCGCCCCATTTTTCTTCCAATCAATGATTGGTCTATGCATCCAACGGTTATCGTAGGATTTTCCTGGATCTTGTAAATAGGTGTAATCATTTGTGTAGGCCGCCTCGTCACCATAGAATAACATGGGTACGCCTCCCACAAACATACTTTGGGCCTGCATCAAGTTAATCTTGTCGATCGATGTCTGAATGGCCGTTACATCTTTTGCAGCTACGGCTTTTTCCAAACCGCACAAAGAGGCTAACGAACCGGATAGGCGAGCATCCTGTGTCTTTGGATTTACCGCAAAAAGGGCACCTGTCGCTGGCGAGTCGATTCCGCCGCTATAATAATTCTTGATATACGAGCGGTGATCGTAGGGATTATATCCAGCTTGCTCGATCATCCAATCATCATATCCTAAACCGATGTCATCATGGCAGCGCGTGTACGTTAGCCAAGTCGCACCTTTTGGTTTACGGCTTAATTCGTTTTGTGCGGTGCGCATCACGCGGATGTCACCTGTTGCCAGTGCATCCCATTGCACTGCCATTTGGGTGGCATTATAAGCGAAATCACATTCGTGTGTCGCAAAACGACCCGTCCCAAAATACTCCATAATCTGTGCGGGCGCCACAATCGCCTCGCCTAAAATGGCCATTCCCGGCGTTGCGACTTCCACACACATTTTAATTAATTGCAATAACTGATGGGCTTCGGGTAGGTTTTGGCAAGAAGTGCCCATCTGTTTCCAAATGAAGGCCGGCGCATCAATTCGCACCACATCCACCCCTAGATTCGCATAATAGAAAACATTCGCGAGCATTTCCACAAAGACTTTGGGATTCGTATAATTCAAATCCCACTGGTAATGATGGAAAACGGTCATTACCCATTTGTCCATTTTCTCGTCGTAAGTGAAACTACCCGGCGAACTCTCTGGGAAAATTTCTGGCATCGTTTCTTCCATCGCATCCGGAATGCGGCGGTCGTCGTACATGTAGAAATAGTCTTGGTATTCTTTGATTCCCGCTTTTGCCAGCTTCGCCCATTCATGGTGATGTGACGTGTGATTTAACACGATGTCGATCATCAAGTACATGTCTTTTTGTTGTAATTCCTGCTGGAATGTGCGCAAATCTTCGATGGTTCCTAACTTTTCCTCTACCACGCGGAAGTCTTCCACCGCATAACCGCCATCGCTTTCACCTTCCGGGCTCTTGAATAAGGGCATCAGGTGGAGGAAATTCACGCCTAATTTTTCCAAATAAGGCAATTTAGCCGGCAAGTCCTTAATCTTTCCCGCGAAACGATCCACGTAAAGACTCATCCCCACAAGGTCTTGACTTAAAAACCAGTTTTCCGTTTTCTTCGCTTTCGCCTCATCCCGCTTTTTCAAATCCGCACTGCGATCTAGGTGAGCTTGAAAAATAGCGTTGATTAAATCGCTGAATAAAGGACTGTCTCCATAAATCGCCCTGAAATGCGTATGAATATCGTCTAAATTCGCAGTTAAACGCTCTTGAAAGCCTGCATCTTTAATCTTATGGTTCTTAATTAGCGCATGCGCCTGTTTTTGTAAAGCGGAATTGTACACGATTGATTAATTAAATATACTGTTATTTAAATTTTTAAAGGCCTCCATAGCCCCTAGGTATTCACAAGTTCTTGCACCTGCTTTATTCGCATTTTCCACAATCTTTTTCCAAGCGGAAAAATCAAGATCTTGGATTTTTAATCCATCTAACTGATAAAGAACAGCACCGACAAAGGCGTCTCCTGCGCCCGTAGTGTCTACTGGTTGAATGGCAATACTAGGTATCACGTAGGTTTTGCCTGCTAGGCCTAATAAGGTGCCCTCTTTTCCAAGTGTAATGGAAAATACACCCTTACAGATAGTGAGTAATGAATCTGTTGCGTCCTCTAAGGTCTCCGTCTCAGTGATAAGCATGGCTTCTTCATCTGATAGCTTCGTGAAATCGGCCTCTTTCAGGAAGAGTAGACTTTGCTTGACGAAGGTGGGTATTTTATCGCCAAACAATAAATGGCGGTAATTAGGGTCAAAAGAAATGATTTTGCCGTCCTTTTTCGCTCGGTCTTTTAAGGAATAATAGGCCGCATTAAGAGGCCCTTCTAAAAAGGCCGTCGCTGATCCGAAGTGAACAATGTTCGCGCTTGCAAGATCAATTGCCCCCACTTCTGCTTCTGTTAACGCCGCATCTGCGCCTCTATTGAAAACGAAATCGCGCTCTCCGTCTAGCATGAGAGAAACAAAGGCAAAAGTCGTGAATGACTTCGGATCTAAGTGAACGTGTTTTGTATTCACGTTAAAATCCTGCATCACTGAGATGAGCTGGCGACCGAAAGGGTCGTTTCCTACTTTGGCACTTAATAAAACCTCACCACCTAAGGCACCTATCGCCGCTGCAACATTCGTGGGAGCACCTCCCGGTTTCTTTAAAAAATGTTGACCGTCTGACAGGCTAGAACCTTTATCAGTACAAATCATATCAATTAAGGCTTCGCCTATACAGATGACACACATGCGGATTGTTTAGATGGGGATGGTTTAATAAAGGCAGTGGCTAGGGCCGCTACGGCTAATAAAGCTCCTGCAAAGGTAATAGCATTTCTAGGATCGTTGTCTAAAAAATGCTTTAAAATATAGCCAAAGGATAGATTTTGGATAATCATCGGAATCACAATCATCATGTTGATGATACCCATATACACACCATAACGCTCCTTTGGGATATCGCTAACTACCAGTAAATAAGGGATTCCCATCATACTTGCCCAGCCGATACCGAAACCAGAAATGGCGAAGAACAAGAGGTTTTTATTCTCAATGTGCGGGAAGGCTAAAAAGCCAGCTGCAGCTAAGATGAGACAAATCATGTGCACGGATTTAGCACCATATTTTTTTGCAAAACCGGCTAAGGCTAGGGCAGACAAGAAGGTGACGATGTTGTACCAGCCATTGACTAAACCCGTCCAAGAAACCGCTTGTTCGTATAACTCAGGGTTATCTTTCGGTGTTGCGTTCCAAACAGACAGCGCAATACTCTTCGATGAATTTTGCCAGTAGCAGAATAGAGCATACCATTGGAATAAGTACACCAGAGCTAATTGCCACATTACTTTTGGCATTTCGCCTATCGCATGGAAGATTTCGAAAATGGATTCCAAGACGCTGGATTTTCGAGCTCTAATTTCCGCTAATTCTTCTGCCGTGGGTTCAATTTCTGATGTTGTATGCATACTCCACCAGATGGAACCGATCGAACAAACGGCCCCTAAAAAGAAGGAGGCATATACCCAAGTGGGTAAAGAGCCCGTTTTTCCGATAAAGATCATCGGGAAGATGAAGAGGGAAAGATTGGCTAGCGTTTGGCCAAAACCCGTGAAAAAACTCTGCATCTGAAAGCCTGTAGGCTGCTGCTCCTCGTTTAATTTATCAGCCACAAATGCGCGATAAGGTTCCATCGCTGTGTTGTTTCCGGCGTCTAAGATCCATAGTAAACTCGCCGCCATCCATAACGAAGAACTGAAAGGATATAAAAGAAGGCAAATGCTGCACAATAAAGCCCCAATAAAGAAAAAAGGCTTACGGCGACCCCATTTTGGGTGCCAGGTACTATCACTTAAGGCACCGATAAATGGCTGAATTAATAGACCTGTAACTGGGCCTGCTAAGTTTAATAAGGGTATTTCATCTGGACTCGCTCCCAGAAAATCATAAATGGGATTCACAGCACTCTGCTGCAATCCGAAGCTGTATTGAATACCAAAAAAGCCAACGTTCATGTTGACGATTTGGCTGAAACTCAAGGAGGGTTTACGTAATGACATGTATGATAGGTTTATTCGTAGATGAAATTTAAAAATTCTAATCTACTCCTGCAAACTGTCCTACACTGTTGAACCTAATATTCTTGATTTAAAGGGTGGATCATCAATTCATCGATGACCACGTGTGCCGGTTGGTTCATCACATAGTAGATGCTATTCGCCATATCCTCCGGGCTCAGCCAACCTTGGTGGGAGGGATCCCCTGCCGGATCCGCATGAAAATGGGAATCCACTAATCCCGAGTAAATGGTGCTTACTTTAATTCCGTCTCTTCTAACTTCTTTTCGCAAGGCTTCCGTAAAAGCATGCTGCGCATATTTAGAAGCGCAATACAGCGATCCTCCATCAAAAACCCGTTTAGCCACATCTGAGGCAATCGTAATAAAATGGCCTTTTTTTGCGGCTTTCAGGTGGGGAAGCGCCTTCTGTGAGAATAAAAAGGTGCCTTTCACATTGGTGTCAAAAACCTGATCCCATTGCGATGCAGAATAGGATTCGGTAGGTCCAAAAGCCCCGATACCTGCATTGTTGATCACAAAATCAATATGTCCAAAAGTGTGCATCGTTTTCTCCACGGCCAGTTCGACAAATGCCTCATCTGATACATCCCCGTCGAAATACAAAGGTCGATGCCCCATCTCGGTTATTTCTGCCGCCAAGTCTTTTAATTCCCCTTTGTTACGAGCCACTAAACTGAGTTGGAAATTGTTCTGTGCCAATAAGATAGCTAGTGCACGGCCGATTCCACGAGAGGCTCCGGTGATGATGGCGGTAGGTAGGGAATTTGACATATAAGATTATTTTTTGTTAAATTTAGACAATTCCAATATATATGAATAAGCAAATTGCGTTTCTCATCAATCCCTTAAAAAAGACAGTCGCCATGGCTGACTATTTTTCTTGGGTTATTGAAATGGTAAAGGTAAAAAAATCAGACTGGGAAATTCAGCTTTTTACAAAAGAATGGCCTGCAGATTTGAGCGATTTTGATCAAGTTTGGGTGATGGGTGGCGATGGTACTTTCAATTATTTTGTGAATAAATACCCTTCCTTAAAAAAGCCCATTGCGCTGTTTAAAGGAGGCACGGGAAATGATTTTTATTGGAAGCTATTTGGGAAGCGATCTAGACAAGCGCATCTGGATGCCGTCTTAGCAGGATATGCAGAGGACTTTGATGCCGGTTCCTGTAATGGGCAATTATTTTTAAATGGTGTGGGCATCGGAATCGAGGGAGAGGTATTGAAATCAATGGAATCCATTCGATACTTTAAAGGAGGCCTGGGCTATTATTTGGCCGCTATTCCGAATCTATTAAAATTCAAATCGTACCATATACAAGGTAATCGAAAGGTCTTTCTTTGCATGGTCTTTAACTCTTCCAGAGCGGGAGGGGGATTTCATTTCTTCCCCCACGCAGAGATTCAGGATGGATTATTAGACGTGATGTATTGCCGGCATATTCCGGTTTGGCTGCGATTATTCTATATGCCCATCATTCAGTCAGGTAAACATGTGAATCTACCTATCGTGGAATTTTCTAAAGAGAAAGAGATCAAGATTAAAACGGATCGTGTCCTCAGTGCCCAGGTAGACGGAGAAGTACAAACATCAGATCAATTTGATTTCTGCGTTCTTCCTGCTAAATTTAAGTTTATTGTACCTTCCCTATGAGAAAAATATTCTTACTCCTTATTTTAAGTCTTCCTGTTTTAGCCCAAGACGCTGACAAAAAGAAAGTCCTGGCTCGAATTCAACAGCAGGAATCTCATTACGGCGCCATCGCTCAAAAAATCTGGAATTACGCCGAAGTCGGTTACAAGGAAAAGCAATCCTCTGCTCTTCTTCAAGAAATAGTAAAGCAAGCGGGTTTTACCATTGAATCTGGCGTAGCCGGTATTCCTACCGCTTTCGTGGCTACGTATGGTCAAGGCAAACCGGTGATCGGAATTATGGCTGAATACGATGCCTTACCCGGATTATCGCAGGATTCTATTCCGACGAAGCGTTCCTTGGGAGCTGCCTCTGGGCACGCCTGTGGCCACCATTTGTTTGGGACGGGTTCCTCTGCTGCGGCGATAGCTATAAAAGAATGGTTAAAAGAAACGGGAGGAAAAGGGACGATTAAATTATACGGTTGCCCTGCCGAAGAAGGTGGTTCTGGTAAAGTATACATGGTCCGCGAAGGCTTATTTAATGACGCAGATGTCATGTTGCACTGGCATCCAAGTGATGCAAATTCGGTTTCAACGGGTTCCTCTTTAGCCAATAAAACAGGTAAATTCCGTTTCTACGGCCTTTCCTCACACGCGGCGGCCTCTCCAGAAAGAGGTCGTTCAGCACTAGATGCGGTGGAAGCGATGGACTTTATGGCGAATATGATGCGCGAACATGTGCCGTCTTCTACGCGTATTCACTATGTCATCACGAATGGAGGCAAAGCACCGAATATTGTTCCAGATTACGCTGAGGTCTATTATTATGTGCGTTCTCCACAACGCGATATCGTCATGGACGTTTGGAATCGCCTAGAAAAAGCAGCCGAAGGTGCAGCCTTAGGAACAGGAACGCGATACGAATTAGAGGTTATCGGTGGAGTATACGAAATTTTGCCAAACGAAAAGCTAGCCTCTCTGATGAATGCTAATTTGCAAACGGTGGGCGGTTATACCTTAAATCCAACCGAATTAGCCTTTGCGAAACAAATACAGCAAACGCCAGGAATGTTGCAAACCGATTTAGCATCCACTGCATCTGTGGTTCCAGGTCGTCCTGATCCGAGTGGCGGAGGCTCTACCGATGTAGGTGATGTGAGCTGGGTAGTGCCTACCATTGGTTTAGGTACAGCGACTTGGGTTCCAGGTACAACTGCGCATAGCTGGCAGGCAGTAGCCGCTGGTGGAACAAGTATTGGGAAAAAAGGAATGATGGTGGCCGCTAAAACGATCGCAGGGACAGCGATGGATTTATTCAAAAATCCGGCGTTAATCGAGGCGGCTAAAGCCGAATGGAACAAACGAAAGGGCACTGAATTTAAATACAAGGCACTATTAGGGGACCGTAAGCCGGCATTGAATTATAGAGATTAGTCGTCAGTTTAGGTCATTTTGTCTATACAACTTGTAGACTTTAGCTGTAAATTGTAAATTGCCTATGTTAGCCTATTTTATATGAACAACGAAAAATACTCTCGCTACGAATTTCTCCGTAAAATGGGGTTCAGTGGTGGAGCTTTAATGGCGGTATTAGGTTCTTGTACCGTAAAAAAAGACGCAGTATTAGACTCTTTAATTGTGAATTCTAAAGGTCAGCCAGTCGTTTCTCTCGATAGTACGACGGCTTCGGCTACCACTGTTCCACCCACTACCACCATTGGATCAGGTACTACAGGATCTACTACTAACTTATCCGGTCTAGTCACCACGGATCAATTAAATACGATTAAAACCTTTATCGTAAAAGTTGATTTGACTGCTTCTGCTGCGACCGCATTGAAAAATGATGGAGGCTATGTCATCGTGAATGGCTCTGTGGTAGTGGCTAATGTAACGGGTGGTCAATACGTCGCTGCCCAAAATCTATGCACCCATCAACCCAGACCTAACATTATATTCAATCGTACGGAATATTATTGTACGGACCATGGTGCTCGTTTCTCTTTATCTGGCGCGGGTTTAAATTCGCTAGGAAGTAGGGGTCTAACGGTTTATCGTACGGCAAATGATGGTAAAACTTTAGTTGTATTCGCCTAATGATCACAGCAATCCTATTTTCTTTATTAACCTGGTTAGGGGATTTTTCCCAAGCAAAAACTGAGGCTACCCAACAGCACAAACTGATCGTTTTGAATTTTTCAGGCTCAGACTGGTGCGGCCCTTGTATCAAATTGAAGAAGGATGTATTTGAATCTTCTGAATTTACGGCCTTTTCTGAAGCTAATTTGGTTTTATTACGGGCTGATTTTCCACGTTTAAAAAAGAACCAACTGCCTAAAGAACAGCAAGATAAAAACGACGCTTTGGCAGAAAAATATAATCCGAATGGGGAATTTCCATTAACCGTACTATTGAATCAAGACGGAAAGGTTTTACGGGAATGGAAGGGATATCAAGGTAATAAAGAGCAATTCATCGCCGAAATTAAAGCATTTCGTTGAGATGCCACTGGTTCAACGCACTGAATTGTTAATGGGTAATCGCTTCGATTTAGGAGTGGTGTCTTCCGATACGGATCGTGCTGAACGGGCAGTAGAAGAAGCAATTGTAGAAATAAAGCGAATAGAGGCTTTATTGACGACTTTTAAGGACGATTCGCAAACGAATTTGATTAATCGAATGGCGGGAATCTCGCCGGTAGAAGTTGATAAGGAGGTATATGAATTAATAAAGCGAGCGCATCGCATTTCGAATTTAACGCAAGGGGCGTTTGATTTAAGTTATGGCTCCTTGGATAAAAGCTTTTGGAATTTTGATCAAAAAATGGCCCAATTGCCTTCTCCAGAAAAAGCGTTGGAGTCTGTGGGGTTAATTAATTACGAAAATATTGAATTGGGGGAGGGGACGGTTTTTTTGCGGGAAAAAGGGATGCGGATTGGTTTTGGAGGGATAGGGAAGGGCTATGCCGCGGATCGTGCAAAGAAAGTTTTGCAGGAGTTAGGCTTTGAAAATGGTGTGGTGAATGCCTCAGGAGACATGAATGCGTGGGGTGTTCGAGAAGATGGAAATCCTTGGAAAGTAGGGATATCTAATCCAGATGCGCCTACGGAGGTTTTTGCTGAGTTTGATTTAATCAATTCGGCGGTGGCCACATCTGGGAATTATGAAAAATTTGTGTGGATAGATGGCGTGAAATATTCACACACCATCCATCCGAAAACGGGTTATCCCATACGCGGAATTAAAAGTGTAACGGTTTTTGCTCCTTTTGCTGAATTGGCTGATGTGTTAACGACGCCTATTGCTGTGATGGGAGTGGAGGTAGGTCTAGATTTAATAGATCAAATAGCAGGTGTTGCCTGCCTAATAATTAGTGACGAAAATGTGATTTATTCCTCGAAGTCCATTCGAGATCAACTACGAAGTTAACCAATGAAAAAAGTAGTATTCCTGTTGTTTAGCGTTGCCTCTCTATCGAGTTGCGTAAGCGTAAAAGAATTTCAAAAGAGTCGAATAAACGATTCTGAGATGGAATTATCCGCTCGTAAGAGTGAAAAATTTGAACAAAGTTTCTATCTCTACCGGGAGGGTGCTTCAGGAGCCAATGGAGGGAAAAGCGGAGGAGGCTGCGGATGTAACTAGGTATGAAAAAGATTATTTTAGGCATTGGATTATATTGCTCTGTTTTGCAAGGAGTTCGGGCGCAAGAAGCCGATTCTTTGGCTTATTCAAAACGTGCGTTAAAATTTGAAGAAATTAATTTAGTTGCTGGCTATTATGACCAAGATGGAAATAATTCAGCAGTGACAGGGGGAATTGGAACGGAAAAGCTAACAGACTTGGCTACCTCTTTCGAGCTCCGTTTGTCTAAATTGGATTTAAAAAATAGAACGCACAGTTTTACGGCCGATATGAATATTGATCAATATACATCAGCTTCGTCTGATAATATCGATCCATTAACCGTTTCATCAGCTTCTAGAAAAGATACCCACATCTATCCAAGTTTATCTTGGTCCATGAAAGATGATAGAACGCGCACTACACATGGTTTATCGTACTCCTATTCAACGGAATATGATTATAAATCCCATGGATTTTCTGCGAATTATGCGGCTTTGACGAAAGACAAAAACACTGAGTTTACGTTCAAAGCAGGGGCATTTTATGATACCTACATGGCGATTTTGCCGGCTGAATTACGGCCTTATAATTATCCTTCTGGGGCCCACGGTGACATGAGAGGCATAGAATATAAGCCTAGAAATTCGTTTAACGCCTCTTTTGGCTTATCTCAAGTGGTGAATAAGCGCTTACAAGTGATGGCAATTATAGAACCGAGCTATCAAGAAGGATTGTTGAGCACTCCCTTTCACCGGGTCTATTTTACGAATGGGAATGAGACCTTAGAAAAATTACCAGGAACTCGATTTAAATTACCAGTCGGTTTACGTTTTAGTTATTTTATGGGAGACCAAACGGTCATTCGCGCCTTCTACCGCTATTATATGGACGATTGGGGGATGACTGCACACACGGCAAATTTAGAGGTGCCTTTTAAGGTGACTCCCTTCTTCTCTGTTAGTCCATTTTACCGAGTGAACGTTCAATCTGCTGTGAACTATTTCAAACCCTATGCCCAGCATTTGACTAGCGAGACTTTTTACACTTCGGATTATGATTTATCGTCTTTCACGAGTCAATTCGTAGGAGCAGGTTTACGTTTAGCGACTCCTGGAGGTATTTTAGGGATCGCAAATTGGAATGCCTTAGAAATTCGATATGGATATTATTCTCGATCAAATGGTATGGTAGGACATAGTTTGACTATGCATATTAAAATAAAATAGGCGTTGATGAAAGATTTATTAAACCAAAATTTGGAACAAATCCTCTCCCTCGAAATCTCGGAGGAACGCAGAGAAATTTTACAGGTATTGATTGATTACATTAAAGACAAACGCAAGAAAGAACAGCCCATTCGACTGAATTTCATTTGTACGCACAACTCACGCCGCTCGCAATTTTCGCAAGTGTGGGCACAAACTGCGGCTGATTATTTCCAAATCCCTGCTCAATGTTATTCTGGCGGGGTAGAAGTTACTGCTTGCAATGAACGCACCATTGCCTCTTTAGAAAGAATGGGTTTCATCGTATCTAAACGTGGGCATTCGAATCCCATCTATTTCGTCCTGCATACGCAAGATGCACGTCCTATCACCTTATTCTCGAAATTATTTGATGATGTCATTAACCCTCATGGCATTTTTGCCTCGGTGATGACTTGCGCGCATGCGGATGAAAATTGTCCCTTTATTCCGGGCGCTGAAGCTAGAATCCCTGTACGTTACGAGGATCCCAAAGCCTTTGACGATACGCCGGAAGAAGCAGCGCAATATGATGCCAGGTCGAGACAGATTGCGAGTGAGATGTTTTATGTGTTTTCTAGGGTCAGTATCTAGTAGTCGGTATCCAGTAGTCGGGAGTCGCTAGTCCGGAGGAAATGAGTCCGAAGGAATTGAGAGTAGAGATAGGAGAGTATAGAGTATATATACAGTGATCCCATCTTTACTCTCTACTCTCTAATCTATAAACTTCTACGAAGTATGATCTCTCACAACTAGCCACTTCCCCTTCACTTTCTTCATCAGTAACGTAAAATATCCGCCGGCATCACCCACCGATGGTCTCGTTAAATGCCATTTTCCTAATACCCAGGCTGTTTTTCCGGCTGTTACATCGATTTCTTGAATGTCAAAGTCAAGCGTTCCCATCGTTTCCCGATTCGGATAGGATTTTAAATAACGTTGCAAAGTGGCTTCCCAACCAGATACGACACCTGACTTTCCGATGAACTTTAGGTTCGGTGATTTTTCATAGTATTCCATGAAACCTTTTACATCACCCGCATTCCATAAGGTAATCTGAGTATTCAGGACAGATTTGATGCCGGATTCGTCTTTATTTGCTTGGGCAAATAGGAGAGCGGGAAGGAGGAGAAGGAGAAGTGATTTCATTATTAGAGTAGAGATTATAGAGTAGAGAGTATAGATAATAGAGCAAAGATAATAGAGTATTGTAAATGGTGATTTTTTTCAATCTCTACTCTCTACTCTCTACTCTATTATCCTGCTTCAGCGGGATTTCGTCTCAATTTTCCCCTTAACTTTTTGAATTACCGATTATTGTATCATTTTTGTAGAATAATAACCTAAACCGAATGATTAAGAAAATTACACTCGCCATCTTGATGGCATTTCCTGTGCTTCAATCGCTGGCGCAGGCTCCAGATGAAAATCGTTTTGTGAAATCTGTTCTAGTGGAGAAATTAGATGAACCTATGGAGTTCACCTTTTTGCCAGATGGACGTATCCTTTTTGTAGAGCGAAAAGGGGATGTGAAATCGTATGACACGAAGACCAAAGAAACGAAGACAATCGCTCACTTAAATGTGAATACGAAATACAAGAACCGTTTGGGTCAAGAGCGTGTGGCAGAGGAGGGATTGATGGGTATTGTTTTGGACCCTAACTTCAGCAAAAATCACTGGTTGTATCTGTATTATGCACATCCGACGGAAACTAAACACGTGTTAGCGCGGATGGAATTGCGTGGAGATCAGTTATTAGTAGAGCAACAAAAAGTGCTTTTAGAGGTTCCTACACAGCGGGAGGAATGTTGCCATACGGGTGGTGGAATGGTTTTTGACAAATCAGGAAACCTATTTTTAACCGTAGGAAATAATACAAGTAATAGTAATTCAGATGGTTATGCGCCTATCGATGAGCGTCCAGGTCAAGCGTATTGGGATGATCAACGTGGTGCGTCGAATGCAAATGATTTACGTGGTAAGATTTTACGCATTCACCCGGAGGCGAATGGTACGTATACGATTCCTAAAGGGAATTTATTTGCACCAGGCACGCCTAAAACGAAGCCCGAAATTTATACGATGGGTCACCGCAATCCTTGGAGACCAAGTATTGACTCGAAAACGGGATATTTGTATTGGGGAGAGGTAGGTCCAGATGCATCGGTGGATTCAGAGAAAGGACCTCGCGGTTATGATGAATTTAATCAGGCCAAAGGTCCAGGCTATTACGGTTGGCCTTATTTCATCGGAAATAATCAGGCCTATGCGGATGTAAATTTTGAGACAATGGCAATTGGGCCTAAGTTCAATCCAGCGGCTCCAGTAAATGACTCGCCTAATAACACGGGTTTGCGTGAATTGCCACCAGCAACGAAGGCGATGATTTGGTATCCGTATGGAACTTCAGAGGAGTTTCCATTAGTGGGCTCTTCGGGTCGTTCAGCGACGGGTGGTCCGGTATTTAGAAAAGCGGATTTTATAGGAGCCAAACGAGCTTTCCCATCGTATTATGAAGGGAAGTGGTTAATCGTTGAGTTCATGCGTGGCTGGATTATGGCGGTGACATTGGATGAAAATGGAAATTACAAGTCAATGGAGCGCTTTATGCCGTCGACGACTTTTGGTTCTGCTATCGATATGGACTTCAGCCCTGATGGGGATTTATATGTATTAGAATATGGATCTGCTTGGTTCCGTGGGAATGACAATGCCCGTCTAGTGAAGATAGAATACCAAGGTGGAAACCGTAAGCCTTATGTGGAGGCTTCGGCAGCGAAGAAAGCAGGTGCAGCTCCGTTTACGACTACTTTATCGGCTGATGGAACGAAAGACTTCGATGGTGATAAATTAACCTATACGTGGACGGTGAAGAAGGCAGGGAAATTCGTGAAGAATTTATCGGGAGCTTCGGCTACTTTGAGCTTGAAAGACGCGGGTAAATACCAAGTGACTTTAAAAGCGGCTGACCCAAAAGGATTGTCGAACACGGCTTCTTTGGAAATATTAGTAGGAAATGAGGCTCCAGTGGTGGATATCGCCGTGGAGGGTAATAAATCCTTCTACTTCGAAGGTCAGCCGGTCAAATATGCTGTGAAAGTAGAAGATAAGGAAGACGGTTCTTTAGGAAAAGGAATCGCTCCGGAATCAGTGGCTGCAACGGTTGATTATGTGGCGTCAGGTTATGATCCGATCGAAATGGCGCAATCGCACCGCAAAGCAGATAGCGATCTGTTTGCATCCGCTGGGTTACGTTTGATCAATGCAAGTGATTGTAAGTCATGTCATCAAATGTCAGTGCGATCTGTAGGACCATCTTACAAGGAAGTAGCTGAGAAATACAAGGGACAAGACGTGTTAGAGAAATTGTCTGATAAGGTGATTTCAGGTGGTATGGGAGTTTGGGGAGAACATGCGATGTCTGCTCACCCGAGTATTTCGAAGGCGGATGCCAAAGCCATGGTCAATTATATCCTTAGTTTAGGGGATAAAAAAGCCAGCAATGCAATCGGTATCGCTGGTGAATTAGGCTTGAAAAAACCAGCAGATCAATCCTCTTCAAAAGGGGTATTCGTCGTACGTGCGACCTATTTAGATAAAGGAAACAAGAAAATGGCGCCGGTGCAATCAGAAAAATGGTTGTTCCTACGTCACCCTGCTTTGAACGTGGAGAAAGCGGATGTGTCGAAAGGCATTATGCAATTAATCACGCCAGGTCGTTCGACAAACATGGTGGGCCAAAATCCGTACTTAGGTTACAAGGATTTAGATTTAACGGGTATCAATACCATCGAAATTTCTGCCTCTGCGCAAGCAAGAACGAATGCAGCGGGTGGGGTGATTGAAATTCGTTTGGATTCGCCTACGGGAACGGTTATTGGTAAAACAGCGCCTATTGAGGTTTCTCAAGGTGGTTTTGGTGGACCTCCTCCAGCAGCGGCAACGCCAGGAAAAGGAGCACCACTAGGAACTGGGGTAGCAGCTCCGGCAGCAGCTCCGGCTACAGCTTCAGCACCGGCTGCCGCAGCACCGGCTGCCGCACCTGCCGCAGCGCCACCCCGTATGCGTGCACCTGCTGCCCAAAAAGTGGCCATCCAAGCCACTTCCGGATCGCATGATTTGTATTTTGTGGCGGTTAACCCTGCAGCCACAGAGCAACAAATTGTGGTGCAGATTTCGGGTATTGAAATGAAAAAATAATCCTTCGATTATAGTAATTAAAAGGTTCTCTCTGCTTTAAATAGAGAGAACCTTTTTTTATGCGCTATACACTACTTTTACTTTTATTGTCTGGGTCCCTTTTCGCCCAAAAAAACATCACCTCCGCCTCTGATGCCACTGCGCCCTTGCACGCACTGCAGCCGGATTACCCTACGCCTTACGGTGCTCCTACGGTAGCAGATATTCAGAAAACGATCGATCGTGTCTATGCCTACTTAGAAGCCGCAACCCCGAATCGTTTTGTCGATAAAACGAGTGGCGCAGAGGTGAAAACCTATAACGCTAACGCCATTTTCAGCAAAGGCGATTTTCGCCCGATCTCGTATGAGTGGGGAGTAACCTATTCTGGGATGCTGGCCTTAACTCAAGTGACAGGCGATGAGAAATACAAGAATTATGTGTTTAATCGATTGAATCTCATCAATTCAGGAGTTCCTGAAGCCATCAAAATTCCAGCAGATCAATCTCATGTCTTGAAAGGTTTAGTGCACCCTCGTGCGCTAGATGACATTGGAGCGATGGGAATGGCGGTGATTAAAGCACAGAAAGCGGGTTTTACTACTGACATGTCCTATATAACGAAGCGCGCGTCTGACTTTATTTTAAAAGAAGAACATCGTTTGCCGGATCGCACCTTGGTGAGAATTCGCCCATTGCACCACACGATGTGGCTGGATGATGTCTATATGGCTATTCCTGCGCTACTGCAATTAGGCGAATACGAGGAGGCCGTTTTTCAGTTTACTGCGTATCAAAGGCGGATGTTTAATCCTAATCTGAATATTTTCATGCATGGCTATTTAGTAGATGCCACAGAGCACCCGGAGTTTCATTGGGGACGCGCGAATGGCTGGGCTTTGTTGACGAATTGTGAATTATTGGAATATTTGCCGGCGAATCATCCAGCTCGTCCGGCGATTTTAGCACAATTGAAAAATCACTTGAAAGGGCTGATGGCCTTACAGGATGGAACCGGTTTTTGGCATCAATTATTAGATAAAAACGATTCCTACTTAGAGACCTCTTGTACGGCGATTTATACTTATGTGATGGCCAAAGCTATCAATAAAGGCTGGTTAGACCCTAAAACTTACGGCCCAGCAGCCATCTTAGGCTGGAATGCGGTTAATTCGAAAGTAAACGAAAAAGGCCAAGTCGAAGGTACCTGCGTGGGTACCGGTTTAGCCTGGGATCCGGCTTTCTACTTCCACAGACCCATTTCTCCTTTCGCAGCACACGGTTATGGCCCTGTACTTTTAGCGGGTGCAGCGATGATGGATTTACTGAAACACAATAACTATCAAATCAACGATTCCGCCGTACATTTGAAATAATATGAAAAACGCATTTGATTTAACAGGAAAAGTAGCGCTCGTAACGGGTTGCAAAAGAGGTATCGGGATGGCGATGGCTTTGGGCCTAGCGGAGGCCGGAGCCGATATTATCGGAGTTTCGGCTAATCTTGAACTAGGAGGATCTCAGGTTTCAAAAGCAGTGGAGGCGCTAGGTCGAAAATTCAAAGCTTACCAAGCGGACTTCTCTAACCGCGATTCATTATATGCCTTTATCACACAAGTAAAAGCAGATTTTCCGCGCATCGATATTTTAGTGAATAATGCGGGTACGATTTTGCGTAATCCGGCGGCAGAGCATTCGGATGAGTTTTGGGATGAGGTATTAGAGGTGAATCTTTCGTCTCAATTTATCTTAAGTAGAGAGATTGGATCCACGATGTTAGCACAGGGCTCAGGTAAAATCATTTTCACTGCTTCTCTATTGAGTTTCCAAGGTGGCATCAACGTGCCGGGTTATGCAGCAAGTAAGGGCGGGATTGCCCGTTTAACGATGGCCTTAGCGAATGAGTGGGCTGGAAAAGGAATCAATGTGAATGCGATTGCTCCAGGTTATATTTCAACAGATAATACAGCTGCTCTGCGAGAAGATAAAGATCGTAGCAGTTCTATTTTAGGACGAATTCCGGCAGGACGTTGGGGAGAACCAGAGGACTTTAAAGGTCCAGTGGTTTTCTTAGCATCGAATGCCTCTAACTATGTGCACGGAACCATACTGACCGTCGATGGCGGCTGGATGGGCCGATAACAAATAGCAAAGACCAAAGACCAAATACCAAATAGCAAAGTTCAAAGATCAAATACGAAAATTCTGAACTTTGGTCTTTGCTCTTTGAATATTGAATATAAACCTCTGAACTTTGAACTTTGGTCTTTTAACTTTGAAATTATGAAAAAACTTACCCTACTCCTCACCCTAGTTTCCACCTCCCTTTTCGCTCAGAAAATAGACGTGGACAAACAAATTGCTTTAGCAGGCCAACAATACCAATTGATGCTGGCCGCGCAACCCGACACCAGTACGACTGTTCACTCTGCAAAGCAGGATGGGACGTATCGCAATATGCCTTCAAAATGGTGGTGTTCCGGTTTTTTCCCGGGGGGACTTTGGTTCTTATACGAGAAAACAAAAGATCCGAAATGGGAATCAGCCGCGCGTTTGTGGACGGCTGCGGTGAAGAAAGAGCAGTTTAATACGGGTACGCACGATTTAGGGTTTATGATGTACGATTCTTTCGGGAATGGCTTACGTCTGACCAAGGATCCGGAGTATAAGAAGGTGTTGATTCAATCAGCTAAGTCTTTGGCGACGCGTTTTGATCCTAAAATTGGTTTAATTAAATCGTGGAATAGCTTCAAAGGCGGTTATCAGTATCCAGTAATCATTGACAATATGATGAACTTGGAATTGTTATTCTGGGCTTCTCGGGAGACGGGTGATCCTAGTTTCAGACAAATTGCAATCACGCATGCGGATAATACGATGAAGAACCATTTCAGACCGGATTATTCGAGTTATCATGTGATTTGCTATGATGTGGATGGTAAGGTTTTGGCCAAAAAACAACACCAAGGCTACCAAGACGAGTCCTGCTGGACGCGTGGACATGCTTGGGCGATGTATGGCTATGTGGAAATGTACCGCAATACGAAGGACAAGAAATATTTAGACTTCGCGCAAAAAATCTCCGACTTCTATTTAAATCACCCTAATCTTCCAGCGGACAAAATTCCCTATTGGGATTTTTATGCGCCTAACATCCCGACAGAAGAACGTGATGCTTCGGCAGGTGCGATCGCAGCGTCTGCTTTGCTAGAATTGAGTACGTATTCAGGGGAGAAAGGGAAGCGCTACTATGCGGATGCGGTGAAGATGTTAGAGTCACTTTCGTCGCCAGCTTACCGCGCGGCTTTAGGTGAAAATAATCACTTCTTGATCAAGCACTGTGTAGGAGCGAAATCCTTGAATTCAGAGATTGATGTGCCGTTAATCTACGCAGATTACTATTATTTAGAAGGCTTGTTGCGCTACCAAAAAATGGCTAAAAAATAGACGGCTTTTTGGGCTGAATTTCGTACCTTTGAGGCTTCATTTTTTATCAAGCCCCATGTCAGTTAAGAAAATTCAATCAGCCTTAATTTCGGTTTATTACAAGGACGGTTTAGCGCCTATCATTCAAGAACTTCATAAAAACGGAGTGACACTTTATTCTACGGGAGGGACGCAGTCTTTCATCGAAGAATTAGGTATTCCAGTGATTGCAGTAGAAGATTTAACGGGATATCCGTCGATCTTTGGCGGTCGCGTGAAGACTTTGCACCCGAAGGTTTTTGGTGGAATTTTACACCGTCGCGACTTAGCGGAGGATGTGGCTGTAGCTAAACAATACGATATTCCAGCGCTAGATTTAGTGATGGTGGATTTATATCCATTCGAGGAGACGGTTGCTTCAGGAGCATCTGATGAGGATATTATTGAGAAAATTGACATCGGTGGAATCTCGTTGATCCGCGGTGGAGCGAAGAATTTTAACGATGTATTAATCGTTTCTTCTCGTGATCAATACGCAGAAGTTTCTGCGATTTTTGCAGCTCACGGTTCTACTTCGACGACTTTAGAAGAGCGTAGACGTTTTGCAGGAAAGGCATTCGCTGTTTCATCTCACTACGATGGAGCAATCCAGCGTTATTTTGCAGGCCAAACAGCAGATTTAGCAAACTATACCACTTTGCCAGCGCACGGTTTACGTTACGGCGAAAACCCGCACCAACAAGGTAAGTTCTACGGAGATTTAGCGGCTTTATTTGATAAACTACACGGTAAGGAATTGTCTTACAATAACTTAGTGGACGTAGATGCTTGTCTTTCGTTATTAGACGAGTTTAAAGAAACAGCATTCGTTATCATCAAGCACATGAATGCATGTGGTGTGGCGACTGGTTCTACGGTGAAGGAGGCGTATGATAAAGCACTTTCTTGTGATCCGATTTCTGCTTTCGGTGGTGTATTAGCGACAAACAATACCGTAGACAAAGCGGCGGCTGAGTCGATCAATCCTTTGTTCTGTGAGATTTTAATTGCGCCAGACTTTACGGAGGAGGCTTTGGAAATCTTAAAGACAAAGAAAAACCGTATCCTTTTAAAGCGTAACCAAGTTGAATTCCCGAAAGTAATGTTCAAGACCTTGTTAAACGGGGTGTTAGAGCAAGATAAGGATTTAGTGATGGAAGGTGTGGAAGATTTCAAAACGGTGACGAAACGCATTCCTACGGATGAGCAGAAGCGCGCTTTGGCCTTCGCTTTGAAGATTTGTAAGCATACGAAATCAAATACCATCATTTTAGCGAATGACGGTCAGTTATTAGCTTCCGGTGTAGGCCAAACTTCTCGTGTGGACGCCTTAAAGCAAGCGATCGATAAAGCAAAAGAATTTGGCTTTGATTTAAATGGAGCGGTGATGGCATCTGATGCTTTCTTTCCTTTCCCAGATTGTGTTGAAATCGCAGGGAACGCTGGTATTGTAGCAGTTACACAGCCAGGTGGATCGATCAAAGACCAAGATTCAATCGACTATTGTGATGCAAACAATTTAGCCATGGTTATGACCGGAATTCGTCACTTTAAACATTAGGATTATTCAGTTAATTTTTATATTTTTAAGGCTACTAATCAACACAAGTTTCGGGCGATTAATAAGCTCGTTTTAACACACATTAAATTACATTATGTCAGAAGCACAAGATACATCAGCTCAAGATCGGGCAAATTATGGTGCAGATAATATTCAAGTATTAGAGGGTTTAGAGGCGGTTCGTAAACGTCCTTCCATGTACATCGGTGATACAGGCTTTAAAGGTCTTCATCACTTGATCTGGGAAGTAGTTGATAACTCGATTGATGAGGCGTTAGCAGGTCACTGCGATAAGATCAAAGTGACGATCAATACTGACAATTCCATTTTAGTTGAAGATAACGGTCGTGGTATCCCTACGGGAATGCACACGAAGGAGAAGCGTTCTGCCCTAGAGGTGGTAATGACGGTTCTTCACGCCGGTGGTAAATTTGATAAAGATACCTACAAGGTATCTGGAGGTTTGCACGGTGTGGGGGTTTCTTGTGTGAATGCCTTATCGACTGATTTAAAAGTAACGGTACACAGAGAGGGGAAAATTTTCCAACAAGAATACAAAATTGGTGTTCCTCAGTACCCAGTTAAAGAGATTGGAACAACAGATCGAACAGGTACATCGGTTTTATTTAAGCCGGATGAGTCGATCTTCACAGTAACTGAATACAAATACGAAACGGTGGCGGGTCGTTTACGTGAGTTGTCCTTCTTGAACGCGGGTATCCGGGTGGAATTGACAGATTTGCGTGAATTGGATGAGAATGGTGTGGCGAAATCAGAAGAATTCTTCTCTGAAGGAGGTCTTCGCGAATTCGTTATGTTCTTGGATTCTACACGTGAGCCATTATTGTCTGAGCCTATCTACATGGAAGGCGATAAGAATGGGGTGCCGGTTCAAGTGGCGATGGTATACAATACGTCTTACACAGAGAATGTGGTTTCGTATGTGAATAATATCAACACGATTGAAGGGGGTACACACGTAGCAGGTTTCCGTGGTGCCTTGACTCGTACGTTGAAAAACTACGCAGATAAGTCAGGTGCTCTAGATAAATTAAAGATTGATATCGCAGGTGATGACTTCCGGGAGGGTTTGACAGCGGTTATTTCGGTGAAAGTGGCGGAGCCTCAGTTTGAGGGCCAAACAAAAACCAAACTAGGTAATGGGGAGGTTTCTGGTGCCGTTTCTGCAGCGATGTCAGACATGTTAGAGTCTTGGTTAGAGGAGCACCCTAAGGAGGCTCGTCAAATCGTAGCCAAGGTAATCTTAGCCGCACAAGCGCGTCACGCAGCTCGTAAGGCACGTGAAATGGTTCAACGTAAAACGGTTTTAGGTTCGAACTCCTTGCCTGGTAAGTTAGCTGACTGCTCGGATTCGGATCCAGAAACATGCGAGATCTACCTTGTCGAAGGGGACTCAGCGGGTGGTACAGCGAAACAAGGCCGTAACCGTGCTTTCCAAGCGATCCTTCCATTACGTGGAAAGATTTTGAATGTAGAGAAAGCGCAAGAGTACCGTATCTACGAAAACGAAGAGATTAAGAATATGATTACGGCGCTTGGCGTTTCTTTTGGAAAAGATGGTGATGAGCGTGCGTTGAATATGGATAAGTTGCGTTACCATAAGGTGATCATCATGACCGATGCGGACGTTGACGGTAGTCACATTCGTACCTTGATTTTAACATTCTTCTTCCGTTACATGCGCGAATTAGTAGATCGCGGTTGTATTTATATCGCTCAGCCACCGTTGTACCAAGTGAAGAAAGGTCAACAGGTTCGGTACGTTTGGACGGAAGATCAACGTGCGCAGGCGATTCAGGAATTAGCTGGTGGCGGAAAAGAAGATAATGTAGGTGTTCAACGTTATAAGGGTCTTGGAGAGATGAACGCGGAGCAGTTGTGGGAAACGACAATGAATCCGGAGTCTCGTACCTTGAAGCAAGTAACGGTGGAATCAGCGATTGAAGCAGATTTATTGTTCTCTATGTTAATGGGGGATGAGGTAGCGCCACGTCGTGACTTTATTGAGAAGAATGCTAAATACGCTAAAGTAGACGTTTAGAATGAATTTTGATTTTAAATCCTACCATTTGCGGGGTATTCACGCAGAGACGTTAGAAGAAAAGCAAAAGATCAATCAAGAATTGAAAGACTTTTACAATTCCTTAACAGAAGAAGAAAAGCGCTTGTTTAACTTAGAACTTCAGAAATTCTTGGCCACAGAAATGGGGCGCCTGGGTTCTGATTACCAAGCGATAAAAAATCAAATACCCACTGAATAAATGAGTGAATTAGATAAAATACTGAAACACGATGAGACAAAAGATTCCCTTACCGGGAATCTTTTGTCTTTACTTACGCCTACGAATTGGAAGATTAATTTGATGGCTCCTCGGGAGCAAAATCGCAAGGTGGATAAATCGACCCAAAAGTCGAATGATACCATCGCCAAGGCAAAGTTCATCTCACGGGATTTATCTTGGTTAAAATTTGATGAGCGTGTTTTAGATCAGGCGAGGGATTCCTCTAAATCCTTATTTGATCGCTTAAAATTCTTAGCGATTACGGCCTCTAACTTGGATGAGTTTTTTACCATCCGTATGGGTTCTTTGTATAATTACATCGATTTAGGGAAAGAACGGACGGATTATTGTGGCCTACGGGAGGTGCCATTTAAACAAGCCATTATTGATCAAGCGCAGGAGTTTACTCAAGAAAAGCACCGTCTTTTCATGGAAGAGATTTTACCCTTGTTTCCGGAGAATGGTCTTCTGTTAGCTTGTTTGGATGATTTAGACGAGGAAGAAAAGGAAGAGGTGGCGACCTATTTTCAGCGGACGATTTATCCGATGTTGACCCCGATGGTCTTTGATCATACGCATACATTTCCGAGTTTATTAGCGAAGACCTTGATTTTTGGGGTGGTGACGCTAGGGGTTTCGGATAAGAAGAAAACGAGAAATGAGAAGGAGCAGAAGATATCTTTTGTTCAAATTCCCTTGAATTTAAAGCGTTTCTATGTGATCGAGCGGGAGGACAAAGTGTTGTTTATCCCGATTGAAGAAATTATTCGCCATCACTTACAGATTTTGTACCGCAATGTGGAGATTGAATCGACGACTTTATTCCGTATTACGCGGAATGGAGATTTTGATTTAGTGGAACACGAAGATTCGGATACGGATTTTGTGGATGAGGTGAAGAAGAAGATTAAAGACCGTCGTTTGGGTCGAGTGACACGGGTAGAGGTGGAGAAATTCCATTCGGAATTCTTGTTAACAGAGATGTTAAAGCGTTGGAATTTAGAGCGTTCGGATATTTTTGTCAAGAATTCGATTCTTGATTTTACGTCTTTTTGGCAAATATTAAAACACTCCGAATTTAAAACGCAATTAGCGGTTAGTCCAGCAGTGGTTCCAGCTCTAGGGCTTAAGTCGGTCGTGATCGATGATATTTTTGATACCATTAAACGGGGGGATATTTTACTACACCATCCATATAATAATTTCGAGCCAGTTATTCAATTGTTAGAACAGGCGGCGGAAGATCCGAAGGTATTAGCGATTAAGATTACGTTGTACCGTATTTCTAAGAATTCGCGAATTGCGAGTGCTTTATTGCGTGCTGCGGAACAAGGAAAACACGTTTCTGTCTTGTTCGAAGTGAAGGCGCGTTTCGATGAAGAAAACAATATTAAAGAAGCGACTAAATTACAAAAGGCCGGTTGCTTTGTGATTTATGGTATTCCGGGTTTAAAAACGCACACGAAATTACTGCAAGTCATTCGCAATGAAGGCAATCACGTAGTAAGTTATGCCCATCTTTCCTCTGGAAATTACAATGAGGATACAGCAAAACTTTATACCGATATTGGTCTTTTAACGACAGATACGCGTATTACACAAGATATTTCAGAGTTCTTCAATGTTATTACAGGGCACTCGATGCCGACTCATTACGAGCATTTGATTACGGCTCCGCGCGACATGCGTAATCGTTTAATTGAAATGATTGAGATGGAGGTGAAGAATCACAAAGAAGGAAAACCTGCAGGTATTTGCTGGAAGATCAATTCCTTGCAAGATTTGAAGACGATGGATGCGCTCTATAAGGCTTCTCAAGCGGGCTTGCCGGTTTTATTGATTGTGAGAGGCATTTGTTGCTTACGTCCACAGCGCAAGGGTTTATCAGAGAATATCTTCATTAAATCGATTGTAGGGGAGTATTTAGAGCATACCCGTCTGTATTATTTCCACAATGAGGGCGATGCGAAAATTTATGGTGGAAGTGCGGACGTAATGGTACGAAGCTTTGACAGACGAATTGAATCACTCTTTGAACTAGTGAATACGCGTGCTAAAAATTTGGCCATCACCATCTTGGATTGGAATTTACGGGATACCAAAAACTCCTATGAAATGCAGGAGGATGGTACGTATTGGAAAATTGAGAGTGATGAACCGTTTGATATCCACACGAAATTTTATGAAATCAAAGAGGAGGATTTGGTTGAGGGCTTAGCATTTGATAAATTTACAATTAGCCTTGAAAAAAAATAGGCGAATTACACCAACAACAGCATAATGGAAAGATTTACAGGGTTATTCGGTATCGTATTGATTTTAGGGGTAGCATTTTTAATGTCAAATAACCGTAAAGCAATTAATTACCGGACAGTAGGCGTAGGTCTTTTGTTACAAGTGTTGTTAGCGGTCTTTATCTTGAAGACTGAAGTAGGCCAAAACCTCTTCCAGTGGTTAGGTGATTCCATTAATACCTTGTTAGGTCAAGCAGACAAAGGGGCACAATTTGTGTTCGGTTCACTTGTAAATCGTGATTTGATGATCAAGGCTTTTGGTCCAGGAAACGATTATATTTTCTTCTTTAAAGTAGTTCCAACGATCATTTTTGTGGCTGTTTTAGTGAATATGTTCTATCATTTAGGCATTCTTCAGCGTGTCGTTTCTTTCATGGGTAAAGGCGTACACTGGTTAATGGGCGTGAGTGGGGCAGAGGCGCTTTCGAATGTGGCATCTACTTTCGTAGGCCAAGTAGAGGCGCAAATCATGATCAAGCCATATCTGAAAAATATGACGAATTCGGAGTTGATGGCTTCGATGACTGGTTCATTCGCCTGCATCGCGGGTGGTGTTATGGCCGTTTATATCTCTTTAGGCGTTCCAGCGGCGTATTTATTAGCCGCTAGTTTAATGGCAGCGCCGGGTGCTTTGGTTATCTCTAAAATCATGTTCCCTGAAACGGAGAAGTCAGAAACCGAAGGCGAAGTGAAATTAGAATTGTCTAAAACGCATGCGAATTTAGTGGATGCGATCGCGGCGGGTGCGAGTGAGGGATTGAAAGTTGGTTTAAATGTCATCGCGATGTTAATCGGATTTATCGCCTTGATTGCTTTAGTGGATTTAGGTTTAGGCCATATCGGTGCTTGGGTGAATTATCCAGAACTATCGATGAATACGATTTTAGGCAAGTTATTCTCTGTATTTGCTTTCGCGATGGGCGTTCCATCTCAAGATATCGAAGTGGCGGGTGCTTTAATGGGTAAGAAAATGGTCGTGAACGAATTCGTGGCTTATTTAGACATGGTTCATTTGAAGGCGACTTTAGACCCTAAAACAATTGCCATTACAAGTTTTGCGCTTTGTGGTTTTGCTAATTTTTCTTCGGTAGCTATTCAAATCGGTGGTATCGGTGAATTAGCTCCTTCCCGTCGTTCAGACTTAGCTAAATTAGGATTTAAAGCCTTAATTGCGGGTACTTTAGCTTCTTATTTATCTGCAACCCTAGCTGGTTTATTATTGTAATATGCGCATTGATCCCGAAACCGTCGAGCGAATAAAGCAAACGGCTGCGGTCGCAGACGTGATCGGGGATTATGTAACTATTAAGAAAAAGGGTGCGAACTATTGGGCGTGTTGTCCTTTTCACGGCGAGAAAACGCCTTCCTTCTCTATTTCACCTGCGAAAGGAATCTACAAATGTTTTGGATGCGGTAAAGCTGGGGATTCTGTGCGTTTTGTCATGGATATGGAAGGTCTTGGATATGGCGAGGCTTTACGTCATTTGGCCAAAAAATACGGCATCGACATCCAGGAAGAGGAAATGACCGACGATCAGCTCGTTCGTCAAAACGAGCGCGAAAGTCTACTCATCATCCTCGAATACGCGAAAGAATTTTTCAAAAAGCAATTATACGATACAGACGAAGGTAAGTCCATCGCCCTACCTTATTTCAAGGAACGTGGCTTCTCAGATGCCACCTTACAATCCTTCGATTTAGGCTATAGCCCGGAAGCTTGGGATGCCTTCTTGAAATCGGCTTTGAAACAAGGTTTCTCGCAAGAAATCATTGAAAAGGCAGGTCTCGTTACTCAAAAGAATGACGACGGAAAAGTCTATGACCGATTCCGAAACCGAGTAATATTTCCGATCCACAATGTGTCCGGGAAGATCATTGCTTTTGGGGCTCGTATCCTTCGTAACGATGCGAAGAACCAGGCGAAATACCTGAATTCTCCTGAGACGGAAGTCTACCATAAGTCAGCTACTTTATATGGTATCTCCCAAGCGAAAAATGAGATTCGTTCGAAAGACGTTTGTTATTTAGTAGAAGGCTATACCGACGTAATTTCTCTGCACCAAGCAGGCATAAAAAATGTGGTGGCGTCATCAGGGACCTCATTGACCATCGAGCAGATCAAATTGATCGGCCGATTCACTCAGCATGTTACTGTATTATATGATGGTGATTCTGCAGGTATCAAGGCCGCCTTGCGTGGAATGGATTTGATTCTTGAAGAAGGCTTACAAGTGAATTTAGTGGTTTTCCCGGAAGGGAATGACCCGGATTCCTTCGTTCGGAAAATCGGTTCAGAGGCCTTCGTTGACTACATCAAGAAAGAGGCAAAGGATGTGATTTCTTTTCAAGCGAATCTTTTCAAAGAGGAATCAGGAGATGATCCCTTCAAGAAAGCAGAGATGATCAAAGAAATGGTGCAATCCATTTCCAAGATTCCAGATGCGATTCAGCGCTCTCTTTTCATTCAAAAGACCGCCTCCATGATGCGGATGGATGAGGATGTATTGCTAGCGGAACTTAATAAGATTCAGTTAAAGAAAATCAAAGGGGCTACGAATGATCCTCAGCAAATCTCTGCGAAACAATATGCGGAGGTAAGAGACCTTATCGAACCCGTTCAAGGAGATCAGACGGTTGAGGTTCAAAATTTAGCCTATTACCAAGAATTAGAATGTGTGCGCCTGATGATCAATTATGGTCATTTGGAAATTAATCCAACACAAGCACCAGGTTTGACGGTGGTTCATTATTTGATCGATGAATTAGAAGGAACCGTTTTTCAAACGCCGCTTTTTATTCGGATTTTGGACCTTTGTAAACAAGAGTTTGCGGCTCAGCGTGTACCTAAGCCTGATTTCTTCCTGCATCATGCTGATGAGGAAATTCAAGCTTTCTCGATTAACATCTCGTCTGATAAGCATTCCTTATCTTCCGAATGGAAGGATAAGCACGAAATTCGCGTGAATACGGATGAGGAGATGTTAGAGGATTTGGCCTATAAAAATGTGCTTCGTCTCCGTAAAGTGTATAATGATCAACATTTACAGGAGATACTCGCTAAATTGGATTCCTTGCAAGCTGACTCTCCGGAGATGGATGGCGTCTTATTAGAATTCCTCCGTTTGAAAGAAATTCAAAAAAATATTTCCCAAGAATTAGGCACAGTTATTGAAAAATAGCCTATTTTTGCTCTATAATGAAGAAAATACTTGCCATAATGCTATTCTCTGTGCTGCTCTACCAAGCAGGCGGTTTCGCATTGCAGTATCTTTCGGATGGCAACACAGTAGCTATTGACCCGCAAACGGAAGAAACAGTTGTGGTTAAAATTCCGATTAATTTACCTTATCAAACGGACTGGGTTAATGAGGAAGAAGTAGACGGTTCTGTACGCCAAGGGGATGAATTCTATGAAATGAAGTCGCGTAAGGTGGAAAATGATACCTTAGTTACGGTCATGGTGAAAGACCGGAATGCACGCGAAAACTTCTTTGATTTAGCTGAGCAGGTAAATGAACATCTAACCGATGAGCCTGGTTCTACTCCGGTTAAAACTAAATTAATTAACACTTTAGTGAAAGAATATTGTGCTCAGTCATCTGGCTGGGTATTCTATATTTTAGATTGGCCTACCTCTTTAGAGGCAATCAGTCATCCAATTTTACCCACTCAAGACTTCTCGTCTGCATTTTTCTCGCCGCCACGGCAAGCTTAATTTTTCTACTCTTTATTTTCTAGGACAGGAATGTCCCAGAACATCGTGTATTATTTAAAAAATTAAGCAATGAAAAATATTTTATTAGCACTCCTATGTGTAGGAGTATTTACGTCTAGTTCTTTCGGTCAAGGTTGTGTAGCGGTTCGTCATATGAGCTGCTCCGTGGGTACGGGTGCGAACTCGAATTCGATGATGCACCCAGGACAATGGCAGGTTTCCCTGGGTTTCAGAAGTCTTCACTCGTACAAACATTACGTGGGAGCAGATTATCAACCAGCGCGTGAAGCGGCGGGAACGAACGTGATTAATGACCAGCAAGGGTTCGATTTAGGTGTGACGTATTCTATCACCGATCGTTTATCGATGGCTTTAAATCTTCCTTTGAACTTTAATTACCGTACCTCTCTTTACGAGCATTATGGTAATGCGGTAGCGGGTAATCCTTTACAAAAGCGTTTTGGAACAATGGCCAATGGTATTGGTGATGCACGAATTACGGCTTCGTATTGGTTATTAGATCCTTTGAAGCACATGAAAGGTAATTTATCAGTAGGCTTAGGCGTAAAATTACCTACAGGTGATTGGAATGTACAAGATCAATTTCACAGAAGAGCGACAGATGGTTCTGATTATACCATCACTAAAGCCGTGGATCAATCGATTCAATTAGGGGATGGTGGTGTAGGAATTAACTTGGAGATTCAAGGCTATCAGCAATTGTTTAGCCGTACGTCTTTGTACTATAATGGATTCTACATGTCTAATCCGAAAAACGTTAATAGCGCCTCTAACGTAGCGCCAGATAAAACCGTGACGGATGAGATGGTACACTATATGTCGGTATCGGATCAATATGCAGGTCGTTTAGGCTTGAATTATGCGTTAGCTCCCAAAGCAGGTATTGGTGCAACCCTAGGTGCACGAATCGAAGGTGTTCCTGCCTATGATTTAATCGGGGATTCTGATGGCTTCCGCCGTCCTGGTTTTATTTTCTCTATTGAGCCTGGTATCAGTTATTCAACAACGAATAATACCTTGTTTGTTTCCTTGCCTATCGCAACGCAGCGTAACCGTATTAAAAGTGCGAATGATTGGGTGACGGGTAAGCACGGAGATGCAGCTTTTGCGGATTACTTTATTTCAGCTACGGTTACCCATCGTTTTTAAATATATAATACGGTGGTTAGTATCAGCAAAAAACGCCTTCAAGCTCTAGTAACGGCTGCTTGGATGAACCGAGCGATGATCGCTTTGGTTTATATCTGGTTTGGACTTTTGAAAGTGGTAGGTACCTCTCCGGCAGAGGGATTGGTGACGAAGCTTTTCAATCTAACGTTAGAACCCTTCATGGGAATTCAGACGTTTCTAGTGATTTTAGGAATAGGGGAGTGTGCCATTGGTTTTTTGTGGTTGTTCCCGCGCTTGACTAAGGTGGCCTTTTGGGTGATGATTGCGCATATGTTCACCACATTTTTGCCTGTCATTTTCTTGCCAAACGAAACCTGGCAATCCTTTTTAACCCTGACTTTGACAGGGCAATACATCATTAAGAATGTGGTTTTATTGTCTGCCTCTTGGTTTATTTATGTGTTAACGAAGGAATAAATAAAAGCCCCTGTAAATTCAGGGGCTTTTTTTTATGAATAATGAAGTAAGTCTTATAGACCTAAAATCTTCTTATTGAACTCTTCATCAGCTCCAGTTCCAGCGAAATCATCGAATACCTTTTCGGTTGCTTTGATGATGTGGCTCGCGATGAACGGCGCACCCTCTGTGGCTCCCTGAACTGGATCTTTGATGCAGCATTCCCATTCTAAAACAGCCCATCCGTCGTATCCGTATTGAGTTAATTTAGAGAAGATGCTTTTGAAATCGACTTGTCCGTCGCCTAATGAGCGGAAACGGCCGGCGCGGTTGATCCAAGATTGGTAGCCACCGTAAACGCCCTGCTTTCCTGTCGGGTTGAACTCGGCGTCTTTTACGTGGAACATTTTGATACGCTCGTGGTAGAAGTCGATGTATTGTTTGTAGTCCAAAGCCTGTAAAACAAAGTGCGATGGGTCATACAATAGATTCGCGCGCTTGTGGCCTTTTACCTCGTCTAAGAACATTTCGAATGTCACCCCATCGTGTAAATCTTCACCCGGGTGAATCTCGTAGCATAAATCTACGCCACACTCATCGAAGGTATTCAAAATCGGTAACCAACGGCGACCTAATTCCTTGAATCCTTGCTCGACTAATCCTGCTGGACGTTGTGGCCAAGGATAAACTGTGTGCCACATTAAAGCGCCTGAGAAAGTAGCGTGCGCGTTTAAGCCTAAGTTTTGAGAGGCTTTCGCTGCGTATTTTAATTGTTGAATCGCCCATTCGGTACGTGCCTTTGGATTTCCTTTTACCGAATCTGGAGCAAAGGCATCGAATCCTAAGTCATAAGCCGGGTTAACCGCGACTAATTGACCTTGAAGGTGAGTAGATAATTCCGTGATTTGTAAGCCTTTGGCAGCTAACATCCCTACAATCTCATCGCAATACGTCTTCGACTCTGCGGCTTTCTGTAGGTCGATGCAACGTGAATCCCAAGAAGGAATCTGCACACCTTTGTAACCTAAAGCAGCGACCCAGGTGGTGATGCTGTCTAAGGAATTAAATGGGGCTTCGTCGCCCATAAATTGTGCCAAAAATATCGCTGGCCCTTGTATCGTTTTCATAGAATAGAGGTTTAGATTTTAACCCATTGTTGAGAACGCGTCGAATCTAAAATGCGCTCGCAAATTAGTAATTCACGGTATCCGTCCGCAAACGTAGGGTATTTCGGATTTTCAGGTTGCTTACCAGCTTCTACGGCTGCGTATACTTCCTTAAATAATTGCTTCGATGTATCAGAGAAACCTTCATTGTGACCTCCTGGGAAAGTCATTAATGCAGTTGCTTCTGGGTAAGCCAAAGATGGATCGCGCATCAACACTTGGTTCGCTTGATCACGGTTACCAATCCAGATTTCGTTAGGAGATTCTGAGTTAAAGGCAAAAGTCTTGTTAGAACCAGAGATCTCTAATTTCAATTGGTTCTTGCGACCCGCTGAAACTTGTGATACGGTCACACAACCACGGTTTCCATTGTCAAAACGTAATAAAACGTTCGCGTGGTCTTCCGTGTTAATGTGTACATCCGCATAATCTTCTGGTTGCAACATTTTGCCTGAATAGGTTTCTACTGGTTTCAAAGGCTTCTTACGCACCTTGTGAACCGTGTTGAAATCAGCCATTACTTCGACTGTTTTCAAGCCTGTGATGTATTCGATGACGTCTAATAAGTGAGATCCGATATCGGCGATAGCGCGGGAATCACCTGATTTGTCCGGCTCTAAACGCCAGTTATAATCGGTATTGTAGAATAACCAATCTTGTAAGTAGCTACCGATGATAGAATAGATTTCTCCTAAATCGCCTTTCTCGCGCATCGTCTTCATTTGACGCACTAAAGGGTAGTAGCGTAAGTTAAAGTGAACCGCATTCACTAAACCTGTTTTAGCTGCTAATTCGACTAATTCTTCTGCTTCGTGTAGGTCTTTTGCCAAAGGCTTCTCACACACCACGTGCTTCCCAGCTAACAAAGCAGCTTTCGACTGCGAGTAGTGTAAGAAGTTAGGCGTACAGATGTGTACACACTGAATGTCGTCTTGCTTTAATAATTCTTCAAAGGTATACCAGCGGCCAATGCCTAATTGCTTCGCTTTCGCTTCAGCTAGTTCAATGGTTACTTCGCAAAGCGCAGCTACATCAATATTAGGTAAACGGCGTAATGCCTCGATATGAGCGGGTCCGATAAAACCGGTTCCTACGATTCCAACTTTGATTTTAGTCATGGTTATATTATAGTTCAAATTTTGTCCACTTGTTTGTATTGTCTTGGGCAGATCTCACCACATTTTCGATGAAGGCCATACCCATAATTCCCTCGTCAATGCCAGGGAAATCATATAAAGGATCCTGCGCTTTTCCTTCCCATCTTGCTCTTAGTGCAAAAGCAAAGTTGCGGTAGATATTCGCAAAAGTCTCCACATAACCTTCTGGATGACCTGCTGGCTGACGCGTATGCGCACTCGCTGCCGGAGATAGCTGGCCTACGGCCGTCCGAATAATCCGCGCTCCTTCGTCGCGCGTCCTAAACACCATCGTATTCGGCTCCATTTGGTGCCAGGTAACCCCCGCCTTACTTCCATAGATACGGAAGTTGAAGTCGTTTTCTTCGCCGTTGCAGATTTGGGAACAATGTAAAATACCTTTGGCCCCATTATCATAATGGATTAAGATATTGCCATCGTCATCTAGCATACGACCTTCCACGAAGATCGTTAAATCCGCGCATAGCTCTTTAATATGTAATCCAGTGATGTATTCAATTAAATTCTCGCAGTGCGTACCAATATCTCCAATCGCACCCGCGGCACCACAACGCGCTGGATCAGTTCTCCATGCCGCTTGTTTTTGGCCTGTAGCTTCTACTAAGTCGATTAACCAACCTTGTGGATATTCTACGATGATCTTGCGAATCTCTCCTAGTTGACCTGAGTCCACTAAGTGTTTCGCTTCCTTCACCATTGGATACGCTGTATAATTATGGGTCAACGCAAAAATCAAGCCTGATTTATCGATGATTTTCTTTAATTCTTTTGCTTCTGCTAAATTCAAGGTCGCTGGCTTATCGCAAACGACATGGAATCCGTTTTCAAGCGCCATTTTAGCGGCAGGGAAGTGCACGTGATTAGGGGTAACAATGGAAACAAAATCCATACGTTCTCCTTCTGGTAATTCTTTTTCCTTTAGAATCATCTCCTCATACGAACCGTAAACGCGGTTTTCTGGAAGGTAAAGGGCTTCTCCGGTAGCTTTTGATTTTTCAGCGCTAGAACTAAATGCGCCGCAAACTAATTCGATTTCTCCGTCTAATTGGGAACCGCGACGGTGTACTGCACCGATGAAAGCTTCTTGGCTACCACCGATCATTCCCATTCTGATTTTCCTACTTTGGCGTGATTTTGCCTGTGTAGCAGAACCTCCTTGAATCATAATTTTTATAGATTTAGATATGTTACAAAAATAGAGCAAAATTTGGTTTTCTAGCCTCTAAATCGCTCTTTTTTTAGAATAATTCTAAAAATAATTGCCTTTAGATGCCATTATCCCAAAAACTTTTTGTTTTTTTGTTACGATTTTTCCAATGAAGAATTTAATTTTTTTAAGAATTACCAGTCTAAACTATTTATCTAAACTCAAACAATTATGAATCAAACGGTTAATGCCAATCGATTATTTTTGGCGTCTTGTTTTGCACTCATCACCACTTCGATGGCCTTCGGGATCCGTGCAGGTGTTTTAACTCAATTAGGTGTTAGTTTCCAATTGGATAACGAGCAATTAGGTTACGTTAACCAAATGGCCTTCTTAGGTTTTCCTATCGCCATGATCATCGGTGGACCTTTGTACAATGTATTAGGACCTAAAAAAATTATCTGGGTAGCCTTCTTTACGCACGTAATTGGTCTCGTGATGACGATTTTCTCCGGCGGTTTTTGGACTTTATTATTATCAACTTTCTTCGTTGGATTCGGTAATGGTACGGTAGAAGCGGCTTGTAACCCGATGATTTCGGATATGTTCGAAGGAAAGGACAAGACTAAAATGTTAAACCGTTTCCACATGTGGTTCCCAGGTGGTATCGTAATTGCTACGTTATTGTCTCAATTTATGACTGATAATAATATGGGATGGCAATTGCAAATCGCTGCGATTTTAGTTCCAGCGGTGATCTATGCGTATTTATTCTATGGTCAAGTATTCCCAGCTGCGAAAGTGGAAGGTGGTGCTTCGACAGGTGAAAACTTCAAAGCGATGTTATCTCCATTATACTTATTCATGTTAGCTTGTATGGCTTTAACAGCGATCTCAGAATTCGGACCAGAGCAATGGATCGGACCTATCATGGGTAAAGCGGGCGCAAGTCCAATGATTATTTTAGCGATTGTAACGGGTTTAATGGCAGTAGGGCGTTATTTCGCTGGTCCAATCGTTCACAAATTAGATGCCGGTGGCGTGTTATTAGTTTCGGCTATTTTAACAACGGTAGGTGTTTACTTGATGGCCGGTGCGACAGGTAACATGGTGTATATTTCAGCGATTATTTTCGCTTTAGGTGTGTGCTATTTCTGGCCAACGATGATCGGATATGTAGCTGAAAATATTCCGTTAACGGGTGCTTTTGGTCTTTCTATCATGGGCGGTATGGGCATGTTCTCTACTTCTATTTTCCAACCGATCATTGGTAAATGGTTAGATGCAAATACGGCAGAAGCGGCTAAAACCTTAACTGGTGATGCAGTAGCCTTGTCAGCAGGTCAAGCAACGATGGCACAAATGGTGTTATTCCCATCGATCTTAATCGTGGCATTTGCGGGTCTTTATTTCTTCGGAAAGAAAGCGAAGCACGCTTAGTTTAGAATTTTAATTAATTTAGGGGGCTCGAAAGGCCCCCTTTTTTTATGCGTTACCTTTTATTTCTACCCTTTTTGTTTCTTTCCTGTCAGCCCAATTGGCGACTCGATCCTACGCGTGTCATGGAGGAATTGCAGGCAAAGGCAGCAGAAAATAACGAGCGCCACATCAAAGTAGAAACTCGTTTAGGGGATTTTGAACTCGAATTAGACGATCGCACCCCTTTGCATTCGGTGAACTTTATTCGCCTGGTGAAAATGGGTTATTTTAAAGATCGCTACTTCTATCGCAATGTCTATGAGATCGGTATTCAAGGCGGAGGAGAATACTTTGATCGTTTGAATTATTTAGTGCCGGCGGAGTATCGAGAAGAGTTACGACCAGTTCGGGGAAGCATCGCGATGGCGCGTTATGACGAAGGTAATCCCTTGCAATCTTCCTCACCTACGGAGTTTTTCATCGTGACAGATACGGAACAAGCAGCCCGGTTTTACCGTAAATATGTGGTTTTTGGCAAAGTGACTAAAGGAATGGCCGTAGTGGATTCCATCAAAAAAGAACGTTCTTTTGACGAGAAACCTGTTATTCCGGTGAAGTTTTCGATGTCTGTTTTGGACCAGAAATAAGGCTTAATAAAAAGGCGATCGCCATCACAAGCAAACAGCCTAAGACGTTAAGCCAAAGAAAGGCCATCCATTCCACCTTCCAAGCATAAATCACAAAGGCTTCCGCAATCAATGCCGCCACGAAAACCTGCGTCCCGGTAGTTCTAGGCAAATAGAACGCACACAAGAAAATACCCAGGATAGTCCCGTAGAACCAAGAACCCAAAATATTCACTACCTCAATTAAGCTGCCCATGTTTACGGCAAACTGAGCCACCACTAAACACAGGACTCCCCAGCCCAACGTAATCAGCTTGGAGATCCACCAATAATGCTTATTTCCGCGTTCAGGGGCAATGAATCGTTGGTAAATATCCACCATCGAAATGGAGGTCAATGACCCAAATGCCGAGGCCATTGATCCCATCGACGATAACAAGATCATCGCGATTAAGAAGCCAATAAATCCAATGGGTAGATGATCGATGATATAGCGGAGAAAGATATAATTCGTATCCTGTGCGTCGGTATTGGGTTGTGCCTTTTTCAATAATTCAACGGCCTTTTCTTGATTTTCGCTCGCCTTCGCATTGAGATCATGTAGTCGATCATAATCCTTCTGTAAGATGGCCTCTTTTTTAGCCGTAAAAATATCCGCTTTCTCTTTCTCAATGGCTTCGTGTCCAGGCACAGAGCGATAGGCCACTTCGGTGTTCTTGTTAAAGAAGGTGGGAGGGGCATTGAATTGGTAATAGGTAAAGACTAAGATGCCGACTAACAAAATGAAAAATTGCATCGGGATCTTCAGAAATCCATTCATTAATAGGCCTTTCTTAATTTCAGCGGCTGAAACGCCGGAAAGATAGCGACCCACTTGACTTTGGTCCGTACCGAAATAGGACAGCTGCAAGAAGAATCCCCCGATGATCCCAGACCAGATATTATAGCGGTTATTCAAATCAAATTTCCAGTCGATGAGATTCACTTTGCCCATTTTCCCGGCGATTTGAAGTGATTCTTTCACGCCTATTTCTTCAGGTAATTGTGACACGACATAAAAACCGACAAATACCATCCCGGTTAATACCACGGCCATCTGCAACATTTGGGTATAAGATATGGCCTTAGATCCACCCAGCATACAATACGTAGTGACAATGGCTGCGGTTAGTGCATTCGTCCAGGCTAAATCCCAACCTAATAAGGTAGAAAGGATGATGGAGGGAGCGGCAATGGTCACTCCGGTGGACAGGGCACGAGGAATGAGGAAGAGGAAGGAGGTGAGCACTCGGGTTTTGGCATCAAAACGATTCTCCAAAAATTCGTAAGCTGTGTATACTTTTAAGGAGAAATAATGCGGAATGAAGGTCACTGAAAGCACAATCATTGCGATAGGTAGGCCCAGGTAAAACTGCACAAAGCGCATTCCATCGTGGTAGGCCTGGCCTGGAACCGATAAAAAAGTGATCGCCGAGGCCTGCGTCGCCATCACGGATAATAAAATGTGGTACCAAGGTAATTCACGGTCGGCTAACAGAAATCCCTGCAACGAGTGCTTGGTTTGATTTCCTTTCCAGCTTCCATAGGCTACAATCCCACCAATAGTCACCAATAAAACGATCCAATCGAGTGCTTGCATGACTACTTAAAGGTTTCTGTTAAAAAAATGAATGTCGCAATTACTCCGATGAGGAATGCCATTAAAGCGACGTACCAGCGACTGAATTTCATAGGAGGTTTATTTTTGCCAAAGTTAATCCAATATTTATATTTAAAAGCTTTTGAATTTTTAAAATTGCTGACTACCTTTGCACTCCAATTTACGCGGGTGTGGTGGAATTGGTAGACATACCAGACTTAGGATCTGGCGCCGCGAGGCATGGGGGTTCGAGTCCCTTCACCCGTACCAATGGCAAGCCCTCAACACCAAAAAGGTTTTGAGGGTTTTATTTTAAAAGCTAATTATAAATAATCACAAATGAACATTTCACTTAACAAGGCAGGAGATTTAGAAGGTCGTTTGACCGTGGCAGTTTCACCAGCAGACTATGCGGACAAAGTAGATGCTAAATTGAAAGATTATCGCAAAAAAGCTTCCATCAAAGGATTCCGTCCAGGAATGGTTCCAGCTGCGCTTGTGAAGAAATTATATGGTCAATCTGCTTTAGTAGACGAGATCAACCACTTGTTAGGACATGCGGTTTCAGATTATATCAAAGAAAACAAATTGAACTTAGTAGGAGAGCCTTTGCCAGCTGTGGAAGAGGTAGATGCAATCGACTGGGAAAAAGATACGGAATTTACATTCCACTATGATTTAGGTTTCCACGGAGATTTTACGGTGGATTTGGCCAAAATCAAGACAATCAACTCCTACGAAATCAAAGCTGACAAGAAGGAAATCGAAGAAACGATTGAGAACTTGAAGAAGCAATTTGGCGATCAAACACACCCAGATTCAGTAGAAGACCGTGATTTAGTATTCGGTACTTTCACGCAAGGGGAGTGGGTAGAGAAATCAGCTATCCCCATGCACGCGATCAACGATAAATCGAAGAAAGTGTTCATCGGAGCGAAGAAAGACGATACCTTGAAGTTTGCAATCGATAAAGTATTCGTAGATGCAAAGGCTTTAGCTTTAGCAACTGGAAAGAAAGAAGACGAGGTAGCTGATTTGAAAGGAGAGGTTTCTTTCGTAGTGGAAGATATCACGCGTCAAGTTCCATCGGAATTAAACGTGGCGTTTTTTGACAAAGTGTTAGGTGCTGGCAAAGCGACAGATGAGAAATCATTCCGCGAGCAGGTTGAAACGATTGTAACAGAAAACTACAAGCGTGAGGCGGAATACTTATTACGTATTGATGCAGAGAAAGCGATCTTAGAGCAAGTGAAAATTGATTTACCAGAGGCATTCTTACGCACTTGGTTAATCCGTATCAACGAAGGTAAATTTACACCAGAGCAAATTGATCAAGATTTTGATAATGTGAAGAAAGACATTCGTTGGAATTTGATCAAGAACGAAATCGCTGAGAAATTCGACGTGAAAGTAGAATATCCAGAGGTAGTGGAGAAGGCGAAAGATATGGTACGCGCTCAGTTTGGTGGTTATTTATCATCTAACGAGCCAGGTATCGAAGAAATGATCGAGAAAATCGCGATGGGTTACTTGAGCGATAAATCGAAGTCAGATAATTTCATGAACTTATATAATCAAGCCTTTGCTGATAAAGTTTCAGCGGCGATTGTGGCAAACGTTCCTCACAAAGTGACGAAAATCGACGTAGATAAGTTTAAAGAAATCGCTGCGGCGCTTTAATTTTAAATTGTCTTTATATTTTTGAAAGCCCCGCAAATTGCGGGGTTTTCTGTGAACAAAGGTTCGTATATTTGTGTTCTACCTATTAATATTAGAAATTAGAATTTTTGATTCTTAAACATTGAAATCTATGTATCCAAAGGAGTTGTCATCAGAAGAGTTTCGCAAGTATGCGGTTCACCACAGAGGTTTGAACGGTCTTGCAGTTGATCAATATATGAATAACATCGGCAGTCGCCCGATGCACCAAATCGAAGATATGACGCAATACATCATTGAGGAACGCCCTATGCGTTTCGCTCAAATCGATGTATTCTCTCGTTTAATCATGGATCGCATCATCTTTATGGGTGTTCCGGTGGATGATTACATGGCAAATATCATTGTGGCTCAATTATTATTCATGGAGTCCACTGATGCAAAGAAAGACATCGTGATGTATATTAATAGCCCAGGTGGATCTGTTTACGCTGGTTTAGGTATCTACGATACGATGAATTATATCCGTCCAGAGGTAGCAACTGTTTGTACTTCTCTTGCTGCTTCGATGGGAGCCGTTTTATTAGCCGGTGGTGCAGCTGGTAAGCGTTCTGCTTTAGAGCATGCGCGCGTAATGATTCACCAACCTTCCGGTGGTGCGCAAGGCCAATCGCGTGACATCGAAATCACCGCACGTGAAATCGTGAAAATTCGCCAAGAATTATATGAAATCTTAGCGAAGCACTCAGGAAAATCGTTCGAAGATATCGAGCGCGATTCAGATCGTGACTATTGGATGAAAGCGGCTGAGGCGAAAGAATATGGTTTAATTGACGAGATTTTAACAAGAACTGTCTAGTGGCTAGTAAAAAAACAAGTTGTTCCTTCTGCGGTCGTCCTAAAAACGAGGTAGGTTTATTGCTTTCTGGCATCGACGGCCACATTTGCAATAACTGCTTGCAACAAGGATATGAGGTGGTGAAAGAGGAGATGGGTGTAGCGGCTCAAGCGAAAGCTGGTACGAAACACTCGTTCGAATTAGTGAAGCCGAAGGATTTGAAAGAATATTTAGATGGCTATATCATCGGACAGGAAGAAGCTAAAAAGCACCTTTCTGTAGCGGTTTATAACCACTACAAGCGTTTAATGCAGGCTCCTTCGAATGACGATGTCAAGATTGAGAAGTCGAATATCCTGATGGTGGGAGAGACGGGGACGGGTAAAACCTACCTAGCTCGCACCTTAGCCCAAAAATTACAAGTCCCTTTCTGCATCGCCGATGCTACGGTGATTACGGAGGCAGGTTATGTGGGGGAGGATGTGGAAACAATATTAACGCGTTTACTTCAAGCGGCGAATTATGACGTGGAGAAGGCAGAATGTGGGATCGTTTTCATTGATGAAATTGATAAAATTGCCCGCAAATCAGATAACCCATCTATCACCCGTGATGTGTCTGGAGAAGGTGTACAGCAGGCTTTATTGAAATTATTAGAAGGTTCGATTGTGAATGTGCCACCGCAAGGAGGTCGCAAGCACCCAGACCAAAAGATGATCGCCGTGAACACGGAAAACATCTTATTTATCTGCGGCGGTGCCTTTGATGGCATCGATCGCCACATTGCGAAGCGCTTGAATTCTCGTCCGATTGGATTCTCAGGAGATGATACCTTCCATGAATCATTCGAGAAGGACCAAATCATGAAGTATGTGACGGCGCAGGACTTGAAGTCTTTTGGCTTGATTCCTGAACTATTAGGTCGTCTACCTGTCGTGACTTATTTGAATCCATTAGATACGACGGCATTATTGTCAATCTTAACGGAGCCTAAGAACGCGTTAGTGAAGCAATACGAGAAGCTTTTCGAGATGGAAGGCGTTTCATTGACTTTCCAACACGATGCTTTAGTCTACATGGTGGAACAAGCGATGCAATATAAATTAGGTGCGCGTGGTTTACGCTCTATTATGGAAGCGGTGATGACAGATGCGATGTACGAAATTCCATCTCAGACGGATTTAAAGAAATTTGAGGTGGATTTAGCGTATGCGAAATCGAAGTTTGAAAGAACGGTATTTCACCAAATGAAAGTGGTCGCTTAATATGCCAGCTACTCAGCTTGTATTTTTGCATGGTTTTGGGGAAGATGAACGGGTATGGGCTGATTTTTCACCCTTCCATACTTGGTCATTTCCGCCTATCTGCCCTTCCTATGCAACTTGGGATGATTGTCCCACTTTAGCTGATTACGCACGTAAAATAGTTTCTTCCCTGCCCTCTGATAGTCATTTTATCTTAGTCGGTCATTCGATGGGTGGATATATTGCTTTGGAAATTGCAGCGCAATTCCCGGAAAAGGTAATAAAGGTGGTGATGTTGCATTCTACCTTTGTAGCTGATTCGGAAGAGAAGAAAATCAATCGAGATCGAACGGCGGAATTAGTAGCTAAGAAAGGAACAGGATTTTTTATTGGGCCTTTTCTACCTAATTTATTTGCCTCTGTTTCAACAGATCTGATTTCAACTTTAGCAGAAAGGTACAAGTCTTTGTCTGCTTCAGGACTGATCGCAGCGACTTTAGCCATGCGGGATCGCAAAGATTTTACTGCTTTTGTGCAAGAAACCGCCATACCCTTTTTATTTATTTTAGGAGCAGAGGATGCACTCATAGCTCCTGATTCGATTACTCGGTTTATTAAAAAATCGGTTGTAATTTTACCAAATGTAGGTCACCAAGGTACCTACGAAGCGCCTGAAGCAGTTGCTGAGGCGATTAATCAATTTGTGAATGTCTGATATTATCATTGCCCTAGATGGCTTCTCTTCCTGTGGAAAAAGTACAACAGCGCGTCACGTAGCGGCTGCATTGCATTATGCTTTTCTTGATACGGGTGCGATGTACCGGGCGGTGGCACTTTATTTTCATCGCCAGCAGGTGGACTTGAAAAATCTAGTAGCGGTGCAGGAAGCATTAGCTCATGTCGAAATTACTTTTCAGTTTAATCCAGCTAAACAAGCATCTGATACCATTTTAAATGGGGAGAATGTAGAAGCGGAAATTCGTAAAATGTACATCTCAGATTTAGTGAGCCAAGTGGCTGCGATCCCAGAGGTTCGTCATGCGATGGTAGCACAGCAGCAACGAATGGGGGAGAAAAAGGGGATTGTGATGGATGGCCGAGATATTGGGACGGTGGTATTTCCACAGGCAGAATTAAAGATTTTTATGACGGCTGAGCCGCATATTCGGGCACAGCGCCGCAAGTTAGAGCTCTTGCAAAAGGGAGAAGATTTACCTTTGGAAGAAATCATAGAAAACTTGCGTCACCGCGATGAGTTAGATTCGAATCGGGCAGAGGGTCCCTTAAAAAGGGCAGCAGATGCAATCGATTTAGATACGTCTTATCGAACGATGGATGAACAAGTAGAATTTGTGTTAGATCACGTTCGACGCGTGCAAGGTGAAAAACGATAATCCGTATAGTATTGTAGGCCAGGGTTTAGCTGGCACTATTTTAGCCCACCACTTTCTAGAGGCGGGTATTTCTTTTAAGATCTGGGATTCACCAGAGACTCATTTCAATTCTTCGCAAGCGGCTGGAGGTATTTTTAACCCAGTGACCGGACGAAAATTAGAGCAAACCTGGCTTGCAGATGAATTATTCCCTTACCTTTTTGATTTTTACCCGCGCTTAGAGACGATGCTAGGTACGCGGTTTTTCTATCCTATGCCACTATTTCGCCCCTTTGCGAATGAGGAAATGAAGAATTGGCTTATCACTAGAAGAGATCAGATTCACCATGATTATTTACGTTGGGAATCGGAGGGTGTTTGGGTAGAAAAGGCTGGCTGGGTGGATGTGACAGCGCTTTTACGGGCCTCTCGCGACTATTTTTTTTCGACAGGTTTACTTGTCGAATCAGAGTTCAAAGGGAATCAGGCGATCTTTTGTGAGGGATTTCATGGGCAAAAAAATCCTTTATGGGCATCCTTACCTTTTTTGCCAGCGAAAGGGGAGTTGATGGAAATTCGTTCGAATGAGCCTTCTGAGTCCTATATTTTGAATAAAAACGGGTTTATACTTCCGCTCGGAGATAAGCAATTTAAAGTAGGGGCCACCTATGGTTGGAAGGAGTTTACGAATGAGACGACTCCAGAGGCTTTAGAGGAATTAACAAAGAAATTAGCTTTGATGGGCGTGGAGGAATTTGAATTAGTGCAGCAAAAAACAGGTATTAGGCCAGCCACTCAGGATAGACGGCCTTTTGTGGGATTTAGACCGGAGGGAAATGCCGGAATATTCAATGGTTTTGGCTCAAAAGGGGTCTCCTTAAGTCCTTATTTTGCCAAACAATGGACTGACGAAATCCTCGGAAAATCGATCGTCAATGCCGAAGCATCAATTCGTCGATTTTATCATTTATTTTCCGTTTAAATCTGTAAATTTGGTTTTAAAGTCTTTTGGCCAAATGCGTATCATCAAATCCTTTTTCGCCTTTCTATTGATCTTGTCCTTCAGCTTGCAAAAGTTGCAGGCGCAAGGTTCTCAATGGATTCCGGAGAATCACCGGATTCAATACCAGAAATTCCAATGGAAATATGTAGCGAGCTCTAATTATGAAGTTTACTACCTTGATAAAAATGAGTCACTCGCTAAATCAACTTTGGCCTATTTAGAAGCAGATTTTGTACGAATCACGGAATTGATTTCGTATTCTCCTGTCCAAAAAGTAAAGCTTTTTATCTATCCTAATCACGAAACCTGGTTACAAAGCAATAGTGGTATTTCATTGTCCAATGCTAAGGAGGTGGAAGAGGAAAATTGGGCAAAATTCCGCGTAGAAATAGCGTTTAAGGATAATCTAGCTGCCTTTAAGCAAGAATTGACTAAGCAAGTGGCACGTGTTTATCTGCAAGATCTCCTGTTTGGAGGTAGTGTAAAGGACGTATTGCAAAATTCCTTGCTCTTGAATGTGTCGGACTGGTATGTGCTGGGCATGGCGGCCTACCTTGCCGCTGGGGATTCCCCAGACATGAGACGTTTTACCTATCAAATTATCTCTGAAAATAAAATACGTAAACTACCACTAGCAAAAGGACGTGAAGCAGAATTGTTAGGGCAATCCATCTGGTCCTACATTGCCTCGACCTATGGTAAACAGGCAATTGGAAATATATTGAATCTGACGCGCATTATTCGAAGTGAACAATCAAGCGTTTCCAGCACTATTCGGAAGCCCTTTTCTAAGTTTCTAAAGGATTGGTTTGATTTCTATCTGAATGAGGCGAAACAGCTGGAAGTGAATTCACAGAAAGTGTTTGCTACGGATGAATTAAAGCCCACTACATCTGCTATTGACTCGTATCGCATGAGTCCGGATGGCTTGCACGAGGTTTGGGTAACCGATGAATCTGGTCGTTTTAGTGTGCATTTACATACCATAGGATCGAAAAAAACGCAGGTTATTCTACAGTCTGGTCTGAAAGATGTAAATCGTATCTCCTCTGGGAAAGGACCACTTTTATCTTGGAGTGGAAAAAATCAATTAGCTGTTTTGTTCTCCGATCAAGGCTATAGTTGGTTAAAGACCTTTCAAGTAGACAAATCTGGACGTGCAAAAGGGGAGGATAAAAAGAAGATTGCTAATCTCTCTTATTTATCGATGGAAATGTCTTCAAATGGCACGAAGATGCTTGTTCGCGTTTTAGAGAAAGGGCAAGTGGATGTGGGAATCTATGATTTGAAGCGTAACCGCTTAAGTCAAGTGACGAAAGATGCCTATGATGAAACGGAGGCACATTATTTACCGGATAACCGTATTTTGTATTTGACGGATCGCTATATTGATTCCTTGCCAGCTCCTGCGGCACCCTTTACCTCTGCTTTTGTTTGGAGCGCAGATGAGCCAGAAAATCCGACGCGTCTGTTTTCTACCTCTGGCAAAATTTTTAATTTTCAATTACGTTCTGATTCAGTTGCGTATTTTTTACAAGCCCAAAACCAGGGCAATCGCCTCATTCGTTATTCCTTAACCGACTCCTCTTTCCAACAAATGGCTTTGCGGTCCGTAGCTTGGGATAATTTTGAAGTTTCACCTGCTGGAATTTCGAGTAAAGAAAATACGATATTGTCAGATAAAATCGCCCGGTATTCCTGGACTAGTCTGGATGAAATGACAAACTCCGCATGGATCCCAACTATCTCTGAACCTGTAGTGGCAGCTGTGATTGAACCTAGCGTGGTTGAGGCGACTGATTTTGCTAAAAAAACGCGCCGCGCACGTTTAGAACGCCAACAAACGATTCGCTTAAAACGGGAGCCTGGTAAATTAATCGGGCCATTGGACTATGAGAATTCCTTTGTCATGAATAGTTCAGAAGGACAATTTAAATCGGATCCCATTCGCGGGATTGGTTATGCTTATGAGCTGAAAGCAAATGATTTATTAGAAAATCACTTGTTTAAGGCGGGCGTATTTTTGACGGCTAATCTGCGAAATACAGATCTGTGGGGAGAGTATAGTTATTTGGCCAATAAATTAGATTGGACCTTTCGCTATGATCGCAAAGTTTTAGCACAAGATACCGAGTCTGATGCTCAGAAGATTCGTTTTAATCGATTTGCCTTAAGTGCGACTTATCCTTTCAGCTTATTAAGTAGACTGACTGTCACGGGAACTTATTCCACGAATCGTCTCTTTAGTCAATATTCCTTAGCGAATCAGGAGGACTATTCCGGTTATGCAGGGACTTCTGTGAATTATGTGTATGACCATACGATCCCGGTTGCGGAGAATATACGTACTGGTTTGCGTTTCAGTATTAGCGCTGAGGCTAACAAGGATATCATCAATACCGGCGATTTTGTTCGATTAGGTCTAGATGCGCGGTACTATAAAAAACTATCGAATTCCTTTTATATCGCATCCCGTTTTTCCGCTTCCCATCAAATGGGTTCAAAAACACAAGTTTCCATGCTGGGCGGTATGGAAAATTGGTTGTTTAATAAAATGGAAACTCGCACCCAAGAAACGCCTTTGGGTGTTCAGGGTTTAGCTAATCGGGATGTATTCATGAGTCAATTTATCGCACCATTGCGGGGTTTTGCCTTGAATAAATTAAGTGGGAATAGCCACTTACTCCTGAATGTAGAGTTGAGAATGCCGGTTAAATCTTTGATGTCGATCGAATCCTCTTCCATTTTAAACTCTGTTCAATTAGTGGGTTTTACGGATGTGGGGACCGCTTGGTCCGGTTCAAGTCCTTTTGCTAAAACCAATGGATTTAATACGAATGTGTATGGGGGGAAGACGAATCCCTTTCAAGCGACTGTCACGGATTACCGAAATCCTTTCTTGGTGGGCTACGGATTTGGAGCGCGCGCCACTGTTTTTGGCTATTTTGTTAAATTCGACTATGCCTTTGGTGTAGAAAATAAGGAAGTGAAATCACCGGTAACGTATTTAACGCTGGGCTACGATTTTTAGATGAAAAAAAGCCTCGTGTTTTTCTGTTTGATTCTACCCGCAGTTTTATGGGGCCAAAGTCTCAGCGTATCTAACCTACCCATCCTTCGGATCAATACGAAGACGCGCGTTATTCAAGATGAGCCTAAAATTCCAGTTGTTATGGAATTTTTTGATGCGGGGGCAGGACAATTAAATCAAGTATCTGCAAGTCCTACCATTTCCACTGTGGCCGGTGTTGAATTCCGGGGTTCTACCTCCCAGGCGGATTTTTATTTTCTTCCGGGCTACGTAAAGAAGCCCTATGGAATAGAATTATGGACGGATTCTACTGGAGCTAAAGCGAAGAAAATGTCCCTCCTTCAGATGCCAGAAGAGTCAGATTGGGTGCTCAATGCGTCGTATAACGATCGCTCGTTTATGCGGGATTTTATCGCCCAAAATCTAGCCGCCCGCCTAGGCCTATTACATAGCAACACGAAATTTGTAGAATTAATCATTAATGACGAGTACCGTGGGGTATATGTATTGATGGAGAAAATCAAGCAAGGAAAAAACCGGGTACCCATTTCTGATCTATATCCCACTGAAAATGCAGGCGATAATGTTACAGGAGGTTATTTGTTGAAAATTGACAAAACAAGTGGATCTCCTTCTACCACTTGGAAAAGTAATTATACTTCCGGCATATCTGCTACCCAAAAATGTGAATTTCAAATTGAATATCCTCAATATGGAATCATCACCCAGCAGCAATTTATTTACATCCGAGATTACATTAATACTTGGGAACAGAAATTGATGACCGAGGACATGAATGACCCTAAAGCTAGTTTTAGGGATTATATGGACTTACCCTCTTTTGTCAATTATTTTATTTTAAATGAGGCCACCAGAAACGTGGATGGCTATCGCCTCAGTACCTATTTGTACAAGGATAAGGAATCTCTTGGAGGCAAGATTAAGATGGGGCCGGCATGGGATTTTAATATTGCCTTTGGCAATGCGGATTATTTGAATGGCTGGATGACGAATGGATTTGTCTATAAAGCCATGGAAAACGACGGAGGAAAGAATGATGCGTGGCAAGTACCTTTTTGGTGGAATAAACTGGTACAGGACGCTAGTTTTAGAAAGGCCTTAGCCACGCGCTGGAAGGAAGTTCGCAAGACATTCCTGAATACCACTAGCATTTTTGCTACCATCGATTCTGCACAGGTAGTGCTCAAGGATCCTTTAACAAGAAACTTCCAAAAGTATCCTTTACTGGGGAAGAAAATTTGGCCTAATTACTATGTAGGATTTACCGTAAGCGATGAGGTAAATTGGTTGAAAAACTGGATTCAAGGGCGTTTGACCTGGCTTGATGCGCAATTAGCCATCTATGAGAGTCCTATTTTAGGAAATGAAATAGAAGCGGTACCAGCGCTTGTTTACCCTAATCCATCCAGTGGCCTGTTTCAGTGGAAATTCAATCTAGAAAAGCCATCGAGTCTAGTATATCAAATCCTGGATAGCCAGGGACGCGTGTTAATCTCATCTAAAAGTCTTAATTTTGAGGCTGGAGAGCATACTTATCCATTGGATTTGTCCAGTCTAGCGTCTGGGACCTATGTTCTTCAATGGAATTCTTCAGAGGGAACCGATCAAAAAATCAGATTACTTATATCTCGTTAATATGTCTACTATGCTAGCTCAATTTCAACGTACACGCGCTGCAGCCGCCTCGTTAGCCATGGCGGGTAGTGAGTTGAGTAATGCGATTCTAGAAAGTCTAGCAGCCTTGATACGGGAAAAATCGGGGGAGATTTTACAAGAGAATCAAAAAGATCTGGATAAAATGCCCAGCGATCATCCGATGTTCGATCGCTTAAAATTGACCCCAGCGCGCTTAGATGATTTAGCAGAAAGCGTGATTTCTGTCACCCAATTACCGAATCCAACCGGCCAAGTTTTATCAAGTAAAACCCTTCCTAATGGCCTGAAACTAGAAAAAGTGACGGTTCCTTTAGGGGTTGTGGGTGTTATCTTTGAATCTAGACCTAATGTGACGATTGATGTGGCCGCACTTTGTATTCGTTCAGGAAACGCCGCTGTGTTACGAGGTGGGTCGGATGCTTTACATACGAATATCATTTTAGTGGATATTATTCACCAGGCTTTAACGCAGCATGGACTTTCCACGGATGTCATCTATTTGATGCCTACGGACAGAGAATTAGTGACCACTTTATTGACTGCCGTTAAATACATCGATGTGATCATCCCACGCGGATCTGCTGCCTTGATTCAACGAGTTCGAAATGAGTCTTTAGTGCCTACAATCGAAACGGGGGCGGGCGTTTGCCATACCTATGTGGCTTCGTCGGCAGATGTGAAGATGGCGGTGGATATTGTTGTGAATGCCAAAGTCTCTCGACCTTCGGTCTGCAATTCACTTGATACGGTAGTCCTACATACTTCGAAGGCGAAGGAATTCTTAGCTCAAGTAGTCGCGCCGTTTACTTCATACCAGGTGAAGGTATTTGCCGATGAAGTATCCTATCCAATTTTACAATCCTTATCTTATCCATTTTTAGAAAAGGCATCGGAGGCTGATTTTGGAAGAGAATTTTTGGATTTTGCTTGTTCGATTAAGGTAGTTTCTGATTTTCCAGCGGCTTTAGCCCATATCGCTGCTTTTTCATCTCGGCATTCAGAAGCCATCGTCACTTCAGACGAATCGGAAGCTAATTATTTCCTATCAGCAGTGGATGCTGCAGCCGTTTATTGGAATGCCTCGACACGATTTACGGATGGAGGGGAGTTTGGTTTAGGGGCTGAAATAGGGATTTCTACCCAAAAGCTGCATGCTCGGGGTCCTTTTGCTTTGGAAAAATTAGTGACTGAAAAATGGGTGGGTCGTGGCAATGGCCAAATCCGTTAAAATTCGTGATCTAAGCCCATTCTTTGCTTCATTTCCACCAAAATTGGATGCTTTTGTGACAAAAAATCGTATTTGTCCGATTGCGTATAAATCAGCTTTTTATCCGAAACATCTCCTACAATCAGGTCTAGACTTAGGTCGATGGAATCATTCTTCAATTTTTCTCTTAATTGGGTGATTAATTCCAGTTTAAGTGAGTCATTGAATTGTTGAATTTGCACTTCCCCTTCCACCTTCATGTGGATGATCGTATCGACTAAACTAATCTCACGATTCATCATCACGTATTTGTTAATGAAATTCCCCTGCTTAAATCCTTGAGCGATTTGAGTCCAAACAACGTTCAGTTCCTCTAATGTAAAAGGCTCATTCTGCGCTCTTCCTTGTAGACTTACTTCACTAGCATTTTCTGATTGATTCGTACTTACGACTTTCTTGGCACTTCGTAAACCATGGCCACCACTAGGTCGTGGAGCAGGATTATCAGGTAAGGCAGCAACTGGCTCGCTGATGGCTGGCGCAACAGGACGCGCCACTGGTGCAGCCACTGGTGGTGTAACAGGAGGCGCTTCTGGGATAGGGGCGCTGTTTACCGGTGCGGGCGAAACCGCAGCCGGAGCTATCGGTTTAGCCTCAGACTTTTTTCCGGCGCCACCCTCCACCGCAGGTTGTGCTGCAGGCTGGTATACCGACGGCAAATAGGTAATCTTCAATAAAGTTAATTCCACGTGTAAACGGGCATTCTTAGCAGCCTTGTAGTGAATCTCGCATTGGGAGCAAAGATTCATGGCTGATAGCAAGAAGGACGCCGTAGTCTTGGCAGATTGAGCCTGGAATTTTGCTCGGTTCTCCTCGCTTAATTCCATGAGAGCAAGCGTCTTCGGATCTTTGGCAAATAATAAATTACGGAAATGCTCAGAAAGTCCCGCAATGAATTGCTGGCCATCGAAGCCCTTGCGCATGATTTCATCCAATAAAACGAGCGCCTCCGTATGATTTTGATTGACAAAGAATTCCGTTAACTGGAAGTAATAGTCACTATCTAAAATGTGAAGATTCTCGAGTACATCCGCATGTCTCAGCGAATTGTCCGTGGAGAAAGTGACATTCAAGTCAAACATGGACAAGGCATCCCGAAGTCCACCGTCGGCTTTAATGGAAATTAATTCCAAGGCAGCAGGCTCTGCGTTGATACCTTCTTTGCTGGCGATAGAGGCCAGGTGAGAAGCCATGTCTTTCCATTGGATTCGATTGAAATCAAAGATTTGGCAACGAGATAAAATCGTAGGCAAAATCTTGTGCTTTTCAGTCGTCGCTAGAATGAAAATGGCATAGGATGGGGGTTCCTCTAATGTCTTTAAAAAAGCGTTAAAGGCCGCAGCCGATAACATATGAACCTCATCGATGATGTAGATCTTGTATTTCCCGTTTTGAGGAGGATAGCGAACTTGGTCTATTAGGTTCCGAATATCTTCGACTGAATTATTCGAAGCTGCATCGAGTTCGTGTATCGTTAATGAGGTATTTTCTTGAAAGGAATGACAGGAGGAACATTTTCCGCAGGCTTCACCATCCGCTCCTAGATCTTGGCAATTGATCGTCTTCGCAAGAATACGCGCACAAGTCGTTTTCCCCACCCCTCTCGGCCCACAGAAAAGAAAGGCTTGAGCTAAATGATTCGATTTGATCGCATTCTTTAGGGTGGTGGTAATATGGCTTTGGCCTACCACAGAATCGAATAGGGTAGGGCGGTATTTACGCGCTGAAACGATGAAATTTTCCATAATCAAATTTACCTTTTTAAGGCCTAATTCCCAAATGCCTTACGGGATTCTAATGACAGCACTTACCGGGAAATGATCCGTTGGGTATTTGTTTTCCCATGTCTCGCTGTGCGTGGCATGTTGTAAAACTGTTGGCCCATTTTTAACGAATACGTAGTCAATGTGTTTGCCTTCTTGTTCCTTCGTGAAGCCATTGAAAGAACTATATGGCCCGTAATGCCCATTTTTGCTAATCTTTTCCGCATCGAGTACGTGTGCTGGATTGGTAGCATCCACTAAAATTTGGATGGGTTCGTCATCAGGTGTCGCATTAAAATCACCTGTTAAGATGACGGGGGATTTGCCTGCGATTTCGGTTATTTTTCGCAATACAAGCTTCGCACTTTCGCGGCGAGCTACTTTACCCAAATGATCGAAATGGGTATTGAATACGAAAAATTTCTTTCCCGTTTTTAGCTCTTGAAATTGGCCCCATGTCACGACACGGCGACAGGCTGCATCCCAGCCAAAGCCTACTTTGTCGCAAGAATCGGACAACCAAAAGGTACTCTCTTTGATTAATTTGAATTTTGATTTACGGTACATCAACGCAGAAAATTCTCCTTCCGCTTTACCATCATCCCGGCCTTTACCAAACCAACCAAAACCAGGTAATTCTTTTTCTAAATCGGTAATTTGATGCAAGAATGCTTCTTGTAAACCTATTATATCAGCGCCGTGGTAGCGAATGAGTTCACCACAATGTTTCGTTCGGTATTTCCATTGGTTTAGCCCATCAGAATCGGTGTCTAATCGTACATTAAAGGTCATCGCCTTGATTTGTGCCGTTGCAGATGGTCCAGCAAGTAAAAGCACAAAACAGGTAAAGGCCTTCAAGATATTCAGTATTTGTGGCCAAACACGGTCGTTTTTGCCGTTTTGAATCACAAAATCGGCTCCCCACAAGTAATTTTTAGGCATAGGTTGTAAATCAATCATTTGCATCGTTTCCATATAGCTCATTTGACTTCTTTTTTGAATGTTTTGAATACGTTCATTTAAAGGGGCATCCACCGTAATGATTTGCGAAATAGATTCTGGCTTGTTGCGTGGTGTGATGAGGGCGGATTCGTATAAACAAAAGGGGGCATCCGGTGTATTGGCTAACCATTCGGTGGCATTCTGTCGAACGGCCGGATGAATGATGGCATTCAAGTGGGCCACATCGCCTGGGTATTTTTGGAGTAAGCCTTTGATCCAGCTACGATTGTAGCTGCCATCTGGGAGGTAGGCTTTAGGGCCAAATTCTGCAATAATTGCCTCCTTCACCGAAGCATCTTTCTCGCAAATTTCGCGGGCTACTTTATCTGCCTCAAAAACGGGAATCCCTAAACACGAAAAAATCCGGCAAATAGTCGATTTGCCGGATCCTATTCCGCCTGTAATTCCGATGAATGGTTTCAGGCCTGTAGTCATATCGATTATTCCTCTAAACGAGACGATGCATCTTTCGAGATTGCTGTTTTTTCGAATACCATGCGCACGCCTTTGTTCGAATCAACCTCTACAACGATGGTTTTTTCACGAATAGTCACCACTGTTCCATGAGCGCCGCCTATGGTAACGACTTTATCGCCGGTCTTTAATTCTTCAATGAATTTTTTCGCTTCTTTCGCTTTTTGCTGTTGTGGACGAATCATAAAGAAATAAAATACCACGAAAATTCCACCAAAAAGGATGATTTGCATGTAGGCAGGACTTTGAGCTTGTAATAATAACATAGATTTATTTTTTAGGTAAGACTTCTACTTTAAAGGCCATTCTGTTTTCTGCGGGTAGTGTGTTGCAGTAGGCGGTAATGGATTTCTGTAATTTTCCTTCTTTTCCTTTCGAATCGAATTTCACTCGGATAAATCCCTTTTTACCGGGTTGAATGATTTCTGAACTCCATTTAGGTGTGGTACAACCACAAGAAGCATTCACTGATATGATTTTTAAGGGCAAATTGCCCGTATTCTTAAAATTAAACGTGTGAAAAACACTATCCCCTTCGACTAATCGTCCTAATGAAACATAGGGCTTGTCTACTTTAAGAATAGGGTGTTTTTCTGCACTTGGTTTTAAGGCTGCCGGTATGGCATTTTCGGTTGCATTATTCGCCTCTTTTTGCTGGTTCGTGCAGGAAAAAATCCCGATTAAACAGAAAAATAGGAGAGTGAAACGCATCTTATTTTGCCTTAATTTGCGTCATCATTTTTTCCACGTCCTCTAGCAATTTCTCTGCTTTGATTTTCGCGTCTTGAACGACTTTTTTACCTTCAGATTTCGCCGAGGTTTCGATGACCTCTTTCCCATCTACGATATCGTTAATCAATTGCTTTAATTGATCGCGGTATTTATTTAATTGAAAGTATAATTTGCTACGCGTATTTTCTCCTTTATCTGGAGCGTATAAAATACCGACAACAGCACCTGCAGCAGCTCCTACTACGAAGGCCCAAAAAGATCTAGATGATTTGCTCATGTTATTTGTTAGCTATGTCGATTAATCCTCGACCTGATTTATTAATCACTTTCTCGTGAACTAGGCGGTTCGAAACCACGTCTAAAATACCATTGATAAACTGGCCAGACTTAGGTGTCGAATAGTTTTTAGCTAGTTCGATATACTCATTAATGCTCACTTTCACTGGAATACTGGAGAACTTCACCATCTCGGCTAAAGCCATCTTTAAGATGATAAAGTCCGCCACTGCTAAGCGATCAGACTCCCAGTTTTTTGTTTGGTCGCCTATCCAAGCACTTAATTGCTTGTCTTCAGAAACGCTGTAATCAAATAATTCTTCAAAGAATAATTTATCGTCTTCCCATTGGATTGCAAGCGGTTGTAAACTTAAGTCTTCCAAAGCCTCGATTTTAAAGGTCTTGTTCGACATACTTTTCACCACATCCTTATTCAAAGACCAATTTAAATCTTTTTCCTCAAAATACTCTGTCATCGACTCGTGTTTTAAAAGGAAATTTTTCAACACATATTTAACGAATTCTAAATCGTCCTCAAACTTTTTACCTGCCGTAGGAAGGTAAGTTAAGAAGGTTTCATCCGGTAGGATGTTCTCGATAAATAATTTCTTGATTAAATTTTCTTCATCTTCAGACCAACCGATGTGGTTTTTCTCGAAGGCCCGTTGTAAATCGCCCCATTTGGAGAGAATATACAACACCTTGTTTTTAGCTAAAAGAGAGGTCTTCGTATTATTTTCTAGTAGACGTCTATTCTCATCCCAAAGCGCAATAATGGGCAATTGCTGTAAATAGTAAAGGATTTTCAGATATTGCTTATTGATAGCCTCTACCTCTACTACCATTTCTTGCTTCAAACGTTTCGCAATTTGCTTCACGTTTGCTTGATACAATTGATAGACTGATTGAGCGGCCTCTTGCGCCTCTGCAGGAATCGTTTCTTCTGAAGTGATTTCTTGGAAATACTCTTTTAATTGAATTTCGGCTAGTTGTCTTAGGCCTTCTAAACGAGGCATTTGATCTTCTTTAGAGACCATTAGCGATAAATCAGGCTGAAAAATGGCCGATAGACCATCAAAAGCTAATTGATATTGGGCACGTTCTTGGGTGTAGAAAGCATACAATTGTTGAAATGCTTTGACCCGTAGTAATCTCCTGTTAACCATCCGAAAAAAAAGAGCGTCTTGTTTGAATCCCAAAATTAAGAATTTTAATTGAGAAAGGTCCTATCTTTGTAGTCAATTAATCTCTACATGGGCGCATTAAGTCATATCAATCAGTATTTCTGGAAATATAAGTCGCTGCTGATATTAGGTATTCTCTTTACGCTCTTCTCTAATTTTTTTGGGGTATTCCCTGCCCAATTAGTGCGTTATGCACTCGATTTAGTGACGGAAACCATCTCCATTTATTTTCTATTCAAAGGATTTTCTTTACAAACCGCCTTTTACGAAATTTTCGGATTTACCCTGTTTTTCTATGGTGGTTTAATCATTTTAATGGCCATCCTAAAAGGTGTTTTTCTCTTTTTAGTTCGCCAAACCCTAATCGTGATGTCTCGTCACATCGAATTTGAATTAAAGAACGAGATTTATACGCATTACCAAACCTTACCACTTTCCTTTTATAGACAGCAAAATACGGGTGATTTAATGGCACGGATTTCAGAGGATGTGGGTAAAGTTCGCATGTACGTGGGCCCGAGTATGATGTATGGATTGAATTTAATTACCGTTTTCATTTTGGTGATTTATTCCATGTGGCAGGTGAATCAGAAGTTGATGTGGTACGTGCTGATGCCTCTTCCCATTTTGTCTGTCAGCATTTATTATGTGAATTCGATTATAATTCGAAAATCAGAGGAAATACAAGGTGCTTTGTCCCAGATTTCCACTTTTGCTCAGGAAGCTTTTTCTGGAATTCGCGTGTTAAAGTCCTTCGTTAGAGAAAAGAAATCGGTAGATTCTTTCGCTGAAGCCTCGAATGCTTATCGATTTAAATCCTTAGGTTTAGTCAAAGTGGATTCTTTGTTTACGCCACTTATTGCACTTTTAGTGGGCTTCTCGACCATATTGGTCGTGTACATCGGATCTCAAGAGGTCATTGCTGGTCGAATGACGGTGGGTAATATCACCGAATTCATCATGTATGTGTTTATGCTGACTTGGCCGGTGACGGCGTTGGGTTGGACAAGTTCTCAAATTCAGCGGGCAGCTGCCTCACAGAAACGGATTAATGAGTTTTTAGGGGCGAAATCTGAGTTAACACCCGGCAAGCAGATTCGCCAGGAAATTATAGGAAATTGGGAGTTTAAAGAGGTGAGTTTCACTTATCCGGGATCTGATCGACTGGTGTTAGAAAAGGTGAATTTAACGATTGATGCAGGTGAATCCGTTGCCTTATTAGGCCAAACCGGTTCCGGGAAATCCACTGTTGCCTTATTGATGGCCCGTTTTTATGATCCTTCCTCAGGGGAAATTTTGTTGGATGGAATTTCATTAAAGGACTGGGATATGGCCTGGGTTCGCTCTTTTGTGGGTTTTGTGCCGCAGGATGTCTTTTTGTTTTCAACGAGTATTTCAGAAAACATTCGCTTTGGTAACGATCAATTAAAACAGGAGGCCATTGAAATAGCAGCGAAACAAGCGGATGTCTATGATAACATCATGGAGTTTCCTGATCAATTTGAGACAATATTAGGCGAAAGAGGCATTACGCTTTCTGGTGGCCAAAAACAGCGCGTTTCCATTGCACGTGCTTTGGCAAAAAATCCGAAGATGCTCGTTTTAGATGATTGTTTATCTGCAGTGGATACGCACACGGAACATACGATTCTAGAAAACTTGAAGCAGGTGACGGTAGGAAAGTCTTCCCTCATCATCTCCCACCGGGTTTCCTCTGCGCGATTAGCGAACAGGATCTTTGTCTTATCAGACGGAAAGATAGTTGAAAGTGGAAGTCACGAAGAGTTAATGGCGCGCAAAACGCTCTACTTCGAATTGTACCAGCAGCAATTAAATGAAGAACTAAAGCAAGTTTCCGCTCAATCGAATTAATTCAATTTCCGCTGTTTTTGCAGCAAATTTCGCCTCGATTAAACGTGTTTCAGCTGCAACGGCATTGCGTTGCACCTCTCGTAATTCATAGGAAGTCGCTATACCTACTTTGAAACGATCGAAAGCAATATCAATGTTCTGCTTCGCAATCGCATAATTCTCGGTCTCTAACTGAATCAAATTCATCGAATTCTCGTAGTTGACAAAGGTTTTTTCTAAAGCAGATAATAAGGCGTTTTTCAGATCTTCGATCTGCATCGCAGCTATCTCTGCATTGATTTTCGCATTCTGAATTTTACGCTTTTGATTGTAGCCATCAAAGATGTTAATCGTTGCTCTCAAGCCGTAGTTGAAAACATCACTACTCCCTTTTTCTACTCCAAAACCTGCGCCATTCGATACATTGCTCAAAGCGTAGCCGGCCAATAGGTCGATTTGTGGCTTCTGTTGACTTTGTATGTTTTTCGTGTCTAAATCGCTGATTTTTTTGCTCAAAATCGCACTAATTAAAGTCGGATTTTGAGACAAAGCACTCATTTTCAATTCGCTTAAAGTCAATTTGGGTAATAAGTCTATGGTATTGTTTATTTGGAAATCAGCCTTGTAATCTTTCACTAAAATGGTATTGAAACTAATCTTCGTATTCGTGTACGATTGCTCTTGGGCGATTAATAGCGCTTTGTCCTCATTGAAATCAACCTGTGCGGAATAGTAATCCACCTTAGAGCCTTGTCCCACTTCGTAGCGGTCCTTTGCTAATTTTAGGCGGTCGTTTGAAATTTCTAAACCTTTCTTGAAGTTGTTTACTCGCAGATTTTGACGAATGATGTCATAATAGGTGGTAGAAATCAGGGCAATTAAATTCTCAATGTTTGTCTCAGTTTGTTTCGCGCCCAGATTTTGTAACTCTTTGTAACGGTCCCTCATAATGAACATCCCTTGTCCATCATACAATGTCCAGGCCATGGCAACGCCTGCATTACCCGAATTTGAATTCACACCAGATTGGACTAATGGAGGTCTTAAACCACCAAAAAACGATTGGTCAATGCCGGATATCGTATAGTTTTTATTGGCTGTACCGGTAATGGTAGGTAAGAATCCTGCATTCCCTAGCGTATTTTCATTCGCCGCGATACGCTCTTTTTGTCTAGAAATTTGAATGGAATATTGTTTCGTAATTCCCTGTTGGATCGCCTCTTCTAATGTTAATAGCTGTTGTGCTTGCGTGGCTATTGGGCACAAAAAAGCGAATAGGGCTAGACGGAAATGTTTCATAGATGTAGGTTGTAAACAATCAATAAAACAAACTTAGGAAAATCCGGGCACATTAGGAAGGCGAAAGCCTATAAGTACTCATAGGACTTTTTTGAAAGAATAGCTTACATTTGCGCTATGATTTCACATCTCTATATCTATCCTATTAAATCCCTAGGCGCTGTTTCTCTGCAAAAAGCCGTTCTGGAAAAGGAAGGTTTACGAGGTGACCGCCGCTTTATGATAGTGGATGCGCAAGGAAAATTTATTACCCAAAGAACCCGTCCAGAACTGACTCGATTTGTACTTACGGAATCCGATAAAGGTTTTATCGTTCAGGACTCGCGAACAAATAAGGCAAAGGAATTATCCTGGGAGCCAGACTTGGGTTCTTGGATTTCCGTAGAAATTTGGGAGGATAGTTTGCAGGCTTCTGAGGTACTCGAAGGATGGTCAGAATGGTTTTCAACTGCCTTAGGGGAAGAAGTGAAATTGGTTCGTCTGTCAGAAGAGAAGCCGCGTTCGATGAAGTCGAAATACCAAACGGAATTGGCTAAGAACACCTCTTTTGCCGATTCCCTGCCTTTATTAGTGGTCGGTTCAGGTTCTTATGCGGCTTTGGAAGATCATTTAAACGATAGGGTTGATCGTTTGCGTTTTCGCCCAAATATCATTGTTGCTACGCAGGAACCGTTTGTGGAAGACACTTGGGCCGAAATTCAGGTAGGGGAGACCCGACTTTTTGGTGCTAAACCCTGCGCCCGTTGTCCGCTGGTGAATGTGAACCCACATTCTGGGGAATCTGATAAGCGGATGTTAAAAACCTTAGCTTCTTTTCGGACCTTGAATCACAAGGTGTATTTCGGTCAGCAGTTTGTGCCTATTTCGCTAGGAACCCTTCAGGTAGGAATGAACGTTCAAGTAATTAGATCTCAAGATGCGATTTATTAAGTATGCGTCACTTGAGGTTGTTTTAGGTGCCGTTTTCTATCAGTTCTTTCTTTATCACACCTATTTTCAAACTTTTCCTTCACCCGTCGAAGGACTCTTGTTAGCATTTTCCGTGTGGTTAATTTACTTGTTAGATCGCCAAGTTGATAATGTGCTTCAACCCAGTTTAGATCATCGACATCAATTTCATCAGGAAAATCGGCTCCTGCTTCGAGGCTTAATTTTCATGATAGTTTGTGGAATAGCCCTGTTATTGCCCTTTTTGCCTACCACCATCTTGGTGGCGGGATTTGGGATGATTCTGGCGGTATTAGTCTATGGTTTTGCCTACCACAAAGGATGGCTTCGGTTAGAAAAAGAAGTATTTACCGCCATTTTGTATGGCTTAGGGGTGGGTCTGGTGGTTTGGGTTCGGGAGCCTCGTGCGCTTCTATGGGTATTGACGCTGGTGGCTTTAGCTTACCAAAATCTTTGTTATTTCTCTCTCATCGAGCAGCCAAACCCCTTTTTTGCCTCTAGATTGCGGAAAACAGAATGGGTTTTACTGGGATTGCTGAGTGGAAACTATGCGAGTAGCCAGGATCTTTTCACCATCTTGCCTTTTTTGGTTACATTTGGATTAACGTTCATTTTATCCCGTTTAACCCTCTCTGAGGAGAAGCGAATGTGGGGTGATTTGGCTTTTTGGAGTCCACTTATTTATCTACTACATGGGATTTTTTCAACATAAAGATGCCTACAAAGCATTGCAATTTCCGGAATTTAGGGCCTATGTGACGGGAAATACCCTCTTTACGATTGCCTTGTTAATTCAAGAAGTGGTCTTAGCCTATGAGATTTATAAGATTACACATAATCCATTAGCCTTAGGTTTGATCGGTTTGGCAGAAGCAGTCCCTTTTATTTCGTTGGTTTTGTTTGGAGGGCATTTTGCAGATAATCGCGATAAGAAGAAGATCATGCAGGTGACGCTCTCGTTGATTATTGCATCCTCTGTTTTTCTTTTATACTCCAGTACGCAACTTCAGTCAGCTGACCCTGATTTTCATATTTATTCGATTTATGCGGTTATTTTCATCATTGGTCTTTCCAAAGGGTTTTTCAGTCCCGCCGCCTCTTCACTCAATCCTTTTCTTGTACCGAAGGAGGTTTTTGCGAATGCCGCGACATGGAATAGCTCATTTTGGCAATTAGGATCAATTTTAGGACCAGGCGTGGCTGGATTTTTATATGCCTATGCAGGATTATCAGGTTCTTTGATTACCGTTATTGCCTTATTGTGCGGCGTGATGTTCTGTATTTTCCAAATCGAAAATCGCCCCGTTCCCGTGAAAACGGTACAGCATGAGTCCATATGGCAGAGTTTGCGGGAGGGGATAGCCTATGTCTTCAAGACGAAGATTATATTATACTCTATCTCATTAGATTTATTTTCAGTGCTTTTTGGAGGTGTAATCGCCATTTTGCCCATTTTTGCCGAAGACATCCTGAAGGTAGGAGCGGAGGGATTAGGTATTTTGCGGGCAGCGCCATCGGTGGGGGCCGTGGTAACCATGGTGACTTTGGTCTATTTCCCCCCTTTAAAACACGCTTGGAGAAACTTGATTTTAGCTATCGCTGGATTTGGGCTGGCAACTTTTGTTTTTGGATTGTCGACTAATTTTTGGCTTTCTGTAGTCGCCCTGTTTTTTACAGGTGCCTTCGATTCTATTTCGGTAGTTATTCGCCAAACAGTTCTGCGTTTCTACACCCCCGATGAAATGAGAGGTCGTGTCTCTTCTGTAAACGGTGTTTTTGTGAGTACCTCGAATGAAATGGGGGCTTTTGAGTCAGGTGTAGCAGCGAAAATTTTTGGAACCGTACCATCCGTGTTGATAGGTGCAGGGGTAACAATGGTGCTCGTCAGCTTAGTGGCTATTGCCTCTAAGGAGTTGTTTGACTTAAAAGTCGATGAAAAAATAGCCGAAGAGTAAGCCTTCGCTTTCTGCATTTTAACTTTGCTCTTTGCTCTTTGCTATTTGCTCAGGCCAGCCTTTTAGTATTTCCGTTAACGCTTTCTTAGATTCCTGTGCCCATTGAATGCTTTGAATAGCTTGCACATTGCTCGCATTTTCTCCCAAAAGGCAAGGAAGGATCTTAATGTGTTCGTTTACCGTTTTTTTAGCAGAAATAACTACGGTTGCTTCGCAGGAAAGGTGGTGGATAATTCCGTCTGGTGTTTGACCCTCAGAAACATAAAAGTGATCTAATTGGTCTAATTTGATTGTTTTTTCTCCGATTAAATCTGTCCCCTGAAAATGCAAAAGGGTGATAAAATCATCACCAACAGCCACATAAGACACGCGGTTTTTACCCGATTTTTCTGCAAAATAATCTCCAATGGATTGGAAGAAATTACGTTTTGAAAGTGTTGTGATTCCTACACCTTTAGTTTTTGCAGGAAGATGTGACTGTATGAATTGAAAAGAGCTGGGCAGTTGCATAATAAAACAGATTAAATTTCGATTCTAATTTTAGGCTTAGGGAATTCAAAGTATTTAGAGAAAGATTGGAACCAAGAATGAATCACTTCAAATCCCGATTTATCCAATTTGTACTCAATAAATTGCCCTTTTTTTTCGGCTTGGATCAATTTTGCTTGCTTAAGCAAATCTAAATGATGCGAAATACTCGGCTTACTCATCTCAAATTGATCAGCAATTTTGCCGGCATTTTGCGGGCCATTTACTAAAAATTGCAAGATCTCTCTCCGGGTAGGGTCGTTGATTGCTTTGAATTTTGCGTCCATCTTAATTAGATAATTAAGCGAATGTCTAAATTAATTCACAATAATGCAAATAATTAGACATCAGATTTGCGATACGCCTCGATTAAAGCTAGTTCCCCTTCCTTTCCTGGTTTCGAATTTCCGTGTTCCATGCCTAAAACGCCCGTATATCCTTTTTGTTTTAGGTGCTTAAAAATATTTTGGTAGTTCACTTCTCCCGTAGTCGGTTCCTTGCGTCCAGGATTATCTCCTATTTGGAAATAGGCAATCTCGTCCCAGCATTTATCCATATTTGCGATGAGATTTCCCTCATTGCGTTGCATGTGGTACATGTCAAATAGGATTTTACAAGACGTGGAATTGACGGCTCTACAGATTCCGTAGGTTTGGTCAGAATAGCGTAAAAATAAATCTGGATTATCACTTAGCGGTTCTAAAACCATGGTAAGGCCAGCGGGTTCGAGTATTTCAACGGCTCTTTTTAAGTTATCGATGACGTGTCCTGTCTGAATTCCCATCGGTAAATCACGGGTAAAGTTTCCTGGAACGACGGTTGCCCACTTCGCATTCACGCGCTTGGAGGTATCCACGGCTTTTCTACAGGAAGCAAGGAATAAATCCGTCCATTCTTTTTTACCCGTCGTCATCGTTTGCTTGTCGAAGAAACCGTCAAATTTGATGACAAAAACGCCCATTTTCATGTTCAGTTTTGCCAGCTTTTCGCCAATTTTCTCTTGCAAGGCAACTGGCCTCTCCATCAATTCATTGTCCTCTAAGGCCGTAAATCCTTGATCGTACATGAATTGTAGTTGATCTAATTCATTGGGCCCCGCATGGTTCTTAAACATCCCAAAATGCGGCGCATAGGCTAATTCAAATTGTTTTTCACGAGCTAAAGGAGATGCTTTAGTCAAAGAGGGTACCAATAAACCAACACCTAATAGGGTAGCAAAATCGCGGCGATTCATCTTATTTCTTTTTCAAAGTGGATACATACTCCAGTAGGTCGACTAATTCTTTTGTACTCATACCATCCGCTAAACCTTCAGGCATCAGGGATTCAGGTAATTGCTTGAATGATTTTAAAGCGGATGTTTTGAAACTTTTCACGATTCCACCAGGAATACGCAGCATAATATCAGTCTCGTTTTTGGATACCACAATTCCTTGGAACGTATCTCCCGCCTTTGTTTTTACTTCAAAGGTTTCATAGCCAAAACCAATGCCGGCATTAGGGTACAAGATCGACATATACATTCCTTCTTTCGATAATTTAGAGCCTATTTCAGATAGTTTAGGGCCAAAATCAATCCCATCATTGTTTACCACGTGGCACATCGCGCAGGAATTAGTGAATACCACTTTTCCTTTCACGGCATCCCCAGTCAATTTTACTAATTCTGCTACCGCAGGGTGCGATTTCTTCGACTCTGTTTGATGTTTGTCTAAATAACTATTTGCCTTCATGCGAATCGATTTTCTCCACGCTTTTTGAAGGCTTTCCACGACTAAAGGAATGTATGCAGGTGTAATTTTCTTCTTATCTAATAATTCAAGAACAAATTCCTCTGTTGGATACGCATTACCGATGACCCGTGCAGCTTGCATTTGGACTGCTTTCGAGCATTTAGGGTTTATGGTTGCGTCAAATAGTAAAGAAACGGATTCCGTTTTTCCTTGATAACGAAGCATTTCAATTAAGGCTAATTGGTCAGCTTCTTTTCCTGTAAAGAAGGTAGATCGTATTAAATCGGCACCTCCTGGCAGATTGTAAAGTACTTGTCCAGATTTAGAGGATTCTGTTCCAGCTAAAATTAGGCTGAGCACGCGAGGACTTTCTTCCTTTAATTGGTAATAATCTACTAATTCGAGGTATTGCTTACCTGATGTCTGTTTCAAAAGTGTGAGTAATACCGCCTTCACTTCAGGATGACTGGCAATATAATCGGGTTTCATATGGCGAACAGCTTCTAATTGTGCCGTCAGGTCATTCGCAAATTTTCCGGTGATAAGTCCTAATAAGGCTTCTGATTTCTTTTCTCCAGGCATAAAATCTAACGCACGGAAATAAGCAAGAGATTTTGTGCTGCCTATTAGATCAATCAAAGCAGGAAGTGCTTTTTCTGTTCTAGCTCTCCAAACAATATCCGCATATCCTTTTGAGTTTTCTGGTTTTAAAGCTGCATACGCACTAAAACGCTCGTCCCAATTTCCATCCGCCCCTATACCTAGCGCCTCCAGATACCATCGATCGGATCCTCCGTGGCGCATCGCTAAAGTTGCCCAAATCTGATTCACTTCATCGCCAGAAAGATGACGTAATGCAATCGCTAATTCGCGTCTAACGGATGCATGCTGGTCTTTCGCTGCTTTTGCCGCAAGGGATGACCAGGCTGCAAAAGGCTTTTGTTTCGCAGCCCGAATCGCCATCATTTTTAGATTAGGATTCGCTTGATCGAAGGCTTTTGCGATAAACTCATTCGAACGAGGCCCCTGATTTAATACCCAAAAAGCTCGAGCGCGGAACCGCGGATTCTCATGGTTGTTGAACGCATTTTCTAAAACGGCTTCCGCTTTAGCCCCCATTTTCTTCAATGCCTGAAAGGCCAAGAATCGAATTTCTAAGTTCGGATTCTCTAAAGCTTTATAGGCAGATTCTGGTGTGCTTAAATCGAAAACAGTCTTTTTGTAGGCGTGACCTTTCGGCGCAATTCGGTAAATACGCCCTTTTGCCTGATCTCCTGCCTGGTGTCCACCTACGCCTGGATCATACCAATCTGCTACGAAAAGTGATCCGTCAGGAGCAGCGCCGATATCAGCTGGTCTAAACCATTGATCGCGGGATGTAATCAAATTGTTGATTCGGGCCTCATAGCCGGCACCCCAAGGTGTCGTCGCATAAGAACGAACCACATTAGGGCCTGCATCGGTATGAATCATTTGGTTTTGGAATTTAGAAGGCAATAAATTGCCCTCATAAATAATCATTCCTGTGGGTGATCCAGCTCCCGTTTGCAATAAATTAGGCACTACCCCCGGATCATTTAAATGCCAGTGACGCAAAGGAATCTCTTTTTCGATGTTTGTGCGATTAACATACCAGCCTTCACCGGTCATTTCATCCACATATCCGTAGTTTCCATGCTCGAAAACGGCGTTAATTCGCACCCCTTTGTTGCCATCGTCATCATTGTCAGATTGCCAAAGTCCCCCATAGGAGTCCACCGCCACCTCATAATTATTTCTAAAATTATGGCCTAAAACTTCCACTTGACTTCCGTCTAGATTACAGCGAAATACCATTCCTTGGCGGTATTTTTTAGGTCCTATCGGGTCTCCATCTTGATCTAAAACGGGATTACCCTTTGCATCTAACAGTTGTTTTCCTTCATTACCTAAATTAAAATAGAGTTTTCCATCTGGGCCAAAAGTAAACGCATGCGCTCCATGGTCATGCTGGTCGCCCCCAATGCCAGAAAACATCACTTCTTTGCGATCTGCTTTTCCATCCCGGTTATCATCAAACATTTTCCAGATGTAAGGACTTTGGGAAACGATCACCATCGAATCTAATACCGCAATACCTAAAGGGGCATTTATCTCTGGCGATTGATAAAATATCGTCCGCGAATCTGCTTGCCCATCTCCATTCGTATCCTCTAAAATCAAGATGCGATCTCCCTGCGGATTCGTTGGATTCCCATTAATCCCCGGTCGGTAATTGTATGCCTCTAATACCCAAACTCGACCTTTTGAATCCACATCGATATTCGTGGGATTGATCAACATCGGTTCTGAAGCAAAGGGCTTTACTTCTAATCCCTCAGGAACCTGAAGTTCAGAAACCTTTGCCTGAACGGAATCAGACTGGATTTTTCTGGGCTGAATAATTGTAGGGATGCCTAAGCTAACAAGGCTAATCATCCCTCCTAGAAATAGGAGCGGTGCGTTTTTAGCGATTTTCATCATCTTAACGAATAGTAGAGAAGGTCGTAGGAGTCATAAAAATGGACTCGATTTTTTCAATAATCTTACCATCTTTTTCGGAATCAGCTGATACTTGTTTCCATTTCGGATCGTTCACAAAAGCAGCCCAATTCGTCTTCGCAGCTTCCTCTGATGGATGGGCTACTAGGTAAACTAATTTACTTTGTACCGTTGTGTCCTTTTCGATGGTGGTGAAATAGGCAATGTTTTTAATATCATGCGATTTAAAAATCTTCATGGTATGATCTCTGAATCGAGCTAAAATAGCTGGATTTCTACCTGGTAATTGGGTGTAGGTACGTAGTTCGAATACCCGATCCACTGATCCGCCAGACGGTTTGATTTTAGGGCTAAAATCAGTCGCATTCATAAAAATGCTGGTCACTTTAGCGACAATTTTTCCGGTCTCTTCTGACTTTTTCGAAACGGTCTTCCATTCAGGATCGCTACTAAAATGCTTCCACGAAGAATCCCGATCTGCTTTCGAAGGGTAGGCTAAAATATAATACAGGGCATTATCTGTGTTGTTCGTAGGAATCCAATAGCCCACGTTAGTCATGCCATGTTTTTCAAAAATTTTCGTGGTGTGATTCGTAAACCGTTGGATTAAAGCGTCCAGTCTACCTGGGTGGCAATAATAGATGCGCATTTCAAAATAGCGGTTGTCTGCTTTTTTCGCGTTGACTGCAAAAGAGAATAGACCTGCACAAAGCAAAGTTAAAAGGAATAATTTTTTCATAGGTATAAATAGGTTTGTACGAATTTACGGATTTAATCGTCTTTTCATCAATTTGTCTAGCATAAAAAAGAGCATTTCCGGTTTTAAAGTCCTCCAGTTTGGAATTTGTAGGTTCCCGCCAAAATTCAAGTAGTAATCAATCTTATATTTGGTCCATTCTTCCTCCACAAAAGGGGCAAAATGCATCGCCGCAATCCAGCCATCTTCCACATCCTCAAACCATTCCGCATAGTAATCGTCTTCAAAAGATCCGTGGAAATTGAGAACATTCTCTCCAATTAATATGAAATGTTTAATTCCTGCATCCACGAAATGATCCACCACCGTACGTTTTAAGTGCATAATATCATTATGCAACGTATCATTCCATTCGCCAAACAACTCGATAATCGTATATTTAGCGGTATAATCCGTGTAGAGAATCTTGCAAAACAGGGTTTCTGAACCTATATCATCCCAAAGTGGATGGATATAATAGCCGTAAATATCATTTTCATACGTGGTTTCTGAATAGTGTCTGCCAAAAAATGGGGATTTTTTATCGCGAGCAGCGACATAAATCGATTCCCATTGGAAGGATGGTTCAATGTTTTGCATAGCTAAATAACACAAAAAAGGCTTGCAAATGCAAGCCTTTTTTATCAACCTCAAATTATTATTTTACAAGGCAATCGCCTTTTTAAAGGCTCCGTTTCCATCAAATTCAATTAAGTATTTTTTAGTAGCTACTTCGATAATGATATGGTAGTCTTTTACCACGTTATCAACGGAAGCACTTCCTCCTTTAACAAAAGCCCAACCTGAATAATTTGCATCTAAATAAGTTTTAATTACTGCAGGTAGAGCTGAAGCCGTTAAATCAGAAATGTTTAAGGCTGGCGGGTTATGTCCTGGACCACCTGGTCCGCCAGCTGGAGGATTAGGTAGTAATTGGAAGTTCGCATCTAAATGGAATTCTTTTTTAGTTGTTCCTATTGTCACTCCCACGTGGTATTCAACGATAATGGAATCCTTAGAGATGGCAACCGCATAGTCGATTTTAAAGCCTGCCGCATTTGCATTTAAAAAGGACGTTAATCCAGCAGGTAAAGTAGTTAAATCAATTTTGGCAAAATTAGGACCCTTTTGATTCATTTCTTTCGACTTTAACACAGTTCCGTTTGCATCGATATCTAGGTCAAATGGAACACCAGCTTTGTCTACGTGAATGTGGTATACCGCGACACCGTTAGGGTCTTTCGTTAGTACAGCGCGTTTAAAGGTCATTCCATTTAGAGCTGCTTGAACCGGTGCAGGTAGATCTGCTAAGGCAATCTCCGTGGCTGCTGGAGCTGGTCCCTTTTTGCCTGGTTTTCCTTGTAATCCAGTTACTTGATTTAAAAAGGCTCCTGTTTCATCGAAGAAAACAGAATAATGCTCATTGTTGAAAATAAGTTCGACACGGAAACCTAGTTTAGTGCCTGTCGTTTTTTTCGAAGCATGCTCAAATACTGCACCAGGGAAGTTCGTGTCAATATAAGAAATGACCGATGCAGGAAGATCCGTTTTAGCAATTTTAACAGCTACTTCTTTTACGGTTCCTTTGTTTGAAACGACTACCTGTGCTTCCGTAGTAGTTGTAGTTACGTTTGCTACATACAGGGAATTCGTTTGTAAAGAGGAGTAATCTACGGCAGTTGCTTTTGGATATACGGTTGCAACCGCTTGAGTGACTAGAACAGGGACGTCTTGTGGCGCTAGAGTAGCGGCATTTTGTGGATCCACGTTTTGATCTTTCGTACATGCATTTAATGCCAGTACAGATACGAAGGCGAGTAAATAAACTTTTGTTTTCATGTTGTTAAGATTTGATTCGGTTATCAAACGGTAATTCTGATGCAATGATATAAGGCTGGAATGAAAAAAGGAAGAAAGTATGCAACCAATCGACGAACGGGCGCATCTAGTCTACAAAATAATTAGACTTTTAATAATTTATAGTACCTTGTATTGCAAAGTACCTTTTGTTTTTTATCTTTGCAGTAGATTAATATATATCTATGAAAAAGCGGTTTGTTTTTTTCTTGCTATTCGCCTTTTGCAGCTTCCAGGCCTTATCTTTAGGCTTTCCACACCGTTTATATCCAGCTAAATTTTTGAAGAAGACTATCCAGGTTTTTGTGAAAAACTCAAAGAAATAATGTTTAATTTTGGTCAAAACATTGACCTATGATGAATTTATTTATTGAGTGGAACGCAGATCCGACGATTGTTAACTTATTGGGCTTCCCCATTCGTTGGTATGGCTTTTGTTTTGCTTTAGCTTTCTTAGCAGGCTTCCAGGTAGTCAGTTATATGTTCAAAAAGGAAGGCAGATCAGTCGAACAAGCGGATCAATTGTTGATATATACCATGGTAGGGACGGTAGCAGGTGCGCGTATGGGGCATTATTTTTTCTATGAGTTTCCTTTGCTTTTAGCGGACCCAGTTCGCTTTTTCGTTCAAATGATTACGCCGCCATTCTCGGGATTAGCGTCCCATGGAGCGGCCATTGGACTTTTCACCGCCTATTATTTGTACACAAAAAAACACAAAGATCAGTCCTATTTGTACGTGACGGATCGCATGGTGATTGCGACAGCATTGGCCGGTTTTTTTATTCGTTTTGGTAATTTGATGAATTCGGAGATAATTGGAAAGCCCACAGATTTGCCTTGGGGATTTAAATTTATGCGGGATTATGAATTTAATCCGAGTGGTTTAGCGGCGTTTGTTGTGCCTCGCCATCCGTCTCAATTGTATGAGGCACTTTCCTGTTTGGTCATCTTTGCCTTTTTGTTGTGGATGTGGAATCGTCAAAAACAAAATACGCCGCATGGGATTTTGACCGGGTTGTTTATGATCATTTTATTCACCCTTCGATTCTTTTATGAATTTTTGAAGGAGAATCAAAGCTCTTTTGAGGATGGTTTGACCCTGAATATGGGCCAAATATTATCCATTCCAGCTATTCTTTTCGGAGTAGGAGTTCTTCTATACGCAAAGCGTAAGACTACTTAGTATAGTCAAAACGCAAGTGGGATAAATCGGGCAGGTGTTTTTTAGGACGCTTTAGCTCGTATTCGTAGATCACTTCTCCTAGGTTTTTATAGAAAGGAAATCCGATAGAATCGTAATCGTATTTTTCGTCATTGAAGATTTCGTCTTCATTGCAGAGTAAAACCGCCGTTACGATAAATTCTACTTTTTTATCGAAGTCCACCACATAGGCATTGTCTAACAGAAAACCGTAGGCGTCACCTACTTTGTTAAATATCCGGAGGGATGGATTTAAAGGGACATTTTTCTCCGATCCATAATACAAGAATTTGCAGTAGGTGGCATGCTCGTCCGTATATTTTGGTTCTTTCGATTCCGTAGGATACATCGACATGTAACGGTAAAGGAATTGATAATCCTCTTTTGAAAGATTGAATTGGTCCTTTTTCGGGAAAGCCTCCGGCAACATTAATCTTTTAAGAAATTCATGCTGCGCATGTAATGGGTAGGCATTTTTAAGACTAAAGTCCAAAGGTCGATCTTCTACTAACCCTGCATCGTTCATGGTTCCTTTTCCTAATAAAATGGAACTATGAGCAGCATAGGGCTTATCATTAAATGCTTCCGATTGCTGATACAGCAAATTGCCTGCGGTATCTATCAATTGAATCGGATTCGTGTATTGATTTTCTAGGCGAGGCAGGGGCGTTTGTAGGCGGTGCGTGAGGCGGACTCCTTCGAATCCTTTATTGGCCATGGATTCATTGAAGGGTTTTTGGCCTAAAAATTCATAAAGGCGATTGTAGGCCTCATTATCCGAAACTAAGAGAATCTTTTTGATATAATGAGCAATGCTGGGTAAACCGGACGCAGCTGAAGAGTCTATCTTGATTTCGAGTTGTGAAGGTCGGTTTTTTAGCGTTTGAAAGGTAGACTCTTTTTTGATTTTAAGGGAATTCAGTTTTTCAAGGGCTAACACACTGGCCGCTAATTTTACCGTACTGGCCGGGTAAAAATATTCATTCGAATCCGCGCGATAGGAATAGGTAGTGAGGTGAGGTTTGTTAGTAGCATCCCGGTTAATCTGGGTATACAAGATTTGCATGCGGTATTTCTGAGGATTATCGGTTAGCTTCTTGAACTTTTCGGGATGGGTAAGCAAGAGCTGCTCTAGGATATTCGTGGGTTTTTGAGCGAATGTACTCATGCTGATCAATAGAAAAAATAGTTTACGCATAGCTGAGGATGGCTGCAGTGATGTGGTCGATATCTGCTTCTGGTAGGCACGCAGGTAAAATGGCGCGGCAAACGGGAGGTGCCGTGATATCCGGATAAGAAAAATGATTGACTAAAATTCCGGCAGATTTCAAGTGCTCAAAAAGCCTTGGGGCTTTGGAACAAAAGGCAGGATAACCCGCTTCGTAAGTGATGGCTGGTTGAAGTCCCTGAAAATTAGTAGCAAAGCGATTCGCAAGGACTTTGCTCCTAGCACTTTGTTCTTTGTAAGCTTCCATTGACTTTAATCCGGCATAACAAAAAGCCGGATTAGGTGGCGAGGAGCCTACCCAGAAGGCATCTGTTTTAATGGCTGAAATGTCATCGGACGACCCTAATATGACACCTGCTGGTAGGCCAAAGGCTTTCGAAAGCGAAACTGTTTGCAACAGATGTCCGCTACATTTTATCTGAATATCCTGAATGCCTGCTCGGTGCGATTCATCCACAATCAGATAATTTTCAGCCTGCATCGAGACTGCAAATGAAAAGTCGAAGGTCGTGATCCAGGGCGAACCAATGCCGTCAGAAGCTAGAATTTGACCTTTTTGATGGCTTGAAATCCAGTCCGCGTAGGTGCCTGTGAAGGGTAAATGGGGGTGTCGCCATAAAGCTGGATGCGACTGCGGGGCTAAGTTTAAGGTTAAACCTTGTTGCTGTGCATATTGTATGGCGATTTGCGCAGCGGCTAAACCAGAGGAGCATAAAGCAGCAGCTTCTACCTTAAAATGGGCAGCTAAAGCCTGTTCAAAATCCTCCCAAATGGAGAATTGTAAATTATTGCGACGTGAGCTGCCGAAGTTTTGGGAATACTGCTGAATACCTTCTGCTAAGGCGTTTTTAAAGGTAGGATGGGAGCCAATGCCTAAATAATTCGTGCCCCCTAACCACAGGTATTCTGCCCCTTCAAATGTAATTTTCCGGCCTGGAATTTGTGTTTCTGTGATGGAATAACTCATAACAAGGCTGCGCCAGTTCCTGGTAAATTAGCGTAAGAAACAACTCCGTAATCAATAGTGATGCCTCGTGAAATGGTATCATCCACAAGTAAACAGCCATCCATGTCCACGTAATCCAATAAAGGAAGTAGTTGTGCGATGGCTGAGCAGCCAATAGTAGATTCTGTCATGCAGCCTACCATTACTTTTAGGCCTAAGGTTCTCGCCTTTTTGATCATGCGTAAGGCAGGTGTGAGACCGCCGCATTTCATCAGTTTGATATTGATGCCGTGAAAATAGCCGGCACATTTTTCCACATCAGACTCTAGGATGCAACTTTCATCGGCGATAATGGGCAAGGAAGATTCCAGATATACCCGTTTCATGCCTTCCCAATTATCTGCTTTTAATGGTTGTTCGATGAATTCGACTCCTAATTTTTGCAATTCAGGCGCAAAATAAATCGTCTGCTCAGGTGTCCAAGCGGTGTTCGCATCGACGCGGAAAGTGGCATTAGTCTCTCTCCGCAAGGCTTCCACGATTTCTAAATCGTCATTCGTGCCTAGTTTGATTTTGTAGAGAGGGAAGGGAGTCTCCTGCATTTTGGCCACCATCTTCTCCACCGTATCTATCCCAATCGTGTAATCCGTGATGGGATTATTCGCTATGTCTAAATCCCAAATTTCGTATAGCGGCTTGTTATGCGTCTTTCCCCAAAGATCCCAATAGGCCACATCCAAGGCACAAAGGGCAAATGGATGCTCATCCAATAGGGTTTTGGACATCATCGCCCAAAAATCACTCGGGTGAGGTAAAATATCGTGTGGCAACAGATCAATGATGGATTCAACCTGCGCCTTCATTTTCGCCATCGTCACCCCATAATAGGGCGTTTCCGTAGCTTCCCCAAAACCACTTTTCCCATGCCAGCTCAACTCCACAATCAATGTGGGCTGTACGTCACGCGACTCATGCGTAATCGTGAATGTGTGCTTTAGAGGCAGATCGAAGGTATGTAGTTTCAGTTCCATACAGTCTTATTTGAGTGGAATATAGGGTAATTTTTTCGCTTTATCTCCTGCTTTTTGCCAAACCAATCCATCCGCACGCGACCAATTAATCAAGTCCCCAGATCCGTTATGAGCTAAGACTTCCCCGTTTTCTACTGGAATCCATTGGTCTAGTTCAGCGGAAGGTTTCGGTAAAAATTTAATCTCCTTCACCTGGTATTCTGGCCATTCCCCTGAAACCCAAGGAAGGAAATAAACCCAGAAACAAGTTAAGGTCGAGATTGGATTACCCGGGAAGGCAAAAACGACTTTACCATCTGGGCGAGTAGCCACTAAGAGCGGTCTTCCTGGTTTTTGGGAAATTTTATGGAAAACGGTTTCGAAGCCGGCTTCTGCTAATACACCCGGAATCAAATCTTTTTTGCCTGCTGAAACGCCGCCAGACAATAAAATGATGTCATTGGAATCCAAAGCCTTATCAATACTAGCTTTAATTTTCTCAGCAGAATCAGCTAGGTGGCTGGAGTTCGCTTTGAATCCTTTCGATAATAGAACGGATTTAAGCATCATCACATTCGAGCTGCGGATTTGGTGGTCGGCTGGCGTTTCATGCAAGCCAACGATTTCATCGCCAGTAGAGAAAATATGCACGTGAGGCTTCGATTCTACTTCAATATGGGCTTTTCCTACCGTCGCTGCAATCGCAATTTCGACAGGTCCAATCTTTGTTCTTTTCTTGACTAATACCGAACCTGCGGGCGCATCTGCCCCTTGTAGATGGATATGTTGCCCTTTTTCAAGCGGCGTTTTGCCGATGTAAGTGGCAATCTTTTTCTCTATGCTCAGATCTTCGATTTTAATGATCGCTTCTGTTCCGCGGGGTGCAGTCGCTCCCGTCATGATTTCTAATGCACCATCGGTTTTTTTGATGGCCTTAACCGGTTCTCCCGCAAATAAAATACCTTCAATTTTCCAAGTAGGAGCCGTGATATCTTTTACGGCGATTCCATCCATCATGACCCGGTCAAAAGGAGGGAAGTCACGGTCAGCCACGATTTTCTCGGCGATGTTCATTCCTAACGTTTTTGCCAAAGGCATTTTCTCTGTACGGAAAGGAATGGTGATGTTTTTAAGTAATTCAATCGCTTCTAGTGGGCTGATCATGTGTATGGTTTTATCGTATTTGTTAAATTTCGCTATTTTTTGCTAATTCTCCCGTATTTTTGTCTTCTAAATTTCAAATTAGCTATGTCAATCGACTTCTCTCACTTGCAATCAGATGGTACGCCCGGAATGGTGGATGTTAGTTCAAAAAACGAAACTGTTCGAGAAGCGAAAGCGCAATCTGTTGTTTATTTAGGAGCCGAAATCGTGCAGCATTTTGGGGCGGCTGGCTGGCAAAATAAGAAAGGGAGCATCCTGCAAACAGCGGTTATCGCTGGGACGATGGCGGCGAAAAAGACCTCGGATTTGATTCCTTTGTGCCATCCCTTGGGATTAGATTCCTGTAAATTCGAGACGGAAGTGCAGCAAGATCAAATCATCATTACCTGCATTTGTCGCTTAGAAGCGAAGACGGGAGTGGAAATGGAAGCGCTCGTGGGTGCTTCAGTAGCCGCTTTGACGGTATACGATATGTGTAAATCGGTGTCCAAAGGCATCGTGATAAAAGAAACGAAACTGATTTCTAAATCAGGCGGTAAATCTGATTTTCAAGCCTAATATGTCTTCTCACCACATCATTCGAGACAAGCAAGAACCCGCGCTCATTATGGCGAATGGGGAGGCCTGTTCTTTGGATTTAGTGGAACAATTGCTCGAGTGGTCACCTACGGTAGTGGTGCTCGATGGGGCTTTGGAAAGAGTCATCTCCTTAGGCATCAAAGTGGATGTCTGGTTAGGGGATTTTGATCATACGAATGAGGCAGATTACAAAGATTATCCCTTGAAAAAAATCCATACGCCGGATCAAAATTTAACCGATCTGGAAAAGGCTTTTGAATACCTAATTAAGGAGGGTTATCCGGCTGTTAATGTCGTTTGGGCGTCTGGAAGACGGATGGACCACACGTTAAATAATTTTCATTCGCTTGTTCGCTACGGACGTAAACTGAAGATTGTATTCTTTGACGATTATTCAACGTCCTATTTGTTGCCTACGAGTTTCGAAAAGTGGTATCCGTCGGGAACGCCTATTTCGTTGATTCCGTACGGAGAGGCGAAAAACGTTACTTCCACTGGATTGAAATACGATTTAAATCATCCTGTTTTAAAACTAGGAACTCAAACCAGTTCGAGTAATGAAGTACGCGAAGATGGAATCGTGAAGATTAATTACGAGGACGGCGCACTTATTTTGATGGAGTGCCACGATTGATTTTGTCCTGCTCAGCCGGCTTGTAAAAAACGGGACGAACCGGTACCTCAGGAAAGTAATTCTGCTCCACCCAATTGCCCGGAAAATCATGCGGGTATTTATAATCAGCCCCATAATTCAAATCCTTCATCAGGCGCGTAGGCGCGTTGCGTAAGTGCAAAGGCACGGGTAAATCCCCTGTTTGCTCGACGTAGGCCATCGCTTTGTTGATGGCGTTATAGGCGGAATTGCTTTTAGGCGATGTGGCTAAATAAATAACCGTCTGCGAAAGAATAATCCTTGATTCTGGATTGCCGATTACGCGGATGGAATCGAAGCAAGATTGAGCAAGTAATAGCGCATTCGGGTTCGCTAATCCAATATCTTCAGAGGCTAGAATTAACAATCTGCGACCGATAAATTCCAAAGATTCTCCTCCCGTAAGCATTCGCGCTAACCAATAAACGGCCGCATCTGGATCTGATCCGCGGATGGATTTAATGAAAGCAGAAATGATATCGTAATGCTGCTCGCCATCTTTATCGTATTGTGCTAAGTTTTTCTGCAGACGTTCGGTGACTAAAGCATTGGTTACTTCGAGCTCATTTCCTCCTTCCGTGGTAATTAATAGCTCGAACAGATTTAACAACTTCCTCCCATCACCTCCTGAGAAATGGAACAAGGCATCTGTTTCGGTAAGCGTTATGGTTTTGTTTTTAAAGAGGGAATCCGTGGAGATCGCTTTTTGCAACATCTGATTCAAATGTTCATTCGAAAGCGATTCCAATACATAGACCTGGCAACGCGATAAAAGGGCAGAGATCACTTCAAAGGAAGGATTCTCAGTGGTCGCGCCCACTAACGTCACGATTCCTTTTTCGACTGCATTTAATAGCGAATCCTGCTGTGATTTCGAAAAACGGTGAATCTCATCGATAAAAAGGATGGGGGATTGCGCCTCGAACATGCGATTTTTCTTCGCCAGTTCCAGTGTTTCTCGCACCTCTTTCACGCCAGACTGAACGGCAGAAAGCGAATACATCGTTCGTTTTAAGGCGCCAGATAATAAAGTTGCAAGCGTCGTTTTTCCCACGCCTGGAGGCCCCCAAAGAATGCAGGAAGGCAAATGTCCCGCCTCAATCGCTTTTCGCAAAGGCGCGTTCGACCCCACGACCTTTTCTTGGCCGATGTATTCTTCCAGGGTAGTGGGGCGCATTCGTTCTGCGAGAGGCTGCATCATCTTTCGAAGTTACGTGAATTTTGTAAAATAGAAATAGAATTTGTAGCTTGAAGTTCTAAATAAACCTATCAAATATGAATCAATCTAGACGTTCCTTTTTACGCAATTCTGCGATGGGACTGGGGGCTTTAGCCTTTGCATCCCCTACTTTACAAGCTTTAGCAGCGGTTAAATACAAGAAATTAGTGGGGGTACAATTGTACTCTGTGCGTGATGATATGCGCAAAGACCCGCAAGCGACTTTGAATGCATTAGCAGAAATGGGTTACAAATATGTGGAGCATGCAAACTACATCGGTCGTAAATTTTACGGTTGGGAAGCGAAAGAGTTCAAAAAGCGTCTGGATGATTTAGGAATGAAAATGCCGTCAGGTCACACGGTGATGGGGAAATTGCATTGGGACGATGCGAAGAATGACTTTACGGATCTTTGGAAATATACCGTAGAGGATGCGGCGATTATGGGTCAGGAATTAGTGATTAGCCCGTCCATCGACATGGGAATTCGCAAGGATAAAAACCTCTTGTTGAAGTACATGGATATCTTTAATAAGTCAGGGGAGTTATGCCAAAAATCAGGCATGCGTTTCGGCTACCACAACCACGATTTCGAGTTCTCCGAGAAATTAGAGGGAGAATTGTTATATGATATCATGTTGAATAACACGGATCCTACGCTTGTAGCGCAACAGTTAGACATAGGTAATATGATCAACGGTGGCGGAATTCCAGCGGAAGTCATGAAGAAATTTCCAGGTCGTTTCGTTTCCATGCACGTGAAAGACGAAGTGCCGGCAAAATCTGGAAATGAGCATTTTGAATCCACTATTTTAGGAAAAGGTTCTGGCCAAATCGATGTACAAGCCTTAGTTAAATTAGGCGATAAGGAGGGTGGAACAAAACACTTTATTATCGAACAGGAAGCGTACCAAGGTTTACAGCCATTGGATTGTATGAAAGAAAACATCGCGATTATGCGCGGATGGGGATATAAATAAAAACTTTTATGAAAAAACTAGCCTTAATCACCTTATTAGCTGCTCCCTTTTTAGCGGATGCACAATCTTCGTTAAAACCTGCTATCGCGCAGAAAGCAGATGCCTTGAAAGACAAGGTTATCGCTTGGCGCCGTGATTTTCACGAACACCCTGAGCTGGGTAATCAAGAAGTACGCACGGCCGGAATTGTAGCGGCTCACTTGCGCTCTCTGGGAATCGAGGTGCAGGAGAAAGTAGGAATCACCGGTGTGGTGGGAATTTTAAAAGGGGCTAAGCCGGGTCCAGTCGTTGCTTTGCGTGCTGATATGGATGGATTGCCGGTAACAGAACGAGGTGATTTGCCATTTAAATCGAAAGTAGTAACCGAATTCAATGGCCAAAAAACGGGTGTCATGCACGCTTGCGGTCACGATTCACATGTGGCGATCTTGATGGCTGTGGCTGAGATTTTGGCATCCGAAAAAGCAAAACTAGCGGGTACCGTTAAGTTTATATTCCAACCTGCAGAGGAAGGCGTGTATAACGATAAAGGGGAAATGGTACTTTCTGGAGCCGAATTGATGGTGAAAGAAGGTGTTTTAGAGAATCCGAAGGTGGATGTGATTTTTGGTTTACATATCGCAGCCGGTTCTGACAATGGGGTGATCGAGTACAAGCCGGGGGCTACCATGGCTGCGGTGGATCAGTTAGATATCAAAGTAAATGGAAAGCAGGCACACGGTGCAAGCCCATGGACGGGAATCGATCCGATTGTCATCTCATCTCAGATCGTGATGGGTTTACAAACCATCGTTTCTCGCTCGGTAAATATCACGGAGGATCCAGCGATTGTAACGGTAGGGGCTATACACAGTGGAATTCGCCAAAACATCATCCCTGAGTCTTCTCACATGATCGGTACGATACGGACGTTTGGTGTTGCGCAACGCGAATTAGTTCACCAGCGTATTAAAGACATCGCAACAAACATCGCTGAAAGTGGTGGAGGCAAGGCCGATGTGACGATAGGTACAGGTTATCCGGTTACCTACAATAATCCACAGCTTGTGGAGAAAATGTTACCTACTTTACAAGGGGTGAATGGTAAAGACCGGGTACGTGTCGTACCAGCGCATACAGGCGCAGAAGATTTCTCTTTCTTCCAACAAAAAGTCCCTGGATTCTTCTTCTTTTTAGGCGCTCGTGCGGATAACAAGAAGGCGGACGAAGTTGCAGGACACCATACTCCGGATTTTCATTTAGATGAAGGTCATTTCCAAGTAGGGGTGAAAGCGCTCTCTAGCTTAGTAGTCGATTACTTCGAACAAGCCAAGAAATAATACATCAGGGATCTGCTATTTAGGTAGATCCCTTTTTTTATCCTAAACCTATGAAAAAACTGCTCCTTCTCCTCCTAGTAGGATATTTCGCCTATGGCCAAAATATCAAGACCGAACTTTGGAAAAAACCTTGGAAAGCCACCTGGATAACCTACGCCGAAAATTCGGCGAATGCTTATAATTTAGTTGGACTAAAGGATTACGGAGTGTACCGTTTTCAGCATAAAGTCCCTCTTTTAGCGAAACCTGCGAAATGCATCATTCACGTTTCCGGAGATAATCGATACAAATTATACGTTAATGGGGCCTGGGTATCCGCTGGGCCGGCGCGAGGGGATTTGTATTTCTGGAATTTTGAAACGCTTGATATTGCCCCATATCTAAAGGCGGGAGAGAATAAAGTGGAGGCCTTAGTTTGGAATGAAGGTAAAGGGAAGTCCGAAGCCCAAATATCCTATGCCACTGGTTTTATTTTACAGGCGGATGAGGAGACTTTCGACGCTTTTAACACGAATGTAGGTTGGGAGGTATCGAAAAATAGTGGAATTAGTCCGCTCGCTGTTCGTGTACCCGGATATTACGTAGCAGGTGCAGGGGAGCTGCAGGACTATGCTAAAGGTTGGTCGCCTTTCATTTCTGCTAAATCATTAGGTCCAGGACTAACGAAAGGCGCGGCCATCGATTCGAGAGGATGGATGTTGTACCCGTCTGCTATTCCTGCGATGGAATTAAAATCCCAACGATTCGCAGCGATTCGCAAAGGGGAGGGTGATTTGATTCATGGAAGTCCATTGGTGATTATGGCCAATTCTTCTATGGATATATGGGTCGATCAAGGGGAACTGACAAACGCGTATCCACAATTGATTTTCTCTGGTGGCAAAGATGCTAAAATTGGTTTGACTTATGCGGAAGGACTGTATGAGAAGAAGCCTCTGAGTAAAACGACGAAGAATGGCAACCACAAGGGCAATCGAAACGAGATTGAAAATAAATACTGGTTAGGTCGCAAAGACAGCCTTATCGCGGATGGCGGAGCACATACGTTTGAGACGATGACTTATCGGACATTTCGCTATGTACGTCTGACGGTGAAGACGGAAGCGGAGGATTTGACATTGCATGATTTTAAAAGTGTGTTTACGGGTTTTCCTTTTCAGGCCAAAGCCTCATTGAAATCGAACAACCCTTTAATTCCTCAATTGCTAGATGTGGGTTTCAGAACCGCGCGATTATGTGCGATGGAAACCTACATGGATTGTCCCTACTATGAACAATTGCAATACATCGGTGATGCGCGGATTCAGGCCCTCGTGAGTTTGTATTATGCGGGGGATGAACGTTTGGTTCGCCAAGCTTTGGATCACATGGATCATTCGCGTATTGCTGAAGGGATTACTCTGAGTCGCTACCCCACGGATTTGCACCAGCAAATTCCGACTTTCTCCTTATGGTACATCGGGATGTTGCATGATTACTTACGGTATGGAAAGGATCCATCATTCTTGAAAAATAAGCTGGCGGGGATGCGGGGAATTCTGGATTATTTTGCCCGCTTTGAGGGAACTGACGGGACCTTGCAAAATATTCCGTATTGGACATTCTCGGATTGGGTAAATGCCTGGCCACGGGGGATTGCGCCGGTGGGGCCTTCGGGTCGTTCTTCCGTACTTGATTTTCAGTATATGTGGATCTTGCAAAATGCGGCGGAATTAGAGCGTTATTTTGGTTATCCAGATATGGCTGCTCGCTATGAGGCAAAAGTGAAGGCCTTGAAGCCTATTCTACAAAAGTTGTATTGGGATGCTGGACGCGGATTGTATGCAGATACGGAAGTGCACGATAAATATTCACAGCATGCGAACTCGTTAGCGATATTAGCAGGAATGCCGGCTTCAGGAGTCGCGGACAAGCTATTAGTGGAAAAGGATTTAGCTCCAGCCTCCATCTATTTCAAATACTACCTTCACTTGGCTTTAACAAAAGCGGGTAAGGGGAACGATTATATGACTTGGTTGGATAAATGGAATGAGAATATTGATATGGGTTTAACGACTTGGGCGGAGACGTCTGATATTTCTACCTCGCGTTCTGATTGCCATGCTTGGGGATCGAGTCCGAATATCGAATTCTTCCGAATTGTGTTAGGGGTGGATTCGGATGCGCCGGCTTTTGGAAAAGTGAAAATCGAACCACATTTAGGTGAACTTTCGCAAGCAGAGGGTATTGTTCCTCATCCGCAGGGGGAAATTCACGTTAGTTATAAACCAGGGAGCGCTTCAATTACCTTGCCGGGGACGGTCAATGGAAGTTTTGTTTGGCAAGGAAAGAAATATCCTCTTAAAGCAGGAAAAAATTTATTGACTATCCCTAGGTAGGATAGGACGGTTGAGCCCTTTTGCCTTTGTAGATTTGAGAAAAAAAGAAATAAACATGTACAAACACGTATCGTATCTCTGGGATGACGCGAAAGCAGCGGCGCTCGCAGGGAATGAAGTCGACTTATTTATCTATCGCTCGAACATTTTAGGAGCGGATTTGCGCATCACAAATTACGGCGGGGGCAATACCTCGGTGAAATTGCAGGACAAAGATCCATTAACGGGATCGGAGACGGAAGTGATGTGGATCAAAGGGTCAGGCGGCGACATCGGCACCTTGAAAAAATCAGGTTGCGCGGCTTTGTATGTGGATCGTTTACGTTCCTTAACCAATGTGTATCGCGGATTAGCACACGAGGATGAGATGGTGGAATTATTCAACCATTGCATCTTTGATTTAGCGTCCAAAGCACCTTCCATCGACACTCCCTTACACGGTTTCTTACCGTTCAAGCATATTGATCACTTACATCCGGATGCTGCGATCGCGATTGCCGCATCGAAGGATGGAGAACAAATTACGAAAGAATTATTTGGTGGCTTAATTGGCTGGGTAGGCTGGCAACGTCCGGGTTTCGACCTAGGATTGCAATTAAAGGCTTGTTTAGACGAGGCGGCTTCTCGCGGAGTACAGTTGCGCGGAATTATGCTGGGCTCTCACGGTTTGTTTACGTGGGGTGACACGTCCTATGAATGTTATGTGAATACCTTAGAGGTGATCGAAAAATGTGCGGAATTCATCGAGTCGAAAACGACGACGGTTTTTGGTGGGGCACGTATCTCGTCCTTTTCTGCTGAGGAGCGCGTGGCGAAGGCCGCAGCTCTTGCGCCGGTTTTACGCGGTTTCTGTTCTTCCCACGTTCAAATGGTAGGGCATTTCTCGGACGATGAGCGCGTGTTGCAATTTATCAATTCAAACGATTTAGATCGTTTAGCTCCTCTGGGCACTTCTTGCCCGGATCACTTCTTGCGGACGAAGATTTCGCCATTAGTGCTGGGAACGGATGTTTCGGAGGAGGCATTGACTCCCTTATTCGAAGAATACCGTCAAATGTATGCAGCCTATTACGATGGATGCAAGCATGCGAATTCACCAGCGATGCGTGACCCGAATCCGGTGGTGATTTTATATCCAGGGGTGGGGATGTTTACGTTTGCCAAAGACAAACAAACTGCCCGCGTAGCCGCTGAATTCTATACTAACGCCATCAACGTGATGCGTGGTGCAGAGGCGATTTCATCCTATACTTCGCTACCGCGTCAAGAAGCATTCGATATTGAATATTGGTTATTAGAGGAGGCGAAATTACAACGTATGCCGAAGCCTAAAGCTTTGTCAGGCCGTGTCGCTTTTGTGACAGGCTCTGGTGGTGGAATTGGAAAGGCCATCGCTAAAAAGATGGCACAGGAAGGTGCCTGCGTTATTTTGAATGACGTGAATGCAGAACGTTTAGCGGAGGCGAAAGCTGAGTTTATTGGTTTGTTCGGGAAGGATGTCGTTTCGACGGTTATCGCTGACGTGACAAATCAAGAGTCGATTGAGGCGGCGATGAAGCAGGCTTGTTTGGATTTTGGTGGAGTGGATCTGATCGTGAATAATGCAGGTATTTCGATTTCGAAAGGAATTCTGGAGCACACGCAGGGTGATTGGGATAAATTATATGACATATTAGTGAAAGGCCAATATTTAGTTTCGCAGGCGGCTATTGCTGTGATGCGCAAGCAAGGTTTAGGTGGTGATATTGTGAATATTGTGTCGAAAAATGCTTTCGTAGCTGGACCGAATAACGTAGGTTATGGTTCTGCCAAAGCTGCTCAAGCGCACATGACCCGATTATTAGCGGCTGAATTAGGACCTGATCATATTCGTGTCAATACGGTTAATCCAGATGCAGTAATTGCGGATTCGAACATTTGGGCTGGAGGCTGGGCTGAAGGTCGTGCAAAAGCCTATGGCATTACTGTAGCTGAATTGCCAGCGTATTACGCGAAACGTACCCTTTTAAATGAATCTATTTTGCCAGATGACATTGCTAACGCGTGCTTCGCATTCGTGGGTGGCTTATTGAATAAGTCGACAGGAAATGCCTTGAACGTAGATGGTGGTGTAGCAGCAGGATTTTTAAGATAAAATGATGAATATTTCGAACCATAACGATGCTTTACTTGCTGGTCACAATCGCCGCCTGGATTTTTTAAAATCTGAGGTGAATCTGCCAGCTGGGATTTTACAGAAATTAAAGGATTTTCAAATCGCGATTCCTTCTTGGGCTCTAGGCACGGGAGGAACTCGTTTCGGCCGCTTTTCTGGCGGAGGCGAACCGCGTAATTTAGAAGAGAAAATCGCGGATGTAGGATTATTGCACGCATTGAATCAATCATCAGGTGCGATTTCTTTGCACATTCCTTGGGATATCCCCACGGATCCAGCGGCGATTCGTACGCTAGCGGCTCAACACGGTTTGGCCTTTGATGCGGTGAATTCGAACACCTTTCAGGACCAAGTAGATCAGGCACATTCGTATAAGTTTGGTTCTTTGCAACACGTTTCTGCGGCGACTCGGAAACAGGCGATTGATCATAATATCGAGGTGATTAAGCACGGCGTTGAACTAGGTTCGAAGGCTTTAACTGTTTGGTTATCCGATGGTTCTTGCTTTCCGGGTCAATTGAATTTTCGTCACGCTTATGAGCGCACGGTGGATAGTTTGCGCGAAATTTATGCCGCGCTTCCTTCGGATTGGGCCTTGTATTTAGAGTACAAAGCTTACGAACCGAACTTCTATTCGACGACCGTAGGGGATTGGGGTGCCTCGTATTCGATGGTCAATAAATTAGGGCCACAAGCGAAAACTTTGGTCGATTTAGGCCATCATTTACCGAATGCGAACATCGAACAAATCGTTTCGATTCTTTTGATGGAAGGAAAATTAGGTGGATTCCACTTCAACGATTCAAAATACGGTGATGATGATTTAACAGCTGGTTCGATTAAACCGTATCAGTTGTTCTTGATCTTCAACGAATTAGTGGACGGGATGGATGCAAAAGGTATGAATCATGCCAAAGACCTAGGCTGGATGATCGACGCTTCCCACAATGTAAAAGATCCATTGGAAGATTTATTGCAATCCGTGGAGGCGATTCAAATCGCCTATGCTCAGGCATTACTAGTAGATCGCAAAGCATTGGAAGCAGCAAGAGAAGCCAATGATGTCGTGCGTTGCCAAGAAATTTTACAGGCGGTATTCCGCACGGATGTGCGTGCTTTAGTGGCGCAGGCTCGTTTAGAATTAGGCGGAGCTTTAGATCCCATTGCCTTGTTCCGTCAAGAGAAAATGCGCGAGCAATTAATCGCGGCGCGGGGTGCTAAAACGGTAGCGACGGGTTTGTAAGATGAGTTTGAAAACACCAGTTATCGCGGTATTTGACATAGGAAAAACCAATAAGAAGGTCTTTCTCTGGTCAACCACTTTCGAGATTGTGTTTGAGAAGCAGCAGACTTTCGACGAGATCGTAGATGAAGATGGCTTTGCCTGCGAGGATGTAGGGGCACTTCAGCAATGGATTGTTTCCACTTTTGCGGAGCTTTGTCAATTACCCGAATTCGAGATTATCGGCTTGAATTTCTCCGCCTATGGTGCATCCTTCGTCTATGTCGATCGAGTAGGAGAGCCAGTAGCTCCATTATATAATTATTTGAAACCTGTTTCGAAAGCCTTACCGTATGCTGAATTTGGTGGGGAGAACGAATTTGCACGCAAGACGGCTTCCCCGATCTTGGGCAATTTGAATTCGGGTTTGCAAGTGTATGAATCCACTTTTAGACCATTCTGGCCTGAGGTATTCAAGGCGGTCCATTTCCCTAACTATTTAGCGTCCTTATTTACGGGTCGTCTTGTTTCCGAGATTACGTCCATCGGCTGTCACACCGCTTTATGGGATTTTGATTTAGGTCAATACCATCCCTGGGTATCTTCTATTCAGGATCAATTAGCTCCTATTTCTACGGAAGCTTACCTACCTATCGACGGGATTAATTACGGATTAGGTTTGCATGATTCGTCTGCGGCACTTGTTCCCTATTTACGTTCGATTTCAGATGATTTTTTGCTGTTATCTACCGGAACCTGGTGCATCGCGATGCATCCGTTCAATGAATCGCCTTTAAGTGCGGAGGAATTAGCGGAGGACGTGTTGTGTTATTTGCAGCCCAATGGCAAACCAGTAAAGGCTTCTCGCTTGTTTGGGGGGCATTTTCACGAGGAGCAGGTGTCGAGAATGGAGGCGCATTTTGGTGGTTCGTATCAAGAATTGACGTTTTCGGAACGGGTATTTTCACTATCCAGTAGAAGCTCCTCGGTTTTTGACTGTGCCTTTGCCTCACGTGATTTACATGATTTTCCAGATTTAGCTTCGGCGTATGATCAATTCATGGTAGATTTGGTAGGTCAACAGCTCCGTAGTTTAGACCTGTTGCTGAAGGATGCGCCGGTCAAACAATTGCTGGTGGATGGCGGTTTTAGTAAAAACGAATGGTACATGCGCTTGTTAGCAGATGCGTTGCCGGAAGTGGAAGTTTATGCGGCGGAAGTAGCGCAAGCAAGTGCTTTAGGCGCTGCCTTGATGGTATATGAAGGGGAGACTCCCAAAGATTTAATTCAATTGAAACGATTTTAAGATGCGCGTAGCTCTGTTTGTTCCTTGTTACATTGACCAATTCTATCCGCAGGTTGCGGTGGCGAGTTTGGAATTGTTGGAGAAATTGGGCTGCGAAGTAATTGTTCCTACAGACCAAACCTGCTGTGGCCAACCGATGGCCAATTCCGGCTTTGCCTCATCTACGGAAGGTTGCGACACCAATTTTGCCCAAAATTTTGAAGGATTTGATTACATCGTAGGGCCTTCAGGATCCTGCGTATTACACTTGAAGGAGCATCATCCTTCAGAGAAAATCAGAAATTCGGTTTATGAAATTTGTGAGTTTTTGACCGACGTTTTAAAGGTCTCCGCTTTGTCTGCGACCTTTCCGCATCGCGTCGGATTGCACCAAAGTTGCCACGGGCAACGGGGTTTACGGTTAAGCTCGATGTCTGAACGGAACGAAAAGCCTTTTTCGAAATTACAAGATTTACTCTCGCTAGTGAAGGGGGTAGAAGTCGTGATGCCGGAGCGAGAAGATGAGTGCTGTGGATTTGGCGGTACTTTTTGTGTGACAGAAGAGGCGGTTTCAGTGAAGATGGGACAGGATCGAATTAAGGAACATGCGTCGAATGCCGTCGACTATATCGTGGGTGCAGATACCTCTTGTTTGATGCACATGGAGGGGATTTTGAGACGTCAGGGCTCGAAAGTACAAGTAAAACATATTGTTGAAATTTTGAATCATGCTTAGTCACGCGGAAGCTTCGGAGAATTTTATTGCGGATGCGGAACGGACAGACTGGCATGACGAAACCTTGTGGTTTGTACGCGCAAAACGTGATAAAGCATCCAAGGTATTGCCTGAATGGGAAGCCTTGCGCGAGCATGCCTCTCAGGTCAAAGACCATACCTTGGCGAATTTAGGGGACTATCTAGTTGCCTTCGAAGCGAAAGCAAAAGCCAATGGAATCCACGTACATTGGGCAGCTGATGCGGTGGAACATAATGCCATTGTTCACCAGATAATTGCCGCACAGGGCTCAAAAGTTCTCGTAAAAAGTAAGTCGATGCTGACGGAGGAATGCCATTTGAATGATTATTTGGCAGAAAAAGGCATCGAAGTCGTGGATACTGATTTAGGCGAACGAATCGTTCAGTTCAGGAATGAGGCGCCTAGTCATATCGTTCTTCCGGCGATTCACCTGAAGAAGGAAGATGTAGGAGAAACCTTTCACGAACATTTAGGGACGCCCAAAGGCAACAAGGATCCACAATTCTTAACGGAGGCCGCACGCCAACATTTACGGGGTCATTTTTTAGCCTCAGAAGTAGCCATTACAGGGGTGAATTTCGCCATAGCCGAGACAGGGGAGTTTGTCGTTTGTACGAATGAGGGGAATGCGGACATGGGAGCGCATCTAGCGAAAGTCCACATCGCTTGCATGGGAATTGAAAAAATTATCCCTAAACGGGCTGATTTGGCGGTATTTCTACGACTACTCGCGCGAAGTGCCACCGGTCAATTAATCACGACCTATTCATCGCATTTTCACAAGCCTCGCGAAGGACAAGAAATGCATATTGTCCTTTTAGACAATGGGCGCACGCGTCAACTTGCTGATCCGAAATACAAGAATTCCTTGAAATGTATCCGCTGTGCAGCTTGTTTCAACACCTGTCCGGTGTACAGAAGGAGCGGGGGACATAGTTACCACCAACCAGTGGCTGGACCTATTGGTTCTATTTTAGCCCCCAATATCGACAAGAAAGCAAATGCTGATTTACCTTTTGCTTCCACGCTGTGCGGTTCTTGTTCCAATGTATGTCCTGTTAAGATTAATATCCATGAGCAATTGTGGTTTTGGCGTCAAGATTTGATGGCGGCAGGTTTAGCACCCGTTGGGAAGTCTTTTGGGATGAAGATGATGGCCTACACTTTATCGAATCCTGCGATTTACAGAATGGGTGGATCACTGATGCGCAGATTTTCAAGTCTCTTGAATTCCAGTATGAATCCTTGGTACAAGCAACGCGAAATGCCGCAGGCGCCTAAAGAAAGCTTTCAAGAATGGTATAAAAAACGATGAGCGCGAGAGAACAAATTTTAGGAAAAATCGGACCGCTAGCGGAAGTCAAACATCCGGGGGCTTTTCATGGCGCGTCAGAAGACTTTGATTTCAAGGCTTCTCTGGAAGTCGTGGGTGCGCGAGTGGTTTCCCCAGAGGAGCTAGAGCGACTATTTCCTGATAGACAAAGATTTGAAAAGACCTTAGATGGCTTAAGTCTAGCAGAGGTCGAGGTGTTGGAGATTGATGGGGAATTTGGCGTAGCGGAAAATGGAGCGATTTGGTTAACTGAGGAAGCTCTTCCGCATCGCGTGGCTCCCTTTATTTGCCAACATTTAGTCATTCATGTGCAGAAAATAGTTCCTAATATGCATGCGGCATACATGGAGCTAACTAATCAAACCACGGGTTTCGGTTTGTTCCTCGCGGGGCCATCTAAGACCGCCGATATTGAACAATCACTCGTGATTGGAGCCCATGGAGCGAGGAGTTTGACCGTGGTAATCCACGCATAATTTTGTATTTTTGCTTCGTATGAAGCATCTCATCCTCTTTTTTCTCTTTTTTCCTGGTCTTGCCACCCAAGCCTCGGAAGGGACTCAAGAAAAAATTCAACGTTACAAACCCTACATTGATTCCTTGTCTCAGGTCTATGGAATACCTACGAAATTAATCATTGGGGTAGGGATTTGCGAATCCGGTTTTGGCCAATCTAAACAATCCATTAAGCAAAATAATTACTTCGGTTTGAGAGGTAAATATTCCCATAAAAAGAAGTCGAGTTTCAAGCATTATAGTCGTCCTGAGGAAAGTATGGTGGATTTTTGTGAGGTGTTAGCGAGCAAAAAATACTATACTAATTTAAAGGGGGATCCTGATCCCATGAAATGGATGAGAGCCATGGCAAAAGCACGGTATGCTGCGAATGCGAAGCGTTGGATTCGATTAATGAAAAAATCTTTTACCTTGATATGAAGACAGGTTATTTATTTCTGGCTTCACTTTGCTTCATTGTAGCGTGTTCTATGCTGTATTTGTACAGTTATATACCTAGCACGTATCTTGTAGCGGACCTAGAAATTAAGAAGCTTTTTTCGATAGAAACACCCTTGCAGAAAGTGGAGAGGAAAATAGAGGTGGCGAAAATAGACACGATACCTACCTTTATTATTCCTAAAGACACGACAAAAATTGTTTATTCTAGCATTCCTGAGCCTATTTTGCCTGACTCTAGTGTGGATGATTCGACTCAGCATCGGGTTTTGTTAATCGGTGATTCAGAAGCCGGTGGGATAAAAAATGTATTAAATGATTATTGCCAAAGCAACGGCCACAAACTCGTCGCCACGGTTGAGTGGTCCTCTGCGACTTCACTAAACTTCGCGAAGTCGGATACCATTTCTAAAATCATCAAACGCTACCGCCCCACCTTTGTATTCGTCCTATTTGGATTGAATGAAGTGCTAGCGAAAGATTATTCCACGAGAAAAGCCTTAGCAAGACAATTTCAAAAAAGGTTAAACGGATTACCCTATGCCTGGATAGGCCCTACGAACTGGGGCTATGATTATGTGGTGACGGATGCATTTCAAGCGGCTGCAGATTCTGCCGCTTTCTTTTCCTCGAAACATTTAATTTTACCCAAAGCAATGGATGGTCGCCACCCTTCATTGCCGGGATACCGCATTTGGATGGGAAATGTAGCAAATTGGTTGCAAGAATCGAGTCGTTGGAAAATTCGGATGATGCCACCGGAACGTGTTGGTTACCCTAAAAAATACAAAGCAATTGTACTCAATGCAGCAGATTATCGAGGTTATTAAACAGGCGCTAGGGACGATTCCTTTCGAGCAGCTTCTTCGGGAATTCATGCTGTATTCCACGAAGCAGCCCTGGTTTTTCACGGAGTTTTCCTTCTTGTTTACTTTCGGTCTATTTCTGTTTTTCTATGCGATTCTTTTCACGCAGAATGCTCTTCGTAAAGTCTATTTAATTGCCTTTAGCTTGTTTTTCTACTATAAATCGAGCGGACCCTTTTTAGGTTTATTCTTATTCCAGATTATCATAGACTACTTTTTTGCCCGAAAAATAGAACAAACAGAAGGAAGTGCGAAACAGATTTGGGCGACCATTGCTGTCCTTTTTAGTCTATCCTTTTTGCTTTATTTCAAGTATGCTAATTTCTTAATTGAGAATACGAATTGGCTATTATTAACCCATTTTGAGCCGGTGGATTTATTCTTGCCTATCGGAATTTCCTTTTATACTTTTCAGTCGATTTCCTACCTGGTAGATGTCTATCGGGGAGAGATTCGGGCTTCTAAAAATATCACGGATTACGCCTTCTATATGACCTTTTTCCCGCATTTAGTGGCGGGGCCTATCGTTAGAGCAAAGGATTTTTTAAATCAAGTAAATTCTCCCGAAAGTCCGGATGCACGCAAATACAAGGAGAGTTTATTGCGTATCATTTTGGGTCTTTTGAAGAAACTTCTCATTGCAGATTACCTAGGAAAATATGTCGATATGGTTTTCGAAAATCCCTCCTTTTATACAGGAGGAGAAAATCTATTAGGCGCGGTAGCCTATAGTTTCCAAATCTATTTTGATTTTTCCGGTTACTCGGATATCGCGATTGGCTTGGCTTTATTACTCGGATATCGATTAAAAGAGAATTTTGATCATCCTTATGGCGCTTCGAATGTGACCGAATTTTGGCGCAAATGGCATATCTCCTTATCCTCGTGGTTACGTGATTACGTATATATTCCTCTGGGAGGGAATCGGAAGGGTGCGTTTAATACGTACTTGTTTTTATTGATTACGATGCTGGTGGGTGGTTTTTGGCATGGGGCGAGTTGGAAATTTGTGGCCTGGGGAGCGGCGCATGGATTAGCTTTAGCGCTGCACAAGGTGGTTCATAAACACCTTCCTAACGGTCAATGGATGAATTTTGTAGGCGGAATTTGCACATTTTGCTTTGTTACTTTCTGTTGGATTTTCTTCCGCGCAAAGGATTTCGATGCGGCCTTAACTGTTTTAAATCAAATTACTTACGCTACATCTGAACTTGATTTTCTGGGTTTTTGGTTTTCTCGAAATGAACTTGCTATCTTGCTGATTACGTTACTCGTATGGATGTTGATTCCGTCCGCGTGGAAGAAAAAAGGATTTGAGTGGAGTTATTATGTTCCTTCCTTTTTCTGGTTTTTCTTCTTATTAGCTGCCCTACAATTCATCATACAGTTCCGTGACGCCCTAGTTCAACCCTTTATTTATTTCCAATTTTGAGGTATGTCTTTCTGCTTTTTTGGCTCTTATCTACTCCTCTAAAGGCAGAAATTGATTCATTGCAGGTCTGTCTTCCCTGTAATGCTATTCAACAGGATTCTTCTCTAGCTCTGCTGTCGGATAAATGGAAATCAGGCGATTTGAAGGTCTTACATCTGGGAGATTCTCATGTGCAGATTGGACATTTTTCCGGAGAGATTAAGCGCTTATTGCAGGCCAAAAACTCCGGAATTCATTTTCCCTACCCACTAGCGAAAAGTGTGGATGGTCGGCTTTTTAAAACGAAAGCATCGGGTCAATGGACAGGAATTTCGGTGCTAAAACCTGCCTCAGGAATAAATATCGGATTAACTGGATATGCTGTTTCCACGCGGGATACTTCAGCGAAAATTCACTGGAATTCGAAAGATTCCTTGCTGTCATTTCGACGGGTTCGGATTTGGACTGAATCAGATTCGTGTGCATTTCAGCCTATTTTAGATTCTGGATTCGTAGTAGTGAATCAGCAACAAAGGGGGCGAATAAGTTTTTACGACTTCGAATCTACTTCGCCCGTTCATCAATTCACTCTCTCTTTGCTTAAAGTGGGTCTTGGTGATCAATTTACCTTGCATGGAATCGAGTTGCTGAGTGAGGAAAAGGGAATCGAATATGTCGATTTAGGGGTCGCAGGTGCACAGTTTATCCATTTGAAATCGAGGGCAAACTTAGTTGTGGACCAGATCAAGATTCTACAACCAGATCTGATAATCTGTTCGTTTGGGACGAATGAGGCATATAATGCAAATTGGGAAAGTCAGTCGTATAAAAAAGCATGGCAAGAGTTCGTTCAGGAAATTCAATCAATTTCTCCTAAAACGGTGTTTCTGCTGACTAGTCCACCAGACACGAGGAGTCAAAATCGAATACCCCAAAACCAGCAGGAAGTTATCCGCGTTCTCGCGGATTTGAAGGCTCCCTTCTATGATTTGAATGCGGCGATGGGTGGTTTTGGTTCTAGTTTAGACTGGGTGAAAAATGGTTGTTTCTTGAAGGATCAATTGCATCTGACTAAAGAAGGATATCAATTGCAAGCTAAATTGTTTGTTTTGGCCTTATTCAAATCCTGGGGAGATCAGACCTCGTTCGAAAAATTGCAAAAGCAGGTTAATCAGCACATTATCAGCGTAGGAATTCCTAAATAATTCCTATATTTAGTCCAAAACCTGTTTAATCATGTCAGTTTCAAGAAGAAAATTTATAGGACAATCTGTTCTAGGTTTGGCTGCTTTCAGCATTGTGCCACGCCATGTTTTAGGGAAGGGCTTTTTAGCCCCCTCTGATCAATTAACTAAAGCGATTATCGGTACCGGCGGAATGGGTCGCGGACATATTCCCTATGCGGGAACTCGGGTCGTAGCTCTTTGTGATGTAGACAAGAAAAACCTGCAGCTTGGATTAGATAAAGTGGAAAAAGGGGTAAAATCCTTCCATGATTACCGGGAAATGATCCAGCTTCCTGAAGTGGATATTGTCCATGTGGCTACGCCGCCCCATTGGCATGGCATTATGGCGGCTGATGCGGCTAGAGCTGGAAAAGATATTTGGTGCGAGAAGCCGATGACCAGAACAATCGGGGAGGGAAAACGATTGAAAGAGGCTGTTCAGCAACATGGGCGTATATTTCGATTAAACACTTGGTTCCGTTTCGAAGGTAATTTTTACGGGATGAATACGACCGTAAAACCGATGAAAAAGGTGGTTGATTCTGGATTATTGGGCTGGCCACTGAAGTTTACGGTAAGCAAGCATACTGGTTTTGATTGGAAATTTTATTGGGTAGGAAAGACGGATTTAACGCCACAACCTGTGCCATTGGAATTAGATTACGAACGCTGGTTAGGCCCTGCGCCTTATAAACCATACAATGTTCACCGGACCCATCAAACCTTCCGTGGCTACTGGGATTATGATGGAGGCGCGCTAGGGGATATGGGGCAACACTATTTGGACCCTATCCAATACATGCTAGGAAAAGACAATGAGTCACCGGTGTATATCGAAGTGGACGCACCGGTGCAAGACAAAGATGCGGTAGGAATCTTTAATCGCATTACCTATACTTATGCAGATGGCTGCCAAATCGTATTAGACGGTGAGGCAAAGGACGAAAAGGTGGCCTATATCGAAGGGCCTAAAGGAAAATTATACCGCAATATGCAATCGGATATTCCTGATTTAGCGAAGAAGTTAGCGGAATTTCCGGATCCTGTCATGCAACAAACGGACTTTGTGGATTCAGTAAAGAATCGCAAGAAGTTTGCCTTAAATGAGGAAAATGGTCATCGTTCATGTACCTTGATTAATCTAGGATTAATTGCGATGCGTGTACACCGAAATTTGAAATTTGACCCGATCAATCAAGTAATCGTAGGGGATGATGAGGCGAATCGCCTGATGGATCAACCGATGCGTGCACCTTATATTCTATAATTCGATGAGATATTTATTCCTATTTTTATTGATCAGTTCTACGGTTTTGGCTCAGGATCCAAGTCGAGTAGAACAAAATCGCCTTCGAGCCTTAGCAGAAAAAGGAGATTATGCTAGTTTAAAATCGGCCGCCTATGCGCTGAAAGGGGCTTACGATCCTACGCAAGTGACAGAATCTTTCATTAAAGCCATTTCGAAAAACAAGTCAGAGTTACAGGCTTACTTAGCGATAGGTTTAACGGAAAATGCGGAGATGATGACCTTGAGTCATTTGGATGCCCCCGTTTGGTTAGCTAGCTATAAGTCTTCAAGACCTCAAGTGATGGCCTTTATTTTAAAGAATTATTTGAGCGCTCCACGAGATCTAAATGCCCTTCAATTAGCTAGTAAATCCTGGGATGCGGTACATGCGCGCGCTTTTGTCGTAGCGGTGGGAACCTACAAGGCCGCATGGGCTATGTCAACGTTGCCTGCTGGATATACGCAGGAAAAGGCCATGGCTTTGTTAAAAACGGATAACCTTTCGGGGGCTTGGACTTTGTTAGGAACAGTATCTGAGCCTAACTGGGAGTTAGCCGATTATTGTACTTCCTTAAAAGCCAATGAATTTTTCCAGAAGGCCTTAGTTTCGTATGAGAGCGCCAGTTTAGCTCAGAAAACGGTTTTACTTGTTTATGGTTCCGCTAGACAATGGTCAGAAGTGCAACCCCTTGTTTGGCGTTCGGTGCAGTCTAATTTACCTACTCGATCGGCTGCTTACTATGCCTTGCCTTTTTGGGTAAGTGTGGCTGATTTTGATATCATTGCCGGTAAATTATCTGATGCCACTTTGGCCTCAGAAGTGAAGGCTTTACAACAAGCGATGACGGCCATTACCAAGCAAGATGGTACCTTGAATAGTAAAATCACCTCTTTCGCGCTTCAAGCTTCTCAAAAAACCAACTGGATTCCTTTCGTTCAAGAGCTTGAAAACCTGCCTTGGTTATATACTGAAGCCAAAAAGACGAAAAACGAAGAGGCGATTCGTGCCTTTGCTCGGATTAATGCGAAGCTATTTAAAAATGTCGATCAGCAGGTGTTGAATTACCGAAATGCGTTGGATTTAACGACCAACTTAGAGACGCGGGAACAAATCTTTAAGGGTTTAGCAAAAAGTAATTCCTTGTCGGCGATGCGCACCCTTTATTTGGGTTTAAAAGACCCGAATGTACGACAAATTTCTATCGATGGTTTAGCTGCGCTATATCTGGCTAACCCTGATTTCAGAGGACAAATGACGAAAGATTGGGTGCAAGAGAACTTCAATCAAATCAGTGATCCAGCGGTTCGGGAGAAATTAACGGAGGCTTTAAAGATAAGCGATCGAGGATTTTATACGATGTACAATGGGCAGGATCTGCGTGGTTGGAAAGGCTTGGTGGCTAATCCAGTGAAGCGCAGGTTAATGTCAGCTGATACGTTGGCCTTGTTACAGGTAAAAGCCGATAAAATCATGCACGAAGGTTGGGAGGCGAAAGGCGAGGAATTACATTTTACAGGACATGGCGATAATCTATGTTCGGTGAAGGACTACCAAGACTTTGAAATGTATGTAGACTGGAAGATTGAAAAAGAAGGTGATGCGGGTATTTATTTGAGAGGATCGCCGCAAGTTCAAATTTGGGATATTTCTCGGACGAATGTGGGCGCTCAAGTGGGTTCTGGCGGTTTATATAACAACCAAATCAATCCGCGTAATCCGTTGAAAGTAGCAGATAATCCGGTGAATGAATGGAATACGTTTAGAATCATTATGAAAGGGGAACGTGTTACGGTGTACTTAAACGGCGAATTAGTGGTGGATAATGTTATCCTTGAAAACTATTGGGATCGCAAGATTCCGATCTTCTTGAAAGATGCGATTGAATTGCAAGCTCATGGAAATCACATTGTTTACCGTAATATTTATGTGAAAGAATTAAAGCCAGATGCGGCATATGTGGCACCTGAATCGGATTTTACGGCTTTATTTGATGGTTCGTCCTTATTTAATTGGACCGGTAATACGACAGATTATTTTCCGTTAAATGGGGAATTAGTGATTGATCCGAAAAGAGGAGGGAAGGGTAATTTGTATACTAAAAAAGAATACGGCGACTTCCATTTAAAGTTTGATTTTCAACTAACTCCTGGTGCTAATAATGGTTTAGGTATTCGTGCTCCATTAGAAGGGGATGCGGCTTATGTGGGAATGGAATTGCAGATTTTGGACAATACGGCCCCTATCTATGCTAAATTGCAACCTTATCAATACCACGGTTCGGTGTATGGAATTATTCCAGCGAAACAAGGTTTCTTGAAGCCAGTAGGGGAGTGGAATGAGGAGGAAGTGATTGCACAAGGAAATAAAATCAAAGTGATTTTAAATGGGGAAGTTATTTTAGACGGTGATATTGCCTTAGCAACGAAAGAAGGCACGGCAGATCACAAAGAACATCCAGGTTTATTAAACAAAACGGGACATATTGGGTTTTTAGGACATGGTTCACCTCTGAAATTTAGAAACCTACGAATGAAAGAATTGACTAAGAAAAAATAAGGATATGGCAATTAATTGCACGGTTAACAAGAAAAAGGTATCTCTGGATATCGATCCTAATACTCCCTTATTGTGGGCATTAAGAGATCATTTGTCTTTATTAGGGACAAAATATGGATGTGGTATCGCCCAATGTGGCGCCTGCACCGTTTGGGTAAATGGAGAACCGATGCGTTCATGCGTTCTACCTATTTCAGCGGTATCTAACGCGCAAATCACCACGATTGAAGGTTTAGATCCAGCCGGGAAACACCCGGTGCAACAAGCGTGGGATGAGTTAGATGTGCCACAATGTGGTTATTGCCAAGCTGGTCAAATCATGACAGCTGCTGGACTTTTGAAAAATAATCCACACCCGACAGATCAAGAAATTGTCGATGGAATGTCAGGCAATATCTGCCGTTGTGGAACCTATCACCGTATTCAAGAAGCCGTAAAATTAGCCTCTAAAAAGTTCAAGAAATGAAAACGTCCAGAAGAGATTTTTTACAAAAAACCGCCCTTTTTACCGGCGTATTTACTTTAGGTTTCGATTGGTTTTCTGCGGATGCCTCGGCCATGGAAGTAGTTGGATCTGCGGGTCGTTTTAACGCCTTTCTTTCGATAGACAGTCTAGGAAAGGTGATTTTGTATTCCCCAAACCCAGAGATTGGTCAAGGAATTAAAACCGCATTTCCAGTTGTCGTAGCAGAAGAATTGGACGTCGATTGGGCTCAGGTGCAAGTGGAGCAAGCTAATTTAGATACGAAACTCTTTGAACGCCAGTTGACTGGAGGAAGTGGTGCCTTGAAACATTCTTGGGAGCGTTTAAGAAAAGCGGGTGCAACCGTTCGCAAAATGATGATGCAGGCTGCAGCAGATCAGTGGAAAGTGGATGTGAGAACTTGCAAAACAGCAAAAGGAGTTGTCTTAGGACCTGCAGGCCAAAAAGCCACTTACGGTTCTTTAGCCGAAGCCGCTGCTAAATTACCCGTACCATCTGAGCTTACGTACAAGGACCGCAAGGACTATAAAATCATTGGATCCCGCGTGAAAGGGGTAGATAATAAAAATGTCATTACCGGAAAGCCTCTTTTCGGAATAGATATCAGAAAGCCGGGGATGGTGTTTGCGCAAATCGTGCGTCCTCCTTTTGGCGCTAGTTTGAAATCTTTCTCAGCTGAAGACGTAAAGAAAATGCCGGGTATTATCGACGTCGTTTCCTTTAAAAATAAAGTGGCAATCGTAGGGGAGAATACCTATTCTATTCTACAAGCTCGTGCTAGTTTACGATGTGATTACGGTTCGGATGCTCCATTAGAAAGTACTGATACGCACCAAAAATGGTTCGACGAAGGTATGAAGTCCGATAAGGCACAAGTGATGCGCAAGGACGGAGACTTTACGGCAGCTATCGCCACTGCGACTAAAGTAATTGAAGCGACCTACGAATGTCCCTTCATCTCGCATAGCCCGATGGAGCCGATGAATTTCTTCGCTGATGTTAAAGCTGATTCGGTCCTTTTAGCTGGACCTACTCAGGTTCCTCAACCTGCCCAAAAAGCGGTATCAGACCTCTTGAAAATCCCTACGGATAAGATTCAGGTGGAGATTTCCAAAATGGGTGGGGGCTTTGGCCGTCGATTAAGTAATGATTTTGTGCTAGAAGCTGCAGAGCTTTCGAGTATCATCAAGAAACCCGTTTTAGTGATGTGGACGCGCGAGGATGACATGACGGGTGGAACTTACCGTCCAGCGGTTCGCTATCATTTCAAAGCGGGTATCGATGCATCAGGCAATATCGTGGCGTTGTATTTACGTGGCGTAGGCTTAAATGCGGGTAATTCCACTCGCCAAGATAATTTCCCGGTAGGTGCCATCGAAAACGTGTTAATCGAATCCATCGACCAAAAATCCGCCGTTACCACCGGCCCATGGCGCGCACCTATCACGAACTTCCTTGGTTTTGCGGAACAAGCCTTTTTAGATGAGGTAGCCGAAGCAGCAGGAAAGGACCCCATTCAGATGCGTTTAGCCCTGTTGGATAAAGTTAAAACGAAGCCAGTCGGTAAAATCACCTATGAGCCCGCACGTTTTGAAGAGGTCATTAAACAAGTAGCGGAGAAGGCGCAATGGAAGAAAAAGCCAGGTGTTCACCAAGGCTTTAGTGTTTATTATTCTCACTTATCTTATGTAGCTCAAGTCGCAGAGGTTAAAGTGGAGAATGGTAAACCCAAAGTAACGAAGGTAACTGCCGTAACCGATTGCGGTGAAGTAGTTAACTTAAGCGGAGCTGAAAATCAAGTGAAAGGCGCCATCATTGATGGTATGGGCCACGCGATGTTTGCGAAATTAAATTTCCAAGCTGGCGTGGCAAGCCCGAATAACTTTAATACCTACCGCATGATTCGGGGCAATGAAGTGCCGGTGATTGATGCACATTTTGTGAACAACGGAATTGCACCCACTGGATTAGGTGAACCCGCTTTGCCGCCTACAGGAGGATCTATTGCGAACGCCATTTATGCGGCTACTAAAAAACGTCATTACAAACAACCCTTCAATTAATGAAGATAAGCTGGCTAGATAATCTACGGGTAAATGCGACCATTGGTGTGATATTGATTCATGCGTCTGCGACTATTTTATTTCGATTTACGAAAGTGCCAGCGGATCATTGGTGGTTTGCGAATTTGTACAATGGAGGTTACCGCTACGTTGTTCCCATTTTTGTGATGTTATCCGGGGCTTTATTGTTGCCCAGAGAAGAAGCCATTGGGCCATTTTTGAAGAAGAGTTTCAAAAGGATCGTTTTACCTTTTCTCTTTTATAACCTGATATTCTCCATTTTTAATTGGCAAGTACGATTGCGGGGTAAATCTTTTGGCTTTTCGGACGGATTATCTTGGTTAGGGGAGCAATACTTTACGGGAGCCTCCTACCATTTTTGGTATATCTACATGATAATCGGGATCTATTTATTTATTCCCATTATAGGAAGATGGATTCGGTCAGCACCGGAGTCACATATTCAGTATTTTATTGGGATTTGGGGGCTAACCATCTTGTTTAATAACCCCCATTTTCCGTATTTAAAATTACCCATAGCTTTGACTGATTTTACGGGATATGTGGGTTATTTAGTGCTTGGCTACTATTTAAGTACGAAAGAATTTAGTGCTGGGATTAAATGGAAGGCCTTATTGATTTTCCTTGTGGGCAATTTGTGGACCATGGTGGGCTCCTATTATTTTACTGAGGAGAATGGAAAATTTTACGGCTTATTGTATGCGAATTTTTCCCCTAGTGTGGTGCTTGCGACGGTAGGTGTATTCTTGACATTTAAGTACCAAAACCTTGATATTAATATACTTAGTCCATTTCGGGATTGGGTAAGTTCACACAGCTATGGAATCTACTTGATTCATATCATCGTGTTGTTTTATCTTGCCAAAGCAGGTATTTACGGCGAAATGCTCCATCCCAGCATCGCGGTACCTTTGACGGCCTTCGCTTGTCTTTTAATTTCGGGTTCAATTGTCTGGTTTTTACGCAAAATACCCCTGATTAAAAATCTCGCAGGTTGATTGATTGTGGGGGTATTTTTGTACATTCGTTAGAATACCTATAACCACTCATACCTAACCATTTAATGCACGAAATTTATAAGTTTGGCCACAGCCTCGCTGTGTTCATGAGCTTTTTCATTATCCTGCTTTTACTATTAAAATCGACTGGACCTTTCTTTAAAAGTCCGAAGTGTTTCCTGTTTTTCTATTTCCTCATTTTTGGATTATTTACGCTACTACATTATTGTCTCTTTGTGGAATGGCATATCGAAGTGGTCGCTGTCTTGCTGGGCAATTTTGATGCATTTTTCTATTTACTATACCCCCTTGCCTATTTTTATGTAAGAAGTGTACTGCAGCCAGATTTATCTGTAAAGCCGAAAGATCTCCTTCATTTACTTCCCTTTACTATCCAGTTATTAGATATGTTGCCTTATTCTTTTACCAGCTATACACATAAAATGTTGATTGCTGAATTAGTGAAAATGGATATTCAGGAGTTAGTTAAGCAGCCATTAGGTTATTTCTTTCCAGCGCGTTTTCATTTTTTCATCAAACTGTTATTAAGTTCATTCTATATTTATTTTAGTTGCTACTTATACCTGCGACTTCGTCCTAAATCCGATAAAAATTTTATACTTCATTATTGGATACCCGGCTTTCTTTTATTGCAAATTCTATTCATTATTTTCTTGACTTATTACTTTATTATTCTCCCTAATGGGAATCCGTTTAAATTAAACTATCAAGGAAATACTTCTTGGAATTATGTAGGTCTAGGTTCATATCTCCTCTTTTCGTTAAGTGTCTTTTATTTTCCTGAATTTCTATATGAACCTTATATAAACGCAGAGCGCGAGTCTAAATTGAAAATACCTAATTATGAATTGTCGGCTGAAAAGTTAATTGAAATTGAGACTAAATTAGATCTCTATTTAGAGGAGGTGAAACCTTTCTTGAAAGCGTCTTTTTCGCTGGCTCAATTATCAGCTGCCTTGGATATTCCGGTCCATCATTTCAATTATTATTTTAGAAAGACCCAACAATCTAACTTTCTCGAACAGCGAATGCGTTGGCGAATTAGGCATGCACAGGAATTAATAGATGCCGGTAAGGACAAGGTGATTACCCTAGAGGCGATTGGTTTTGAATCAGGATTTCAATCTAGAACTACCTTTTTTGTGAATTTCAAAGAATTGGTAGGGGAGTCTCCTTCAGCTTATTCGGAAAGAAAAGCATCTAAATTGAGCTAAATGAATGGGTTTTGGGTCTGCTTTGTTCGGATTTTCGAAAACGGAACATGCAATTGAGCCTTTTTCGTTTCTTCTGCCCATTAATTCTTAACATTGTTTAAGCGAATCTGATACCGCCTAACCACTAAGAATAATAATAGAACAGATGAATGCAGGGAGCGAGGGTTTATAACCCTTTGCTCCTTTTTTTATTTAATATGTCCGTCTTCCATCTCGATGATTCGAGTGGTTTTAGCCGCGAATTCATTGTCATGTGTTACGATCAACAAAGTCTGTTTGTATTCCTCTGCTAATTCTTGAAAGATATTAAAAACGATCTCAGAATTCTTTTTATCCAGGTTACCGGTAGGCTCATCTCCCATGATTAACAAGGGGTCATTTATGAGAGCGCGGGCTATGGCTACCCGTTGTTTTTGACCTCCAGATAGTTGATTCGGATCTTTTAAGGCTTCCTTTTCAATTCCTAGAATTTTTAGTTTTTCATAGGCCCGATGTTCGATTTCTTTTTCTGAAAATTGACCAAGCTTTAGACCAGGGAGCATTACATTTTTCAAAACGGAGAACTCATTTAGTAGGTAATGAAATTGAAAAACGAAACCTATTTTTTCGTTTCGAACTATGGCTAACTCCCCCTCTTTCTTATTACGCATCGATTGACCATCAATAAGTAAATCACCCTCGTAATCAGTATCCATCGTGGACAAAATGTAAAGCAGGGTTGATTTTCCGCAGCCAGAACGACCGATGACGGAAACGAATTCACTTTGTTTCAATTGAAAGCTGACCTTATCTAATATTTTAACCGTCACGGGATCGTGAAAGTATTTAGTGATTTCTTTGGCTTCTAATACGACCTTGTTCATGTTATTTCCCCCGAATGATGATTACTGGATCAATACCACTTGCTTTTCTAGATGGAAAGAATCCGGCAAAGTAGGTCGTGACAATCGCAAAAGTGCCTCCAATTAAATAGAATCTAGGATTATAATTGATTGGATAGGTTTTAATGGTGGGGAGGGATTCGGTGTTGAACGGTATTTGGTCTATCAGAGACGATAACCCAAATCCCATCAATAAACCCATGAAACCTCCAAAAATACCGATACTAAGCGCAATGGAAATGAATATTTTATTCACATCCTTCCCGGAGAAACCGACGGCTTTCAAAATGGCAATGGAATCCATTTTTTCATAAATCATCATATTGAGAATGTTGTAAATTCCAAAGCCGGCCACTAGCAATAGGGTGATTCCTACGGCGTAAGAAATCAATGTTCTAACCGAGCTCCCTGTCTCAAACTGGGAGTTCGCGGTTTGTATATCGATCGCATTTAACTCGTATATCTTTCTGTATTCTTTGGCTACCTCGGGTGCCCAAAGAATGTCCTTCAGTTTTACTTGAATATCGGTAATGTAGTTACTCGGTTGACCTAAAATTCGTTGGGTAGTGGTCAAGGAGCAATAACTTTGGACATTATCTAAATCTTGAATTCCAGATTGAAAAATGCCCACCACTCGTAAGGCCACTTGGTCGCCTTTGCTCGTCGTCACCTGAATGACATCTCCTATGTTAGCCATCATTTTCGTAGCTACACCTTTGCCTAATACGATGCTATTGGGGATATTTTTCAGATCGATATAATTTCCAGCGGTCACATAATCGCTGAATTTGAACAGTCTATTCTCCTCTACCGGATCAATCCCAAAAATAGCCCCCGTTAAATCGACCGCTCCCACATTATAAAAAACTTGTGCGCTGATTTTAGGTGCCACACCTAGAACGCGTTCGTCTTTTTGGATAGAGGCAATGATCGTTTTGCTATTGTTAATTCCGAGAAGCTCATTTTTAGGCTTAATAGAGGAAACAAAATTATGCCCCTTTTTATTGATGTAGTCTGCCGGTTGATTTTCTGAAATTTGAATTTCTTTGTAAATACGAACATGAGCAGTCCTATTTGTAATTAAGCCATCGAGCATGTCATTTAAGCCAGACATAAAACTTAAAACAGTCACGAACATGGTGATACTGATCGTTACCCCAATTGCAGCTACGAGAGTTTGCTTCCAACGAGCAATTAATAAAGAAAATGCAACTTGATATACGAGTTTGAATTTCATTATTTAGGCTTTACCATTTCATCGGTGGCTTTAAGGCCAGCTAGAATTTCTGCTTTCTGGAAATCTTTTAAACCTACTTTCACGACTCTTTCTTCCCCGGAAGCTAAAGTGACAATCGAATCATTCTTCAGGTAATTCCTGGGGATTAATAGGGCATTTTCTTTTTTACTTAACAAGATATTTGCTTCGAAAGTGATGTTAGGAAATAATTTAGGGGGAGCTTTGGTGAATTTAGCTTCTACTAAAAACGTTTTGCTTCGCTCATTCATTATTTCAGAGATCTTGACCACTTTAGCCTCGAACACTTGTTTCTTGTAACTATCTAAGGTCACTAATACCTGTTGCCCTTGCTGAACGCGTAATATATCATTTTCATCCACCTGAAGCTCAAGCACAAAGTATTTAAAGTTACCAATGATGGCAATAGGGGTTTGGGGGCTTACAATTTCTCCTTTTGATTTCAGTAAACTGTAAACAATGCCATTTGATTTAGATCTTAAAGTATAATCTTGAGCTTGGTTTGTAGAAATTTGCAGGTTTTTTTTCGCCTGGGAAGAGCTAAATTCCAAACCTCTTTTTAATTCTTTGAATCGTTGAATGGCGGATAAATAATTGGATTTAGAGGTTTGGAAGGCTAATTCCTTTAACTCAAAATCCACTTTCGTACCTATTTGTTGTGCCCATAGGTTCTTTTGACGGTAAAATAGCGTAGAATCTACTCTAAATTTATTCTTAGCTGATTCGATTCCTAGTTTTGCCTCTTCAAGTTTGGCCGTGTTGGCTTTGAAATCGTTAAAATTGGCAGCTAATGCTGCATTCTCAGCTGCAAATTGTTGTGTCTCATTCGTAATGGTTAGCAATGGACTTCCTACCTGAACGGAATCGCCTTCTTTGACAAGTAATTCATTAATGATTCCATTAATGGTGACGTAAGCCTGGTATTGATCAGCGGTTTTTAAAACGCCTGATGCATAGATAGATTCTGTGATAGGTCCTACCGTGGGAAGGCTAGTTTCTTGCTTTTTGCCACAAGAAAATAGCAGGATGCCTACTGCAATAGTGACTAATGATTTCATAGTCGTAAATTACCCAAAAAAGAAATAAAAACGAGATTGTCCTCTAATATTCTTTCTAATACAGCGATTCTAACGCTTTTAATTGATTTAAATTTTCTGGTATAGCCCGAATGCGTTTACTTTTTGAGTCGATTAAGTATAGGCTGGGTGTAGAAAAAATTCCATAGTCTTTTCTGATAGTTCCACCGGCTTTTAACGAAGTCCAAAAACGAGGAAAACTCCAAAAATTCTGATCCTCATCAATCTGTAAAGCAATAACAGATAAACCTTTTTTTTCTGAATAAGGAATTAAGTCGATTAATAATTCCGTGCAATGAAAACACGATGGGCTGTAAAAAAGGATCAAAAAGTATTGTTTAGTTGATTGGTATGAACTTAATCGAAATTTTCCTTGATTAATTTCGGGGGCTAATTCTCCTACTTGCAAGGTTCTGGTTCGTTCAATCTGTTGATTGATTTTTTCTCGGGATGGGGAAGGGCAATCAGGATCTAGACTAAACTCCTCTAGTTTCTCAAACCATTCATTTTTTCCGGCGGAAGCGATGTGTCTAAAATAAAAATCAACCGCCTTCCCATAATCCACAGTGGATGTTGTTTTTAATTTCCTTATATGTAAAATGACCTCATCAATCGAAATGTGCTTCGCTTGCGCTTCGCCATAGACAGGAAATAGAGTGGCTGATTTTTGGCCAAATACCATGAATGGAAAAAGAAACAAAATAATAACTTTCATCGCTTTTTAATCCCTAATGCATCTAACGGAAAGTCCAGCATCCTTATCGTTATTTGAAATCTGATTATAGGTTGTATTCGTGTAAATTACTAGCCCTTTTGCATAATTAACATCCGAATAAGTAGAGCTCCAATAAAAATACTTAGATCCCCTGTCTGTTAATGCGGAGGAAGTACCAATGCTTATATAGCCGGCGGCATGCATTTTAAGCGCTCCTGCAAAGGCTTGTGCCCGTAAATTTGCATTGTTCACGTTAGTCCATTCGGTAACGGTAGGAATTCGCCAGCCACTGCCTAATTCGAGCGTGCAGGGATCTGTCGTGGCGCCCCAATTCAATGTTTCAGTATTCGTATTGACAGTAGGGAAAGTAGGCAATGTGGTAGTTCCATTATTTTTATAGCCTTTTTTCTTGTTGAATTGCCAATACCAACCTGCGGCTGCTTCTGTGGCATCCGTTTCAGAAATGGCTTGATTCGTAGAACCCAGGTTTTGGGTTATCCAACATTTTTCTGAGCCACTGAGGGAAGATTTGACAGTGGAATACGTAACCGTTTTATTTTCAGGTGCAACTCCCCCCGTAGTCATGTGCGCGATAGTCAGTGTATTGCCACAAACGAAGGAGATTGTTTTTTTTCCAAATCGCTCTAATCCTTTTCCGCTACCAATGTTTCCACTCCAATCCACATATAAAGTAGGATTTGTGTGTCTAAAGCCTGATTTCGTCAATTGTCCAAAACTCAAAATAGGGAAGAACAGTAAAATATATAGGCTTTTCATCATCTTAGTAGAAATAATCAATTTGAATTCGATCTCCTGCCTGTAAAGTGTAAGCTTCATTGTTTGCCGGATTGTAGGTAAATGTTGTCCCTGATAAACTACATGCAGTCTTAGAGATACGTACACCATTTATGTACATTTTTAGTGTGGATGTACTTGATTTTGTTTGGGTAAGCGTAAAAGAAGTTTGGCCTGCAGTACCTGTATACTCATCAGAAACCTCTCGAACTAAACTAAAGTCTGTTCCATTTACCGCAGCAGCCATAGCAGAGCTGCCATTTCCTTTCACTATTCCCGAAATGGAAGTAGCACCCGTTCCGCCATTTGTAACGCCTAAGGTGCCGATTACGCCGGTTGTCAGAGGTAAGCCTGTTAAGTTAGTTGCTAATCCAGAGGCGGGAGTACCTAAAGTAGGAGCCGTTAAGGTAGGCGCCGTAAGAGTTTTATTAGTCAACGTCTCAATTCCTGTTAGGCTTGCCTTTAAGTTTAATGCAGTTTGAGTCGCGGTGCTGATGGGTTTTAACGCATCAGTCGTATTGTCCACATTGGCTAAACCTATCATTGTTTTTGTGATCCCAGATACGTTACCCGTAAACGTGGGAGATGCGATAGGTGCTTTTAAATTGAGATCTGTGATATCTGCTTTTAAGGCCAAATCCGTCGTGTTAGCTTTTAGGGCCAGTGCGGTATTGGTAGCCTTTAAATCAAGGGCAGTTTGCGTGGATGAACTGATAGGTTTCAACAAGTCAGATGTATTGTCCACATTGGCTAAGCCTATCATCGATTTTGATATGCCAGCCACGGTTCCGGTGAAAATAGGTGAATCAATTGAGGCTTTTAATGCTAAAGCGCTATTGCTTGCTTTTGAATCTAAAGCCGTTTGAGTAGCTGTACTAATAGGTTTTAATAAGTCACTTGTATTATTCACATTCCCTAAGCCTACTTTACTGGGGCTAATCCCTGTGGCTATTTTCGCATCAGTAACAGCGCCTGTTGCGATGCTTGGACTCGCCGCCGTACCAGATAGATCACCCGCTAATCTAATTTTACCGTTGGCTAATGTGGTTGCGTCTAAGGTGATGGAGGCGTCAACATAGGCCTTATTTGCGGCATCGGTAGCGAGCGATGGAAGGTCCGTCAATGTAATTTTTTTATTCGTAGGAAATAGCAGATTTCCTTGCATCGTACTACCTGCTAATTGAACATACCGTGCATCTGTGGTTCCGATGTTGTTTGTTATTTCATTCCAATTAGGACTTACGAAAATAAAGGTACGACCATTGTTTGCTCCAACTGGATCAGAAGATACGATAAAAATATCCCCTCCCACCGGAGTGCCCGAAATGGTGATGTTTCCATTATTATATAAACCCGTATAGTTTCTACCTAACGAAATCGCAATATCGCCATTAATGTCTGGTGCTACGCCATTTACTCGCTTTACCGATCCCTTTAGGTCTAATGCCGTTTGCATAGCTGTGCTAATAGGTTTGGCTGCATCTCTAGTATTATCAACATTAGCTAATCCCACCATAGTGGCTGTAATACCGGAAACATTCCCGGTAAAAGTGGGTGATGAGATAGGAGCTTTCAGTCCTAAATTGGTATTTACATCACTCGCATCGGCCTTTAAATCTAGTGCAGTTTGTGTAGCACTGCTAATTGGTTTCGCTAAATCGGATGTATTATCTACATTAGCTAAACCTACCATGGATTTTGTGATGCCAGATACGGTGCCCGAAAACGTGGGCGATGCCAGCGGTGCTTTCAAATTAAGATCAGTCATATCTGCCTTTAATGCTAAATCGGTCGTGTTGGCTTTTAGGGCCAGTGCTAAGTTAGAAGCCTTTAAATCGAGAGCCGTTTGAGTGGCAGTACTAATGGGCTTTGCTAGGTCTGACGTATTATCCACATTAGCTAATCCTACCATGGTGGCATCAATACCTGATACGGTTCCGGTAAAAGTAGGGGAGGCGATAGGTGCTTTTAGGTTTAAATCTGTTATATCTGCCTTCAATGCTAAATCCGTTAGGTTTGCTTTTAGTACCACAGAAGCCATATTCGCCTTTAAATCGAGAGCCGTTTGAGTGGCAGTACTAATGGGCTTTGCTAAGTCCGATGTATTATCCACATTAGCTAAACCTACCATGGTAGCATTAATGCCTGATACGATTCCCGTAAAAGCAGGGGAGGCGATAGGTGCCATTAAGTTTAAATCAATCAGGCTAGCTTTTAGATCAAGTGCTGCTTGAGTCGCCGAACTGATGGGTTTATTGATGTCAGATGTATTATTGACAAGGTCCAGACCTACTTTTGCTGGATTAATTCCAAAAGCGATTTTTTGGTCTAATACACTCGAATCTTTCAGTTTAGAACTTTGAATTGCTCCATTTAAAATTTTTTCGGTTGTGATTGCGTTTACCTTAATGATAGGAGCTATGGCCTCACCAGTTAAATCGCCCGATAGTTTTAATTTACCTGGAATAATTTCTGAAGCTAATGGAACATCAGTTAAAAGGATTTTATCTAATTGATTTTTAATCTCTAAGCGCAAGGTGACTAAATCCGTTTGATTCAGTAGACCAGCATCATTTTGAAAGGATGAAAGACCCGTTGGAGTTCCTTTTACATTACGATAATCGACAGATTTAGCATACAGGGCATAAGGGCTGTACTGCAATTTAGAGCGACTGATGACACTGTAATTGGAAGCGGATGGGAATTTTACCTCCACTTGCAGCGTTTTCAGTGTGTCTGACCAGTTTATTTCATCAAAAGTACGTGCTGAAATTTTGACCCCATTCCCAATGAGTACATTGATTAAACCATACGCATCTGTTTTAGTGGAATGAGTTTCTTGGTAATCTATGTTTGCCTCAGTAAATAAGCTAAAACGTATGGATATTGTTGCATCAGCAAGTGGTTGCCCCGTATAGTTATTGCCCGGCATTGAAATTGGACTTGGATCTAAAATGACGGCTTGGTAGTTTATGCCCGTATTTTGACCAAATGAAAACCAAGAAATGCCTATAAATAGGATCGTGTATAAGAATTTGTACATAGCTATTTGATAAAGGAATATTGTATACCCAATCCAAAGGAGCTCGGATGAATCGCGAATTGGCTTCCATCCGATTGAGTCGTATTAAGTTGCCATGCCTTCGAAAAGTAGGTCAGTAGCGCTGTTTGCGCATTAATTTGTTTTATTAATTTAAGCTCTCCGCCTATTTGCGCGATCATTCGATCAAATTGCTTATTTCCTTGTAGATTAAACACTTGATTTCCCATTTTTTGGGAGCCTAAAACCAATTGGTTAATCTGCATAATACCACTGTAGGAAAGACTCATTCCTCTGCCTAAACTCGATTTCATACCTAAGCCTAGTTTAATTCCCACATAAGTGGAAGTATAGGAAAAGGGAACATTTTGTGTCTCTCCAGAGGAATTAAACTGGTTAATAACAAGGCCCACTTGGTAATTTAATTTTCGCACGAATCCACTCTTTGTTTTTGAAGAATCGACCAGGCGATCATTCCGAAGAATGGATAGCTGCAAGCCAGCATCTGGTTGAAACGAAGTTTGATCTACACCTGCGGGACTTTTGAATTCAAATTGGGAGGCATTGATCCCCATCTGAAAATTCCAATCTTGAGCTGCCAGGTGATGCGAGGTCAAAATTGAAATCATCCAGATTACTAGTAGGGAATAAATAGGGGTTAGGTATTTTTTCTTATTCATTTATTAAGTGGTTAGGCATTCTTTCAAAAGCTTTGGCAAGCTACAGAAAAGGTTTTGAAAGCTTTGTGATCTAAATTATAGGTAAGGTGATATTTATGTTTAAAGTTCATTTGGGTCGAATCAGGCAGCATTTATTATTGTATCAAATCGATAAATTATCAGTAAACTGATAATCTCATTTTTCCGATAGGATTCCAAGATTATTATTTGCAAGGGACTCCAAATGGTCTATTTTTATTTGGTATATTGCTTTCAAAATACTCCTCCATGAAAATTACGCAGGTTGAAAATTATGCTGCACTTAGTAGAAAAGCAGCTTCATTTATTGCAGAAGAAGTTCAGCAAAATCCCCAATTGCTATTTTGTGCAGCCACCGGTGGAAGTCCTACGGGTATGTATGCAGAGATGGCTAAGGATCAAATTTTGTATTCAAAAATGCGCGTCGTTAAGATGGATGAATGGGGTATTATTCCGTTAAATCACCCTGATTCTTGTGAGACTTATTTGATAAAACATTTGTTAGAGCCATTGGAAATTGGAACGGATCGCTATACCACTTTTGATACTGCGCCAGAAGTAGTGGAAGCTGAATGCCATCGAATGAATACGTTTATTCGTGAAAATGGGCCTTTGGACATCTGCATATTAGGCCTAGGAAAAAATGGACATATCGCCTTTAATGAACCTGCAGGTGTATTAAATCCAGATTTTCATAAAGCCTTGTTAGCAGAATCTACTATTGCACACGATCCTGCACTTGCTCAGGGATCAGAGCCCGCTTATGGATTATGTGTGGGTATGGAAGGAATAATGCAATCAAAGAAAATCATTTTCTTGGTGACAGGCAAAGGGAAACAGGAGGCGGTAAAGCGTATCATGGAGAGAAAAATAGGGACTGATTGCCCAGCTTCCTTTCTTTGGATGCATCCTAATGTGGAATGTATAATAGATAATTCGGCGATTTAATCCTTATATGGATGCCGTTCTATCCAGGGGGAAGCGGGTTCTAATAGTGGGAAAATCCAGGATAAGTTGCTATGAATTAGGCCAAAGTTATGCCGCATTATCCCTTTCAAATATACGGCCTCAGCACCAATGGAACTTTTGATTTCAAGTGCAGTTCTACCTAAAATAATTCGTTCAAAACCCTGGGAAATACCACAGTCAATCATGTCATATAACATATTGAGGTATAGCATTTTCTCCCGCTGAATGGATTCATCATAGCCTAAGAAATAAGTCTCAAGCTCTTTCCCGTGTCGAATGACCGAAGTGAATCCTACTAATTGATTATCAAAATAATAACCACGTAAAATAAATTCTGATCCCAGATTTTTTTTAAAGGAAGAGAAGTGGTTTGGGGGTAATATAAAGGTATTAAAAGGCGCATTTGACGCCACATGTAGGTAGAGTTCGTAGATTGTTTTTTCTTCGCTTAGCATTTCTTCATAACTAAGCTCTTTTGTCGTAATCGCTGCACCTTTTTTTCGACAGCGTTTAAATTGATCACGGTATTTTTTTGCTAAATCAGCCACATAATCTTCTTCTTTTTCCCAATTGGGTCTAATTTCAAAAATCATATTAGGTTGCGAGCTAAATCGATAATCAGATTTAAATGATGGAATCTCGAAGGGCTTTATCTGTTCATCCGTGAAGTCTTTGAAAATAGTCAAATGCTTTTTTCTGGACCAATTTTGACTTATCTCCCGTAAAATTCCTAGCACCTCATCAATCTTCACTCCGGGCAAACAGGCAAATGCGTTTTGGCCGCTTAGCATATTATTTCCGATGATCAGTAATTTCGAAGCAAAACGTTTGAATAGAAAATTCCTTGCTGACGTTAATAAAAGGTGGTCTCTTTCTCCAAAACTACTTAAAACGGCTAAATCAATTTCTTGAAATATGGCAGTCGCCACTAATTTTTCGCCTTCAAAAATACCTGCAAAAGAACATTGCATATTCAAAGGAGATGATTCCTCTAAAATCCGTAGGTAATTTTTTTGCAAAAAAAGACACGAATCAGCCACCTGGTCCCAGGAATCCGGCAAATCACTTGTCTTCTTTAAAATTTGATAGGTGTAAGTGCTACGCAATTGTTTGGTTTAATAAGTTGGTAACACCCAATGGAAGAGAATTGTTCCGGACTGACTACCGTCTACTGACTACCGTCCACTGACTACTGTCCACTGACTACTGTCACGAAGTGACTTTGTGGCCCCGCCGGGAATCGAGTCGAGCGCGACCCCGGCCGTCTCTAGCGTTTAGAAGGAACGCTCGTCTGCTTCCCTCTGGGTGGCCCCGCCGGGAATCGAGTCGAGCGCGACCCCGGCCGTCTCTAACGTTTAGAAGGAACGCTCGTCTGCTTCCCTCTGGGTGGCCCCGCCGGGAATCGAGTCGAGCGCGACCCCGGCCGTCTCTAGCGTTTAGAAGGAACGCTCGTCTGCTTCCCTCTGGGTGGCCCCACCGGGAATCGAACCCGGATCTAGCGTTTAGGAAACGCCTATTCTATCCGTTGAACTACAGCGCCAATATCTCCAATCTCTACTCTCTACTCTCCTTCAGGCATATACCCATCACTATGCCCCATCAAGTGATTTCCATCTAGCCAGTTCGGGAAAATTTGCATGTGCTTGTCTTTTAATTGTCCCATGATCGTCTCGCGAAGTTCGGCTAAGTTGCTACGTTGTTCGGCTGAGATGAAAACTGTTTTAGGGGTGTTGGTTTGCCAGTGAGTGCGCTTTAAAAAGGCAGTCACTCGGTCCATTTTACTTAATTCCACTTCGCCATCGATCCCTACTTCGGAACCTTCAAAGAAAATGTCTTCCACAGGAAAGAGGTCGATTTTGTTGAAGACTAATATGGTGGGTTTATCACCTACGCCCATTTCATTCAGAATGCCTTGAACGACTTCGATTTGCTCCTCAAAATTCGGGTGGGAAATATCCACCACATGCAATAATACATCGGCTTCGCGAACCTCATCTAATGTCGATTTAAAGGATTCGATCAATAGGGTTGGGAGCTTGCGGATGAAACCAACCGTGTCCGTTAATAAGAAGGGAATGCCTTCCCATACTACTTTACGGACCGTGGAATCTACCGTGGCAAATAGTTTATTTTCAGCGAAAACATCAGTTTTTGCTAGTTTTTGCATCAAAGTGGACTTACCCACGTTTGTATATCCCACTAGTGAAACGCGGACCATGCGGTCGCGGTTTTTGCGTTGAGTGAAGGATTGTTTGTCGATGGCTTCTAATTTGTCCTTCAGAAAGGCGATACGGTCGTTCGCAATACGACGGTCTGTTTCTAATTCCTTCTCCCCTGGACCACGCATACCTACGCCACCCCGTTGTTTGGAAAGGTGAGACCACATGCGGGTTAATCGCGGTAACATGTATTGGTATTGTGCGAGTTCTACCTGGGTGCGGGCTTGAACGGTTTGTGCTCTTTGGGCAAAAATATTCAGAATCAACAAACTGCGATCTAATACTTTGACTTCTTTGCCGTATTCCTGAATATTAAATTCAATATTACGCACCTGAGATGGGCTTAAATCATCGTCAAAGATGATCATATCGACATCCTTTTCAATCACGTAGGCCATGATGTCCTCGAACTTTCCTTTTCCTACGTAAGTCTTGTTGTCTGGTTTCGCTAGGTTTTGGGTAAAGCTGTGAAGCGTCACCACGCCGGAAGTAGAAGCTAAAAAGGCTAATTCCGCGAGGTATTCGGCCGTTTGTTCGGCATTTTGTTTTTGAGAAGTGACCGCGACTAAGACCGCGGTTTCTTGTTCCTCATCCGTACGATGTACTACGTTGTTTTTCATTTTAGCTAAAAAAAGCCTTTCCGTGAAGAAAGGCTTTCTTGTTAGGTAGGCTGTTCTACTTATGCGTTTAGCGCCTCTGCACCCCCTACGATCTCTAAGATTTCCTTCGTAATGGCTGCTTGACGTGAACGGTTATACTCTAATTTCAATGCCTTAATTAATTCTCCTGCATTATCGGTCGCTTTATCCATAGCCGTCATACGAGCGCCGTGTTCTGATGAATTCGACTCTAATAGGGCACGGAAGATGGATAATTTAATCGACTTTGGAATTAATTCAGATATAATTTCTTCCTCAGATGGTTCAAAGATATAATCTACTGAACTCGCTTTTTCGCCTGATTCTGAGGATACTAAAGGAAGTAATTGTTCTGTTTGAATAATCTGAGTGGCTACGTTCTTCGAATAGTTGAATAAGATTTCCACTACATCATATTGCTTTTCTGTAAAGGCATTTAATACTACTTCACCGATTTCACGCACATTTGTGAAGTTTAAACGTGTGAAGATGTCTGTATGCGCATCATTCACTTTATACCCACGACGTGATAAGTATTCTGCTCCTTTTTTACCTAAAGAAAGAATCTCTACATTTCCACTTGCATGAAGATCTGCATATTTCTCTTGTACTAAGGCCATGGTGGCTTTACCTACGTTCGCATTGAATGCGCCGCAAAGTCCACGATCAGAGGTTACTACAATGATTAAGGCATTCTTGATCTCACGCACTTCAGTGAAAGGATTCTCTGCACCCGCTTCTGTTTGAGCAGAAACGGTGGCGATCATTTCCGCTAATTTCTTAGCGTAAGGGCGCATTTGGTGTATAGCATCTTGTGCACGACGTAACTTAGCTGCGGAAACCATTTTCATGGCTTTCGTGATCTGCTGTGTCGAGTTGACCGATACAATTCTATTTCTTACTTCTTTTAAGGAAGCCATCGTATTCTATTTTTATGCTTTGTATTTAGCTGCTACTTCATTACCCACACGCTTCAATGTAGCGGTTAAGTTATCATCGTATTTACCTTGACCTAAAGCTTCTAACGTTGCTTTCTCCGTCGCACGTAATACTTGAATGAAATCTTGTTCGAATTCACGAACTTTTTCTACTGGTACGTTATCTAAGTTACCAGTTGTAGCTAAATAAATCATGGCAACTTGCTCTTCTACACGTTGTGGTGCGAATTGAGGTTGCTTTAACATTTCTAAGTTACGGCGACCACGGTCGATCGTTAACTTCGTAGAAGCATCTAAATCAGAACCAAACTTCGCGAAAGCTTCTAGCTCACGGAATTGTGCTTGATCTAGCTTTAGGGTACCCGCTACCTTCTTCATTGATTTGATCTGCGCGTTACCACCCACACGAGATACCGAAATACCTACGTTAATCGCTGGACGAATACCCGCGTTGAACAAGTTTGTTTCTAAGAAGATTTGACCGTCAGTAATCGAAATTACGTTGGTAGGGATATAAGCAGAAACGTCACCCGCTTGAGTTTCGATGATCGGAAGAGCTGTTAAGCTACCGCCACCTTTCACTAAGTGTTTGATTGATTCTGGTAAGTCGTTCATGTTACGAGCGATCTCATCCGAGTTGTTCACTTTCGCTGCACGCTCTAATAAACGAGAGTGTAGGTAGAAAACGTCACCTGGATACGCCTCACGTCCTGGTGGACGACGTAATAATAAGGAAACTTCACGGTAAGCTACCGCTTGCTTGGATAAGTCATCATAAACAACTAAAGCAGGACGACCTGTATCACGGAAGAATTCACCGATTGCCGCACCTGTAAATGGAGCGTAGAATTGCATTGGAGCTGGATCTGCAGCCGTCGCCGAAACGATTACGGTGTAATCCATCGCACCTGCTTTACGTAAAGTTTGCTCTACTTGCTTCACAGTAGAAGCTTTTTGACCAATCGCTACGTAGATACAGAAAACCGGTTCTCCTTTATCGTAGAATTCTTTTTGATTAATGATGGTATCGATACAAACCGCTGTCTTACCTGTTTGACGGTCACCGATTACTAGCTCACGTTGTCCGCGACCTACCGGGATCATTGCGTCGATTGCTTTGATACCTGATTGTAATGGTTCTGTTACGGGTTGACGGAAGATTACCCCTGGTGCTTTACGCTCTAAAGGCATCTCATATAAATCTCCTGCGATAGGACCATTTCCATCGATAGGCTCACCTAATGTGTTCACTACGCGACCTAAAATGCCATCCCCTACTTTTACAGAAGCAATTAAGTTAGTTCTTTTTACGGTATCACCCTCCTTTACAGAGCTAGAGTCCCCTAATAATACAGCACCTACGTTATCCTCTTCTAAGTTCAAGGCCAAAGCTTTTAGACCGTTTTCGAAAACGATCAACTCACCTGCTTGTACGTTAGATAGGCCGTAAATACGTGCCACACCATCACCCACTTGGAGTACGGTACCTACTTCTTCTAGTTCTGCGACAGTTTTAGCTTGGGATAATTGTTCCCGTAAAATAGCTGAAACTTCATCTGGTCTTACTGATGCCATATAAAATGGAGGGGTTTAATAATTTATAAACTGATTTTTAAACTATTTATTTTGAATCAAATTTCGGGTGCAAAATTAGTCATGAAATTTGAATAATCCCATGATTTAATCAAAAAAAAGAGGATAATCATAAGACTTTTTAAAGAAGTGCGCTGAGGCTTACCATTTATACCTGTTAAAAGCCGTTAAAATTCTTGAAAAAGACCCTTTTTTCTGTATCTTCGAGACTTTGTTTTGACATATTAATAATCCATATGAAAATTAAATTACTTGCCTTATTAACTTGTGCTGTATCGTTCACTACGCTTGCGCAAACTAAACCGAAACCTATAACGAAACCCAAGTTAACCCTTTCAGTTACTAAAGTACCCGTAAAAGAGTTTGCGAATCAAGTGGATTCCGTATCCTATGCCGTGGGTGTTTTAGTGGCACAAAATTTTAAGTCTCAAAAAGTGACTTTAAATCCGGCGATGGTGGCAAAAGGTTTTGAAGCGGCTACTCAAGGTGGAGCCTTGAAAATGACAGAACAAGAGTGTCAAACTGTCGTTCAGAACTACATGATGAGAAATCAAGAGGCACAAGCTTTAGAGCAATCGAAGCAGTTTTTGCCTAACAAGGAGGCTGGAGAGAAGTTTTTGGCAGAGAATAAAAAGAAGGACTCCATTATCGTAACAGCTTCTGGTTTACAATACAAGATTATCAAATTAGGGACTGGACCTAAGCCGGTAGCAACGGATAAAGTAAAGACGCATTATCATGGTACATTAATTGATGGAACCGTATTTGATTCATCCGTTCAACGTGGCGAGCCTATCTCTTTTCCAGTGAATGGAGTGATCCCAGGATGGGTGGAAGCCTTACAATTAATGCCTGTAGGTTCTAAATTCAAATTATTTATTCCTCAAAATCTAGCTTACGGTGTACGTGGTGGTGGACAAACCATCAAGCCTTATTCTGCCTTAGTTTTTGAAGTCGAATTATTAGAAATCGAAAAGTAAACTCATGAATATGAAGAAGATACTTCCTATTTTCATACCGCTTTCACTTTTAGTGGTGTGGTTTATGCATGGTTCAGACCTGCAAAATCAAGTTAGCTACCAAGAAGGGGATTTGCAGCCTTCCGCTCTGCAACGCAAAGTGGAAAGTAAGGTATTTGAAATTTTGAGCAATTACCATTACCGGAAAATTCCGGTGAATGATTCATTGTCCTCTAAGATTTTTGATGCCTATATCAAGCAATTAGACCCTAATAAGGTGTTCTTTTTAGCGGAGGATTTGAACGAAGTAGAGAAGTATCGTTTTGCGATTGATGAGGCATTGAATTTAGGGGATTTGACTCCCGCTTTTCAGATTTATAATATTTACCAAAAAAGAATGAAGGCCCGTTACGCTTTCATTCATGCTCAATTAGACAAGCCAGTTGATTTTTCGTTGGATGAAACGTATCAGCCTAATCGCGAGAAGGCCGTTTGGGCTAAATCCGAAGCGGAATTAGACGATTACTGGCGCAAGGATATCAAGCGTCAATTATTAGATTGGAAAATTGGTGGTAAAGCGGACACAACATCCGTGCGTGAATTAAAAGAACGCTACAAGCGGACGGAAAAATACATGGCGAAGACAAAGTCTGAGGATGTGTTTCAAGTCTTCATGAATGCCTACACGGAAAGTATTGACCCGCATACTACTTATATGATTCCGAAGGCAGCTGAGGAATTTAATAAAGATATGTCCCAAAGCTTCGAAGGAATCGGTGCTACACTTCGTTTAGAAGGGGATTATGTGACTATTTTTGATTTAGTGCCAGGCGGCCCAGCGTACCGAAGTAAGCAAATTAATCCGAAAGATCGCATCGTGGGTGTGGCTCAGGGAGAGGATGGGAAGTTCGTGGATGTGATCGGTTGGTTCACGGATGATGCGGTGAAATTAATCCGCGGTCCTAAGGGAACGGTTGTTCGTTTAAAAATTTTACCTGCTTCCGGTGTAACAGGTTCTCCTACCTCAGAAGTTCGCATCGTTCGCGAGAAGATTAAATTAGAGGAGCAGACGGCGAAGAAAGAGATTTTGTTCCAAAAACAAGGCGACAAAACGCTGAAGATTGGTTTAATCACTATTCCCATGTTCTACCGTGATTTTGAGGGTGCGCGTAATAATGAAGCAGGTTTCAAATCTACTTCAGCAGATGTGCGTAAGTTCTTAGTTGAATTCAAGAAAGAAGGAATCGATGCCTTATTAATTGATTTGCGTAATAATGGTGGAGGATCCTTAATCGAAGCAGTAGACTTAACAGGCTTATTCATCACTTCAGGACCTGTGGTTCAAAGAAAAGAGTCCACTGGCCAAATCACACAAGAGAACGATGAAAACCCTGAACTAGTTTATGACGGTCCGATGGCGGTTTTAATTAATCGTTTCTCCGCTTCTGCTTCGGAGATTTTTGCGGGTGCGATCCAAGATTACCAACGCGGAATCATTGTAGGGGAACAGTCTTATGGAAAAGGAACGGTTCAAAGTGTATTAGATTTAAGTCGTTTTGTTCGTTCAGAAAAAGAGAATCCGGGTGTTTTGAAAATTACCTTGGAGAAATTCTACCGTATCACTGGAAGTTCTACACAGCACAAAGGTGTGAGTCCTGATTTTGCCTTACCATCAGCCTTCTCTGCGGAGGAATTTGGCGAGAGCTCTCAGCCAAGTGCATTGCCTTGGGATATGATTCGTTCTACTACGTTTATGAAGACGGGAAAAGTGAATCCAGCTACGATTAAAACCCTTCAAACAGCCTTCCAGGCACGTTTAAAAACGAAGCCTGAATTATTGAAGTTGAAAGAAGATTTAGAGCGTTGGAAGAAGTTGAAAGAGACTAATTCGATTGCCTTGAATTATGAAAAGCGTAAGAAGGAATTAGATGACCAAAAGAAAAAGCCAGATGAAACGGCTGCTGTGCTAGAAGTAATGGCTGGAGAGGCGGCGACAGATGCGGATGGTAAGAAGGTTGAGTCGAAGGAAAAAGATAAGCACGCGAAGGATACCTATTTAAAGGAGACCCAGCAAATCATCGCCGATTGGTTAAAAGGGCCTATCACACCTGTGAAAGCAATAGCTAAAAAATAATGAAACCATTGGCTGACATATTGAGCGAATCTAGTGTGATTGTCCGGGAGACAGGACAATGGATTCTGCAGCAATCTTCTCAGTTCAGTAGCTCGGATATTATTTATAAGGGGACGAATGATTTAGTCTCCTTCGTAGATCAACAAGCAGAAGCGAAGTTGAAAGAAGGGCTTGCTCAGATTTTTCCTGAGGCAAAATTTATCGCAGAGGAAACATCGTCTAACTACGAAGAAGTAGGGGATGGCTATTATTGGGTGATCGACCCTTTAGATGGTACCACGAATTTCCTGCATAAATTACCTGTTTTTGCTGTTTCAGTGGGATTAATTTATCAAAAGCAACCTATTTTAGGGCTGATTTTTGAGCCGAATCGCGATGAATTATTCACCGCTGCGAAAGGGCAGGGGGCGCATCTAAATGGAAAACCCATTCAGGTTTCGCCTGAAAAATCGCTGTCGAAGTCCTTATTAGCGACAGGTTTTCCTTATTATGATTTCTCTTACCAAGATCGGTATGTAGAATTATTGAAGGAACTAATGCGGTCTTCGCACGGTTTACGTAGAATGGGAGCTGCCGCTATTGATCTAGCATATACCGCTTGCGGACGTTTTGAGGGCTTTTTTGAAGCGAATTTAAAACCTTGGGATGTGGCTGCCGGGAAAATAATTATCGAAGAAGCGGGTGGGATGGTGACTAATTTTTCGGGTGGACAGGACGTGATTTTTAAAGGCGAAATAATAGGTGCGGGACCCATATTCTCAGAATTTTTAGGAACTTTGCAGTCGAAATGGTTTGATTAAAATGGGTGGTTTAACTAATATGGAAAACATTGTCATCTTGTTGGTATTTGCTGCGGCACTAGTATACCTAGGAAGAATGGTGTACAACCAGTTTTGGGGTCAAAATGCCGGCAATTGCGCGAAAGGATGCGGAACTTGTGCCGCTTCGTCCACTATCGATAAAATGAACAGTGAAAGAAGCTAAATCAGCCAAAATAATCGATTTTCAGATCATTAAACGTTTGTATGGCTTCATTCAGCCCTACCGTTTCCGTTTTTGGTTTTTAGTATTTCTCATTCTTTGCATGGCAGGGATTTCGCCTGTCGTACCTCTTTTAATTCGGTACACACTTGATCATTACCTGGGATTAACCTTCGCATCTGATTTAGTACGCATGTTAGGATGGATGCTAGGTGCCCTGATGCTGCAAACGTTATTGCAATTTTCGACCTCTTACTTAGCGGGTTATCTAGGCCAAACAGTCATCCGCGATATTCGAATACAGTTGTATGAAAAGATCGTCAACTTGCGCTTAGCTTTCTTTGATGCCACACCGATTGGTCGATTAGTCACGCGAACCGTTTCGGATATTGAAACCTTAAATGATGTGTTTTCGGAGGGTTTAGCTTCCATTGCGGGGGATTTACTGCAATTATTCTTGATTTTAGGGGTGATGTTCTATGCGGATTGGAGGTTAACCCTGATCATTGTGGCCACTGTTCCATTTATGGTTTTTTCGACCTACGTTTTCAAAGAATATATTAAGAAGTCCTTTAATGAGGTAAGAACTGCAGTGGCGAACTTGAATTCATTCGTCCAAGAGCATATTTCTGGGATGTTAATCGTTCAAATGTTTCATGCGGAGAAGCAAGAATTAGCCAAGTTCAATCGCATTAATGAGGAACACCGAGATGCGAACATTCGCGGTATTTTCGCCTATTCGGTCTTTTTTCCGGTAGCGGATGTGATTGCAGCGATAGGTACGGGTTTGGTGGTTTGGGCGGCTTCTACTTACATCGTAAAAGAAGAAATGGGAGTGGGAACGTTAACCGCTTTCATCATGTTTATTAACCTTTTTTATCGCCCCATTCGGATGCTAGCGGATCGTTTCAATACGCTGCAGATGGGAATTGTGTCTACAGAACGTATTTTGACGCTATTGGATTCGACGGATTATATCCAAAACAACGGCACCATTCTAGCCGATAAAATCGATGGTAAAATTGAATTTTCAGACGTCACTTTTGCTTACCAAGAACCCGAATGGGTTGTCAGAAAGGTGAGTTTCTTTGTGGAAGCGGGAAAAACATGTGCCATTGTGGGGGCCACAGGAGCGGGGAAATCCTCTATCATCGGTTTATTAGGTAGATTATATGATTGCCAAAGTGGTGAAATCAAAATCGATGGCCTCCCGTTAACCTCCTATGAAATAGGCTCTTTGCGTAAAAACATTGCCGTTGTACTTCAGGATGTGTTTCTATTTAGTTCTTCCATTGCCTATAACATCCACTTAGGAGATGAATCGATTACCCACGATCAAATGGTAGAAGCCGCGCAGGCGGTGGGTGTTCATGATTTTATCATGTCATTACCAGGAGGCTATGATTATGAAGTGAAGGAAAGAGGAGCAACTTTGAGTGTGGGGCAGCGCCAGTTAATTTCTTTTGTTCGGGCTTTGGTACATAATCCTAAGATTATTGTACTCGATGAGGCTACGTCATCTGTAGATTCAGAAACGGAAGTTTTGATTCAGCAAGCCATTTCCACGCTCATGAAAGGGCGTACAGCTGTGGTTATCGCCCATCGTTTGTCGACAATCCGAAATTCTGACCAAATATTAGTCATGGATAAGGGTGAAATAAAGGAGCGAGGCACGCAAGAGGAACTATTAGCTTTAGATGGCTTATATGCGCAACTCTATCATCTACAATTCAGAAAATAAACGTATCTTTGCGGGCTTATGAATTTGAAAAATAAAATTATCATTGCTTTAGTCGCCTTAATCGGTTTAAGTGCGTGTGGGAAGTTCGAGAAGTTCAGAAAGAGCGCGAGCGTTCCTACGAAATACAAAGCTGCGGTTGACTATTACAAGAAGAAGGAGTTTGATAAAGCTGGAATCCTTTTTGATGAGGTTTTGCCTCTATTAACAGGTGATTCGACGCAGGAAATGGCCACTTTTTACCAAGCAAAATGTGATTTTGAATTAGCTAATTATACAGTCGCGAACACCCATTTTAAGCGTTTTTCTGAGGTATTCTCCCGTTCTGAATATGCGGAAGAGGCGATTTATATGGCCGCTTTCTCTTTGTATAAGGATTCACCTAATTTTAATTTAGACCAAACAGGTACATTGTCTGCGATTAACGAATTGCAGAGCTATTTAAATAATTATCCGGACTCGAAATACCGAGAAGATTGTAGTGTAATGATTCGGGATCTTCGAAAAAAATTAGAGAAAAAAGCGTACGAAAAAGCCCGCTTATACTATAAAACATCTCCCTTTAATATCGCTTCATTGAAGTCGTCTGTGATCGAGATTACAAATTTTCAACGTGATTTTCCTGATTCAGATTATAATGAAGAGATGGCTTATTTGAAAGTGATTTCCCAATATGATTTGGCGAAAAGTACCGTAGAATTCAAACAGAAAGAGCGTTATGAGGAGGTACTTAAATTCTATTTAGAGTTTATTGACAAATACCCACAAAGTGCTTTCTTGAAAACAGCTGAAAAGTGGTACACTGACAGCCAAAAAGAGGTGACTCGTATTGCTAAACTAGAAGCTGATTACAAAGCATTACAAGAAAAAGAGAAATCGAATACCTCGAAAATTGCGACAAGTCCGCAATAGTATTTCTTAAAAATTAACGTTAAATTTGCTATCTTAAATTATATAGAGATGTCTAAGACCCCAACAAATCCATCCATCATTACACGTGATGTAGATAAAATTGCTGCTAAAACTGGTAATGTTTACGAATCTATTTCGATCGTAGGACAACGTGCTCGTCAGATTTCAAGCAAGATGAAGGAAGAATTATCAGGTAAATTATCTGAGTTTGCTTCATCTGTGGATAATTTAGAGGAGATTTTTGAGAACCGTGAGCAAATCGAAATCTCTAAGTACTATGAGCGTATGCCTAAGCCATCTGCTTTAGCTATCGATGATTTCTTAGCGGATAAAGTAGATTTCAGAAACCGCGAAGAAGGTACTACTGAAAACTAGATCTTCGTCGATTATACTACATCGATCATGAAATCAATGCGATTTCTGTTGATATTTTTATTAAGTTCTTGGGCTGTGATGGCTCAAGAACTTTCTACTTCTATTACCATCAGTACAGAGCAATTACAGCTCGATCAGCAAAGAGGCGGATCTAACGTCTATGCAGAATTACAGCGAACGATGCAGGAATTTATGAATGGCCGCAGATGGTCATCTGATAATTTTGCTTCCGAAGAAAAAATCAAACTAAATATCAACCTTTTGTTAACGAAGTCCTCTGCCCAAGGGGATATCGAAGCAACCGCTCGTGTTCAGGTATTGCGTCCTGTTTTTGGGACTTCTTACGAGACGGTTTTATTGAATTTAGTAGATAAAAATTTCAATTTCAAATACCAGTTAGGTACTCCCATCACCTACAATGACAATAGTTTTTCGGATAATCTCAGTTCGATGATGGCCTATTACGCCTATTTAGGGTTAACCTATTCTTATGATTCGTTTGGTTCTAGAGGCGGAGAGCCTTTTGTTCAAAAGTTAAATAATCTGACGAATTTAGCTCAAAACTCAGGTTCAGGCTGGGGTGTTATCTCAGATGTTCGAAGCCGCATCGGTATTTCTGAAAATTTGATAAATCAGAATTTACAGCCTATGCGGGATGTTTATTACGATTATCATAGGGTCAATTTGGACAAAATGAAAGATAACCCGGATGCAACGCGCAAAGGGATATTGGAAATATTGAAGTCTATTCGTCAAATTAATGCACTGCGTCCAGGTGCAGCGAGTATTCGGGTCTTTTTTGATGCGAAATCAGAGGAAATCATTTCCATACTCGATGAAGCAAGCCCTTCGGAACGCCAGCAGGCGTTTACGTATTTAAGTACGTTGGATCCAATTCGAACGGAGGCTTATCGCATTTTACTAAAATAGACGGAGTCTATTTTAGTAAAATGCTCTCAAAGAGCAAAGATCAAAGTTCAAAGAGCAAAGTTCGCAGGAAACATTTCATATATTATCCCCGGCGGGGATTCCAACTTTGATATTTGCTCTTTGAACTTTGATCTTTGATTTGAGTTAAAAAGCTCCGCTTTTTAACTCAAACACCGCTACCAATTCCGTCTTATCCGTCACCTTATTGCGATTATCAATTCTTTGGCCTAAAATCCAGGCGACTGAGCCTTTGCTTAAGAGGATTTGGGTGTTCTTTTTGATGGTAAGGGGGACTTTTTTATCGGTTAGGAAATCAGATATCAGTTTCTTTTGATTCATCCCAAGAGGGCAGAACCAGTCACCTTCCTGTACTTTGCGAATCTCTAAAGGGAAATCCAAGGTATCCGCATCGAGGCAAGCTACATTAGGATCTGTGATAGCTTTCCAGTCAGCCGTTCTTTCTTCGATGAAAATGTGCAATTCTTGATTGCCCATGGTGATTACTTCATCATCTTCTGAAATGACAATGGGTTTATAATCGGCTTGGCTCTTTAAACTGATAATCCATTGGCCGCGATCGATGTTTAAAGTATGGCTAGGGGATTCAAATAGGGCACCCACTTTATCTGCCTGTAATATCGCTTCGATACTAGCGGAATTAAAGTGGTATGAAAGTAATAACTCCGTGAGTAAAACGGTGGTTTTGGAAGAAATGACAGGCAATTTAACGCAGGTGTTTCCGGCTGAATCTGTTGTGCAGAATTCACTCTTAAAAGCTTGAAGTTCCTCTTGTAACCAAGATTCGATTCCTTTGATTTTTGTACTGGTGGATGCCAGTGTTTGTTCGAAATTAGCGTTTAGTTCCTGGAACCTAGGCATAATCTCGTGGCGGATAAAGTTGCGCTGGTATTTAGTGGATTCATTGGAAGAATCTTCTCTCCAGGCTAATTTATGTGAAACCACGAAATCAAAAATTGCCTCCTGGCTTGCGAAGGAGAGGGGACGAATTAGCTTACCAGATTTAACAGGGATACCATGAAAACCAGCGATTCCGCTACCTCTGACTAGGTTAATAAGCATCGTTTCGGCGCTATCAAGTTGATGATGTCCCGTGGCGATGTAGTCATAGCCTTCTTTTACACGGATTTCTTCAAACCATTGGTAGCGTAAAATGCGAGCTGCCATCTGGGTAGAGATTTTTTCCTGTGCAGCAAAGGCATTCGTATCAAAGCAGATAGTGTGGTAGGGTACTTTCAGTGTTTTGGCAAATTTCTTCACAAAAACTTCGTCTGCTAAGGATTCCTCACCGCGAAGGCTGAAGTTGACGTGAGCAATACCGAATTGGAATTTGGCTAACGAAAACAGTTTACTCAGAACGATGGAGTCGATTCCGCCACTTACAGCAACCAAAATTTTCTGATCGGGTTGGAATAAATTCTCTTTTTGGACAAAATGGATAAAATCTTCCAGCATAAAAATGGTAAATTGCGTTTTCAATGGAGCTACGAAATTAGCGATTCAATTTCAAGATGCGTTACAAAGGTTGGATTTTCCTGGTTTTTCTTCTCAGCTTATCGCTATTTGCACAAGCACAGGGTCAGCTTTTGCAGGTCATTCGCGCGGATAGTTTGAATGGGATGCAGCAGGAATTAATTATGCGCAAAACCTTAATTGGTCGGGTTTTACTGCAGCAAGGAACAACGACACTATCTTGCGATCAGGCCGTTTTAAATTCGACTACAAATAATGTTGAAGCTTATGGCCATGTTCGGATTATTCAAGCGGATACGGTGACGATTACAGGTGATACAGCACTCTACAATGGCAATATGCGTCAGGCCTACATTAGTGGCCGGGTAAAATTAGACGATCATACGATTGTCTTGAATACGCCTAAATTAGACTATGACTTAAACTCTAAAATGGCCATCTACCATACTGGAGCTAAGATTATCGATAAAAAGTCCACCTTAACTAGTCGGGAGGGATTTTATCATACGACCACTAAAAACTTTTTGTTTAAAGATAAGGTTCGCGTCATCGATAAAGATGGAGGATCGGTGAGAGCTGATTCTTTAAAATACAATACAGCCTCGAAAGAAGCCTATTTCATCGCTCCCACGCAGATTATAACGAAAAAAGATACGGTTATCACGAGTCGGGGCTTTTACAATACGATTTCTAAAGTCTCTAATTTCACCGGTCGATCTACTGCAAAAACGGATGAATATATTCTGACGGCTGACACCTTATTCTATGATTCTCCTACACAAATTGGGGTAGCAAAAGGGAAAGTGGAATTCATTTCTCAAAAAGAAAAGGTCATCCTGAAAGGTGATAATGGCCGTTATGCAGGTAAAACAGGTGTCACGCGAGTTTATGGACACGCTTGGATGCAGAATATTATGGAAAAGGATACGCTCTATTTAACGGCGGACACCTTGGTTTCTGTTAACATTAAAAAGGATTCCATTCGGAAGTTATTTGCCTATAAAAATGTGCTCATTTATAAGTCTGATTTGTCTGGTCGCTGCGATTCGCTTGGCTATAATGTGCAGGATTCGATTATTCATTTCTATCAAAAACCCATTCTCTGGACCCAAGACTCCCAATCTCAAGCCGATTCTATTTCCTTATTTATGGGTAATCAAAAGCTGAAAGAGATGCGTTTGCGTGGAAAATCTTTCGTTATTTCGATTGACTCAGCGAATCATTTCAATCAAATAAAGGGCCGGAAAGTGTGGGTGCACTTTCAGGAGGATTCGAAGCTAAATCGCGTCAATGTGGAGGGAAATGGGGAGAGTATTTATTACGTTATTGATGATAAAAAAGTGACCACGGGTCTTAATCGGGTGGAATGTAGTCGGATGAACTTATTTTTCGAAGATAACAAGGTGAAGAAAATTGCCTTTATTACGAAGCCTGAAGCTAAGTTTGTGCCTCCTAAAGAATGGAAAGGTGATCTGCAAGAATTAGATGGCTTCCGCTGGCGCATCACAGAAAAGCCCTCCTTGCAAACGATTTTGAAACGTGTGGCGTATCAGGATCTTGTTAAAAAACCTTAAAAACTTCAAGGCGATGTGAAATTGTACTATTTTCGTTTCAACGAATTGACCATGAAAATAGTATTGCGACATATCACCTTATTTTTAGTCCTAGTTTCATTACTTGGATTTAAAAATGACACCCTACTTTATCAAGGGGATCGCATATTCGTTTCTCACCTTTACCCTAATCCTGCTGCTGAATTTGCTTTAGTAGATTACCAGTTTTCTGGCAGTAACCAAGAAGTCAAAATTGCGATTTACAATGTGTTAGGACTGGTTGTAAAAGAAGTTGAATTGGATAAAGAAGATCGCAGCGCTAAAATCTCGTTGAAGGAATTGAATAGTGGCTTGTATATGTACCAGTTGCTAGTTGATGGGAAGCCCGTCGCCACAAAGAAATTGATGGTTAGGAAGCAATAAAAAAAGCTGCTCACATTACGTAAGCAGCTTTTTTTTAATCACTGGTCTCTAAAATCCACTCACCGTTCTTTTGATGAAAGCTGTCAAGTCAGCCCCAGTCAATAAGTTTTGTGATAATAATGCTAAGTCTGAGATTTGTTTCGCCAGCGCTTTTTGTTCGCTTTCGTCTTTCAAATCAGCTAGCTTATTGATCAATGGGTGATTTGCGTTGATGGTGATGTTGTAGGTGTTAGGCATAGCTCCGAACATCCCCATTCCACCGCCACCGGTTTTAGACATGTCACTCATTCTGCGCATAAACTCGTTTTGAGTTACGATGGCAGGTAATTCATCGGGTGACATCGCTTCCACTGCGACTACTTTTTGTTTGTCATTCAGGGTTTCTTCGAAGACTTTCTTTACGCTTTCTTTTTGCGCATCAGATAAAATGGCTTCTAATTTAATCCCTGTATCAATTAATTTATCGACCGCATCAGCATCCACACGTTTCCATTGTGTCTTTTCTAATTTAGACTCCATCGTGTTAATGAAGTGGCTGTCAATCAGGGTATCCAATTTAATGACTGAATAACCTTTGTTTTGGGCGGATTGAATAAAGGCATCTTGTTGCTCGACATCGGTGGTGTACAAGTAAATCTTGTTTCCGTCTTTGTCTGTTTGGGCAGCTTGCACCTCTTCACTGTATTCGTCTAACGTGAAATAGTTGTTATTCGTATCTTGTACTAAACAAAAATCTTTTGCCTTCTCTAAGAATTTCTCATCCGAGATCATTCCGTACTTGATGAATAATCCGATGTTCGCGAATTTCTCTTCAAATGCTGGACGATCTGATTTGAATAATTCAGCTAATTTATCAGCTACCTTTTTCGTGATGTACGAGTTGATTTTCTTCACATTCGAATCTGCCTGTAAGAACGAGCGAGATACGTTTAATGGAATATCTGGTGAATCGATCACCCCGTGTAATAACATCAAGAATTCAGGAACGATGTCTTTTACTTCATCGGTAATGAATACCTGACGGCTGTAAAGTGAGATTTTTTCGCGTTGCAATTGCATCTCGTTCTTCACTTTTGGGAAATATAAAATACCCGTTAAATTGAACGGATAGTCCACATTTAGGTGAATCCAGAACAAAGGCTTCTCTTGGAATGGATATAATTCCTCGTAGAATTTCAAGTAATCCTCGTCTGTTAAATCAGCAGGGGATTTTGTCCAAATTGGGTTCGGGTTATTAATCACCTTATCGCCAAACTCAATCTCGATTGGCAAGAACTTGCCGTATTTCTCTAAGATGGACTTTAATTTGAATTCCTCTAAGAATTCTTCTGAATCTTCCGCGATGTGTAAGATGATATCCGTACCTCGGTTTTTCTTTTTCGCTGGTCCAATCGTGTATTCCGTAGAACCGTCACATTTCCATGTAGCAGCCTCTGAACCTTCTTGGTAGGACTTAGAGATGATCTCTACTTCTTTCGCGACCATGAAGGCAGAGTAGAAACCTAGACCAAAGTGTCCGATAATTCCTTTATCATCTCCTTGATCCTTGTATTTCTCGACGAATTCTGTCGCGCCGGAGAAGGCGATTTGGTTAATGTATTTCTTGATTTCTTCTGCGGTCATACCGATACCGTTATCAGAAATCGTGATGGTCTTTTTGTCTTTGTCAAAACTAACTTTCACTTTCAACTCGCCCAGTTCGCCATTAAATTCACCAATGGAACTTAATCGCTTGATTTTTTGGGAAGCATCGACTGCGTTAGAAACTAGCTCACGAAGGAAAATCTCGTGATCCGAATAGAGAAATTTCTTAATAATGGGGAAAATGTTCTCAGTGTGAATGGAGATGTTACCTGTTTCTTTCATATTTTTTGATGTTAATAATTCCTACATTTGGGAACCCTTTTGCAATTTTAATTCCAAGTCAGCAGGAGGTGTCACATTGTCAGATTACTATGTCAAAATCGAAATTACGTCAAGAAGATAATTGCCTCAATTGTGGCCAAAAAGTGCACACGCGTTTTTGCTCGCATTGTGGTCAGGAAAATAAGGAGCCTTATGAAACTTTCTGGGGATTACTTTTTCACTTTGTAGAGGATATTTTCCATTATGATGGTAAATTATTTTCAACGATTCGGATCCTTTTTTCGAAGCCAGGATACTTATCGGCTGAATACTTGAGTGGTAAGCGAACCACTTATTTGCATCCCATTCGTTTCTATCTATTTACTTCGGCCTTCTTCTTTATCTGCCTATTCTATGTGTTTCATCCTTTGGAATCCTACTTTGAAAAGCCAGTAGCAAATTCGAAAAAGGAATTATCAGTACCGGCTATCTCTTTTAAAAATGGGCTCATCGTGGATGATAAGGCGAATCCTAAGAACTATAGTGATTATCTAAAAGATCAAGCTAAATTACCCGTCGCCAAAAGGGATACCGAGTGGGAACAAAAATTAGTGAAACAGGCATATAGTGTAGGTGAAGAATACGGTAATTCGGAGGATTTATTCAAGGCTTTGGCAGACATCATCATACATAAATTGTCTACGATTTTATTTATCGCCTTGCCTCTTTTAGCTTTTATACTTCAACTAGTGTTTATTCGACGTAAGGGGTATTATTATATGCACCATGGAATCTTCGTTTTGCATGTGGCGACAAGTTTATTTCTAGTTCTTTGGGTCACTAACCTGTTAGGGGTGTTAGAATTAGCTCTGCATGCAAGCTGGATTCATGTTATTTCCTCGGTCCTCGTTTGGTCATGGATAGTCTACTATTTTGTCTCATTTAAACGATTTTATCAGTTGAGTACCGGCAAGGCAAGTATCTACTTTTTGACGGCCACTCTGTTGCAAAATATTGTTATGTTAATCATATTCCTTGGTTTGCTGATTTTCTCGTTCTTTAGTCTATGAGAAAACTAGTTTGCTTCTTGTTGTTTTCGTTTGCTTTAAATGCCCAGCAAGAAACCTTGCGGATGGCTTATCCATTTCTGCCTTTAGCCATTAATCCGGCGGATGCAGGAGCCATGAAGATTTTTTCTGCCAAAGGGATTTTTCGCAAAAAACCGCTTTTTCAAACCATCGGTGGGGCCTCGTCATCGCAGCAATTAATGAGTATCGATATGCCTTTATTGAAAGGTAATTGGGGTTTGGGATTTTTAGGGTATAATACCGATCAATCCTATGCCACTTCCTCAGGTCTGATTTCATCTAATCTAGGTTTAGCTGTGGTCGGTTCTAGGCATGAACATTGGGGGCGAGGAAATCAATTAAGTTATGGGGTGAATGTGGGGGTGAATCAATATCCTATTTTAGGTAAGTCGGGTTCGAGCGAGCTTTTAGGGAGTATCGGGATAGGAGCGACCTATCGAAAAGAAGCTTTAATGGTCGGAATTTCGAAGCCTACGAATCGATTCGATGGTCTGGGAGATGCGCCGCTATATGTACAAGCCTCCTATTATTTTCCTGTGGGTGATTTGCACACGTTGAAAGTAGGAACTGTGATCAGGAAGGACCAGCAGACAAAAGTTGATTTCAATGCGGTGTTTTGGTACCAAGAAAAGCTGGGGATTGGATTGTGGTATCAGCAAACGGGTTCGGAGTTTGGAGATCCCGCCTTGTTAGGCTCTTTTGAGGTGCCGCTTGGAATAAATTTTCGGGTGGGGTATTCGTATGATTTTCTGGGAAAAAATATCTCCACACTAGGAACGACTACGAGTAGTGAGGCCTCTGGTTTTCACCAAATTTACCTTCGCTATGATCTTGATTTTGGCTTAGGAAAATTAGGGCAATTTCGTCCTTAAAAGAATCCGGTAAATATTGGTGATTTAAGGAGAAAAAATTGAAATTATTAAAGATTTTTAAGAGCTCTTTTTTAGTAGTTAGAATTCCGCAGAAATTTGTGCTCTTATAGCTAAAAAACCCGGTGAAAATTAGGGTTATTTTGCGGAGCAAATAGTAAATTGCGTAGATTTTAGCATTTATAGATTGTTAAGATTTATACTAAACCAAAACATTGAAACATTTCTTTGGCCTAAAGCCTAGAAAATTAACTTATGGATCCATTTTCCTACGTAGCCAATGCCGACACACAAGTCATAGCTGACTTGTATGAGGCGTACAAACAAGATCCCAATTCAGTTGATAGCTCTTGGAGAGATTTCTTCAAAGGTTTTGACTTTTCTCAGACCTGGTTAGGCGAGGGAGCTCCTGCGGGCGCTGTTTCAGCTGATTCAAGCCATGTTCAAAAGGAAATGGCGGTAATCTCGTTGATTAAAGCCTTCCGTTCCAGAGGACACTTATTATCGAAAACCAATCCCGTTCGTGAACGTAAGGATCGCAAGCCACGTTTAGATTTGGCAGATTATTCTTTGTCTGACGCTGATTTAGATATCGTTTTCCAAGCGGGTTCTTTCATGGGCTTGGGACCAGCGACACTGCGTACGATTCAGGCGGCTTTGCATAAAATTTATGCAGGCACGATTGGATTTGAATATTCGTATATCCGTGACGTTCAACAAAAAGAATGGTTGCGCAATAAGATTGAAAAGGAAGCACTTTCCTTTAAGCCTACATTCGAAGAGAAGAAACACATTCTTCAGAAGATGAATGAGGCGGTTGTTTTTGAGAACTTCTTAGGAACAAAATATTTAGGCCAAAAGCGTTTCGGCTTAGAAGGTGGTGAATCGACTATCGCCGGTTTAGATGCGATTATCAATGTGGCAGCTGATGCGGGTGTGAAAGAGGCGGTGATCGGTATGGCGCACAGAGGTCGTTTGAACGTTTTGGCAAACATTATGCACAAATCTTACGAAGCGATCTTTGATGGTTTCGAAGGAAATGTACCTAATGAAATCCACGGTGACGGTGACGTAAAATACCACTTAGGGTATTCTAGCAAGCATATTTCTCCAAAAGGCAGCGAGATTTCACTGAAATTAGCTCCCAATCCATCTCACTTAGAGGCCGTAAATCCACTTGTAGAAGGTTTCTGCCGTGCAAGTGCGGATGCGCATTATGCTGGAGATTACGATAAAGTATTGCCTATTTTAATTCACGGAGATGCGGCGGTAGCTGGTCAAGGTATCGTGTATGAGGTAACTCAAATGGCGAAATTAAAAGGCTATAGCACGGGTGGAACGATCCACTTTGTGATCAATAACCAAGTAGGTTTTACGACTGATTTTGAAGATGCACGTTCTGCGATTTATTGCACGGATGTGGCTAAAATCATCGATGCGCCGGTATTCCACGTGAATGGAGATGATCCTGAAGCGGTGGTTTTCGTATCTCGCATGGCCGCTGAATACCGTCAAGAATTCAATCGCGATGTATTCGTGGACATGGTTTGTTACCGCCGTAATGGTCACAACGAATCAGATGAGCCTCGTTTTACGCAGCCTACTTTGTATGCGAACATCACGAACCATCCAAACCCACGCGAGGTTTATACGCAACAATTAATCAAGAACGGCGAGATCGAAGCTAAATTAGCCGAGGAAATGGATTCAGCATTCAAAGCGGAATTGCAAGCTCGTTTAGATATGGTGAAGCAAAAAGTTAGCCCACCTTACGTTCCTTTAAAATTAGACAACCGTTGGTCTGCACTACGTTTCTCTAACGAGAAAGATTTCGATGCATCACCTAAGACAGCGATTTCGAAAGAGGTAATTGATCAAGTAGCAAAGGCGTTAACAGCATTGCCAAAAGGTTTCACTGCTTTAAAGCAAATCGAAAAGGTCATTGCAGACCGCAAAGGATATTTTGAGAAAGGTCAATTAAACTGGGCAACGGCTGAATTATTAGCCTATGGTTCTCTTCTTTTAGAAGGAAAGCCTGTTCGTTTATCTGGTCAAGATGTACAACGTGGTACCTTCTCTCACCGCCATGCAGTTTTACATGATGCGTATACAAATGAGAATTATAATTCATTAAATCACATTAAAGAAGGTCAAGAGCAAGCGCAGATCTACAACTCCTTACTTTCAGAGTATGGCGTGTTAGGATTTGAATTTGGCTATGCTTTGGCTAATCCTGATGCCTTAGTGATTTGGGAAGCCCAGTTTGGTGACTTCGCTAATGGTGCTCAAACTATGATTGACCAATTCGTCTCTTCACATGAGTCGAAGTGGGGTACACAAAATGGTTTAGTGATGTTATTGCCTCATGGATATGAGGGACAAGGTCCAGAACACTCAAATGCGCGTCCAGAGCGTTTCTTGCAGTTAGCTGCTGAAAACAATATGATCGTGGCGAACTTAACAACGCCAGCGAATATCTTCCACGCCTTACGCCGTCAATTGACTTGGGAATTCCGCAAGCCATTAGTAGTGATGTCGCCTAAGTCGATTTTCCGTCACCCGAAAGTGGTTTCTCCTATCGAAGAATTTACGAAAGGTAAGTTCCAAGAGGTGATTGGTGATAGCTATGCGGATAAGGCCAAAGTGAAGAAGGTATTACTTTGCTCAGGTAAAGTGTACTTCGATTTATTGGATCGTCAAGAAAAAGATAAGCGCAAGGATGTGGCGATTGTTCGTTTGGAACAATTACACCCATTCCCGACGAAGCAAGTAGACGCGGAATTAGCGAAATACAAAGGAGCCGATGTGGTATTCGTTCAAGAAGAACCAGAAAACATGGGCTACTGGTCGTATGTGATCCGTGAGTTTGGCTGGTCTAAATTCAAAGGTTTAGTAGCGCGTAAAAAATCCGCTTCTCCAGCGACTGGCTTCTTAAAAGTACATGGCGTAGAGCAAGCAAACCTAATTAACAAAGCATTCGAATAATAGAATTATTATGGCTATAGAAATGAAAGTGCCCGCTGTGGGCGAGTCGATTACAGAAGTGACCGTTGCCACTTGGAACAAGAAGGAAGGCGATCACGTGAAATTAGACGAGGTTTTGTGCGAATTAGAATCGGACAAAGCGACCTTTGAATTGCCTGCAGAGGCAGAAGGAGTGTTGCACATCGTAGCAAAAGAAGGCGATGTTCTTCCGATCGGTGCAGTTATCTGTACGATTGAAGCAGGTGGCGCAACCGCTTCTGTGAAAGTAGCCGATGCGCCAGCGGCAGCCGTTGCTGCGGCAGCAGCCGTGGCAGCTCCAGCTCCTGCAGCGGCTCCAGCAGCAGCTCCAGGTCCTGTTTCGGTTTTAGAAATTAAAGTTCCAGCGGTAGGGGAGTCGATCACGGAAGTGACGGTTTCTGTTTGGAATAAGAAAACGGGAGATAGCGTTTCTTTAGACGAAGTTCTTTGTGAATTAGAATCAGATAAAGCGACTTTCGAATTGCCAGCAGAAGCTGCAGGTGTATTAGAAATCGTAGCTGAATCAGGATCGGTGGTTCCGATCGGTGGACTTTTAGCGAAAATCACGGTAGGTGGTGCGGTCGCAGCTTCGGCTCCTGCTGCAGCTCCAGCAGCACCTTCTGCTCCGGCAGCTCCTGCTTCATCCGGTGACGCATCTTATGCCGCAGGACATCCATCTCCAGCAGCAGCAAAAATATTAGACGAAAAAGGTATCTCCGCTGCTTCGGTAGCAGGTTCAGGCGTAGGTGGTCGCATCACGAAAGAGGATGCAGTTGCTGCTTCAAAACCAGCCGTTGCCGCTTCAGCTCCAGCAGCTGCCGCTGCACCAGCCGTAGCACAAGGAGGAACACGTCGCGAAAAAATGAGCTCATTGCGTAAGACAGTAGCTCGTCGTTTAGTGGCGGTGAAGAATGAAACAGCGATGTTGACGACGTTTAACGAAGTGGACATGAAACCTGTGATGGATCTTCGCGGTAAATACAAAGACAAATTCAAGGAGAAACACGGTGTAGGTTTAGGATTTATGTCCTTCTTCACGAAAGCCGTTTGTGTGGCTTTAAAAGAGTTCCCTTCAGTGAATGCAAAAATCGATGGAGACGAAATCGTTTTCCACGATTATTGTGATATTTCGATTGCCGTTTCTGCACCGAAAGGTTTAGTAGTTCCGGTGATTCGTTCAGCGGAGAACTTATCTTTAGCTGGAATCGAATCGGAAGTGGTTCGTTTAGCTGGTAAGGCGCGCGAGAACAAATTGAGCTTGGAAGAAATGAGCGGCGGTACCTTTACGATCACGAATGGTGGGGTATTTGGATCGATGCTTTCGACTCCGATTATCAACGCACCGCAAGTAGCGATCTTAGGTATGCACAATATCGTAGAGCGTCCAGTGGTGGTAGATGGTCAAATCGTGGTTCGCCCGATTATGTACCTTGCTTTATCGTATGATCACCGCATTATCGATGGTCGTGAGTCCGTGAGCTTCTTAGTTCGCTTAAAGCAATTACTAGAGGATCCAGCACGTTTATTATTAGATATTTAATTAACAGAATAGGCCTTAGCGGGCCTATTCGCTTTCAATCGCCTATATGCAAGAATTTGATGTAGTTGTTATTGGTTCAGGCCCAGGAGGATACGTTTCGGCGATCCGTGCGGCTCAGTTAGGTTTTAAAACCGCTATCGTGGAGAAATATGCCGTGATGGGTGGAACCTGTTTGAACGTAGGTTGTATTCCTTCCAAAGCCCTTTTGGACTCATCTGAGCATTATTACAATGCCGTACATAGTTTCTCTGAGCACGGAATCGAAATCGCGAAGCCTAAAGTTAATTTAGCTCAAATGATTGCTCGCAAGACGGGTGTCGTAGAGAAAATGAACGGCGGTATCACGTATTTGATGAAGAAGAACAAGATCACGACCTTCCACGGTTTGGGATCATTCGACTCAGCTAAAACGGTGAAAGTGACCAAAGAAGATGGTAGCTCTGAAGTTTTATCAGCGAAGAATATCATCATCGCCACTGGATCGAAGCCTACAATTTTACCTTTCATTCCGGTAGACAAGGAACGTATTATTACGTCGACTGAAGCGTTGAAAATGAAAGAAATTCCGAAGCATTTAATCGTGATCGGTGCCGGTGTAATCGGTGCGGAATTAGGATCGGTGTATGCTCGTTTAGGTTCTAAAGTATCTTTCGTTGAATTTGCTGACAGCATGATTCCGACGATGGACAAGACGATGGGAAAAGAATTACAAAAGTCGATTGCTAAATTAGGCGCAGACTTTTACTTATCGCATAAAGTGACTTCAGCAGCTGTAAAAGGCAAAGAAGTGACCGTGAAAGCCCAAGATTCAGCGGGTAAAGAAGTCGAGATCAAAGGTGATTATTGCTTAGTTTGTATCGGTCGTCGTCCGTACACAGATGGATTGAACTTAGCTGCGGCTGGTTTGACAGCTGATGAGCGTGGCCGTATCGCAGTCGATGAACATACTTTACAAACATCCGTTCCTGGCATTTATGCCATCGGTGACGTGGTTCGCGGAGCGATGTTAGCACATAAAGCAGAAGAGGAGGGCGTTTTTGTGGCTGAAGTGATTGCGGGCCAAAAACCTCACATCAACTATAATCTAATTCCAGGTGTTGTTTACACGTGGCCAGAAGTGGCTTCTGTAGGTAAGACGGAACAAGAATTAAAAGCAGCAGGTATCGCTTACAAAGAGGGTTCATTCCCGTTCAAAGCCTTAGGTCGCGCCGTAGCATCTATGGATGTGGATGGTTTAGCCAAAGTTTTAGCCGATGCTAACACGGACGAAATTCTTGGAGTTCATATCATTGGTGCTCGTGCCGCTGATATGATCGCAGAAGCGGTAGTTGCCATGGAATTCCGTGCATCCGCTGAAGATGTTGCTCGCATGTCTCACGCTCACCCGACATACACAGAGGCGATGAAAGAGGCTTGTTTGGCTGCAACGGCGAAGAGAGCTCTTCATTCTTAAGCAAAGATCAAAGTTCAAAGAGCAAAGCTCAAATTAGGAATCAAAAAAGGCGCAATTTGTGCCTTTTTTGATTTGTAGTATACAGTAAACAGTGGACATTAGTCAGTCCAGATGTAATAAGTCCGAAGTAATTTTACTTCTAAATCTTTCGCCGTAGGCGATACCACCTTTGAACTTTGCTCTTTGAACTTTGCTCTTTATGCTAAATCCTCGCCGGAGGCGATACCATCTTTGAACTTTGAACTTTGCTCTTTGAAATTTATTCTACCTCCAACTCCTCAAAATTCACCCCCTTCGCCCGCACATAAAACCGCCACGAAAGCAAAGCCGACGAACAAACTAAGCTAGCTGTTAAGCCCACCCAGATGCCTACGGCGCCTACTTTTTGGTAAATACCGATGTAGTAACAGAGTGGAATTCCGACTGCCCAATAGGAGATCACGGTGATTGCTGTAGGAATTTTATAATCTTGTAGCCCGCGTAATAGTCCCAGTGATACAGCTTGAATACCATCAAATAGCTGGAATATTGCCCCCCAAACTACTAAGGTGACAGCAATCGTAATAACAGGTATATCTTGTGTATAGCCGCGAACTAGGTATTCACGACCGAAGAAAAAGACTAGAGCACACGCCCCCATAAATAAAATAGAGAGAACCAGAGCGGCCTTTCCAGATTGAATGATCCCAGAACGATTTCGTTCACCGATGGCAGTTCCTACATTAATTCCGCCAGCGACCGCAATCCCAGTAGCCATCATATACGTAATGGAAGCCATATTAATCGCCACAATGTGAGCCGCTTGCGCTGTCACAGAAATCCAGCCCATCATAACGACCGCCATCCCAAAAGTGGCGATTTCAAAGAATCCTTGCATTCCGGAAGGAATTCCAATGCGGAGAATGTTTTTTTCTAAGACATTCTTCACCACATGCACATGACCTTTACGTAGATAGGGCTTGAACTCTTCTCTTGTAAATACATAAATCGCTAAAGCTCCCGCCATAAATATACGGGACAGCAAGGTGGAAATGCCTGATCCGAATAAGCCTAAGGCTGGTAATCCCCATAAGCCATTGATCAACAGATGGTTGCCGAAAACATTTAAAGCCAAGGCGATGATGGTAATCGTCATACCCACAGTGGTCCGTTGCAATCCATCCATGAAGCTTTTCAAGGCGATGAACCAGAATATGGGTAAAACTGAAATAGAGATTAAACTTAAGAAGGGTAGGGTTAACGCTTTGTTTGCCTCTGTTTGGCCAAATAAATCGTAGTTTAAACCAATAAGGTAGGTAATTAGGATCGTAATTATGCCTAAAAAGGTGGCTACGCGTAGGTTAGCCCGCAAAAGGTTACCACATTCCGTTTTATCTCCTTCAGCCACAGCTTTAGAAATCATGGGCGAAACAATCTGTATACAGATGATGCCGATAACTGCAATGGTGAAAAATATGGATTGTGCCATTCCGGCTGCACCAAGGCTTTCGGCAGCACCTGTGGACATTTGGCCTACTTGGATGGTGTCGGCTAGACCCATTAACATAACGCCCAATTCCCCTACCACGATGGGTAAGGCTAATTGGACGGTCTGTTTTATTTTAGAAAGAAGGGACATTAGATACGAACGATTTCTGCGCCGATGGCGTTAAGACGCGTATCAATGTTTTGGTAACCACGGTCGATTTGCTCGATGTTGTCGATGATGGAAGTTCCATTCGCAGACATCGCAGCGATTAAAAGAGAAACACCTGCACGAATATCAGGAGATGACATGCGGATTCCTTTTAACGTTTGCTTGCGGTCGAAACCAACAACCGTAGCACGGTGTGGGTCGCAAAGGATGATTTGGGCACCCATTTCGATCAAACGGTCTACGAAGAATAGACGGGATTCGAACATTTTTTGGTGGATTAAGACCGTACCTTTGGCCTGAATCGCAGTCACTAAAATGATCGATAATAAATCCGGTGTAAAACCTGGCCAAGGGTGGTCAGAGATCGTTAACATCGATCCATCGATGAAGTTTTCTAATTCGTAATGTTCCTGAGAAGGGATGAAAATATCGTCTCCACGAAATTCCATTTTGATACCTAATTTCTTGAATACATCTGGAATGATGCCTAGTTCAGAAATTTGGCAGTTCTTAATCGTAATCTCTGATTGAGTCATCACCGCCAAACCGATGAATGAACCGATCTCAATCATATCTGGAAGCATCGTGTGCTCTGTTCCGTGTAAAACGTCAACACCTTCGATGATCAACATGTTCGAACCGATACCGGAGATTTTCGCCCCCATACGGTTTAACATCTTGCTCAATTGCTGTAAATAAGGCTCACAAGCGGCATTGTAGATGGTTGTTTTACCTTTCGCCAAAACAGCTGCCATCAAAATGTTCGCTGTACCAGTTACCGATGCCTCATCTAAAAGCATGTAAGCACCTTGTAATTCTGACGCGTCTACTTCATAGATTCCGCCATCCTCTGCGCTATAGTTGAACTTTGCACCTAGCTTCATGAAGCCAAAGAAGTGGGTATCCAATCTTCTACGACCAATTTTATCTCCACCTGGGGAAGGAATACGTCCTTTCTTGAATCGGGCCAAGGTAGGTCCTAAAAGCATCACTGAACCACGAAGTGCAGCCGCTTTTTTCTTATACGTGTCTGATTCTAAGTAATCAATGTTGACTTGTGAGGCATCGAATTCAATGCTTGACTCGGATATACGACGCATGCTCACGCCCATATCGCCTAATAAATCAATCAATTGATTGACGTCGCGAATGTTCGGGATATTGTGGATGGTTACAGGCTCTGCTGTTAAAACCACGGCACACAAGATCTGTAATGCTTCGTTCTTTGCTCCTTGAGGAGTAATTTCTCCTTTTAAACGGCGGCCACCGGTTACTTTAAATGATGCCATAAATGATTACTTATTTTTACGGAAATTGTTATTTCGGTTGTTATTATTTCTGAAGTTGTTCTTCCGGTAATTATTGTTCCGGTTATTGTTGTTGCTATTCGGGTATTCCGGTGCGTTATAGGCGTTTCTTGCGTTATTAGCTACCTTGGCGTGACCTAAACCTTCTTGAGATAATTCGTCCACGATGGTGCCTAATAGGTTTTCGGACATTTCTTTAATGTTCTGCCAAATCACCGCATCATCCACTGACTCCTTATTCCAGGTCACATAGAATCCCTTCATTAAGCGGGCGATATAGGCCACTAAAATCTTTTTGTCCTCTACTTTTTCTTCTGCGATCGCACGAAGAATTAGTAATTCTACGTTACGGCCATAATGCTTGAAACGTAAATTATGTTGGTTATAAGCTACTTTACGAGGTGCTTTACCTAAAGATTCTGGAGAAGGAGGAGGGAATGGGCCTTGCACATTCAATTCGAAATTAGACATGATGTATAAATCATCCCATAATTTTTTCGAATAGTCTTGGCTATTATCCTTCATATTCGGGTGAATTTGTTTCATCACCTCAACCATCAAAAACGCGTATTTTGTCCTTTGCTCTTCATCCGCAATGGTCAAAATGTAATTCACTAATTTTTGAACACTTGATCCGTATTCTTTCATATTTTGTTGCTCTTAAAGCATTAAATTCAATAATAAGCGAGGCAAGGCGATGATTAAAAATACGATGATTGCCCAAATAGCCATCATCAATACCGCTCCAGCTGCATAATCTTTGGCCTTCTTCGCTAATTCATTCTGTTCCGGAGAAACTAAATCCGTAATTCGCTCTAAAGCTGAATTAAACAATTCAGCTACCCAAACACCAGCCACAGCCAGCGAAATCCAAATCCATTCAGATCCAGTAAATCCAAGTTTTAAACCCACATAAATAACCACAACCGTACTCACCGCATGGAACTTCGCATTGCGTTCCTGCTTAATAAGATCAATAATACCGTTAATTGCGTGTTTAAAACCAAACATCTTAAAATTCAGCCGTCTTAGGTGTACGAGGGAATGGAATTACGTCACGAATATTGCTCATACCCGTCACAAATAACACTAAACGCTCAAATCCAAGTCCAAAACCAGCGTGTGGCGCTGAACCAAATTGACGCGTTTCTAAGTACCACCAGATCGATTCTTCCTCGATACCTACCTCTTTCGTGCGTTGCAATAGCTTCGCGTAATCGTCTTCTCTTTGAGATCCACCGATGATTTCACCAATACCCGGGAATAAAACGTCCATCGCGCGAACTGTTTTTCCATCCTCATCTAGCTTCATATAGAACGCTTTGATGTCTTTAGGGTAGTTCGTTAGAATAACTGGTTTTTTGAAGTGTTTCTCCACTAAATAACGCTCGTGTTCTGATTGAAGGTCGATTCCCCATTCTACTGGATAAACGAATTTGCCATTTTTGTGTGCCTTCGAATTCAATAAAATGTCAATTGCCTCGGTATAAGTTAGGCGTTCGAATTCATTTTCTGTCACGAAACGTAACTTCTCAGATAAGGTCATTTCTGACTGCTCTTCCTTCTTTTTATTCTTTTCTTCTTCGATTAAGCGCTTCTCTAGGAAGGCGATATCGTCCGCACAGTTATCTAACGCGTATTTGATACAGAATTTAGTGAAGTCCTCCGCTAAATTCATATTATCAGCTAGTTCATAAAAAGCGACCTCAGGCTCGATCATCCAGAACTCAGCCAGGTGACGAGTGGTGTTCGAGTTCTCCGCTCGGAAGGTAGGGCCGAAGGTATAGACTTTGGACAAAGCCATCGCCCCTAATTCGCCCTCTAACTGGCCAGAGACCGTTAAATTCGTCTCTTTTCCAAAGAAATCCTCTTTGTAATCGACCTTACCTTCTTCCGTTAATGGAGGATTAATGGGGTCCAAAGTCGTCACGCGGAACATCTCTCCAGCTCCTTCCGCATCCGATCCCGTGATGATAGGCGTGTGCAAATAGAAGAAACCGTTGTTGTTAAAATAGGTATGAATCGCATACGCCAATGCGTGGCGAATACGTAAAATCGCAGAGAACGTATTCGTACGTGGGCGTAAATGCGCAATCTCACGCAAGAACTCTAAAGAGTGCTTCTTAGGCTGTAAAGGGTATTTTTCTGGATCTGCAGTTCCGTACACTTCGATGGAAACCACTTCCACTTCTACCGATTGTCCTTGACCCTGTGAGGCAATTAATTTACCCGTCACGGCGATGCAAGAACCAGTCGTCACTAATTTCAAGGTTTCTTCTGAGACAGTGCCCTCAGAAACTACGGCTTGGATATTATGAATAGTCGATCCATCATTGATGGCGATAAAAGCGACAGAGGAGGATACTCTTTTTGTACGCACCCAACCTTTCACGACGATGCTTTGCTGCGTGGGTGTTAAACCTAGTATTTCTTTGATTTGCATAAATGACTCGGGCATTTTAAAAGGAAAAGGCCTCAATAGAGGCAATAACCCTCAAAAATACGGATAAAAAACCGATTTATTTTATTTATTTGTAATTAAAAATCGGCTTATCTTTGGTGTAGATTATACAGACGATGCAGGGATTATCCTTAAAACAGAATCAACAACAGAACCTTTCTCCACAACAGATACAGTATATCAAGTTGTTGCAGATTCCGACGGCTGAATTAGCGGCTCGGATAGAGGAGGAATTAGAGGATAATCCGGCTCTGGAGGAAGGTTTAGATCATTCTGCTGAAGATGTCCCACGCGAAACGATCGAGGACTTAGAGCGTGAGGAGATGGAAGTGGGTGATTACCTCCAAGATGACTATGCCGGTTACAAGATGGCTGGTGATTCGTATGATCCTAATGAGGAGACGCGCGAGCGGCCTTTGGCTACCGAATCTAGCACTCAGGAGTATTTGTTAAACCAAATCCGTTACGTCGTTCGGACCGAGCGCGAAGAAGTTTTAGCACAGCAAATCATCGGTTCATTAGAGGAGGACGGCTATTTACGTAGAAATATCGAAAGCATTGTGAACGATCTTGCCTTCACGCAGGGCTTTGAAACCGATTATGACGAAGTGGAGCAGGTCTTGTTTAAGGTGCAATCATTAGATCCCGCCGGAATTGCTGCCCGTTCGTTACAAGAGTGTTTGTCATTGCAATTACATCGCAAGGAGTCGGATACACCAGCGCATGCTTTAGCGATTCGTTTAGTTGATGATTTTTTTGAGGAGTTTTCCAAAAAGCATTTTAGTGTTTTACTCTCCAAATTAGCCATCACTGAAGAGGAGCTTAAAAAGACGATGCAAGTCATCACTCATTTGAATCCCAAACCAGGTGGGGGAGACGACGCACCCATCGCCCCATATTTACAGCCTGATTTCATTATCACGAATCAAAACGGAAAGATGGAGATCAAGATCAACGGCAAAAATGCCCCAGAACTGCGCGTTTCCAAGGCCTTCCAAGAAATGCTCCAGACCTACGATAAAGGCGATAAACAGCAAAAGGATATCAAGGAAGCCGTTACTTTTATCAAGCATAAATTAGACTCTGCTTCTTGGTTTATTTCTGCCATCCAGCAGCGCCAGGGTACTTTGATGAAGACGATGGAGAGTATTGTCGCCAAACAATTCGATTTCTTTAGCACCGGGGACGAAGCAGTGTTGAAACCAATGAAGATGAAGGAAATCGCGGCGATGATCGAAATGGATATTTCCACCGTTTCCAGAGTGGTTTCGGCGAAGTCAGTCCAAACTGATTTTGGCATTTATCCCCTAAAATACTTCTTCTCTGAAGGCATCACCCACGAATCCGGTGAAGACTTCTCTACTCGCGAAGTGAAAAATATCTTACGCGAAATCATCGAGCAAGAACCTAGCTCGGAACCACATTCAGATGAGGATTTAGAGCAATTACTACTGGAACGCGGATTCGTGGTGAAACGCAGAACGGTGGCTAAATACCGCGATCAATTGGGTATTCCGGTGGCGAGGCTGAGGAAACATTTATAAATCAGTTTCTTGATTAGGATTTCATTTTTATTTACTTACCTTTGGAGTTAGTAACGTAATGCGTCATTATGATCAAATCCTTCGGTTCTAAAGAAACATTTAAAATTTGGAATGGAGAGAGGTCTAAACGCTTACCATTTGAAATTCAGGAGATTGCGCGTAGGAAATTGCGTATGATTCAAGCATCTGAAACTATAAATGACTTAAGAATTCCTCCAGCAAATAGATTGGAAAAACTTACTGGTTCAGAATTTTATAGTATTCGGATTAATGATCAATGGCGTATTATTTTTAAATGGATGAATGGATCAGCGGAAGAGGTTGAAATTGTAGATTATCATTAAAATGGAAAATTTAAAAAATATACATCCGGGCGAGATTTTATTGGAGGAATTTCTTCTCCCAATGGGGATTTCAGCTTATCGGTTATCCAAGGAATTAAATATTCCTCAAACTCGTATATCTGAAATTCTAAAAGGACGTCGTCGTGTTACGGCTGATACAGCCTTACGTTTATCTTTATTTTTCGGAAACTCGGTTAAATTTTGGTTGAGCCTCCAAGATGATTATGATATTGAAGAAGAATTGAGATTGAAGAAAAATGAATTTGATTTAATTCGAAAATATGAATTTGCATAAGCTATGACTTTCAACTTTTTAAAGCTTCACCGCAACGGCCCCATTTGGACCTTAACATTACACCGTCCTGAGGTATATAATGCCTTAAATGCGGGTTTAATTCACGAGATCAGAGAAGTAGCGGAAGCTGCCCAAATAGACGATGAAGTCCGTGTTTTAGTCATCACGGGCGAAGGAAAAGCCTTCTGTTCGGGTGCTGATTTGAAGTCAGGTGTGACAGATCCTAATCTAGGTAATGTGTTGAGATCAACTTATAATCCGATGATTTCTGCCTTGAGAGGTTTGAATAAACCAGTTATAGGTGCGATTAATGGGGTAGCGGCTGGTGCTGGATGCAGTTTGGCCTTAGCCTGTGATTATCTCATCGCGAAGGAGGATGCGTATTTTTCTGAATTATTTGTCCAAATCGGTTTAGCCATGGACGCTGGTTCCACCGCCTTTCTGATGCAGTCTGTAGGTTATCACCGCGCATTTGATTTAGCGACGACAGGGCGTAAAGTAGGAGCGCAGGAGGCTAAAGAAATCGGTTTAGTGGCGGAGGTCGTATCAGAACAAGAATGGGAGGCGAAAGTACAGGAGATTGCCGTTTCCTTTTCAAAGAAAGCCACTTTAGCCATCTCTCTCATGAAGCGTAGTTTGCAACGTGCTTATAATCAAGATTTAGCGGCGACATTAGCCTCCGAAGCAGAGGAGCAAACCATACTTGGTCACAGTGAAGACTTTGCGGAGGGCGTGACGGCCTTTATGCAGAAAAGAGCCCCTCATTTCAAAGGGAAATAATTTTTAGAAAATTTTAGAGGATAGTTTTTCATTTTGCCAAAGAAATTCTACCTTTGCAATCCCGAAAGGGTAATGGTTGCGTAGCTCAATTGGATAGAGCATCTCACTACGGATGAGAAGGTTTGGGGTTCGAATCCCTACGCGACCACTGAAAAAAAGACCTGTACGTAAGTGCAGGTCTTTTTTGTTTTTCTTCTATCTTTAGCGCAACCTATTAATCTACCATGAAGAAATTCCTTATCCTGTGCTTACTAGCACCCTCCCTTATTTTTGCGCAAGAAATTAAAGTTCCTGCCGGTTTTCGTGTCAGTGAAATCGGGAAAGACCTAGGCGCTACACGTCATTTAGCGGTTTCGAAGCAGGGAGATGTCTATGCCAAATTATCTAAATTAAAAGAAGGAAATGGCATCGTTTTGTTGAAAGACAGAGATAAAGATGGGGTGTATGAAGAGCAGACGTTGTTTGGGAATTATACGGGAACAGGGGTCGCTATATACGACGACTATTTCTATGCTTCATCCAATAAGGGAGTATTTCGCTATCGATTAAATGAAAAGGGAGAGGTGGCAGATTGGAATACATTCGAAACGATTGTGGATGGATTGCCGGACCATGGGCGTGATAATGCGAAATCTTTTACGTTCGATCAAGATCGCAAAAATATGTATGTGACGATTGGGTCTTGGAATGATCCGTGCAGAGTACCTGGAACAGGAAAGGGGATGAACCCGTGCGCGGTTTTAGATTCTGCGGGTGGTGTTTGGCGTTTTGATGCGAATAAATTGAACCAGGGTTTTGCTGACGGAACGCGTTTTGCGACCGGGTTAAAGAATGCGGTGGGTATTACTTGGAATAATTCGACGAAGTCCCTGTTCGCGATGGCGCATGGTAGAGGTCAATTCCATGATTTTTATCCACAATATTATTCGCCCAAACAAAGCCAAGAGCTGCCAGCCGAGGCCATGTATGAATTCAAAAAAGCTGGAGATGATGCGGGTTGGCCGTATATCTACTATGATCAATTCCAAAAGAAGAAAATTGTCGCTCCTGAATATGGGGGAGATGGTAAGAAAACGGGGGGTGAAAATGCACTAGATCCGATAGTCGCTTTTCCGGCGCACATGGGTCCGAATGATATTTTATTTTACACAGGAAACAGTTTTCCGGCACGCTATAAAAACGGTGCCTTCATCGCATTTCATGGGCAATCAGCTGAGCTGAAAAAGGGTTATTTTGTGGCGTTTGTTCCCTTTAAGAATGGAAAACCTGCTGGGCCATGGGAAATTTTTGCAGACAATTTTTCAGGTCAAGATTTAGCTAAACCGACCGGTCCTATTGAACACCGCCCTTGTGGATTAGCGCAAGGACCGGATGGTTCTTTGTTTGTTTGCGATGATTTGAATGGTAGTATTTGGCGAATTAGCTTTCAGAAATAATTACCTCAACGCTTTCTGCAATACCTTACTATTTCCATCGATGGCCTTGGGATCATAGGTTAAGCCTAAGATTTTGGCAACGAATGGGTAGACATTCACATTTTCAAACCCTTCTAATTGTAAACCTGGTTTGATGGCAGGCCCCCAAGCTTGGAAGCTAGCTCGCATTTCTGGTAATGCCGTATCAAAACCGTGCTTTCCTTTCGAGGTTTTGCGCGTAGAGAGGTTAAATACTTGTGGGAGTTTAGGAACTAATAAAAGATCACCTAATCGGTTATAGCGGTCATCTGATTTACGGTAATGCCAGTGTGCGGGTGTCTCGTCCATTTTATAAGTGGTGAACCGGGTATCTTTCTTTAATTCCTGATAGGTCGAATCGATTTTAGTGGGATCTTTTGCATACACATGCAATAAGGCGTCACCCCAAGGGACTTGAAAGGCAGTCGAGTTGAGCGGAGCAGGTTTGGCAATCGTATTCACATTATCCACCTCTTTCATACCGTGATCAGAAACAAAAACGAAGTTAATGGGAAGACCTAGCGGTGCTACGGCCGCTTCTAGATCCGCAATAGCCTGGTCCACAAACTGTACCGAATGCTTCACTCGGGCGTCTTCTGGGCCAAATTCGTGAGCGTCATGATCTACCTCCGGGAAATAGAACGTGATTAAATGAGGACGCTTGTCTGCAGGTAAAGAAAGCCAGTTTTTGACTTGCGCAATGCGCGTTTTGATATCAATAATCTCGTTGTATACGTAGTAGTAAGATGGGTAAGTGTCTTGAATATTCGCTTCTGAGGCCACCCAATAGAAGCTAGCAGCCATCATCTGTTGTTTTTCAGCTAAAACCCAAAGCGGCGTTCCGCCATACCATTTACCTTCGCCTACCATTTTCTTGTTCGACATCCGGTATTCTTGGCCTGAATTCACGTCAAAATACGTGTTATCCACCAATCCGTGGTGTGCTGGATATAACCCAGTTACGATGGAATAATGGTTTGGAAAGGTTAACGAAGGATAGGAGGGTTGCATGTAGCTTGCCTTTACTCCTTGATTCTCCTTAGATTGTAAGAATTTTGCCTCATACTTATGCGAGAAGTCAGCCCGAAATCCATCGGCCGAAATGAGGATGACATAAGGCTTTTCTTGTTGAATTTTAGCATTTACACGTCCAGCAATGATATGCTGGGTGGTATCCTGTGTATAAGCCCGTAGGCTAATCATCAACAAAAACGCTAGTATTCTCATGATTTCTTCTTCCAAAATTTACCACCTCCAGATTTTCCGCCACCTTTATGGCCGCCGCTCGATTTTCCTTTATATCCTCCAAAAGAACTTTTCTGCGCCGCCGGATTATAGGCTGGCGTCTCGCCAAATTCCTCAGGTACCGCAGCTTTCGTTACCTCTTTTTCTAACAGATCCTCAATCGTCTTGAACTTGCGTTGCTCAGATTCGGTAATGAAGGTATAGGCTGTTCCTTTCGTTTGGGCACGTGCTGTACGACCGATGCGGTGAATATAATCCTCCCCGTCGTTAGGTACGTCGTAATTGATCACTAATTCGATTTCGTCAATATCAATGCCACGGCTTAAAATATCTGTCGCCACTAAAATCTTGGTCTTCTTATTTCTGAAATCTTGCAACACTTGTTCGCGTACATCTTGCTCTAAATCAGAGTGAATCTCCTCCACGGAGAATCTAGCTCGTTTTAAATCTGAGGTGAGGGATTTGACATTCTGCTTTTTGGAACAGAAAACAATCACACGCGTATATTCCTGAAGCTTCAATAAATGCTTCACTAAAGGACTCTTTTGCTTCTCATAGACCACGAAAGCTTCTTGTACGATTTGCTCAGGTGGTTTTGAAACGGCAATATTAATCTCCACCGGATTTTGCAACAACTTCTGCGCTAAGGTCTTCATCTTAGGTGCGAAGGTGGCAGAGAACAATAAGTTTTGACGCTTTTCTGGCAGGAAAGAAATGATCTTCATCAAATCATCCGAGAATCCCATGTCCAGCATGCGATCCGCCTCATCTAACACTAAATAACTGCAGTGTTTCAAGTTCACATAACCCATATTTAAATGGGCAATCATGCGACCTGGCGTACAAACCACGATATCAACACCGCTGGTTAATGCGGTCTTTTCTGTCGTAAAGGAATTTCCATCCCCTCCGCCATAGATGGCAATTGAACTAACATTAGTGAAATAGCCTAAGCCTTCCATGTTTCCCGCAATTTGAATGGCTAGTTCACGGGTGGGTACTATGATAAGGGCATTGATGTGATCCTCTGGATGAGGCTCAGTGATTAATTTGTGGATGATGGGCAAAAGAAAGGCGGCGGTTTTGCCGGTTCCTGTTTGGGCTGAGGCTAAAATGTCGCGGCCTGCTAATATGGGTTGGATAACTTGGGATTGAACCGGAGTTGCGGTTTTGTATCCCATGGAACTGATACCGTCTAATATTTGTGGGCTGAGCCCGAGTTCTTCAAATGTCAAAGTATGTGTGTTTATTTTACCTTCTGATAGGTGGGCAATCAATGCTTCGCTCTAAATGGAAGATTAATTGAAATTGAGTTACAAAATAGTGATCGACTAGGTTCGTCGCGTATTCGGACGGAATTAACAGTTTGGTAGTTAGTTCGGTTTTAGCCGGTTGATTTTTAGGCGCTGAAAATAGATTGCCTAGTTGAGTTCTTAGGCTAGCTTCAAAACCAAAATCCATGAAATCATTCAAGCGATAACGAAATCCTACTCCTACTGGAATTGAAAAACCAATCGAAGGAACCGTTTCATTGTAATTGCGTATCGGATTAGTAGGGTAATCACTCGCAATCACATCAGCATAATTTCTCCAAGATGCACCCGGAATTCCAGCGCCGCCTAAAGAATCTAACTGATAAAGCTCTGGATTAGTAGAAACAAGGGCAATACCGGCAGAAATATAAGGTGAGAAACGATTACGCTTCAAAATACTTTGCTGATTTCCATTCAATTCTAGCATGCCCGAAAGACCAAACTCCACGATGTCATTTCTAAATCGGAAACGCAAATCAGGTGTTTTAGGCAATAGTGCTGAATTATCAAAGGTATAATCATTTCCGGCTAGACGGATATAATTCAAATTTCCTTTAATGCTGAAGTTCTTACTAATGTGACGAGTTAAATGAGCACCCACATTAAATCTACTTTGATCATTCACCAGTCGATTAAACATCGTCAATTCATCATTTAAGCTATAATAGTGGGAACTACCTGCGCCAAAACCGATAGATGTATGCGGATTAAAAGTCGATCTTTTGAAACCTGTTCCTCCTTTTTTACCGATTTTCCAAAATTGACCATGAGTCGCAGAACTGAAAGCTAAGGTAATTAGCAGGATGATAGAACTTATTCGAAGCATAGGATGCAGCATTTTTTAACGTCAAAAACAAATATACTCATAATTCAATAAACGCTAAGGGCTTGCATTTATTTTGCTGAGCTAATTTGGAATATTTCTAACTTGCTTCTGTGCTGAAGCTTCGGTAATTTTAGGTATTATTCTGTAACCATGAAAAAAATCATACTCTTCCTCTCCGTGGCAGTATTAACTGCGTGTAGTTCTAATTCAGAAATCAGTGTTCCTACGGAAAATTTAAACGATGTCTTAGCTTGCGCAGATGCAAAAGGCTTAATTGCAAAATACGGGGAGAGATCAGTCATTCTGGATACATCCATCATTTCAGGCGATGACACCCTCAAGGGCGCGATTATTTTCCCTGGGACAGCGAAACAAGCCAGTGTCTTTTTTCACGAAGGCAAGATATCAGATGTCAGTATTCAAGGAGAAAGCTCTGCTTGGAAAACAGCTTCAGGTCTTTATTTAGGATTGTCCCTTCAAGAAGTGGAGAAAATCAATGCGAAGAATTTTACAATATCGGGCTTCGGCTGGGCACACGGAGGATCCGTTGTTTCTTGGGAAGGAGGGAAATTAGCGGGAGATAGCACTTTAACTCATTTAGCTTCATTCCGTAATAAGCGCCAAAATATTTCCGTAGAAGAATTCAATAAAGTGTCAGGAGAAGCAGAGTTCGATGTGCGTCATCCTTCGATTCAACAGATGAATCCAACGCTGGAACAAATCACGATTTTAAAGCCCTATATCCCATCGAAAGAAGAGGGTAAAGGGATTGCTAAGAAGATTCAATCTAGCCAAATACCTGTTCGCTAGGCTAATTTAGGGTTATTCTTGTGGCGGTCTGCATCGCGTTCCGTCTTCTTCAAGAGGTTCTGTTTCAGAGCCTCTTCTAGGTTAATCCCCGTTTGATTGGCTAAACAAATCAACACAAACAAGACATCCGCCATTTCATCCCCCAGGTCCTTGTTTTTATCCGACTCTTTCTCAGATTGTTCGCCATACCGACGTGCTATGATACGAGCGACTTCACCCACTTCTTCCGTCAGCATGGCCATATTAGTCAGCTCACTAAAATAGCGAACGCCTACCGTCTTAATCCACTCATCTACTTGTTGTTGGGCTTCAGAAATTTTCATCTTTAGGGATTTTTAGTGTCGATGATAATGGTCACAGGGCCATCATTCGTGAGATTAATTTGCATATCGGCACCGAAAACGCCGGTTTGAATTTTATGGCCTAGCTTTTCGGATAAGGTTTTTATCATTAATTCATACAGCGGAATCGCCTGTTCCGGTCTGGCAGATTCTAAAAAACTAGGTCGATTGCCTTTGCGAGTGGCAGCATGGAGGGTGAACTGACTTACGAGTAAAAGTTCCCCGTTAATCGCCTGTAGATCTAAGTTCATTTTACCTTCTTCATCAGAAAATACACGTAAACCTGCGATTTTACCGGCTAGATAGGCCACATCCTCTGGTGTATCATCTACATGAATGCCTAAAAGCACCATAAATCCTTGTTTTATGGAAGCTTGTAATGCTCCTTCTATGTGAAGAGTCGCCTGACTGACGCGTTGAATAACCGCTATCATATGCTATAGAAGCCAATAAACGATTAAAAAATAAACCCCATAGCCTAAGATGTCATTCGTCGTCGTAATGAAAGGTCCACTGGCTACAGCTGGGTTGATCTTTAATTGATTTAAGACGAGGGGAGTGATTGTCCCCATTAAGCTAGCCAGCATTACCACGGCAAACAAGGAAAGAGAGACCGTCATGGATAACATGATTTGGCCTGAATCCACTAATAAGGAACATCCAAATGCGAAGATGGCCGCAATCAAAGCGTTGATTAAAGCAACTAGGAGCACTTTCTGTAGACGTTTCCACAACGTAGTGTCTAGACCACTTTTATCTGCTAAGGATTGAACAATTAAAGAGGATGATTGAATTCCCACATTTCCTCCTGTAGAACCAATCAACGGAATAAAGGCAGAGATGGCTGGTAAAATAGAGATGGTATCGTCGAAGCGATCGATGATTTTAGCCGCTAAAAAACTACCCACCATACCTCCGATTAACCAAGGAAGACGGGAACGAACTAATAACCATACAGAGTCATCTTCCTCAACGTCCTCCGAGATACCGGCCATGACCTGAATATCTTCTTGTGCGGATTCCGTAATGAAATCGACCACGTCATCGATGGTGATTCGGCCTAAAAGGCGGCCTTGAATATTGACGACCGGAATAGCTTCTAAATCGTATTTCTGCATTAAATCCGCCACCTCTTCTCCAGAAGCATAGGTCTGAACAGATACAATTTCATCATCTTCATAGACGTCAGCGATTTTAGAACCTCGCTTAGCTAGAATGATTTTCTTTAGAGAAACGGTACCTAATAATTTACCGTCATCATCTATGACATAAACGGAATATACTTTCTCCACGTCTTCCGCCTGTTTGCGGATTTCCTCCACACATTCGGTGACAGTTTGTGAGATATTAATCTTGATTAACTCTTTCTGCATTAAACCACCCGCACAATCCTCGTCGTAATGCATTAAGTCGATAATAAATCGAGCTTGCTCCCGGTCTTTCAATAAGGCGATTACTTCCTCACGTACTTTTACAGGCTGTTCATTTAAAATATCCACCGCGTCATCTGAATCGATGACGTTGATGTATTGCGCAATTTCTTTCGATGTAAAGTTCTTTAAGAACTTCTTGCGGTCGTCAGAATCGAGCGTAGAAATGATTTCAGCGGCTAGTTTAGTATCGATTAATAATACTAAATACTTCGCTTCCTCCGTCGTTAACTCGATAAGAATGTGTGTGATATCCGCGGGGAATAGTTCATCTAATTTTAATAGGATTTCCTCATTCGCTTGATTTTCGATCAATAAGCGAATGTCCTCTATGAACTCTTTGGTTAGTTCAAACGGAAGGTGATTTGGGTTTAATTCTTCCATGTTTTGAGGGATTTTTAGATGTAACGGCGCAAATTACTAAAAATAGCTCGATTAAGCGCCTTGGTAGCCATTATCTTTCCATAAAATCGTTAACTCGGTGAACTCCGCTACACCCAATTGTTCCGCGCGTTTAGAAAGTAATGGGTGTTCAGGTAATTGCAAGGCTCTGAGGGCATTACGTAAGGTTTTGCGTCGTTGGTTGAAGGCCATTTTGACTAAAGACTTAAATTTAGCCGGATCGCAGTCTAGTTTTTTGTCCCAATTTCGTACCAGGCGAATAACACCCGAGTTGACTTTTGGAGGAGGCGTAAATACCTCAGGTCCTAAACTGAATAGGTATTCGATATCGTAGAAAGCTTGAAGCAATACGCTTAAAATGCCGTAATCTTTATTTCCCGGTTTCGCTGCTAAACGGACGGCCACTTCTTTCTGTAACATGCCCACCACTTCGATGCATTGGTCTTTGTATTCCAAAATTCGGAAGAAGATCTGGGTAGAAATGAAATAAGGGAAATTGCCCACAATCGCGAACTTCTCTTCCCCGAAAATATTTTCAAGGGGATAACGCAAAAAGTCACCATCAATTAAACGAGGGCCGGTAAACTCTAAATAGTTTTTACGTAAGTAGTCCACGGACTCTTTATCGATCTCGATGAGGGAGGTTTCGTATTCGGTTTTTTTGACCAAAAACTGAGTCAACACCCCCATCCCTGGACCAATCTCTAATACTTTCGTATAGGCCCCATTCGGTTGCAAGCCATCTACGATGCGCTTAGCCGCATCTAAATCATTTAAAAAATGTTGTCCTAAACTCTTTTTTGCTCTTACTTGCACCGTGTCTTGTGGGTTTAAGGGGTAAAATTAAGCCCTTTTTTGTACATTTAAACAAAATTTGTGATATAAGGCATGGAGGATAAGCAGGCCCTGATTAGTACATTGGACTCTTTGAAGCTTTTTGGCATCATTATGGCGCTAGATGGCACTATTTCGCATGCCAATGCCTATACCCATCAATTACTAGGATATAAACCGGGGGAATTAAATGGGAAAGACTTCTTTACTACCTTAGTTCCAGACGGAGAAAGTGAAATACGTCGCAACTCATTCGATAAGGCCATTCAGACGGGTGGTTTGTTCGAGGAAAGGGAGCGTAATTACAAGACTAAATCGGGGGCCATAAAATGGATTGAGGTTGCCTCTACGGTTGTGAGCGATAACTTCCTGACCATTATAGGGGAAGATGTTAGTGAAAAGAAGAAGGTTTCTGAAGCCTTAACTCGTTCTAATGCCCAATTACAAGACTTAATAAACAATACCACCGACCTCATTCAAATCACCGGGGTGACGGGTCGTTTCCTTTTCGTGAACCGAGCCTGGTTAGAAACCATGGGCTATTCGGAGGAAGAGGCAAAGGATTTGAAAATACAAGATGTGCTCCACCCTGAGTTTGCCCATCAGACCCAAGAGCAATTTGATCAATTAGCTAAGGGGGAGGAAATTCCAGAATTTACCGCCGTATTTAGACGTAAAGATGGTCGTCGATTGTATGTCTCCGGTTCCGCCACTTGTCGATTCGAACGGGGTACCCCTACGGCTTACCGTTGTATTTTGCATAATTCGACGGCTAAAGTGCGGGCTGAGCGGGCAAATAAATTGTTCTCTTCCATCTCTCAGGTGGCGATTAATTCCTCTAATCTCGATGATTTGTTCGTGAACATTCACAAGCAATTAGGGGAGGTGATTGATGTGAAGAACTTCTTTATCGCGCAATACGATCCAGGAAAGAGCTATATCTATTTTCCTTATTACATCGATGAATACTTTAATTCACGCGTGCATTTTACGAAGCGCCGTTTAGGAAATGGTTTGACGGAATATGCTTTGATGGAAAATAAGCCGCTTATTTTACATGATGAGGATATTCATCAATTGGCCGCAGAGAAGAAAATTTACCTCTATGGTGTGGTGCCCAAAGTAATGCTTTGCGTTCCCCTCCGCATCGGAGATCGCGTGACGGGCATTATTGGGGTAAAATCCTATGAGCGGGCGAATAAATATGAAAATCGAGATTTAGAGTTGTTAGATTTCATTTCTGGTCAAGTGGCGATTGCGATTTCGAGAAAGCAGGCAGAAGAGGCTTTGGCCAGAGAAACCGCGCGATTAAACTCCATCTTTGAAAGTTCGTCTCACTTAATGTGGTCCGTGAATAAGCGTTTGCTATTGCAGAGTTTCAACCATGACTATGCAGAACTCTTAGAACAAGAGATAGGCATTCAACCTCAGTTGAATTTCAGCTCTGAAACATTGGGCTTTAAGATGATGGCTCCGGAAGAGAGGAAAGTGATGGAAGAATCCTACAAACTAGCTTTCAGGGGAACTAAGCAACATTTTGAGTTGTGTATAAAGAAAAAAGATGGAACAGATCGGTGGTTAGAAATCTATTTGAATCCCATTTTAACACAGGACACCATCTCGGAGGTCTCTGGTATCGCTAGGGACATTACGGAATTGAAGAAGTACCAAACCGAATTAGTAGAAGCTCGCGAACAGGCGGAACACTCTCTAAAAGTGAAGGAGCAGTTTTTAGCGAATATGTCACACGAAATCCGGACGCCCATGAATGGGGTGATCGGGATGGTGGATCTATTATGCGATACGCCGCTTGATGAGGATCAACGCGATTATTTGCAGACGATTCGGAAGTCCTCAGAGACGCTCTTGCATATTTTGAATGATATTTTGGATTTGGCCAAAATCGAAGCCGGCAAAATGGTCCTTCATCCAACGGATATCGTTTTAGAGGAGGTTTTTGACCGTTTGATGGCCTTATTTACACCATTAGCGCATCAAAAAGGCAATAAGGTTTCCTATTCAATAGAAGAAAAGGTGCCCGCATTTGTGAAGGCGGATGAGACGCGTTTATTGCAGATACTTTCGAATTTAACGTCGAATGCCTTGAAGTTTACCGAGAATGGTTCTGTTTCCATTACAGTGAAGCCAGTATCAGTTTCTTCTGATGAGACGGAATTAGAAGTGCGCGTGAGTGATACAGGGATAGGGATTAGTCCTGAAAATCTTCAAAAATTATTTAATGCCTTCCAACAAGTAGATAATTCTACTTCTAAGAATTACGGAGGGACTGGTTTAGGTCTCGCTATATCGCGTGAATTCTGTAAGATGATGGACGGAGAAATCGGTGTGGAGTCGGAGGAAGGAAAGGGAAGTACGTTTTGGTTTACGATTAAACTAGCGATAGGTGATTCTTCACTGGCAGCTAAAACGAAGAACATTTCGGATGTGTCGATTGCCGGTAGCCTGCAGTCAGTGCATGCCCGTGTCCTGTTAGTAGACGATAATGCCACGAATCGAAAAGTAGCCAGCCAAATTTTAATGAAAGCAGGTTGTGAGGTTCAGATGGCCTCTAGTGGTCAGGAAGCTATTTTGGTTCTACAAAGCTACGCGAATTTTGATTTAGTCCTGATGGATATCCAAATGCCTGAGATGGATGGTATGGAGACAACCCGCCGCTTGAAGGCATTAGGTCTTGTACATTTGCCGCCTATCGTGGCGATGACGGCCTATGCGATGAAGGAAGATCGAGAACGATTCTTGGCGGCCGGAATGGACGATTATTTAGCTAAGCCAATTAGGGCACAGCAATTAATTCAGACGGTTTCTCGCTGGGTGGCTGATGGCCATGGAGTAGTGGAAGTGACAAAGGTTGCGACTGAATTTGTGGTGGACGAGGAAGTTTTGGCATCGCTTTCTGATGCGGTGGGTGGAGATCCTTCCTTTGTGCAAAGCATGTTAGAGGAGTTTATAGCGGAGGCCAAAGATCAGATAGCTTCGGCTATTTCTTTTCACGCGGCTGGAAGCTGCAAAGGCGTTCAGTCGGAGCTACATACTTTAAAAGGGAATTCAGGCACCTTAGGTGCTGCTCAAGTACATTCAATTTGTGAAATGATCGAGTTGAAGGCCAAAGTCTGTGATTTCGAGCATTTCCCTTCAGAAATCGTGGATTTGCAAATTGCGCTAAAAAATTTCGAAGACGCGATTAAAGCCAAATTCGCCTAGTATGCGCCATTTTGGCGTGTTTTTCTTCTTTGTTACCAGTCTTTTAATGTCATTTTTTCCGAATTATTCGATTGGATATTCATTTGCTAAGTAGTGTGAAAACCTAGCCGATATGAATCCCAATAATTATACATCACAAGCTGGATTGGTTATCCAAAACGCGATGGAAATCGCGAGCTCTAATGGCCAGCAAGCCATTGAAACGGGGCATCTATTGCAAGCCATCTTGCTAGACGACACCCAAACATCTGCTTTTCTTTTAAAGAAGAATAACGTGTCTGTTCAGCAGATTCAAGAGAAATTACAAACCATTCTTTCTTCTTATCCGAAAGTATCGGGCGCACAGCCTTATGCGAGCAATGCGTTACAACAGGTATTAGCGAAAGCGGAGGCTTTGAAAACGGAATTTGGTGATTCTTATGTGAGTGTAGAGCTACTTTTTCTCGCTCTCATTGAATCCAAAGATGCCATCGGAGACATGTTGAAGTCCGTAGGCATTACGAGTACAAATTTTAAGAAATCCATCATAGAACTTAGAGGAAATAGAAAAGTGAACGATCCACATGCAGAAAGTACTTACCAGTCTTTGGAGAAATACGGTAAGAATTTGAATGAATTAGCAAAGGCCGGGAAAATCGATCCGGTGATTGGACGTGACGAAGAGATTCGCCGGGTCTTGCAGATTTTATCCCGTCGTACGAAGAATAACCCTATTCTTTTAGGAGAACCAGGGGTAGGTAAAACCGCCATCGTAGAAGGATTAGCACAACGTATCGTTTCAGGCGACGTGCCTGAAAACTTGAAATCAAAGATAGTGATGTCGCTCGACATGGGTCTTTTAGTAGCGGGAGCAAAGTACAAAGGGGAATTTGAGGAGCGTTTGAAAGCGGTCATCAAAGAGGTAACGGATTCCGACGGAGAAATTGTCTTGTTCATCGATGAGATTCACACCTTAATTGGCGCGGGAGGCGGAGGCGAAGGAGCAATGGATGCGGCGAACTTATTGAAACCTGCTTTGGCACGTGGAGAACTTCACGCGATAGGTGCCACGACTTTAAAAGAGTACCAAAAGTACATCGAGAAAGACAAAGCCCTAGAGCGTCGTTTCCAATCTGTTTTAGTAGAAGAACCAGATGTGGCTGATGCCATTTCCATTCTGCGTGGTATTAAGGACAAATACGAATTACACCACGGGGTGCGTATCCAAGATGACGCGGTCATTGCGGCTGTCGAATTATCGAACCGCTACATCTCGGATCGTTTCTTACCCGATAAGGCCATCGATTTGATGGATGAGGCGGCTGCCAAAATGCGCCTGGAGATCGATTCTGTTCCAGAAGAAATCGACGATATTCAGCGCAAAATTATGCAGTTAGAAATCGAGCGCGAAGCGATTCGCCGCGAGAATAACAAAGAAAAGGAGACGATTTTAACCCGCGATTTAGCGGATTTATCTGAGAAAAGAGATGAGTTGAAGGCCAAATGGCAATCGGAAAAATCCGTTCTCGATGCCGTACGTGCCGAAAAAGAAACCATCGATCGCCTAAAATTAGAAGCCGAACAGGCGGAACGTCAAGGCGATTACGGCAAAGTAGCCGAGATTCGGTACGGTCGTTTAGTGGAGTCTGAACAGAAATTAAAAGATATGCAAGCCTCTTCCGCTGGAGAAAACTCGATGTTGCAAGAAGAAGTGACAGCGGAGAATGTGGCTGAAGTAGTCGCAAAATGGACGGGTATTCCGGTCAGCAGAATGCTACAAACCGAAGTGGAAAAGCTATTACATTTAGAAGATGAGCTCCACAAACGCGTGGCTGGTCAAGACCAAGCTATCGAGATGGTTTCTGATGCGGTTCGCCGTTCAAGAGCTGGTTTACAGGATCCTAAACGCCCGATCGGTTCGTTTATCTTCTTGGGAACCACAGGGGTAGGTAAGACGGAATTAGCCAAAACGTTGGCCTCCTACCTATTCAACGATGAAAACGCCATGGTTCGCATCGATATGTCCGAATACCAAGAACGCCACGCCGTAAGTCGCTTAGTAGGAGCGCCTCCGGGATACGTGGGCTACGATGAGGGCGGACAATTAACCGAAGCCGTGCGCCGCAAACCTTACTCGGTCGTGTTATTAGACGAGATTGAAAAGGCGCATCCGGATGTTTGGAACATCTTATTGCAAGTTTTAGACGAAGGTCGATTAACGGATAATAAAGGTCGCACTGCGAACTTCAAAAACACGATCATCATCATGACCTCTAACATCGGTAGCCACTTGATTCAAGAGAAAATGGCGCAGATGGAAGGCTGGAACAATGCGTTGATCTTAGAAGAAACGAAAGAAGAGGTGATGACGCTTTTAAAGCAAGTCGTTCGTCCTGAATTCCTAAACCGGGTGGATGAAGTGGTATTATTCGAACCATTAACCTTAGAACATGCGCGCAAAATTTTAGCGATTCAGTTCAAGGAAGTACAAAAACGTTTAGCTGACCAACACATCACTTTGGAGGCAACGGAAGATGCTTTGAATAAATTAGCGGCTGATGGTTATGATCCGAATTACGGTGGTCGTCCGATGAAACGCGTGCTTCAGAAAGCCGTGCTCAACGAATTGTCTAAAGCCATTTTATCCGGTAAAATCGTGAAAGATTCGGCGGTGATGATGGAATTAGGTGCGGATGGGGAACTAACTTTCGAGAATGTTATTTTAGAAATTTGAAATTCAAATTTCTAAAATTCAAAGAGCAAAGGACAAAGTTCAAAGTTCAGATTTAGAATTAAAAAAGCGGCAATTGCCGCTTTTTTAATATTTATAGAAAACATTTCTGATATTATCCCCGCAGGGGATTCCATCTTTGCTCTTTGAACTTGTTTTGTAAGTTTTAAAGGCTACATTTAACACAAGGTTTTTCGAGATTAAATTGAATAACCGCTTAACCACTTTGTATTAGTCGCATTTCTTGCCGCTAATCCTGTTCTCCCCATCATAATTTGTTTTAATCGTCCTGATAGGGATGATTCTCACCATCATCTATTTTGGCCTCGCTAAAATCGAGATAAAAACATCTTGTATTATGGAAAACAAAGTACCCTATTTACTGATCACGTTAAGTGAATTTCGAATTATTCAGTTGGCCAAACAAGGTCTTCCCAAGCTGTTACTCAGATTAATCTGTTTGTTAGTTTTAAACTCATGTAGTAAGGAGGCTACATTAGGAGAGGTTTTGCCTTCATCTGTTGAGACAACTTCCGTTTTAAAAGAATGGGCGACGAAAAATGACAAGTTAAAACAAGCTAACTTGATCGAATGGGATTATTCTGCGCCAATTACTTTATCTGATAGCATTAAAGGATATTCTGCTCCTGTAAAGACGGAGTCGGGATACAAAGAGTTTATTACCTTTGAGTTAGGAGTTAAAAGACACGGATGGTTTAAAACCTACAAGCGTCTAAATGAAACCGATATGGAGATTGTGATTCAATCAATTGAAGGAAAAACACTTAAAGCCGGGGTCTTACACAAGTCAAAAAATGTGCTTCCAAAAGGGAAAACATCGACTATGAGAGAAATGAATTTTGAAGAAGGACCAATTACATTTGACATTATTTATGATAATTTCATATTTTCTGCACCAAGATCGTATCCGCCGACTGGTAACTATGTTTATGTGGGCACCTACCAATTTGAATTTAAAGCTTTTTATGATTCCGACAGTTATATTGGTGGAAGTGGTGGATCGGGAAGTTTCAGTTTAAATTTTGAAGATTTTAATACTACTAGAATTGTAGATAATTTGACGGATCCTTGCTTCAAGGCAGTGCTGAATGATCTAATAAATAAAAATGTAAATAACGTTGTTGGAGATATGGTAAGAGAATTCGTAATTGATCCTAATTCAAAAATAACTTTTATACAAAAACCAGAAGTAAAAAAATTAGATGGAACACCATTATATGCAGCTTTTTATGCGAACACAAATACAATTGCACTAAGTGAAACTCGATTAAAAAACGCATCTATAGAATTTATTGCTATTGCCATTATTCATGAATTATTTCATGCTAAAATAGGAAAAACAGAACAAATCGATCACACAAAAATGTTAACTAAATTCGTTATTCCTGCTGCGGAATATATAGAGAGTTTATATGAATTGAATCCTAGAACGGCTCAAAATTTATTTATTGATGGACTTGAGGGTGCAGATGGATATTTGACTACAATATTTAATGGATATGATAAATATTTTCATGAGAATAGAAGAAAAGAAATTGATCGAGACATATTTAGTTATGTTCAAGAAAAAATAAGTGGCCATCACTGTAATTAAAATTAATAAATGAAAAACATATTTATAATTCTAATGCTATCATTTGCATCCTTGTGCCAGGCACAGAAAAGCAAATTAAACTATAAAAAAATATATGAAAATGTAGAATCTGAAAAATTAGAAGACTTTTTAACAAGAGAATTAAAGGTTGATACGGTTTCAACTTTGCAGTACGCCTGTTTTTACATAAAAGTGTTTAATGGTAAAAGAATTGATTATTTAACGGTAACAGGGGAAATTGATAAAAATTATCAAAAAATTATTGAAAGCAATATATACAAAAAGAATGCCCCATGGTTTAAAAAAAATAAAGGCAAGACAATGTGGTATGTGTTACCAATTGTATTTGGACATATTAAATCGAACTTAAATGAGAGACAAATTTATGAGCAAATTGTCACGGAAGAATTTAATTTTTATGCCATAAGAGAATTAATAAGAGATTTTCCCAATAGGGTTTTTATTTTAAATACTGTTAGAAAGTTGACGAATAATAACATGCAGAAAATTAAAATGTGATTCCTGAAATTTCGGTGATGTACAAGTCTTGGTGATAAGATCTCGAAACAAATTATTCTTTTAGTAGAATAATTCTAAATGCACAGTTGAAAACCAAAGGGTACCCTTAAAACCAAAATTATGGTAAACACTGCAACTAAAACACTGATTATTTTCATAATCACCTCTTGTAGTATCAAAACTCTAGCACAGGAAAGGGTTATTAACGAATTTCTATTTAACGGATGCGGTCATAGTGGATTTTACGAATACTTTTCGCACAATCTAAAAGTGTGGGGCAATAGACCTAATTTCAATTTATTCGTTTTTAAATTAACTGGAAACAGAAAAATTACAGAAATTAGGCATATGGGAGGAATGGAAAAACCAAATGCTGAGCACGTAATGAATTTTATAAAACAGTCTGAATATTGTTGGAATTTACCTTCCGACCCGAAACTTTTTAAATGGATAGTACTCCCTTTTATCTCGGGAAAAGGTAACGCGAATTCACAAAAGGACCTGATTTTAAAAGTTCAACAATGGATGCTTTTAGCGAACTAAGAAGATTAACTTCCTTCGGAATATATTCTGGAGAGTTCTATGTTACAGATTTAATATGGTACATAGATCCAAGGATTAAATTGGATTGATGTGCGGTTTTTCCCTTCATAGTTTTTTCTTCAAATTGGTAATATGAAATATAAAATCAAATGGAATTTGGGCATTAGGAATTATAAAGGACTAGTATGAAAATTTTTGTGAGAATACTTTTGCTACTTCTTTCATTTGTTACTTATGGTCAATATAAAGGTAAAGAGATTCTATCTTTTAAAGATCCAGTTGACGCTAGAAATACATTCTCAGATTATGTTGGGCGACAACTTACTTTCGACAAAAAATCAAAGGCAACAGTTACTCTTTTTGTTTTTAAAATAAACTCCAAGAGCGGAATAAGTGAGATTAAAAACTGGGGAAAATTAGAAAAGAATGTAGAGAATGAAGTCAATTCAGTAATTAAAAATTCCGAATTATTTTGGATGTTTACTGATTCGAATGCGGAAGAACAATTTGTTATTTTGCCACTATTTATAGGAAATCCTTTCAAGAAAAAGCAAGGGAGTGATATATTTTTATCTTTAGAAAATCAATTCGCCCTAGTTAGAGGTTATTTGGGATCAAATTTAACAAATGTGTATTTGTCCTTCCCCAGGAAGTCATCCGCTATTTTTCAAGTAAATGAATATGTTGAATAGTGAACATCAAAAAAGCGGCAATTGCCGCTTTTTTGATTGTACGGAGTAGTCGCGCTAACGACGCTTATTCGTCTTCTTGACTAGGCCGTAGGCGACTCATCTATACTCTCTACTCTATTTTGAAGGCATACCATCCTCACAAACCGATAAATAGCCTGCGTCCCCACACTCGTACTGCGGGAATCCGTCGTAGCAGGGAAAGGTCCTCCGTGGACCATAGCGCCAGAAACTTCTACTCCAGTAGGGAAGCCGTTGAAAAGCAAGCGACCTACTTTTTGTAATAAGGTATCTACTAGTTGCTCCGATATTTCTGCTTTAGTGCCGTGAATCGTTCCGGTTAATTGACCCTCGAGTGATTCGATGAAGGAAATCATTTCCGCTTCATCTTTAACTAAAATGGCCACGGTACAAGGTCCGAAAACCTCTTCCAAAATCAAATGATTTGCGGTGGCCGCATCTGCCACAAAAAGGGCAGGGGAAGGTAAATCAAGTGAAGTTAATTTTTTCGAATGTTGCACCAGATTTGCAATGCCGGCAGCGTAGGCATCTGCTATTCCTGGGGTTAAAAACGTGCCCAGCGGCAATTTATCTAATTCTGCAGCTACTAAATCTAGGAAACCAGCATCCTTTTTCTGAAGAATTAATAAGCCAGGATTTGTGCAAAATTGTCCTACACCCATACAAACTGACCCAGCTAAACCAGCAGCGAGGGCTGCAGGGTTTTCGGCGATTTTATCGGATAAAAGTACCACGGGATTCACGCTTCCCATTTCCGCATAGACTGGAATAGGATGTGGTCTTCGCACCGCGAGGTCATATAGGGCTTTTCCGCCACGATAGGAACCGGTAAAACCGACCGCTCGAATGTCTGGGTGTTGCACTAAGTGGGTTCCCACCTCATGTGAAGCACCGTGGATTAAACTAAATACACCTTGAGGTAAATTGCAAGAAGCGACCGCTTTAGAAATGGCGCCGCCCACGAGATCCCCTGTTTTAGGGTGAGCTGGATGGGCTTTGAAAATAACAGGACAGCCTGCTGCTAGTGCGGAAATGGTATCGCCACCGGCCACAGAAAAGGCAAGTGGGAAGTTGCTAGCGCCAAAAACAGCGACAGGACCTAGTGGAATTTGGGTTTGAAATAAATCCGGTTTAGGAAGTGGCGCGCGGTCCGGCTGAGCTAGATCGTGGATTTCTTTTTTCCAGGAAGAGTCGGAGATGAAATCGGCAAAAGCCTGAATTTGACCTGTGGTACGACCTCTTTCACCCGTGATGCGAGCTTCCGGTAGATGTGATTCTGCACACGCTGTATGGATTAAAACCTCACCAATTGCAAGAATTTCACGCGAAATGGCTTGAAGAAATTCAGCGCGTTCCACATCTGAAATACGACGGTAAATGGGAAATGCAGTTTTTGCAGCGGCTATAGCTGAGTCGATTTCTGCAATCGAAGCGTCTGGATAATTCATTAGGCAACGGTTTGAATAAGGGTTCCAATAGGTTCAATCGTAATGTGGATGCTGTCCCCAGATTGTAAAGTGAATGGAGGATCGGGAACGATGCAAGTTCCAGTCATCAAATAAACGCCGGTCGGGAAAGACATTTCGCGGGTTAAATAATCCACTAATTCGGCGTGTGAGCGCTTCATTTGAGCTATTTCCGTGTCGCCTTGAAATACGCTTTCGCCGGTTCGGTAGATTTCCATGGAGATGACCGTGCTCGGTGCTAAAGGTTTTTCCGTCACCAAAAGGCAGGGACCGAGGCCGGCAGCGGCATCGTATACTTTGGCCTGAGGTAAATACAAGGGATTTTCACCTTCGATGTCCCGGGAGCTCATATCGTTACCGATGCTGTAACCGGCTAATTCACCATGTTTATTGACGAATAAGGTCAATTCAGGTTCTGGCACATTCCACATTGAATCCTTCCGAATACGCACCTTTCCACCTGTACCCACGGAACGCAAGCGGTTTCCTTTGTAGAAGATTTCAGGGCGAACGGCATCGTAGACTTTATCGTAAAAAGTATCGCCACCTGATTCTTTGGATTCCTCCATTCGGGCTACTTTGCTGCGCAAATAGGTCACGCCAGCTGCCCAAATTTCCTGTGAATCGATCGGGCAAAGGGGATTCTCGATTTTGGCCTGTAAACCATTCAACAGGTGCATCGAGCAAACCTCGAATAAATTCTTTTGGTTAATAAAGTCATCCCAGTTGCCTGGAACGGAACAAACGAGGCCCTGTTGATTCTGTAATTGAATCCCAGAAGCAGTTAAATAAATTTTTATACTGTTCATAGCTTGTCTAGAGAGGCATCAATCTCCGCGGCGTGCCGAGATGGATAGGTCAATTCAAAGGTACAAAGGTTATCAATCACTTGATTTACTAGTTGGATGGGGTGTTTCTTGCAGATTTTCATCACCTCATTCATCTGCGCATAGCTAAATTCGATGCTACGAATGCTCATAGGCTCTTTTTCGTAAATTTCCGCGTTCGCCAGCGCATCGATGGCCCCTTCCTTGTAGGCATGAATCAGGCCAGGCACCCCCAGTAAGGTTCCACCAAAATAGCGAACCACCGCCACTAAAACATAGTGTACATTCTGTGATAAAATCGTATTCAAAATGGGTTTCCCTGCACTTCCTGACGGTTCTCCGTCATCATTTGAGCGAGCTTCCTCTGGCGTAAAACCCAGGCGATAGGCATAACAGATATGTCTGGCCTTAGGATGCGCTTCTTTTAGGGAGGCTAAGTGGCTTTTGATTTCTTCCAAATCTTTCACCGGATATGCCCAGCTGATGAATTTACTTCCTTTATCTTTGTAAAGTCCTTCAGCAGGTTTCGCGATAGTGAGATAGGAGTCGGGTATCAATGACATAAGGATAAATTTAAGCTAAGCGATGCATAATAACTATTATTTTCTACGGATTTTATCGAGCCATTTACGGCAGATATTGATGTATGCGCGCTTAAAACAGTGTTTTTCGCAGGAGAAGGACGAATTAGTTTTAGGTTTTGAACGCCAAAATGGCGAAGACTTCTACATCAAATGCTCCCTCGGTCCCCAGTTCTCTAGCTTACAATTCCCGGAATCTTTTCACCGAGCTGGCCGAAATTCCATCGATCTATTCTCCGATTTACTCCTAGCCGAAGTTCAGGAAGTGGAGATGTACGAAAATGAACGAGCCTTTGGGATTCATTTTCTGGGCAATTATGTGTTAGTATTTAAGCTTTTTGGTAATCGAGCTAATCTAATATTATACCGCGACGGGGAATATGATTCTCAGTTCCAAAAGCGCCTAAAAAAGGATGATGAGCTTGTATTGTCTGACATATCCAGATCAATCGATCAGAGTTTCGAGGCCCTCCATGCCGCAGATGGCGACTATTTCCCCCTTTTTCCCACTTTAGGAAAAGAAGGGCAAGCTTGGCTGGCAGCTCAAGGTTTCGAGAGTCTACATCTAAAAGACCGCTGGGCTTTGCTGCAAAAGATGCTTGAAATACTCGATGAGGGTCATTTCTATGTAGTCATGACGCCTAAAGGAATTGGGTTTACTTTATTCCCCCCTTCAGAGGATTCGCTTTTTGAAACTTCCGATCCCATTGCCGCATTAAATCAGTTTTATGTGCTGCATTATTCGGTAGGGGAGTTCACAAGAGAAAAAAGTCAAGTGAAGGATGGCTTAGAACGTAACTTAGCTAAATCCCAATTGTATTTACAAGAGCTCGAGAAGCAGAAGGTGATTCGGGAGACGAATGTGCCATTTGAGGAAATAGGCAATATTTTGATGGCCTATTTGCATCTCATTCCAGAAGGGGAGAGCAAGGTGACTTTAGAGGATTTTTACCGAAATCAACCCATTACGATTAAGCTGAATTCTACGTTGAGCCCTGCCGCAAATGCGGAGAATTACTACCGGAAGGCAAAGAATTTCAGCAAGGAATTGGCGCATTGGGAAGAGAACATAGCGCGCAAGAAGCAAGAAATTGCTGAAATTATTGAAAAATTAGAAGCCTTAGCCTCTGTCGAAACCCGAAAAGGCTTGAAGCCGTTTTTAGCTCTAGCAACTGATAAAAAATCAGCTGAAGAATTGCCTTTTAAGCAGTTTGAGGTAGAAGGATGGGTGATTTGGGTGGGTAAGAATGCGAAAAACAATGATTTGCTGACGCTGAAATACGCGAAGAAACAAGATATCTGGCTGCATGCAAGAGATGTCTCCGGCTCTCATGTGATTATTAGAAACCCCCAAAACAAAACAGTCCCTGCCTTCGTCATCGAAAAAGCTGCGAGTTTAGCGGCCTATTTTTCCAAAAGACAAACAGAATCCCTTTGCCCTGTGATTGTTACCTCGAAGAAATACGTTCGTAAAACGAAGGATTTGCTCCCAGGAATGGTTATTGTGGATCGAGAAGAGGAAGTCGTTTTGGTAAAACCGGAGCTTTGGAATTAGTACATTTCCGATAAAAATCTTAATTTAGGCAATTCAAGACCTTAATTAACTTTAAAACTCTATGCAATCAAACGGTTTACAAACACTTGACTACCTCGTATTTCTCTTTTATTTCGTGGTAGTTGCCGGTTACGGCTATTGGATTTACAACAAGAAAAAATCCGAATTATCTGATTCAAATGACTTCTTTTTAGCGGAAGGTTCTTTAACCTGGTGGGCGATTGGGGCTTCCTTAATTGCCTCTAATATCTCGGCTGAGCAGTTTATTGGTATGTCAGGAAATGGTTTTAGACTGGGTCTAGCCATTGCTACCTATGAATGGATGGCCGCTGCAACGCTATTAATCGTGGCGATTTTCTTCATGCCTATTTATTTGAAGAACAAAATCTTTACGATGCCTCAGTTCTTATCGCAACGTTATTCACCTACGGTGAGTTTAATTATGGCCGTTTTCTGGTTATTATTATACGTAGCGGTGAATTTGACATCGATTTTGTACTTAGGAGCTTTGGCAGTAACAACCATCTCCGGAATTGACTTCACGGTATGTATGATCGGAATGTCCGTTTTCGCGGTAATTATCACTTTAGGCGGTATGAAAGTTATCGGTTTTACAGACGTAATTCAAGTATTCTTCTTAATCCTAGGTGGTTTAGCAACGACGTATTTAGCTTTACAAATGGTGTCTGATCACTTCGGTGGCGAAGGTGTGATGAGCGGTTTGAATCATTTGATGACCAAAGCGCCGGAGCATTTCCACATGATCTTAAACAAAGACAACGCGAATTATCCATCGCTTCCAGGCTTAACGGTTTTAATCGGAGGTATGTGGATTATCAACTTGAACTATTGGGGATGTAACCAATACATCACGCAACGTGCGTTAGGAGCAGATCTTCCGACCGCTCGTAACGGTATCTTGTTCGCGGCCTTCTTAAAAATGTTAATGCCTATTATCGTGGTTTTACCAGGTATCGCGGCGTATTTATTGCACAAGGATGGCATGTTCCAACAAGAGATGTTGAAAGATGGCGTAATCAACCAAGATAGCGCTTATCCAGTGTTATTGAACTTGTTACCTGCTGGTTTGAAAGGACTATCTTTTGCGGCTTTAACGGCAGCAGTGGTAGCTTCTATGGCGGGTAAAGCGAATTCAATCTCTACGATCTTCACTCTAGATATCTACAAAAAATATATCAATAAGGATGCGAATGAGAAGCAATTAGTGAATATCGGTCGTTTTGCTGTGGTAGCTGCGATGGTATTAGCGATTGCGATTGCTCCATTCATGGGTATCGACAAAAAAGGTGGTTTTGAATTCATTCAAGAGTATACAGGTTACGTTTCTCCAGGTATTTTCGCTTTATTTATTATGGGCTTCTTCTGGAAAAGAACGACTTCAAACGCCGCATTATTTGCGATGATCGGTGGTTTAGCCTTCTCTATCTTAACTAAATACATCCCTGCTTGGACAGGAGTGAACGATTGTATGTTCTACACGGCATTCTTAGATGGCGATGTGTACATGATTCCATTTATGGACCGTATGGGTTGGGTATTTATCTTCTGCGTGGTTTCCATGGTGATTATTTCATTGGCTGATCCAGAAAGTAAGAACAATCCGAAAGGTCTGGAGATTGATGCCAAAATGTTCAAATTGGAGCCTTCTTTCATCGCTGGTACAGTGATTGTGGTGATGGGGATTGTGGCTCTTTACACCTATTTTTGGTAAAGAAACTTATTAAAACAGAATGCTGAAATTGTGCTTTGCAATAATTTGTCGCATTCTGTTTTAATAAATTTTCTGTGATTAATTTGACTGAGCTGCGCAGCACCGACTGCATAAAAAAAGGGATCGAATTTCGATCCCTTTTTTTATAGTAGCCAGTAGCCAGTAGTCAATGGAGAATGGTCAAAGTTCAAAGAGCAAAGAATGTATATTCAATATTTCTGAATGTATCGCCGCAGGCGATTCCAACTCTATTCTTTATGCTTTAAATCTATACTCTCTACTCTATAATCTCTACTCTACAGCGGAGCATTGTAAAAGAGCTTCGCTCTTTTACAATGCTCCGCTGATAATCGAATCCACCACACCCGGATCCAACAACGTCGACGTATCTCCTAGGTTAGTAGTATCGCCCTCCGCCACTTTGCGTAAAATACGGCGCATGATTTTGCCAGAACGCGTTTTAGGTAGGCCGGTCACGAATTGGATCTTGTCAGGTTTGGCAATAGGCCCAATCACACGAGTGACTGTCGCTAAGATATCTTTACGTGTCAAATCATCATTGATGGTAGGGTGTTCGCAGATCACATAGGCATAAATACCTTGGCCTTTCACATCATGTGGATAACCAACTACCGCAGATTCAATAACGCCTGTGTGCATATTGATGGCATTTTCTACTTCAGCCGTACCGATTCGGTGTCCTGAGATGTTCATGACATCATCCACTCGGCCAGTGATACGGTAGTAGCCATCCTCATCGCGCATACATCCGTCTCCGGTGAAGTATAAACCAGGATAGGTGGAGAAGTAAGTCGATTTGCAACGCTCGTGATCCCCGTAGGTGGTGCGAATAATCGATGGCCAGGGGTATTTGATACATAAATTTCCATTTACGCCATTTCCAGTGATTTCTTTTCCATTCTCGTCTACTAGGATGGGTTGAACGCCTGGTAAAGGTAGCGTCGCAAAGGCAGGTTTTAAGGGTGTAATTCCAGCGATAGGCGAGATCATAAGGCCGCCTGTTTCGGTTTGCCACCAGGTATCGACGATAGGACAATTTCCGTGTCCCACTTGATCATTATACCAATGCCAAGCTTCTTCGTTTAAAGGCTCGCCTACGGATCCTAAAACACGTAAAGAACTGAGGTCTTTACCTTCGATATGTTCATCGCCAAAACCCATTAACGAACGAATCGCCGTAGGTGCGGTATAGAAGATGTTAACAGAGTGTCTTTTGATGATATCCCAGAAACGTCCTGCATCAGGATACGTTGGGATGCCTTCGAAAAGAACGGATTTGGCACCATTTAATAAGGGACCATAAACTAAATAAGAGTGACCTGTAATCCAGCCAATGTCAGCCGTACAGAAGAAGACTTCACCAGGGTTATATTGGAAAACATTAGCGAAAGTATAGGCTGTGTAAACCATATAGCCACCGCAAGTATGGACAACGCCTTTAGGCTTTCCGGTTGATCCTGAAGTATATAAAATAAACAAAGGATCTTCTGCATTCATCGCTTCAGCTGGGCAATCTGCTGATGCTTCGTTTTCTTCTTGCTCCCACCAAAGATCACGGCCACCGATCATCGAAACGGGCGTTTTTGTACGAGTTTTTACAATAACTTTTTCTACAGATGGACAAGTGACTAACGCATCGTCTACCGTTTCTTTCATCGGAATGGTCTTGTTACCCCTAACAGCACCATCCGTGGTGACCACCACTTTACATTCTGAATCATTAATGCGATCCGCGATGGATTGGGCTGAAAACCCGCCAAAAACCACCGAGTGAATAGCTCCAATTCTAGCACAAGCCAATACAGCAATCGCTAGTTCTGGAATCATGGGCATATAAATGCAAACACGATCCCCTTTCACCACACCTTGGTTTTTCAGCACATTACTAAACTTACACACTCTGGCATGTAATTCGCGGTAGGTTAGGGTAATGGCTTCATCGCCCGGTTCATTAGGTTCGTAAATAATGGCTGCTTGATCTGGAATCGTTTTTAAATGGCGATCAAGTGCGTTCGCGGTGATATTCATTTGGCCATCCTCAAACCATTTGACCGAATAATCATCAAAATTCCAGTCTAAGACTTTAGTGAATGGTTTAATCCAATCAAATTGATTTGCGATGCCAGCCCAGAATTTTTCAGGTTGCTGTACGCTTTCCTCGTAGGCTTCGTGGTATTGTTGAAGGGAAGTAATTCTCATAATATGATTAGTTTTTGCTTTGTAGGTTTAATTCGTTTACTTTTTTCAAAAGATCCCGGTTAGAAAAAGGTTTTGGGACGTATAAATCGGCTCCTGCTTGGTAACCACGCTCGATGTCTGAATCGGCAATTTTGGCAGAAATAAAGACAATTTTAGGCTTGTAAGTAGGGGACAAGGCTTTCGCTTGTTGACAAACGCCATATCCATCTATTTTAGGCATCATAATGTCCAAAATAATGATTTCAGGAAGCTCTTTTTCAATCAGTTGAACAGCTTCTTCCCCGTCTCTTGCGACATAAACTTGATGTCCATCTTTTCTCATTAAATAATCGAGGGACATTAATATAGCGGGTTCATCATCAGCAATTAGTATTCTCATAGTAGGCGGTTTATTCTATTGGTAATTTAATCAAAAATAAGGCTCCTTGTCCTAAAGCACTCTGAACTTGGATGCTTCCGTGTAAATGTTCGATGATTTTCTTCGTAATAGACAAGCCCAGGCCTGAACTTTCTATTTTTCGATTCGGATTATCTACTTGTTTAAATTTTTCAAAAATTTGGTCGTGAAATTTGGGATCGATTCCGATGCCGTTGTCCTCGATTTCGATGCAAATGTGCGTTGCATTTTCTTTTAATCGAATCACAATTTTGCCATTTCCAGGTTCCACATTTTTAATCGCATTAGAGACAATGTTAATGACCACTTGGACTAACTTTTCAAAGTCTCCCAGGACTTTGCGTTGTGTTCTTTTTTGGCTCAAATCCACAGTCAGGCTTACTTGGTTTTGCTGAGCAATTGCCACGAAGTTTTGAGTGGCTTTTTCGATGATTGCTTCCAGCATAACGGGTTCAATACGGAATTTCTCCTTACCTGCGTCTAATTTTTCTAAGTCTAATACCTGGTTAACTAATCGACTCAATCGATCCGCTTCTTGAATAATCGTGTCTAAAAACTTCTTTCGTTCCTCTGGGCTGATATCTTCATGGTCTACCATAATCTCTGATAAGGAGCGAATGGAGGTAATAGGAGAGCGTATTTCGTGCGTTACCGTGGTCAGAAACTCATTTTTTTGAATGTCCAGTTTACGCAAATCGTAATTACTTTGTTGCAGGTCACGTGATTTTTGAAGTAATTCAACAACTTCAGATACTCCAATGTTTTCTTCTTTTGAAATGGCAGAGATGATTAATCTAGCAGAAGTTGATCCTACAAAACCGGCAAGCATTTTTTCTGTATTATTCACTATGCGTGGATCTGCATAGGTTTCCTGCAGTGAAATTTGATGTAAGGCTGCAAACTGTTTCAGGTTTGCCTCTGCTTTGATTTTACCCATAAAGCCGGCTAAGGCGTTTTTCAAATCCTTTAATTTAGCTTTACCTCTCCAGAGGGTAGTGTTCTCTACACTTTGGGTATAGGTAAACACATCGACGAAAAGGTAGGCTTGGTTAGCTTCTTTAGCAGACTGCTTTGTTAAAATGGAAACACTTAAAAAAGCAAAGGTATTCAGGCTGAGAGACCAATAACCAGCATTCGTAATAGGATTAAATCCAGCGATTCTAAAGGCATCTACGGAAAAGCCTAAGCCTGGTAAAAGAAGTAAGGCACAACAGATAGAGAATCCGATTAAGATGCCCGCTAATGCGCCGGTCCTCGTGGCATTTTTCCAATATAATCCAATGATAGTAGCCGGAGCAAATTGGGCAACAATTAAAAAGGAGGTCATTCCGATCGAAACGAGATTAACGAAATCTTCATTAATCCGGTAATGTGCATAGGCCATGACCATAATAGCCACAATAAATAGGCGTCGTAAATTGTGAATAATGGATCCTAGTTTTTCTTGATTTTGCTCCACAAAGGCTTTTCTTTGTAATAATAGAGGCATAAATAGGTTGTTGCTGATCATGGAGCTGATGGCAATCGTTTCCATAATCACCATTCCTGTGGCGGCAGAGAAGCCCCCGATGTATACGATGGCGGCTAGGGTTTTGGAAGAAAAATACAAGGGTAAGCCCAGGACATATAAATCTGGATTCAGGCCTGAGGGGTGTAAATACGCATAACCAGCAAAACCTAATGGAATCACGAATAGGTTAATCAGCACCATATACAAAGGGAAAATCCAAGAGGCTTGTTTCAGATTTTCCTCTTCGTTAATTTCTACGACAGCCACATGGAAAACCCGCGGCAAAAACAGGAAGGATACCCCGCAAATGACTAATTGGATGAACCAGTTTCCATAGCCTCCTTGGACATGAATGGATGGAACGGCGATATGCGCCTTTTGGACTATCTCATCCCAACCTGAATGAATGGAATAGGTAATATAGATTCCCACAGCGAGAAAGGCCAAAATCTTAATAATGGATTCAATGCCAATCGCAAAAATCATTCCCTGGTGCTTCTCAGAAGAATTGAATTTACGCGGTCCAAGCGTCAGAATAAATAAAGTAATTGCAATAAAAAGTAAGAAGGAGGGATCTTGGTAAAATTGATCTCCAGGAATATTTTGAGTAATTAAGTCAAAACTTTGACTGATGGCTTTCAGTTGCAATCCGATATACGGAATCCCGGCAATTACCGAGATGAGGGTAATGATTTGACCTAATCGGTTATCCTTTCCAAAACGGGTAGAAATAAAATCCGCAATATTTGTGATGTGGTGAATTTTTGAAATACGAATCATTTTGCGCACAAATCCCCACGCTAAAATCATCACGATGGTAGGTCCAAAATAGACGGTTAAAAAACTTATGCCATTCGTACTGACTTGACCCACGGAACCGTAAAAAGTCCAAGCGGAGCAATAAATGGCTAAGGATAGGGCATAAATGAATGGATTATTGATCAGACTTTTGTTAGGTCCTGTTTGCTTCTCAGCCCAAGCGGCTAAGAGGAAAAGAACCCCTAAATAGGAGATGGACAAAAGAAAAATAATCCAGGTGCTCATTTCTTGTTTTTATAATTTAAGATGATTCCTGTAAAAGCAATTACGACTAACCAAACCACTAAACTATAGGCATAAATCACGGGCACACCTCCGATGGACTTCGAAGAGTCAACTAGGCTGATGATGGGAAAGTTGATCAAACCTAAGAAAAGAAATGCCACTAAAACTAAGCGATTATAGCGCATAAAGGATAAAAACGGCTGCCCTCTATCGCTAGAAGGCAGGCCGTTTGTTTAGTTTGTTGATTAAACGTTGTCGAATTCTCCAGTCACAGAATAATATCCGAAGACAGACATTCCGATGGAGATCAGCGGCGCTAACACAAAGGTGTAGATGATCGCTGGGACTAAATCATTTCCTCCTTTTTCCCAAAGCGGTACCGCCTGGAAATAGATAAGGTAAATTCCTGCGGATACGCCTAGCGCAATCCATATCAGGCCTAATATTTTTTTGATAGCATTCATAATTATTCTATTAATAGGTTATTAAGCGTGTTTTTTGTCACCCTTGATGTATATGAAACCAATAATCACGCAGACCGTTACTAAGGCAATTGGGTAATTTAAACCCTCTAAGTAGGGCTTAGCATAGGTGGCTGCTTGACCTGCTTCTTCAGCTGTTTTGTTTGCATCTTTTGCGGTCGTTACTAAGAACGTAGCAATCGCTGGCATTAATCCACCGAAGATACCATTTCCAATGTGGTAAGGCAATGACATCGAAGTGTAACGAATTTTCGTAGGGAATAATTCCACTAAGAAAGCTGCAATAGGTCCGTACGCCATCGTTACAAAAGAGATCAATAAGAATACCATTCCGATTAATGTCCATTTATCAGAATCATTAATCGTGATCGTTTCTTTCACATCTGCTTTAGGAGCTTCTGCCGTTTTATCTGCTAAGATCACTAATTTGCTCACTTTTTTATAGGTGGCACCGTCCGTATACGTACGCGTCGTCGTTACTGTAACTAAAGAATCAACCGTTGATTTTGTATTTAATGCACGCGTCTCTTCGATTTTTTCCGATCCTGCAACTACCTCTTTGTTTTTAACGCTCACGGTTTGATACATCTTATCAAAGATAGGACGGTAAGCAAAAACGGCGATGGCCATACCCGCTAACATAATACCTTTACGACCAATTTTGTCAGAAAGAGCCCCAAAGAAGATAAATAACGGCGTTCCTAATAATAAACCAATCACAAGAATGGTGTTTGTTTGGATATCATCTAGATTACAAATTTTCAATAAGAAAGTTTGTGCATAGAATTGACCCGTATACCAAACTAAACCTTGACCCATCGTCGCTCCGAATAAAGCCAATAAAACGAATTTTAAGTTTAATTTATTTCCAAAAGACTCTTTTAACGGATTCGTTGAAGTCGTTCCCTCTTTTTTAGCTTTTTCAAACATAGGAGACTCCTCCATATTACGGCGAATTAAGAAAGATAGACCTACCATGACGATTGAAAGCAAGAATGGAATTCTCCAGCCATAGTCATCAAAAGCCTCTTTACTCATTGTAGAACGAGTTAGCATAATTACACCTAAGGAGATCACTAAACCAACCGTTGCGGTTGTTTGAATCCACGAAGTGAAGAATCCACGTCTTTCTGCTGGACTATGTTCAGCTACATAGGTGGCTGCACCCCCATACTCACCACCTAAGGCTAAACCTTGTAATAATCGAAGTGTCAGAACTAAGAAAGGAGCCCAACCGCCAATCGTAGCATAAGAGGGCACTAAACCGATGGCGAATGTAGCGCCACCCATTAACATTAACGTAACCATGAACGTATATTTACGTCCAATTAAATCACCCAAACGGCCGAAAACCAAGGCGCCAAAAGGGCGAACCACGAAACCAGCAGCAAACGTGGCAAGCGTGTTTAAAAAGGCAGCTGTCGGATTATCTGTTGGGAAAAACTTCGTAGATAAAACCGTAGCTAGGCTACCAAAGATGTAAAAATCGTACCACTCAATGAGTGTCCCGACGGACGAGGCACTAATGATATAGGCCAGGCTTTGTTTTTTTTGTGACATAGTTTTTAAGTTAAGAATGAATAGAGTTTATAAGTAGTTGGCAAATTGAATAACGAATTCCCCTTTGTAATCACTGATGTTATCCTTCGTAGAATAAACGGGTCTCGATGAATATTGTAGGGTTATTTTAGAGTTGTGACCATCGATGTAAAAATTAGATCCGATATCGAAATAGCTACCCGCAGCAGGTAAGGCATCTAATTTTTTCAAAGTATAAGCTACAAATGGTTGAACACGGAGTTTAGGTGCATCGGAGTTTTTAGGTAATAATAAACCAGCTTGCGTATACCAGATAGAACCTGTTCCCATTAATGGACGCGCATTTCCAGCCCCAGCAAGCGCTTTAGTACCTGTAAAAGCTGGATCAGGTGTTCCTGGATTCATTACCCCAGTATTGCGCAGGTAATTAGGGCCAAAGTCATTCGAATACAGAACTGTATAGGCCGTAATCGCCATATTTTTCTTTTTATCGCCTATAGGCATATCGAAAAAAGCATCAATGGCCATGGAAGTAATATCGTGTTTTGATTTAACTCCATTCAAAGAACTCATCGTGCCATCTGGCTGGTTATAAAATCCAGCTCCGATATTAAACACGCGCTTTGTACCTACATAGGTGCCCACCGTGTAGGGTAATAAATTAGATTCTTGATCTAGGAATTGGTACATCGCATAGCCCCCTTTCGATAAACGGCTATCTCCATTATTATCTACTGCAACCGCTTCAGTCGTGCTATTCACAGGAGTTAAGGACGTAGCAAAAGGCTTATTTACATTAAAACGATAATCTAATTTACCCCATTTACCTTTCACATACATACCAAACAAACGAGCAAATTGGTCTGAATTTTCAATTAATGGCCAGTTAAATACGGGAGCGTCTACCGCTAAAAAGTTCAAGGTACTGGCAGAGGTCATGCGTGAAATGCCATTGAAGTAATGCAAACCTGCTCCGAACGACATACTGAATTTCTTGTCTTTTGCCGGTTGAATAAGTGCATACTCACTATAGGCATCATGGAAGAACATTTGAGGTTTCTTTCCAGCTCCATATCCACCTGTTCCTGATGTGCCAGATCCACCACCTTGTACGAATGATTGATTGTTTACTCCAAAGTGCAGAACGACCATATAACGTGGTGAAATTTGAGAATAAGCAAGTATCCGAATTCGACGTGCACCGATGTCAAAGGTGTTATCTGATGGAGTTCCATTGACCATAGTCCCAGGATTATTGTCTATTGATCTCGCCCAGATTTGATTCCAAAGCACGAAGCGCATATACTTCGATCCTTTTTCATTAAAATTAATTTTCATGCCTGAACCATAATCTGGAGAGCCTTGTCCTAGCAAGCCAAAAGCCCCTAGCAGTAGTGCAAAAAGTATAACAGAAGGATTTTTCATCCAATATAAGTTTTTAAGGTTTTATTTGCATTTTTTGGTTGAGCAAATATTCGCTTAAATTCTTCTGTTGTCTAATTTAGCTATAGGCTTGCTAATTTTATATAGATTTAATTCTTGTCCATTGAATAACCATGAATTTATCCCCTAATTCAGTGATAATCATCCCTTTGTTCGAGAGGTTTCCCGGTATAATGACGAACTCAGATAACTCTTTGTGATTGAGAATGCGGTAGGTAGGAGTATAGAACTCTTGTTTAGGGATTTTGATTCTATATTTCTTTACCCAATTCATCACGGATACATGGCTAATGCCTAATAATCGCTCTATTTCTCGGTAACTAACTCCTTCAATATAAAGCTGTAACGCCTTAATTACGTAATAGCTGTCGATGCTTTTCCCCATTTTAGCCACTGTGAAGTTATAGCCGCAGGATTTACATTTAAAACGTTGTTTCTCGTTAATGATGCCGTTTTTTGCGATATCATAGGACGAACATTGGGGACAAGGTGTGGTGTTTGCCATGGTTAGCTATATTATTTTAGCAAAGCTATAGAAATTTACCAAAAATGGTAATTTTGGTGGAATATTTTTAATTTTGTTTATCTAATAATAGCCTTTATGCAAGAATTCAACGAAACACAACGCTTTACCCAATGGTGGTTATGGCTGATACTCGTGGGTGTCTGGTCTTCGATGGTTTATTCCATTATTACGGCACCTCCGCAAACAGATGCCGCCGTTTACGTGTCTTTTGGAATTGGTATTTTGTTGCCTTTGCTGTTTTGGCAAATGAAATTAACCACCCGTATTACGCAGGAAGGCATTTATGTACGTTTCTTCCCGTTTCATTTTAAGGAGAAGTTTTTCGCTTGGGATACGATCACATCCTCCTACGTTCGCAGCTATAGTCCCTTGATGGAATATGGTGGCTGGGGAATCAAATACAGCTTTAAGGGTAATGGTTTAGTCTATAATACGGCGGGAAACGTGGGTTTACAGCTCTATTTTAAAGAGGGAGATCCTGTTTTAATCGGTACCCAAAAAGGGGAAGAGATCAAAGCGGTATTAGCCGAATTAGGACGTTTAACCGAATCTGTGAAATAAAAGGCGTACCTTTGCGCTGCATTATGAGGATGTTTGTTATTATTTCATTGCTCATAACACATCTTTATACATTTTTATGTCATTCGAATCATTGCACCTCATTGAGCCCATTTTAAAGGCGCTCAAAGAAGAGGGTTATAGTAATCCTACCCCCATTCAAGCTCAATCTATCCCTATCGTCCTTCGTGGAACGGATTTATTAGGTTGTGCCCAAACAGGAACAGGTAAAACCGCAGCGTTTACGTTGCCCATCATTCAGCTGTTAGAAGAGAACAAAAGCTTCTCAAAAAATAAGAAAGTGCGTGCCCTAATTGTTACTCCTACTAGGGAGTTAGCGATTCAGATAGGCGAAAGTTTCAGAGCGTATGCACGTCATACGGATTTGAAATATGCCGTTATTTTTGGTGGTGTAGGCCAAAGCCCTCAAGTCTCAGCCATCCGCAGCGGTGCCGATGTGGTGATTGCGACTCCGGGTCGTCTTTTGGACTTAATGAACCAACGTCTTTTATCCATCGCAGACGTGGAATACTTCGTTTTAGACGAAGCGGACCGTATGTTGGATATGGGTTTCATCCACGACGTGAAGAAATTATTAGCTGCTTTGCCACACAAGCGACAATCGCTATTTTTCTCAGCGACGATGCCCCCAGAAATCGTGAAACTAGCGGGAAGTATTTTGAAAAACCCGGCTTCGGTTTCGGTAACACCGGTTTCCTCTACCGTAGAAATCATCAATCAATCGGTCTATTTCGTTGATAAAGGAAATAAAAACGACTTATTGCTCGACATCTTACAAGACACCTCCATTAAAACAGCCTTGGTCTTCACGCGTACGAAACACGGCGCTGACAAGGTGGTAAAAATGTTATTGAAGTCAAGCATTAAGGCGGAAGCCATTCACGGGAACAAGTCCCAAAATGCGCGTCAAACAGCCTTGAAAAACTTCAAAGCCCAAACAACGCGTGTCCTTGTCGCTACCGACATCGCCGCGCGTGGTATCGATATTGACGAATTAGAATACGTAGTTAACTTCGAATTATCGAATATTGCTGAAACCTATGTCCACAGAATCGGTCGTACTGGCCGTGCAGGGGCAAAAGGGGCGGCTATTTCCTTCTGTGATATTGAGGAGAAAGCGTATTTGAAGGACATTGAGAAATTAATCGGGAAGAAGATTCCAGTCGTGGAAGCGCACAAATACCCGATGAAGGTTTTACATGTGGAGAAAGCGGCGAAAAAGCCTCAAGGTCAATCGCGTAATGGCGGTGGCTCTCGTCCAGGTGCTCCTGCGGCAGCTAAGGATGCTAAACCGGCTCGTTCTTTCGATAAGGCGAGTTCAGGTCGTAAGTGGTACGGTAAGAAAAATACCTATTGATAATTGAAGTCTTCCAATAAAATATTGCTCGTCATTGTAGGTCCCACCGCCGTGGGTAAAACCGCACTTTGTGTGGATTTAGCGAAGCACCTACAGACGGACATTATTTCCGCTGATTCCCGTCAATTTTACAAAGAACTGGCCATCGGGACCGCAAAACCCTCTTTAGAGGAGCAGGGTGGGGTGAAACACCATTTCATTGATTCTCATTCGGTGGAGGATTATTTCTCACCCGGGGATTTTGAGCGGGAGGCGACAGCCCTTCTGGAGAATTTGTTTCAAAAACACGACGTGGTCATCGCCACAGGTGGTTCGGGTTTGTATATCAAAGCGTTGACGGAAGGATTAGATGAGATGCCTGAGGCAGATCTCGAATTACGTGAATCACTGAATAATCGGTTGAAGAAGGAAGGACTTTGGGCCTTATTCTCTGAATTAAAGTCCCTTGATCCGGAGTATGCGGCGAAAGTGGATGCCAAAAATCCACAGCGTGTCATTCGCGCCCTAGAGGTTTGTCTTTCTACGGGGAAACCTTACTCTGAATTTCGCTTAGCCCAAAAGCCTGCCAGACCTTTCCAAGTCATCAAAATCTGTTTAGAGCGTCCGCGCGAAGAATTGTACGCGCGTATTGATTTACGAATGGATCAAATGTTAGCGGCTGGTTTGATGGAAGAAGCGAAGGCTTTTGAAGATAAACAGCATTTGTACGCACTGAAAACGCTGGGCTATAAAGAGATTTATGGTTTTCTGCGGGGGGAATACGATGAAGCAGAAATGATTCGCTTATTAAAGCGCAATAACCGGCATTATGCGAAGAAGCAGATGACCTGGTTTAGAAATCAAGATGCGTATACGTACTTACATCCGAGTACGGCATTTGTGGAGATTTTAAAGCGATTAGAGGCTTAAATAGGCTTCCAAACCGCCTTCGAGGTGGTCGATGTTAGTGAAACCTTTGGCTTTCAATAAACGCAAAGCGATCAAACTCTGCGTCCCATTATAACAGATAATCACCCAGTTTTTATTCCTAGAAATTTCATCGATGCGCCCCAAAAGCACATCCAATGGAACGTGAAAACCTCCTAGATTAAAGTCATCCCACTCTCTGGGCGTCCTTATATCTAGGAGGTTTACCTGTGTTAAATCAGCTTTGAATTCAGCCGCGGTCATCTTAGAAACCTGCCGCTTGCCATGCCATCATGCCGCCTAACACATTGCGCACATTCGTATAGCCTTCAGCTGTTAAATAGGCTGCAGCACGACCTGAACGTGCACCAGAACGGCAGTGAATCAAAATCTCCTCATTTTTCAAATGTGCTATCTCATCCAAACGATCCGGCAATTCACCCAAAGGGATCAACGTCGCACCAATATTGAACTCATCGAATTCATATTCTTCGCGCACGTCGAATAAGTTCAATTTTTCGCCTTTATCTAGGCGTTCTTTCAATTCTTCAATTGTAATATCCATCGTATTAATTATTTCCGTCACCTACCACCCAAACATCAATCGTATCACCCGGATGAATACTCGTTCCATCACATGTGGCACAGGTTTGTTTGAATACAGTTCCTGCAGTTAAATCGCTATTCGCCTCGTATGTTACGTGACCTAATTTTAAATTCATTCCGGCTAATATGATCGAAACCTCATCCAATGGCTTGCCAATCAAATCAGGCAATTCAATCTCCGCATCCGCCGTTCCATTTCCGATATACAAATCGACCTCAGTTCCCTTCGGAATACTGCTCCCAGCCGTTATTTTTCTTCCCAAAGCCTGCATGTCAATCACCTCTTTCAATCGAGGATCATTCACCTGGTGCACAATTCCTTTTTTCAAACCAGCAATCACTAATTGCTGCTCTGCACTACGCACGGAAAGCCCAATTAAATTAGGCATTCGAATCGTAGGAGGGGTCTCGGAATTGATAGTAATATAGATTTTGCGACCAGATTTCACTAACGCATTGGGCAATGGATACTGCGATAAAATGGTCAACGGCGGCTTATCAGCCACAAACGTGCAATCTGAAATTTCGTATTCTAAGTTGTTAGCATCCACGGCCTCTTCCATCTTATCCATTGACATTCCTTTCAAATTAGGAACTTTAATGGTTTCGCCGTGGTGCGTGCTCCAAGGTAAATAGACGAAAAAGAAACCAAAGAAGAGTACTAAAAACAACGTCACTAAAATCGCTACGTGCAAGTAGAAGTCCTTTTTTGATTTAGTTGATATGATCGCCATGGAAGGGGTTGTCTATTTTAGTGCAAGATAATAAGAAAAGAGTTGAATATTAAATCCGAAATTGTGCTACGCAATAATTTCTTGAATTTAATATCCAACTCTCTTTCTAATTTCTCTATTCTCTACTCTCTTCTCTCTACTCTCTACTCTAAAAACAAAAAAGGGGCTTTTGCCCCTTTTTTGTTTACTGACCACTGACCACTGACCACTGACTACTGTCCACTGACCACTGTCTAGTACTTAAACACCTTATCACCCGCCATCACTTCTTGCGTTTTCTCATCGAAAGTAACGCGTTGTCCCGTGCGGTAAGCCGCATTCGACATAATAGTAGCGATAGAGTGTTGGTATCCTGCTTCGATAGGAGCGTTAGGTGTTTTGCGAGAACGAACGCATTCCATCCAGTTTTTCACGTGGTTGAAAGTTAAGATGTCTCCACCTGTATCTGCGTCAGTCGCTACTTTAGCTCCTTCGATTTTCATCGTTGGTAATAAGTTCGCTTGTAAGCCCATCGCTTTCGCTTCGCGCTCACGAAGACCACCGTTAGGAGAAATTGTGTTCGTGTCTAAGTTTAATTCACCTCCGTTTGAGTAGTAAATTTCTTTTGTTCCACCTGCTGAATTCGAGAAGCGAGATGTGAATTGAACTTGGAAACCTTTTGTTCCTTGGCCATAATCCATTACCACAGTCATTGTATCCGCATTCTTACGGCCATCATTCCATTGGTAAATACCACCATTTGCAACGACAGAATTCGGGTGCTTTAAACCAGTGAACCAGTGAACCGTATCGATTTGGTGAGACATCCATTGTCCAGGAATTCCTGACGAATACGGCCAGAATAAACGGTACTCTAAGTATTTACGTGGGTCAAATATATCAGCTGGGCGATTCATTAAGAAACGTTTCCAATCGATATCTGATTCTTTCAAAATGCTCGTTAATTCTGGACGTCTCCAGCGACCTGGTTGATTGACGTTCCACATTAATTCCACCATTTTAATATCGCCAAATTTACCCGACTTGATAAACTCTTCAGCTGCCCAATAATTTTCACCTGAACGACGTTGAGATCCGATTTGAACGATTTTACCTGAATCTTTTACTGCCTTTAAAACGGCACGTGCATCTTCCATCGTTTCAGCTAATGGCTTCTCCGTATAGGTATCGCAACCCGCTTTTACTGCCTCAATGGTATGTAAAGCGTGTTGGAAGTCTGCAGTGGAGATGAAAACAGCATCGATTCCTTTAGCAGAATACAATTCTTCATTGTTTCTGTAGGTTTGGATGTTTCCGCCTAATTCTTTCTCTAAAAAGGCTTTTCCTTCATCTCTACGGCGATTCCATAGGTCCGAAAGGGCTACCATTTCGAAGTTCATTCCTTTGGCTAAGGCCTTAAATGGTGGCACGTGTGAAGCACGGTGACGATCTGAAAAACCGACACAGGCTACGCGAACGCGGTCGTTTGCGCCAAGAATCTTGCTATAAGATTTTGGGCTAAATGCTAAAGTACCTAGAGAAGCTAGGGCACCTTTGTGTAAAAATTCTCTTCTTTCCATAGGTTGGTTTAGTTAATTTCTCTGATTTTGATGTTTTTATAGAATACGGAATCCCCGTGCTCTTGGAATAAGATTGGACCTGCCTCTTGTGCGCCAAATCCTTCCCATACTTTATGCTTGCTATGTGCTACTAAAACGTTGAAAATAGGGCTTTTACGCTCATATTCTACCACTTTAAATCCATTTAACCAGTGTTGAACGATATTATTAGGGTAAACGATGATACGAGCATTGTTCCATTCGCCTACTTTGCGTTGGAAACGAGGATCTAATTTCTTAGAAGGAATGATGTCATATAAGCTGGCTAAAGTTCGATTTCCCACGGTTCCTAATTTCGCATCTGGGTGCTTGGCGTCATCTAATACTTGGTATTCTAAACCAATCGCAGACATGCCAGAGTTGTAAGACTCATTTACGAAATACTTCACGCCTGAATTCGCTCCTTCTGTTAATTTGAAATCAAAAGTTAATTCGAAAGCGGAGAATTTGTCATTGGTTAAAATGTCGCCTCCATTTCCTGATTCTTTACCGCCAGAGCTATTTACGTGTAATGTGCCGTCTTCTACTGTCCATACCGATGGTGGAGCCGTTGTTTTGAAGGCTGAACGGAAACCAGTTAAGTCTTTTCCATTAAACAATAAACGGAATCCTTGCTCTTTTTCTAGTGGAGAGACATTGTTTAATAGGTAATTGTCTACGACTACGTTTTTGTCCAAAGGACGTGCTTGCATATCTTTCCCCGTTTGAATGCGGATGTTTTTCCACATCACCTGCATACCCGGTTTCATGTCCGCATAAATCGCGTGAACTTGGAAGGCGATGAAACCTTTAGCCGTCATATCATCTACTAAATAGGTCACAGGGATGTCATTGATCCAAGTACGGATCGTGCTTCCGATCGCTTCGATGCGGTAGTGATTCCAAACATCGCCTAACTTAAAGGCTTTCTTCGCCTCTGGCTTTAGTTCGTTTTGGGCTAACCAGCCACGTCTAGATTCATCGTAAATACCACCTGACCATCCACGAGAAGACGGGTCGATTTCGGCTTGGTAACCATGCACGCGGCCGTTTTGGTATTCAGGAATAGAAAGGCTTCTGAATTGAACGCCTGAATTCATTTTGTTATCTACTTTCACATCAAACTCCAGGATAAAATCACCGTATTCTTGTTCAGTAGCCATGAAAGAGTTAGGGGTATTTGCAACGGTCGTTCCTACCATTACGCCATCTTTCACTTCGTATTTTGCCTGTCCATTTAATTGTTTAAAACCTTTAAAGGTTTTTCCGTCGAACAGATTTGTCCATTTTTGAGCTTGTACTTGTAACGATCCAATCGTTAAAAACAAGCCTAAAAAAGGTAGAATTAATTTTTTCATAGTTTGATTTATTTTTAATTACAAGGCCTTTGTCTTCGAAATTTACTCAATAATCTTTAAATAATTTAGTTTCTCTGAGGGGTGAAATCAGGTCAGGAAAATAGTCTGAATCGGTAAGCCTTTTTATTAAGTATTCTATTATTTTTGTAGATTAATAATTGAAGATTATGCAAAAACAGACAAAAGCCATTCGTATTCAAGCTGAAAGATCTCAAAACAGAGAACATTCGGTTCCGTTATATTTGACATCTAGCTTCACTTTTGAAGATGCAGAACAAGGTCGCGCTATTTTTGCAGACGAAATGGCCGGCAATATCTATTCTCGCTACATGAATCCCAATGTGGATGAATTTGTAGAGAAAATGAATATGTTGGAGAATGCAGAGGATGGAATCGCCTTTTCTACGGGAATGGCAGCCATTTTTGCCTCCATGGCAGGTTTGTTGAAATCAGGTGATCATGTGGTTGCTTCCAATGCGCTTTTCGGATCATGTATACAGATTTTAACGAAGATTACCTCTAAATGGGGTATTGAATGCACCTTCGTTCCTGGCCATGATTTAAATGCTTGGAAAAACGCGATTAAACCGAATACGAAATTTTTATTCTGTGAATCACCCTCTAATCCAGGTTTAGAACTGATTGACTTAAAAGAATTAGCCTTATTGAAAGAAGGTAAGGATATTATTTTAGCCGTTGATAACTGTTTTGCGACGCCTATTTTACAGACTCCATTGGATTTAGGGGCTGATTTAGTGATTCACTCAGCGACGAAATACATTGATGGCCAAGGCCGCGTTTTAGGTGGGGTTATTTGCGGTAAAAAAGTGTATATCGATGAGATTCGCTTTTTTGCACGTCATACGGGGCCGTCTATGTCCCCATTTAATGCCTGGGTGCTTTCTAAAAGTTTAGAATTACTGGACTTAAGATTACAAAAGCATTCAGAAAATGCATTGGCGTTGGCAGAAGCTTTGGAAGGACATAAGGCCTTAAATAAGGTCAAATACCCTTATTTAAAATCACATCCACAATATGAATTAGCAAAACGCCAAATGAAATATGGTGGAGGAATACTAACTCTTGATATTAAAGGTGGATTTGAAAAAGTGGTGGCATTCAGCAAATTGTTGAACATTGTTTCTATTTCACCTAATTTAGGTGATTCAAGAACGATTATGACTCACCCAGCCTCAACCACCCATTCTAAATTACCTGCAGAGGAAAAAGCTGCATTAGGTATTACAGAAGGCTTAGTCCGTATTGCGGTAGGTTTAGAGTCCATTGAAGATTTGAAAGCAGATTTCTTACAAGCTCTTAATCAGATTAGCTAATGTGGGTCGCTCTGATCGTTTGTTTGCTTTTATTGACCGTAAACGTCGTTATAGGGGTTTATGTCGAGCGCAAGCTATCTGCCTTTATGCAGGATCGATTAGGGCCCATGGAAGTAGGGAAGTGGGGTTTGTTGCAGGTTTTTGCGGATCTATTGAAGTTGATACAAAAGGAGGATCTTGTTCCGGCTGATGCACAAAAACGACTTTTCCTTTTCGCTCCCTGGATTATATTTTTATCTGTTTTTGGGGCATTTTCTGTCATACCCTTAAGTTCTGGCACTTTTTTACAAGGAAGCCAAACCGAAATGGGCATTATGCTTTTAATGGGAATCGTTTCTTTAGATAGCCTAGGTATTCTATTAGCTGGATGGACCTCCAATAACAAGTACTCGCTTCTAGGCGCCATTCGTTCCGCCGCTCAATTGGTTTCCTATGAGATTCCTATGGGTCTGACGATTTTGTGTGTAGTACTTATTTCTGGATCTTTGAATTTACAAGACATTTCGTTGCAACAGGGGATTTTCGCCTCTGAAACACAGTATTTATTTGGTTTAAAGAGTCTAGGAATTGAGGTGACTCAGGCTGGCGGTTTCTTGAGCTGGAATGTGGTTCGAATGCCTTTGTTCTTCTTTTTATTTATCCTCTATTTCATCGCATCTTTAGCGGAAGCTAATCGGGCTCCTTTTGATATTCCTGAAGCGGAGTCAGAGTTAGTGGGTGGTTTCCACACGGAATATGCCGGCATGCGTTGGGCCCTATTGTTCTTGTCAGAATACGGAATGATGCTTTTAGTAAGTGTGCTAGGGGTCATATTGTTTTGGGGATCTTGGTATTCTCCGCTTCCTAATGTAGGTTCAGTCAGATTAGCAGATTGGACGAATGGGTTGCCTGGAACCATCTTAGGCACCATTTTAGGTTTCGTCTGGTTGATGCTAAAATCGTATATTTTGATCGCTCTCCAAATGTGGATTCGATGGACTTTGCCACGTCTTCGAGTAGATCAATTGATGTATTTGTGCTGGAAAGTGCTGACCCCCTTTGCCCTGATTTTCGTCGCAATATCTGCGGTGTGGTCGCTACTCATGTAAGGATTCTCCTTTATTTTTTGTTTATTTACAGAATTGCATTCTGTTAACCTATATTCTATGATCAAACTCTTACCCAGAGTCTTTTGCCTAGGGCTTTTATTGATCCTTTCGCATCAAAGCATTGCACAAACCACCTCACTTCCGGCCATTTTTGGAAAAGTAATTGATGCCTCTACGGGAGAACCATTGAAAGGCGCGGATATATCGGTTGATTTTAAAAAATCAGGGGTTACATCGGATTCATTGGGGAATTTCAAAGTTTATTTGCCCTACGGTGAATGGGTAGTAAAGGTGAGTTACGTGGGATACAATCCTTATCGAACTAAAGTCTATATCAAGGCGAATACGGAATTAAATGTCGAATTAAATAACGTTACGAAGCAATTAGAAGAGGTTATCGTTTCAAGCGCCTCTACAAAACGGGATATTCAAACGCCTTCCTTGGGTGTGACCGTATTGAGCTTAAAAGGGATTAAGAAATTGCCTACCATGATGGGGGAGGTAGACGTTATACGTAGTTTACAATCACTTCCTGGTGTATCTTCTGTAGGTGAAGGTGCGAATGGTCTTAATATTCGGGGTTCGAATGTAGACCAAAATCTTATCTACATCGATGATACCCCTATTTTCAACCCAACACACATGTTTGGATTGTTCTCTGTTTTTGCATCTGATGCGATTCGGGATTTAGAATTATACAAAGGTGGTGTTCCATCGCGTTTTGGAGGTCGCACGGCCTCAGTTTTAGATATTAAAATGATCGAGCCGAATACGGACAAGTTTAAAATGCAGGGTGGAATTGGTTTAGTTTCGAACCGGGTGATGGCTGAAATACCGATCATTAAAGAAAAATTATCTGTTTTAGTAGCCGGGCGTTTATCAGTGAATGACTTTATGTTTAAATGGTTTGCACCGGATTATTTGAAAAATTTGCGGGCTAATTTTTCGGATGTAGCGACGAAGATCTTTTACCGTCCTAATACAAAAAACACGATTTCGCTTTCGACCTATTTGAGTCATGATTATTACCGTGTCGATTCCTTATTTAGTATAGAAAACGTAGTTGCAAAACAAACGTCCTTCAATTATGGACATCAAAATCTGGCAATACATTGGAATCACTATTTCTCGCCTAAATTGAACATGATGATAAGTGGTTCGTTGACCGATTATTCGACGAAGACATTTGCTCCTGATACCGTAAATACCATTGATCTGAAAAGTTCCATTTTATACCGAAACTTGACTGCGAGTTTCGACTATCAACCACGCGATAACCACAAAATGAATTTTGGTGTCACGGGAACCCGTTATGATATTGATCCAGGAAATTTGAATCAGGGAGTTGTATCGAGAGTGGCAACGGTGAAATTACCTCTGGAGCAATCCTATGAATTAGGCATCTTTGCGGATGATGAATGGACCTTGAGCCCTAAGTTCACTGTGCAAGCGGGTTTGCGTTATTCGCAATACTACCGGATAGGAGCTGGCGTGATTAATGAATATGTGCCAGGTCAAGTACCCTCCTTAAATTCAATCGTAAAGAAAACTAGTTATGGTGATGGAGAGGTCATGGCATCATATGGGGGTCTAGAGCCTCGATTGACCATGAAATATTCTTTGGCAGAGAATACTACCATGAAATTTGGTTATAACCGTCAACAACAATTCTTCCAATTATTATCAAACAATACAACGCCATTACCTACCTCGCGCTGGAAAACGGCTGATACCTTTATTAAACCTCAACAAAGTGATTTTCTTTCTTTGGGTTTATTTAAGACTTACAATGAAAACGTGTATGAGGCTTCCATTGAAACCTATTACCGTGATGTGAGAAACACCTTAGATTTCGTTTCAGGGGCTAATTTGCAATTGAATCCGAATATTGAGACCCAATTAATCACCGGCAAAAGTAAGGCTTACGGTATGGAATTAATGGTTCAAAAGAAAAAAGGAGAAGTTTCTGGTTGGGTATCGTATACGTATGCGCGTGCCTTCAATCAAATGATAGGGGATTATCCGGAAGTTCAGTCAATTAACGGAGGGGAGTGGTTTGCAACGAATTATGACAAGCCCCATACCTTTAACATGATGTTGAATATTCAACCTACGACACACCATAGTTTCTCCTTCACATTTGCCTATAATACAGGTCGTCCATTCTCCTCTCCATCGGGTTCCTACGAGATTGGTGGAAAGAAATTCCCTGTGTTTGCGGAACGTAATAATGACCGAATTCGAGATTATCATCGCTTAGATTTCTCTTGGACCATTAATAATCCATCGATGAAAAAACAGCGTTGGGAAGGAAGCTGGGTATTTACGATCTATAATTTATATGGTCGCCAAAATCCCTATTCAGTCTTCTTTAAATCAACCAAAAATGGTTTGAGGGCCTATGAATTAAGTGTATTTGCTGCCCCATTCATCTCATTAACTTATAATTTCAAATTCTTGTAATATGTCTTTATCTCCTAAAAATATACTTTTTTACCTGTTTCTACTGGGTGTTGTAACGTGGGCCTGTGTGAATCCCATTAAGGATTTTGTCCAAATCGACGCTACTTCATTTACCACCATTGAAGCAGATATTTCAGATGATCCAGAATTGAGTAAAGTGCGTTTGACAAGTTCGTCTAATCGTTTGTTATCTCAATTAGCCTTGCCGATTTCAAAGGCGGTTGTGTCTGTGACGGATCAGAATGGAACGAAAACGGTTTTCACGGAGGGTATTCCTTTAGGTACCTATTATCCCACTCCTGGATTTAAAGGCGTGGTAGGTTCTACCTATAAATTAAATGTGAAGATGTTAACTGGGCAAACCTACGAAAGTACGGCAGAAACGATGAAGGCGGTGCCTGAGATTGAGAATGCCATCACTCGTTTCGAGACTTTTGATCAATATTCGAAAGTTGATGTGCGCCGTGCAGGTTTTACGGTGTATTTGGATTTCAAAGATTTGCCATCGGAGGGTGATTTTTACCTTTGGAATTGGAAACACTATGAGAAAATTGGATTCTGTGCTACTTGTACGGATGGCGGTAAATACGATTTTAAGAAATTAGATTGTGTGCAACCGAAATTCCCTACAGATGCCATTTTAAATTATATGTGTGATGGAAACTGCTGGGACATTACAACGAATAATGATTTGAATGTTTTCTCCGATGTTTTAACGAATGGCCAAAGAGTCGTGGGTCGCCAAGTCGCTCGAATTCCTTTTGACAATTGGACACCGTATTATTTCCGATTAGAGCAACGTTCGATTACGAAGAATGCATTTGCCTTTTATCAGTCTCTGATCTCGCAAGTTCAGTCATCAGGTTCCTTGTTTGATGTGCCAGCTGAAACACGTTTCAGCTTAAATATCAAATCGATTACAACCCCTTCTGAGCGTGTATTGGGTATTTTTAACGTATTCTCTGTTCGTAAAAAAATCTTTATTATCGATCGTAAAAAGAATATTCCAGTAGGAGAAGAGCCCATTATTTCGATTATTCCTGGGGAAACGTATTCGTGTCCTCCAGGTTCTGTAGGATGTCAAGATAAGGCACCTTGTATCGAATCGCCCACCAGAACAAAAATTACTCCAGAAGGTTGGGTATTCTAGTTTTTTAGGCACAAATTTGTGCTTTAATTCTAGCTATGATCGGAGTTTTATTAGTGAATCTGGGTACTCCAGATGATCCAGGTACCCCTAGTGTACGCAAGTATCTACGTGAGTTCTTGATGGATGGACGTGTTATTGACATACCTTATCCATTTCGGTATTTACTCGTCAATGGTATCATTGCTCCGTTCAGGGCTCCTAAATCAGCTAAGATTTACCAAGAATTGTGGGAAGAGCGTGGTTCTCCGTTGAAATTTTATGGAGAAGATGTCTGTGCCTCTTTAGCCGATTCCTTAGGCGAGGGGTATATGGTGCGTTTAGCGATGCGCTATCAAAGTCCCGATTTAAAGTCTGTCATGTCAGAAATGCAACAGGCAAATCTGAAGAAATTAATTGTTATTCCATTCTTCCCACAATACGCTTCAGCAACCACAGGTTCTGTGTATGAGCGTGTAATGGAAATTATGTCAGATTGGCAAATTATGCCATCTCTTTCAATTGTAAGTTATTTTTACCAGCATCCTATTTTTGCCAAATACTTTGCAGACAAAGCTGCTAACTACCAGAAAGACATCGACTTCGATTACTATTTATTCTCTTACCATGGGGTTCCAGAACGCCATATTCGCAAAGGAGATATCACGAAGAATACCTGCGTCTTTGGATCCTGCTGTGAAACAATCACTGAAAAAAATCACAATTGCTATCGGGCACAATGCCATGAGACTACGCGTCTGATTGCGAAGGAAATGGGATTGAAACCTGGAACCTTTGGCACTGCATTCCAAAGCCGTTTAGGACGTGACCCTTGGTTACAACCTTACACAGACGAGACGATCAAAAAGTTAGTGAAAGAAGGAAAGAAGAAGATATTAGCCTTCTCTCCGGCCTTCGTAGCTGACTGCCTAGAAACGACTATCGAAGTAGGTGAGGAGTACAAAGAATTATTCGAAGAAGCAGGTGGCGAGCATTGGCAGTTAGTGGAGAGCTTGAATAATTCACCAGAGTACGTGGCTTTATTAGAGGACTTAGTTAAGAATTCATAAGATGATAGCCTTACTTTTAACCATTGTATTCTCCGTATTGTTGTTAGTGAATTTTCGTGCTCACGCAAAATTCAATATCGATACACGTATTGCTATTCTGCTGAACTATCCAGTTTGCTTTTTAACGGGTTATTTCCATCAGATGGATGCAATACCCTTTCATTGGCCTTCAACAGGCTATTCCTTAGGTATTTTAGGGATTGGAATTGGATTCGTGATTACGTTTCTGTTATCGGGTTATTCTACAGTTAAGAATGGAATGGCTCCCACTTCTTTAGCTAATAATATCTCCTTAGTCATTCCGGTCATGGTGAATTTATTCATTTGGAAGACGGGAGGGGATTTAACTGTTTCTGTTATTGCAGGTCTAGTTCTATCCTTTGCAGCCATTTATTTCTGTAGTCCTTCTAGTGCTGGAACTGTTCAGAAGCCTGTTATCTGGGCTCTGGTAGCTGTTTTTGTGGCTTATGGAATCACCAATACGGCCTTTAATTATTTGAATGCGGCAATTGTACAGCAAGTGGGAGGAAGTATTTCTTTTACGTTGATGCTGCTATTAGGCTCTATGGCAACTTCTGCCGTTGTGCTAGCTTATTGGACGTTTACGGGTGGAGTTACTTGGTCTCTTCGCTCCGTTTTAGCTGCGATACCTTTAGGCTTGCCTAACTTCTTCTCCTTTTATTTCTTATTAAAGGCATTAGATGCCTACCAACAAAACGGTGCGGTGGTCTTAACGATTTATAATCTGGGTGTGATTCTTTTGAGCGCCTTCACTGCCTTGATTTTCTTCAAAGAACAATTAACGAAGAAGCAGTGGGTGGGGATAGGTTTGGGTTGCCTTGGAATCGCATTAATCATTTTGTAGATAAGAGAGTAGAGATTATAGAGTAGAGATAAAAATTAAATTAATCTATACTCTCTACTCTTTAATCTATGTTTTATAATTGCGAAGCAATTATAAAACGTTAGCAGTTTGCTCCTTAATCTTCTCTAACTCATCCTTCATATTCACTACTAAGCGCTGAATGGTAGAATCGTTCGCTTTTGAGCCGATGGTGTTGATTTCGCGGCCGATTTCCTGCGCCATGAAGTTCAGCTTCTTACCGTTTCCTTCCTCTAGGATTTCGATGAAATAGTCTAGGTGAGTAGCCAGGCGTACTTTTTCTTCAGAAATGTCGAATTTTTCGATGTAGTAAACGACTTCTTGTTCGAAGCGGTTTTTGTCAAAATCCTCTTTCAAGCCAAGCTCTAGGAGTGCGTTGCGCATTCTTTCACGAATACCCGGCATCCGGATTTTGTCTTGTTCTAAAACTTGCGCTAGACCCGATTTGATGGAGGCGATATATTCGCGGAATTTATCTTCTACGACTTTTCCTTCACGTGCTCTGAATTCTTTACATTCCTTCACGGCCTCTTGAACAGCTTCGAATACGACCTTCCAAAGGGCTTCAATCTCCTCTTCGTCGTCTTGTGATTGATCCGATGAATTGAGACTGGGCATGGACATCGCTTGTAAATACAAGGCTTGTTCGTCGATGTTTTGAACTCCTAATTCAGTAGCGAAGCGCTTTAATTCAGTAAAATAGGTGGCTATTTGAGCTTGTGGAAGAATGCTTTGAACTATGTTCTCGTTGTTTTTTTGAATATGTAAATTCAATTCCATTTTACCGCGCTCTAATTGCTGCGTTAAGTAATTGCGAATTTCAATTTCTTTAGCAGACAGCGATTTAGGGACACGGCAGAATATATCCGTAAACTTAGAGTTTAGACTTTTAACTTCAACGCGGATTTGCAGGTCTTGGATTTCTTTTTGGGATTTTCCAAAGCCCGTCATGGAGTAGATCATAGTGTTTCTTTTTTGGCCTTAGCCGCTTGATAAAAGGCAAATGCAATGAATAAAAGCATCGCGATAGAAGCGGCTAGATCTATTTTATTACCTGTAATAACAGAAACAGGGGCGAATTTAAATTCAATAGTATGCTTCCCAGCAGGAATGGCTAAACCTCGTAGGACATAATCTGCCTGAACATGATTCGTTTCCTTGCCATCAATATAGGCTTTCCAATCCTTGTTACCTCGGTAATAGATTTCGGAGAAGACTGCGAAACTAGGATTTTTCGAATCAACAGAATAGGTTAAATAATTAGGCTTGTAGGAAGTTAAGCGAATAGTGCCGTCCGTTTTAAAAGAATTTCCATGGACAAAAGAGGCATCTTTTTGCTCTACTAATGCCACAGAGCGTGGATCAATTTTGCCTATACCATTCAAGGCCGCATCCGCTGAAGGAACCACTTGAACAGTGGAAACTAACCAAGCATTACCTAATGCACCTGGATTCGTTTGAGGTGCTAATTGACCGGTTGAATCTGGGCTTAGAATGTATTTTGTGTTCAGTATATTCAGGATGTTCATTTGTCCTGGATTGGCTGTGAATTGTTTTTCGATCAACTCTTGGTAACGGCGCAATTTAGCTGCGTGATATCCTCCCAATGATTGATGGTAATAGGAGGTAGTGGCATCACTCATAAAGTTAGTGGCCACATTTACGACACGGTAATGCGTCGAATCTTGCAAGATTTTTTGGTCAGCTGGGGTAGGTAGGATTTGCTCATCTAAGGTCGCTTTTGACACAAAGAAATCTTTACCAAAATAACGTTTCGCTACCGGTGTTAGGTCTAAAATTCCCACTAAAACTAGGGCAATTAACCAAATCGATTTTTTGACTTTTCCTGTGCTAGCTACCCATAAAATACCTGCTCCGATCAATACGATAAAGAAGCTGCGGAAGGCATCTGACTGGAATAATTCGATTCGGTCCAGTTGAATACTTCTCCAGATTTGGTTATTCAAAGCCGTATCCTGTATCAATGCGCCTCCGAAATTAGGTCCTTTAAAGTCAAAGAATAAATCTGGCGCCATTCCGAAGAACAAGGCAAGTCCACCGGATAAGCCGGCTGCGTACAATAGCGGTTTTTTAATCTCAGACCAGGTTGATTTTTGTTGAATGAATCGAATTAATCCTAATATGCCTAAGCTTACGAAGCCTACTTGCACAAAGGATAAAACCATGGTGATGGCTCTGAACTTATTGAATAGCGGGAAGTATTGGAACAAGATCCCATTCAGGAAGAAATATTTACCCCAAGCGAAAGTGATGAATAGGGAAGTAAAGCCAATAATCCACCATTTTTCTGCCGATTTAATGTAAAAGGCACCAAATAAAAATAAGAAAATGACTAATGCGCCGGCATAGGCAGGTCCTGCCGTATAGCTTTGGTCGCCCCAATAGGCCGGGCCTTTTTCGACGAATCCCAAGGCTTGTTCCTCTGGAATGCCCGCATTCGTCATTGTTTGATAGGTATTAGAAGAAGTTCCACCTAAGTCGCCAGCAGAGGCGCCACCCATGAAATTAGGAATCAAAAGTGTTCCTGTTTCGGCAATTCCATAAGACCAATCGAAGGCATAGTTTTGGTCTAAACCATCGCCACGCGATTTATTTACACTAAGTTCAGAGGCACCACGTGTCGTTTCTTTTGAATATTCGTAATTATTCCAAAGACGCATCGAGTGAGTCCCCAAGGCTAAAACTAATCCTAAACCTAGCAATAATCCACGCTTTAACCATTCGACTACCGTTTTCTGAAGGATGGCTTGAGAAAGGGTATAGATTTTATAGAATCCGATGATGAAGAAGAGGTAATACGTGATTTGAACGTGGTTAGCGTATAATTCGAGGGCCATTCCTAGTGTGAACAAGGCGGCTCCTAGCCATTTTCGATTTCCCCAACCCAGTTTTACGCCTGCTAAAACGATAGGGGCATAGGCCAAAGCTAATACTTTAGAGGTATGCCCAGCAGGGATGATAACCATATTATAGGTCGCAAAGGCATAAAAAACCGCCCCAGCAAAACCTAAAATAGGGGAGGCTCCCATGGCCCAAAGCAAAATATACATCCCCAGCATCTGCAATACAAGCAGATTCACGGGAGATGGTAAGAGGTTGGTGATGAAAGAACCGATTTTGGCAGAAATAGAATACGGATAAGACCCTGAAATCTGGTAGGTAGGCATCCCGCCAAACATCGAGTTAGACCACCAGGCATCCTCGCCAGTCTTTTCCTTAAATTGAATGCTCTCCTGAGCCGCCGCCTGGGCTTGTTGGATATCGTGCTGAATTAACACTTTTCCCTGTAGAACGGGTCCACAATAGATAAAAGCGATTAGAAGAAAGCCCAACAGGACAATCCCATGGGGGGCAAAGGAGCGCAAATTAATTTTCATTTCTTATGAGATCGATACTAATTCAAGTTCAAAAGTTAAATCACGACCCGCTAAAGGGTGATTTGCATCTAAAGTAACGTGAGAATCGGTTAAATCTGTAATCACCACTTCAACCACGTGGCCGCCATCTTGGTGCATAGATAAGGAAGCGCCTAATTCTAATTCAATGTGTGGAGGTATCTGAGTACGCTCTAAAGTCAAGGTGTTTTCAGCAGAATGTTCGCCATAAGCTTCAGCAGCTGGGATGACAACCGTTTTTTTCTCGCCAATGGTCATGCCAGTTACGCCATCATCAAAACCTTTGATGACCATCCCTGAACCTAATTGGAATTCAAGTGGAGTTCTTCCTACTGAAGAGTCAAAAATAGAACCGTCGGTGTGTTTACCTGTGTAGTGTACGGCAACCTTGTCGCCGGTTTTTGCAATAGACATATTGAATCGTTAAAATTTAAAAATAAGCTACAAATAACACGAAAATTTGTAGCCTTTCCAAGCCTTTGGCCTATGATTCAATGGTTTCTAGCGCGTATTTTTGTTGAATAAAGCGCAATTCATTTTCCATGGTTTCTAAAGAACTCAGGAACGACTTTTTCGCTATTGCAGGTAAGTTTTTATAATATTCTATCCCGGATTGCAGATTTGCGGTGAAAGTTTGGAAATATTTAATCCGCTTTACCCAAGCCTCCGTATTGATTTCTTCTTCAATCGATTCTTTTAGATAGTTTACATAAAGTTCTAATTCTGCCAAAAACATGTGCGGACGGCTTTCTTTTGTCAAATTTTGGATGCGACCATAGATGTGATCTATCATCATTTTAAGCGACACAATTTGGGAGAAATTTGCGATGTTTGGACCAGGACACATGGTCACCGCGTTCAGTTTATTGACAAAAGTTTCTTTGTATTCAATGGCTGCAGAATTACTCAAACCTACACATAGACATTCTTTGGCAACTATTTCTTCTTTCTTTTCTTGACCTTCGGCTGTTGCTAATTTTAATTGAATGTATTTTTTTGAGGCGGTGCATATCGGTTCTGATGTAAATTCGGTATTAAAAGCTAAATGCTTTTCCGTACATGGGCTTCCAGCGTTGTTCTGTTTTATTCGCTTTAAGCGTTCATTGTAGCCAGAAGTACCTTTTAAATAATTAAATCGAACGCCTAGGGGAGAGCTTTTGCTTAAAATAATATCCTCCTTTTTCGATTCTGCCAGCAATTGCATCGTCTCTTCATCCACTGTAGTTGCCTCAGGAACTAATAAGAACGGTGAACCCCATCCAGTGCTGTCTACGGCATAATAATGGTGCAATAACTGATCCTCTTCATGTGTTCCTATTCCCCCTTGTACAGAGATTTTTATAGCGGGAGTATGCTCTCCTTGCTGAAATAGAGAAAACATCGTGTCGATAAGCTCTTGTTTTTTACTTTTGAATTCTTCTAAAATAGGCCCTAGTAAATACCCATCCGTAGCAAATGCGTGACCACCACAATTCAACCCAGATTCGATGCGGAATTCACTAACCCAAATGCCTTTTTTTGCCAAATATTTTCCTTGAATCAAGGCTGATCTAAAATCTGTCACTTTGACGATAACTTTCTTTTTAAAGGTTTGGAAATCCTCAAATTGATCTAAATAATTAAACAAACGAGGATTCATTCCCGCTGAAAAAACAATGGATGAATTGCTTAAATCACTTAGTGCATAGCCTCTTAATGCTGCCACCGCATCGGAATTCTCCTCCTTTATTTCTCCATTTTTACTAGGATTACTTTTGTCCAGTTTAGTCATAATGTTAACATCGATACTTCCTGGCTGCATTTTCGAACGCAATTCTTTTTCTAAAAGATCCCTTTTAGTTGGGCATTCTATTTGTTTCAGTTCCTCGTAGGAGATTCGAAGAGCTGAATCTGAAGGTAACATCTCAAAATATTTATCGATTTCTTTTCCCACTCCAAAAGCCTCTTGCTGGATGGTTTTGAACTGCTTTTGCACGATACTGTTCACCAGATTTAAGTAGCCAGTAATTCTTTTCGCTCGATAATCCGCTACGTTGGGACCTATAGGTTGGTAAATCATTCCGGCAACTTCACAATAATGCTTGCGCATCATTTCGATTAGACGATCTTCTGCTAAAGAGATGACTGAGGAAATGCCAAAACGGGCCACTTTTATAGGAGAGTCTACCGTAAAGGCTAATCCCATAACGGGAATATGAAAGGTATGATTTGAATTTGCGTTCATCGGGAAAATTTTGAAGGCTCTACAAAAGCTTCGCAAAATTACCGCAAAGAGGAAGGGGGATAACTGATGTAAATCATACGATAGAGTGAGATAAGTCAATAATCTCTTCTGTCTTACCTACAAAGCGAAGCTTTGTACTTCAGCGATAGCGTATCCCCCAGCTCAATCGCCGTCTTGAAATCGAGACAAGCATCGTCTAAAAGACCTAAATGCATCAGGTTTAATCCGCGATTATAATAGGTCTCCGCGTAATAAGGGTAGCGAAGGATGGATTTAGAGAAATCTCTAATCGCTCCTTTATCGTTGCCTAATTTCGATTTGAAGTAGCCGCGGTAGAAGTAATAGTCGGCATTGGTTGAATCGAGGCGAATGGCTTTTGTTAAGTCAGAAATCGCTCCCGAATATTGTTCCATGGATCCTCGAGAAAAGGCTCTAGCGAAATAGATCTCGGGGTTTTTAGGGTCTTTAGAGAGGGCTACCGAAAAATTGTAAGTCGCTTCCTCGTATTTTTCTTGCTGGATTTGGCTGAGTCCAGCGGCATATTGTAGCATACAGGAGCTACAAAAAAGGATAGCGAATAGAGCAATGAGTAGTCGGATCATTTGAATTGAACGATGGTGATTCCCGCACCGCCTCGGTCTGCGTGTTCGTCAGAGACAGATTTGATTTCTTTGTATCGTCGCAATTGTTCGCGAATTAAGGTTCGAAGGATACCGTCGCCCTTTCCATGTAAAATCTGTACCTCTAGGACGCCTAAAAGTAGGCAATCATTCACGTATTGGTCTAAAATGACGTAAACCTCCTCGCCACGTTTGCCTCTCACATCCAGTTTTAATTGGAATTGGGCCATGCGATCGTTGATGTCGATGCCGCGAAGAGGGGCTGTACTTTTCTTTTGTTGTTTAGGCGGTACGATTTTTTGAAGACGATTTAGTTTAATAGTACTTCGAATAGCACCCAGCGAAATCATGGCGTCTTTGCCTTTTAATTCAAGTATTTGTCCTAAAGTGGGTTCATCTCCGCTTCCTTTAATTACCACCCAGTCTCCGACTGCGATAGGGGAGTTAGCGTAAACGATTCCTGGAGTTTCGGAAACGACCTTTAATGGGGCTACCGTTTTTAATTCTTTCTGAACAAATTGTTCTAAATCTGTCCGTAATTCCTTGGTCTTTTCTTTGTCTGCGGCCTTCTCTTTAATCTGGCGAATGGTCTGTTCAATGCGCTGATTTGCCTCTTGAATGATCTTTTTCGCCTCCGCTTTCGCCGCGTTTAACATCGCCTTTTGTTCTTCCTGAACATGATTCTTTAAGCGCTCGTAATTCTCTTTGATGGATTGGGCTTGCTCATTCGCGAGTGCTAGGCTAGCATTTTTTGATTCCCAAATCTGCTTCTCCGTCTCCGTCTCTAACAAAAGTTTATCGAAGTCTACCTGCTTTTTACCTAGTTTTTTGCGGGCGTTTTCGATAATGGCTTTAGGCAATCCAATCTTCTGTGCAATTTCAAAGGCAAAGGAGCTACCCGGTTTCCCCATATCCAAAATGAATTGAGGTTCAAGGTGTTCCGTATCGTAGCGCATGGCGGCATTGAAGAGGCCTTTTTGGCGATCTGCCAAGCTCTTCAAATTACCAAAGTGGGTATTAATCGCCCCAAAACATCCCTTATCAGCCAGCTTTTCTAAAATCGATTCAGCAATTGCACCACCCAAAGAAGGCTCTGTTCCTGTTCCAAATTCATCCACCAGAATCAAGGTCTTTTCGTTCACATGCTGCATGAAATGGCGCATGTTACTCAGGTGAGAGGAATAGGTACTCAATTCATTCTCCAGATTTTGCTCATCGCCCATATCCAGGAAGATTTGGGAGAAGAAACCCATGGTGCTTCCCTCTGCTAAGGGAACCAAACAGCCGGATTGGAACAGAAACTGAAGAAGACCTACGGTACTTAAAGTGACCGATTTACCACCCGCATTAGGTCCAGAAACGACCATGATACGTCTTTCGTCTTCTAATCGAATCGTTAATGGTTTGATTTTCTTACCTATCTTCTCGAGCGATTTCTCTAAAAGTGGATGTCGGGCATCCGTCCAGTTTACGACTGGATGATCCTGAATAAACGTGGGTTTGATGGCTTTGTGTTCAGCTCCCCAAAGGGCTTTGGCCCGGATAAAATCAATCAATCCTAACCACGAAAAAGCATGCGCTAAAAAAGGGGTCAAAGGGCGGATGCGACCCGACAACTTCGATAATATCTGTATGATTTCACGTCTTTCCGCAGACTCCAATGATTTTATCTCATTGTTCATCGCGAGTGCATCTGCCGGCTCTAAAAAGACCGTTTTACCCGTATCCGATTCATCTTGCACGAAACCCTTAATCTTACGCTTGTGCTCAGCAGCCAAGGGAATCACCATCCGGCCATTCCGTAGCGTCAGCGAGAAATCCTTGCTCACCCAACCTTCTTTGTAAGCCTGGCTTAAATAAGAGTCGAGTTTCTTTCGTAGACCTTGTTCCTCCGCCATTCTTTTACGACGTAAATCGCCCAAGGCAGGGGAGGCGGTCTCCTTTATCTGCCCATTGATGTCAAAAACGCGGTCTAAATCCTGAATGATGGGAATAATCTGACGAAAATCTCCATTGCTTTCAGCGCCTTTAGCTAAGAAATGTTGCGTAATCTTATGTATCTCAGGGTATTCCGTGGCATCAATCGCTGCAAAAAAACGAATAGTCTCATATAAAACCGTCAAAGCTCGCTGCCAATCCCGCCATTCATCTGCCGATAAATAATGCCCCTCTAATTGCAAAGGACTTAGGTAGGCTCTTAAATCGAGGTAATCTGTTTGAGGGAATTCGCCTCCATGTTCCCCTAAAATACGTCCCATTTCATCGACCTGTTCTACCCATTGTTTGACCAAAGGGTAACGGTCTGAGAAACGCATTTTTTCGGCAAATTCTTGCCCCATCGGACTTAAGCAAATTTGCTTTATTTCCTCTTTTATCTGGTTGAATCCCAGTTTTTCGGCAAGGTTTACGGGGTAATTCATAAGGCGAAGTGCTCCTGTATTTTCTGAAGTAAAACTTCGTTTATTTTAACATAACTTTCTGTGGTCCAGCCGGCTACATGAGGGCTGAAAATAGTGGCTGGATAGGCAGCTAGTTCATTGAAAATCTCCTTTTCAACAGGCGACCAGGTGGATAATTTTTCGTTGGGTAGCACATCTAGAGCAAGTCCTTTTATGCGCCCATTACGTAAACCCTCTAGCAGTGGTTCTAAAGGTGCAATGGGTCCTCTGGAACTATTGATGAATAAAATGGGCTTTTTGAAGGAGGCTAAAAACTCGGATGAAACTAGTCCTCTTGTCTCCGAAGTCAATGGAATGTGCAAACTCAAGATGTCGGCTTCCTTGAAAATTTGTTCCATGGTCGCTGGATAATCAGCAGATGGCACGTATTTATCGTAGGCTAGAATCTTTAAACCGAATGCAGCAAGCCGAGAGGCTATTGCCTTTCCCATATTTCCATATCCGATGATACCGAGGGTTTTACCTTTAATCTCAAAACCTCTATTTCCTTCTCTTTCCCACAAACCATGGCGTACTTCGGTATCCGACGTATGTAATTTATGCGCCAGTGAAAGAATTTGCCCGATCACATGTTCCGCCACCGCATCAGAATTCCCTTCATTAGCGGCAAAAACCGCGATTCCCCGAGCTAAACACGCGTCTACATCCAGTAAATCTAATCCTGCTCCTGCGCGTGCGATGAAGGATAAAGAAGTGTTTTCAAGTAGTTCTGCAGTGATTTTGAATTTGCTTCGAACGACAAGGCCTTTATAAGCGGGTAAAATGGAGGCGAAATCCGAAAGAGATAAATTCGTGCGTATTTCTACCTCGAAACCTAATTTCGTCAGCCCTTCTGCCATCGAAGGATGAACCTCATCGACGATCAAAACGGTATTCTTACGCATTCATTCGGTTTTTTACGAGATCTAACGCTAGAAACATAGCTTGTAAAAAGGAGCCTGGATCAGCCACATTTTGGCCTGCAATATCATAAGCTGTTCCATGATCTGGCGACGTGCGAATAACAGGTAAACCGGCTGTAAAATTGATGCCAGAATCAAAGGCAATGTACTTAAATGGAATTAACCCTTGGTCGTGGTACATGCCTAAAACCCCATCAAATTCCTTGAATTGAGCTTTTCCGAAGAAACCATCTGCCGGATAAGGCCCAAAAACTAGGTTGCCATTCGTTCTAAATTCATCCACCACCGGTTGAATGATTTCTAACTCTTCTTGACCTAAAAGTCCAGAATCTCCCGCATGTGGATTTAAACCTAAAACGGCTAAACGTGGCTTGTCGATGGAGAAATCTTCTTTCAAACTCTTTAAAAATAATTCGATTTTATTGCGCAATAATTCGGCATCTAGGGCTTTAGAAACCTCTAAAAGTGGAATATGGCCGGTAGCAACCCCCATGCGCAAGTTTTCTGAAACCAGCATCATTAGAGAGGATTTTGCCTCAAAACGCTCTGTGAAGTATTCCGTATGACCTGGGAACTTGAATTCTTCGGATTGAATGTTGTGTTTATTGATAGGGGCAGTGACAACCGCGGCAATTAATCCGCGATCTAAATCGTTGGATGCACGTTCGATGCAATCGAAAGCCGCTTTTCCTGCCTCTTTTGTTTCTTTTCCTGGTTCGATAACCGTCGCGACATCGTCCCAACAGTTAATCACATAACTTTCACCAGACTTCGCCTCAGAGGCATCTTGGATGGTTTTGATTGACCATTCCTTTAATTCAAATTTTTGACGGTAAAAATCCAGCACTTTGTGTGACCCATAAATCACAGGAGTACACCACTTTAGGATCCTTGGACTTGCTAAGGATTTCAAGATTACTTCCGGACCTATTCCGTTGTAATCGCCTAATGTAATGCCGATAATGGGTTTCATAAAAGGGGAATTTTTGTTCGACCTGCAAGTTAAGAAAAAACGTCCGAAGGCGGTATATTTATTTTTCTTGGTAACGAACCCAATAAATATGGTATTTTTTTAAGTTTTACCAAATAAAATGGGGTATTCGATGCAAATTTCCCAATATATTTAGCATTTTTGTTAGAATCTCCTACTATACTGATTATGCCAAAATCATACGTTAAGAAAATCTCCAGTTTATTAATCGCTAACCGTGGCGAAATTGCTATTCGAATCATGCGTGCCGCGTCCGAATTAGGAATTCGCACTGTAGCCGTTTACACCTTCGAAGATCGCTATTCTTTGCACCGCTATAAAGCAGATGAAGCCTACCAAATCGGTAAAGACGATGAGCCTTTAAAGCCCTATCTAGATATCGAAGGCCTAATCTCGTTGTGTAAGTCGAAGAAAATCGACGCTATCCACCCAGGTTATGGTTTCTTATCAGAGAATGTGGTTTTAGCGACTCGTTGCCGTGAAGAAGGGATCGTTTTCGTAGGTCCATCTCCAGAAGCGATGAATGCCTTAGGAGATAAAGTAGCCGCGAAAGTAGCTGCTTTAAAGGCCAATGTGCCCATGATTGAAGATTCGAAAGGGGATTTATCGGATTATTCTTTGGCCTTATCAGAAGCGAAACGAATTAAGTTTCCGGTAATGGTGAAAGCGGCTGCCGGCGGTGGTGGACGTGGAATGCGTGTAGTAAGAACGGAAGAGGAATTAGAAAAATCGTACCAAGAGGCAAAGAATGAGGCGAAGAATGCGTTTGGGGATGAAACCTTGTTTATCGAGAAATTTATCGACGACCCTAAGCACATTGAAGTACAATTATTAGGAGATCAGCACGGTAATTTAGTGCACTTGTATGAGCGAGATTGTTCAGTACAAAGACGATTCCAAAAAGTGGTGGAGATTGCTCCCTCCTTTGGTTTAAAAGAAGAAACAAAGCAAAAATTATATGCTTACGCGCTTTCTATCGGTAAAGCGGTAAATTATTACAATGCAGGAACGGTGGAATTTTTAGTCGATAAAGACGAAAATATCTACTTCATTGAAGTAAATCCACGTATCCAAGTAGAACATACCATTACAGAAGAGGTGACCGGTATTGACATCGTTCGTACGCAAATCCTCATCGCTCAAAATTACAAGTTATCTGATCCGGGTATTTTCATCCAAAACCAAGCAGACATCCCTTTAAAAGGCTTCGCCATCCAATGTCGTATTACGACGGAGGATCCAGCGAATGGATTTAAACCGGATTTTGGAACGATTATCGCTTACAGAAATGCGGCTGGTTTCGGAATTCGTTTAGATGAGGGATCCTCGTATCCAGGGGTGAAAATTTCGCCTTATTTCGATTCGATGCTCGTGAAAGTATCGGCGAAAGGCCGCACGCTTCGCGGTGCGTCCGAACGTTTAAACCGCGCATTAACGGAATTCCGTATCCGCGGTGTAAAGACCAATATTCCGTTCTTACGCAACGTAATCACGCACCCCGTGTTCCAAGAAGGACATTGTACCGTGCCTTTCATCGCGAATCATCCAGAACTATTTAATTTCAAACCTACCCGCGATCGTTCTACCAAGGCGATTCGTTACCTAGGGGAAGTGATCGTGAACGGTAATCCGGATGTCAAAGTGAAGCCAACGGCTCCTTTCCGTACGCCGATTATCCCTTATGTGGATCCTTTGAAAGAATATCCAAAAGGCAATAAACAATTATTGACCGAGATGGGCCCTGAGAAATTTGCAAAACACATTCGTGATGCGAAGCAAATCTATTTCACCGATACAACTTTCCGTGATGGCCACCAATCGCTATTAGCGACGCGTGTACGTACACAAGATATGTTAGCCGTGGCTGACGGATTTGCGAAATCATTCCCTCAATTGTTCTCGATGGAGGTTTGGGGTGGAGCGACCTTCGACGTGGCGATGCGATTCTTGCAGGAATCTCCTTGGAAGCGTTTGCAAGAGTTTCGTGAGGCGATGCCGAATATGTTATTTCAGATGTTATTCCGTGGGTCGAATGCCGTGGGATATTCCGCTTATCCAGATAATTTGATCGAGAAATTCGTGGAAAAATCATCTGAAGCGGGTGTGGATGTCTTCCGTATTTTCGATTCGTTGAACTGGATCGATGCGATGAAAGTATCGATTAAAGCCGTTCGCGAACGTACACCAGGGATCGCTGAAGCAGCGATTTGCTATACTGGGGATGTATTCACAAACGAGAAATACAATCTGCAATATTATGTGGATATGGCGCGTCAGTTAGAAGATGCTGGAGCCCACATGTTAGCCATTAAAGATATGGCAGGTCTTTTACGCCCATTCCAAGCGGAAAAACTTGTCACCGAATTAAAGAAGGCGGTTGATTTGCCTATTCACTTGCACACGCACGATACGGCGTCGGTTCAATCGGCGACCTATTTGAAGGCCATTGAGGCAGGGGTAGATATCGTGGATGGCGCATTAGGTGCGATGTCGGGATTGACGTCTCAGCCTAACCTGAACTCGTTAGTGGCGATGATGCAAGGTCACAAGAAGGCGTCAGATTTGGATTTAGATCTATTAAATGAATATTCAAATTACTGGGAGGCAGTGCGTACCATGTACACTCCATTTGAATCTGAATTAAAAGCGGGAACGGCTGAGGTCTACAATAATGAGATTCCAGGTGGTCAATATACGAACTTACGTGGCCAGGCGATTGCGCTAGGGGTAGGTGATAAGTTTGAGCAATTGAAGCGAAATTATACGGAAGCCAATACGCTTTTTGGTGATATAGTGAAGGTAACTCCTTCTTCGAAAGTCGTAGGGGATATGGCGATCTTTATGACCGCTAATTCGTTAACGGCGGAGGATGTGTATGCCAAAGGCGCTACTTTATCCTTCCCTGAATCTGTTAAAGACTTCTTTAAAGGCGGCTTAGGTCAGCCTTATCAAGGATTCCCGAAACAACTACAAGAGATTATCTTGAAAGGGGGTCAGGCGATTGAAGGGCGTCCAAATGACCATTTGGCTCCGATCGATTTCGATGCTGATTTCAAATCATTCACGAAGAAATTCCCAGAGGCGGAAGATGGATTCTTTGATTACTTGTCTTACAAGATGTACCCGAAAGTGTACGAAGACTATTACAAGAATTCGGCTTTATTTGGTGAATTATCCGCCCTTCCTACGCCAGCCTTCTTCTATGGCTTGAAGCAGGATGAGGAGATTATGATCACGATTGAGCCCGGTAAAACCATCATCGTGAAGTTCTTGTATATGTCTGAGCCGGATGAATCAGGTTTACGTAATGTAACCTTTGAATTAAATGGTCAAGCACGTCGTATTAAGATTTTAGATAAGAATGTGAAGGTAGAACGTGCGCAACACGCGAAAGCAAAAGGTAAAGGAGATATTGGTGCGCCATTACAAGGACGTTTATCACGTATCTTAGTGAAACCGGGAGATGAGGTAAAATTGAATGCTCCTTTATATGTAATCGAGGCGATGAAGATGGAATCAATTGTTTCGGCTCCGTTTGAAGGAATCGTAGGAAACGTATTGTTGACCGAAGGAACGGTGGTAGAGCAAGAAGATTTAGTATTGACTTTAGAGGAAGCAAAACTCCCAGAACCTGACGTAGAAGAATATTTATTTGTATATGGTACCTTACGTCGCGATTGTGGAAATGATTTACACCGTTTAATCGCCCGTAATTCAGACTACATTGGCATGGCAACCTTCCAAGGTCAAATGTATCAAGTAGCTGATTATCCGGGTATTATCCCATCAGAAGACACGAAAGATCAGGTGGTGGGAGAGTTGTATTTACTTTCTAATACGATCAAATTATTAAATGTATTAGATGAGTACGAGGAGTTTAATGCCGATAAGCCTACGGAGAGCTTATTTGTTCGTGAGCAAGTAAAAGTAAGATTAAAGGGCAAGGAGATAGAGACTTACGCGTACTTATACAACAAGAAAATCGACCCTAAAACGCGGATTGCATCGGGTGATTATGTGAAAGGTTAATGAAAAAGATCCTTCTTTTATTGCTCTCCTTCTCTGCTATGGCGCAAAGCCCCTTAAAAAAGGCACATGCCCATAATGATTACGAGCACGAAAGACCTTTTTTCGAAGCATTTCAGTTAGGCTTTGGCTCTATAGAAGCTGACGTGTATGCCGTCAATGGCGAATTATTGGTAGGTCATGAAAGATCTCAATTGAGTTTAAACCGGAATCTGAAAGATCTGTATATAGATCCTATTATACGGGTTCTTAAGGCAAATAAAGAAGGTAATTTTCACCAACTTTTGATTGACTCCAAGACTTCAGCTGACTCGACTTTACCATTAATTATTGCGGCTTTGAAGCCGCATGCAGAAATCATTCAGCAAAAAGGGTTCCGAATTGTCATCTCTGGAAACCGCCCCAAGCCTTCACAATATATCGAATCTCCAGCTTGGATAACTTTTGACGGCCGTTCCGATGAGCGTTTTCCGACGAATAAAGTCGTGTTGGAAAGTGAGTCAATGATCAAATTTGGCTTTTGGAATGGTCAAGGTCCTATACCAGCTTTGTTAAAGGAAAAGTTAAAAAATTACGTGGATCAAGTACACGCAAACGGCCGAAAAGTCCGATTATGGGCCACCCCAGACAGCCTGCTGGGTTATCAAGCTTTGTTAGACATCGGAGTAGATTATATAGGCACAGATAAATTAAGTTTACTGGCCGATTATTTGAAATTTAGCGAGAGTAAATAAGCTGAGGAACAGGCTTTTATATAAAAACCTATTCCTATGACAACTAGACGCGAATTCCTCGTTAAATCCTCTTTATTTTCAGCTGCTCTTGCGCTACCTTTTTCAATCCAAGCAAAGAAAACCTATTCTTTAGGTTATTCCTCCATTACGTGGAGTGGTCAAGATGAACAAGCCATTAAGGACATCGCAAGTTTGGGCTTTAAGGGCATACAGTTAAGGGCAAATACTTTTGCAAAATACGGTGAAAATCCAGCAGCACTAAAATCCCTCATTGATCAAGCAGGTTTGGATTTATGTATGTTTTCAAGTGGGAGCGTCGAAATAGATCCAGCGAAAGTAGATGCATCCATCGCACTACACGTGAAACACGCTGCTTTTGTGAAAGCATTAGGTGGAACTTCGATTCAATTGACGAATTCCTTACGTAAGAAAGGGGTGAAGCCAGAGGAAAAAGATTTAATTCGTTTGGCTGAAGTAATGAATGAAATCGGGGCTAAGACGAAAGAGATAGGTATTCAAGCGACTTACCATAACCATATGGATCAGTTTGGTGAAACGCCAGAAGAAGTAGAATTGCTTGTTAATCATATGGATCCTTCCAAAATTAAATTATTGTTAGATGTTGCCCACTATTTTCAAGGGGGCGGGAATCCAGCAGAAGCGGTTTTGAAATACCGTCAAGTATTACACTCCCTGCATGTGAAGGATGTGCGCCAAACAGAGCCGAGATACCGTTTTGTCGAATTAGGACAAGGGAAAGTTAATTTGGAAGAGGTGTTCGCGAATTTGGATAAAATTAAATTCAAAGGCTTTGCCATTGTCGAATTAGATGCCGTTCCAGATGCGGGCAAAACACCTTTATCCTGTGCCGAAACAAGTAAGGTATTTTTAAAAGATAAAATTCAATATCCTTTTTCTTAAATTGCAGCCTAATTTAAAATCAAATGGCGAGTAAAAAGGATCCTGCAATTGGATTTATCTTCATCACTTTATTAATTGACGTTCTTGGAATCGGATTGATTATCCCTGTTCTACCCACCCTCATTAAGGGTTTCGTAGGTGGAGATATTTCCGTTGCATCACAATACGCGGGCTGGTTAATGGCTTCTTATGCCATTATGCAGTTCTTATTTTCCCCTATTCTAGGCGGACTTTCTGACCAAGTGGGTCGTCGACCAGTCATTTTAGCCTCTTTATTTGGTTTTACCATTGACTATTTAGTCTTGGCTTTTGCCCCCAATATCCTGTGGCTTTTCATTGGTCGCATCATGTCAGGTATCACAGGGGCAAGTTTTACCACCGCTCAAGCCTATATCGCCGACGTTTCAAAACCGGAGGATCGGGCAAAGAATTTTGGGGTTGTGGGTGCTGCTTTTGGGGTTGGATTTATTATTGGACCTGCCATAGGAGGTATGTTAGCTAGTTATGGGGATCGCATTCCATTCTTTGCGGCCGCTGCATTAACACTCATAAATGGTATTTACGGTTACTTTATTTTGCCTGAATCCTTAGCAAAATCGAATCGCCGTGCTTTTGATATTAAGCGGGCAAACCCATTAGGATCCTTGAAAAATTTAACGAAATACCCAGTTATTGCTGGCTTGGTAGGTGGTTTTTTCTGTTTGCAATTAGCTGGTCAAGTGCACCCTAGTACTTGGTCTTACTTTACAATGAAGGTATTCGGGTGGACACCAGATCAAGTCGGTTATTCTTTAGCCTTTGTGGGTTTAATTGTGGCCATAGTTCAGGGTGGATTAGCCAGAGTAATTATGCCCAAAATAGGTGAAATCAGAGCTATTTCTTATGGCTTATTATTGTATGGTCTAGGCTTTTTTATGTTCGCTTATGCCACGAAGTCTTGGATGATGTATGCCTTCATGATTCCATTTGGGCTAGGAGGAATTGCAGGACCGGCTCTTCAAAGTTTAATTACCCAGCAAGTAGGAGCAGATGAACAAGGAGAGTTACAAGGTGGTTTGACCAGTTTACAGTCAATCACTACGATTTTTGGACCCTTATTAGCTTCTAATTTATTTGCCTATTTCTCCTCAGAACGTGCGCCCATCCTTTTTCCAGGAGCGGCCTTTTTTATGGCTGCGATACTAGTCTTGACCGGGTGGATGATTGTGATGAAATCGATTCCCAAGAAAGCTTAATTTATTACGTATATTTGATACATAAACCCCTTAAAGATGAAAACAATGATCAAATCAATCTGCCTGGTAGCAGGAATGTTAGTGGCTTCAGTGGCTTCCGCACAGACGACTGAGGAAATTTTAGCGAAGCATGAAGCTGCGATGGGTGGCGCAGACAAATGGGCTTCAGTGAAAACAGCTGTAGTTAAAAACAAATTCAATGTTCAGGGAATGGACATTGAAAGTAAAACCTCTTTAGTGGTAGGGAAGTCATTCCGCACAGAGATCGAAGTAATGGGTAATAAAATCATTACGGTTATCGACGGTGATAAAGGTTGGATGAACAGACCAGCGATGATGGGAGGGACAGGTTCTCCAGAAGATATGCCTTCAGATCAGGTGAAGATGGCGTCCTCACAGAAAAACTTGGGATCGATTTTGACGAATGCCAAAAAAGACGGCTATAAAATTGAATTAGTGTCAAAAGAAAAGTTAGATGGTGCAGATGTGTACCTTTTAACTGTTACTAAGCCATCTGGTGAAGACAGTAAAGTATACGTTTCCACTGCCACTAATTTTGTGGTTAAGACGCAGGCGAAGGTGAATATGAATGGACAAGAGGTGGATTCAGAAGTGAATTTCTCTAACTACAAGATGGTCAATGGTCTAGCTTTCCCACACACAGTAGAAACTCCAAGCCCTATGGGTGGAACGATGACTGTGGAAACGGTGTCGGTAGAAATAAATTCAACGATTGACCCTTTAATCTTTGCAAAACCTAGCAAATAAAATCTGGTAAATAAAAAAAGGCTTCAGAAATGAAGCCTTTTTTTATTTTAGGGTAAAAATTGTTGAATGTGATTTCTAGCGCTTTGAATCGCTTTATCAATATCCGCTTCTGATCCCTCATAAGCCTTATCTTCCACTTCGATAACAATCGGTCCACGGTAGCGAACATCATTCAAGGCAGAGATGAATTTCCCCCAATGGATATCGCCCAAACCGGGAATTTTAGGAGAATGGTATTCTAATGGATTCGCTAAAATGCCCACCCGATTTAACTTCTCTGGATATACTTTCACATCTTTTAAATGCACATGATGTATTCTATCTGCATAGTGGTAGATAGGGTAGGTGTAATCCATCATTTGGAAGACCATGTGAGAAGGATCGTAATTCAGTCCAAAATTCGCCGATGGAATGATCGTAAATAATTCATCCCAAATTTTAGGCGTCGTCATTAAATTTTTTCCTCCCGGCCATTCATCATCTGTAAAAAACATGGGGCAGTTCTCGATGCCTATCTTAATCTGTAAAGAATCAGCGAGTGCAATAATCTCCGGCCAAACCTCCGTAAATCTTCCTACATTATAGGCCACATTTTTAGTATAATCGCGCCCTACAAAGGTATTTACGCGATTAATTCCTAATACCGCAGCGGCCTTTATAATTTTCTTGATATGTTCCCGGTAAAATGCCGCTTGAGTCTCATTAGGGTCTAATGGATTCGGGTAATACCCTAGTGCAGAAACCTTGACTGGATGCACATCTAGCTTTGTTTTTAGCTCTAGTAATTCACTAGTAGTTAATTGATCCACTGAAATATGCGAAACACCCGCATACCTGCGTGCATCTTCCGAGGCAGACGGCCAACACATGACTTCTACACAGGCAAAATTTTGTTGCTGTGCATAATCTAATACCTCAAAAAGGCTTTTAGAAGGTAGGATGGCTGAGACGAAACCTAAATCTAACATGCTATTTCGTTTTAGCTAATCCGTAAAAAAGGGCGAAGGAGCCTGATGCAATCCAAAGACCCACCGCCTCTCTAGCTAATTCCTGATTATGCGTTTTCATGCTTAATCCATCCGTTAAAAATCCCTCCCAGGCCGTCATTTCAACCCATAATTGCAATCCAGCAAATATCGATAAGCAGAAAAGAACGATTAATAATTCCGGATTTGTTTTACCACGCATCGCTTGCAGGGAGGTATAAACGGCCGTAGCGTAGACAGGCACCCACAAAATGGGATCAGGGTCATTAAATTGCCAATAGGTGAACAATAAAAAGACAAGGCTAAAAAAGGCTCCTACAATGAATTGGATGTTTCTGATCATAAATTACAAAGGTTTTTAACTGCCTCGGCAGCGCCAGGGTAGTTTAGTTTTTGCGCTTGTTGGAAGGCTAAACAGGCTTTATCGTTTTGTTTCGATTTAATATAACTCAATCCTAAAGCGTAATAAGCTTTTCCAAAATTCGGGTTAATCTCTGCAGCCTTCGCAAAATCCGCGATAGCTTCGGCGTAATTTTCTTCTTGAAATAAGATATTTCCTCGGTTATAATAGGCATTAATCTCTTTAGGGGCACGCTTGATGGCTTCACTAAAATCCTGTTTAGCCTCTACAGGTTTGGCTAGTGCGGCAAGTATAATTCCTCTTTGGAGATAACCTGCAGCAGAATCTGGTTGAGCGGCAATGGCTTTTTCCGTAGGGGCGAGCGATTTATCCCAAACCCCTTGTTCCATCAAAACTGCCCCTAAATTCAGTTGTGCGGTATATAAAGACGGTTTTAATTCAATTGCTTTTCGATAAGCGGCCTCGGCCTCTGGGTAGTTTTTCTCTTGAAATAGAATGACCCCTTGCAAATTGTAGGCTTCGGCTAGACCCGGATTTTTTTCAATGGCTTTTTGTAGTGCTTCTTTTGCGGAAACAGTTTCCCCTTTCTGTAGGCGTGCTTTCGCTTCATCTAACCAGGCTTCTCCAGAAGTAGAGCAGGCCCAGGCAAACAATAGGCTTAAATATAGAATCGATTTTTTCATTAGTTAAAGTTAAGTGCGTATTCCAAAAAAACGATATTAATTTTGAAAAAAGCTGCTTTTTTGTCATCTTTGTGATGGCAAATTACCAGCTCCCGCTGAATCCCCCAGGTCTTGATCGAAGCAAGGGTAGGTCGGTTGTAGCGGTGAATTTGCCATTTTTTTGTTATAAAAATCTGACCTATGAAATTTTTTATCGACACAGCGAATTTAGCTCAAATCAAGGAAGCACAAGATTTAGGTGTTTTGGACGGCGTCACAACGAACCCCTCCTTAATGGCTAAAGAAGGAATCACCGGAAAGGATAACGTTTTACGTCATTACAAAGCGATTTGTGATATTGTAGACGGAGACGTTTCTGCTGAAGTCATTGCCACTGATTATGAAGGAATGATTTGCGAAGGCGAAGAATTAGCTGAGCTAGACGATAAAATTGTAGTCAAGATTCCTATGATCAAGGACGGTATCAAGGCCTTGAAATATTTTTCTGAAAGAGGTATTAAAACAAATTGCACCTTAGTGTTTTCTGCTGGACAGGCACTATTAGCCGCTAAAGCGGGTGCAACGTACGTTTCTCCTTTTATTGGTCGTTTAGATGACATCTCATTCGATGGTATTGAATTGATCGAACAAATTCGTTTGATTTATGATAACTATGAATTTGATACGCAAATCTTAGCGGCTTCTGTTCGTCACCCGATGCACATTATTAAGTGTGCAGAAGCAGCTGCTGATGTGATGACAGGTCCTTTGTCTGCGATGCTCGCTTTGTTAAAGCATCCATTAACGGATAATGGTTTAGCACAATTTTTAGCGGATCACGCAAAAGCAAACTCCTAATTAATTAAGGCGATTCTTATGTCGGTATTATCTTTTGAACAAGTAACTATTTCTCAAGACGGTGTTAACACACTAGAAGACATTAATTTAACGATTAATGAAGGAGATTTTTATTATTTGATTGGTAAAACGGGAAGTGGAAAGAGTACATTTTTTCGCAGTATTATTGCGGAATTAGGCATTCAATCAGGTAATGCCTCTGTGGCTGGATATTCGTTGAATACGATCAAGCGCTCAGAGGTTCCTTTTTTAAGACGTAAGTTAGGTTTCGTTTTTCAAGACTTTCAATTGTTAACGGATCGAAACGTTGAAAAGAATTTATCTTTTGTTTTAGAAGCAACTGGTCATAGCAATAAAGAGGAGATTCGCTTCAAAATCGAGGAGGTTTTAGCGCGTGTGGGATTGAGTTCGGCTATTTCTAAGCGTATCCACCGTTTGTCTGGTGGAGAGCAACAACGTATTTGTATTGCTAGAGCAATTCTGAATAATCCTGTATTATTGTTAGCTGATGAGCCTACAGGGCACTTAGACCCGGAGGTTTCATTAGAAATCATGCAGTTATTTAAGGAATTGAATCAAAGCGGAATGGCCATCATCATGGCGAGTCATGATTATAATACGATGACGAAAGTTCCTGGCCAAATCTTAAAATGCGAAGGGGGTAAAATCCTACCTGTTTCGAGTCTTTAATTATTTTCCGGTATAGTAAATCACTGGTATGATACATTCCTCTAGGGAGATGCCTCCATGCTGGAAGGTATTTCGGTAGTGATTTACGTATTGATTGTAATTGTTTGGGTAAGCGAATAAATTATCCTCTTTGGCAAAAACATAGGTCGTTGACACATTCGGTTTGGGCAAGAAAATGTTTTCAGGCTTCCGGCAAACCATCATCTTGTTCGTCGCGTCCCAGTTCAGGTTTTTGCCTTGCTTATAGCGCAAATTGGTATTTGTATGTCGATCTCCCACAATTTTAATTGGATTTTGAACCCGAATCATCCCATGGTCTGTCGTAATTATGACACGGCCCTTTTTATCAGCGATCTTTTTTAATAAGTCGAACAATGGACTATGTTGGAACCAGCTTGCTGTTAAACTACGGTAAGCTGACTCATCTGGCGCAAGTTCCTTGATCATGGCCATATCCGTACGGGCATGGGAAAGCATATCGACGAAATTATAGACGATAACGTTCAGGTCATTTGTCGCTAATTTATTGAAATTGTCGACCAGTTGCTTGCCTTGGTATTGGTGAATAATCTTGTGGTAGGAGCTTTTTGCATTGATTTTCAGTCGTTTTAATTGCTCCTGTAAGTAAAACTCTTCGTATTTATTGAATCCTTCTTCATCCTCAGAATCCCCTAAATCATACACCCATTTATCTGGGTAGTTTTTAGCGATTTCAGATGGCATCATGCCAGCAAATATGGAATTGCGGGCATAAGCCGTGGTAGTAGGTAGGATTGAATAATAGTTGTTTTCAGACTCTAATTGGAAGTATTCTTGGATGTATTTATCTAGTGTTTTCCATTGGTCAAAACGCAAGTTGTCAATCAAGATAAAATACAAGGGGCTCTTGTCATTGATCTTCGGGAAGACGTGTTTTCGCAGCATTAAATGCGATAAAATGGGAGTGTCCGCATCTGGTCTTTGAAGCCAATCTTCGTAGTTTTTCTCAATAAACTTGCTGAAATGGGCATTCGCCTCATTTTTTTGGTTATTTAAAACCTCCGCCATGGATTTGTTTTCCGTGGTATCTATCTCGAGTTCCCAATACACTAATTTTTCATAGATATCTGACCATTCTTTCGCATTCAAATGATCTTGGTATTGCATGGATAAGGCTAAAAATTCCTGTTGGTAGGTGATATTCGTCTTACCTTCTTCTAGTCGTTTCTTATCAAAAATGCGCTTGACAGAAAGCAAAAGTTGATTCGGATTAAGTGGTTTAATGAGGTAATCCGCAATTTTAGAACCGATGGCATCTTCCATTAATTCTTCTTCCTCTGATTTTGTAATCATGATGACAGGAAGATTAGGACGGATTTTCTTTATATGTAATAATACTTCTAAACCTGACATGCCAGGCATGTTTTCGTCTAGGAATAAGATGTCGAACTTCTGGGTTTCCACTAATTCAAGTGCGTCTGCTCCAGAATTGACGGTAAATACTTCATAGCCTTTGCTTTCTAGAAACAAAATATAGGGTTTCAATAAATCGATTTCATCGTCTGCCCAAAGTATTTTATACGTCATCTCTTTTTTATTTACCTTTCAAGCCTAAAATTAGCTAATTTTACTTCGACATCCATGTTAATATATGTTATTAGATCATCCCATTCATTTAACGGAGAGTGCACTTGAAAACCTGCAGCTCATTTCTTTTCCAGAGCCTTTTTTACGTGTGGGAATGCGTGGCGGTACCTGCGGAGGAACCTATGTGTTAGGTTTTGACTCTAAAACAGAGAATGACGAGGAATATCTGATTGAAAATATACCGGTTATTATTGATCGAAGAGAATTACTTTTTGTCTTGGGAACAGAGATTTCTTATGAAGCTCAAGGAAATGGATTTTATCTTCATAAACCCGCCAAAATATGAAATTTGCAGCTATTGATATCGGTTCCAATGCCGCTCGTCTTCAAATATCAAGCGTATTAGAAAATGAGGGAGTCATCAGTTTCAAACGAATTGAATATGTTCGATTCGCCTTGCGTTTAGGGCACGATGTGTTTAGTGACGGTCTGATTTCGCCTGAATCTGAGGTACGTATTTTTAAATTGATGCATGCCTACAAATTATTGATGGATTTGCACGAGGTGAAGGATTACGCCATTTGTGCGACCTCTGCCATGCGAGAAGCGTCTAATTCGGCTGAAATCATTACGCGAATTCATAAGATTTTGGATATGAAGATTCAATTAATCGATGGAAGCAGAGAAGCGGAATTGATTAATGATGTAGTCGTACAATCTTTGCATCCGAAGAAAAACTACTTGCACATCGATGTAGGTGGAGGAAGTACAGAGTTAAATATTTACCGTAATCGTGAAAAATTAGCCTCTAAATCCTTTAAAATTGGTTCTGTTCGTTTATTAGAGGGTACAGAAAAGGAGGGGGACTGGGAAAAGATGCGTAATTGGATATCAAATCAAAAATTATTGATTCCGGGTGAAATGGAGGCAATCGGTACGGGAGGAAATATTGCGAAATTATTTAACTTATCTAAGCCTGCAGCAGAGGAGAAGTCCATGACTTTTGATGCTTTGTTTGAGATGGCAGCTTATGTGGGCTCGTTTTCTTTTGAAGATCGAGTAAATAAATTGCGTTTAAATACGGACCGGGCAGATGTTATTGTTCCGGCGGCCTCTATCTACTTGACAGCGATGGAATTAGGCGGTTGTAAAACGATTTTAGTGCCAGATTTAGGATTGAAGGACGGAATTATTCAGTTGTTATATGATCGTTACTTGAATCGCAAAAAATAGTTATTTTTCGATTCTGTACACAAGTCCCATGGAAAGAACTTGGGAGAATTGCCAGTCAGGATCTTGGTCATAATCTCTAAAAAGGACGATCTGAAGATTAGTACTCACATATTTATTCACTTTCATGGTCACATTCGCATCAAAACGGTGAACGATGCTATTCGAAAGGGTTAATCTGAAATAGTCGATAAGCGCTGAATAACGTGCTTTTACATTGATGTTTTCCCACACATCCTTGTCTACGTTAACCAGGTATTGGAAAACAAATTGGTTACGAATGTTATCTCCTGGCTTCTCTAAACCATACAATCCCGCTCGGGAGATTGCTTGATCGAATACGAAAGTTTGGCGCAAACTACCAATACCGATTCGGGTATAAAATGACTTATCCGGATGGAATTCAAGACCCATGGAGGAGGTTAAGTAGGCTGGGGCAAAAAGACTTGAAATCAATGAATCGACCGGGATTCCTGCTTTGTTTTTCTTACCATAGTCGTATCCATTAAAGAACTGCGTCTGAAAGTTCGTAGAGCCATAGAAATCCCACTTCGGGCTAATTCGGTAACCAGCTTTAAACTCGTAAGCGATTCGGTCGATATTTTTACGGAGACTTTGAGTGCGGTTTTGGAGAAATCCAACTTGTAGATTCAGATCCGAATTTAAACGCCATGAGGCATTAGAAACATTCGCACTATGATTTAAAAACCAACCGATAGCTAAGGTATTTGTACCCCCACCTTTCCAGTTATCGCTAAAACTAGATTGATTTACATTGATACCAGAGGTCATGATTTGTTTCCACTTGTTGGCCGTTGAATCAGCCTTGCTTTCCCCAAAAGAAGGGCTCAAGACCGTCAATGAAAACAAAATGAAAAGTAAATAAAACCGCATATTACAAAGGTACGAAAAAGCTGAATGTTTGATCTATTTTCCTATGGATAAACGGATTTGCCCTGAAAAGGCCTCTGAAGGGGCTAATTCTATCAGACCATCTCCCGTATTAAAGGCATCTGTATTCGCCGTCATGGGTTCGATGGCCACTGAATGATAGCCTTCCGGTTGAAATACTACTAGAAATGGAAATTGAATAGATGATTGCTCTAAAATCAGAGATTTCTCGTGTTTTGTATCGATAAATTCCGTCCGATGTACCTGATGTGGTTCTAAACGAAAGACGTGATCAATTTGATCTTGGCTGAATTTGAATGCTTGTTTTCCGTTGAGATTTTCTTCTTTTAAAGGAATCATCTGGGAGTCGGATAGGAATCGGCTAATCGGTTTAAATGTGATCTCTAAGTCTTCCACTTCGGTGTCTGGAAAATGAAAGTAAGGATGCCAGCCACAGGCAAAAGGCATAGCACTTGTGCCGGTATTTTGGGCTTCAAAAATTACTTCTAAGGCTCCGGAATCGGTTAATATATAGGTCAGGCGAAACTGGAATGGGAAGGGGTAATTAGGCTCTTCGCCTTTGTATTCGTGTAGTAGCGAGACTGAAGCATCTGATTTTTCAACAATCGTAAAGGAAGTTCTAGCCAATAAACCATGGATGGCATTGCCCAGGGATGGTTCGTTGATGGGTAATTGGTAGTTTTTGCCTTTAAAGGAATAGTTACCGTTTCTGACCCGATTGACCCAGGGCGTTAATAAGGCGCTAGGGTGGTAGGGGTTTTTATCCAAGGAATGAGACGCACTTCCGGGTAAGTCAATGAGGGATAAGCCGGCTAAATTTAATTCCACTAAGCTTGCGCCTATTTGGGGGTTAATGACTGCGAAGTCTCCATTGGAGCGGTGAATTTTTATTTCCATTGCGTTTTCTCTTCGATGCCCATTCCATATAGGGCAAAATCATATTTAACAGGATCTGTGGGATCTAATTCTCGTAAGGTATTCGTTAGTGCCAAAGCCGTTTTCCAGTTCGCCTTCTCCTCATTCATTAATCCTAAAATACTAGCCGTGCGCATCGCGTGTACATCCAGTGGGCAGACTAATTGAGACGGTTTTAGGGTATTCCAAAGCCCAAAATCAACTCCTGCCTCATCTTTTCGAACCATCCACCGAAGAAACATGTTAATTCGCTTACAGGCAGAATTTTTTTGTGGGGATGCGATATGTTTCTTTGTTCTCTCGGGTGCCCATTCTGAGCGAAAAAAGTAGTCGTAAAATCCATTTAAGCCATTTTCGATAGTTAAATCAGTTGGATGTAGGCTTTGACTGAACGCTGATTCTAGCGAATTATTGCATTGGTAATGTTGTTTAAAGAAGTCTATAAAATAGAGGGTGTCTGGGTATTGGAAAGTGCGGTGTTTGAATGATTCAAAGCGCTTTAAATCGGTTTCTTGGTGATGCAAAATGAAATCGTATGGAGTGCCGTCCATCAAATCGATGAGGTTACGCGCATTTTGAAGGATCGTCTTTCGTTGTCCCCAGGCCAAGATAGCTACCCAAAATCCCATGATCTCTTTATCCTGTAATCGACTAAATGAGTGAGGGATTTGGATGGGATCGTGCTCGATGAAACGCGGATGATTGAAAAAAGCGAATTTCTCCTCTAAGATGGCCGCTATTTTTTCGGGGATCATTTTCGACTAAAAAAAGCAACTAGGCGAGACGGAATCGAAAAGACCCAAACTAAAACGGTGACCACGGTCGAAAATACCGCTAAAAAGGGGTAGGATAGAATAAAAAATATTTCAAAAACTACGTGTCCCGCTGTGATCGGCCGCTTTCTCTTCGTCATAAATCTATTGTAATAAATAAGAGATTTCCGCTCTCACTCGTTTGTCTACGGCGTTTAATTTTTCAAATGCCTTAGGGGAAAGTTTGATGATTACTTTGCTGTCACCACCCGGTAAACGCCCGATAACTTTTACCCAAATGCTTTGGTTGTTGGTTAAGTTTTTTACTAAAACTAAAGTTCCTATAGGCGCTGTACGATGAAGGGCTAAGAATTTACCTGAATTATCCGGCACATCGATTAATTCAGCAATACCCGTTTCGATTTTCTTTTTAATGTCCTCTGGTCCTTTTTCCTTAGTGGGTGCATCAGCAACAGGGGCTGGGGCAGCTGCAGCAGGAGCTACGGCATTCGTTGTTTTTGCTGGTAATAAACTCGCTTTATCCACAGCTATGGTTGTGGAACCAGCCGGATCTGATACAATTAATCGTTGGCCTTCTTGTAAGCGATCGGTTGTCAGATTATTCCATTTACGCAATTCTGCCATGGTCACTTTGTGCATATTTGCTACGGATAATAAACCTTGTTTAGGAGCTACAATATGTATTTCTGCCGCTTTGGCAGGAGTCTCAGGCGCTTTTTCTTCTGCTACCTTAGGGGCTGGATTACTTTCTTCTAGGTAGTGAAGTGGGATATAGATGATTTCACCGGTTTTAACAGGAATTTCTATCTCTGTATTGACTGATTTGAATTCAGTTAAGGATAAGTTATAGCGTTTTAATATGGAAAATAAAGATTGCTTAGGACCTACCTTGAAAAGAAGGAACGTCTTATTGTTTTCCTTTTTTAAACCCAAAGAATCTAGCGTTGTAGCCTGTAGGCTGCTACTTAAGCCTAATATGAACGCAAGGATGAGAGTTAATTTATAATTTTTCATAAATCACAAGTTTGATTTTGTCCTTCACGAAAATTAATTGGTCATTAAGTAACGTAAAGGTATGGTAACCGATGGCATCTCCTTCTGCGATTAGTTCTAGAACTAATGTCTCGAAGGCTAAATTACACACTCGAAGGTAGTTTTTCCAGCCATTATCGTAAAGATAATAAGAAAATAATAGCTTATCCTCACCTTCAAAATAATCTATTCCCTTCGCTATGTTTTCGTTGAATTGTTGCTTGAAAAAAGTTTGGAAATCCTTGAAATAATCTTGGCTTTCTTCATAATGTTGCGGAGTTTGAAATCGGAACTGACTTTCTGTGCGAATAGGACCCGGTTTTTCCTCTTTCAAAAACATAATAGGTTCCAGAGAATAGGTTTGAATTGATTCGATTCCTGGATTTTTCGATTGCTTTAATTTGATGAAAATTGCCTGATTTTCATCGCCGGAGTGGAAGTTTAATTGGGCATAATCTGCGGGTGCAGGTCCTAAAAGCTGGACCTTTTTCGAATACAAATCACATGAATGCCAAAAAGCTTCTCCATTTCCTCTCGTCTCTATCCATAAACGCGGATCCTCTGGTCTTCCCCAGTAGCGGATACTCCAGATAGCTTCAGTAAAGGAATGTTCGAAAAATGCGGGCAAAGGATCGAAAGTTTGGAAATTATGTGCAAATTTGGCAAAATTCTATCGAAAAAACGTATTAATTATGCTGCACGGCAAAAAAGTAGCTGCGATTATTCCGGCTCGTTACGCATCCACCCGATTTCCAGGAAAGCCCTTAGTTGATCTAGGCGGAAAGCCGATGATTCAGCGAACCTACGAGCGTGTGAAAGCAGTTAAAGGCTTCGATCGAATTATAATCGCTACTGATGACCAGCGTATTTTTGATGCAGCTTTGGGATTCAACGCTGAGGTGATGATGACGTCATCAGAGCATCTGACAGGAACAGATCGTTGTGCAGAAGTTCTGAGTAGACTGGGTGAATCGGTAGATTATGTGGTGAATATCCAAGGGGATGAGCCTTTCATCGAGCCGGCGCAATTAGAAGAAGTAGCGGCTGGTTTCAGCTCAGGAGCACCCATTTTGACGTTAATTAAAAAAATCACGGACTCTGCAACCTTATTTAACGTAAATACCCCTAAGGTGATCTGTGATTCAGAGGGTCACGCGCTGTATTTTTCTCGCCAAACGATTCCCTATTTAAGAGGGGTTGAGCCTTCGGAATGGTTGAATAAACATACCTTTTTCAAACATATCGGTTTATATGCCTACAGGGCGGATATTTTGCCGGGTTTAAGCGCCTTGAAGCCGACCAGTTTAGAGCTAGCGGAATCGCTTGAACAGTTGCGTTGGGTGCAAAATGGGATTCGAATTAAGGCCATTGAAACGCAATTTGAAACGATAGGAATTGATTCCCCGGAAGATCTAGAAAAAATTCAAAAAATGGGCCTCATTTAGCCTTAAAAGCGGTATATTTGCTAGATTTTTGGCATAAACATCAGTCCAAGGATCTTTCTTATTTATGCAAAGACCGAATATAAAAGACGTATTACGCGAAAAGATTTTAGTTCTTGATGGCGCAATGGGTTCTTTAATCCAACAATACAATTTAACGGATGCCGATTACCGGGGCGAACGATTTAGAAATTTCCCACACGAGGTAAAAGGAAACAACGATTTATTATCGATCACGCGTCCGGATGTGATCAAGGAAATTCACGCGAAATACTTTACGGCTGGAGCAGATATCGCAGAGACCAATACTTTCTCAGGTACGTCCATCGCCATGGCGGATTACCACATGGAGGATTTAGTATACGAATTAAACTTTGAATCCGCTAAAATTGCGCGGGAAGTGGCGGATGAATTTACGGCAAAGGATCCATCGAAACCGCGTTACGTGGCAGGTTCGATTGGACCTACGAACCGCACACTTTCTTTATCACCCGATGTAAACGACCCGGGATATAGAGCCGTTACTTTTGATGAATTAGTAGAGGCATATACTGAACAAATTCATGGTTTAGTGGAGGGAGGAGCAGATTTGCTTTTGGTAGAGACGATTTTTGATACGTTGAATGCGAAGGCGGCTTTATATGCCATCGATCAATATTTTAAACAACATCCGTCGAAGCCTTACTTGCCTGTCATGGTTTCTGGAACGATTACGGATGCGTCTGGTCGTACGTTATCTGGCCAAACAACAGAAGCCTTCTTGACGTCCGTTTCACACATGCCTTTACTGTCAGTGGGCTTAAACTGTGCTTTAGGCGCGGATTTAATGCGTCCTTATGTGAAGACCTTGAACGATAAATCCCCTTTCTTAGTTTCTGCTCACCCGAATGCGGGCTTGCCGAACGAAATGGGAGAATACGATCAGTCTCCAGCTGAAATGGCGGTCATTATCGATGATTTCTTAGCCAGTGGCTTCTTGAATATCATCGGTGGATGTTGTGGAACTACTCCTGCGCACATTCAAGCGATTGCAGAAGTGGCTGCGAAACACAAGCCTCACGTAATTCCGGAGGAAAATGTGAATCAAAAACTATCCGGTTTAGAGCCTTTAGAGATTACGGAATTAACCAATTTCGTGAACGTAGGTGAGCGTTGTAACGTGACGGGTTCGAAGAAATTCGCGCGTTTAATTCGCGAAGAGAAATTTGAAGAAGCGATCGCTGTAGCGCGTGAGCAGGTAGATGGCGGTGCCCAGATTTTGGACATCAACATGGACGAAGGGATGATTGATGGCGTGAAGATGATGCCACAATTCTTGAATTTATTGATGGCTGAGCCAGATATCGCCCGTTTACCGATTATGATTGACTCCTCTAAATGGGAGGTAATCGAAGCCGGATTAAAGTGCGTTCAAGGTAAATCGGTCGTTAACTCCATCTCGTTGAAAGAAGGGGAGGAGAAGTTTATCGAATCAGCGAATAAGGTCAAAATGTATGGTGCCTCCGTCGTGGTGATGGCATTTGATGAAACTGGACAGGCAGATTCTTACGAGCGTCGCATTGAAATTTGCAAAAGAGCCTACGATATTTTAGTTGATCAAGTCGGTTTCCCGGCACAGGATATCATTTTTGATCCAAACATTTTAACGGTTGCCACCGGAATCGAAGAGCATAATAATTATGCGGTTGATTTCATTAAGGCGACGAAATGGATCAAAGAAAACCTGCCGCATGCGAAAGTATCAGGTGGGGTATCTAATATTTCCTTCTCTTTCCGAGGTAACGAATTAGTGCGTGAAGCGATGCACACGGTATTCTTATACCATGCGATTAAAGCAGGTATGGATATGGGTATTGTAAATGCCAGTCAATTAGGTGTTTATGATGATATTGATAAGACTTTGCGTGATTTATGTGAGGATGTTTTATTAAATAGAAATCCAGAATCGACCGAGAAATTAGTGGCTTATGCCGAGACGGTGAAGTCTGCAGGAAAGGAACAAGTAGTGGATGATGCGTGGAGAAAAGAACCGGTGAATAAGCGTTTAGAGCATGCCTTGATTAAAGGTTTAACGGAATTCATCGATGAGGATGTAGAAGAAGCGCGTCAATTAGTGGAACGCCCGATTCAGGTAATCGAGGGTCCATTGATGGATGGTATGAACGTGGTGGGTGATTTGTTTGGGGAAGGAAAAATGTTCTTGCCTCAGGTAGTGAAGTCTGCGCGTGTCATGAAGAAGGCCGTGGCTTATTTATTGCCTTTTATTGAAGCAGAAAAGAAAGGGGGAGAGAGTTCTTCCGCTGGTAAGATTTTGATGGCGACCGTGAAAGGTGACGTGCACGATATTGGTAAAAACATCGTAGGCGTCGTTTTAGCGTGTAATAATTACGAGGTAATTGATATCGGTGTAATGGTTCCTTGCGATAAGATCCTTGCCGCAGCAAAGGAGCATAATGTCGATATCATCGGTTTGTCTGGCTTGATCACTCCGTCTTTAGATGAGATGGTGTATGTGGCCAAAGAAATGGAGCGCCTTGGTTTCAAAGTGCCTCTTTTGATTGGTGGAGCTACCACATCACGTATTCATACGGCGGTTAAAATCGATCCTCACTATTCAGGACCGGTGATTCACGTATTAGATGCCTCACGTTCTGTACCGGTGGCGGGTCGTTTATTGCAAAGTGAATTAACTTCACAAGAAATCTTTACCGAGATTAAAGCGGAGTACGCGGAATTGAGAACAGCTCACGCTGCCCGTCAACAAGAAAAGAATTACTTATCCATCGATCAAGCTCGCGCAAAATCGAGTGGAATTGATTGGACTGGATTTAAAGCGAAAAAGCCCTCTTTCTTAGGTGTGAAGTATTTTGAGGATTATTCTTTGGAAGAAATCGCGAAGTATATCGACTGGACTCCGTTCTTCTCAACGTGGCAATTGTCTGGTAAATACCCACGTATTTTTGATAATGAGGTGGTAGGAAAAGAGGCGAAGAAATTATTTGATGATGCGCAGGCTTTGTTGAAGGAAATTATCGCGAATAAATCACTTCAGGCTAAAGCTGCACTTGGTTTCTTCCCAGCTAACTCGCTAGGAGATGATATCATCTTGCACGATTATGTGGAGAAGGCGTTGGAGGTGGCTTGTGAAAAACACGGGTCACACCAGCAGGTATCTTATGAGATTCACACGAAAGATGAATCTTCTGACAAGAGTCAGTGGTTGCACCATTTGCGTCAGCAAGGCCAAAAAGCGAGCACGCTTCCGAACCGTTGTTTGAGCGATTTTGTGGCACCGTTGAACTCAGGAGAAACAGATTATATCGGTGCTTTTGCGGTGACGACAGGTCTCGGAATTGAAGCGCTTTTAGATAAATACGAAAAGGAGCATGATGACTATAACTCCATCATGGTGAAGGCATTAGCCGATCGTTTAGCCGAGGCTTTTGCGGAATTATTGCATGAGCGTGTGCGCAGAGAGTTCTGGGGCTATGCTTCAGAGGAGACGTTGAGTAACGAAGATTTGATTGCGGAGAAATACCAAGGTATTCGTCCAGCACCGGGTTATCCAGCTTGTCCAGATCACACGGAGAAGAAGCGCTTGTTTGAATTATTGGATGCGGAGAAGCAAATCGGCATTCAATTAACGGAGAGTTATGCGATGTATCCAGCCTCTGCAGTGTCAGGTTTCTACTTCTCACATCCGGAGAGTACGTATTTTGGCTTAGGTAAGATAGCCAAAGACCAAGTGACAGATTATGCGAAACGTAAAGGCATGTCCTTAGATGACGTAGAAAGATGGTTAAGCCCAGTTTTGAATTATGACTAAGATTACAAAATACTTTGAGGAAGCGGCGGGAAAAACTCTTTTCTCGATCGAGATTATTCCACCGATGAAAGGTCAGCATTTGGGCGAGTTAATGTCGCACATTGAGCCTTTGATGGAATTTAAGCCTCCATTTATCGAGGTGACTTATCACCGCGAAGAATACGTGGAAAAGGTTGTTGATGGCGTTTCTAAGCGCATTCCGATTCGAAAGCGTCCAGGTACCTTAGGCATCTGCGCTTCTATTATGCAACGTTTTCAAATCGAAGCAGTTCCTCACGTAATTTGTGGAGGATTTACGAAAGAAGAAACCGAAGATTTCTTGATCGATTTACATTATTTAGGCATAGAAAATGCGCTTTTATTGCGTGGAGATCAAGAAAAAGGGGAAGCTCATTTTGTGCCTAAACCTGGTGGTCATGCCTATGCGAATGAATTAGTGGAGCAGGTGGCTGCCATGAATAAAGGCATTTTATTGCACGAAGAAACGGAATCTTTGCCAACGAATTTCTGCATCGGTGTAGCCGGGTATCCGGAGAAGCACATTGATGCGGTTTCTTTTGATCAAGACCTGAAGTATTTGAAGCAAAAGGTGGATGCTGGTGCGGATTATATCGTTACCCAGATGTTCTTCGATAATGCAAAGTATTTTGATTTCGTTCAAAAGTGCCGGGAAATAGGGATTCATGTGCCTATTATTCCAGGTTTGAAACCCTTGGCAACGGAACGTCAATTAGACATTTTGCCAGAGATTTTCCATTTAGAGATTCCATCAGAATTTGTGAATGAGGCTCGTAAATGTACTAATAATGCTGCCATTAAGCAATTAGGAATTGAATGGGCCGTTCAACAAGGGAAGGAATTGATTCAAGCCGGAGTTCCAGCGCTTCATTTCTATACGATGAGCAAGTCCGATAGCGTGAGAGCGATCGCTGAAAAACTATTCTAATGAAGGTTTTAGTCTATGGTGCGAGTACGAACCCGAGTCGATATGCTTATATCGCGACGGAATTGCTTTTGCAACACGGACATGAGGTTTCTTTAGTCGGAATTAAGAAAGGGGAGGTATTTGGGCTGACCATTCAGCAAGATCAACCTGTTTTAAAAGATATCGATACGGTTACCTTATATGTAGGGCCTGCGAATCAGGAGGGGCTTTTGGATTACTTAAAGGCCTTAGCTCCCAGACGCGTCATATTCAATCCCGGAACAGAGAATCCCGAACTTGAAAGAGCAGTAGAAAAAGCGGGAATTCAAACAGAAGAGGCCTGCACGCTTGTTTTATTGCATACAGGCCAGTTTTAAGATCTATTGAGCTACTAACGTAAACTCAAATTCCTCCATAATTAAGTTCGCTAGCAATTTCTTGCAAGCATTGGTTGCCACCTCATTTGCCTCAGCTTCAGATGCTGCTTCCACCGTTAATGTAATGTGCTTGCCAATACGAACGCCATCTACTTGGTTAATACCTAAGTTTTGTAAGCCAATAAGTACCGCTTTTCCCTGAGGGTCAAGGATTTCTTTTTGAGGCATTACGTTGATTTCAGCTAAGAATTTCATTATTTGTTTGGATTTAAAAGGAAAATAAGGCCGGATAGGAGGATGTATGCGATCACTAAAACCGGAATTGCTGCAAATTTAAGCATAACAAGGGCAGCAATGCAAAAAATAAGGAAAATGAATTTCACTTGATTACTTTTCCAATCCCAAGTCTTGAACTTAAAGGCTAGCAAGGGCAATTCGCATACTAACAGATAACTCATCACTACAGCATAAATTAACAAGCCTTTGAAGTTTAGAATATAGGCACTGAATTCCGGCTGGAAATGTAAAATCAAAGGTAAGGATGCAATTAATAGACCATTGGCAGGAGTTGGAACACCGATGAATTGATCGCTTTGGCGGGTATCGATGTTGAATTTTGCTAAACGATACGCTGACATTAAAGCCAAGGCAAAGACCAAAAATGGCTTATAAAATCCGAATAGTCCCACGGTGCATTGTGATCCGCAACTTTGTTCTACTAGAGAAAATAGAATAAAGGCAGGTAAAACACCAAAAGAGACCATATCTGCCAGAGAATCTAATTCTTTTCCTAAATCAGAATAAGCTTGTAAAGCACGGGCTAAAAAACCGTCGAAGAAATCGCAAACAAGCGAGATAAACATACAATAGGAGGCGCTCACTAAATCACCTTGCATCACGAACCAAAGTCCGATACATCCAGCGAGTAAATTTCCTAGCGTCAATAGGTTAGGGATTTCTTTTTTCATGCTTTTACGAAAGGATTAGACACTTTTTCATCACCTATCGTGGTGCTTCCGCCATGTCCTGGGTACACAATTGTTGAATCGGGTAACGTATATAATTGTGTTTGAATACTCTTGACTAAATCAGCGTGGTTACAAAGCGGGAAGTCTGTTCTACCTACACTTCGTCTAAATAAGACATCGCCATCAAATAATAGACCTTCTTTTTCGAAATACAATGCCACGTGACCTGGTGCGTGACCAGGAACAAACAAGATTTTGATTTCCATCTCACCTATTTGCAAGATCTGGTTATCCTCATACCAAACATCTACTTCAGAGGCTTGGTAATGCGGGAATCCATACACTTGAGCCCGATTTGCGACATCTTTTAATAGAGGCTCATCCTTTGGGTGCAAGTAGAACGGAATCTTGTATTCTTGTCTGAAATATTCAACGCCTAACACATGATCGATGTGGGCATGGGTATTTAAGATGTGGGTTAATGTTATATTTTTCTCCTCTAAGAAGTTTTTTAACGTTTGACGTTCTTCATAGGTATAACAACCTGGATCCACAATAATCCCTGTTCCATTTTCATCCCATATGATATAGGTATTTTCTTGAAATGGATTCAGCGTGAAGGCTTGGTGAAAGATCATATTATTTACCTAAAAGGAAGATACAAGGTTTTTTATGCAAATCGGGTTGTGATTTCGCCCAGTCACTTGCTTTTTTTGTTTGGACAAAACCGGAGGGCGCAGTTATGTCGCAAGCAATGCAAATTAAGGAATCTGGCGCACATTGTGCAATCAGATCTGCTAATAACGCATTGTTTCGATAAGGCGTTTCAATGAAAATTTGCGTTTGCCCCCATTTAGCTACATCGCGGTCTAGTTGTTCAATTTTACGAATGCGTGCAGCTTTATCGATGGGGAGGTAGCCGATGAAGGCGAAGCTTTGGCCTGAAAATCCAGATCCCATTAAGCCTAATAAGATGGATGAGGGACCCACTAAAGGTAAAACTTCGATTCCTTGTTGTTGTGCGATGGATACTGCCAAAGCACCCGGATCTGCCACCCCGGGGCAACCAGCTTCGGATATAACGCCGATATAATCGACCGCCGCATGCTTTTTGTAGAAGTCGGTGACTGTTTTAGGTTGGGTGTCTTTGTCAAGTATTTCGAAAATCAAATCCTCAATCTGAATGCCTAGTTTCAATTCACTAATGAACCTCCTTGCCGTCCGGACATTTTCCACTAAAAAATGTGTTGTCTGCTTTAATGCCTCTAAGATTTGGGGGCTTAATACCTCGGTTGAGGTATTTTCGGCAATCGGGCAGGGAATGAGAACTAGTTTCATAAATACGATTGAAGCGCTTGTAAAAATAGCTCAGGCTGGTCCGCTTGCACCCAATGACCCGCACCTGGAATTTCTACTACCTCAAAATTAGGGAATATTTCTGCAATGTAGCGTTCATCTTCCGGTTGAATGTAGTGTGAATCAGCCCCTTTAATGAAAAGTGCTTCCGTCTCTGAGGCATTCTTGATCCATAATTCATGACCAACCACATCGATATTTTTCGTGATCACTTTCAGGTTAATTCTCCAGGCGAACTGTTGTTCCGAATTGCGGTAGAGGTTCTTTAAAAGGAATTGACGAACACCTTCTTTTTCCTCAAAGCGTTTCATGTGCTCATTCGCGGCTTGACGACTTTCTAAAGTAGTTAAATCAATGCTGTTTAAGCCCTCTAAAATATGCGTATGGTGCACCGGATAGAATTTAGGCGCAATATCCACGACCACGATGCGGCTGGTAATGCCTGGATGCGTTAAATCAAATTGCATCACTACTTTGCCGCCCATGCTATGACCGATGAGGATTGGATTTTCTAAGTTATGGTCTTGAATAAATTCCAAAAGATCCTCTGCCATCACCTGGTAGTTAAATGCATCATCCCAGGGAGATTGTCCGTGGTTTCTTTGATCCACTAAAAATACGCGGTGGTTTTCTGAGATGGCTTTTCCAAAACCAAGCCAGTTGTCAGAAGTCCCGAAAATTCCATGAAGAATGATGACTGGTGTACCCGTTTCACCCAGTGCGCGATAGAATAATTTCATTAGGCTAAGTAAATGGCTTTTTCTTTTTGTTCTGTCAATTCTCCGATCGGACTTAATTCAAATCCATTCTCCAGTGAGAATGCCTCGAATTCAGCCGTATGCTCTGCTTCCACAGCGATTAATAAACCTCCCGAAGTTTGCGGATCTGCTCCAATATAACGCTGGCGCTCCGAAATTTCCTCGCTCAAACGTTCGCCATAGCTAGCTAAATTACGTGCGGTTCCGCCTGGGAAGCATTTGAGATCTAAATAATGATCAATATTAGGAAGCAAAGGCAAATTCTCGAAGGCAATTTTAGCGCTTAATCCTGATCCATCCGCCATTTCGACTAAGTGACCGAATAACCCAAAACCTGTCACATCTGTTAATGACTTCACGTAGGACAAAGGACCTAGTTTCTCCCCAAAGCTATTTAAGGTACTCATCTGCTTCACCGCTCGGGCTAAATCGGCTGGGCTAACGATGCCGCGTTTTTGGCCTGTAGATAAAATACCTACTCCTAGAGGTTTTGTTAGATAGAGCATACAGCCCTTCGTAGCGGTATCGTTTTGTTTTAAATGCTCTTTTCGCACTTTTCCAGTCACAGCTAAACCAAAAATGGGCTCAGGGGAATCAATCGAATGACCACCCGCTAACGGTATTCCAGCTTCAGCGCAAGCAGCACGTCCACCTTCTAATACCTGCGCCGCAATTTCAGGGGCTAATTTATCAATGGGCCAGCCTAAAATGGCAATCGCCAGCAAAGGACTTCCACCCATGGCATAGATATCAGAAATGGCATTAGTCGCCGCAATCTTCCCAAAATCAAAAGGGTCATCCACAATGGGCATAAAGAAGTCAGTCGTCGAAATAACCGCTTCTCCATTTTGCCAATCGAAAACCGCTGCATCATCTCGACTCTCGTTTCCGACTAATAAAAGCGGATGAGAGGCCTTAGGCTTGTCAGATTTTAGGATTTTGTCTAAAATCTGGGGTGATATTTTGCAACCACAACCTGCACCATGGCTAAAGGAAGTAAGCTTTACGTTTTCTGACATCGCGTTTGTTTTGACTGCAAAATTATTCTTTAAATAATTAAAAATTAAGTTTATGTTAAATAAATGCACTTAATAGGACTATTAAAGGCTTGGCTTGTTAGATAATTGCAGGTTTATGACATTTTAGTCCTAAATATCAATCAATTACCCACTTTTATGTTTAAATACTTTTTATACTTATTTTGGAGTATTTGATTTTTCTCGTTTATTTTGTGCTATCATTTCTCAAATTATTTTATAACTAAATTCCAAATTTATGCAGAGAAGATTTATTACTAAATCTGTGTTGTTAGGAGCGTTTTTTGCGCTAATAATGGCACTTCCTATTGGGCAAGCCTTTGCTCAGGGGTCTACAACTTCCGCTATGTCGGGTACTGTTGTGGATGAAAAAGGTGAAGGATTACCGGGTGCTACGGTAATTGCAATTCATGAGCCTACGGGTTCTCGTTACGGTGCATCTACTCGTGCAGATGGTCGTTACAACATCGTTAACATGCGTGTAGGTGGTCCTTACAAAGTGACTGTATCTTTCGTAGGTTACAAAGAATCGGTACAATCAGGTATCTCATTGACGTTAGCTTCAGAACTTCGTCAAAACTTCAAATTGGAATTAAACCAAGCACAATTAGAAGAAGTTAAAGTCGTAGCATCTCGTTCATCTGTGATTAACTCAGGTCGTACAGGAGCTGCAACAACGGTTTCAAACAGCTCAATCACTACTTTACCTACATTAAACCGTTCGTTAGGTGATTTTGCTCGTTTAGATCCACGTGCAAACGGTTTGAACTTTGCTGGTCGTAATGCATTATATAACAACGTAACGGTAGACGGTGCGTTCTTTAACAATGCCTTCGCTTTATCACCTACTATTGGTGGCCAAGCAGGTGCTTCTCCAATCTCAGTAGATGCGATCGATCAATTCCAAGTATTAATTGCTCCTTATGACGTTCGTCAAGGTATGGCAACAGGTGCTAACATCAACGTAGTAACTAAATCAGGTACGAACGATTGGTCTGGTTCTGCTTACTATTTTGGTACTAACCAAAACCAAGTTGGTAACAAAATTGGTGATGTGACTAACCAGTACGGTAACTTCGCAAGAGGTCAATTCGGTGGTCGTATCGGTGGCGCTTTGATCAAAAACAAATTATTTGTTTTCGCTTCATTTGAACAAGAATTACAAACGCAACCAGGTTCTAACTATGTAGCATCTCGTCCAGGTTCTACAGCAGGTAACCAATCGATTGCAACTGCAGCTCAGTTAGATCAAATCAAGAATTTGCTTTTAACGAAATACAACTACAATCCAGGAGCTTATGAGAATTGGGATAAAGAAAACTATTCTCAAAAAGCAAACATTCGTTTAGACTGGAATATTTCTGACAAGCACAAGTTTAACTTGAAGTACAACTACTTACGTTCTTATGCGGATGTAAGTCCTTCTTCTTCAGGTTCATTAACTGGTGGACGTGCTCCGTCACCTACGGTATTGCCTTTCCAAGGTTCATTATACCGTATCAACAACAATTTAGATTCGTACATTGCTGAATTGAACTCTACGTTCTCTAGCCGTTTAGCGAATAACTTAACTGTTGGTTATACACAAATGCGTGACTTCCGTCAATCTCCTGTAAACAACACTCCGTTCCCTACAGTTGATATCGGTAACAATAACTTGAATGAGTTAACTACTTTTGGTTTCGAACCATTCTCAGCAAATAACATTTTGAACTCTGATATCTTCCAAGCATCAGATAACTTAACGTATTATGCTGGAAAGCACGTATTCACATTGGGTGCTGCATTTGAGACGAACTCATTCAGTAACGGTTTCGCTCCTAACTATTATGGTGCTTACCAATTTAAATCAGTAGATGATTTCATTTTATCAGCTACGACAGGTGTATCTAATGCATTGAAATATTCACAACAATGGTCTAACTATTCGACATTCCCATTTGCGGAAATGAAGGGTAATACAACATCATTGTATGTTCAAGATGAGATCACTGCTGCAAAAGGATTGAAATTAACTTTTGGTCTTCGTGCGGATGGAACTTCTTTCCCAATCGACAACGATCCTAAATACAATAACCCGTACGTTCCTAGCTTAACGTTCCGTAATAACACGGTATTGAGAACAAATCAATTCCCTGACTTTACGACGTTATGGTCTCCTCGTTTCGGATTTAACTGGGATGTAAAAGATGACAAGACTACTCAAGTACGTGGTGGTTTAGGTATCTTCTCTGGTCGTGTTCCTTACGTTTGGTTATCTAACCAATTATCTAACAATGGTGTGTTATTCGGTTCTGAGGCAATCTCTAACCCAACTAACCGTCCATTTACAGTAAATGTAGATGCTTATCGTCCAGCGATTGCTACGTCTATTATCCCTACTTCTTATAACTTAGCGGTAACAGATCCTAACTTCAAATTCTCTCAAGTATTCCGCGCGAACTTAGCTGTGGATAAGAGCTTAGGTGATGGTTGGTTAGTTTCATTAGAAGGAATCTATACAAGAGATATCAACGCAGTATACTTAGAGAACGTGAACTTACCTGATTCGAAAGTGAAGGCGGTAGGTGCTGATAACCGTGTTATCTACTATACTTTAGGAACGAATGGTTTGCCAGGTTCTACTAAGAACAACCAAATCTATGGTGGTACTAAAGGCTTAAATGCTCCAGCAGCAGGTAATAGTGGTTTATTCCCTAACATCTCTGATGCGATTGTGATTAAGAATACACAATTAGGCTATTCATATGCTTTGACCGCAACTGTTTCTAAAGCATTTGATAACGGTTTATTTGCTTCTCTATCTTATACTAATTCTGATTCTCGTTCTGTGAATGACGGTGGTTCTATCGCTCAATCACAATGGAGAGATCGCGTAGTATCAGGGGATCCGAACGAAAACGTAGCTTCTTATTCTTCATACATGCAAGCACACCGTATCAATGCATATGGTTCTTACAAGTTGAATTACTTGAACGAGAAAGCGGCAACTACTTTTGGATTTACTTATTCTGTTGCACCAGCAGGTCGTTTCTCTTACACGTACTCAGGTGACATGAATGGTGATGGTCAAACAGCCAACGACTTAATGTACATTCCACGTGGAGAAGGCGAAATCTTATTGAAAGACAAAGTGATTTCATACAATGTATCTCAGTCGTTTACTTATACTGCAGCGCAACAATGGGCTGATTTAGATAAGTACATCTCTCAAGATGCTTATTTAAGCTCTCGTCGTGGTCAATATGCAGAGCGTAATGGCGCTGAGTTACCTTGGCAAGCAAACTTTGACTTCAAGGTAATTCAAGATTTCTACATCAAAGTGGGTGGTAAGAAAAATACGTTACAATTTACATTGGATGTATTTAATGCAGGTAACTATGCTTCTTCTCAATGGGGATTAGCTCAAACTCCATTGCGTGCTGGTTTATTATCTTACTTGGGTAATGATGCAACAACTGGTAAGCCTACATTCGAATTCCCTTACCGTTACACAGGTAACCCTACATCATCTGTACCATTGACAGATTCATTCCAACGTAGCTTTGGATTGTCTTCAAGATGGCAAGCACAGTTTGGTGTACGTTATATCTTTAACTAATAAAAAAGGGGACTTAGGTCCCCTTTTTTATAGAGTAGAGATTATAGAGTAGAGAGTAGACATATTGTTAACAAAAAAGGCGCCGAAGGCGCCTTTTTTGTTTGTATTGTGTTTCGAAGATTTAATTTATGTTTGTCCCGAAAATTATTGCGAAGCACAATTTTGGAACAAATAAAATTAAAACTCTTTATGATGCGCCATTCTAAACAAATCCTCCTTACTCAACGATTTAAAATAGTCATAGGTAATCTTCAAACCATCAGCGCGATTCATTTTGGGCTCCCAGCCTAGGATGCTGCGCGCCTTGGTAATGTCTGGTTTACGTTGTTTCGGATCATCTGTAGGTAGAGGTAAAGAGATGAGTTTCTGGGTCGTACCTGTTAATTTGATGATTTCCTCGCCAAATTCCTTAATCGTTATTTCATCTGGATTACCAATGTTCACAGGTTGCGCATAATCGCTCAATAAGAGGCGATAAATGCCTTCTACAAGATCATCTACATAACAGAATGAACGTGTCTGAGAACCATCCCCAAACATCGTTAAATCCTCTCCACGCAATGCCTGTCCAATGAAGGCAGGTAATACGCGTCCGTCATTCAGTCGCATGCGAGGGCCATAGGTATTAAAGATTCGAACAATGCGAGTCTCCAGACCGTGGTAAGTATGGTAAGCCATGGTCATGGCTTCTTGAAAACGTTTGGCCTCATCATAAACACCACGAGGACCAACCGGGTTCACGTTCCCCCAATATTCCTCTGGTTGTGGATGAACGTTAGGATCACCATAAACTTCAGAAGTAGATGCGATTAATACGCGGGCATTTTTAACCCGTGCTAAACCTAGGCAATTATGAATCCCAAGGGAACCAACCTTTAAAGTTTGGATGGGGATCTTCAAGTAATCAATAGGAGAGGCAGGGGAGGCAAAGTGCAAGATATAATCTAAATCGCCCGGAACATGGATGAACTTAGATACATCGTGGTGATAGAATTCGAAGTGTTCTAATTTGAACAAATGTTCTATATTTTTCAAATCGCCTGTGATTAAATTATCCATGGCGATCACATGGTAGCCCTCTTTGATAAATCGATCACATAAATGAGACCCTAGAAATCCAGCACCGCCGGTGATTAAAACTCTTTTCATTTTACTGTATTGTTTGGCGGCCAATTGAATAATAGGTGTATCCTAATTCTGCCATTTGGTTTAATTCGTATAAGTTTCTGCCGTCAAAAATGACTTTATTCTTCAATAAACTATCCATTCTTTCGAAGTCTGGTGTTCGGAATTGAGGCCATTCCGTCACGATTAAAAGGGCATCTGCGCCATCTAATGCTTCGTACGGATTTTTGGTAAAGGTGATTTTGTTGCCCATGATCTGTTTCACATGTTCCATGGCCTCCGGGTCATACGCACTTACGTTTGCGCCTAATTCTAGTAGGGCGTCGATATTGTACAAGGATGGAGCTTCTCTGATATCATCCGTATAGGGCTTGAAAGCTAATCCCCACATGGCGATTTTTTTGCCTTGCAGATCGCCTTTGAAGTGCTTGGAGAGTTGCGGAATTAATTTGGTCTTTTGGTTCTCATTGACTTTCATGACGGAGTCCAAAATCTTAAACTCGTAGTCATTCTCCGCGGATGTTTTCGCGAGCGCTTGTACATCTTTAGGAAAGCAACTTCCTCCATAACCGATTCCAGCAAATAAGAATCGTTTCCCAATACGAGAGTCCGTACCAATTCCTTTACGAACCTCATCCACGTTTGCGCCTACAAGCTCGCAAAGATTTGCGATTTCGTTCATGAACGTGATTTTGGTAGCTAAAAACGCGTTGGCTGCATATTTAGTTAACTCGGCAGAACGCTCATCCATGAAGATGATAGGATTTCCTTGGCGAACCAATGGCGCATATAAGCGAGACATTAAGTCTTTCGCTCGTTCAGATTGAGTCCCAATAACGACCCGATCAGGCTTCATAAAATCCTCAACTGCAACGCCTTCGCGCAAGAATTCCGGGTTAGACACCACATCGAATTCAACACGAGCTTTTTGAGCAATGGCCGCGTGGACTTTATCCGAAGTTCCTACCGGAACCGTACTTTTATCGATGATGACGGTGTATTCTGATAGAATAGGTCCTAGATCATTAGCTACTTGTAAAATGTATTTTAAATCCGCAGAACCATCCGCCCCAGGAGGGGTAGGGAGGGCAAGGAATATCACTTTAGCGCCTTCAATACCTTCTTTAAGGGAGGTAGTAAAATGCAATCGACCTTCTTCTGTGTTTCTTTTAAATAAATCCTCTAATCCAGGCTCATATATAGGGATAATCCCGGCCTGCATTTGCTTGACTTTTTCTTCATTGATGTCTACGCAAGTGACTTGGTTTCCTGTTTCTGCAAAACAAGTTCCTGTGACTAAACCTACGTATCCAGTTCCTACAACGGCTATTTTCATATGTTACTGTATTACTTTTCCAATACTTCCGGACGGCTCATTGATTTTTAACCAATTGGCTAAGGTGCTAGAAATATCGCTGATACTTGTTCTTTGATTAACTTCTTTTGTTTTCACGTTCCAGCCAAAAAATAACAAGGGTACGTGTGTGTCATAGGCATAAACCGTGCTATGAGAGGTTCCAGTCTTGAATCCAGAAAACCACTGTGGCTTTAATAAATACATATAATCGCCGCTTCTTGCCTGGTTGTATCCATTGATGATCATCTCTTTATAAAGTGCTGGGATGGGACTATTAGCTGCTTCGCGAAGATTAACTAATTCTGCAAAACCAGGTTGATTTTTGAACGATTTTTCCAAAACCTTTCCTACCGCTTCCTTCGATATATGTAGTCTTTCAAGGTTGGTTTGATGTAAGTAGATTTGGTAATTATCACTGCCTGCGATAATATCAACCTCGCCAAATTCGTTTTTCAAAGCAGTTTTAGCATCTGCTATTGCTTTCCCATTGTCAAATGATCCGCCTGGTAGACGTTTGCTTTTGATGTAACCTGGAATTTCAGCGACAGCATGATCTGCTGTTAAAAATACGAGGTATTGATTTTTTCCTAGTTTGGCATCTAAATGAGTTAAAATATCCGCGATATCCTGATCTAAACGTAAATAGGTATCTTCTAATTCAACGGATTGCGGACCAAACGAGTGACCCACATAGTCAGTAGAAGAAAAACTAATCGCCAGGAAATCTGTCGTGCCATTTTTGCCTAATTTCTCTTCCTCAATCGCTCTCAAAGCAAAATCTTTTGTCAAACTATTTCCATAAGGAGTGGTTCGAAACACTTCAAACGCATTGCCTCCTTTTAAGTCATGCGGAAAAGTAGGCGATTTTTCACCCGTTAATTTACTTTCAAACGGGCTGTCATCTTCTGCTGATCTTGTATAGGAAGAAATAGGGTACAGGGTATTCCAGCCTTGATTAATGTATTTTTGTGGGCGACCTTCTTGATTGAATTTTTGTACCCAAGTTGGCAATTCTTTCATGTAAAACGACGAGGTAATCCAATGTCCTTCAGCTGAATCATACCAATAGGCTCCGTCCGCTGTATGACCTCCAGGTAAAATGGATCCTCGATCTTTTAATGCAATGGCGATGGTTTTTGACTTATAATTCTGTGCCATCTTTACTTGATCCGTAATGGTGGAGGTCCATAAGTTTTTAGGGGACATTAGTCCTGCTTTACTTTTACTTCCTACGGTTTGAACCGTAGAATCGTCGGTGCAATACATTCTTTTCCCACTAGCGACCTCAATCCAATCATTTCCTACGATGCCATGAATGGCAGGAACAGAACCCGTATAAACACTAGCATGGCCTGCAGCCGTTACGGTAGGGGCATAATTATAATGATTATCAGTACAATTCATTCCCTCTTTCATTAAGCGTTTGAACCCTTTATCTGAATAGCGATCATAGAATTTATTCAGGTACTCATAGCGCATTTGGTCTACCACAATGCCCACAACGAGCGCAGGTTTTTTTTGTGCCTGAGTAGATAGGGTGGATAAGGTCAGAAATAAGAGAATAATTCTTTTCATAAATAGGAGGGGAAATCGGATAGGATTTCCGTGTTTTTGTTGAAAATGTAATTCGTTAATCCGTTTGTAATAACCAGGTATTCTGCCTGTTGTATTTTTTGGTATTGACTTATTTGTTGAAGCGTATCTAAGGTAAATGCTACGTGTGGGGCTTTGCATTCAATCACCATAAATACTTCCCCTGATTTTTTAAAAATACGTATATCCGTGCGCCTGTTTAGTTTATCCACTTTTAATCCTCCTTCTATTTGAAAAAGAGAAGCTGGATAGTTTAATGAATGGACTAGAAAGTAGATACAATGTTGTCTGACCCACTCTTCTGGGGTCAGCAATCGATATTTCTTAGAGATCTCTTCGAAAATATATAGTTTTCCTTCCTTTTTCTTTACTTTGTGAGCGAAGGCGGGAAAGACTAAGTTTAATTCGGGAGATGTCGTCATCTTTATCAATCTAACTTCTAAATTAATCTTTTTGCTTTATTAATTCATCACAAGTAGAAGTATAAATATGAAAACGAAAGAGGAAATTGTTCAAAATTGGTTACCACGTTATACGGGGACGAATGCGGAAGATTTTGGACAGTATATATTATTGACCAATTTTAAGAATTATGTAGATATGTTTGCAGAGAAATTCGGGGTTGATATTAAGGGAAATGATCGACCTATGCAGACGGCAACGGCACATAATATTACCATAATTAATTTTGGAATGGGTTCGCCAATGGCAGCTACCGTGATGGATATATTATCTGCTATAACACCTAAAGCGGTCCTTTTTTTAGGAAAATGTGGAGGATTGAAGAAGAATTTGTCATTAGGTGATTTAATTCTACCTATCGCTGCCGTTCGTGGGGAAGGTACTTCTGATGAATATATGCCCAAAGAAGTGCCAGCATTACCTTCTTTCCGATTACAACGTGCCGTTTCTTCCATGATTAAGAAACACGAATTAGATTATTGGACGGGTTTGGTTTATACAACGAACCGCCGCGTGTGGGAACATGATGAAGTTTTCAAGACCTATTTATCCGACATTCGGGCGATGGGAATTGATATGGAAACAGCCACCATATTTACGGTAGGTTTTAAGAACAAGATTCCGCATGGTGCTCTATTATTGGTGTCAGATAATCCCATGACACCTGATGGTGTAAAAACGGATGCGAGTGATAAAAAAGTGACAGCTAATTTTGTGGAGAAGCATTTACAGATTGGAATAGATTCCTTAGAGGAGTTAGCTAATTCTGGCGAATCCGTTAAACACTTACGATTTGATTAAAAAAAAGGCCTTCGTTTAGAAGGCCTTTTTTTTAATTGCAATAATCGCGAATAACTGTGTAGGCTGCTGAGTAGCCTAATTCGCCTGATTTACTCAAGTCTAGGCAACCCGTGGGATCGTTTAAGGCTAATTTGATAATTCCTCTGATATAGTAGGCTTCCGCTAACTTAGCATTTAATTCAATCGCATTGTTACAGTCTTGGATGGCATTGCGTTGATCTCCTAAATTAGATTTTGCGATGCCTCTCTGGTAATAGGCATCAGCATAGGTGGGTTGAAGAGAAATAGCGCGGTTATAGTCATCAATAGCGCTTTTAGGATCGCCAGATTTTGATTTTGCTAGACCTCGGTGGAAAAATACCTCCGCACGACTAGCACTCATATCACTCATTTTTGTGCGATCAACAAGTCCATTGCGCAATTCATCTAGTTGAATTTTGCCTAGCTTGGCCGTGTAGAGAATTTTTGCATTTTCATTATTGCCAAAATCTATTGCACGGGTATAGTCCTCCATCGCGCCTCTTTGGTCGCCTAATTTTGCTTTCACAAATCCACGTCCATAGAGTGCTTCTATTTTCTCTGGATCTAATTCTAGTGCCTTACTGAAGTCTTCCAAAGCTCCTTTTTCGCCATTCTCCCCTCGGTAATTTTCTAATTGTGCTTTACATAGGCCAGAATAGTACCATTCGTCCGCTTTTTCAGGACTTAATTTAATGACCTCACTGAAGTCAGCTAAAGCTCCCTTAAAGTCCCCTGTTTTCATTTTCGCAAAGGCGCGTCCTGACAGATAATTCGTGCGTTTAGGCGTGATTTCGATGGCTTTGTTGAAATCTTCAATGCTGCCGGCAAAATCCCCTAATTTCGATTTGCTGTCTGCTCTCGCAGCAAGCGTAGGAGCGTAATCGGGTAGTAATTCGAGCGATTTATTGAAATCAGCAATTGCTGCACGGTAATTTTCTAATTTGTTTTTGGAGATTCCTCGGCTAAAATAGGCCGTCCCTTCTAATGGATTGAGGCGAATGGCTTCGTTATAATCCTGTATCGCTAAGGGGTGGTTATCTTGTTTGCTGTAACTTTGGCCACGTGCGATGAAGGCCTCAAAATAATTGTGCTTTAATTCTAGCGCTTTATTGAAGTCCAAAATAGCACCTTGAAAATCTTTCAAGTTATATTTTGCAAATCCACGATTGTAGAAGGCCACCTGATTAGGGTTTGCTGCGGTCTTTTCGATTTCTAAGCTAAAATTTCGTAAAGCATCTGCGTAGTTGCCCGTTTTGTTTTGGTTCAAACCTATCTCTAAATGATTGATTTCTGTGGTTTGAGCGGAAAGGGAGACGCTGCATGCCAAGATGGCGAAGGCTAAAACACCCGCATTGAATTTCATATAATCTTATTTTTTGTAAAAATAAGCGAAATTACTGGCTTGTTAAAATTTGAATGACCCCAAAAACGAGGATCAAAAACAAGGTCCTCAAGGCTGTTTTTTTCAAGTAAGGATCAATTTGTTCTGAGTTCATTCCGGCATGTAGTTCACGGAATAATTGAATGATGGGGTAAATTCCCACGATTAATAGCTGTTGGACTCCATTTACTTTGATGCCAGCCACGAATGGATACGCATAAAAACACGAAATGGCCGCTATGTACAAGAATTTTTGGTAATAAAAACCAAACGTTTTCCCAATTCGTACCGGTATCGAGTTTTTTCCGGTTTTGATATCATTTTCGATATCCCGTAGATTATTCAGGTTTAACACGGCTACAGATAAAAAACCGCAACCAGAAGCAGGAAGAAATACGGCAAAATTTAAACTAAAAGTTTGAAGGTAATAAGTACCTACGGTTCCAATTAAGCCAAAAAACAAGAAAACAGATAGGTCGCCTAATCCCATGTATCCATAAGGGCGTTTCCCTACAGTATAGGCGATGGCTGCCGCAATAGAAGCAAGTCCAAGCCCTAAAAAAGTCAACCAAATTTCCAAAGAAGCATCTTTTAAACCTAGATAGAGCAAGGTAAGGCCGCACAAAAAAGCAAAGGCCGCCGTTAAAATAACAGCAGCCTTCATCTCTTCTTGACTTATTTTCCCTGTTTGTACAGCTCTTAAAGCCACTTTGCGATCAGCATTATCCACGCCGTTTGAGAAATCGCCCAGGTCGTTCGCAAAATTGGAAAGGATTTGTAATAAAAGAGTAGTAACAGTGGCTAGAACGGCAACAGATACATCGAATTTCCCTTGAGCATACGCTAAGAAATTGCCTAATAAAATACTTCCAACTGCCAGCGGTAAGGTTCTTGGTCTCGCCGCGTCTACCCATCTATTCATTATTTTCCGATTGCGGCTAAGAATTCAGGACTAGTTGGTTTGATGCCAGAAGCGAAGAAATTTTGCAATTCTCCTTTTTCATTGATCACATATTTGCAGAAGTTCCAGCTAGGCTCTTTATCGTTCCAGCCATTCTTTGACTTATCGGATAACCACTGGTATAGATCACATTTTCCTGAACCTTTTACTACGACTTTCTCCATCATTTGAAATGAAACGCCGTAGTTTAGAGAGCAAAATGAGGAGATCTCTGCGTTAGATCCTGGCTCTTGTCCGCCAAATTCATTCGCAGGGAAACCTAAAATCACGATATCCTTGTTCTCTTTGTGGAATTTCTCCCAATCCGCATATTGTGGTGTGTAACCACATTTAGAGGCCGTATTTAAGACGATAATTTTTTTGCCTTTGAACTGAGAGAAGTCAATCTCTTTTCCATCGATTCCTTTCATTTTGAAGGAGTGGAAGTTAGATGCTGCGGTGATTTCCATTTTTTCTGGTCTATTTAAGACGGTTTTCTGTGTGAATGGTAGGGCCAAAGCCGTTAATAACGATCCGATTTTCATAAAACTTGCGATCATGATGAGAATAATTAAAATGGTGAGGTAAAGATATTTACGTTTCAAATTACATGCGATTAGGTGAAACTATACCTAATAACGAAGTGGCGTGCTGAATTGTTTTTCCTGTCAGCTCTGCTAAGGTAAGTCGAATGTTTCGTTTCACCTCATTTTCCTCTGAAAGGATGGTCATTTCATTATAAAACTTATTGAATGTTTTCGCTAAATCGTAAGCATAATTCGCAATAACTGAAGGAGCAAAATTAGCTGCTGCCTGCGCGATCGTTGCCTTATATTCGCCCAATAGATAAATTAATTCTTGTTCGGAATTCGCCAATTCTGAATCGGTAACGACTGGTTTAATGTCTCCGCCTTTGCGCAGGATTGAACAAATTCGTGCGTGCGTGTATTGAATGAATGGACCCGTATTTCCTTGGAAATCAATCGATTCCTCCGGATTGAATAGCATGCGTTTTTTCGGTTCTACTTTCAATAGGAAGTATTTCAACGCACCTAAACCTAAGTTATGAAATAGTTCATTCGATTCTGTTTCGGTGAAACCATCGATTTTGCCTAATTCCAAGGTGCGATCTTTCGCCGTTTGAATCATCTCAGCCATTAAATCATCCGCATCCACCACGGTTCCTTCGCGGGATTTCATCTTGCCACTTGGAAGGTCTACCATGCCATAAGAAAGGTGGAAGTTGCCCTGCGAGAATGGTTTGTTTAATTTCTTGAGGATATGGAATAATACCTCAAAATGGTAATCTTGTTCGTTTCCCACCACATAAACCGATTGATTCGCTTTGAAATCCTCGTATTTTAATTGTGCAGTTCCCATATCCTGGGTGATGTAAACAGAAGTGCCATCCTTACGTAAAACGAGTTTCTCGTCTAAACCTTCGGCTTCTAAATTGATCCAAACCGATCCATCAGGTTTTTGGAAAAATACGCCTGAAGCTAATCCCTCGTCTACTAATTGTTTTCCCAATAAATAGGTATTCGATTCGCGGTAAATTTTGTCGAAGGAAACGCCCATCGTTTGATACGATTTCTCAAAACCCGCAAATACCCAAGCGTTCATCGTATTCCATAAATTCATCACCTCTTCATCGCCTTGTTCCCATTTTAAAAGCATTTCTTGCGCTTGCAATAGGATAGGGGCCTGCTTTTTCGCCTGCTCCTCGTCTAAACCCGTGGCCATCAATTCTTTGATTTCCTTCTTGTATTCCACATCGAAAGCCACGTAATATTTACCTACTAAATGATCCCCTTTGATACCCGAAGATGCTGGTGTTTCTTGGTTGCCAAAAAGCTGGTAGGCTAACATGGACTTGCAAATATGAATTCCACGGTCGTTTACTAAATTCGTTTTAACCACTTCGTAACCGCCGGCTGCTAAAATTTGAGCGACAGAAAAGCCTAAGAAGTTATTGCGTAAATGACCTAAGTGTAAGGGTTTATTGGTATTGGGAGACGAGTATTCGATCAATACTTTTTCCCCTTTGGAAGCTAATTGGAAAGGATTTTTATCGGAAGCTACCTCTGCTAAAACGCTTAACCAAGCGGAATCATGAATTGAAATGTTCAAGAAACCTTGAACCACTTGGAAGGCTTTTACGATGGAACAATTCGCTAACAAATAGTTCCCTAAATCAGTCGCAATGGCTGCAGGAGCTTTTCCCGCTTGTTTTGTATAAGGAAAAACAACTAACGTGTAGGCTCCTTCGAATTCCTTTTTCGTCTCTTGTAAAACGATTTCAGTGACTTGGATGCTGAATAATTCTTGGAGTCCTTGGGCTAATTGCGCTTGTAATTGTTGTTGAATGGTCGACATGAATGGGGTCTGTTTTGTCAATCTACAAAGGTAGCTAAATTCGCTCTAAACCTCGCTTAACATGCTCAGAAATGAATAAATTAATCTTACCTTTGTCACTAATATGCAAAATATATACCACGAGGCAATTCAAACTTTAAAATCCGGAGGCGTATTATTATACCCTAGTGACACCATTTGGGGTTTAGGATGTGATGCGCGAAATGATCAAGCCATTGAGAAGATTTTTGAATTGAAAAATAGGCCAGCAAATAAGGGTTTAATTCTATTGATTTCGAAAATCGAGCAGTTGAGTGAATATGTGGAGCAGGTGCCTGAAATTGCCTGGGATTTAGTGGAGTTTGCAGAAGATCCTTTAACAGTGATTTATCCTAAAGGAAAAAATGTTTCTCCTTTTTTATTAGGTCCTGAAGGTAGTATTGCCATTCGGTTAGTGAAGGATGAGTTTTGTAAAGGTTTAGTTTATCGCTACCAAAGAGGAATCGTGTCCACTTCTGCGAATCTTTCAGGAGAGCCTTCTCCACAAAATTTTGCTGGAATCGCCCCTTCCATTGTTTCTGGGGTCAATGGTATATTGAAAAATCCAGCAGGCGAGGGCCCAGCTAAAAAAGCAAGTAAAATCGTACAATTAGGTTTGCATGGCGATTATAAATTAATCAGAGGTTAAATGATAGAAGGGAAGGAGATAGTCGCGGATCCTATATTTTCCAAAATCGGCTTAGCGGCTGATCGTTTGGGGGTAGAAAGTTATGTCATAGGTGGCTACGTGCGTGATGCGATTTTAGGTCGAGAATGCAAGGACATTGATGTGGTTTGTATTGGTTCTGGGATTGATTTAGCGCTGGAAGTTGCAAAGGAATTTGATTTACCAGAACACGCTGTTTCTGTTTTCAAGAATTTTGGCACGGCGATGATCAAAGTCGATGACTGGGATGTAGAATTCGTGGGTGCCAGAAAAGAATCCTATAACCGGGATTCCCGTAAGCCTGTCGTAGAAGAAGGGTCTTTAGAAGACGACCAAAACCGCCGCGATTTCACGATTAATGCCATGGCGGTGCAATTGAATAAAGCGCATTGGGGCAAATTATTGGATCCATTTCATGGTTTAGATGATTTGAAAGCCAAAATCATTCGCACCCCACTTGCACCCGGAATTACCTTTTCGGATGACCCTTTGCGCATGATGCGCGCGGTTCGTTTCGCAGCTCAGCTCGGTTTCGATATTTACCCAGAAACTTTTGAAGCTTTAAAAACGGAGAAAGATCGTTTATCCATCATTTCGATGGAGCGAATTTCAGATGAACTAAACAAAATGATTTTGTGCAAGAAACCGTCTTACGGCTTTCTTTTATTGGATGCCTGCGAAATCCTACCGATTATCTTCCCAGAATTTATGAAATTAAAGGGTGTAGACACGGAGGATGGCAAAGGACATAAAGACAATTTCTACCACACGTTGCAGGTATTAGATAACATTTCGGAGAATACGAACGACCTTTGGTGGCGTTGGGCTGCGATTTTGCATGATATTGCCAAACCGCAAACCAAGCGTTTCGCCCAAGGCAAAGGTTGGACTTTTCACGGCCACGAAGAAATGGGTGCCCGCCAGGTGCCTACTATTTTCAAACGCTTGAAATTGCCTTTAAATGAGAAGATGAAGCTGGTCCAAAAACTTGTTCGTCTTCATCTACGTCCCATCGCTCTTTCTAAAGAAGAAATCACGGCTTCCGCTTTACGTCGCCTCTTATTCGAAGCAGGCGAAGAACTGGAGGCCTTGATGACTTTATGTCGGGCAGATATTACCTCTAAAAATGGCGACAAAGTCAAACGATATCTGCGCAATTTCGACATCGTTGAACAAAAACTAAAAGAGGTAGAGGCGAGTGATTCCCTACGGAATTTCCAACCCGTATTCTCGGGCGAAATCATTATGCAAGTTTTTGATATCGGTCCTGGTCGCGAAATTGGGTTGATAAAAATCGCCATGCGTGAGGCAGTATTGGAAGGTGTCATTCGAAACGAATTAGCTTCTGGTTGGGATTTGCTGATCGAAGAAGGCAGGAAGCTAGACCTCAAGCCCGTTATTTCTTTAGCGGATATAAACTAAAAAAGGCTCCGAAATTCGGAGCCTTTTATTTTGTGAGCGAACTGATTACAAGTTGATCACTAAATCTTCTTTTGCATAACGAACCTTAGCGGCATTAGCCATAAAGTCATTCGCTGCATCACGCTCACCAACTGCTAAGATTAACACAGAGTGTAATCCCATCGCTTCTAAACCTAATAATTCATCAAGTTGAGCTGGAATAAATCCTTCCATTGGTGTTGTGTCGATTTTTAATTCACCTGCCGCGGCAAGAGCCGTTCCCATAGCTAAATAAGCTTGGCGATCTGCCCAGTTTTGTTTTGCTTCTACTGGACGACCTAATAAGGATCCAGCAATAGCTCCACGGTAATCACCTAGCATATCAACTGATAAACCACGAGTATCAGCCACTAATTGGATGAAAGCATCGATTTGAGCTTCAGTGATATCATTCCAAGCTGCGAAAACTAATAAATGAGATGATTCAACTGCTTGTGGTTGACCATAAGCGATCGGTTGAATTTTAGCTTTCAATTCTGGATTTTCAATCACCAAAATTTTGTAAGGTTGTAAACCAAATCCAGATGCTGAAAGGCGGATTGCTTCTAATAAAGAATCAATTTTTTCTGCGGAAACTTTGTTTCCTGTCATTCTTTTGGTGGCGTAGCGCCAAGATAATGAGTCGATTAAAGACATAAGTTGAATGGTGAATGGTAAATGGTGAATGATAAATTATAAGGCTTATTCTGGAAAATGGCCTACGACATATTTTCTACGAATAAGCCTTGAAAATTTATCACATAAATAAAATCAATTTCTTTTAAAGAAAGAGAGTGGAATTTGTCAGATAAATATAAAAAAGGGATTCGCAGAAAATATGGCAAAGACCATTTTCTAGAATCCCTTTATTATATTATTCGCTTACTAAACTAACTGTAAGAGCGAAATCATCATAAATCGCCTTATCACCAATTGATTCAAAGAATTTCTTTGAACCGTATTTGATGTTGAAGTCAGTACGATCGATGGTGATGTTAGCTTTGGCAGTCACTTTACCACCTTTAACAGCGATTTCTGCTGGAAAAGTGATTGATTTAGTAATTCCTTTTACAGTTAAGTTACCAGTTACTTGGTTTCCTGCCACTTTAGTGATTACGAAAGAAGCTGTTGGGAATTTCTCTACTTCGAAGAAATCACCAGAAGTGATGTGTCCGATGAATTTTTGGTTGTAACCAGCGTCAGTGATGTCTAAATCTTTGATTGATTTCAAATCGATGGTGAAATTACCACCTACTAATTTGTTACCGTTAATGCTTAATGCTCCAGCAGAGATACCTACTGTACCATTGTGCTCACCAGTCACTTTCTTAGCTAACCAAGCGATTGAGCTAGCTGATTTGTTTACGTTTACTACTTTCGGTGCAGCTACTCCGGCGAAAGTGATTAGGCCTAAAGCCAAGGTTGCGATTACTACTTTTACAGATTTCATATAATTTATTGTTTAATTGTGAGAAAATACGGTTCTAAATTCGTCCAAAAGTCGGTTCATTTCTTTGAGCTTCTTTGGACCTAAAGCTTCGAAATTTTTACCCCAATCTTGTTGAACTTGGTCTACTTCTTTTAATAAGTCTAATCCAGCAGGTAAAATTAAGATATCCACTGCCCTTCGATCTTTGGGACATTCGCGTCGAAGGACTAATTTTTTTTCGAGCAATTTGTCAACTAGGCGAGATGCGTTCGACATTTTATCTAACATTCGTTCCGTAATGGCTAGAACGGTCATTGGGTTGCCTTGTTGTCCTTTTAAAATCCGGAGTACATTGTATTGTTGTACAGTAAGGCCAAAAGGCTTCAAAAGCTCTTGTTGTTGCTGAACAATCCAGTTTCCTGTGTAGATCGCGTTAACAATGGCTTTTTGGGACTCTGACTGAAAATTACTTTGTTTTAAATCCTCGGAAATACCCATGACTAAAATTTGATGTAGCAAAATTAAATGTAATTACATTAAATACAAGTGAATTAAAATTAAATTTTTGTTAAATCCTGAAAATTTTAATTTTTGACCTATTTTTGAACATGCAGAATTCCTTATCCCTTCAATATCCTTTTGTCCTAGCGTCTAATTCCCCTCGTAGAAAAGAGATTCTCCGAAATGCGGGTTTTGAATTTTCCGTGTTGCCAAGTGATGTGGATGAGTCATTTGATGCGGCCATGAAACCACAAGAGGTGCCTGTGCATTTGGCAGAAAGAAAAGCCAGTGAACTAGCTCGAATTTCTCCATCGACCTTGGTTTTAGCGGCGGATACCGTGGTTATTCTTGAAAATGAGATTTTAAATAAGCCATCAGATAAATCGGAAGCCATTCAAATGCTTCAAAAACTATCGGGCAAAACGCATGAAGTGGTGACTGGAATAGCCCTCCATACTCCACAGGGCTTGTGTACAAAAGCGGATTCTGCTTTGGTTAAATTCAGAACTTTTGAAGAATGGGAAATTGATTTTTACGTCAGAGAGGGTTCTTGTATGGACAAAGCCGGTTCTTATGGTGTCCAAGACTACCTAGGAATGGTGGGGATTGAATCCATTCAAGGATCATTCTACACGGTGATGGGTCTACCCATCTATGACGTGTATCAATTGATGAAACCGTACATTCTAGACGGAAAGCAATTATTAATTAGATAGAGAAACTTTCTCCGCATCCGCAAGTACGACTTGCATTCGGGTTTTTGAATTGGAAACCTTTGCCATTTAGGCCATCTGAAAAGTCTAATTCAGTGCCTGCAAGGTAAAGAATGGACTTTTTGTCCACCATTACTTTCACCCCTTTATCTTCGAAAATCATATCGTTAGCTTGAGGCTCTGCTGCGAAATCCAAATTATACATCAAGCCGGAGCAACCGCCACCTTCTACGGCCACGCGGATGTTAAATTCCTCCGTTAAACCTTCTTTAGAACGCAATTCTTTAATTCTATTGGCTGCTAAATCTGTTATCGTGATCATGTTGGCTCTATTTTGATGAATTTCCGACACAAAAATAAGAAAAAATTCCCTAAAAAAATCATTTATTTAGAGTCAATCTAAATAAAGTCTAGTTTTTCAAAACCATTGGCCTTAATTTTGTGTTTCAATTGGAGTAAAATAGCCAGATTAAAAACACATACCATGCTTTCAATAAAGAATTTACAAGCAAGAATAGGGGAGAAGGAAATCTTGAAGGGGATTAATTTAGAGATCAAAGCGGGAGAAGTTCACGCGATCATGGGACCGAATGGTTCAGGTAAATCAACTTTAGCGTCTGTTTTAGCCGGACGTGAGGATTATGAGGTGACAGGAGGCTCGGTGGATTTTTTGGGTAAGGATTTATTAGATCTAGCTCCTGAAGAACGTGCCGCAGAGGGTTTATTCCTTGCTTTTCAATACCCAGTAGAAATTCCGGGTGTATCGACGACGAACTTTATGAAGTCGGCGGTCAATGAAATTCGGAAGTACCGTGGAGAGGAAGCTTTGGACGCTGTTCAGTTTTTGAAGATGTTCAAGGAAAAGATGAGTTATGTGAATATTGACCAAAGTTTATTGTCTCGTGCCTTAAACGAAGGTTTCTCTGGTGGTGAGAAAAAAAGAAATGAAATCTTCCAAATGGCGGTGTTAGAACCTAAGTTGGCCATTTTGGACGAAACGGACTCTGGACTTGACATCGATGCCTTACGTATCGTGGCAGAAGGAGTGAATAAATTGAAATCCCCAGCTAATGCGACGATTGTAGTAACGCACTACCAACGCCTTTTGGACTACATCGTACCCGATTTTGTACACGTATTGTACAAAGGAAAAATCGTAAAATCAGGTGGAAAAGAATTAGCGCTTGAATTAGAAGAGCGCGGATACGATTGGATCATTTCAGCTTTAGGAGAATAAGATGTTGTATACAGAATTAAGCTCAGCGACTCAAAAGGAGGCATTAGAGCGTTTTAAGGCCAAAGGTTTTCCCACCAATAAATGGGAAGAATGGAAGTATGCGTCCTTGAAGTCTTGGAATGAAAAAGACCTAGATTGGACTCCCGCTTCCTTACATGAGTCATCAACGGCTAGTTTGCAAACTCAAAATGGCAACACCACTTTCCAAGGTTCCTTGCCTGCCGGAGTTGAATTCATCTCTTTCGATGCATTTTTAGCTTCTAATCCAGCACTTGCTGCGAAATGGGAGCAACGCCTTCCTATTTTAGATCAGAACTCTTTGTATGATTTAAATACGGCTTTGGTGGCTAATACTCAGGTTTTATGGGTGAAGTCAGGCGTTTCGGTAGACGACGCCATCACACATGATTTTATCGTTTCTGCCTCAAAAGCGTCCGCTATTCAAAGTCGATTAATCGTTTTCTTAGAAGCAGATGCTACCTTAACCTTGATTGAACGCGCCTTTACGAAGGAGGGATCAGCCGAGGTGTTATCTAATTTTGTACAAGAAATTTATGTGAGTGAAAAGGCGAACTTGACCTATGTGAAGGAACAAGATTTAGCTGCAAATACATCTCACATTGACCATACCTTCATTACGCAGCTTTCTGATAGTCAAGTGGATTTATTCACCTTCTCTCTGAACGCTGAATATTTACGTAATAACCTACATTTCTACAGCGATGGAGAACATGTGGTATCTAACTTGAATGGACTTTATGTGCCAGGAGAAAACCAGTTAATGGATTCTCATACGGTAGTAGATCATCGCAAGCCTAATTCAGAGTCGAATGAATTATACAAAGGCGTGTTGATGGGAAATGCGACAGGTGTATTTAATGGTAAGATTTTTGTGCGTCCAGATGCACAGAAGACGAATGCCTTCCAAAGCTGTAAAAACGTTCTTGCCTCTACTAGAGCAACAATGAATACAAAACCTCAATTGGAGATTTGGGCGGATGATGTGAAGTGTTCACATGGAACGACTACCGGTCAATTGAATGAGGAAGCCTTGTTCTACTTACGTTCAAGAGGTATATCTTTAGCGAATGCACGAACTTTATTGTTACTCGCCTTTGTTCAAGAAGTAATCGATCGCGTGACGCATGAGGAAACGAAATTGCGTTTGACAGATAAAATTATTTCTAAAATTCAGACTTCTTTAGCGATATAATCATGGCGGAAAAATTGAATATAGATCAAATTAGAGCGGATTTCCCTGTTTTACATCAACAGGTAAACAAAGCGCCTTTGGTTTATTTTGATAATGCGGCGACCACACAGAAGCCCAAAGCCGTTATGGATGCGCTTATCGCTTATTATGAGCAGGATAATGCGAATATTCACCGAGGCATTCACACCTTGGCTGAACGCGCAACAAGTGCTTACGAATTAACGCGAAAGAAGCTAGCTGCTTTCTTACACGCACCTTCCACGGATCAAATTATCTTCACCTCTGGAACCACAGCGGGAATTAATTTAGTCGCTCAGACCTTTGGTCGCGCAAATGTGGGAAAAGGGGATCAAATCATTGTTTCTAATCTTGAACATCACTCGAACATTGTGCCTTGGCAACTGATTGCGGAGGAGAAAGGGGCAGAGATCAAAGTGATTCCGGTGAGTGATGAAGGCGTTCTAGACATAGAAGCATTAAAAGGATTATTAAATCCCAAAGTAAAGCTTGTCGCGGTTAACCATGTATCTAATGCGATTGGAACCATCAACCCGATTGCAGAAATTATTTCTTTAGCACATGCGGTAGGTGCCAAAGTACTCATCGATGGAGCTCAATCTGTCGCTCACTTAGCGGTAGACGTTCAAGCATTGGATCTAGATTTCTTCGTTTTCTCTGCACACAAGTTGTTCGGTCCTACGGGAGTGGGCGTGTTATATGGCAAGCGCGAATTATTAGAAGCCATGCCACCTTACCAAGGAGGCGGGGAGATGATTAAAGAGGTGAGTTTCAGTGGAACAACCTACAATGAATTACCCTATAAATTTGAGGCAGGAACGCCAAATATAGCGGATGTAATTGCTTTTGGAGCTGCATTGGATTATGTACAAGCCATTCCTTCAGAGGCGCTTGCGGCTCAGGAAGAGGCTTTGTTAGCCTATGCAACGGAGAAATTGCAATCCATTCCTGGATTAAAGATTGTAGGGACAGCACCACAAAAGATTGCGGTTATCTCGTTTGTGGTGGACGGTGTTCATCCACAGGATATAGGTGTGTTATTAGATAAATTTGGCATTGCAATTCGTACAGGCCATCACTGTGCTCAGCCTTTAATGCAGCGTTATGATTTGGTAGGAACCTGTCGTGCTTCCTTCTCGTTCTACAATACGTTCGAGGAGATTGACCGCTTTGTTACTTGCTTAGAGAAGACTTTACAAATGTTACAATAGATGGGACAGGCGATAAACGATATTCAAGAAGAATTAATTGAGGAATTTGGTCTTTTCGAGGACTGGGCGGATAAATATGAGTATTTGATTGATCTAGGCAAGAAGTTAGCGCCTATGTCGGATGCTTATAAGACGGAGGAGAATGTGATTAAGGGCTGCCAAAGCCGCGTTTGGTTACATGCCGAAAAGCAAGGTGATTTAGTCGTTTTTCAAGCGGATTCAGAGGCTATTATTGTGAAAGGAATGATTTCGATGTTGATTCGGGTATTGTCTAATCACACGCCAGCGGAGATTTTAGCTGCAGATTTATATTTTATTGATCAAATAGGGATGAGCCAACATTTAGCCCAAACCAGATCTAATGGATTAGTTTCTATGGTTAAACAAATGCAACACTATGCTTTGGCCTTCTCTTAAGCGATTATTTAACATGGAAAATTCAAGTCAAATGAATGAGGTAGAATTAAAGGAAAAGGTAGTTAAGGCGATTAAGACCGTCTATGACCCAGAAATTCCGGTGGATGTGTATGAGTTAGGATTAATCTATGAAATCAAGATTTTTCCGGTAAACAATGTGTATATCTTGATGACCTTAACATCACCATCCTGTCCGTCTGCAGAGAGTATTCCGGTGGATATTGAAAAGGCGGTTAGAGAAATTGAAGGAATTGCAGAGGTATCTGTTGAATTGACTTTTGATCCACCATATGAGCAAGATATGATGTCAGAAGTAGCCAAGTTGGAACTTGGGTTTATGTAATTGTGTTATAAGTAATAAATAAAAATAATAAATATATGTATCCAGAACATTTAGTACATCCTATGCGGATGGATATCGTTGCCGGAGGATTCCAAGAATTGAAGTTAGCTTCAGAGGTGGAAGAAGTGATGGCAAAGCCAGGTACAACCCTGGTATTTTTCAACTCGGTTTGTGGATGTTCTGCCTCGACAGCACGTCCAGGCGTAAAAAATGCAGTAGCAGCTTCAGCTAAAAAGCCAAATCAGTTAGTGACGGTTTTTGCAGGTGTGGATCCAGAAGCGGTTCAAAAAGCACGTGAATATACGCTTCCTTATCCTCCCTCATCTCCATCGATTGCTTTGTTTAAAGATGGTGAATTAGTTCACTTTGTAGAGCGCCACCACATTGAGGGCCGTTCGGCAGATATGATTGCAGGACACCTAGAAGGTGTATTTGACGAATTCTGCTAATAAAAATGAGTCATAAAAAAAGGGAGCTTCATATGAAGCTCCCTTTTTTTGTTTCCTTTCAGAAAGGATTATTGCTTAGGCGCACCGCCCATCGCTCCTGATTCTGAAGTGCTATTTTTCGCTTTCTCAGCCATTTTCTTGGCAGCTCCTTCATAGTCACCCGCTTTAATGAAGGACATCTTCAATAAGTCGATTGATTTCTGAGTAGCCTCTTGAATTTGTGCTGGAGTTAAGCTCTTAATCTTGTTCTCTAATTCTTCTGACCACTTCATGTTACGGCCTAAGAATGTGTTGCTATTCAAGCTACCTACCAAAGCGTTGTCTTGAGAACGAGTTACTTGACGAGATTGTAACCATGATTTCTTAGCCTCATCAATTTCTTTCTGCGTGAAACCTTCTTTCAAGACTTTCTCGATTTCCTCTTTGAAAGCAGATTCTAATTTCGCTAAGTTCTCAGGAGCATAGATCGCGTAGCCAATAAATGCACCGCTTTGATCTAATGGGCTAGCCACGAATTGAGAACCCACGCCATACGATAAACCATCTTTTTGACGGATGCGATTCATTAAACGTGAGCTCAAGCCGCTTCCACCACCTAACATGTAGTTAGATAATTCTAATGCAGCGTAATTTGGATCGCTATCAGAGATTTTCAATGGTTGGTAAGCTAAGAAGAAGGCATTCGCTTTGTCTGGTGTTTCGATAGACACGGCTTTGCCACCTGTTTCCTTAAATACATCTGGAATGCGTTTGTAAGGCTTAGGAGATTTCCAATTCGCAAATTCAGCGGTAATGACATCCTTTAATTCTTTCTCATCAAAATCACCTACAGCTGAGAAGGTTGCGTTAGAAGCACCGTAGAAGTTCTTGTAGAAATTAACCGACTCTTCTAATTTCGCTGCACTATAATTCGCTGTTTGCTCCGCCATGGTAGGCTGGTAGCGTACATCTTTCTTGTCATAGTGTCCAGTTCTTAACTGGCTTAATGCTTCAGAACCTTTCGCTTGAGGTTCACTTTTTTGCCCTTCGATGGCCGTTAAATTTTCTTGCTTTAACTTTTCGAATTCGTCCGCAGGGAAAACCGGTTGCTTTAATGCCTCAGCCACTAATTTCATGGCAGGGATTAAATTGTCGCGTGTAGTTTCGATTGAAACACTAGCCTGAGTGGCTCCCCCATTAATGTTAACACGTGCCTTTAGCTTGTCTAATTCATCTTGGAATTGTTGACGAGTATGCTTAGCTGTACCTTTAGTTAACATATCTGCGGCTAAATCTGCGGCAGTGGCTGTTCCCATTAACGACTTTTCATCGCCAAAACGTAAGGTCATACGAGCATACACCGAGTTACCACGAGTCTTTTTAGATAAAAGCGCTAGTTGAACACCTCCGATTTTTTCGGTCTTCGTACGTGCATCAATATTTGCTGGAGATGGGTCAAATGCTTCTCCTTGGCTAACAGCCGCTTTGGGTTTGAAATCTTTTAATACGGCTGCTACCTCTTTTGCTTCTGGAATCTCAGCACGTTCTGGTTTTTCTGTAGGATAGAATGTACCAGAAGTACGATTAGCTGATTTGAAATAAGCGGCAGCTACCCGTTGAATGTCAGCTGGAGTTATTTTTTCCAATTGATTACGTGTGTGGAATAATAAACGCCAATCACCTTGCGCAATATATTCAGAAATACCTACACCCACACGCTGTGCGTTATTTAATAAAAGTTCAATATTCTTGATTCCTTTGGTCTTAATGCGATCAACCTCTTCTTTCGTTGGAGGAGTTTTGGCAAAATTCTCAATGGTATTAATCATGATCTGACGAACAGAATCCACTGATTTTTCTTTCAAGACCTCAGCAGCAAAATAAATAAGCCCTGGCTCTTTTAATTGGAAAGTCATCCCGAACTGGCTACTTGCTTTCTTCGTATCGATCAAGGCCTTGTATAAACGTCCAGAAGGCGCATCCGTTAATAAATCACCTAGTACATCTACCGCTACATAATCCGGGTGTAAGCCTGACGGAATATGGTAAGCCATACCTACTACTTGTACATCACCTACACGACGTAAAGTAACATCACGCTCGCCATCTTGCGTAGGCTCTGCTGTGAAGGTAGGAGTTAACACGCGCTCAGGGCGAGGAATAACACCAAACTTCTCATTGACTAATTTCAATGTTTTGATGGGGTCAAATTTTCCGGCCACTAATAAAACCGCATTGTCTGGTTGATAATATTTGCGGTAATAGGCCTGTAAATTCTCGATAGGCACTTTTTCGATATCCGAACGTGCACCAATAGTCGAGTTGCCGTAGTTATGCCATAAGAAAGCAGTAGAAACGATGCGTTCCATCAAAACACTTCCTGGATCATTTTCACCCCGCTCGAATTCATTACGAACTACGGTCATTTCGGTCTCTAGTTCGCTTTTAGCAATGCGAGAATTGATCATACGATCTGCTTCCATATCTAAAGCCCAATCGAGGTTTTCGTCAGTTGCTGCGAACGTTTCGAAGTAATTCGTACGATCTAACCAGGTAGTTCCATTGAATTGAGCACCGTGGTCAGAGATCTCTTTCGCTACTTCTTTATGCTTTTCTTTGGTTCCTTTAAACACCATGTGCTCTAATAAGTGAGACATACCTGTTTCACCGTATCCTTCGTGGCGAGAACCTACTAGGTAAGTAATATTTACCGTGATGGTTTGTTTAGAGGGATCAGGGAATAATAAAACCTTCAAGCCATTGGCTAGTTTGTATTCTGTAATTCCCTCCGCTTCAGTCACCTTTTCAGGGATAGGAAGGCTAGCGGACGCCTTTTGTGTTGATGGAGTGGGTTTAGGTTGTGCGATTGCAGGTTGCAAAAGACAAAGAAGTAAACCCGATAGAATAATTTTCTTCATAGGGGTATTTTGTTTATTGACTCGAAAATTAAAAATTTAATGTAGTGTGTAAGCTGATAAAATGATGAACGGCAAAATTATTTCTTGTACTGTTGGATTAACTTATAAATTGCCTTTTGTGTTTCCATGTTAGGAAAATATTCGAAAATAATTTCGTGCTTGTCGTAGTCTAATAGAAGGCCAGATTCTAAAAAATGAAAGGCCTCTTTGAATTGGCCAGCTTTTATTAAAAAGATGGCTGCACGATAATATAAATCGGCTTCTTCGGGAAGTTCATCAATGGCAGAAAGCATGATTTCTGCACTTTTTTCAAAATCATTCAAATCGTAATGTAATTGAGCCCATTTTACCCAGGTAGGAGCGAAGAAGGAATCTATATCGACGGATTTGGCATATGCCTCATCAGCCGAAACCGGATTTCCTAAATACGATTCTACATCCGCTAATCCTGTCCAATACAACGGATTCGTATCATTTAACTTCAGTGCTTTCTTGAGGAAATGAAGTGCTTCGAACCATTTGTCCATTTCGGTTAAACACACCGCAAGCCCGTAATAGCCTTCATCCCAAAGTGGATCGACTTTAATGGCCTCTTTGTATTGCTGTAAAGCTTGATCAAATTTACGCTGACGCTCTAAAGAAGCTCCTAAACAGCAATATAATTCGGGGTTAGGATCGTCGTATTTTAAGCATAACTGGTAGGATTCTTCTGCTTTTTCATACTCCTGAATATTCATGTACGTGTTCCCTAAATTGAATAGGGAAGACCCAAAAGTAGGTTCAATCGCTAGCGAATATTCGTAAGCATCAATCGCTTTTTCAAATTGCTTTAATTTGGAATAAGCAATCCCTAAATTGTACCAAGCCGTAAAAGAAAAAGGGTCTGAATCGATGAATTGCTTATAATAAGGAATGCTTTCCTCGATTTTGCCAATTTCATCTAGGCAATTAGCCAGCTCCACTAAAGCATTCTCATTTTCGGCATTTAACTCTAAGCATTTCTTGAGCATATCGACAGCCTCACGCGGTTTCCCCCAGGCTTGGTAGCTTAATCCAATGCGGAAATAGACCTCGTCTTTTTCTTCAGTTCGATCTAAAGAAGCTAAAAATAGTTGAATAGATTCTTCGTGTTGCCCCATTTGGCTTAATAAATAGCCTTTAACTAGGGTTAATTCGATGTCATTGGGAAATAAAAGAATGGAATTTTCAATTAATTCCATGGCCTCTTCTGGCCTTTGCATTTCACCTAGGATCTGTGCCTTTAGTGTAATTAATTCCAGTGAATAGTGGTAGTGGGAGAGTCCTAAATTAACGGCCTCTAGCGCTTGGTCAAAACGCGATTGAACGAAATAGTGCTCAGCGATTTGTTCTAAAGTTTCTGCATCGAAAAATGCATTCTCTTGCTGATTCAACATGTTCTCGTAGCGTTGAACAGAAGCTTGAATGTCTTCTTTATTCTCGTCGAATTCTGGATTTAGCATTTTTCAGGATACATTTTTACTAAAATAAAGAATATTATTTATTCTTGAACGCCTTTTCGGCTTATTTTTGTTCCAAACAAACAAGAATGTCAAAAATCTGTGCCATTGCGGACCTCGGTACGAATACGTTTCAATTACTCATTTCCCCTTTAGATGGATTTCAAGTACTCGATCATCTGCAGCGCCCCGTAGGTTTAGGAATGGGAGCGATGGAACAAGTGATTTTGCAAGAGGACGCGATGGATCGAGCGCTAGTGGCCTTACACGAATTCGTGTCTTTGTTTTTATCCAAAGGGGGAGATATCAGCGATTTCTATGCTATCGGCACGAGTATTTTACGCAGAGCATCGAACGCCGGGGCTTTTATTCAACGGGTAAAGGAGGAGCTGGGCGTCTCTATTTTAGTCATCGACGGAATTCAAGAGGCAGAATATATTTACGCCGGTATACGAAATTCCTTGCCAAAACGTTGGGAGAAAACTAGTTTGGTGATGGATATTGGGGGAGGAAGTGTGGAATTCATCTTGTTTAAGGGAAATGAGGTGCTTTATCGAGTAAGTTTAGAGCTGGGAGGTTTGCGATTAAAATCGCTATTTTCTGTGAATAATGAATTTGATTTATCCGTCGTAGCAGGTTTAGATGCGCATGTTTCTAGCGAAATGCGGGTTTTGTTTCAGGTATGTAAAAAGGAAAAACCGGAGGTATTGATTGGTGCTGCAGGAGCATTCGAAACCATTCTAGATTTAGAAAATAGATCAAGTCAGGCGCCAGCCTCTTGTGAGATTGATTTGAAACAATTTCTACAGCACAAACTAAATTTAGATAAGATGCCTTATCAAGAACGGGTGGCTTATCCTGGAATGAAAGCATTTAGAGCTAGTATTTTTCCTTATGCGACATTTTTGATTGAGAAAGTACTGCGAGAAATAGGGTTAAAAGAGCTTTGGTTTTCGTCGTATAGTTTGAAGGAGGGATTTTGGTTTACAGAACTCTCGACTTCCCAGATACAACCTTAGAGATTGTAAAAAAAAAATTGTAAACTTGTAGTAAATAAGATTAATCAACCTCATCATATGGCTTTTTCGCTAGCAACTATTTTACTTCAGGCGGGTGTGACCGTCGATTCTCTTTCTGCAGCTGTGGCAGATTCTATTGTTAATTCTACGGGTCCCGTTCAAGAGGCTACTAAAGTAGTGGTGGAAGAATTTTCGGTATTGGATTTATTGGGAAAAGGAGGGTATGTGATGTATCCGATCGGTTTCTTGTTTGCCGCAGCGGTATTCTTGTTCATTGAACGTTATTTATATATCCGCAAAACAGCAAAATTAGACGAGAATTTCTTGCATACCATCAATGACATGTTGCAGGCCGGTAATGTACAAGGAGCGATTAATTTCTGTAAAGCCACTTCATTCCCTATTGCAAAATTGTTAGAAAAAGGCTTGTCTCGTTTAGGTTCTCCTATTCGTGACATTGAGGCGGCGATTGAGAATAAGGCCAAAGTTGAAATCTACAACATGGAGAAGAATTTAGGTATATTAAGTGCGATAGCTCGTATTGCTCCTATGTTTGGATTCTTAGGAACTGTGACGGGTATGATTCGTACATTCCATAATATTTCGATCTCGAATAAAATTGATATATCTACGATTGCGGGCGGTATTTATGAGAAAATGGTCACATCAGCCTCCGGTTTGATCGTGGGTATCATTGCTTATGTTTTGTATACTTTATTAACGACGATGATTGATCGTACGATTAATAAAATGGAAATTACGGCCATTGATTTCTTAGATATTCTTCACAAGCCAGCGTCTAAATCATAATTCGATGAACTTTAGAAAAAGAGCCAGAGAAGCATCGGAAGTAGAAACAGGAGCCCTAGCGGACATTCTTTTCTTTTTATTGATGTTCTTTTTAATGATTTCTACGCTAGCCTCTCCTGATGCGATTAAATTACTTTTGCCTGAAACGGCAAAACCGATGCCCACTCCAGCGAATGAAGTGATTCGCTTAACGGTAGACGAACAATTGCACTATTATATTGATGATCGATTGGTGGATGTGGCAAATTTAGAAGCAGAACTTACGAAGGAAGCCACTTCTAAGAAGGCGGTTACTTTAGTGGTTCGCATGGATCGCAATCAGACAGTACAAGAGTTAACGAATATCTACGACCTAGCGGCTAAATTAAAATTAGCGATGGTGATGGCCGCAGAAAAGAAAAAGTAAGAGTATATGGAAGGCTATGTAATCATTGCCCTCAAATCAATAGCCGTTTACGTGTTTATCGTAGCGGCTATTCGTGTTTTTGGGAAGAAAGAGTTTGCGCAATTATCTGTTGTGGACGTAGTTTTCATCTTGTTGATTTCTAATTCTGTCCAAACAGCTATGGTGGGGAATGATACGAGCTTGGAGGGTGGATTAGTGGCTGCTTTGGCCTTATTTGCCATGAATTATGCTTTTAAGTGGGTCACAAATAATAGTGTAAAAATAAGCAAGGCCATCGATGGGGAACCTATTTTATTAATTTATGACGGGGTGGTGAAAGAAAATGGTCTGAAGGAAGCCTCTATTACTTTAGAGCAATTAAAGGCAGTCGTGAGAGAGCATGGAGTAGAAGAAATTAACGAAGTGAACTTAGCCATCTTCGAGGTGGATGGAAATATTTCTGTTTTAAGTGATAATTATCGGAATTTGACCAAAAGAAAACGAAAAGGACATCGAATTCTTGGGCAAAATACAGCCTAAAATCGTATATTTGCCTTAAATCTCAGCTGTTTGTAGAGTTGAGTATCATTTTGTTTTCTTTATTAATGGAAAAAATCCTAAAATTCGGTGGGACTAGTTGTGGAAGCATCGAAAGCATTCAATCCGTTTTGACGATTATCGAGTCAAACTGGAAATCCTCCTCAGACTTTGCTGTTGTTTTTTCTGCCATGGGCGGTGTGACTAATCAATTGTTGGAAGCGGGCACCCTTGCCGCTCAGCCGAAAAACACGGTAAACACCCTGATTGAGACGATTGAGGCGCGTCATTTTGAAGTAATTAAACACTTTATTCCTGTCACGGGACAGAGTCAAGTCATTGCTCATGTGCGTACGTTGGTGAATGAATTACGCGACGTATTAAAGGGGATCAACCTGATTAAAGAAATTTCTCCTAAGACCTCAGATTTGTTAGTAAGTTTTGGAGAGCGCTTATCCACTTATTTAGTATTTGCCATCCTACAGCAGAAAGGACTTCCTGTCGTTTATGTAGATGCACGTGAAATCATTCAGACGAATAGTGCATTTAGTCATTCAGAAGTTGATTTTTCAGCGACGAATGCATTGATAGCTTCTTTCTTTGAAGCCCATAAAGGAAAAATAGGATTGGTAACGGGCTTTATTGCCGCTAATTCGAAGGGAGAGACCACTACCTTAGGTCGCGGTGGTTCTGATTATACGGCTTCAGTTATTGGAGCAGCATTAGGTGTTCAGGAGATTGAAATTTGGACGGATGTGGATGGTATGATGACCTCAGATCCGCGCAAAGTTAAATCTGCGTTTACGATTCCTTCAATTTCGTATGCGGAAGCGATGGAATTAACCCATTTTGGGGCGAAAGTAATTTATCCTCCGTCATTACAGCCTGCATTTGCGAAAAATATCCCTATACGTGTTTTAAATACGTTTAATCCTTCCTTCGAGGGGACAGTTGTCAGTAAGGAGCCTACTGGTAGTCCTTACATTATTACGGGAATCTCGTCAATTGATCAATTAGCGTTGGTGAATTTACAAGGTTCGGGAATGATAGGAGTAGCTGGGGTTTCTGCTAAGTTATTTACCGTTTTAGCACGGGAGAAAATATCAGTTGTCTTAATTTCTCAAGCCTCTTCAGAACATAGTATCTGTTTTGCTATTGATCCAGCTGTATCGGAAAAGGTGCGTAAGGTATTAGAGAAGGAGTTTTCTGCAGAAATGGCTGCCGGTGACATCGAGGGAATTGATATTCAAAAAGAGCTATCTGTTATCGCGGTGGTGGGCGAGGGTATGCGCAAGCACACCGGTGTGAGTGGTAAATTATTCTCTGCTTTAGGTAAAAATGGGATAAACATTGTGGCTACGGCGCAAGGTTCTTCCGAGTTGAATATATCCGTGGTAATTGAAAATAAAGACCTTTCTAAGGCCTTGAACGTTATTCACGAGACTTTTTTCTTTTCCCAAATCAAAACATTGAATCTCTACCTCGTTGGTGCAGGTTTAATAGGGAAGACATTGTTGGAGCAGATTATTGGTCAGGAGCATTATTTGGCCAAATATAAAGGTATTCGCATTCGCCTAATCGGTATCGCGAATAGCCGAAAGCAATTGATTCAAGCAGAGGGAATTGAGTTAGATAAGTCGTTGGACTTGTTGAATCAAATGGGTCAAGAGGCAGATTTAGCTGGTTTTATTGCGCAAATCAAAACGTTGAACTTGCCCAATTCTATCTTTGCAGATTGCACGGCGAATAAGGAAATTTATACGAACTATTTAGGCTTATTCCAGTCTAATATTTCGGTGGTTACACCGAACAAGGTGGCGAATTCTGGACCCTATGATTTATATGCTCAGTTACATCAAACAGCTCTTGCTAAAGGAGTTAAGTTTCTATATGAGACGAATGTAGGAGCAGGTTTGCCAGTCATTAATACCTTACAGGGTTTAATCGCATCTGGTGATCGCTTTGAAAAAATTGAAGGGATTTTATCCGGAACTTTATCATTTTTATTTAATCAGTTTAAGCCTGGGAAGTCGTTTGGTGAGGTGTTGAGAACGGCGAAACAAAAGGGGTATACGGAGCCAGATCCTCGGGAGGATTTAAGTGGGATGGATGTAGCGCGTAAAATACTCATCTTGAGCCGCGAGATAGGTTTGAAACTAGAATTCTCGGACATTACGATTGAAAAAATCATACCTCCGGCTTGCGAGGCAGCTCCATCCGTCGATGCATTCTTTGAGGAGATTGACAAAGCAAACGATTTCTTTGAGAACCTGGTAAATGAAGCAGCTTCAAAAGGAGAGGTTTTACGTTACATTGCTTGTTTAGAAGATCAGAAAATTACAATTGGATTACGCTCGGTGGGTCCTTCTCATCCCTTCTATCAGATGGATGGAGCAGATAATGTGATTGCCTTTACGACGAAACGTTACCATGATCGCCCTTTGGTTATCAAGGGCCCAGGGGCTGGTGCGGAAGTGACTGCGTCAGGTGTTTTTGCTGATATTGTATCCATCGGAAGTCATCTGTCATAATATGGAAAAGATACGTGTATATGCGCCGGCAACGGTAGCGAATGTGGCTTGTGGATTTGATATCTTCGGTTTTGCGGTGAATCATCCGGGAGATGAGGTGGTTTTAGAAAAGAAGTCTACACCAGGAATCGTCATCAAAGAAATTACAGGCGACGATGGCCGTTTACCGAAGGCGGTGGAGAAAAACACGGCTGGTATTGCCATTCAAAAATATTTAGCCTTCATCGGTCGTGAAGACCAAGGTTTTGAGCTGTCCTTGCACAAGGATATGCCTTTAGGTTCAGGCTTAGGTTCCTCCGCTGCTTCTGCAGTTGCGGGCGTTTTTGCCGCAAATGAACTGATGGGCCGCCCTTTATCCCAAAAAGACCTCTTGCCCTTCGCTATGGAAGGTGAGCGCGTCGCCTGCGGCTCCGCGCACGCAGACAATGTAGGCCCTTCCTTATTAGGTGGCTTTATCGTCATTCGTTCCTACGATCCACTCGATATCATTCAAGTACCTGTACCTGAAGATTTATATGCCAGCATCGTTCATCCTCAAATCGAGGTTAATACGAAGGATGCCCGGGGGATTTTAGATAAGGAGATCTCTTTATCCACCACCATCACCCAAATGGGAAACGTGGCAGGCCTCGTAGCCGGCCTCTTATTGCCTGATTATGACTTAATTGGCAGATCATTAGTGGATGTCATTATCGAGCCGTCAAGAGCCATTTTAATACCTGGATTCGCAGAAGTGAAAGCAGCGGCTATTGCCAACGGCGCCTTAGGATGCTCGATCTCTGGTTCTGGCCCATCGCTTTTTGCCTTGTCGAAAGGCGAAGAAACGGCAAAGAAAGTGGCAGAAGCCATGGCAGCAGAGTTTGCAGCTTTAGGTATTGGTTCGGAGCAATATGTCTCCCAAATCAATCAAAAAGGTCCTGTAATCTTGGCTGATTAAGCTTTAGGATGCGCTTGTTGGTAAATCGCCTTCATCTTTTCCATCGAATTGTGGGTATAGACTTGCGTTGCGGCTAGATTCGCATGTCCTAATAACTCTTTGATGGCATTTAAATCAGCGCCTCTATTCAACAGGTGCGTCGCATAGGTATGGCGCAACACGTGCGGAGATAGTTTCTCCAGCTGGCTGAATTCCCCTAGATTTTTCTTCACTAATCGTTGTACAAACATCGGGTAAAGTGGCTCTCCTTTGTCCGTTAGTAATAAATGAGCGTTATCGAACGTGCAAAATTGACGGTAAGTCTCTATGAGTTCCACTAAGAAGGCAGGAATCGGTATCATTCGCTCCTTATTTCGTTTTCCGATCACACGTATCGTTTTAGCCGCTAAATTGACTTGTGTATTTTGTAAGGAGATGAGTTCTGCTAGTCGAATACCGGTTCCATACAATAAAAACAGGATGAGCTCGTCGCGCGCTTCACTGAAATTAGTGGCGATGATCCGGTTCTCCACGAGATTTTCCATCTCCGATTCTCGGACAAAATGAGGGATTTTCTTCGTGGTTTTCACCATCCGAATGGAAGCCATCGGATTTTCGGTGATTTTCCCTGTTCGCAAAAGGTATTTATAGAAGGTCCGAAGCGTGGCTAATTTGCGGTTAATGCTGCGGTTTTGGATGGAATCATCGGATAAACTGATGAGCCATTTTCGGACATCCATGGCTTGTACCAGGTGGAGTTCTGTAGGATTTATAAAAGCGGTAAATTGCTCTAGGTCAGTGGAGTAGGAGATAATCGTGTGCGAACTGAGGCGCCTTTCGATGGACAGGTGGTCCAAAAAAAAATTGACTAATTCACGATTCATCATCGAAATTAGTCAATTCCTTTAAAGAATGTATAGGAAATTAGTTATTAATATTTCCGTAAGTGATTTGCTTGTAAGCAGCACGAATCATTTCTTTACGACGACCTACAGAAGGTTTTTCGAAAGCAGATCTTCTACGTAGTTCTTTTACTACACCTGTTTTTTCAAATTTCTTCTTGAAGCGCTTTAAAGCCTTATCAATTGATTCGTTCTCTTTTATCGAAATAATTAACATTTTCTTTTGTCTGTTTTTTTAAATTGTGTGCAAAGATAGTAATATTTTTTTGATGCGCAATAGCTGAATCGATTATTTCAATGAATGTTTTTGCCTATTTTTGTGCTTTCATCTTAAAGAAAATTATGTCAGACTTTTCACGGACAACGGTTACAGCAGCGTTAATTTATGCGAATGGGCCTATTCACATCGGTCACTTAGCAGGTTGTTACTTGCCAGCAGATATCTATGTTCGCTATTTGCGCCTACAAAAGAAGGATGTGATTTTTGTGTCTGGAACAGATGAACACGGCGTGCCTATTACCATTAAGGCCGCTAAAGAGGGTAAAACTCCGCAGCAGGTTGTTGATTATTACTACAAAGAGATCAAAGACTCTTTCGAGCAATTTGGTATATCCTTTGATATTTACGGTCGAACATCCGATTCTGTTCATCATGAAGTTTCGCAAGAATTCTTCCTTAAACTATACAATGAAGGGAAGTTTGTGGAGGAAGTGACAGAGCAGTTTTATGATGAAGAGGCCAAACAGTTCTTAGCGGATCGCTACATCACGGGTGATTGTCCTTCTTGTAAGCAGCCTGGTGCCTATGGTGATCAATGCGAAAAGTGTGGAACGACACTTTCGCCTACTGAATTAGTCAATCCAAAATCGGCTTTAAGTGGTTCTAAGCCCGTTTTAAAGCCTACTAAGAACTGGTTCTTGCCCTTAGATCAATGGCAACCAGAATTAGAAAAATACATCGCTTCCCATCCGGAATGGAAGTCAAATGTGACGGGTCAAGTGAAATCTTGGTTGCAAGAAGGCTTGAAACCTCGCGCGATGACACGTGATTTAAATTGGGGGGTACCTATTCCTTTGCCGGATACGGAGGGGAAAGTGCTTTATGTATGGTTTGATGCCCCTATCGGTTATGTGTCCATGACAAAGCAATTAACGCCGGACTGGGAGACCTATTGGAAGGCGAAAGATAGCCGCATTGTTCATTTTATTGGAAAAGATAATATTGTCTTCCATTGTTTGATCTTCCCGGCGATGTGTATGGCACACGAAGGCTATCAATTAGCGGATCAGGTACCTGCGAATGAGTTTATGAACCTGGAAGGGGATAAGATTTCTACCTCGCGCAATTGGGCGGTTTGGTTGCATGAATATTTAGTGGATTTTCCTGGAAAGCAAGACGTTTTGCGCTATGCATTAACGGCTTCGAGTCCAGAAACGAAGGATGCAGATTTTACTTGGGCTGATTTTCAGACCAAAAACAATTCCGAATTAGTGGCCATCCTGGGCAATTTCGTGAATCGGGCCTTTGTGTTAATCGATAAGAACTTTCATTCAGTGGTTCCTCCTAAGTTAGAAGGAACTGGTTTAGAGGCTGATTTAATGGCCGCTGTGGCAGATATTCCAGCTAAATTGGAAGCTGCTTTAGAAAATTATAAGTTCCGTGATGCGCTTGTTTTAGCCATGGAAATTGCTCGATTGGGTAACAAGTATTTAGCGGAAGCGGAGCCTTGGAAGATTATGAAAGAAGACACAGCGAAGGCTGGAACGGTGTTGAATTACGCGGTTCAATTAGTGGCCCAAGCGAGTATTGCACTTGAACCTTTTATTCCATTTAGCGCTCACAAATTGCGTTCTGCTTTAGGAATGACTTCTTTTGAATGGTCTAGTTTAGGTAATTTCGAGGTAATCTCTGCTGGAACTGCATTGCAGAATCCAGGATTGTTATTTGAAAAGATTGAGGACGAGGAGGTTCAAAAGCAAGTGGATAAATTAACCCAAACAAAAGCTCAGATGGAATTAGCTTCGAAATCGGTGCCTGCTTTGAAAGAAACGGTAGCCTTTGATGATTTTGCCAAAATGGACATTCGCATAGGCGAAATCGTCGCAGCAGAGAAGATGGAAAAGAGCAAGAAGCTTTTGAAACTTCAAGTAAATGATGGATTTGTGACACGTACGATCTTGTCTGGTATTGCAGAACATTTTGCTCCAGAGGATCTTGTAGGTAAACAAGTAACCTTTTTGGCTAATCTAGCGCCACGTAAAATGATGGGGATAGAGAGTGAGGGGATGATTCTAATGGCTGAGGATGCGGATGGAAGTCTAGCTTTAGTGCAGCCGAATAAGCAAATCTGGAACGGTGGTACTGTGAATTAAGCCCCAAAATAGGCTAGGTATAAAATAAAAATAAGGTCAGAAGAAACTTCTGGCCTTATTTGTTTAACCTCTAAACCTATTTAACTATGAAAATTTATACAAATATAATGCTTTAGCGGATATTTTATAAGATTAGTGCAAAAAAAAATATAAAAAAAAGGTGAAGTTAAAAACTTCACCTTTTTTAATTACCTCTAAACCTATTTAACTATGAAAACTACTAACAATCTAATTATAACATAACAATCAAGTGCTCTTGTTGTTCTGAACTGTTATCAAAATTAGTGTCGATAACGGGCTCAGTGCTAACAATTGACCAAACTAGGTTGATCTTTTTAGCAGATTGATTAATTTCTTTGATCCAGTTTAACGTTTTTGCGTCTGAAAAATTTTGTCCTTGCTCAGAAATAGTTTTGATGGTTTGGTTGAAAACCGCTTTCTCTGATTGAGATGCTTTTAAGTACGCTGTATTGTTGTTGTGGAAATCTTCTAAAATCGATATAGTCAATGTTGCTGCGCTCGCGCTCTTCACTTGAGCATCTTTGCGAATCAACGAAGTGATTACTTCTGATAATGTTTCTGTTTTTACTGATAAATCGTTTGAACGATTAAATGAACGTGCTTCTTCTCCTGCAACCGCAACTAGGTTTAATCCAATTAAACAGCTAGCTAATAATAATGTCTTCTTCATATTTTTGTTATATTTATTATCTAAATCAACGATGCAAAATTATTGCATTTTTTTAATATGGCAAAACTTTATTTTAGTCTATTTTGGGTTTAATTTTTCTAAAAATTCTTAATTTTGGTTTAAATTCAGAATTTATTATATGTTATATATTTAATATCAGAATAATATTTGGCTTATTATTTCAATACATTTGAATAATTCTTATTTAAAAATTACGGAAAAATTCAAATATTCTTTAAAAAGTACAATCATTGGTTGTATTTGTTCATTGTTTTTGTGAGTCCTTCAACGCAGAATGTTTCAATTATCTCCGAGGTTTTGTCCAAAATAAAGGGAATCGTCTCTAATTCTGCCTCAGCGAAGTTACTTAATACGTAATCTGCTTGTCTTCCTTTAGGGAAATCACTACCTATACCCATGCGTAAACGAGGATATTCAGAACCAGATAGTACTTCTTCGATACTCTTCAAGCCGTTATGTCCACCTGATGAACCTTTCGGCTTTAATCGCAAGGTTTCGAATGGGAGTGCTAGATCATCTACGAGAACGAGCATGTTCTCTTTTTCAATTTTATAATAGTTTAACCAATAATTGACTGCCTTACCACTGAGGTTCATAAAGGTGGTCGGTTTAATTAAATAAATGGTATGCCCTTTGATTTTATAGGAGGCTACGGAAGCTAATCGGTCTGTTTTGAAGGTAATATCTTTTTGTTTGGCTAAATAATCAACTGCCATAAAACCAATATTATGCCTTGTAAATAAGTATTGTGGGCCTATGTTGCCCAGTCCAACGATTAAAAAGTTCATAGATGTGTGAATTTACATACAAATTACGTTCAAATTTTTTAGAACACCTCTTTGCGCTTACCTTCGTGAAAAATTAATTCGATGAATAAAATAGCCTGTATCACAGGTGCGAGTTCCGGAATCGGCCGCGCCACTGCTGAATCTTTAGCGAAAGAAGGATTTCGTTTAATCTTGTGTGGAAGAAGAAAAGAGCGCTTAGAAGAGTTGAAAACAAGTTTAAAGGTAGATTCGACGATTCTCGTCTTTGATGTGGCGGATCAAAAATCAGTCATTTCAGCATTTGAAACCTTAACTAGGGATTGGAAAAATATCGATATTTTGGTCAATAATGCGGGTAATGCGCACGGAATGTCTGCTATTCAAGATGGAGATGTGGCTGATTGGGAGGCGATGATGTCTTCTAATGTAACAGGTCTATTATATGTATCGAAAGAAGTGATAAAGGGAATGGTGGAGCGCCAATCTGGTCACATTATTAATTTATCCTCTATCGCAGGAAAGCAAACCTATCCAAATGGGAATGTGTACTGTGCATCTAAGGCAGCCGTGGAAGCTTTGTCAGCTGGAATGCGTCAGGACTTAAATGCTTTCGGTATTAAGGTTTCCAATGTGGCTCCAGGGGCAGTTAATACCGAGTTTTCGAATGTGCGTTTTAAAGGGGACTCAGCGAAAGCAGCCTCGGTTTATGCAGGTTTCGAACCTTTAGTGGCAGAAGATGTCGCAGATTTAATTCGTTACATCGTTACAGCGCCTGCTCATGTGAATATTGCGGACGTGACTATTTTGCCCAAAGCTCAAGCTTCAGCCACTCAAATACTTCGAAAAAATTAAATGGAACGTTGGCGAACGGTCTCAAAAATGATGACACCCGCTGCAACCGACACATTTAAGGATCCTACTTGACCTGTTTGAGGAATTTTAGCGATCTCATCTGATTTGCGGATGATTTCGTCTGTGATTCCGTCTTCCTCAGATCCCATGATAATGGCAATCGGGTCCTTGTAATCCACTTCGTAGATCGTGCTTTTCGCTTTTTCTGTACAAGCGACCACACGTAAACCGGAGTTTTGTAAGAAGTCGATGGTCTGAATTAAGCTATCTTCCCGGCAAACAGGGATAAAGTTCAAGGCTCCAGAAGAAGTTTTCATCGCATCTGCATTGATTTGAGCGGCTCCACGAGAAGGTAAAACGATGGCGTGAACTCCTGCACATTCAGCGGTACGCGCAATGGCACCGAAGTTTCTAACGTCCGTCACACGGTCTAGAATCAAAATGAAGGGGATTTCGCCTTTCTCAAACGTGTCTGCAATGACATTCTCTAATTTCGCGTAGTGAATCGCCGAAACGAAAGCGATCGCACCTTGGTGATTCTTCCGCGTGATACGGTTTAATTTTTCCAAAGGCACCTTCTGTACTTGAATGCCTTTTTCTTTCGCTAAATCGAGGATTTCCGTGTTTCCTAGCTCTCTTTGGACTAATAAACGATCAATTTCCTTCCCAGAACGAAGGGTTTCTAGGACAGATTGTACCCCAAAAACAAACTCTTTATTGTCTGTTACAGGAGCAGTATAATGCCTAAATGGTCTCTTAAATGGGGGTCTTGATGCGTTTTCTTCTGACACGTTGTTGCTTGAAATTTTGCACGAAGGTCGTCATTTTTTTTAACATTTCAGCTAGATAATTCCTTACCTTTGTCTTCTAATCCTTTTAGAATGTATAAAACAACCGAAATTGCTTCCTCTGATATTCCTTCAGATAACCCTGTTCACCAGCGCCTTTTATATCCTTATATCCATGTGAGTAAATTGCTTTCTGGCAATGTCTTAGAGATCGGATGTGGAACGGGACGCGGAGTAGGCGTTTTAGCAGATTCGGTTAGCGAATACACAGGTGTAGACAAGAATACGGAATTGATGGAAAGTCTTTCTAAGACCTACCCTAAATTTAAGTTCATCGATATGTTCTTGCCCCCATTGAAGGATTTGCCATCGAATCATTTCGATTATGTGGTGACTTTTCAAGTGATTGAGCACATCGAAAACGATGATTTTTTCTTAGCTGAGGCCGCTCGCGTGCTAAAGCCAGGAGGGAAATTGTATTTGACCACGGTGAATAAGACGTTCTCTTTGACGCGTAATCCATGGCACGTACGCGAGTATTTAGCGCCTGAATTGCGTGATTTGATGAAGAAACATTTCTCTGAGGTGATCACGGAAGGGGTGCATGGCAATCAAAAAGTGATGGATTATTACGAAGAAAATAAGGTGGCGGTGAAGAAAATCACGCGTTTCGATATTTTCAATCTACAATACAAATTACCTAGAACCTGGTTGCAGGTTCCCTATGATATCGCGAACCGCATGAGCCGTTTATCGATGTCTAAGTCGAATAATTCTTTAGTGAGCTCCATTCAGGTGGATGATTATTTCCTAAGCCAGGATCCAGCTAATTCGTTGGATTTCTTTTATACGGGTATCAAGTAGATGGAATTCATTGACCACGGCATTGAAGAATATGCGCGCTTGCATACGGAACCTGAAAACGACTTATTAAAGGAGTTAGTTCGAGAGACCCATGCGATGGTTTTGCAGCCTCGAATGCTTTCAGGTCATTTACAAGGCCGTTTTTTGTCCTTTATTTCCAAAGTGTACCAACCCGCTCTCATTCTCGAGATAGGTACCTATACCGGTTATTCCGCCCTTTGTTTAGCCGAAGGCTTACAGCAGGAGGGACAATTAATTACCATCGATGTCAATGAGGAATTAGAAAGCTTTACGCGTTCTTTCTTTGATCGCTCTTCTTTCAAGAATCAAATAGATTACCGAATTGCAGATGCGGCTGTCGAAATTCCATCGATTTCGGGTCCGATTGATCTGGTATTTATTGATGCAGATAAGCGTAATTATGCCCTGTATTTTGATCTAGTTATTGATAAAATGCGTTCGGGGGGGCTTATCCTAGTAGATAATGTCTTATGGAGCGGTAAGATTATCGATGAGTCTGCCAAAGACAAGTCCACTCAAGCCCTGCGTGATTTCAACACAAAAGTAGCCATAGATTCACGTGTGGAGCCTTTATTGTTGCCTATACGGGATGGATTATTCCTTTTGCGGGTTATCTAATTTCTTTTTGGGAGGTAGCAGAAAATCATCTGGCGCCAGAATCTCTGGAATCTGAAGCGAATTGTCAAAAAAGGTCACCGAAGATGGATGATAAATGATGTAATTCTTATCATCTGGAATATAATCGTTCAAAATCCACGGATTGTATTTTTTCAAATCATCATAACTGACGTTTAATTCATCCGCTATTTCATACAAGTTTTTTCCACATGAATTGTCGTAGCAGATCAATTTTGCCTGATTCGTTGGTTGAATACCTAAGGAATCATCCTTTTTAAATTCATCAGCCCAGAACTTTTGGTAAGCTAAAAAACGCAATACGTACCAATCCGTGCTAGAATCCACTTGAATATCCGATTTACCCACCCAATCCATCACATAGGACGTTTTCTTCGCTGTTCCCAGTCCCACTCGGTAGGAGAGTAGCGTTCCCACCCAATTATTTAAAACGCGGTTATTGCGGGTGAAATAGTTCGCAGCGCCCCTAGTGGCCTCGATAATGTGCTTACGCTCATCGACCTGGGAATTGACTTTCATCCCTACGTCAGTGGCTGTTCCGGCCTTAAATTGCCAATATCCCACGGCTTGTGAAGTGGACACAGCTACTGGATTGAGCCCGCTTTCCTGAACGGAAAGGTATTTAAATTCATTCGGTATGCCCGCTGATTGCAATAGAGGCTCCATGACGGGAAAATAGAAGCGCATTTTCTCTTTCATGCCTTCTACGAATTTTTTATTGCTTCCTAAACGCTTCTGTTCGGAGTCTAAAATGGATTTGGCAGAAGGATGTATGAATACTTTAACGTTACCGATCAGGAGGGAATCCGGAAAGGCCGTTTTTGCATATAGCGGTAAACAGAATAAAAGTATCCAGATGGATTTCATATGGTAAAATTACCTATATAAACTATAATCTGTACCTTTGTGGTTCAAAAATACGCAGATGATTTTAATTGACGATACGGTAATTTCTTCCGATGTAGCAGACGAGTTTTTCGTGTGTGATTTAGCCAAATGTAAGGGTGCTTGTTGTGTGGAGGGTGATTTAGGCGCTCCATTAGAGGAAGAGGAACTAGAGATTTTAGAGCGAATTCAAGACGAGATCAAGCCATTTTTATCTGAAATAGGCTTAAAAGAATTAGAAAAAACAGGAGCTTGGGTGAAAGATGACGATGGTGATTTTTCTACTCCAGTCATCAAAGGACGTGAATGTGCCTATGCTTTATATGACGACAAAGGTCATTTAAAATGCGGCATAGAGCAAGCCTATTTTGCGGGTAAAACCGATTTCAGGAAGCCTATTTCCTGTCATTTATACCCGATTCGTCTTGCCAAATTAGCCGATTATACGGCCTTGAATTACGACCGTTGGTCGATTTGTTCGGATGCTTGTTCGAATGGAACTTCCTTAGGTGTACCTATTTATGTTTTCCTGAAAGAACCCTTGATTCGCAAGTTTGGGGAGAAATGGTATGCAGAATTGTGTCAAGAAATCGAAGAGCGTAAGGAAGAATAATGGCTGATTTTGATGCGATTTATCAAGTAGTTTCCTTGATACCTTCGGGACGAGTGACTTCCTATGGAGCAATAGCCGGGTATTTAGGATCTAAAGGTGGAGCTCGATTAGTAGGCTGGGCGATGAATGCATCGCACGGTCAGGCCTCTATTCCAGCACATCGGGTGGTGAATCGCAATGGCGTATTGACGGGGAAAAACTTTTTTGGTGGGAATCGAATGCAAGAATTATTAGAAGCAGAAGGTTTGACCATTCAGAATGACCAAATTCAAAACTTTCATTCCCATTTCTGGGATCCTTCCATCGAGTTATTATAAATTCTTCAGGTACTTCGTGCCCCCTAAACCTCTCATCTGGCGTTGAATAGCCGATGTTCGTTTGCGCACATAGGCGGAGGGATTTTCAATCGAGAAACGATTAGGGCTTGGTAAAACCGCCGCGATTCTAGCAGCTTCTGAGGTAGAAATTTCTGCCCCACTATGTCCGTAAAAGCGTCTACATGCTGCCTCAGCCCCAAAAGTCATAGGACCGGTCTCTGCCACATTTAAATACACCTCGAGAATACGCTCTTTGCCCCAGATTAATTCAATCAAGAAGGTGAAATAGACTTCTAATCCCTTGCGAATATAGCTTCTACCTTGCCATAAAAAGACATTTTTAGCGACTTGCTGGGAAATGGTACTGGCCCCTCTGATTTTCTTACCCTTCAAATTATACCTTACAGCTCCCCACATGGCATCAAAATCAAATCCGTAGTGATCAGGAAAGGCCTGATCCTCTGAAGCGATCACAGCGATGGCCACATTTTTATCTAAATCTTTATAGGGAGTCCACTGAGAGTATATTTTAGAGGGCTTTCCTTCTAGTAGTGCATCGATCTTCCTTGAGGCCATGGTAGGCGTGAAATAGACCGGGAAGAATTTTAAGAAAACGACAGAGAAAAGGCTGAATCCAATGAGATAAAGGAAGAAAAATCCGATTTTCTTTAGCCATCCTCGCTTTTTAGGGCTCTTTTTGGATAAACGTTCAAATTTATTCCCGCCGCTTTTGGTCGTTGGGGTATTTTTCGTGAATTCAATTCTCTTTGCCATAGCTGTGTAAAATTACAAAAAGGACTTAGACGACAAAAATATCGCTACTTAATCGATCGGCAATTAGTTTGCCTTCGTTCACTAGAATTAAGTTTTCTCCTTCTATACGGGCATATCCTTGCTCTATCCAAGATTGAAATTCTTTTTCTGGGTATTCTTGCCCCATTTTAAGTAATCGTTCCTGTACTTCCAGGAGATTAATTCCCCATTTTGTACGCAGGCGTACCATGATGTATTCATTTAATTGATTCGCAGGGCTCAGTTCTTCCTTTTCCGCTAGTAAATGGCCCTCTGCGAGGTATTTGGCATTATTAGAGACATTCCACTGTCTAGAATAGCCATTAAAACTGTGGGCAGATGGACCTACTCCGAGGTAGGGTTCTTGCTGCCAATAACTGGTATTGTGGATGGAATAGTGGCCTTCTTTGGCGAAATTAGATGTTTCGTAGCCCTCAAATCCTGCCGCTTCTAAATATTCACGAACCTGGGTAAAAGCAAGAGCCATCGCAGCATCCGGAATTTCGGTGAAGGCACCCTTTTTTTTCTGAACCCCCAATACCGTTTTAGGTTCCACCGTCAAGCTATAAGCAGAAATGTGTTGAACACCTACGGATGTAGCTTTTGCTAAATCTTCATTTAAATCTTCTGGAGAATTCGAAGGAATTCCATAGATTAAATCGATGCTAATGTTGTTTATACCTGCCTTCTGTGCATTTTTTACCGCTTGAAGCGAATCACTTGCTTGGTGATTTCGGTTCATCAGGACCAGATTTTTGTCTTGAAAAGATTGGATTCCGATGCTCAAACGATTGATGCCTTTCGAGGCTATCATACGGCAGTATTCTAGAGTTAAGTCTTCTGGGTTCGCTTCTAGGGTGATTTCTGCATGGCTAGCCATGGGATGGTGAGTGCCTATCGCATTAAAAATAGAATCTAATTCTGCGTCCTTTAAGAGGGAAGGAGTTCCTCCGCCAAAAAAAATGGTTTGCAGCTCAGCTCCATTTAAATAGTCTTTTTGCGCGCTTAATTCACGGCAAATAGCCTTTACCATTTCCTCTTTTCTACTGGTGTTCGTGGAAAAATGGAAATCGCAATAATGACAAGCTTGTCTACAAAAGGGGATATGGAGGTAGAGATGCACGAATTTAAGGTTCGAAAATCAAATAACTCAGGGTATCGGGATTCAGCATTTCTACAGCCAATGATTGGATGTGTACACTGTCAATGAGGTCAATTTGATCGAAAATTTCGTCTAAACTCTCGATTTTCTCTCGGTCTAGCAAGTTTTTCGCCATCATTAACATAAAGTTCAAGTTACCCTCTTCAGCCATAGCTAACTGCCCTTTAAGTTGACTCTTTATCTTCTTTAATTGAGGAGCCGTTAATTCTTTTTCCTGGAGTTTCGTGAACTCTTTTTGGATCAATTTTAAGGATTTATTGACCTGATTAGGCTCGGTTCCAAAATAAATGGCCCAATAACCTGAATCTAAAAAGGAGGTCAAACTCGCTTCGATAGAATAGACAAGCCCGTGTCGCTCACGCACAGAAACGTTCAACAAGGAATTCATTCCAGGACCTCCTAACAGATTGACTAATAAGAAGAAGGCGAGTCGGTTCGGGTTTTCGATTGAGAAAGATTGACGACCTAAAGCCACATGGGACTGTGTAATGCCTCTTTTGATGACCTTCGTTTGAGGAATCATGGCAGATGGCGCCACGCGTTTTACGATTTGTTTCTTTGCTTTGATCGACCCTAAATGCTTTTCAGCCCAGGCAAATACTTTGGCAGGATCTAATTTACCAATGGAGGAAAAGACGATTCTAGAAGTGTCTAGATTTCGCTCGATGAAGGTTTCTAAATCTTTCTTTTGGAAAGACTGAACCGTCTCCGTAGTCCCTAAAATATTGACACCTAAGGGGTGATTAGGGAATATTAATTCGTCAAAATCATCCTGGATTGCTTCTTCTGGAGCGTCATAATACATCGACATCTCCTCTAAAATGACCGAGCGCTCTTTTTCTAATTCCTTCTCCGGGAAAATAGAATCAAAGGTGATATCAGTTAATAGTTCTAATGCCCGCTCGAAATAGGGGCTTAGAATGGAGGCGTGAAAACAAATTTTTTCTTTCGTGGTGTAGGCATTCAGTTCACCGCCATAGATTTCCAGGCGGTTAATGATCTGCATATTGCTTTTTTTCTGGGTGCCTTTAAAGGCTAAATGTTCCCAGAAATGCGCTAAACCCTCTTCTCCAGCTAATTCATCCCGACTTCCGATGTCTAACATAATCCCTAAATGCGAGATCTCGGTGTGACGCACTTGTCGGTGCACCACCGTGATTCCGTTAGATAAAGTATGCAGGTGAATTGAATTCATGAATGGGGTTTTAAGAAAAATGTCCCAAAAATAAGTAATTTTATGGCTAATCGCTTTCTTTTCTGACATGAATCCAGTTTCTAAGGTATTAATAATTCAAACCGCTTTTCTAGGGGATGCCGTTCTGGTTACCTCGCTTTTAGAAAAAATCCGGATTGAATCCCCAGAAACGACAATTCACTTGTTAGTGAGGAAAGGGAACGAATCCATTTTTCAGGCCTATACCCATGCGTGTTTGAATCGTGTTTGGACGTATGACAAGGCGAATAAGCGTCATTCTTGGATGGAATTACGTACAGGTTTGAAGGCTGAACAATTTGATAAAGTGTTTGTGGTGCAGCGTTTCTTTGGTATGGGTTTGTTGAGCCTGATGATCGGAGCGAAGCAGGTGGTTGGTTTTGCAAAAAATCCTCTTTCCTGGTTTTTTACGAAGAGTTATCTGCACCCATTTGGAAATGGGATTCACGAAGTGGAGCGAAATACGGGTTTATTGAGCGATTGGTTAGGAAATAAGGTCTACAAGCCCTTTTTAAATCCGGCTAAAATCACACCTCCGGCTACTAACTATATCTGTATTTCACCCGGAAGTGTCTGGGAAACGAAACGCTTACCTATTCAAAAATGGATTGATTTCATCCATTTATTGCCTAGAGATCAGGCGATTGTCTTAATGGGCTCTCCTAATGAGAAATCACTGTCTGATGAGATCGAAAAAGCCTGTTCAGGGTGGTCCATTTATAATGAGACTGGAAAACATGCACTATTAGCATCTACATCCATTTTTGCCCAAAGCAAAGGAAATTTTGTGAATGATTCTGGTCCCATGCACCTATCCTCTGCAGTAAATGTGCCTACCGTGGCGATGTTTTGTTCGACCTTGCCTGATTTTGGATTTGGGCCGTTGGCTGATCGTTCGGAAATTATTGAGGTAAGCGAAAAATTAGATTGCCGTCCTTGTGGAGATCATGGCAAGAAAAATTGTCCTCTAGGCCATTTTGCCTGTGGTAATCACATCTCTACCCAAAAAATGTTGTTGGCTTACGAAGCTCTTGAAGCAAGTAAATAAAGTACGGCCATTCTCACCGCTACTCCGTTTTCTACCTGATCCAAGATGATCGAATGTGGCGAATCTGCCGCATCTGAACTTAATTCCACCCCGCGATTAATCGGCCCTGGGTGCATTAAAACAATCTCTTTAGGTAATTCCTCTAGCATCGCCCGATTAATCCCGAAGAATTGTGAGTATTCTCGAAGACTAGGGAAGTATTTGATTTGCTGTCTTTCCAATTGGATGCGCAATACATTCGCTGCATCACACCAAGCTAGTGTGCTCTTTACATCGTGTGAAACTTCTACACCTAGGCTTTGTATATGCTTCGGAATCAAGGTGCTAGGTCCGCAAAGGCGAACTTCCGCTCCTTGTTTTTTTAGGGCGTAAATGTTGGATAAGGCTACTCTTGAGTGTAATATGTCCCCGATGATAGCGATTTTCTTCCCAGCTAAATCCCCTAATTTCTCTTGTAGTGAGAAGGTGTCTAATAAAGCCTGTGTAGGGTGCTCGTGCGTTCCGTCACCGGCATTCACGATATTGGCCTTGATGTGTTTGGCTAGGTAATGTGGGGCTCCTGGGCTCGCGTGACGCATCACAATCATATCCACTTTCATGGCTAGGATGTTGTTCACCGTATCGAGTAAAGTTTCCCCTTTTTTGACCGAACTTCCTGAGGCAGAGAAATTAATGGTATCTGCTGAAAGTCTTTTCTCGGCTAATTCGAAGGATAAACGGGTACGAGTGGAGTTCTCGAAAAAGATATTAGCAATCGTCACATCACGCAGAGAAGGAACTTTCTTAATCGGTCTATTTAGGACTTCTTTAAATTCTCTAGCCGTTTTAACAATCAATTGAATGGATTCTTCATCCAGATCTTTGATTCCTAATAAATGTGGCGACTTTAGCATATGTTAAATCAGGATTGTTGAGGAATTAACCAAATTCTATCCGCTTCATGGCCTTGTTCCGTCCATTCTACGAGTACTTTTTCGGTAGGTAAGGTATTCACACTCATACCTACATAATCTGCGTTAATAGGCAAATCACGGTTATAAATACGGTCAATTAAGACACATAATTCCACTTTAGCAGGTCTCCCAAAACTATTCATCGCATCCAGCGCCGCCCGGACCATTCGGCCAGTGGCTAACACATCATCCACTAAAATGACGCGTTTGTTTTCGATGAGGAAGGGAACATCCGTTGAATTAGGGGATACCGTTTCTCTGCGGCGGTAGTCGTCGCGGAAGAAGGTAGCATCTATTTTTCCTACGCTAGGGGCTTTTTCGAGGTGTTTACTCAATTCTTTTGCGATGCGTTCCGCAAAGAAAATACCGCGAGGCTGTAGGCCTAGGATAACAGTTTCAACGTCTTTGATTTGATTTTCAATGAGCTCTTGACACAACCGAGAGATGGTTATTTCGAGTAATGGGCTTGATAAAATCAGCTTGCGAGTCATTGTTGCAAAGATATCAAAATTTTATTTAAAAAATGGCTTGATTCGGGTCGAAATCAGGCAGTATTTGGTCTTTATCAGATACAATGGGATTCTCTACACCCCATTCAATGCCTAATTGAGGATCATTCCAGCGGATACCTGATTCCGCTTCTTTGTTCCAAAAATTCGTACACTTATACACGAAAATCGTTTCCTCTAATGCGATAAACCCATGGGCAAATCCGATAGGAACATATAACATATTCCCTTTATCTGCATCTAGAACGAATTTTTCATGTTGGCCAAAAGTAGGGGAGTCCTTGCGTAAATCTACCACCACATCTAAGGCTTTACCCGTCATGACGCGCACTAATTTGCCTTGCCCGTTTGGATTGTGTTGAAAATGCAAGCCTCTTAATACTCCTTTCGTCGAGAAGGAATAATTATCCTGTACGAAATCCTCCGGGATGCCATTTGCTGCAAAACGCTTTTGATTATAGGATTCGTAAAAATAGCCGCGTTCGTCGTGAAATTTAGTGGGTACACATTCAATGACTCCTGATAAACGATGTTTAATGAATTCCATAAATTGGTTTTTGGCAGGGAAAGGGATAGATTTGTGGCAAAATTAATCCTATTTTTCCTTCTTTCACATGAATTCAGCGGAATTAATTAAGCAGATTGAACAAAAAAGATCCTTCCTCTGCGTGGGTTTGGACACCGATATCAAGTTAATTCCAAGTCGATTTAAGACGGAAAAAGACCCCATATTTGCCTTCAATAAAGCGGTTATAGATGCGACTTTACCTTACACGGTAGCTTATAAACCCAATATTGCTTTTTATGAGGCCTTAGGCCCTGCTGGTTGGGAGAGTTTGCAGAAAACGATGGAATACATGCCTAAGGAGGTATTTTCCATAGCGGATGCCAAGCGAGGTGACATCGGGAACACGGCGACTAAATACGCTCAGACTTTCTTTGATCCCACGCATGCTGGGTTTGATTTTGATTCTGTCACGGTGGCGCCTTATATGGGGGAAGACTCAGTAACACCCTTCTTGCAATTTGAAGATAAATGGGTCATACTCTTGGCATTAACTTCTAATCCAGGGAGCAATGACTTTCAGCAATTAAAAGATGCAAATGGAATTCCCTTCTTTGAATCGGTGATGAGAAAGGCCATGGAATGGGGGAGTGCAGATGAATTGATGTTTGTGATAGGAGCGACTCGGACGGATTTTATTGCCAAAGTACGTGAAATAGCACCTGACAACTTCTTTTTAGTCCCAGGAGTAGGTGCTCAAGGTGGTAGTCTGTCTGATGTGGCGAAGTTTGGCATGAATAAAAACGTAGGGCTTCTAGTGAATTCTTCTCGAGGAATTATCTATGCAGGTGACGATACGGCTGTTTCTGCTGCGAGTGAGGCAAAAAAAGTACAGGAGGAAATGAATCAACTACTAGATCAATATTATAAATAACATGGAATTAAGCATCGGTACCCCTGCATTATTGTTCTCAACGGTGTCCTTATTGATGATCGCCTTTACGAATCGATTTATGTCAATGGCCTCCTTGATTCGTGGTTTACACGAAAAATTCCAAAAGAACCCGGATGAGGCTATCGTCATGCAGATTGATAATTTACGTATTCGGATGAAATTGATTCAACGCATGCAAATCATCGCCATTATCAGTTTGATTTTAAGTGTCATTTGCATGTTCTTGTTATTCATGAATGAGCAGTTAGTTGCTCGTTGGTTTTTTGGGATAGGTTTATTGGGTATGAGTATCGCTTTAGGCCTTAGTGCCTGGGAAATCACCATATCTACCAAAGCTCTGGAGGTAGAACTCTCTGATATGGAGGATATTATCAACAAGAGGAAATAATGCTATTTTTTACCTGAATAATAAAAAAATCTCCAAATATTTTTCCGCAATTGAAATATAATAGTATTTTTGTGTACAATTTTTACATTTCATACAAACGAAGATTTTGAATGACTTTGGTCATTAAAAATACTACTTAGGCGGATTGAATAAAGGCTCGGAATTTTTCTGAGTCTTTATTGTTTCTACCCATTACCGCATATTAAGCCTTTAAAATAAGTGCTGAAAGAGGAGGGAGATTGATGGCAATCGAGAATGCTTTTCCTTGCCAGTTGATTTCTTCCGTCATCGTAGCTCCAGAAACAGGGTAATTACTTCCACCAAATTCGTTCTTATCCGAGTTAAATACGGTCTTCCAAACGCCTGGAAGTGGCACGCCTATCCGGTAACCATCTCTAGGTGCGGGGGTTAAATTCAAGATCACAATGACTTGTTGCTTCGATGTTTCTCCTTTCCGAATATAAGAAATCACCGAGTTCCCCTGGTCATTAGACTCAATCCATTCAAAACCATCGTGGTCGAATTGCTTGCTGTAGAAAGCGGGTTCTGAGCGATATAGATTATTTAATGCTTTAACGGTCTCTTGAATTCCTTTGTGGGAGTGATGTTCCGTCAGGTGCCAATCGAGGCTTTGGGTGTGGTTCCATTCTTCTCTTTGGCCAAATTCCCCTCCCATAAACAATAAATGAGAGCCAGGATGGGTGAATTGCTCGGCTAACAGTAAGCGAAGATTCGCAAATTTTTGCCAATCATCGCCCGGCATTTTATTTAATAAAGAACCTTTGCCGTAGACCACTTCGTCATGCGAAAGTGGTAGACAGAAGTTTTCTGTAAATGCATAAATAAGGGAGAAAGTCAGTTCATTTAGGTGATGCTGACGATAAATGGGATCTTTTTGGAAGAAACGTAGTGTGTCATTCATCCAGCCCATCATCCATTTTTGGCCAAAACCTAAACCTCCCATAAACACCGGCTTCGTCACCCCAGGGAAACTAGTAGACTCTTCCGCAATCATCTGAATATGCGGGAATTCTGCATAGATGTGGCTGTTCAAGTCTTGCAAGAATGAAATAACTTCTAAATTGTGATTTCCTCCAAACTGATTCGGCTCCCATTCGCCATCGTTTCTAGAATAATCTAAATAGAGCATCGAAGCCACCGCATCCACGCGCAAACCATCAACATGGTAGCGATCACACCAGAAAAAGGCGTTAGATAACAAGAATGACCGAACTTCGTTCTTACCGTAATCGAAGATATAGGATTTCCAATCTGGGTGATAGCCTCTTTTAGGATCTGGATGCTCATACGCACTTCCGCCATCGAAGTTAAATAAACCGTGTGCATCACCCGGGAAGTGGGAGGGAACCCAGTCTAAAATCACCCCAATTTCTGCCTGATGAAAAGCTTCTACTAAGCGCATAAAGCCTTGAGGATCGCCAAAACGGGCCGTTGGTGCAAAATATCCAGTGATTTGGTAACCCCAAGAAGGATCATAAGGATATTCCATCACAGGCATGAATTCCACGTGTGTGAAGCCCATTTCTATGACGTAATTCACCAGCTTTACAGCTAAATCGTCGTAGCTTAGGTAATCGTTTTCTAAGGTTTTCATCCAGGAGGCTAAATGTACCTCGTAGATAGACATAGGTGCATTTAAGGCATTTTTAGCCCCTCTTATCTCTAGCCATTTCGTATCCTTCCACTCTTTGTATGTATTCCAAACGATACTCGCTGTCTTGGGCGGAGTCTCGCAAAACAATCCCATTGGGTCTAGTTTCTCCAAATATTCCCCACTGGCTGTTTCAATCCCATATTTATAGGTTTCCCCTGTTCTAACACCTGGAATGAAGCCTTCCCAAATGCCGGAGGAGTCCCAACGCGGGAATAAAGGGTGAGAATGTTGATCCCAGAAATTAAAATTTCCGGTTACAAAAACAGTTTTAGCGTTAGGAGCCCAAACTGCAAAAAACGTTCCAATGACTCCTTCGAGTTCAATTTCGAAGGCCCCTAATTTCTCATAAAGTCTTGTATGTTTGCCATTTAAGAAAAGGGCAATGTCGAAATCTGTTAGTCTAGAATAGGGTTGTACGTTCGCCATAAGGGGTTCTGCTTCAATGTTTAGGCTAAAATAACGAAAATATATTAGAAAATAATTAGTCTTTTTTTAGCTGGTAGTTTTGAATATAAAAGGGAAAAGCCTACCTTTGTGCCACCAAAATAAATAATGGTCCGTTCGTCTAGGGGTTAGGACACGTCCCTTTCACGGATGAAACACGGGTTCGATTCCCGTACGGACTACTTCGGTAGGCAAAAAACCACACAGGACGTGTGGTTTTTTTGTTTTATAATGGTTTCATTTGTGCTTTCATTCAAGCCTATTCAATTGAAAATTTTCTACTTTCTCCTTTTCTCCTTCACACTTTCAGCTCAACAAATTGCGCGTATGCGTGCGGAGGATAATTTTTCTGTCTTGAAAAATGACAGTTTAAAGAAGGAGGCAACAGATTATTTAAAAGAAATTCGCGTAGGAGGGAAGTCGAGACTGAGTTTGGGTGGAGAATGGCGTGAGCAGTACCAATCGTATACGTATTTTAATTTTGGGGAAGTACCTGCGGATTTTGTGACCGTAAGTCCGCATCAGCTGATGCACCGCGTATTAGTGCATGCTAATTTGGAATTGCCTCATCGCTTTCGGGTATTTGCACAAATAAATAATACGGCTCGTTTTTGGAATCCAAACCCGTTGAACGGAATGTTGGACGAAAATCTTTTATCCTTACATCAAGCCTTTTTAGAAATTCCAATTAGTTCAAATCTAAAGATTCGAGCTGGAAAGCAAGAATATGCTTTCGGTTCAGAACGCTTGATTGCGTCTAAGGAGGGGCCCAATACGCGCATTACTTTTTACGGGGCTACGTTGAAATACAAAAAGAATAATTGGCAATGGGATGTATTGATTTCCAATCCCATGAAAATGAATCCGGGTGTTTTTGATGATGTTCGTTCGAATGAAATACTGGGTGGTTTTTATGGAAATTATCGCTATAAGAAGCGCAATTTTATAGAACCTTACTATTTTTATTTGGAAACAGACCAAAGGGAATATTTTTTCAAAACGGGCTTAGAAAAGCGCCATACGCTTGGATTAAGAGCATTTTCGGGTCCAGGATCCTTTAATTATGATATCGAATTAGCCCATCAATCGGGGGAATTCAAAAACCTGGCTATCGATGCCTTCATGGGAGTTTGGGATTTCAATTTAGCCTTGAAAAAAGCTTTTTATGTCGGTTTTTCAGGTAATGTGGTTCCCGGAGATCGATCGAATCAGGATGGCCAATTAAATACCTTCAATACGATGTTTGCGCGCCCGCCTTTTGGCCAAACAGTCTCCCTAAATATTACGAATACAGTTAATTTAAGCCCTTATATCCGTTACCAAGACTACAAAAAGTGGATGGTAACGGCGAGGGCCTCCTTTGTTAAAAGAGAAAGTAAGGAAGATGGAGCCTACACGCCGAATATGTCGCCTTTACGCCCCTTGAAGACAAAGAATCAAATTAGTTCAGCTACAGGGGTTTGCGATATTTATGCCTTGGATGCCCAATACTTTCCGACCAAACACTTCAGTTTTCAGTTAGAAATAGGTTATTGTGCCGCTGGCGACTATCTAAAAGAAACAGGTATTGGCCAAAACGTACATTATTATGCTCTACGCAACGTGTACCGATTCTGAGTTCTTATCTCTGATAATCCACAATAGTACAAAGCAAATCATTCCGTTTAAAATCAATTTAGCGAACCCAAATCCACCAAATAGGCTTTGAGCCTGAGTTTCTAATACGAAGGTAATGATAGGGGATAGGACACAGATGACAGGCACCCACTTATCTCGTATGGCATATTTAGTGAATAAACCGAAGGAGAATAAGCCTAATAAGGGGCCGTAGGTATATCCTGCTAGGTTAAATACGGCTGCGATTAATTCTGATGTATTGAAGATGTGGAACAATCCAATTACGACGAAAAATAGGGCAGAAAATCCGATATGTACGAAGTGTTTCATCTTCTTTTGCTTATCCTCTTTGAACTTCTCAATACTCAAGAAATCGATACAAAAAGACGTCGTCAGTGCCGTTAGTGCGGAATCTGAACTGGCATAGGAAGCAGCAATAATGCCTAATAAGAAAGTAACAGCCGCTAAAGTACCAAACTCGCCACCTAAGGCTAACATCGGGTATAATTCATCCGTTTTCGTGGGTACTGCAATTCCTTTTGAAGCAGAATACAAATACAATAATGCGCCTAAGGAAAGGAATAAAATATTGATAAATAACAGCACCCAGTAGAACCAGAACATGTTTTTCTGTGCTTCTCCAATGGATTTACAGGTCAAGTTTTTCTGCATTAAATCCTGATCAAGTCCGGTCATCACGATGGCAATAAATACCCCCGCAAGGAAGTCTTTCCCAAAGAAATGTGGGTTCTTCCAATCCCATTCAAACAAATGAGAATACTTGCTCGTACTTACTTGTTGGATCATGTCAGGGATGCTCATGTCCATTTTTTGGCCTACTAAAACGATCGTAATAAATAAGGCAACTAAGAGGAACAAGGTCTGTAAAGTGTCTGTCCAAATAATCGTTTTAACCCCTCCACGGTGCGTATACAGCCAAATCAAGAAGATGGAAACGAATACCGTCACGATAAAAGGCACGCCGATGGGTGCAAAAATGGCGATTTGTAATACATTCACAGCTAAATACAGACGAGCCGCCGAACCAATGGTTCTCGACAATAAAAAGAAGGCTGAACCCGTTTTATAGGACCAAAATCCGAAGCGTTTTTCTAAATATCCGTAGATCGAAATCAAATTCAAGCGGTAATACAGCGGCATTAGCACTAATGCAATGGTCAAATAACCCAGCGAATGCCCTAAAATTACTTGGTAATAGGTGAAATAGGTCTTGCCTACGGCACCTGGCACCGAAATGAAAGTTAAGCCGGAAATCGATGTTCCAATCATCCCAAAGGCCACAAGCCACCAAGGGGACTCGCGATTAGCTGTAAAAAATGCGTGGGTATCAGCGCCTCTTGAGGTAAAATACGAGATCGCTAAAAGCAGTCCAAAATAGAGGGCAAGAATTCCTCCAGCTAATTGTACAGACATAAGGTTTGGAACGGATTTTTTTTTAAATTTGATTTCAAATTCATCAAAAATATGGAATTCTGTGTAGATAGTATTTATCGTCTACCTTTTTCTTTTCAAAATCAGGAAAAATGGCAAGAGGAAACCTCGACTCTCCTAGAGGAAGAGGTGATCGAAGCCCATCAGCTGGTTGTCTATAATGATGAAGTAAACTCCTTTGAATACGTTATTTTGACTTTGATTGAGGTGTGTGAACATACGCCGCAACAAGCCGAACAATGTACCTTGCAGATTCATTTTAGAGGAAAATGTGGGGTAAAAACCGGAGGATTTGACGAGTTAGTGGCTATGCGCAATGAAATTTGCCGTAGAGGAATTTCAGCCGAAATAGAAGCCAGCGCATGATGAATAATTACCCTTCTAAGATGATTGAGCGGGCAGTGGAAGAGATTTCCAAACTGCCCGGAATAGGTAAGAAATCTGCTCTGCGTCTAGCCTTACATCTTTTAAAGCGCCCAGAAGCTCAATCCCTGCAATTAGCCCATGCAGTGGTTCAATTGCGTACCGAAACGAAATACTGCCCTCAATGCCACATGATTTCTGATGGTGATTTGTGCGGGATTTGTGCCAGTCATAAACGGGATGAAAGTATTATTTGTGTGGTAGAGGATTTGCGAGATGTATTAGCCATTGAAAATACTGGTCAGTTTACGGGTTTATACCACGTGTTAGGGGGGATTATTTCGCCCTTGTCTGGTATCTCTCCCGGTGATTTAACCATCGAATCTTTAGTGGCTCGCGTAGCCTCAGGAAAGGTTTCGGAGGTGATTTTAGGCCTTAGTCCTACGATGGAGGGAGATACGACCGCATTTTATTTGACCAAAAAATTAAAAGAGTTCCCTGTTAAATTATCAACGATCGCGCGTGGAATTCCGATTGGGGGTGATTTAGAATATACCGATGAGATTACGCTAGGCCGAAGTATAGTAGGTCGAGTTACATACGAATAGTATTAAACCAAAAAACGATGAAACGTGCTGAATTTTTACAGAAATCGTTAGTTCTTGCGGGAGCTAGCGTTGTATTGCCTTCTTTTTCTGCACCTGTGGCAGACTCGTTTACCTTGCCAGCTTTGCCTTATGCTTTTGATGCTTTAGAGCCTCATATCGATCGTTTAACGATGGAAATTCACCACGATCGCCACCACAAGGCCTACGTGGATAACTTGAACAAGGCTTTACCGGGAACGACGAAGACTTTGGAAGAAATTCTAGCTACCGTTTCTACTCAGCCTGTTGCAGTACGCAATAATGGGGGAGGTCACTGGAATCACAGTTTTTTCTGGAATGTGTTAGGACCTGCTAAAGGAACTAAACCATCAGCAGCACTCGCAAAGCAAATCGATGCTGATTTCGGCACATTTGATGCTTTTAAGACAGAATTTACGAAGGCTGCGACGACTCGTTTCGGTTCGGGCTGGGCTTGGTTAATCAAGAAAGACGGCAAATTGGTGATATCATCTACGCCTAATCAAGACAATCCCTTGATGGATGTGGCAGAAGTGAAAGGCGAACCGATCTTAGCTTTAGACGTTTGGGAACATGCGTATTACTTGAAATATATGAATAAGCGTGCGGATTATATCGCAGCTTTTTGGAACCTAGTTAACTGGGACTTTGTGTCAACGAACTTTAGTAAATAAGATGTTATTAGATGAAATTCCTTCGCTGGATTTAGCTGATTTCCTTTCCGGAGATGCTTCACGAAAGGCGAAATTTGTACAAGATTTAGGGGCTGCTTTCAATACGATAGGATTTGTGGCCATTAAGGGTCACGGACTAACGAATGATTTCACTTCAAAGCTATATAGCGAGGTAGAGCAATTTTTTCAGTCTCCAGATGAGTTGAAGCAAGCCTATGAAATTGATGGGATTGCGGGTCAACGTGGTTATATCGGTAAGCGAAAAGAAACGGCGAAAGGTTTCAAGGTACCAGATTTGAAGGAATTCTATCACGTGGGTCAGCCACGCAAGGAGGATGGAGATTCGGTTTGGTCAGAATACCCTGAGAATGTATTTCCTGCGGAATATCCTGATTTCGAAAAATTTACGGTAGAGGCTTATCAAACTTTAGAAAAGGCTGGGAAAGCCTTATTGCATGCGATTGCGCTGTATTTAGAGTTACCTGAAGATTACTTTGAGTCGCGTGTAAAGAATGGTAATTCTATTCTTCGTGCGATTCATTATTTCCCAATTGTAGATCCAGATTCTTTACCAGAAGGTGCTGTGAGAGCCGCGGCTCATGGTGATATCAACTTGATTACCTTATTAATGGGAGCTTCAGCAGAAGGTTTAGAGGTGCTACGCATGGATGGAAAATGGATTCCTATCACAGCCTTACCTGACCAAGTGGTGGTGAATGTGGGAGATATGTTAGATCGGTTAACGAATCATAAATTAAAATCGACGATTCATCGCGTGGTGAATCCACCTAGAGAGAAAATGGGAACGTCGCGTTATTCGATTCCCTTTTTCATGCATCCGCGTTCTGAAATGGATTTAACGTGTTTGACCTCCTGTGTATCGACGGAGTATCCTAAAATATACACCGATATGACTGCTGGGGAGTTTTTGAATGAAAGATTGATTGAATTAGGACTTAAAAAAGCATAAATGAAACGGCTAAAACACCTGGATTTCCTGTGGGATGTCTTGCTTTTAGCCTGCACGACTTTTGGTGGTCCTCAAGTACATTTTGCGCTCTTTTTAGATCGATTAGTAAAAAAGCGAGCGTATGTGACGGAGGAGGAATTATTTGAAATTCAAGCCCTCTGTTCCGTTTTACCAGGCCCTACCTCTACTCAAATGATCACAGCGATCGGTTTGAAGCGCGGTGGGGCCTCTTTGGCTTATTTAACCTTGCTTTGTTGGATTACGCCCGCGGTCTTTATCATGACATTGGCAGCCTATGGGATGACTTTTTTGCGAAATCAGTCTATTTTGCACTATGTCATGCCGGTCGGAATCGGTTTGATTTTACAAGCAGGTTGGTTTATGGCTAAAAAGGTGATTACAGGGCCCATGTATGTGATCATTTTATTGGTCACTGTGTTTCTAGGTATCGCTTTTCATAGTCCGTATATCTTTCCCCTCGTATTAGTTCTTGGGGGCATTGTTTCTTCGCTGAATTACAAAGATTTTCCGCGCCAAACGAAACATAAATTCGTCATTCCTTGGGCGAATTTTCACTTGTATTGGGGATTCCTAGTCGCTCTAGCATTAATAGGCCACTTTACGGACTATTTTCCGATTCGAATATTTGAAAATTTCTACCGTAACGGATCCCTGGTTTTTGGAGGAGGACACATACTGGCTCCCGTGCTTTATACTGAATTTGTAGAATTCAAACACTTGATTAGCCCGGATGCCTTTCTGACGGGGATGGCGCTTTCGCAAACTTTACCAGGTCCCGTATTTGCCTTGACGTCCTATTTAGGTGTCTTGTTGATGAAAGATTATGGGTTTTTAGGCGAGTTAGCCGGTTCGGCCATTGGTGCCTTGGGGATATTTCTGCCGGGGACTTTTTTGATTTTCTTTGTGTTCCGAATTTGGAGTCAATTAAAGCAGTATCGCTTTATTCGAGCTTCATTAGCGGGAATTCAAGCAGCGTCTGTTGGGTTAACCCTGGTGGCCGTATTTACGTTTACGAAGCCTTTATTCATCGATGCCCAGTTTCTCTCTTTGGGGATAGTGGCGGCCGCTTTTCTTTTAGCGGAGAAAACAAAAATTCCCGCCATCTTGCTGTTTATGTTAGCCTTGATAGCGGGAATTATGGGAATTTAAGGCCGTTTAGGCGATTAAATTCAATAAATATTGGCCATAACCACTTTTTACTAGCGGCTCAGCGATCTTCTTTAGTTGGGCTTTATCAATGTAACCCATGCGGTAGGCTACTTCCTCGATGCATCCCACTTTCATTCCTTGACGTTCTTCGATTACTTGAACGAATTGCCCCGCTTGCATTAAGGAAGCAAATGTACCTGTATCTAACCAAGCGGTTCCTCGGTTCAAAATACCCACCGAAAGCTTACCTCTCTTTAAGTATTCCTTATTTACGTCTGTGATTTCGTATTCTCCGCGAGGGGATGGAGCGATGTTTTTGGCAATCTCCACCACATCATTATCGTAGAAATATAAGCCTGGAACCGCATAATTTGATTTAGGCTTCGCTGGTTTCTCTTCAATTGAGATTACTTTATTATCTGCATCGAATTCCACCACGCCATAACGCTCAGGGTCATTCACGGAATAAGCATAGACCACGCCTCCCGAAGGATCGTTGTTTGCTTGCAACAGCTTACTCAAGCCAGATCCATAGAAGATATTATCCCCTAAAACCAAAGCCACTTTATCTTTTCCGATGAATTTCTCACCGATGACGAAAGCTTGCGCTAGACCATTTGGTTCTGGTTGAACGGCATATTCGAAGCGACATCCAATTTGGGATCCATCACCTAATAATTTCTCAAAATGAGGCAAATCGTGCGGAGTAGAGATGATTAAAATCTCTTTAATGCCCGATAACATCAAAATAGATAAGGGATAATAGATCATCGGCTTGTCATAAACCGGCATTAATTGCTTGCTAACCGCTAAAGTCAATGGGTGTAATCTCGTTCCGGATCCACCTGCTAAAATAATTCCTTTCATCTTATCTTCCTGCGTAGTTTTTTTCGTAATATTTCTGATAATCACCTGAAGTGACATCATTTAACCATTTCTCATTCTCTAAATACCAATTCACGGTTTTCTCTAAACCTTCTGCAAATTGCAAACTAGGCTCCCAGCCTAATTCCTTCATAATCTTGTTTGCATCGATCGCATAACGTAAATCGTGACCCGCACGATCCGTCACATAGGTAATTAATTGAACTGAAGTTCCTTCCGGACGACCTAATTTTTCATCCATGATTTTGCACAATAAATGCACTAAATCGATGTTCTTCCACTCATTAAAGCCACCGATGTTATAGGTCTCACCAATTTTTCCATCATGGAAAACGGTATCAATGGCACGCGCATGGTCGATCACAAATAACCAATCGCGTACGTTTTCGCCCTTTCCGTATACAGGAAGTGGTTTGTTGTTCATTATATTATGAATCATCAACGGGATTAGCTTCTCCGGGAAGTGATTCGGTCCATAATTATTCGAACAGTTCGTAATCACGGTAGGTAAACCGTAGGTTTCGTGGTAAGCACGTACGAAGTGATCTGAACTTGCTTTAGAGGCTGAATATGGGGAACGAGGATCGTATGAAGTAGTTTCCAAAAAGAATTCCTTCGGATCATGCAACTCACCATATACCTCATCAGTGGAGATGTGATAGAAACGCTTTCCTTCCATTTTACCGGCCCAGTGTTTTTTCGCGGCTTGTAATAAGTTCACGGTACCAATTACATTCGTACGAACGAAGGCCAAAGGATCCGAAATCGAGCGATCTACGTGAGATTCTGCCGCTAGGTGCAATACTCCATCAAATTGATGTTCTGCAAATAAGGCATCAATGTGATCCGCATCGGTAATATCTGCTTTAATGAAGTGGTAATTAGGGGCAGATGCCACATCCTCATTATTTGCTAGATTACCTGCATACGTTAAGGCATCTAAATTGTAAATCTGATAGTCTGGGTATTTGTTCACAAACAAACGGACCACATGAGAACCAATAAATCCGGCACCGCCGGTAATCACTAACTTTTTCATCTTATTTCATTAACGATTCTTGCCATTTCCAAGAATCTTGCAAAGCTCTTTCTAAACTATATTCTGTTTTCCAACCTAAAATCCGATTCGATTTATCCGTAGACGCATAAACGGCAGTGATATCACCCGCTCTGCGGTCTCTTACTTCGTAATTTACCTTTTTACCCGTCGCTTTCTCAAAAGCTAAAATAACCTCCATTATCGAGCTTCCTTGGCCTGTTCCGATATTAAAGAAGTCGTACTTTACTTCCGATTTACCATCAATTAGATAGGCTAAGGCCTTCACATGCGCTTTGGCTAAATCAACCACATGAATATAATCCCTGATGGCGGTTCCATCAGGCGTAGGATAATCTGTTCCCCAAACCTGCAAAGGACCACGCAAACCTGCCACCGATTGAGTCAAAAAAGGAATCAAATTAGCGGGTGTGCCTAAGGGCAATTCACCGATTAAAGCCGATTCATGCGCCCCAATCGGATTAAAATAGCGTAAAGCAATCGCTTTCAGGGAAGAAGAAGCTGCCACCGTATCTCGAATTATTTCTTCACAAATCTGTTTCGAGTTTCCATAAGGAGAAGTAGCCGGTTGTACGGGTGATTCTTCCGTTGCTGGTAAGGTTTCTGGTTGACCATAAACGGTGCATGAAGACGAGAATACCAGGTTCGAAAGGCCATATTGAGCCATTTTCTCTAATAATAGTACTGTTGCTGCTACGTTATTTCGGTAGTATTTCAAAGGGTTTTCCACCGATTCGCCTACCGCTTTTGAGGCAGCGAAGTGGATGATTCCTTTAATGTCGAATTTCGTAAATAAATGATCGTAGGTTTGCGGGTCATTTACATCGCCTTCTTCATAAATAACCGCTTCTTTGGTGATTATTTCCAGATTTTTAATCACCTGTTTCGAAGAATTAGAGAAGTTGTCTACGATGATGGGCGTGTAACCATTTTCTTTCAATACCACATACGTATGGGATCCAATGAAACCGGCACCGCCTGTAATTAATATTTGCATCTAATTTTTGTAAGAATTAAAGACAAATTTAAGTGAAAATAGGCCAATTGTCTTTAGTTTTGCAAAAAATATACGTTACCTATGACGGATGCTGCCATAAAAGCGATGATTCATTTATTAGACGATTCTGATCAGGAAGTCGTGAGCATGGTGGAGCAGCAAATCCGGACCTTAGGGCCTTCTATTATCCCTGTTTTAGAGTCGGAATGGGAAACAGAAAGTTTAAATCCCATTTTACAGTCTAAAATTGAGAATTTGATTCATGATTTCCAATGGCAATCGGTGAAGACTCGTCTGCAGGTTTGGAAGGAATCGGGCGGGATGGATTTATTAGAGGGAATGTGGATTCTGGCTACCTATCGCTACCCAGATTATAGCTTCAATGACTTGAAAGTGGAGATGGATCAGCTGTATTATGAGGTTTGGCCTCAAATGCGGGAGGATTTACATCCGATGGATCAAGTGAAGGTGCTGAACTCGGTGATGTTCGAGCAATTAAAGTTTGGGCCTAATTCAAAGAATTTTCATGCAGCGAATAACTCCTTCATAAATAATGTGTTATCGTCCAAAAAAGGAAATCCGATTAGCCTTTGTGTGATTTACATGTGGATCGCCCAAAAACTAGGCCTGCCTATTTATGGGGTCAACCTTCCTAACCTTTTTGTGCTGACTTACAAACAAAATGGTTTGCAGTTTTATATCAATGTGTTCAATAAAGGCTTGATTTTCAATCGAATAGATATTGATAATTACATTGCTCAATTGAATTTGACATCGAATGAAATTTACTATAATCCGTGTTCAAACCTCGAGATTATTCGCCGAGTTATTCGGAATTTGATGATGGCGTATGAGAAAGCAGGGGAGCAGGAATACAAAGACGAATTAACCGAATTAATCGATTTGTTGGATTAAGGCCACCGTCAGGCTGAAATCGGGATATTCTTCACAAAAGATATCTAATACTTCCCCTGTAGAAACCTGTGCTTTGCACGGTCTTTGGTCGAATTCACTTATTTCAATCTCCTTTTGAAAAGATAGTCCTGGTTTTCCCACCGCCTTGTAAACGGATTCTTTCGCGGACCAGGCCAAGGTTAATAAGTTGGAATGCTCCTTCCATTTTTCTAATTCGGAGGTGCTCAGAAAACGAGGGGCAATTTTTTCGATGTTTCTGCCCGGTTTTTCCACATCAATCCCAATTCGGTTTTTCCGGGAGCAAGCCGCAGCCACGTAAGGGTAGGAGTGCGTTAGGCTAATATGCCAATCTGAATCCTTGAAAAAAGGGCGATTCCGGTCGTTTTGAACTAATTGTAGAGAGTCAAATTCAGTAGCTAACTGGTGCAAACAATAGCGTGCAGCAGCGGATTCTAGTTTTTTGATGGGATTGACAACTTCAGCGATAGACCAGGTTGCCGGAAATATTTCAAAATAGGCCATCGGTTCTTCGATTTTCCAAACGAGGATCTCGAAGTCGGTTGAGCTTATTTTTGAAAATATTTGGGGCATGATTGGGGGTATTTGGACGTAAAATTATCATTTTTGTAGCTAAATCGTCGGAAATAATTTGAGTACCTTGCAAATCGAACGTATTGACACCTTTTCAGGACATCGAGGTCCTGTTTACGCCCTAGAATCAGGGGAGGATTCCTTGTTTTATTCTGCGGGATCCGATGGCTGGATTGTTCAATGGAATTTAGCTAAACCAGACTTGGGAAAGGTTATTGCGCAAGTAGAAGGTTCGGTTTATGCCCTTAAATTAGATACAGCAGGTATTTTATGGATAGGTCATAATTACCAAGGGATTCAGGGCGTACGGGTCTCAGATCAAAGCTTAGTATTTTCTATTCCTACAACCGGCTTATCTATTTTTTCTATTGAATTTGTGGGTTCTACCGCTTGGATAGGTCATAATGATGGTTTGATAACGGTGATTGATCTAGCCACAAAGGCAGTATTGAAGCACGTCAAAGCGAGTGAAAAGAGCGTTCGTTCAATCCTGAAAATAACGGATAATAAGGTCGCTGTGGGATATTCTGACGGTTTTGTACGGATTTTTGATTCTGACTACCAATTAATGAAGGCATTTCAAGCGCATGAATCTTCTGTTTTTTCGCTCGCAGAGAGGGGAGGAGAATTGTATTCCGTAGGAAAAGATGCTCGAATTAAGCAGTGGGATGCTTGCTATACGCTTGTAAATGAGGTAGTTGGTCATATTTATGCCATTCATGATTTGCAATTTTCACTAGATGGAAATTGGTTTGCTACGGCCAGTATGGATAAGACGGTGAAGATTTGGGAAACGCAGGGGTTGAAGTTGCGAAAGGTGTTGGATGCGTCGAGGCATGGAGGACATAAGAATTCGGTTAATAAACTAATCTGGAGCTCATTCAACGATTTATTGGTTTCGGCATCGGACGATAAAAATCTTTCTATTTGGAAAATTCACTAAAATTTTTCCTATTTTAGCATTTGTATACCTAAATCTATCAACATTGGAAGCTTCCTTTTCAAAATCATTTCGCGGTTATGATGTCTCAGAAGTAGACGCTTACGTTCAAAGTGTGCAAAACTTTGAGACCGAATCCCAAAATGCTTTGGCAAAATCGAATCAAAAAACAGCCGAATTAGAAGCTGAAGTGGCTCGATTAAGAGAAATTGAATCAAGTCTATTTAGAGCGTTAAAGTTAGCGGAGGAAAGTCAACAAAACTTTTCCGTAAAAATGGAAAAAGAAGCCAAAGCCATTCTAGATAAGGCCAATAAAGAGGCGGAAGCGATCAAAAAGAAGGCAGATTCAGACGCCCAAAAGCAAGCTTTGTTGACAGAAAATGAGCGTAAACAAACCTTAGCTCAAGCTAATCAAGAGCTAAAAGAGCAAGAGCGACAATTACGTAATTTACAAGAGGCCCAGAAAGAGATTGCGGCACAATTAAAGACTATTTCAGAGCAAACCTTAGGATCTATCGCAAATTGGTTATCGACTGATTTAGTGGCTCCCATAACTGCAGTAGATTCAGCTGCGCCTACTACCTCATCCAAGCGAGGACGCAAGCCTGGTGTGAAAAATAAGCCGAAAACGAAGGTAAAGGCGAAAGCTAAAGCTAAGCCGCCCGTTAAAGAGAAGATCGCAAAAGATAAGGTTGTAAAAGTGCAGCCGGCTCCTAAAGCTAAACCAGCGGCAAAAGCGAAACCTGCCGTGAAAGCTAAACCTGCCACGAAAATTAAGCCTGCTGCAAAGGCCGCTCCAGCTAAAAGAGGGCCTAAGCCCAAGGTTAAACCAGAGGCAGTTGAAATCGTAAAATCAGTCACTGATAAAACGGTTAAATCAGCCAAAGTTAATTCAGCAAAACCGGCTGCAAAACGTGGTCCAAAACCTAAAATAAGCCTTGATACGGTAACGGATGAAGGTTTACCTACCTTGAATAAAGTCTTAGAAGCATACGCAAAGTCTTCGGGACCACGCGGTAAAGTAGGGGAGATCAACTAAAATGGCTAATTACCAAGTTTCCATTGACGATATACGTATTTTCGCATTTCATGGATTATATCCAGAGGAGCGAATTTTGGGGAATTGGTATACTTTGGATGTATTAGTAGAAGCGGAATCTCAGCCTAGTTTCTCTGATGATATTGCCAATACCATCGATTACTCTCACATTTTCGCCATTTGCCAACAGGTAATGGCTACGCCTGTGGATTTATTAGAAACGGTTGCTGAAAATATAGCGAAACAAATTCAAGCTAATTTAACTCAGGAGGTGTCTGTTTTAGTGCAAATTTCAAAGGAAAATCCCCCAATGGGAGTCTCAGGAGGCAAAAGTACAGTCGTTTATCGCCTCGATTAATTATTGTATAGATTTATTGTGTAAATTTGGAATAGCTAAACTCAATTTATGCGTCACCAGGTTACCATTAAAGATATCGCTAAGCAGCTAGGAGTCTCAGTTGCGACTGTATCGAGGGCTTTGCGTGATTTGCCGGATATTCATCCAGATACGAAGAAATTGGTATTGGATTTAGCCAAAGAGCTAGATTATCAACCTAACGTACTCGCCACCAGTTTAGTTAAATCGAAGACCAAAACACTCGGTCTTATTGTCCCTGATTTAGGTTATTATTTCTTTTCTACTGTTGTTAAAGCCGTAGAAGACGCCGCAATCGCTGCAGGATATTCTCTTTTGATCGCTCAGACACAAGAGTCTTTTGAACGTGAACTGACCAACATTCAGAACCTTTCCCGTTCTCAAGTAGAAGGAATTATTATCTCCTTATCACGTGAGACCGTCAATTTTGATCATTTAACTCGCTTACAAAGAAGAGGAATACCATTAGTGTTTTTTGATCGAGATAGTGAGGAAATTGATGCCTCGAAAGTGATGGTGGATAATGAACAGTCTGCCTATGAGGCCGTAAAACACTTGATTGAGAATGGTTGTAAGCGCATTGCCTTTTTAGCAGGGCCAAAGAACGTTTCTGTTAGTAATCAGCGTCGAATGGGTTATTCCAGGGCCTTACAAGAAGCAGGAATTGAATCAGATCCTTCCTTAATTATTCACAGTGATTATTTCCAGGATTCTGCGATTTCTAAGACTCATCAGTTGATGAAAGAAGCGAATCGGCCCGATGGGATCTTAGTGGTCTCCGATCGTTTAGCGATTGGGGTATTGATTGCTCTCCGGGAATTAAATATTTCCGTTCCGGACGAAGTGAAAATGGTTAGTTTCAATAACGAACCGATCTGTTCTTTAGTTTCTCCTACGATTTCTTCTATCGCGCAGCCTTTGGAAGAAATAGGCCGTTTATCTGTAGAATTATTGCTTGAACAAATCGAGCATAAAACCGATAATCCGACCCCGAGAGTAGAAGTTTTAAAGACAAAATTGATTGTGCGGGAATCTTCCGTTAACAAAAAATAATCCCCTTATTTTAGTCCTTTTTTTTCTTGGAAAAATAGGCGAAATTTTAGATATTTGTTCTATTGAAAAATACCGGTTTTCGCTGTGTTTTTCTCTTGAATCAAAACAGTTTTTATGTCATTACAAAGCAATGTTATCCCTATCAACATCGAAGATGAAATGAGAGGGGCGTACATCGATTATTCGATGTCAGTTATTGTGTCTCGTGCGCTTCCAGACGTACGTGATGGATTAAAACCAGTTCACAGAAGGGTGTTATTCGGAATGGAGGAACTGGGAGTTAGTTACAACAAATCCTACAAGAAGTCTGCTCGTATTGTCGGGGAGGTACTGGGTAAGTATCACCCTCACGGTGACTCCTCTGTATATGACACGATGGTACGTATGGCTCAAGATTGGTCATTGCGTTATCCATTAGTGGATGGACAAGGTAACTTTGGATCTGTGGATGGTGATTCTCCGGCAGCGATGCGTTATACGGAGGCTCGTTTGAAGCGTATTGCGGATGAGTTGTTGTCTGATTTGAACAAAGAAACGGTTGATTTTCAACCTAACTTCGATGATTCCTTAGAAGAACCAACGGTTTTACCTGCTAAGATTCCTAATCTATTATTGAACGGTACTTCGGGTATCGCGGTAGGTATGGCGACGAATATGGCGCCACATAACCTAAACGAAGTAGTGGATGGTATTTCAGCCTATATCGATAACCGAGATATTACGATTTTAGAGTTGATGCAATACATCAAGGCGCCAGATTTCCCTACCGGTGGAACAATTTATGGTGTTCAGGGTATTCGCAATGCTTTTGAGACGGGTCGTGGTCGTATTGTGGTTCGTGGAAACGCGACTTTTGATACCTCTAAAACAGGTAAGGAGCAGATTGTCGTATCTGAGATTCCGTATATGGTTAACAAGGCGTCCTTAATCAAGCAATGTGCTGATTTAGTGAACGACAAGAAGATCGAGGGTATCTCTGAGATTCGCGATGAGTCAGACCGTCAAGGGATGCGTATCGTATTCGATTTAAAGCGTGATGCGGTAGCGAATGTGGTATTGAATAACTTGTACAAACATACAGCGTTACAATCATCGTTTTCGGTGAATAACGTTGCTCTTGTAAAAGGTCGCCCTATGATGTTGAATCTGAAAGACTTGATTCACCACTTCGTAGAGCACAGAAATGAGATTATCGTACGTCGTACACAATACGATTTGCGTGAGGCACGTAAGCGTGCACATATTTTGGAAGGCTTTATTATTGCTTTAGATAACCTAGATGCAGTAATTAAGTTAATCCGTGAGTCGAAAGATCCGAATTCGGCGCAAGAAGGCTTAATGTCTAAATTCAACTTGTCTGAACTTCAATCGAAGGCTATCCTGGAGATGCGTTTACAACGCTTAACCGGTATGGAACGCGAGAAGATCATGAACGAGTTCGCGGAGATTATGAAGTTGATTGAGGATTTGGAAGATATTTTGGCCAAACCTGAGCGTCAATTACAGATCATCAAAGATGAATTAAACGACATCAAACAACGGTATGGCGATGAGCGTAGAACGCAAATCAACATGACAGATGAGGAATTCTCTGTAGAAGATATGATCGCAGATGACGAGATGTTAATCACCGTTTCTGCGCAAGGGTATATCAAGCGTACACCGATTACGGAATACCGCTCACAATCGCGTGGGGGAGTAGGTTCTCGTGCGGTGGCGACGAAAGATGATGATTATACCGAGCATTTGTTCTCCGCAACGATGCACAATTGGTTATTGTTCTTCACTGAACGTGGTAAATGCTTCTGGTTACGTGTTTACGCGGTTCCAGAGGGCTCTAAAGTATCCAAAGGTCGTCCTATCCAAAACTTGATGAATATCGAGAATGGAGACACAATCAGAGCCGTTATTAACGTGAAGTCAATCACAGATCCAGATTACATTGATAATAACTTCATTGTGATGTGTACAGAAGACGGTACAATAAAGAAGACGTCATTAGAAGCTTATTCTCGTCCGCGTCAAAACGGTATTATCGCTATCACAATTCGCGAGGGAGACCGTTTATTAGACGTTGCCTTGACGAATGGAAATAACCAAATCGTGATTGCAACAAACACGGGTCGTTCGGTACGTTTCGAAGAGACACGTGTTCGTCCAATGGGCCGCTCTGCAGCTGGTGTGAAGGGTATTTGGATCGATGAGGATATTCCGACAGAGAAAGTAATCGGAATGGTTTGCGTTTCTGACCCAGAAGTACAGCAATTGCTTGTGGTTTCTGAGAAAGGTTTTGGTAAACGTTCAGAAGTAGAAGATTACCGTTTAACGAATCGCGGTGGTAAAGGGGTTAAAGCCTTAAATATCACGGAGAAAACTGGTAATCTGGTGGCTATCAAGGAAGTAAATGATAATAACGACTTGATGATTATTACCAAAGCAGGTATTTTAATCCGTACAAGTGTCGCTGAACTTCGGGTGATGGGACGTAATACGCAAGGGGTTAAATTAATTCGCTTGAAGAATGAGTCAGATGAGATTTCATCCGTAACGAAGATCGAAAAAGAACCAGAGCCGGAAGAGGTGGAGGTTGTAGAAGGTGTTGAGTTAGTGGAAGGAGTAGAAGCAACTAGTGCTGTAACAGAAGCCCCAGAAAGAGGGGAGGAGACTGCATCTGAGGCATCAGCTGAAGAAGTAACTGAAGAATAATTTTACAGGCTCGTATGAAAATACGGGCCTTTTTTTTAATTAAATAAAACAATGAAAAAACTACTTTTATCCCTATTTACGGTGGCTTTGGCGATGAATGCTTCATTTGGCCAAGCAGAAAAAGCGTTAGTTGATGCACAAAAGAAGAACATCAGCGAAGCGATTAAGAAATCTGACGAAGATGTAAAGAAAGCGCCTACAAAAGCGAGATTATGGTTAACTCGTTCTCAAGCTTATTTAGATTTAGCTTCGTTCCCTGATTCTACTTTTGCCTTGTCTAATCCAGAGGCAGCTTTCCAAGCTTTGGAATTCGCAAACGAAGCCATCAAATTAGATACGAAAGACGGTAAAAAAGGGTCTGTAGCGAAAGAAGCAGATCAAATGATGGCAGAAAAGAAGTTTTCTAATGCTTTCTTAAACATGGGTGTGGTAAAATACCAAGGGAAAGATTACAAAGCATCTCTTCGCTACATGGCAAAAGCTTCAGAAGTAGCGCCAAACGATACAATCACAGCGATGTATACAGGTGTTACCGCACAATTATGCCAAGAAGATAAGATCGCACTAGCAGCTTATGAGAAATACATGAGCATTGGTGGAAAGGACCTAGCTATTCTTTATGGTTTATCTCAAATCTACAAGAATAACAAGGATGAAGACAAAGCCTTAGGCATTATTGAAAAAGCGATGGCTATTTATCCTTCGAACAAAGACTTGAAAGGGGAGAAGTTCAATATGTTAATAGCTTTTAACCGTATTGACCAAGCGATTACGCAGTTGACTCAAACGACGGCAAACGATCCGAAAGATGGAATTTCTTGGTTAAACTTAGGTTTGTTATACGAAAACAAGGTGGCAGGATTAAATGATGAGATTAGAAAGATTCAAGATAAGTCAACTAAAGTTCAGGAAGCAGATCGTCGTTTAACAGCTCAAAATGACCAAATTTCTGCATTCCAGGATGAGGTGAAGCGTACAAAAGCGAAGTTGAAATCAGCTACTACACCTAAAGCGAAAGCTTCAGTAAACTCTCAAGTAGCTAGTTTAGAAGCGAAAGTGAAAGAGTTATCGGATGTGTTAAAAGGTATTCAAGAGGAGAAAGCGGCAGCTTCAGCTGCAGCAGGGGATGCAGCAGCTAACAAAGCAAAAATTGACGAATTAACTGCTAAAGTGAAGGAAATTCGTGCAAATCTTCCTGGCTATTACACGAAAGCTCTAGAGGTTGATGCAAACAATTACGATGCATTATATCAAATGGGTGCTTATTACTACAATGATGCCGTTGAAATTAAGCGTCAAGTGAATAGCATGGACATGAACGAATATAAGAAGACTGGTAAAGATTTAGAGGCGAAATTAGCCGTTAAATACCATGAGGCTTTGCCTTATTTCGAGCGTGGATATAAAGTAAAGAAAGACGAAGACTTGAAAGAGATCTTAAAGCAAGTATATCGTGAATTGAAAGATGAGGCTAAATTAGCTGAGTTAGACAAATAAGTCAAAAGTCGCTCATCAGTTGCAAATAAATTTTAGAAAGGGCTGCTTAGAAATAGGTGGCCCTTTTCTCGTTGTTTATATTCTATTTAACATAATATAAATTATATAACATTTAGTCGATAGTCGTCAGTTGACAGTCGACAGTAAAAAATAAATCAATATATATTATGGAATATAAACTTATATCTAATTTCTACTGTCGACTTTCCACTTTCCACTGACCACTGTCGACTGACCACCGACCACTGACCACTGACCACTGTCTACTGACCACTGACGTGAAACGTCACCGTAAACTCCGTAAACGAATCCGGTACAGAAACCACAGAGATCTGGCCATTGTGAAGCTGAATGATGCGTTCCACAAGTGATAAACCGATTCCATAACCCTTAGAGGACGCGGTATTTTCGCCTCTGAAGAACGGTTGGAAGATGTAAGGCAAATCGTTAGCTGGAATACCTTTTCCTTCGTTTTTGACGAAAATTTGGATGGAATTCCCCGAATTTCTAAAGCTAACTTGGGCAGATTTAGTGGGGCTAAATTTGCAGGCATTTTCCATTAAATTCTTGAAAGCCGTTAATATCAATTTGTCGTCCCCTTTAACCAGTAACATTTCTTCATCCTCAGGCATATGTGAGGTGTCGATACTGACTTTATATGCGTTATTGAGTTTTTGGGTTAAACTTCTAGCCTCCCAAAGAATTTCATCAATTCTCCATTCATTGAAGCCTACCTGGCTATCAGAAAGGCTTAATTTATTCAATTCTAAAAGCGATTCTGTGATGGCTGCTAATTCTTGTGTGTCTTCTAATACGGAACCGATAGTTTTCTTATAATCATCTGACTCTCTTTCTTTTAATAAACTTACCTCTAATTGAGAGGATATTTTTGTCAAAGGATTTTTTAACTCATGTGACACGTTTGCAATGAATGTTTTTTGCAGTTTAAAGGCATTTTCAATGCGTTCTAGCAGACGATTGACGGTAGACACCATCTTCCCTATTTCGTCCTCAAAATCAGGCGATTTCAGGCGTTCTTCTAGTCGTTTGGGTGATAATTTATCCACTTGTTGGATTACTTCGGAGATGGGATTTACGGCCTGACCGGCAAAAAACCAGCCGGAGATAACCACAATGAGGATAAATAATAGGAATAAGGCGATTAAGATGTTTTTCAGGTCTTTCGCATTTTCTGCCGAATACTGGTCTACAGCTCCAGCAAAAACGACTAAACGTCCTTGTGGAGTGGCAAAAACTGTTCCCAAGACTTCTATATCCTCTCGTTGAAAGTGAATTTCTTGCTTTTGGCGAACTTGTTTAATTAAATCGACATCGATATGTAAGTTGATACTGTCATTTGAGGCATAGATCCGTTCATTACATAAATCATAGACTAGAATACTTTCTCGGTACAGTAAATCTCGGTTCGTTTGCCCGATGATTCCCATTAATTTAGAATCAACTTGGTTGACATTGACGACTAATTGGGCGGTTGTGTTCGCTTTTTGGCGTAAACGACTATAAAATTTGTCCTTGTAATTCTCCTGCGTAAAGATGTAAATAACAAAATAGGATACGAATAAAATCGCAGACACGAGATAGGTAAACTGGTAGGTTAGCCTGGATCTAATCTGCATTTTATTCGTTTTTTAGGATATAACCTCGACCAAATTGCGTATGAATCAACTTACTCGCAAAGCCTTTATCGACCTTTTTACGCAAGTAGTTTACATATACTTCGATCAAATTAGAGCTATTCTCATCCTCCACTTCCCAGATATTCTCAGCAATTTGAGCCTTTGAAATGACCATTTCCTGGTTCCTGAGGAAGTATTCCAACAATTGAAATTCTTTAGAGGTTAAATTAATAGATTGGCCAGAACGGGTAACCAATTTGCTGATCAGATCCATTTCTAAATCGGCAAATTTAAGTACTTGGGCATCTATTTGAGTTTGAGAGGAACGTTTTAATAAGGCTTTAATTCGGGCTAAAAACTCTTTAAAATCAAATGGTTTGCCTAAATAATCATCCGCTCCAGCTTCAAAACCTAATAATTTGTCATCAGTCGTACTTAGAGCGGTAAGCATTAATATAGGCGTTTGTATTCCTTCCGCTCTTAATTGCTTACATAGTTCGATTCCATTAATGCCCGGGATAATAATATCAGAAACGATCAATGAGTAGCTATTTCGAAGTGCTAATTGTTTCGCAATGGTTCCATCATAAGCGACTTCTACCTCATAGTTATTCTCTTCCAATCCCTGTTTAAGCGATTGTACCGTTTTAGGTTCGTCTTCTATGAGGAGTATTTTGATCATTTTAGGATAGATAGTAAATCTGCCGGAGAATAATTAATGGATTTTAATACCTTATTGTCTGCTTTACGGTATACTTTCCAAACCCCATTTTCCTCCTTAATCTCCGCTTCTGTTCCATCTTTATCTTGGTAGAATTTGACCGTATTTTCTGCTTCTTCTAAGGAAGCACAGGCTTTAGACATATTAGAACGTTGTACTTCATTGAATAATTCGACGAACTTTTCACCCAAACCAAATTCCAATACTGCCCCTGATAACACATATTGTAAGTCACAAAGTGCATCAGCGATTTCTACTAGGTCTTTTGCTGCGATTGCATCCTTTAATTCATCTAATTCTTCCGCTAATAAACTAACACGCAGGTTACACCGCTCGATAGCAGGAATAGTGGGTTGAGCTAAAATAGGAGCTCCAAAAGTCTGGTGAAATTGAGCCACCTGGTTCAAAGAATCTAGTTTTTCCATATAAATCAATCATTCAATTTATTAAAATTAAGCAATTAATCGGGCTCAAACAATACGAGGGGAAACGTCGATTTTTGAAAATACAATTGTGCACAAGTGTGGATAACTTGTGGATAACTCGGAAGATTTATGTGGATAAGTCCTTTTTTGTTTACAATCCTACTTACAAAGGTTTACTTTCTGAAAAAGTACCATCCGTATAAAAAATGAGTACTCGTTCGATTTTTTTCGCCAAATGGGTAGTTGTTGCTGGTACTACTACTGGATTAGCTGTTTTAGGACTAGATTCTCTAGGTCGTCTGAGATTCGATTGTACGATCGTTTGTTCAGGTAAAGAATTTTTAGGCGATTCTGGAGCGGTAGGAATTACGGCATCAAAAAGAGAGGGCGTGATAGAAGTAGGTGCCACCACTTTAGGCGCCGCAGCAACTATAGATAAATCTCTTTTGTCATCTAATAGTTCATCGGCTGGAATTTCCGGGAAGGCAATGAGAATCTTTTGTACAACATCTAAGCTAGGTTTATTTCTTCCGGATAGAATGTGGGAAATACTACTGCGGGGAATTCCTAAAGTATCTGCAAACTGGGAGGCACTTAGTTTCTTTGCTTGAATTAACAATTCTATTTTAGCGCTTAGATTCATTTTTGTAAACAAGGTTATTGTATTACAAAATTAAACAAATGCGAAGAATTTACAAATCCTAACTCAACAAAATATCGGTTTACAAAAGTGAAACACAATCGGAGTGCAACGCAATCAGTTTACTTTTGTATAAACCACCAATCGCCTTTTTGAAGTCCTTCTTAGACATACCTAATTGATCATAGATATCCTCGGCTGGGCTTTTGTCGTGCAGATAAAGTACACCATTATGATCCTTAATAGCTTGTAATACTTTCTCCACTTGTGAATCCAAACGTAATCTTCCTACGGGTTCTAAACGTAAATCCAATCGACCATCTTCGCGAAGATTTTCAATGTATACAAATGTATTTTGACCTAACATTACATTTGTAAATATTTCATTTTTAAATAACATGCCAATTTTACAATTGTCAACCAAACATTTTATGCCTAGATCTGTGTATTCAAATGGAACAGCTTCGATCTTTGTACCTGCTGCAAAGCGATTCTCTTCGTCTTCGATGAAAGCTGGTAGGAAATTCTCGATTCTAGCCGAGGCTACGATTCGATCCGTTTGGGCATCTAAATAAATGTAAACTAGGTAGGATTTACCTACGACCATTTTTTGGTACTGCTGACTAAAAGGGACAAATAAATCCTTTGCTAAGCCCCATTCTAAGAATACACCTAATGGAGTGACAGATTTTACTTCTAAATAAGCAAACTGCTTAATCGTTGCATAGGGTTTAAGCGTCGTTGCGATGATGCGATCCTCTGAATCGCGGTAAATAAATACATCGATGGATGAATCAATTTCGTAGGTTTCAGGTACGTATTGTAAGGGTAATAAAATTTCGTCCTCGTAACCATCTAAATATAGGCCAAAAGGAACTTCTTTAATAATACGCAGATGATTGTACTCACCAATTCTTAATTCATTTTCCATAAAAAAAGCCCGGCGATGAACCGGGCATTTATTCGTTGTGATGTGTTAAACGACTACGTTATTTTCTCTTAACGCCTGGTTAAGCGAAGTTTTTAAGTCTGTACTCTCTTTTCTTTTACCGATGATTAAAGCACATGGAACACCATACGTACCCGCAGCAAAGGTTTTTTGAATACTACCTGGAATCACGACGGAATTTTCAGGTACATAACCAATGTATTCAACTGGTTCAGGTTCTGAAACATCAATGATCTTTGAAGATCCTGTAATGGTTACACCTGCGCCTAATACAGCTTTCTTACCGATATGTGCACCTTCTACTACGATACAACGTGAACCGATAAATGCTCCATCTTCAATAATCACAGGGGAAGCTTGTGGTGGTTCTAAAACGCCACCGATACCCACACCACCACTTAAGTGAACGTGTTTACCAATTTGTGCGCAAGAGCCTACCGTAGCCCAAGTGTCTACCATGGTTCCTTCGTCAACGAAAGCGCCAATGTTTACATAGGAAGGCATTAAGATCGTTCCTTTAGCCAAGAAAGCACCATAACGAGCTACCGCTGGAGGAACTACACGAACGCCTAATTCTTTGTAGTTTGTTTTTAAACGCATTTTATCGTGGTATTCAAAGATACCCACTTCAGAAACGGACATTTGGCGAATAGGGAAATACATCACGATGGCTTTCTTCACCCATTCGTTCACTTGCCAGCTTCCATCTGCTTTAGGTTCAGCGGTGCGAAGTTCACCTTTATCGACTAAGTCCACGACTTTTTCAATTGCTTCTATAGTTTCAGCCTTTGAACGTAGTTCTGTATTGTCCCACGCGGCCACAATGATTTTTTCTAATGAATTCATAAAAATGATATGCAATAAATGAAGCTGCAAATTAATCAAAAAAGCCTAGGGTTCCCGAAGTTAACCGAAATAAAAAATGCCTTCTGGGCATTTAATGAAGAATTTGTCCTCGAAAATCGACATTAATTTAACTTCAACTTTAATAAGTCATTTATCTGATTATCAATCAGTTAGCATTGCATACAAAATAATATTTCGGAAGATTTTGCTAGAAAATTAGCTAAAAAGACAAGCGACATTCTGTCACTCTCCTACCCCATCGATTTGGAGCAGTTATTTCTTACACAAATATGCAAAATAATTTTGAATAAAAAACGTATCCGCGCGAAAAATGATCAAAATTTATATTATTAGCATTTTGGCTAAATTAAAATATGTTGATTTACTTTTGTAAAATAGGCCTTGTAAACGTTTAATTAGGTTTATTTTATCCTATTACTCTTGGAATAATGCATTTTAAATGGTATATTTGATCTTTGTATGAAATCAAATTAATTTATTCAATGAAAAAAATTAAAGTTGCTATTAATGGTTTTGGTCGTATCGGTCGACTAACTTTCCGTCGTTTATTGGAAAAAGAAAATGTAGAAATCGTTGCTATTAACGATTTAACTGACAACGCTACTTTGGTACACTTACTAAAGTATGATTCAGTTCACGGTCGTTTTAATGGAACTGTTACTTCTGATGCTGACAGCATTACTGTTAATGGTCACGTAATTAAAGCTTTCGCTGAGCGTGATCCT